>VOFD01002557.1_pt1 | contig 503162 bp, 419 predicted proteins | sample 5384101 | NCBI WGS metagenome assembly VOFD01 (sample SAMN12384723, study PRJNA508395) | human gut metagenome | isolation source: healthy gut C | host: Homo sapiens
ACTGGGCGGCCAGAATCAGGTAAATCAGCACGATGGCAAGGATGAAGGCGAACATCAGACTGGAGGAGCTTTCGCGATACTCCTTGGAGTCTCCGGTCAGTGCGGTACGGAAGGTCTCGTCCAATGTCTCCTTGGCAATCTTGTCCATTTCGTCCAGACCTTGCCCGATGGTCTTGCCGTCGGCAAGTCCGGCGGAAATAGTAGCGGACACGAAACGGTTGTAACGGTACAGTTTCGGAGGGGCGATACCGCCGGTCAGCTCTATCAGGTTGTCCAGCTGCACCATGTTCCCGTTGTCGCTTCGGATATAGATACCTTTCAGGTCGGCGGGCTTGTTGCGTTGCTGGCGGTTGATTTCGCCCAATATCTCGTATTGCTTTCCATTCATATAGAAGTAGCCCATACGCTGGCCGCTCAGACCGTATTGCAGTGTCTGGGCGATGTTGCGGGTGCTGACACCCATGATGCTTGCCTTGTCGCGGTTGATGTTGATGCGCGCTTCAGGCTTGCTGAACTTCAGGTTTACGTCTGCCATCTGGAATACCGGATTTTCGTAGACCTTCGCCATGAATTTGGGGAGCACCTCCTGCAATTTCTCGATATTAGTGGCCTGCAATACGTATTGGACGGGCATACCGCCGCGCCGTCCTCCGAATGAGGAGGACTGCTGTACGAAAGAGCGTGCCATGGTCTTTTTCTGCACTGCCTTCGACAACTTTTCGGCAACTTCCATCTGGGTATAGTCACGGTCTTTCATGTCTTTCAGTGTGATACGTACGTTACCGCTACCACTGGACACACGCGCTGTTACCGCTTCTGCATCCGGGATAATGGAGTCCACCAGATGATTGATGTCTTCGGTATAGTCGCGGATATATTCGTAAGTCACTCCTTCGGCACCCATTGTATTGATACTGATTTGCGAACGGTCCTCCAATGGCGCCATTTCAGCCGGGATAGTATTCCAAAGGACTCCGATAAGCAGGATGGTGACGATGGTGAAGGGCAGGGCAATCCAGCGCCGTTTCAGGAAGGCGGCCAGTGACTGGCTGTATACCCGGTTCATCCCTTCGAAGAAAGGTTCGGTCTTGCGATAGAACCAGCTCTGCTGTTCCCTTTTGATTAAAAGTTTGGTGGCAAGCATCGGCGTAAAAGTCAATGCGGCGAAGGAGGAGATAATCACCGAACCGGAGACCACGATACTGAATTCGCGGAACAGTCGTCCTGTCGTACCGTCCATGAATACAATAGGGAAGAATACCGCCACCAGCGTAATGGTAGTGGAGATGACGGCAAAGAAAATCTCCTTGGCTCCTTCTATGCCGGCTTCTTTCGGTGGCATCCCTTTCTCGATGCGGATATAAATGTTCTCCGTCATCACGATGGCGTCGTCCACCACCAAGCCGACCGCCAGCACCACGGCCAACATGGTCAGCACATTGATGGAGAAACCGGCCAGATACATGACGAAGAAAGCTCCAATCAGCGAAACGGGGATTACAATACATGGCACAAGCGTCACACGCCAATCGCGCAAGAAGAGGAAAATGATGATGATAACCAGTACAAAGGCCTCATACACCGTCTGCTTCACCTCGTCGATAGAAGCGCGGATAAACTTGGTATTGTCAAAACCGTAGTTGTAATGAACATCTTCGGGAAGGTCTTTCTTCATCTGCTCCATGCGGTCATATACGGCGTTGGCTATTTCAATGTGGTTGGCACCCGGCTGCGGAATTACTACGACACCTACCATGGGCACACCGTTCATCTTCATATAACTTTTGATGTCGGCTGGTCCCAGTTCGGCACGTCCAATGTCGCTGAAGCGGACAATACGGTTACCGTCTTCCTTCAAGATAAGATTGTTGAACTCTTCGGCTGTATGCATCAGACCCAACGTACGGATGGTGAGCTCGGTAGTGTTTCCTTCGATACTTCCGGAAGGGAGCTCTACGTTTTCGTTGTCCACCGCATTTTACATCCAGAGGAGTGATTCCATAGCCGGACATCTTGATGGGGTCCAGCCAAAGCCGCATGGAATAGCGCTTTTCTCCCCAGATACTTACACTACTTACATCTGAAATAGTCTGAAGCTGCTCCTTGACAGTCAGGTCGGCTATTTCACTGAGCTCCAGCAGGGAACGTTTGTCACTTTGGAAGGCTACCATCAGGATAGGGGTAGCGTCCGCATCGGCTTTTGATACGGTAGGAGGGTCACAGTCACGAGGCAGATAGCGCTGTGCACGCGACACTTTATCACGTACGTCGTTGGCGGCGGTTTCCAGGTCAACGGAAAGCTCAAACTCTACTGTAATGCGTGATGAGCCTTGCTGGCTGACACTGGAGAGGGAACGAATGCCGGGGATACCGTTGATATTCTGCTCCAGCGGTTCTGTAATCTGGTTCTCGATAACGTCGGCGTTTGCTCCGGGATAGGAGCAGGATACTGATATGATGGGATTGTCTACAGATGGGTACTCGCGTACACCCAGATAATTGTAGCCGATGAAGCCAAACAGCAGGATTATCAGGGTAAGTACTGTCGAGAGTACCGGTCGCCGTATACTTAATTGGGTTATATTCATTCTTTACAATTGATAATTAACGGTTGATAATTGACAGTTGTCATTTGATATTGTCCAGTGTTACCGGTAGTCCGGTACGGAGTTGCAGGGTTCCCGAGGTGATGATGGTATCTCCTGCCTGCAAGCCTTGCAATACTTGTACTTCCGCTTCCGTACGGATTCCCGTAGTAATCTCTACCGGCTGGGCTTTTCCCGACTTATAGAGGAATATCTTGTCTTTTCCCATTTCCGGTACAATGGCTTCGGACGGTACGGCAAGGGCGTCCTGAATTTCATCCTTGTTCAGCTTGATGCTGGCATAGCGGCCCGGAAGCACAGCTCCGTTGGCATTGGGATAAAGTGCACGGATTGTCAGGGTATGGGTAGTAGGGTCTATCTTTGATTCGCGTGCATAAACCGTGGCGTGGAAGGTATTTAGCTTTCCTTCGAGAGTGAAGTCCAGTCCGGCGCCGGTCTTTACGTCATTGGCATACCGCTCGGGTACGGCAAATTCCACCTTCAACGGCGAAATCTTGGTGAGTTTGGCTACAATGGTTGTAGGGGAAGCGTAAGTACCCACACTGACTTGGCGCAGACCGATGACACCGTCGAAAGGAGCACGCAGCTCAGTTTGTGCGATGTTCGATTCTATCAGGTCAATGTCGGCATTCAGGGTGGCCAGTTCGGTCTTTACCTGTTCGTAGGCTTCTTTACTGACCGCATCCCTTTCCAGCAGGGCGTTCTGGCGAAACACGCGGTCTTCTGCCAACTTTAATTGGGAGACGAGGCGTTGCAATTGTGCTTGCAGCGGCCGGTCATTAACTTTGGCAAGTAATTGCCCTTTCTTCACGAAGCTGCCTTCTTCAAAGTTTATTTCGATAATCTTGCCGGATGTCTCGAATGAAAGGTCTACTTCCTCATCAGGCAGCAGGCTGCCGCTGATTTGTATTTCATCTTTCAGCAGTTGCGGTTTGATTATTTTTGCGTTTACGTTTAGAATTTTCTTACCGCTACGTTGACCGGTCATCACCTTGTCTGCAGCGGCTAATTCTTCATTCTCTTTAGGTAATTGGGAGTAGATTCCTCCTCCAATCAGTCCGGCACCAATCACGATAATGATGCCCCATTTAACTCTCTTATTCATGTTGTAGTATTAGTAGTAATAAAATCAGCCTTAGATTAGACTACGGGAAAAGAGAATAGTTTAAAAGATAAAGAGTTAAAAAGTGTAAGAATGTGGATTGGAAAGGTGATAAAATGACAAATCAGTAAGCAGCCCGGTATTTTCCCTCCTCCTTGTCCTCCAGCATGTTCAGGTAAGAGGCGTAGCGGGATTCGCTGATATAGTGCTTCTCGACAGCCTCGCGTACAGCGCATCCGGGTTCGTGGCGGTGGGTACAGTTGCCGTAACGGCAGTCGGCAGATACCTTGAATATTTCCGGGAAGTAGTGGCCTATCTCTTCTTCTTCCATATCGAATGTTCCGAAACCTTTGATGCCCGGAGTGTCAATGATATATCCGTTGCCCGGAACCGGGAACATTTCTGAGAAGGTAGTGGTGTGCATACCTTTATTATGATAGGTGGATATCTCTCCGGTTTTAATCTCTATATCGGGCAGTATTGCCTTGATGAGTGTCGATTTCCCTACTCCGGAATGTCCGGAAAAGAGGGTTATGCGTCCTTTGAGTTCTTTCTCGATAGTGTCGATGCCTTCCCCTTTTCTGGCAGAAACCTTGAAACAAGGATAGCCGATGGTGGTGTAAAGGTTGATGAGACTGTCCAGATAGTGCAGTTCCTCTTCATTGTAGGCATCCACTTTGTTGAATATAATCTTGACGGGTACGCGGTATGCCTCGGCAGAGGCGAGAAAACGGTCTATAAAGGTAGTGGAGGTCTCGGGATAGTTCACCGTCACTATGAGCATGCACTGGTCGAGGTTGGCAGCAAGAATGTGCGATTGCTTGGAAAGGTTGGAGGCGCGGCGGATGATGTAATTCTTCCGGTCCTCTATCTCGCTGATAAAGGCCGTACCTTCTTGGTTCAGTATGATGTTCACATAATCGCCTACAGCCACGGGATTAGTGCTTCGTATGCCTTTCAGCCGGAAGTTCCCTTTGATTTTACATTCAATCTCCCTTCCGTCGTCAGTCCGTACCAAGTACCAACTTCCGGTGTTTTTTATAACGAGTCCCCTCAAAATAATTGAAAGTTGAAAGTTGAAAGTTGAAAATGGAAGGTTGAAAGGCTTCTATACTTGGTATATCGGTTTATTTTCAACTTTCCATTTTCCGTTTTCAACTTAATTAAACGGTCATGATTTCTTTATCCTTTGCAGCCAGCATGTCATCAATCTGCTTGATGAACTTGTCGTGAATCTTCTGCAGCTTTTCTTCACCACCTTTCTGGGCGTCTTCGGCCAGTCCGTCCTTTACGGATTTCTTCAAGGCGTCGATGGCATCACGGCGTGCATTACGTACACTTACCTTGGCAGTTTCTCCTTCTCCCTTACACTGTTTGGCAAGTTGTTTACGGCGTTCTTCCGTCAGTGGCGGGATGCCGATACGGATAATCTCACCATTGTTTTCGGGCATGATGCCGAGACTGGAGTCGATGATTGCCTTTTCAATGATGCGGAACATGCTCTTGTCCCACGGCTTGATGGCGATACTGCGGGCATCCGGAGTGGTTACGGCTGCTACGTTGTTGATGGGAACCATACTTCCATAAGAATCCACACGGATACCGTCCAGCAAACGGATATCGGCTTTTCCGGCGCGGATATGAGCCAGTGCCTCGTCCAGATACATGATGGCCATGTCCATACTTTCTTGCGCTTCGTCTAAGATGTCTTTTACGTCTCTCATATTATTTTCGTTTTGAAATAGCTTTGATTTGAAACTTTGCAAATATAATTATTAAATTGAAAATTGAGAATTAAGAATTAAATAACATTCATTTTTTATTCTCCATTTTCCATTCAATTGTGCACCAGTGTACCGATTTCTTCTCCTTGCATCACTTTTTTCAGATTACCCACTGTGTCCATGTCAAAAACGATGATGGGCAGGTTATTCTCTTTGCACATGCAGGTGGCAGTGAGGTCCATCACTTTCAGACCGCGCTTCAGCACTTCGTCGTAGGTGATGTCGTGGAACTTCGTGGCTGTCGGGTCCTTCTCCGGGTCGGCGGTGTAGATGCCGTCCACACGGGTGCCTTTCAGCATGACATCCGCCTCAATCTCGATGCCGCGCAGACTGGAACCGGTATCGGTAGTGAAGAACGGATTGCCTGTACCGGCGGACATGATGACTACTTCGCCTGCTTCCATACATTCGATGGCACGCCATTTATTGTAGAATTCACCGATGGGTTCCATACGTACGGCAGTCAGCACGCGGGCCTTCACGCCGGCAGCTACCAGAGCCGAACTGAGTGCAAGGCTGTTGATGACGGTTGCCAGCATTCCCATCTGGTCGCCTTTCACACGGTCGAACCCTTTGTTGGCACCGCTCAATCCGCGGAAAATGTTTCCACCGCCTATCACGATGCCTATTTGTACTCCCAATTCGTGGATTTCTTTGATTTGAGCTGCGTACTCGGCAAGGCGTTTCTCGTCGATGCCGTATTGCTTTTCACCCATCAGGCTCTCGCCGCTGAGTTTCAATAAGATTCTTTTATAGGTTGCCATAATATATAGTTTTGTTACATTGCTTTGCAGCAAAGATAAAGAATTAAACTGAAAAGTGCAGCAGAATGTGGTAGGATAGTTGCCTAACGCACAGTCTTTAGGAACTCGTCCATGCTGTGATATAACGGAACGCCATAGCGGTTGCAAGTAATCCGCACATTGTCGTAGCGGTAGAAACCGGGTTCACAGATAACGTGCAGTTTGCCCGAACGCATGTGCAGTCCCATCTCCAGCAGGGTGATGGGGGACTTGCTGCTTGCCAGGATATTCATGATTATCAGGTCGGCTTTTTCCAGATGTTCCAGTTCCCAGTTCACTTGATGTTCAAAGTCGGACATTTCGCCGCTGAGTCCCTTGTCCCTTCGGGGATTGTATAGGATGTATTTACCTTGGGGGCGTGCGCGGAACCAGTCGCAGGTTGTCTTTTGCCAGTCTATGCTTTTGCCCATGTCGATGGTGCCTGCCAGGAAAATTCTGGTGTATTCGGCTTCGTTCACTTCGGCTTTGCCTTCATCCGGGTGGAGTACTATAACCTCGGACTGAGCCTGCAGCCCGATAGGAAACAACAGCAGTAAAAGCAGGTAGAGACTTTTCTTCATGGTTGGTGATGGTTTTATAGGATTAGTTTCTTTTCTTGCTTCTTATCGGGAGTCTTGGGAACAGTTTCCTGAAACGGACCAGTTGGCTTGTAATATTGCCTCCTGCGATGACGAACGTTACGGCTACGATAATCATCACCAGTCCGAAGCTTTCTCTGACTGTCAGGCTTTCTCCAAAGACGGCTATTCCGAAGAAGATGGCTGTCACGGGCTCCAATGCGCCGAGAATGGCGGTCGGGGTGGAGCCGATATATTGGATGGCACCGGTAGTGCAGAGGAAGGATATGGCGGTGGGGAAGACAGCCAATGCAAGCAGATTGGCCCACAGATACCACTGGTCCGGTGTGTTCAGTACGCCGGAATAGAGCAGGCGTGCCACAAAAAGCGATAGGCCGAAGAGAAGGACATAGAAGGTGACTTTAAGCGTAGCCACATTTTTCAACGATGTCTGGTTGATGCCCACGATGTATATGGCATAGGAAAGGGAAGACGCGAAAACCAGCAGTGTCCCTATCAGGCTCAGTGTGCTGCCGTCCTCGCTCTTGTAGAGCAGTCCGATACCTCCCAGTGCAAGCAGCATGCAGACGATGGTTTGCAGTGCCAGCTTCTCTTTGAAAACCATGGCCATAATAAGCGCCACCATGATGGGATAGACGAACAGCAGTGTAGACGCTATGCCGGCGGCCATGTAGTTATAGCTCAGAAAAAGCGTCAGTGAGGAGAGGGCCACGAGCAATCCCATGATGATGAGCGGAAATGTTTCTTTCCGCTGTATCTTGAATGACCGCCCTCTCGCCTTTATCATAATGCCCAGCAACGGGATGGCGAAGAGGTATCTGAAAAAAAGTACCGAGTCCGGGTCCATGCCGGCCTTGTACAACGGGAGGGCAAACAGTGGATTCATGCCGTAGGAGGCTGCGGCGATGGAACCTAAAATATATCCTTTGGCTTTTGCGTTCATATCTTTATCTGTAAATTAGCGCGCAAAGGTAGATATTTACTTTGATTTCCTCCTTCTTTTCTGTATGAAAACCGTATGAATTCTACACTTATGCCTTCAGTGTGTAGTCACCGGCTTCTTTCGTCACTACTTTCTGCAGTTCTTCGAGCGTCTTTTCACCGTCCGAAAACTCTACGGTGGCTACAGGAGGGTCCAGGGTTACGGTGGCGTGTATGCCTTCCATACTGTTCAATGCTTTCTCTACATGCATGCGGCAATGGTTGCACATCATGCCTTCTACTTTGAATTCTTTCTTCATGATTGTTTCTGTTGGCGGTTCAACATCTTTGTTTTCTTCTCCTTCATGTATTCTTTTCCGTTTCAGCAGCAGGCTGTTGCTCACCACACTGACACTGCTGAATGCCATGGCTGCACCGGCTATCATTGGATTCAGCAGGAAGCCGTTGACGGGGTAGAGTATTCCGGCCGCAATGGGTACGCCTATTATATTATATATAAATGCCCAGAAGAGATTCTGCCGGATGGTCCGGACGGTGAGACGCGACAGACAGAGAGCTTCCGGTATCTTAGTAAGGTCGGAAGAGATGATGGTCATCTTGGCCACATCCATGGCGATGTCGCTGCCTCCACCCATGGCGATGCTTAAGTCGGCTTGGGCAAGGGCGGCGCTGTCGTTGATGCCATCGCCCACCATGGCAACCTTCCGGCCTTCTGCCTGCAACCGGCTGACGAAGGCAGCCTTGTCCTGCGGCAATACACTGGCCTGGTAGTGGGCGATGCCTGCTTTGCGGGCAATCTCACGGGCGGTGGCCTCATTGTCTCCGGTCAGCATGTGGACTTCGATGCCGGCGGCGTGCAGCTCGCTGACGGCACGGATGGAAGTTTCCTTTATCCGGTCTGTAATTCCGGCTATTGCCAGCACGTTTTCTTCATCGGCAAACCAGATGACGGTCTGTGCTTCCGATGTCAGTCGGGTTGCCTCTTCCTGCAGGGAGGGGGGGATGGCGATATGGTTTTCTTCCAGCAGTTTCCGGTTCCCGGCGAGGTAGGTCCGGCCTTGTGCCCGTCCTTTCACGCCTTTTCCGGTGATGCTTTCAAAGTCTTGAATGTCTATGGAGGCCGACTCCTTGAGGTGGTTCACCACGGCTTCTGCCAACGGATGTTCCGAGAGCTTCTCCAGACTATAGAAAATGTCCGACAGCGCATTGCCTGCAGTGGCGCCAGTACCGGGCGTCATTGCCTGCGTATTCCATATCAGCTTGCTGACTACCGGTTTTCCTTCGGTCACCGTTCCGGTCTTGTCGAGTACCACGGTGTCTATCTTCTTGGCAATCTCCAGGCTTTCGGCATCTTTTATCAGAATGCCCCTTTCGGCGCCCTTGCCGATGCCTACCATGATGGCGGTAGGAGTAGCCAGTCCCAGTGCACACGGGCAGGCGATGATGACCACCGTGACAAATGCCAGCAATCCGTGGGTGAATCCGCCGGTTCCGTCCAGTAGCATCCATGCGATGAAGGCAAGCACTGCGATGCCTATAATGGTAGGCACGAATATCCCGGCTATTTTGTCCACCAGCTGCTGCACCGGTGCCTTGCTTCCTTGCGCGTCCTGCACCATGTGTATAATCTTCGCCAGCAGTGTATCCGTGCCGATTTTCTCTGCCCGGAAGCGGAAACTTCCCTTCTGGTTGATGGTACCTGCAAAGACCTTGGCGTCTTTGTGCTTGGATACTGCTACCGGTTCGCCGCTCAGCATACTTTCGTCTACGTAGGAGCTACCTTCCGTCACGATGCCATCCACGGCAATCCGTTCTCCGGGCTTCACCAGGACGATGTCTCCGGGGCGAATCTGCTCGATAGGGATAACGCGCTCAAAGGAAGAGTGAGGGACAGCGTGTCCTTCATCCACAATGATGGTCACAGTCTTGGGTTGGAGCCCCATCAGTTTCTTGATGGCGGTTGAGGTGTTTCCTTTCGCTTTTTCTTCCAGCAGGCGGCCCAGCAGGATAAAGGCTATGATGACACTTGCCGCCTCAAAATATACATGCGGATGGATGCCTCTGGATAGCCAGAAGTCCGGAAATAGCATGTTGAACAGGCTGAACAGATAGGCGGTCCCCGTACTGATGGCTACCAGTGTGTCCATATTGGCGCTGCCATGCTGCAATTGTTTCCAGGCGCTGGTGAAGAATCCCCGCCCCAGCCAGAATACGACGGGAGTGGACAACGCCCACATGATGGGATTGGCATGGGGCATATCCATGAAGAACATGCCTATGATGACAACGGGCATAGACAAGATGATGGCCCAGGTTGTGCGGAATTTCAATGCGCTGAATTTCTTGTTGTGGGCCTCTTCCGCCTCTTCGAGCGTGTTGCCGTCCTGGTTTATCAACAAGTCATATCCGGCCGCCTGCACAGCCTGCTGCAAAGTCTCGGAAGAACAGCTCGTAGGGTCATATTCCACGGTTGCCGTTGCCGAAGCGTAGTTTACGACCGCTTTCTTGACACCTGACTGATGGTTCAGCGTCTTTTCTACCCGTGCGGAGCATGAGGCGCAACTCATTCCCAATACGGGAAATGTCTCTTGAACTATATTCTTTTCTGCCATAACAATTTTGTATAAGTCATTACTCTTGCTATGAGTGACTTGGTTCCAAATGCAAATACCGTCAGTCTTATTCCGAGATACCGTTGGTTTCACTACTTGAAACCGTCGGTTTCTCGCATTGAAACCGATGGTGCCAAAAGTTGAAACTTGTTTGGCACCGTATACTGGCTACCTGACGCCTTGTTCTGGAGGGTGGAATCCATATTTTATATCAGTCATAGCGATACAAAGATAATGCTTTTTCCCTTGAAATTGTTCATAGCCTACCCCTAACGCCAAGCAGGTTCCTTCTTGCTGGGAAATGCCCGTCGGATGACTTCCCGGCTCAAGCCTGTCTGCACCACTCCCCGCATCAGCAGGTAAGTGAGGAAGGCAAGCCATAGAGCATGGTTTGCCAGGACGGGATGCAGCCCATAATATAAGATAAAAAAGCTGACAGCTGCCGCTGCCATGGAGAGGAGCATTCCTCGCGTGGCGGTGGCACCGATGAAGATGCCGTCCCAGATGAAGGCGGCTATCCCGACGGCGGGCACGGCAAGCGCCCAATAAAAATAGGTGTCGGCAACAGCTATCACTTCTTTGTCATCCGTCAATAGTCCGAGGAAGGCATTGCCTCCCAGCGCATAAACCAATGTAAAGAGAACCGCCATCACCGCTCCCCATCCGAAGAGGTGCCGGACGGTGTCTGTAAAGGCTTCCCGGTTGCGTGCGCCTATGTATCTGCCGCTTAAGGCTTCGCCAGCGTAGGCAAAGCCGTCCATTACATACGAGAATAAGGTGAAGAGCTGCATCAGCAGCGTGTTGACCGCCAGAATAATCTCTCCCTGCGAAGCTCCCGCCGAAGTGAAGAACAACGTGACTGCCACCAGGCAAAGGGTACGCAGAAAAATATCCCTATTCACTTGGAAAAACCGGAACATCGCCTCTTTCTCCCAGATACCTGCCTCTTCTCCCCCTTTAATTTTTAATTTATAATTTTTAATTTCCCACAATCTTTTCAGCCTGCCGTAGTTGTGCATCCAAAGGGCAATGCCCATCAAGAAGCCGGCATATTGGGCAATCAACGTCCCCAAAGCTACTCCTTCTACTTTCATCCCACATAGATAAACCAGTCCGAGGCTGGCAATGATATTGACCACATTCTGTGTGATGGCTATATACATGGGGATACGCGAATTCTGCATGCCGATGAACCATCCCGTCAGTCCGTATAGCCCCAGCATGGCAGGGGCACCCCAGATGCAGATATGGAAATAGAGCGTTGCCATCTCTCTGACTTCGTCCGTGGGATGGATGAGAAGGAAGGCTCCCTGCTTGATAGGCGTTTGCAGCAGGATGAGGCAGAATGCGACTGCCACGCCTATGCCCACAGAACGCAACAGCAGGTGGACTACCTCCGGCAAATCCCGCTTGCCGAATGCTTGCGAGGTCATTCCGCTGGTACCCATCCTCAGAAAGCCGAATATCCAGTAGATGATATTGAACAGCATGCCACCCACGGCAATGGCGCCTATGTAGGCGGGCGAACCCAGATGGCCGACGATGGCTACATCAATCAGGCCGAGCAGCGGCACGGTGATGTTCGATACGATGGAAGGTAAGGCTATTTGCAGTATTTGTCTGTCTCTGGGCTTCATTTATATTATTTAATTCATTAAGGTCGGCAAAGTTAACTATTTTTCTACTTTCAACTATTGATGGTTGCCGTAAAAATGCGTAGTTTTGTAGGTAGATTTCTATGAGACTGATTGGGCTGTTAAACTATATATATACACTAAAAATGAAAACCTTAACGTTGCTTTTCTCCTTGTTCTTGATGTGTCCGCTGTCTGTCTGGGGACAGTCGGCAGATGAGTTGCTTTCGAAAGTGTCCGATGCACTTTCCGAGGGTAAAGATGACTATGCGGTGAGTTTGTTTCGCCAGGCGGCAAATGCCGGTGAGGATAGGACGGAAATGTTCTACTGGACCAATGTGGACAAGAGCAGTGAGGTGGCTCCTCGTCTTGCGGATGTGCTGGCTGTGCACTACAAGGAAATGCGGAATTACGATAAAGCCTACCTCTTCTATAAGGAGTTCTTGCAGCGTCATCCCGAAGACGTACCTGCACTTGTCTCTTGTGCCGAAATGGAGATGATGCGGGGAAAGGAGAAAGATGCCTTAAAAACCTATGAAAAGGTATTGATGCTGGATGCCGACAATCTCCAAGCCAATATCTTCTTGGGGAATTATTATTATCTCCAAGCCGAGAAGGATAAGAAGAAGCTCGAAGAAGACTATAAAAAGATAACTTCCCCCACAAGGATGCAGTATGCACGCTATCGCAACGGATTGTCAGACGTGTTCACCAATAGCTACGGCAAGGCTAAGGCATACCTGCAACGCGTGCTTCAGGTATTCCCCTCCATGGAAGCAGGCAATACGCTGGAAAAGATAAAGAAGATGGAGCTGGAGCTGAAATAGCTGTCCGCATTCCGACTAATAGGAAGGGGCTGTTTGTCTCTTATTTCTCTCCGGTCTCTTTTAATCTCTTCAGATATTCCGAAGGTATGCAGCCGAATTCTTCCTTGAAGCATTGCCGGAAGTAGAACAGATTGTTTATACCTACCTTGAATGCTATTTCCGAAATGTTGTATTTGCCTTCCAGCAGGTATTGCTCGGCGTGTTTCATCCTTATCTTGCGGACATATTCGTTGGTGGAAAGTCCGGTAAGCGCTTTCATCTTGCGGTAGAGGGTGGAATTGCTCATGCACATTTTATCCGAAAGATAGCTGATGTCTATTTTGTCTGAAGAAAGCCGTTCCTCTATCAGCTGGTTTATCTTGTGGATAAACTCGTTGTCCAGCTTGTTGAGCGATTCTGTAATGACAGCCGCTTTATTGCTTATGGCGGCATTGGCGCTGAAATGGTTTGCCAGGTTGCGCCGCGACTGGAGCAGGTTTTCTATACGGCTATGCAGCAGGCTGGCGCTGAACGGTTTGGTGAGGTAGGAGTCGGCACCTACCTGGTAGCCTTCCTCTTTGTCGCGCAGCGAGTCTTTGGCTGTCAGCAGTATAATGGGTATGTGGCTGGTGCGCACGTCTTTTTTCAGCTCACGGCACATCTCGTTTCCGTCCATTACCGGCATCATAATGTCACTGACGATGATGTCAGGTATTTCTTTCAGGGCGCTTTCCTTGCCCAGCTTTCCGTTGGCGGCAGTCTTTACTTCAAAGTGGTCGGAGAAGGATTCGGCTATATAGTCGCAGATGTCCGGATTGTCTTCCACTACCAGCAATATGGGTTTGTCGCTGGATGAAACTTGATTTACTTGTGCCTCTTCTATATGCTGGACGTTGCTTTCCTTTTCCTGCGAATCGGCATGCAGTGCCTGCGGGTAACTGTTGTCGGTAAGCAGGCTGACGTAGAAGGTACTACCTTGATTGGGAGCACTCTCTACGCGGATTTCCCCTTCGTGTAGGGCTACGAGGTTTTTCACCAGAGAAAGTCCGATACCGGTACCCGAAGCCTGGTGTTTGCCGCCTTCCTGGTAATAACGGTCGAATATGTGGGGTAGTGCCTCCGGCTTGATACCGTATCCCGTGTCGCTGACCCGGATTTCCGTATAGTTCACTTCGGCACGTTCCACCTGTCGGATACCGATGCTGATGCTACCCTTTTCCGTGTACTTTAGGGCATTGGATATCAGATTGTCCAGGATGGTCTGGATAATTTCCTTGTCGAAGTATATAGGTATATGCTCTTTCTCCACCACCAGCCGGATATCGACGGCTGGCTTCCGGTTCAGTTCCTTGTACTTCAGGCCTATCTCGCGGATAAGGGGTACGAGGTTGTCCCGACTCACGCAGAGTTTCTTGTTCTGGGTCTCGGTCTTTCTGAACTCCAATATCTGGTTGATGAGGTTCAGTAGCCGGATGGCACTTTGGTGAATGACGGATATCTTCTGTGCGTCTTTGGTGGATAGTGTATCACTTTTCTGTATGTCTTCCAGCGGACCCAGTATCAGCGTAAGCGGGGTGCGCAGTTCATGGGTGATGTTGGTGTAGAAGCGCAGGCGTTCGTTGTTCAGTTCCTGCTCGTGTTCGTGGCTCTGCTTCTCCAGTTGGTACAGTGCTTCAGCATCCAGTCTTTTCTTGTAGGCATAGAGTATAGAGAAAAGGATGATAAGGGACAGCAGGATATAGAATGACTTTGCCCACCAAGTAAGCCAAAGGGGTGGGGCGATGCGGATGTTCAATGAGGTGGTTGCGTCCGACCATGCTTGGTTGCGCATGCGCGTTTTCACTTGGAACTGGTATTTCCCGGGAGGAAGATTACGAAAGGTGACATTATTGGGGTCTGTAAGCGTATACCAGGAGTTCTCGAGTCCTTTCAGCATATAGGCATATTCCACTTGGTTGACCAGGGCATAGTTCTGGATGTTGAACCGGATACTGAAACTATTCTGTGTATATTTCAGTTGCACGTTCTTCTGTCCGTTTAAGGCAATGGTGCTCTGTCCGTTTTCCGGTTTGTTCAGCGGGTCGGTAATTTCAATGTTGGTGATGAATGCGGGTGGTGATTTGCGTTCCTGCAATACAACTTCCGGGTTGAAGTAGCACAGACCGTTTATAGAGCCGAAGTAAAAGTTACCGTCTTGTCCGTAGGCTACACTGCCCCGACTGAAGCTTCCCATGGGGAGGTTGTCGTGATAGTCGTAGTTATAGAAAATGTCTTTACTGTCCACAAGACAGCTGATACCTTTGTTGGTGCTCACCCAAATATTTCCTGCCTTGTCCTCACCGATGGCTTGTATGTGGGTGTTAGCCAGTCCGCTTTCACGTTGGTATACTTTGTAGTTTCTGTCTGTCAGGGAGGGGAAGCATACCAAACCTTCACCCGTGGCCACCCACAACCGCTTTCTGCTGTCTTCGTAGAGAGCATTGATGGTATTGGAGGGGAATTTGGCCAGGACGTTGAAGAGCTGGATGCTTTGGAGTTGAGGGTCATAGAGGCCCAGGCCTCCTCCGAAGAATCCTACCCATACTTGGTCTTCGGAATCCTTCAGCACACAGCGGGCCAGATTGTTCTCCAGATTGTAGTGTGCCTTGATTGTCTTGCTGTCACAATCTATAAGATAGACGCCTTCGCTGGTTCCGACCCAAATGTTTCCCTGCTTGTCTTCATGAAAGGAACGTACGTCAGTGCGTGACTTGTCTTCGGAGAAAATCTGCCGGAAGCTTTGGCTCTTGGGGTTGTAGTAGGCTATTCCTCCATAAAAAAGTCCGAACCATAATCCTCCCTTCGAGTCGCACAAGGCTGCCTGCACCGTATTGCTTCTGAATTTCTTGTTGTCAGCATTGTATATGGCTATTCGTCTTCCCTTGTTGAATACGTTGATTCCTCCTCCATCGGTTCCTATCCAGAGGTTACCGGCTTTGTCCATACAGACACCGGAGGCTATTTTACTGTTCAGGCTGTTGTTGGTGGATGGAAAAGGAGAATATTTATAAGTGCTGAAGAGTGACGGCTCGCGTTTTATGAAGTTGATGCCGCCTCCCCAGGAACCTGCCCATACATTACCGAAGGAATCTTGGAGCAGGCAACGGATACTGGAGTTGGACAAGCCGTATTCATCGTCTCCCTCCCGGATAGAAAGCGCATGAATCTGGTCCGACGAACGGAAAAGCTGTTGGGACAAATCCACTACGGCAATGCCGCCGAATTCCATGGCTATCCAAAGTCTGTTGTCATCCAGTTGGTGTATATCATATACACGGTGCGATATGCAGTTGGTTTTGTCGTCGAAGGGGATGAAACTTTCCGCTTCCGGGTTAAACAGTACCACTCCTCTATCGGTTCCTATCCATATGTTTCCGCTTTTGTCTTTGTAGACACATGTCACTTCGTTGCCGGGCAGGCTGTTGGGGTTTTGCGGCTCGTGTGTGAAGTTCTTGACTGTCTTGTCTTTTATGGAAAGTATACTGAATCCCCGGTCCACATGCCCGATATAGAGTAGTCCGTTACCACCGTCTATGGCAGACCAGATATGGTTGCTTGCAAAACCCGGTACGGTTTCGGTATTGTAATGGGTGAATTGCCCGGTTTGCTTGTCAAAATAGTCCACGCCTTTCCAATAGGTGCAAATCCATAGGTTACCGTCGGAGGCGGCAATGATTTTGGTAATGTCGTCCGTAACCAGGCTTTTAGGGTTGTTTTCGTTGTGTCTGTAAGTGATGAATGAATCGTTGGCATAATTGTATGCATTGATTCCGGCACGCTGGGTTCCTATCCATAAGATGGAGTCGATGGGATCGTCCAGCAGACAGTTCAGTTCGTTGCCGGTGATGCTTTGCTTGCCGGTTGTTTCTTCTTTATAATAGGTAAGGAAGCGTATTCCGTCGAATTTATTTAAACCCTCTTCTGTGGCAAACCATAGAGAGCCCCGTTTGTCTTGGGCTATGCTTACCACATGGTTGTTGGACAGCCCTTCACGGATACTCAGATGTTTTATGGTATATGGCTGCGCGGATAGCAGGAATGGCAGGCATAGGAAAATGGAAAGTAGAATCTTCTTCATAACGGGTCGTTTTTCATTGCATGAGTCAAAAGTACAAATAAAATCTTTAGATGATGTGCACAAATCGTGCATTGACAGATTTATATGCCTTCTCTGCAAGATTTATACAGCTGTTGAATCGAAAATTGGCATATGTTTGCATTGCCGATTATTATAAATCGGAACAAAATGTACTTTTTTGTTTAACTTTAATAATAATATTTATGAAGAAGCATTTCTTTAACGCCACTTTCTGGGCGTTGTTATCGCTGGCTTTATGGACTACTGGATGTAGTGACGATGACGGATACTCTGATGTAGACGGGCAGATTCCGACTATGACATTGGTGACGGATCATATTGAATCCGGTGCCGGCCATCGTTTTACCATTGAAGGTTCGTTGGCTGACCAGGATGGAATTGTATCCGTCAATCTGCAATGTGCCGATCTTTATCTGAACAAGACCATTGATTTGGTCGAAATCTATGGAGCTCCCCAAACGGAGTATGAGTTGAGCTATTCTTATGACCTCAAGCGTGATGAAATCGGTGAACGCTTCACCGTGAAAGTGACCGTAACAGATGCGGGCGGGCGTGAAGTGTCGCAGGATGTGTTGATAACGATGGATGGGGACTTTGAGAATCCTACATTTACAATTGCCCCTGGTAAGGAGGTTACCGTACTGATAAAGGATGAAACAAAGTTCAACCTGAATTTCACGGTGAAAGATGACCGCATACTGGATTATGTACTCATTGAGATTCCTGGGGTAGAAGGTTTTGAAAGCCGCCGTATAGAGGCTGGCGGGCAATCTACTTTGAGCTTTACGGAGAAGATTATTCTGCCTAATGAGGTGAAAAGTTACGATGTGACTTTGACGGCTGTGGATGCCAGAGGCAATCAGACAGTGACCAATAGTACCATCAGTGTATCTGAAATGCCTGACTTCCCCAAAATGTATCTGGCCGATGTGGCAACCGTAGAGGAATTGAACAGTGATATTTTCGGTGTACCGATGGTGATTAACCATACGGGCGAGTACCAATATCGTGCACGTTATTATAATAAAGCTGCCGGTACGGAAATTTTCTTCTTACCGCAAAAGACAGACTTTACTCCTATCTGTTTTGGCCTTGATCCGGAGGATAATACAAAACTGACGGATGACCCGGAAACGGCTAAACCTATTGTCTTGGATGAGGCTGGTGTTTATTATGAAATAGACATCAATGTGAAAGAGTCTACTTATAGTATGCGCACGTACTCGGTGACAGAGGCTACAAATCCGATGAAATATGAATATGGAAAGCCTTGTTTTGACCGTTGGGAGAATGGGGAATCGTTCATTGATTTCTATATCGGTTGGGGAGGTTCTCCTCAGGATGCGGGAAATCAGTTGTTTGCCCAGGATAAAAATAATCCTCATCTTTTCTATTATCCGGAAAATGGAACTTGGACGCTGGAAGCCGGTGAAGAAATGAACTTCATCATATCCAATTATCATCCCGACGGATGGTGGGATCATGTGGAATGGCGGTGTGACGACTCTCAGAATGTAGAGAAGTTTGGTTACTTCAGTAAGAAAGGGGATGTGAATCCTAATTGGGAAGGCACCAATCAGCGTTGGGAAGACGGCTCGATGGTAGGTGACAACTGGATGAAGCCTACGGTTACGGTGACCGGCAACTACCGCTTTGAGTTTGACGCGCATTTGGGTCGCGGCAAGATTGTGCCTGCTAATTAAAAAGTAACATTAGATTTAAGATATGAAAAAGCAAATTCTATTATTATGTCTTGCGCTGATAAGCCTTTGCGGTTATGCGCAGCAGATAACGGTTAAGGGTGTGGTGACTTCGGCCACCGACCAGCAGCCGTTGATTGGAACTACAGTTCAAGTGAAAGGTACCGGTACGGGTACAATTACCGGTATCGACGGTGATTATACATTACCCAATGTAGCCAAGAATGCAGTGTTGGTATTCTCTTCTATTGGTTTTGAGTCTCAGGAAATAGCTGTAGGTGGACGTACTACGATTAACGTGGTACTGAAGGAGGCTGCGGAATTACTGGATGAAGTGGTGGTTATCGGTTATGGTGCTGTGAAAAAGAGCGATTTGACCAGTTCTATTGCTACAGTAAAAGGCGATGAAATCACTGAAACCGTGACCGGTAATGCTATGGATGCTTTGCAGGGTAAGGTAAATGGTGTACAAGTCACCAGTGGTGGTGGCCCTGGAGCTACTCCGAAGGTGCTGATTCGTGGTGTAACTACCGTAAACGGTACGAATCCGTTGTATGTAGTGGATGGTATGCCGGTAGGTGACAATATCAACTTTCTGAATAGTAACGATATTGCTTCCATGGAAGTATTGAAAGATGCTTCGGCTGCCGCTATCTATGGTACACGTGCATCAAACGGTGTCATCCTGATTACTACAAAGAAAGGTAAGACTGGTAAAGCCCGCATCAATTGGAATTCTTCTGTTGGTTTCCAGACCGTGGCCAAACCTAATATTGCCGGTGCGGCTGAATATAAAGAAGTGTTCAATACCCGTTATACGAATGATGGCCTTTCTTCTATCTGGAACGATACGGGTGCTACGACCAATCCCGGTGGTACAGACTGGTGGGATACTGTAGTCAATAAAACAGCTTTGGTGCAGAACCATTCACTTAGTGTTGCCGGTGGCTCAGAACAGTTTGTTTATAACTTTAGCGTGGGCTATTATCGTAACAACTCACAGTTTGATGTAGGTTATTGGGATAAGATAAATATCCGTCTGAATACTGAATATACATTTAATAAGTATGTAAAATTGGGAGTTGATATTGCTCCACGTGTCGAATCATGGGATGATACCCCAAACCAGTTCTCGGCAGCCATGGCTATGGACCCGACAACTCCGGTATTCCGTCCGCAGGACCAATGGGAGGATAATGAGTACAACAACTATCAACGCTCTTACAACAACCAGGAGTGGAATCCCGCCGGTTCAATTGCCCGTAGCAATGCTCATTCTCGCGAGTTGGGTGCCATTCTGAATACCTATCTGCAGGTAAACCCGATAGAAAAGCTGACGTTGCGCACCCAGTTCGGTGCCAATGCACACTATCGCCGTTCTGATTCATTCGTTCCGAAGTTCAATATGGATCCGTTGGAGAAACAAGACTTGAACGAAATCACCCGCCGCAATCAGGAGTGGTTTGACTGGAACTGGACGAATACAGCCACTTACATGGACACTTTCGCTGAAAAGCACAACTTGAATGTAATGGCTGGCTTTACTGCCGAACGTTTTGCATGGTACAATACTCAGGCACGGCGTGATAATGTTCCCAATAATCTGGACCAGATGCAGGAAGTGAATGCCGGACAGCAGGGTACGGACGAGGCCAACGGTGAAACCACTTACAATACACTGGTTTCTTTCCTGGGCCGTGTCATGTACAACTACGATAACCGTTACTACATTTCGGCATCTCTCCGTGCCGACGGTTCCTCCCGTTTCCCGAAGGGCAGCAAGTATGCCCTCTTCCCGTCTGTTTCCGCTTCCTGGCGTGTCATCAGTGAGGCATTTATGCAGGACCAGGACATCTTCAGTGACCTGAAGCTTCGTGGAGGCTGGGGCCGTGTAGGTAATCAGAATATCAACAATAATGCTACCCTTACTTTGTTGAGCGAAACCCAATACTATTATGGCAATACGTTGGCAAATGGTTACTTCGTGTCTACAGTAGGTAACAACCAGTTGAAGTGGGAGACTGTGGAAGATTGGAACGTAGGCGTGGATATGTCATTCCTTGATTCACGTTTGGGTGTAACATTCGAATATTTCCAGAAAAAGTCCATTGACATGCTCTACCAGAAACAGAACATCCTCTCTTTGGGATATGATAACTGGAACAGCCAGATTTGGATGAACATCGGTAGTATGCAGGCCCGCGGTTGGGAAGTGGGACTTACCTGGCGCGATGAAATCGGCAAGGATTTCTCTTACGATCTTGGTCTGAACCTTTCTGCCGTGCGCAACAAGGCCATCAAGTTCTCGGGCGACGGTCCTATCAATGTCGGTGGATTCAATAGCGACCAGATTATCCGTAACGAAGATGGTGGTTTTATCTCCCGTTTCTACGGTTACGTGGCCGATGGCTTGTTCCAGAATTGGGAAGAGGTGTATGCGCACACTGACGAACACGGAACACTGATTCAGCCCAATGCAAAACCGGGAGACATCCGCTTCAAGGACCGGGACCATAACGGAGTGCTCGATGCCAATGACAAAGATTATATCGGTAATCCTTATCCTGATTTAATGATGGGTCTGAATATTGGTATGCGTTATAAGAACATTGATTTTGCAGCCAATTTCTATGGTACGTTCGGTAATGATATTTACAATGTCACCAAAGGACGGTACTCCGGTTCAGGTGGACAGAATGTCTGGGCAGGTACACTGGAGAAAGCATGGCATGGCGAGGGTACCGGCAATGATATTCCCCGTTTGTCGAGCAATGACTTGAACCTGAACTATAGCCGCGTTTCCAGTTTCTATGTGGAAGATGGTTCCTACTTGCGTTGCAAGCTGTTGCAGATAGGCTATACGCTTCCTAAGAAATGGGTTGGAGGTGCTGACTTGCGTCTTTCCTTCTCTGCACAGAATCCGTTTACCATTACCGGTTATTCGGGAATGGACCCCGAACGCCCGATGGTTGACGGTACTACCGACAGCTCTGGCAGTGCCATCAATACCGGTATTGACAACGTGGCTTATCCTAATCCGAGAACATTCTTGTTTGGCATTGACTTCAAATTTTAATTCTTGATTATCCATGAAACGAATATTTACAATAGTAGTTCTGATTGCTTCGCTGGTGTTTACCTCTTGCGAGGACTTCCTGACGGAAGACGTACGCGGGCAATTGAACGTGGACACTTATTATAAGTCCATAGAAGAGTGTGAATCCGCAGTCACGAGCTGTTATCAGGCCATGACATATGGAGGATGGTGGCAAATCAACACCGTGTGGTTACTTTCCGAAATGTGTGGAGATGATGCCTGGATGGGGAATACCTCTCAGTCTCAGAGTGATTATATCTCATTGGCGCATTATCAGGGAAACGGTGCCAGCAATGGCCCTATCTCCTATTTTTGGCAGTACCGTTACAAAGGTATTTTACGTTGTAACATAGCCATAGATCGCATTGCGGCTCTCGAAACCCAAGAGACAGAAACCAGAGACCGTCTGGTGGCAGAAGCCCGTTTCCTGCGTGGCTACTATTACTTCGAACTGGTGAGAAATTTTGGCGGGGTGCCCTTGATGACCAGTTTCCAAATGCCGGAAGAAGTGGAGGGAACAGAACGTGCTACGGCAGAAGCCGTGTACAAATTCATAGAGGATGACCTGATGGCAGCTGCCGAAATACTGCCGCAACGCAGTACTGCGCAAGTAGGGCATGCTACCCGTGGCGCCGCTTTAGGATTATTGGGTAAAGTGTACCTCTATCAGGAGAAATGGCAGGCTGCCCATGATGTGTTGAAGACTGTGATAGATGAAGGCGAATACCAATTGCTTCCCGATTTCGGGCAGGTATGGAATGTCGACTATGACAACAGTGCGGAGAGCCTTCTGGAAATCCAGTATGAATATCATCCCACTTTGGGCTTAGGAGGGGCGCTTGCTACGGTAACCGGTGCCCGTAATGGTCCTGGTGATGGTTGGAGCTGGTGTCAGCCTACGGCAAATTTGGAGCAAGCTTATATTGAGGCCGGTGATACGGAACGTTTGAAATGGACAATAATCAAGTCGGGCTGTACAGAAATTGCCGGCGAAGACCAATTCGAAGATTTCATTGACGCAAGCAAAGCGTTGAATAAGTATCAGGAATATCTTGATAAATATGGTTGGGACCCCAATTGCTATATTATCAATCCCGCTGACCATAAGTCTGCGCGTATCATCCGCAAGTATTTCCTGCCGATGAAATATCGTGCTCAAGGCGATGCAACGGCTTACGCCACGGACAAGAGTCCTTTGAATCACCGTATTCTGCGTTATGCCGATGTCCTTTTAATGTATGCTGAGGCTTGCAATGAACTGGGTGATGACGCTTCTGCCCGTGATGCTCTCAATCAGGTGCGCAGACGTGCCAAGTTGGATGACGTTACGGCAAGTGGAAAGGCATTGCAAAGTGCCATTCGCCTGGAGCGCCGTTTGGAATTGGCTTTCGAGCAGAACCGTCTGTATGATATCCGCCGCTGGACTGATACAAATGGTAAAAAGGTGATTAGCAATATCCTGGGACCGAACGGTTCCTTTGTGAAGTGGAACACTGAAGAGGCTACCCGTGACGCTCTTGAGTGGGAAAATCAAGGTGAAGCAAGTGACAAAGGCATCACTTTCAATGAAAACCGCGACATGGTGTTCCCCATTCCTTTGTACGAAATCACGATGTCCAACGGTTCCATTACCCAGAACCCGGGTTGGAATTAAACACATTCTGATGAAAACAGATTGTTGCAGGAACTGATTATTCAATAGGTCTTTATATTCTGTCGCGGATAGTTTGCAATGGATTATCCGCGGCAGTTTTTTTAATCCGAAACAATATCATGAATTTGAGACACATTTTTATTCTTCCGGCACTGCTTGCTGCAATGGCTTGCAGCGACGATTCTCCCGTTACGCCGGATACTCCAGACACTCCTGAGGGTCCGGACATTACAAACAGCGTAGAGAAACTGGTGAGCATCGATGCCGGACAGACTTTCCAGACAATAGCCGGCTTCGGCGCTTCGGACTGTTGGACGCCAGCCTTTGTGGGCAAGTCATGGACTTCGCACCGTGCGGGGATTACGGAACTGCTTTTTTCTTCAGAGATTGTGGGCGGCAAGCCGAAAGGAATCGGCCTTTCCCAATGGCGGGTGAATCTTGGTGGCGGCAGTGCCGCGCAAGGTGAAGCCAGCGGCATCGAGGATAAATCCCGTCGTGCGGAATCCTATCTTACGGATGACTTGACGTACGACTGGACCCGTTGCGAGGGACAACGTTACTTCATGGACCGTGCCAAGGAGCTGGGATGTAACAATTTCGTTCTTTTCAGCAATACACCTCCCGTGCAGTACACCTATAATGGAAAAGGATTTTCCGCCAGAGGGGGACTTTCCAATCTGAAACCGGAACATTATGGTGACTTTGCAGGATATATGGCCGATGTAGCGGCCCGTTATACCGGTGAAGGCTATCACATAAGCCATATTTCGCCCGTCAACGAGCCGCAGTACAACTGGGACAGCGGTCAGGAGGGCAGTGGCTGGACCAATGACGAAGTGGCTGCACTGGCACGCGAGTTGGATATGTCGTTGGATGCCCGGGGGCTTTCCACAGACATTCTCTTGGGCGAATCCGGTGATTGGGAGTATCTGTATAAAGTGAAAGGCGATGCCAACCGCAGTAATGTATTCTCAGCTTTCTTTACACCCGGCTCTTCCGCCTACGTGGGTGACTTGGCACACGTGAAGAATCTCATTTGCGGACACAGCTATTGGACTGACGGCACATGGGACGGTATGCGCAACGTGCGCAAGCAAGTGGCCCAGGCTGCCGGTCAGTATAATCTGGATGTTTGGCAGAGTGAATGGAGTATGCTGGGCGATAATTACAGCAGTTCCGAATTTGTGGGCTACGAGCAGGCTTCTGAGATGGATATCGCTTTCTACATGTCGAAGGTCATCCACAATGACCTCACTGTGGCTGGAGTGTCTTCCTGGAGTTACTGGACATCGATGGATGTTTCCCGTTGGGGGCATAAGAACCGTTTTCTCTTGATTTCGCTGGTACCTGCCGGTGGTGAGTACGGTGATATAGAGCAGGAGGGAAGCTATCAGGCTACTGCCACTCTTTGGGTACTGGGCAATTACAGTCGCTTTATCCGTCCGGGATACCGCCGTATTGCCCTCGACTTGAACGAATCGCGTACTTTTTTCGGTTCCGCCTGGCTTTCTCCCGAGGGGGATAAGGTAGTGGCCGTCTATACAAACATGTCTGATAAGGCGGTTCGCTTAGGTGAAACGCATGTGGGATGGAGCAATGAAGCGAAGTCAATAGCTACTTATACAACTACCGGTAGCAAGAATCTGGTGGAAGGAACGGTGGCGGCAGGCAAGCAGGTGATTCTGGAAGCCAAGAGTGTGACAACCGTGGTGTATAGCCTGAAGTAAGGAATTAGTTTAACTTCAAAGAAAATCTATATGAAAATGTATTTTAAGAATAACAGGACTGCTCTTATCTTTTTGCTGGCAATGCTGGTCGTTGCTCCGATAAAGGCGCAGGTGGTATTTGGCGATGCCGCAAAATTCAATGACGGATGGCTGTTCCGGCTGACGGACGACTCGGCTATTGTCCGGACTGACTATGACGACAGCGAATGGCGGAAGCTTTCTTTGCCACATGATTGGTCCATAGAGGGGCAATTGTCGCCCACACTGGCCAGTTGCACCGGGTACCTGCCGGGTGGGATAGGCTGGTATCGCAAACACTTCAGGGTTGAAGACAACGCAACACGTCATTATATCTATTTCGAAGGGGTATATAACCGGAGCGAGGTTTACCTGAACGGGCATCTGCTTGGCAGGCGCCCCAACGGCTATGTATCGTTTCTTTACGACATGACCCCTTACCTGAAGGAAGGCGACAATGTGCTGGCTGTCCGTGTAGACCATAGCCGTTATGCCGATTCACGTTGGTATACGGGGTCGGGCATCTATCGCGATGTATGGCTGGTGGCTGCTCCCGATACACATATTGCGCAATGGGGTGTGGGCTGGCATGCCGCTTCGCTGACAGACAAGCAAGCCGTCGTTGCGGTCGATGTAGAGGTGGAGAAGCACAAGGCAACTTCCGACAAACTGGAACTGAAGGCTTCACTGTACGATACTGCCGGAAAGCAGGTGGCACAACGCCGTGTGCGTGTTGCCGATGGAAAAGAGGGCATTGCCAAGCAAAGTCTTGACTTGAAAGTGTCCAAACCCCATCGTTGGAATCTGGATAATCCGTATCTGTATACATTGAAAACCGAATTGCTTGCCAATGGCAAACGCATTGACGGCAGTGAGACCAAAGTGGGACTGCGTACGCTGGAATTTGATGCCAACAAAGGTTTTGCCCTCAACGGCAACTGGATGAAGGTAAAAGGTGTATGCCTACATCATGATGCAGGAGTGCTGGGTGCAGTAGTGCCACCGGAGGTATGGGAACGCCGCCTGAATAACTTGAAAGGGATTGGCGTAAATGCCATCCGCATGAGCCATAACCCACAAGCCCCCGTTCTTTATGAACTGTGTGACCGCCTGGGATTTCTTGTAATGGATGAAGTCTCTGACGAATGGGAGTTTCCGAAACGCAAATGGGTACAAGGCTGGAATGTGGGTACTCCGAGTTATGACGGTACTTTCGACTTCTTCGAGGAGTGGATAGAACGGGACGTAACCGATATGGTACGTCGTGACCGCAATCATACCTGTATTTTCTTGTGGAGTATCGGCAATGAAGTGGATTATCCGAACGACCCTTATTCGCATCCCGTTCTTGATGGAGCTAAAATCAACCAGCCTATGTTCGGGGGCTATAAGCCGGATGCTCCCGATGCCATGCGCATCGGAACCATAGCAAAGCGTCTGGCTGCCTGTGTACGTGCCGTGGACACTTCCCGTCCCGTGACCGGAGCTTTGGCGGGTGTCGTGATGTCGAACGAGACGGAGTATCCCGATGCTGTGGATGTGGTGGGGTATAACTATACGGAAAACCGCTACGACCAAGACCATGCCACTTATCCGGACCGCATTATCTATGGAAGCGAGACGGGTTCGGGGCTTGATGCCTGGTATGCCGTCCGCGACAAGGATTTCATCTTCGGGCAGTTCATCTGGACCGGTACGGATTATCTGGGTGAATCGGGCAGATGGCCGTCCCGCGGTTTGTACACGGGTTTGCTCGATTTCGGAAGTTTCCCCAAGCCACGCGGACATTTCCGGGCTTCGTTGTGGTGCGAGAATCCGGTCACGTATGCAGGAACATATCCGGTATATGTCAATCCCAAGCATCCCGAGCATGTATTCCTTTCGCCCGATGCATGGGACATCTGGAACTATGACGAGGGGCAGAATATACGTGTGGTGTGTTATACCAATGCTCCGCAGGCACGCTTGCTGCTCGATGGCAAGGTGGTGGGCGAGATGAAACCTTATGATGAAAAGACCGGCATCATCTACTGGGATATTCCTTTCCAGGCTGGTGAGCTTCGTGCTGAGGGCTGCGATAAGGAAGGAAATGCCTTGTCAAGCTATTCCATCCGGACATCCGGACATCCTTATGCCATCCGTGCCACGGCGGACCGCACTATTTTGTCCGGCGACCGCGCCACTGCGCACATCACCGTAGAGGTGGTTGACGAAGAAGGTACTGTTGTGAAACTTGGCGACAATGAAATTACGTGTACAGTTGAAGGACCGGCGCGTCTGCTTGGGCTCGAAGGTTCTGACAACAGTGACATGAGTGATTATACCGATAACCGTCACCGCGTATACCACGGGCGTTTGCTGGCCTATATACAGACTACCGGAGGAGAGGGACCGGTTAAAGTAAAGTTTGCTTCCCCCCTTCTGAAAGGAACTGAAGTGAAGTTTGAAGTAGGGCAGTAGTGAATAGGCTGTCGGGATATTCTTCTTTAGTTAACAGTAGCTTAATCTCCCTCTTGAAGTATGGATTGCGCAAGTAATAGATTTATTACTTGCGTAATCTATGTTTTTTTATAGCTTTGCGCAAGTAATAAAAAGGGAAACATGAAAACAGAGATTGTAGGGCGCATTAGGGAATAAAAAGCCTTGATGGAATATATGGATTCCAAGGAGTCTGAATTTATAGCTATTTATGGACGTCGCTGAGTAGGGAAAACTTTTGAGTTTGATAACCTCTACCGTGCCCTTTTTTTAATATTCCGAGAAATATTGTGGAGGCGTAGCGGTCTATTCCCATATCCTTTTGAGCAGAGTCTTTTCGGACAAGATGACGGAAACTTTCCCTTTCATGCCTTGCTGCATAAAAGGAGCTTCTTGCAATGACAATGTAAAACAGAAATAGTTGTTCCCCCCGTCGCGGCTGATTATCCGGGGAGAGACGTTGGTGACGGTTCCTTGCAGGTAGCCGTATTCCTTGCTTGTATATCCTTCCAGTTCTATTTCGGCTTTCATGCCCGGCTTGATTTGCGTGATGCAGGCATATGGCAGTTCTGCGGTGGCGATGGCCTGCCCATTCCGGATACCTGTCAGTGTGATGTCCGTATCCGCCGTTTCGGGGTAGGGCACGAATGCCGCTACGGCCAGCAACAGTGCCACGATGAGGCCGATAACGCCGATTCCGCTGCGCACCAGCATCGGGGGAACCTGCCCGATGATTTTCCGTACCTGCTCGCTTCTGAGCTCTATGTCTTTGTTCTCCATACTGTTATTCTGTAATTCATGCTGTCTCCCATGCGCTAACTGCCCAATTCCAATTGGTTTTTTACGAGGTTATAATAAGCTCCCCGGTTGGCTATCAGTTCCTGGTGCTTTCCGGTTTCTATGATTTTTCCTTGGTCTATCACCACTATCCGGTCTGCATTTTTGACGGTACTCAGGCGGTGCGCCACTACGACTACCGTTTTCCCTTTGTAGAATTCCATCAGGTTTTCTACAATCGCCCGTTCATTGTTGGCATCCAGTGCATTGGTGGCTTCGTCCAGAAAGATGTACTGCGGATTCTTATAGACGGCGCGGGCTATCAGTATCCGTTGCTTCTGCCCTTGGCTCAGCCCTACGCCGTCTTGTCCTATCAGGGTGTTGTATTTCAGGGGGAGGCGTATGATGTAGTCGTCTATGCAGGCGATGCGGGCGGCCTCTGCCAGGCGCGTCTTGTCTATTTCCCCGTCGTCCACGGCAATGTTTCTGGCGATGGATTCGGAGAAGATTACCCCGTCCTGCATCACTACGCCGCATTGCCTGCGCCACCACTTCAGGTTGAAGCGGTTGATGTCTGTGCCGCCGATAGAGATTTCTCCACCCAATGCTTTGTAGTAGCCCAACAGCAACTTGATGATTGTCGTCTTTCCGCTTCCGCTGGTGCCCACGATGGCAGTCACTTTCCCTTCGGGAATCTCAAAATCCACACTATCCAGTGTCTTGTTCAAGGCGTGCGGGTCGTACTTGAAGTCCACCATTTTCAGCCGTAGGCTTTTGTTTTGGCTTTGAAAGGCGGTGAGGGCATTCGTGTCGCTTTCCTCGTTTTCCATCTCGTGTATTTCGTTGATACGTTCCAAACTGATCTTCACGTCCTGCAGGGAGTAGATAAAATTCATCAGCTGCTCGATGGGCGAGCTTAGTTGCCCGATGATGTACTGTACCGCCAGCATCATACCCAACGTCATTTGCCCGTTTATCACGGCGGTTGCTGCCACTACGGTAATCACTATGTTCTTTATTTCGTTGATGAAGATGCTGCCTGCTTCTTGTGTCTGTTGTAGTTTCAGGCTCTTCATGTTGGCTTCGAAAAGTTCGGCCTGCACGTCTTCCCACTCCCAGCGGCGGCGCTGTTCGCAGTCTTGCAGCTTTATCTCCTGCATGGCAGTGATGAACTGGTAGGTCTTGTTGTTGTTCTTTGCCTGCTTCTCGAAGTAGAGGTAGTCTATCTGCTTCCTGCGTTTCAGGAAGAGGGCAATCCAAGCGGAGTAGGCGATGCTGCCTGCCAGAAAAATACAGAATATCGGCAGATTGTAGCATAACAGCACGGCTCCGAACACAATGAAGCTGAACAACGAGAACATCACGCTGAGTGTCTGCGTGGTAAGGAACTTTTCCACCCGGTTGTGGTCGTTCATCCGTTGCAGCAGGTCGCCCATCAGCTTGGTGTCGAAGAAGGACATGGGCAGCTTCAGCAGCTTGATGAAGAAGTCGCTGACCAGCGAGATGTTTATCCTCATGCTGATGTGTAGCAATATCCACCGACGTATGAAGTCCACCGATGTGCGGCTGACAGTCAGCATCAACTGTCCGATAAGTATCAGATAGATGAAATTCAGGTTTCGGTGCTTGATTCCTACGTCCACAATGGCTTGTGTCAGGAAGGGAAAGATGAGTTGCAGGACACTGCCAATCAGTAGTCCCAGGATGATTTGCCCGAAGTAACGTCGGTACTGGTGGAAATAGCCGAAGAGGAAGGAGAAGGAGCGCTTTTCCGATTTGTGCTCCTCCTGCTTTTCGTAGAAGGCTGGGGTGGGTTGGAGGAAGAGGGCGATGCCAGCTTCTTCGTTCTTAACAAATGTATTAAACCATTTTTCTTTAAATTCTTCTTCCGTGTATTTTAGCAATCCTTTTGCTGGATCGGCTATATAGTAAATATTCTTCTTCTTTCGTTTTTTTATATCATATAATATGATAAAATGTTTCTGATTCCAATATAGGATACAAGGCAATGAAGCTTCTTTTAATTGGGGAATTGTTACCTTTCCCACTATTGTATGAAATCCCAATTTTAAAGCAGCTTCATTGATGCTGCGTAATGATGTTCCTTCCGTAGTTGCAAAACAGTATCGGGATATTGTTTCCAATGAATAGTTTGTTCCAAAGAAATCGCATATCATTTGTAAGCAGGCTAAACCGCACTGCATAGAGTCGTACTGTTTATGGAGTGGGAATCTCATCATTCTTTCAATAACTGTATGTTCGGTTTTTCTTGTTGCAGATATTGGCTTTTTCTTTTGGGGGCTTTATGTTTCCATACATATTGAACAGTGAAGTAAAGCATTTTGTCCCGTTTGGGGTAATCGTAGTTTATGTAACTGTGATAATCCAACCGGGCATCGTCAATAGAGTAGGCATATTCATAAGGTTCTATCATATAGCGCATGCCGATTCCTACGTTCCAATTGGTATTTATATTCCAGTTAAGTGCCATTCTGCAATCGGTAGAATTCTTCCTTTTGGAATATTCCTCATGAGAATAGGGCTGGAAGCTGATGGAACCGTTCAACGAAATGTTTTTATAATAGAAACGCCAATTGGGGTAAATACTTATCCAGCTTTTTGTGGTATTTTCAAAAAAGCACCTACGGTATCTTCCCATCAAGCCGATATGCCCTACATTTTTTATATTGTATCTGGCACTGAGCGTGGCGATAAGCTGGGACTCCCTTTTCTTGTTTTCGTAAGTGTAGGTATAAACTTCACCTTCCTTCCGGCCTATTCTTTCGTACATATCTGTATATAGAGCGTAGCAGATATCGGGCTCTATATACCACGACCCTTTGGTGAACCGATAGGCTACTCCACTCTCGATGGTATAACTTGGCTCGAGGTAGGGGTTTCCTTTGATGGCTTGAAGGCTGTCTGTGGAGGTGTTGTACGGGTTCAGCAGGGAAATGGAAGGGTTGGATGTATATCCCCGGACGTAGCCTTTAAGCAGATGATGCTTCCGGAATGAGTAACTTGCATTCCCCGAAACTCTTATCTTGTAGTATTGATTCTTGATGTTTTCTATTTTATTGTAATGACAATCTAATCCCAACGATAGCATATACGAAAAAGGTGTTTTTGCACTGCTGTATGTGGTATATAGGTATTCGTTCCAGCTTCGGTAGTCGAAAGTATTGCTGCCTGCAGTCGAAGTGTTGTCCAATTTCCCGTTTATATAGTAAGTGTCACTTCCTATTGTCAGTTCGTTTTTGTTGTCCCATTTCTTTTGGTATTCGGCTATGTAACTGCCAGTCTGATAAACCATTTTATAGCGGTTCTCATTGGAATAGTTGTAATTGTCGGAAAATTCATGGTTACAGTTGTTGTCTTTATTGAGGCTGTAACTGTAACTGAGGGTACTTTCGAGCAGGCTTTTCTTGTTCAGCTGATATTGGTGCAATACTTTTCCGGCATAGGTAATGGGACGGTTGTGGGTTAATCTCCGGACATCATATTCATAGGAAGTCCCTTTTTGTGAGATACTCCCTTCTCCCCACTTTCTTGTTTTTATGTTGCTATAATCGGCATATAAACTGTAAGAGAGATAGTTTTTTAAGGTTGGGCACAAAGTCTCCCCCTATGTAAAAGGCGGCATTGTGCGAATTGTGCCGGGTATTTACGCTGTAGTCTTTGTCTGTTTCGGAGTAATGCTGTTCTCCGTATTCATTTCCTTTTTCACGGTTGGCTCCCGACCAGAACAAGATGGTATAGAAAGAGAATTTGTCGTTCCCGGTTTCAAAACTTCCACTGTGAGAGTTTGTCACCATTCCCGGATGGACGTCATTGTACAGATTCAGCAGCTGGTAAGTCTGGCTTCTTTTTTTGAGTTTTATATTGAGCACCGTTGCATATCCGTCTTTTAGATATTTGACCGGTGGATTTTCCATTATTTCTATACTTTCCACTTCTTCCGGGTCGATGGATTCTATGGAGGTGTCCCGTTGCATATTATTGACCAATATGATTACATTCTGTTCATCAGCGGTCTTTATTTTCCGCATGGACAAATCCACCTTTAAATTGGGTATTTCTTGCAAGGCTTCGTAAATGCTTTTCTCTTTCCTTGCATTTCCGGACAGATGAAAAAGGGTGCTTTGGGCATTGGATTTTATGACGTTGCTACGGTCTGCAGTTATTACGACGTTGTCCAAATTCACATTCTTTATCGGGTAAAGAGTATGCCCTAATTCCTTATCGCCGTTCAGGTAGATAGTTCCGTTCACGCTTTGGTAATTGTCATGGAAGATGTAATATGTGTACTCTTTTTCCGGTAGCTTTCCAAATATGTATTGCCCGTCTTTATCTGTGAATGTCTGATGTGAAGAGGAGTCGGACATCGCTTGAATCCGTATGGTTGCGTGTTCAACTCCTTTTCCAAGGGTATCTGTTACGATGCCTGAAAGCTGCCGGAGGTTTTGTCCATTGGCTGAGTGAAAAACCAGGCATGATATAGCAAGGATAATCAAGAACGTTTTATTCATGATTTGTTAACGTTAAGTAAAAGAGATGGGTTGCTCATTGCCAAATATTTTGCGGGATATATATTCATTGTTGAAACGATATGTAATATATTCGTCCATGGTGATTTCCATTGTTTTTAGCGGACACATCTGTTCTGCTTTATTGGGGTGTTCCAATATCTTTTGTTTACAGAGCCCCCAACATTGTGGTAATAGTTTACATCGGATACATGCTGGATCATCGTATGTATTGATAGCAGCTCTTCTTTCCAGCTTGTCCGGTTCCCACTCTATGCTTCCGTCCGTAGTCAATACCCCTTCTTGGTGAGTGTCCGTGAAGTCTCTTCCAGTGCAATTATAAACATTTCCATCATAGGATATGACCACATTGTTTTTTAAATCCATGAGGCACGAGTAGTTCCGTCTGCCAAAATTGAGATATGACAAACGAAAATTTAATCGTAACATGTCATTGATGAATTCTTTGAGATAAGTACCTGTCGTATAATCGTCTGATGCTGTGGTTTGCCATACACGTTCCAGATGAATCCTTATCTTCTTTCTCTCTATATCTTGTATATCATTTATAACAGAATTCAGATGCTTGAATGTTTGATTGTCGAAATTTATTCTTAAATTGATGCGTGAATCATAAGCATTGGTTAGGTCGTGAATAGCTTTCATTACGACATCATAAGTGCCTTCTTTAAACTTCGGTGATTTTTTGATGGAATTGTGCTTTTCTCTGTATCCGTCAATGGTTATCTGGAAGGTGGCATTTAGTTCGGCCAACATAGGAATGATGTCTTCTGTGATGCAAGTTGCATTTGTGACAATGGAAACTTTAATATCCTTGTTCATTGTCTTTGCATAATCTTTTATTTTAAACAGCAGAGGTGCAACTTCTTCTTTAAAGTACAACATGGGTTCGCCGCCAAACAGAGAAAAATGTATGACGGATATGTCTTCTCTGTTTAGTAGATTTTGTGCATATCTGAATACTTTGTCTTGTTGCTGACAAGATAGATGACTGCCTACAATATGCTTTTCGAAGCAATACCAGCATCTTACATTGCAGTCTAAAGAAGGAAGCAAAGTCAGGTTAAAAGTACCGGAACTTTCGGTTTTATGGTATTCTTGTATGAGATTGCTATATTCATCTACATCGTTTTCTACAATAAAGCCGTTTCCTTGTAAAGCTTTTAAAGTGGTTGCGCTAATCTTGTCATATTTGCCATTTTGTATGAGGTCATAGGTCTGGCAATTTGTCACCATATAGTTGTCATGGTATGTGTTGAACCATAGTATGCCTGCATTGCATGGCGTATACAAATTGTAGTAACTGCTTTTCATTAGTATATGTAAATTTGAAGTTGACAAAAAGGCAGAATATAGATAATTAGTTCATACTATTTTATACTATATTCTGCCGTTCTAAGAGTTTTAAGTATGCTCTATACGATGTGGAGGCATAGTTGGTTTGCTTGCGCTGCAGCAATCACCGCAATTGCAATCACAACCGTTATTCATGTAAACATCTTCATTGGCTCCTCCTTTTAGTAGGGCCATTTCTTCCTCCTTAAGCTGTATGACTTCAAGGGGCAAAGTAAAATTTAGTTCATTCATAATCGTTACATTTTGAGTTAATAATTATTTGGATAGCTATCACTTTTAGTCAATAATGAAGTCTCCGTAAAAAGAATCTTCTCCAATTTTGAATTCAAGGATATATTCTCCTTCAGGCAAACCGTATACTTCGAATGTATGGCATCGCGAAGGTGCCGTGTCATTGTAAGTATAAACAGTATTACCCATACTATCTTTTATAGACGCATGAAAGTCCATAATTGCTACATTTGTATAGATACGAATCGTATTTCCGTCAATAGTGGCGGTAGGTACTAAAGTAATGGAGCGTTTGTCTTTGCACCAATTGCCTTCATCCTTTGAGCAACTATTATATAATAAAATATCCTTTTCTATGGCTTTGATACTCATGCAGCAGAATATGCTTAAAACTAACAGTAGATACTTTGCTTTCATCTGATTTTATTTTTTTGTTTTGTTGTCGCAAAGTTGATTACAAATTAGCTTTTATCAAAACTTTTTGCAGTTTTAGGTATGTGCATGGTTGTGTGCATATAGCTTCTTTGTGCGCAAAAGTATGTGCAAAGATATGTGCATGAATGGAGGCGGTGTTCAATCCTTGAATAAGACGCTTATAATGAGTCTATAATCTTGTCCCACATTTCCGGGCTTCCTTTACTTCCTGTTACTTTCTGGTAGAGCCTTCGCCGGATGGAAGAAATGCTTTCCGGTTTGAGTTGCAGTAGGCGCGCAATGTCTGCTTGACGGAATTGGAGTTTGAGGAGTATGCAGACGTGCAATTCGTTTTCGTTGGGAGTGTGCAGCGAGTACAGTCTTTCGAAGAAAATGGGATAGGCAGGGGACATGAGCCCTTTTACGATATTCCATTCTTCTGAGGTGATATAGGCTTCGCCACGTGCAGAGTTTGCCCGTTCTTGGAGTTTCTTGTATATCTCGGAACAGAACAAGCAGTCTTGGGCATCTTTCTCTTGTTCTTTTTCTATTGCTTGCTGCTGCAGGATGTGATTGAGTAGCTCTATTTTCTGCCCCAATTGCTTCTTTTGTACGTTGTCTTCAGGGGGATTTATATCAGCTAATCTCTTTTCTAATACCTCTTTTTGGGATTTGTATTTTTCAAGGGATTCAATCTTGTCTTGGTTCTCTTTTTCTATGGTTCGTAGTTTCTCTAATTGTTGTTTCAATTCCAAAGTTTTCCGTCGGCTGTATTGACGGTAGGCGATGAAAGAAATTATAATAATGAGGAGACTGCCGGAAATCATTCCAATCAAGAGTGTCTTATTACGATTCTCGGTTTTCAGCTGTATGTTCTCTTTCTCACGCAGTTGGTAGTTGTAAAGGGAATGCATCCGATGAATGATTTCCGTTTGCGTGAGTTTCTGTATGGAGTCGGTATATAAAAGGCAGTCATTGAGGTAGCCGGTTGCTTGCTGCGTGTCATTTTGCTTGAGAGTGAGTTCCAATAATCTGCGGCAGGCTGTTTGCTTGGCATAGACGGAACCAAAGTCCAATAGTTCATTATAATACCAAATGGCAGAATCCGTTTGGTTGGTTACATCATAAAAACGGGCGGCAATATTATAAATGGCGCTTCTGTTAGGTTGCTCAATATCCTTTAAGGCATTCTGCAAAGCCGTTTGGGCAGAATCATACTTCTGTAAGTCTGTGTATATGAAGGCAAGTTGGCTCTGTAGCATATTGAACAAATCTATCCGTTGCAGCAGCCGACTCAATTGGCTTGCTTCTTTGAAGTAGGCCAGCGTACTGTCTTCTTTACCCAGTTCTTTGTACATGTTTCCTATGTCCCTCAATGTGAAAACCATGCCGACACTGTCTTGCAGTATATTGTCGTATTCTCCTCCTTTCTTATACATCTCCAAAGCTTCGGCATACATGCTTTGATAAGCAAACAGCGTTCCCATCTGGCTGTAAATCTTGCTTTTCAGTTTGTATCCCCCGTCTTCGGGCAATGCTTCCGCAGCTTTTTCAAAGTACTCCAGTGCCTGCGGTGCATCTCCCAAGTCACGATATACCCGTCCGGCATAGTAGTAAGCTTCCGGTAGATGCTGTTTATCGCCTTTCTCTATATAATAATGCAATATGGGTAGTATCAGGCTGTCCGACGTATGGGGTATGTATGCCTTGTCGTTTGCCTTGATGCAGAGCAGCCGGTAATACATCTGCGTGGCTTCCGGTTCGGTCTGCAGGGTGTTTTCAATGTTTTTCAGCAAAGTGATGGCACTGTCCGGGCATGCATTCGTCAGGCTGTCCGCAATAATCAGTGACTGTGGATAGGGCTTGTGTCCGCAGGCGCAGAAGCCCAATAGGACAAGGATAAGAAATAACGCCTGTGTCATTACTTTCATGTGGGCAAATATAATGTTTTTTTGGGGGTTCTTCCGGAAAATGCGTAGTTAAATGAGAAATTATCAGTGTGTACTTCAGTTATCAATTATTCGAGTTTCAATGCCTCACATCCTTCACCTTTTCTGCGTATCGACCTATCCATCGGATTTTCCGGTGAAACTTCATGCACTTTTCCGCATCTGTATTTCCAGCGTGTTCCATCTATATACGGAACGCGTTGCATCTATAGTTCCAACGCGCTGCATCTATAGATGCAGCATCCTGCAAATATATATGCAACACGACACATATTTATGCAGATTCAGGCTTGACGCCTTTCTCGGATGAACCTTTTTTGCACTACTTCTTCTTCTTTTTGCTTCGCCTATTCCGTAGATTTTCAATATCTTTGTATCGCCGCCGTCGCGAAGTCGGTCGGCTGAATAGAAAAGAACAGTAGGAGGACAACATTATGAATGCAATGGAATACATCGTACCGAACAGAAAAAGGCTTCCTTACGGGATGATGAACTTTGCGGTCATTCGCCGCGAAGATTACTATTATGTGGATAAGACCCGGTTTATTCCTATGATAGAGGAGGCAGACCGTTTCTTCTTCTTCATCCGTCCCCGTCGCTTCGGCAAGAGCTTGACGCTGAACATTCTTCAGCACTACTACGACCTGCGTACCCGCGACCAGTTTGATGCTCTTTTTGGCAACCTTTATATCGGGCAGCATCCCACGTTGAGCCGCAACACTTACCTCGTCCTCTATCTCAACTTCTCCGGTATTTCCGGCGAGCTGAATGATTACCGCAAAGGGCTGGATGAACACTGCGGCACTACCATTGAAAGTTTCTGCAAGAAATACGCTGACCTTCTCCCATCGGAAACATGGGAAGAACTGCACACCAAACATGGAGCTGTGGAGCAAATCGAATACATTTATCAGGTGTGTGAACGTGCCGGGCAGAAGATGTATCTCTTTATCGATGAATACGACCATTTTACCAACGCCATTCTCTCCAGTCCCGAAAGTTTGCACCGCTATACCGGAGAGACTCACGGCGAAGGCTATCTGCGTGCCTTTTTCAATAAAGTGAAGGCGGGAACCTATTCCAGCATTGAACGTTGTTTCATCACCGGAGTAAGTCCGGTGACGATGGACGACCTGACCAGCGGATTCAACATAGGCACCAACTATTCCTTTTCGCCCGATTTCAACGAAATGATGGGCTTTACGGAAGAAGAAGTGCGTGAAATGCTGACCTATTATTCGACAAACAGTCCTTTCCGTCATAGCGTGGACGAGCTGATAAAGATGATGAAGCCGTGGTATGACAACTATTGCTTTGCAACGGATTGTTACGGTGAAACCACTATGTACAATTCCAACATGGTGCTCTATTTCATCAAGAACTATATTCAGCGTGGCAAGGCACCGGAGAAAATGATAGAGAGCAACATCCGCATCGACTACGAGAAGCTGCGTATGCTCATTCGTAAGGACAAGGAATTTGCCCATGACGCTTCCATCATACAGACTTTGGTGAGCCAAGGCTACATCACCGGGGACTTGAAAGACGGCTTCCCTGCCGCCAGTATCACCAATCCTGATAATTTCGTGAGCTTGCTCTACTATTTCGGGATGCTCACCATCAGCGGCATGCACGAAGGAAAAACGAAACTGACCATCCCCAACATGGTAGTGCAGGAACAGCTTTATACCTATCTGCTGAGCACTTACGACGAGGCCGAACTGAGCTTCAGTAGCTATGAGAAGAGCGAGCTGGCAAGCGCACTTGCCTATCGGGGTGACTGGCAATCCTACTTCGGCTACATTGCCGACTGTCTTCACCGCTATGCCTCGCAACGCGACAAGCAGAAGGGCGAATTCTTTGTCCACGGTTTCACCCTTGCCATGACGGCTCAGAACCGTTTCTACCGTCCCGTCTCCGAGCAGGACACGCAGGCGGGTTATGCCGATATTTTCCTCTGCCCGATGCTGGAAATCTATTCTGACATGAAGCACAGCTACATTGTAGAATTGAAGTACGCCAAATACAAGGACCCCGAAACCCGTGTGGAGGAACTTCGCCGGGAAGCCATTGCCCAAGCCAACCGCTATGCCGAGACGGAAACAGTGAAACGTGCCGTTGGCACTACGCAGCTGCACAAGATTGTAGTGGTGTACAAAGGTATGGACATGCCGGTGTGCGAGGAGGTGTATGAACTGACTGTTTAAGGGCTATTTCGTAGCATTTTCCTTCAACTTGTTGAGCGATTCCATCCGGACATCCGGATGTCTTTATGCCAATGCGATGGTACGGGTTGTGCATTTCTTATAGAACGTATTGCACTTCCTTGAACAGATATTCCCGTTCACTTCCTCCTTCATCTTCCAGCACGAACCGTCCGTCTTGCTCTACACGCAGCAGCCGGGCAAGGAACTTGCCGTTGGCATCTTCATAAGGGTGCAATCCCCGGCGACGGAAAAGGGAGCGGGCATACCGTGTGGATATCTCGTCGGAGTAGACGGCGAAGTCCTCCATTTGGAGACTGTTGTAATAGATTTGTACACGTCTCAGGATATGGGCAAGGATTTCATAACGGTCGTGCTCCTTTCCAGTGATTTGTTTCAGTGAGACGGGGTTGGGAGCATCATTGTTGAAGACTTCCTGGTTGATGTTGATGCCGATTCCGGCAATGCTGCGCCTGATATGATGTCCGGAAAGGTCGTTCTCTATCAGTATGCCGCAGATTTTCTTGTCTTTCCAATAAATGTCGTTCGGCCATTTGATGGTGATTTCATCAGACCATCTGCTCAGTTCTTCCTTAATGGCGAGGGAGACGATTTGTGAAAGGATGAACTGCCGGCGGGCTTCCAGAAAAGAAGGGTAGAGTACAAAGCTGAAAAGCAGGTTCTTGCCTTCTTCAGCTTCCCAGGTGTTGCCGCGCTGACCTTTACCGGCGGTTTGGAACTCGGCAGTCACGGTTGTTAGTTCGGCAACGGATTCTTGCAACTGGTTGCAAAGCTGGCTGAGGTATTGGTTGGTCGATGCCGTTTCGTCCAATGCCACCAGCGGGAACGGGAATGTGTCAGGGCAGGGCTTCATATTCGGTACGCATTTTTTTGGTGAACTTCTTCAATACTTCTTCCATGGAGTGGTCTATCAGTTGCTTCAACAGTTTGTCGTCGACGTCACCGTCAAGGAACACCTGGTTCCAGTACTTTTTGTTGAAGTGATAGGCACCTTCGATGGCAGCATAGTGCTCCCGCAGTTCGAGTGCATATTCGGGGGCGCATTTCAGACAAATCTTGTTGGCGCTTTCCAAGTCGATAAGTGCAAACATTTTATCCATGACTTTCATCACGAGCGAGTATTCGTCGAACGGAAAGCATTCCGTGACGGCTTTTTTGCTGAGGCAATATTCGCGGGCGGTTTCTATGTCCATGATGGTATTTACGGTTTTACGGTTTACAATTTACGATTGAAATAACTCTTGCTTGTCAATTTTCAATTTTCAACTCTCAGAACATCGGCGGATAGAAGGCTTCTTTGAGATGCTCTATCCTGAATGCACCCGGTTCGCCTACAGCCGTTATGATGTCGAAGCGGACGGGGGCATCCAAGCAGAAGTGCTTGATATAGGCATCGGCCGCTACGACAATACGTCGTATTTTCTGCCAGTTCACGGCATCCTGCGGCTCAATGTAGTCCGTATTGCTACGGGTTTTCACTTCCACAATAATCAGTTCCTTATCTTTGTCGGCTACAATATCCAGCTCAAGGTGATTCTTCCGCCAGTTACGGTCACGTATGGTGTAACCGTTCTGTTCCAAGTATTTGGTAGCGGCGTCTTCACCAGCTTTTCCAAGAATATTGTGTGCACTCATTATTCTGCGTGTCTGGCAGGCATCAGCATACCGTCGTGTCCAGGACGGAAGATAGCGGGCAACTTATAAGTTTTACCATCCAATGTATTGACCACTGCACTGCGCGTTTGGGTGGCTGGATTTGTACCGGTAATCAGTTCAATGGCCTTGGCATACAGAGGTTCTTCATTGTTTCCATAATCTTTATGAATATAGAATACACCTTGTTCGTTATAAGGATTGGTTTCGTCCATCAATATATCGGGTTCAAATCCTTTTTCATACTCCCCGAATCCTTTGGCGTTATAGCTTTGGAAGGTGATAGGAACAACACGATATGTGTTATTCCGGACAGTGTACTCCTCATATTCCATACCTACGTTCTTACCAGTGGTTTTTTCACCTATAAGTATTACGTCCAAATCTATACCTTCTAAGGAATTGATGACGAGTTCACTGGCAGAGGCCGTTCCATTTCCGACAAGGCAGTAGACGCGGGGAAGATTGAGGCTTCCGGCTGATAAGGAAGTACCCAAGTTGGGATAACTGGAGTATGCAAATAATTCATCTTCCCGTTTGTTATTGAGCTTTGCCATTCTTTCATCATTGTATCGTAAACTGCTGAATACTTTACCTTGAGAGGCAGTACCGGCAATACAAGTCGCTATCAGATTAGCCGACATGGTATGCCCACCACCATTGTACCGCAAGTCCAAAATCAAATCTGTGACGTTCTTGTTTTTAAAATCTTTGAAAACATTGAATAATTCTTGGTCAAAGCTTGCCTCGAACCCGGAATAAACGAGGTAACCGATTCTATGTCCTTCTATGTCTTCCTTGACATTACTGAAGATGACGGGGTTGTTGTATGTGGCTTTGGAAGTTATGGTGTATTCCTTTTGCCCGGTAATGGTGCCTCCTTCTACGACATCTTCTGTCAAAGTATAGTTGATAGTTGCATCCGGTAACAATATGTCGTAATAGAAGTTATTAATATTGTTATTATTTATCTTCTTTCCATTTATCTGGCTTATCATTGCTCCTCGTTTGAGTCCAGCTTCGGAGGCCGGTGAATCGGGATATACGCCTTGGAGGCAGAAATAAATGGTATTTTCTGCTTGTGTGCCAATGCTTATGGGGGTTATACCGGTGATACCGAAACTATATGCCAGTTCCTTGTTTACAATTTTGGTGGTACGGGTTGAACTAATATTGGGCAATAGCTGGATATAAGAGAAAAGATTATAATATGTCTTGCCGTCGCTACCGACATATGTTTTTTTATCCAATGTATTTGTAGTCAGACTACCCAAGGCGTCATAAAAGAAAGCTTCATAATTTTTTGTGAAGTCAGGTTTTAATGTCTTGTATTCATCGTTCCAGAGATACATTTCCCTCAGATATTCATCAACTTTTGCGTTAATCTCCATATCTTCAGTGGTTTGGGGAGCACTGGTTCCCTTTTGTGTAACTTCAAAACTTGCAGGAGAATAGCCGTCTATATTAATGGAAATTCTGGCTGTCCGGTCGGTGGTGGAACTTGTACTTACAGATAATTTCAAGGTGCTTTGTCCTTTTGTGCCCGAGGTCGTATTCAGTTTGCACCACTCCGCTCCTGAGGTGACGGAAGCTACCCATTTAGCTGCAGCATTGAAGCTTACAGACAGCTCATTATCCTGGCTGATCTCCAGGGATTTTCCCTCTGTCCAACTCTGATTGGTTATGCCGGTATTAAGCTTATTATCGTCATCGTCACTACATGAGATAAAACTTATACTGAACAATGTGAGTAGAAAGAAACTGAGATAATTTACATGTTTCATACCTTTTAAATTTAGAACTCTCCAAAAATACGTTTTTAATTACTAAATTAAAATGTTTTTAAGAAATACTTTAAGTTTACCGGTCAAAAAAATATTTCAGTGCTATTTAAGTGTTTCCGATATAAAAATTACGTAGGTTCGTTTTGTTTTTACAGAAGTAAAAGTAATTTTGCAGGAAATATGAGAAAGAGAGATAAAACGTGTGCGAAAGCAACGCCCGAAGAACCGAAACGCGAGCAGCGCATGGTATGCCTGATGAGCGAGGAAGAGCAGCGGATTGTGGACCGTTATCTGGAGAAATACAAGATAACGAACAAGTCGCGTTGGCTGCGGGAGACTATTCTCATGTTTATCCATAAGAATATGGAAGAAGATTATCCTACATTGTTCGGTGAGCACGACATGAGGAGGTGAGGATTAGGGATAAAGGATAAAGGATGGACGATAGCTATTATATGAAGCAGGCGCTTTTGGAAGCGCAAAAGGCAGGTGAGCGGGGTGAAGTGCCCGTTGGTGCCGTTGTTGTTTGCAAAGACCGTATCATTGCCCGTGCCCATAATCTGACTGAAACGCTGACGGATGTTACCGCACATGCCGAGATGCAAGCTATCACTGCCGCCGCTGCTACGCTTGGTGGCAAATATCTGAATGAATGTACTCTCTATGTCACAGTGGAACCCTGCGTGATGTGTGCCGGTGCCATTGCCTGGGCACAGATGGGGCGTCTGGTGTTTGGCGCCGAAGATGAGAAAAGAGGGTATCAGCGCTATGCTTCGCAGGCATTGCATCCCAAAACACAAGTTGTAAAAGGAATTCTGGCAGATGAATGTGCCGCCCTGATGAAAGAGTTCTTTGCCGCCAAGCGCAAATAATTCCTAATTCCTAATCCCTACTCTTTGATTTCTTCAAAATCCACATACTCTCCCTCGTCTTTGGAGAACAGTTTCTTGTGGCGGGGACGTATTTCACCTTCTTCAGTTTGTGCCTCCTCAGACGACTGTCTATTATCATTGTAGGAATACCCTCCCGGCTGGTAATTACCATTTCCTTTTTGGTAGGGACCGGAGTTGGAGGAAGTACGGCGTCCACCCAATCCGAATATGTTTCGGATGACAGTACCGATAATGCTGAGGCCAATGAGCAGAATGGCAATTATGATGATGAATAAAAATCCTAAAATATGAAACATGGGCTAATGTCTTTTTATGTGTTCGTTTTCTGCGAACTTCAATACAACAACCGTGCCAAAGATTTGTTTATTTACTTTTCCTTGTAATAAGCGAAAGCAGTATATACCAGACGATGATTGCAGAAAAGCTGCAGATTCCCAAGAAGATGAGGAGCGGAATGCAGACAAGCAGGAAAATGAAGCTTGTTTTATTGTCTTTCCATGACAGATTCTTGAATTTGAGTGAGAACATTGGAATCTCCGATACAAGCAGCCATGAGAAAAGGCAGACCAGCAGCAACAGATAAACCGGATGGAAGTTGCTGCTCACCAGCCAGTCGTGAGCGCCCGTCACCAATGAAGCCCAGAACAAGGCGTTTGCCGGGACGGGAAGTCCTACGAAAGAGCTCGTCTGGCGGGTATCGTTGTTGAACTTGGCAAGCCGCAGTGCAGAGAATACGGACAAAAGAAATGCGAGATAGGGGAAAACGCCGGCCAGGCTTTCCATTGCGCCCGAATAGTCCATTTCCTTGAACAAGGAAAATACAATCAGGGAAGGGGCCACTCCGAAACTGACATCATCTGCCAGAGAATCCAAATCCTTGCCGATAATGGAATGTGCGTCCAGTGCACGTGCCATCATGCCGTCGAAGAAATCGAATACGGCACTGAAGATAATGAAAGCGAGTGCCCATTCATATCTGGCTTCGAATGCCATGACACAAGCAATACACCCGGAGAATAGGTTCAGGCAGGTCAGAGTATTTGGAATATGGCGGGTAATGCAGTTTGCCATTGTTGTTCTTTTATTATTTAAGTTTGGCTATCACAGTCTGATTGCCGGTAGTCAGTTGTCCTAGTTTGACGAATACCTCGGTGCCCAACGGCAGAAAGACATCCACGCGGGAACCGAATTTGATGAAACCCATATGTTCGTCGATATAGCACTCTTCGCCCGGTTCGGCATAAGTTACGATACGGCGTGCCATGGCGCCGGCAATCTGGCGTGCCATAATCTCCACGCCTTCCGGAGTTTCTATTACTACGGTGGAACGCTCGTTGTCGGTGCTGGCTTTGGGCAGCCAGGCTTTCATGAACTTCCCGTTTTTGTGCCACACCTTCTTTACCGTACCGTCTACCGGATACCAGTTGGCGTGTACATTAACCAGACTCATGAATATAGATACCATGATACGGCGGTCGTGGAAGTATTCGTTTTCCTCCACTTCTTCCACCACTACGATTTTACCGTCGGCAGGAGCTACCACGACTTTCTCCGTTTCTTGTCCGAACAAACGGATGGGGCAGCGGAAGAAGTTCACGAGTATGCCATATACTATGAGGCTGATGACCGCTACTACGTAAAAAGGAACTTTGCATTCCAATCCGAAGTAAAGGGCAGTGTTGACAGCCAGAATCAGAGCCAGGCTGCCTGCCAATGTATGTGTTCCTTCACGGTGTATGCGTATCTTTTTTAATCTTTTTAATCGACCCATGTATATCGTATTTGCTATTTAGATAGAAATTATCTGCAAAAATAGGCTTATTTTGAAAATCTAACAAGGATTTGGAGAGAGAAATGTGCATGTTGATAACTTTTTGGGAAATATTTTTGTTAGCTGTGATAGAGGTTGTAATTTTAGGCTCTCAATAGAAAGGATATATATGCAAGATTTTGTTCATTTACATGTCCATACCCAATACTCTCTTCTGGATGGTCAGGCAAGTGTCAGCAGGCTGGTTGACAAGGCCATGAAGGATGGTATGAAAGGCATTGCCGTGACCGACCATGGAAATATGTTCGGTATCAAGGAGTTCACCAACTATGTCAACAAGAAGAACAGCGGGCCGAAGGGGGAGATAAAGGACCTCAAGAAAAGGATTGCCGGTATTGAAAGCGGTGAGATAGAGTGTGAAGACAAGGAGGCGGAGATTGCCGGTTGCCGTGCCAAGATGGCAGAAGCGGAAAGCAAGTTGTTCAAGCCGATTGTAGGCTGTGAAATGTATGTGGCCCGCCGAACCATGGATAAGAAGGAGGGGAAGCCAGACCAGAGTGGCTATCACCTGATTGTGCTGGCGAAGAATGAGAAGGGGTATCATAATCTGATAAAACTTGTATCGCATGCTTGGACAAGGGGATACTATATGCGTCCGCGTACAGACCGCAGTGAACTGGAAAAGTATCATGAGGGGCTGATTGTCTGCTCGGCTTGTATCGGTGGCGAGGTTCCTAAGAAGATTATCAATGACCAGCTGGAAGAGGCGGAAGAAGCTGTACGCTGGTATAAGAATCTGTTTGGCGATGATTACTATCTGGAGCTTCAGCGGCATAAAGCCACTGTTCCCCGTGCTAACCACGAAGCCTATCCGCTTCAGCAGAAGGCGAATGCCAAGTTGCTGGAGCTTGCCCGGAAATATGACATTAAGGTTATCTGCTCTAATGACGTCCACTTTGTGGATGAAGAGAATGCGGAAGCGCACGACCGCCTGATTTGTCTGAGCACGGGTAAAGACCTGGATGACCCTACCCGAATGCTCTATACCAAGCAAGAATGGATGAAGACAAAGGCTGAGATGAACGCCTTGTTTGAGGATGTTCCCGAAGCCTTGTCCAATACCTTGGAGATTTTGGACAAGGTGGAGTATTATTCCATCGACCATGCTCCTATTATGCCTACGTTTGCTATTCCGGAAGATTTCGGAACGGAAGAGGGCTATCGGCAGAAATATACCGAAAAGGACTTATTTGATGAGTTTACCCAGGATGAAAACGGCAAGGTAGTGCTGGATGAGGATGCTGCCAATGCCAAGATAAAGCGTCTGGGGGGCTACGACAAACTGTACCGTATCAAGCTGGAAGCCGACTATCTGGCAAAGTTGGCATTCGACGGTGCCAAGAAGTTGTACGGTGACCCCTTGTCCGACGAGGTGAAGGAGCGTCTGGTCTTTGAGCTGTACATCATGAAGACGATGGGTTTCCCGGGATACTTCTTGATTGTGCAGGACTTTATCAATGCCGCCCGCACACAGCTGGGCGTTTCGGTAGGACCGGGACGTGGTTCGGCTGCCGGCTCGGCGGTGGCCTATTGCTTGGGCATCACGAAAATAGACCCGATTCAATACGACCTTCTGTTCGAGCGTTTCTTGAATCCCGACCGTATCTCTTTGCCTGATATCGATGTGGACTTCGATGATGACGGGCGTGGAGAAGTGCTCCGCTGGGTGACGGATAAGTACGGGCAAGAGAAGGTGGCGCACATCATTACATACGGCACGATGGCGACCAAGATGGCCATCAAGGACGTGGCGCGCGTGCAGAAACTGCCTTTGAGCGAATCGGACCGTCTGTGCAAGCTCGTGCCGGATAAGATTCCCGACAAGAAACTCAATCTGCCCAATGCCATTGCCTACGTGCCCGAATTGCAGGCGGCGGAGGCTTCACCCGATCCCCTGGTGCGCGATACGATGAAATATGCCAAGATGCTGGAAGGTAATGTACGCGGTACGGGTGTGCATGCCTGCGGTACTATTATTTGCCGTGACGACATCACGGATTGGGTACCCGTCAGCACGGCGGATGATAAGGAGACGGGCGAGAAGATGCTCGTAACCCAATACGAAGGTTCCGTCATCGAAGATACGGGACTTATCAAGATGGACTTCCTCGGACTGAAAACCTTGTCCATCATTAAGGAAGCCGTTGCCAATGTACGTCTGCACCGCGGCTTGGAACTCGACATCGACAAGATATCCATTTCCGACCCTGCTACCTATAAACTCTATTGCGACGGCCGCACCATCGGTACGTTCCAGTTTGAATCGGCCGGTATGCAGAAGTATCTGCGCGAGTTGCAACCTAGCACTTTCGAGGACTTGATTGCCATGAATGCCCTCTACCGTCCGGGGCCTATGGATTATATCCCCGACTTCATCGACCGTAAGTGGGGACGCAAGCCCATCGAGTATGATATCCCCATCATGGAGAAGTATCTGAAGGATACCTACGGCATTACCGTCTACCAGGAGCAGGTCATGCTTCTGTCGCGTTTGCTGGCAGACTTCACCCGTGGTGAGTCCGATGCCTTGCGTAAGGCGATGGGTAAGAAACTGCGTGACAAGCTGGACCACATGAAGCCGAAATTCATTTCGGGCGGACAAAAGAACGGCCACGACCCGAAAGTGCTCGAGAAAATCTGGGCCGACTGGGAAAAGTTTGCATCCTATGCCTTCAACAAGTCACATGCCACTTGCTATTCGTGGGTGGCCTATCAGACGGCTTTCCTCAAGGCCAATTATCCGGCCGAGTACATGGCGGCGGTCATGAGCCGAAGTTTGGCAAATATTACCGATATAACCAAACTGATGGACGAATGCAAGGCAATGGGCATCAATACATTGGGACCGGATGTGAATGAAAGTAACCTGAAGTTCACCGTGAACAAGGAAGGCAATATCCGTTTTGGTCTTGGCGCGGTGAAAGGGGTAGGCGAGGGTGCTGTGCAGAGCATCATGGAGGAACGCGAGAAGAATGGTTCTTTCAAGGGTATATTTGATTTTGTGCAGCGTGTCAATCTGACAGCCTGCAACAAGAAGAATCTGGAATGTCTTGCTTTGGCAGGCGGGTTCGACAGCTTCCCGGAGCTGAAGCGAGAGCAGTATTTTGCCGTAAATTCCAAGAACGAGGTCTTCCTCGAAACCTTGGTGCGGTATGGTAACCGTTACCAGGCCGACCAGGCTGCGGCTGCAAACTCCTTGTTCGGCGGTGAGAATGTGGTGGATATCGCCACTCCGGAAATACCGGTAGCGGAACGTTGGAGCGACCTCGACCGTTTGAACCGGGAGCGCGATTTGGTAGGTATCTATCTGTCCGCACACCCGTTGGATGAGTATTCCGTAGTTCTGGAGCATGTTTGCAACACTCATATGGCAGAGCTGGAAGATAAGACGGCACTTGTGGGACGCGAAATAACAATGGGTGGCATCGTGACCGCCGTGCGTCGCGGTATCAGCAAAAATGGAAATCCTTACGGCATAGCCAAGATTGAAGACTATTCCGGTTCGGCAGAGCTTCCTTTCTTCGGAAATGATTGGGTGACCTATCAGGGGTATTTGGGTGAGCGTACCTTCTTGTTCATCAAAGCCCGTTGCCAGCCCAAGCAATGGCGGCAGGATGAGTTGGAGCTGAAGATAACCTCCATGGAACTGTTGCCTGACGTTAAGGAGAAACTGATTGAGAAGATAACCATTCTCATTCCGCTGGGTGTGCTGAACAAGGCTTTGATAACTGAACTGGCAGAACTGACCAAGGAACGTCCGGGCAGTACGGAGCTTTATTTCAAAGTCAGAGATGAGGATAGCAAGATGACGGTCGATTTGATTTCCCGTCCCGTGAAGCTTTCCGTGGGGCGTGAACTGATTACTTATTTAAAAGAGCGTCCGGACCTTGAGTTCAGGATTAATTAGTTATCTTTGTTGTAAAACGAAGATAGGTTGCGTCGCAGCATAAAAAATGAACAAGTTCATTTTGTTTTGCATTCGGTTTGCACTATCTTTGCTTCGAAAGCGAAGGTTGATAAAACGCAATTGACAGTAAATTAATAATTATAGTTGACATTTAATATTAAAAGAAATGGCTTTAGAAATTACAGACAGCAATTTTCAAGAAATCTTGGCAGAGGGAAAACCTGTAGTTATGGATTTCTGGGCGCCTTGGTGCGGCCCTTGTAAGATGGTGGGACCAATCATCGATGAATTGGCTACTGAATATGAAGGAAAGGTAATCATTGGCAAATGTGACGTGGATGAGAACGGCGACGTGGCTGCCGAATATGGTATACGCAACATCCCTACAGTCTTGTTCTTCAAGAATGGAGAGCTGGTGGACAAGCAGGTAGGTTCTGCTCCGAAATCTGCTTACGTAGCCAAGATAGAAGCGATATTATAAGGTACTATTTGACGATTTACTATTTACGATTTACCCTTTCGGCATCATAGCGCAGCCAAATAGTAAATAGTAAATAGTAAATCGTCAAATAGTCAATAACATTAACCCTTTAAGCAATAGTAAGTATGGGAATGGAAGACGATTTTTTGCAGAATGATGTCGATGATGAAAAGACCATCGAGTACATCAAGAATTATTTGCCGCAGGAGTTGAAAGAGAAGTTCTCTGACGACGAGTTCTATTATTTTCTCGATTTGATTGACGAGTACTATTCCGAGAGCGGCATCCTTGATGCGCAGCCGGATGCGGATGGGTACATCGAGATTGATTTGGGGAAAATCGTGGACTATATTGTCAAGGAAGCCCATAAGGATGAGATGGGTGACTATGATCCGGAAGAAATCCTTTTCATCGTACAAGGTGAGATGGAATATACGGAATCTTTGGGCGAAGAATAGTCTGTATCAAAAGTATAGGAAAATCGCGGATGAGCATGGCTTCATCCGCGATTTTTTGTTTTTATGTAGCCGGTGGCGTATTCAGAAAAAAGAAGATGGACGTGCCGATGAGGATGACACCCAATACGCCGTAGAACAAGCGGGCTTGTCGCCGCCCTACATTTTGTACGATAAACTGGGTGTTTCGGGCAGTAAAGAACCAGTTCCAGTCCAATATGGCTGCCAGCAAGGCGATGATGCCTGCGACGGCAAAAATTCCTTGAACGATGTATTGGCTCATGGAGAATTAAAAAATTATAAATTAAAAATTAAAAAGAGGGGGAGGGGTTATTCAAAGTCTTCCAGGGTGACTTTCCGCTCTCCGTTCTCTATTTCCTCAATGGTCACTTTGATGGTATTGCCCGGCAGAAGTTCCTCTACCAACTCCGGCCATTCTATGAAGCAGAGGGCGCCGCTGTAGAAGTAATCTTCGTACCCCATGTCATACACTTCTTCCAGCTTCTTGATGCGGTAGAAGTCAAAATGGTAAATCAGTTCGCCGGCAGTGTCGGAACGGTATTCGTTGACAATGGCGAAGGTAGGGAGGTGATGACGTCGGAAACGCCCAATTCCTCGCAAACGGCTTTGATGAAAGTCGTCTTGCCCGCTCCCATTTTTCCATAGAGGGCGAAGACGGTATTGTCACCCATTTCAGCGATGAACTGGCGGGCGGCTTCGTGAATCTGGTCTAATGACTGAATTTTGATTTCCATTGTGTCTTTTGATTTAGCGTTGCAAATATAGCCAAAAAACTTTTTCCCGTCTTGCAAATGGCATAGATAATGATGGAAAAGAATATGATGGATGCACCCGAGGGGACATTCAAGTAGAAAGAAATCATCAGCCCGCCCAGGCAACTGAGGTAACCGATGCCGATGGAAAGCCAGATGATGCGGTGGAACCGGTGCGAGAACAAGTTGGCGGTCATCTGCGGAACGGTGAGCAGCGAAATGACCAGCACGATGCCCACCATGCGCAGGCATGCCACGATGGTAAGCGCAATGAACATCATCAGTGCATATTCGAATACCTGCACCGGAATGCCTTGCGAGCGGGCAAACTCCCGGTCGAAAGCCACGTAGATGATAGGATGGAGATACAGCGCGAAGAACAGTATCAGCAGCAGGGCAAGCCCTCCCAATAGAGCGATGTCGCTCCAGGTAATGGTGAGAATGTTGCCGAAGAGATAGGCGGACAAGTCGGGGGCGAATCCCGGCGAGAGGAAAGTGAACATGATGCCCAGTGCCATGCCCAATGTCCAGAATACGGCAATGGCAGAGTCTTCCCGCATATCCTTCCGCTTGCTGAGCCACTCTACACCGAAAGCGGACAAGACTGCAAACAAGGCTGCCGACAGAATGGGGGAAATGCCGGTATACAATCCCAGACCGATACCTCCAAAAGATGCATGCGTCAATCCGCCGCTGATGAACACCAGTCTCCGGGTAACGATGTACGTGCCTATCAGCCCGCAAGCAATGCTTGCCAGCAGACTGCCGATGAGGGCATGTTGGAAAAAAGTGTATTGCAGTAAATCCATTTATTCAATTAAAAATTAAGAATTAAAAATTAAAAGTTGGATGTGGAGTGTTAGGAATGGGGGGTGAGACGGCGTTCGCCAATGATGAGGAACACTTCATCCTTGATGTTGTCCGGCAAGGCTATGCCACGCAGTTGCAGGCTGCGCACCCATCCGGCTACGTCCGTGTCTTGCATGGTGTAGAACACGTCGCGGAACTCGTCTTCCTGTTCGGGAGTATAGGCATCGGGAGCGGTGCCGATGTATTTATCCAGCTCTTCGTCATCGTAATATTCTATTTGCTTGCTGACGGCTGCCAGTAGGCTGTCACGTTCGCAGGTTTCGTGCTGTCCGCAACACTCCGCATCCACTTCCTGCACTTCGGGCATAGCGTCCAGTTCGCCATTGTCAATTTTCTTCTGCAGTTTCCGGTTGCGTATAGTTCCGGCTATGGCAGCTACGACGGCAAGGGCAATCAGGCTAATAATCAGTATCCACATGGGCTTCCTTTTCTTGAAAAACATGTTCCATTAATAGAACGGACAAAGATACATATTGTTTTGTACACGACAAAATAATGATTCAGATTGCAGGTAGGTAGATTACTTCCGCCCGACGCAGGCATTACTTGCTTGGAACGTAGTGTAAAACTACTTTGGATGCATCCTAATCTTAGAATGTATCCTTTATTCCTAAGAATCAAGGTTATATTCTTAAGAATAAAGGCTGTATTTCTTGGAATAAAAGCTTTATTCTAAGATTGCATTGCATCTTGGAGGACTTTAAATCCCGCCTTTTGCAAGTCTTCCCAGTAAGCAGGGTAAGATTTGGTAACGACCTGTGGTTCATCTATCTGTATTTGGGGCAGTACAAGGCAGGCGGGGGCAAATGCCATGGCCATACGGTGGTCTTCGTAGGTGGCGATGACGGGGTCAGCGTCTGCCGGGCAGCGTTCGCCATCCCACAACAAGATGCTGTCTTGCTCGGAGCGCACGACGTAACCCAGTTTACGCAGTTCCGTAATGAGGGCGGTGATACGGTCGGTCTCCTTTATTTTAAGGCTTTGCAGTCCGGTGAAGCGGAAAGGGATGTCCATCAGGCAGCAGGTGACGACAAAGGTCTGCGCCAGGTCCGGGATGTCCACCATGTCTTCGTCGAGACGGGTGGCGGGAGTACCCTTACGGATCAGTTTTACTCCCCGGTCTGTATATTCGGTATGGACGCCGAGGCGGGGCAAAGACTTCCGCGCCGCGGCTGTCGCCTTGATAGCTGTGGGCGAAGAGACCGAGCAGTTCGATTTCTGCCGTGTGCGCTTCTTCCTTCGTGCTGTCTTCACTTTCTTTCGCGCTACTTCTGTCTCCCCCTTTCATTTTTATTTTTTCATTTTTAATTCCTTCTATTGCCATCATCTGATACCAGTAAGAGGCGGCGCTCCAATCGCTTTCCACGGTGAAAGGAGTATCTGTGTATCCGCCGGGGCTGACGGTGATACAATCTTTGGAGGCCCAGTCGGCTTGGGCACCGAAGTCGCGCATCAGTTGCAGGGTCAGGTTGATGTAAGGGCGGGAGATGATGTCGCCCGTTAGGTGCAGGCGTAATCCTTGGGGGAGTACGGCGCCAATCATCAGCAGGGCGGATATATATTGGGAACTTACATTTCCGGCAAGGGATATTTCTTCGCCTTTCAATGCTGTGCCGGTGATGCGTAGTGGGGGGAAACCTTCGTTCCCGACGTATTCAATCTGAGCACCGAGTTCGCGCAAGGCGTCTACCAGTATGCGGATGGGGCGTTGCTGCATGCGTTGCGTACCGGTGATGATTCGGGTGCCAGGAGTTACGCTGAGGTAGGCGGTGAGGAAACGCATGGCGGTGCCGGCGGCAAGGATATCTATATGTCCGGGATTTCCGTCGAGGGCGCGAGTCATCACTATGGTGTCGTCACAATCGCTCAGATTGCGGGGCAGGATATTGCCGTGGGCAAGGGAGTGGAGGATGAGTGCCCGGTTACTGATACTTTTGGATGCCGGGAGCTGTATGGCTGCGTGCAGTGAGGCAGGAGCGGAAACGGTATATCGCATGGTCGTATTTGTTAAGTTACGGTGGTAAGGAGTTTTTTTATTGTCACTGCAAAAGTAGGATAAATCTTTGGGAAATGGAAAAAAGGAAACTTGTTTCTGTGGTTTCAATCTTTCGTTTATCTTTGCGGAGGTAAGTCCTGCTATCGGGACGGATAGATATAATTAAGCATCATTCTTATGGAAATAGATTTAACCACCCCCGCCTTGCTGTTTTCGGCCATATCGCTGATTATGCTGGCCTATACCAACCGTTTCTTGTCCTATGCCCAACTGGTGCGCACCTTGAAGGAACAGTACATGGAGAACCCGTCTTCGGTGAAGGCGGCGCAGATTGCCAACCTGAGGAAGCGGCTCTACCTGACGCGTGCCATGCAGGTGGCGGGCATCGGCAGCCTGCTGCTGTGCGTGGTCAGCATGTTCTTTGTCTATATCCGTCTCCATCTGCTTTCGGCCTATATCTTCGGTTTGGCGCTGATATTGCTGATTATTTCGCTGGCCATATCGGTGTACGAAATATATATATCGGTGAAGTCTTTGGAGATACATCTCAACGATATGCACGAGTAGAGGCTCTACGGGATGATGTTCCGTACGGGGAGTTCCAGTTCTCCCCAGTCAATCATGGCATTGAACAGCCTGACAGTAGAGAATGAAGGCAAGTCTTCCGGTCTGATATCTTTTTCCTGCAAGATTCCTTCTTCCAGCAAGGCTGCCCGTTTGGTCCCTTTCAGCAGGGGATGTGCCGGCGTGTACCAGTGGGTACCGTCGGAAAGGGCGATGTTGGCGATGGAGGTGTCTGTCAGCAGGCCTTGTTTCACAATCAGAATGTCGTCGCATGCGCCGCGCAGGGCAAAGAGGCAGTTCAGCGGTTCGCGTCCGGCGCTTTTGTAGGTGTAGTCGATGGTATCGGCCTGCATCAGTGCCAGCGAATGCACGTGCCGCACGGCGTAGGGGGAGTAGCTGAGGTCTTCAATACCTTTTTCACCATACACTACGCGTGCCTTGACGATGCCCGCCCCGGTGATGCCTGCTCCACAGCCGGGAGACGACAGATAATCGGACAGTTGCAGCGGTGTGCTTTCCGGCCAGAAGTGGGCGCGGGTATCGTTCAGCCTCCGGTTGTGGCGGGAAAGGTTGCAGACCCTTCCGTGGTCGATGCGTATGGTTTCAATAAATAGGCACATATATTTTCTGTATTACTTCGTTGTATTCGCTTTCCCACCGGCTTTTGGCGGTGATGCCGCCTCCTGCCTTGAAGTGGAGCTGGCCGTTTTCCTGCTCGATGAAGCGTATCATGACAGCGCTGTCCAGCTGTCCGTCGGCATAATGCCCCATGATGCCGGTGTAGAAGCCCCGGCGGTAGTCTTCGGCCTGGGCGATGATTTCTACGGTTTTGGGCTTGGGGGCGCCGGTGATGGAGCCGGCAGGAAGCAGGCGGAAGATGATGTCGCCCAGGTGTGCGGTGTAGTCTTCGGGCAGGGTGCCGCATATCTCGGAGCTGGTCTGGAGGATGGGGCCCTTATTGGTTTGCAGGCGGTCTATATAGCGGTAGGAGGTCACTTCGACGTGTTCCGAAACCATGCTGAGGTCGTTGCGTATCAGGTCGACGATGGTGGCGTGCTCGGCTGCCTCTTTGGTGTCCTGCATCAAGAGCTGTTCCGCATCGGGCAGGGTAGCGTCGATGGTGCCTTTCATGGGGAAGGACTTTATCTTGCCCTTCTCTATGCGGACAAAGATTTCGGGGGAGAAGCAGACGAACCGGTCTTTCAGCCACAGCTTGTACAAGGCTTCGGAGTGGAGGAATATTTCTTCCAGTGTCAGATTGGTGGTGACGGGTACCCGGCAAGTGAGGTTCGTCAGGTAGCTGTTGCCTGCCAGCAGGTTTTGCTTCACGAGGTCGAACGAATGTCTGTATGCGGCGGGGGAAGGGGGAGTGATGTCCCACTGGATAGGGCCGGCGCATCGGGCGGCTGTGCTTCTGGCAAGGGCTGTTGCAGCCGTCTCCGTGTTGCCTGCCTTCGGGAATTGGAAAAGGCAGGTGGCGGGGTCTATCCGGTCGAGGGGCTCAATGTGCGACTGCTCTTGCGCGTAGTCTACGATGAAGAGGAAGGGCACATTGGCTCCGGCCAGTGCGTTCATGCGGACGATGGTTTCTGTCCGGCTGTACGTCTTCATGCGTCAATAGACTGCGGAGGCTATCACCTGGATTATCAGAATGAGGAACACCATGGCAATGGGATATACCGTGGCATAGGCCACGCTCGGTATGTTGCTGTCCGTCATGGAGTCGGCGGCGGCAAGGCCGGGCGTACTGGTCATGCCGCCGGTGATGGTGCCCAGCAGGTCGAGAATGTTTATCTTGAACACGAACAGGCCTACGCATACTGCCACCAGCATGGGCACCAGCGTGATGGCGGCGCCTACGCCGAACAAGAGCCAGCCGCTTTCCTGGAACGTGGCCATCAGATTCCGTCCTGCCGATGTCCCTACTTCGGCAAGGAAGAGCAGCAGTCCCAGCTGGCGCAGCAGTTGGTTGGCAGGGCCGGACATGGACCACAGAATGGGGCCGGTCTTTCCGATGGCGCTCAGGAACAAGGCGACCATCAGGATGCCTCCCGTCAGTCCCGGAGAGAACGACAGACTGTCCGAGAAGGAGATGTTGAGCTTGCCGAAGAGCACGCCCAGCACGATGCCCAGGGCGATGGGGAAGAAGTCGGTGTCGGACAGTTGCTTGGTGTCGTTGCCCAGCAGGCGTGCCACTCCCTTGATGCCGTCCTTCTCGCCCACCACCATCAGCTTGTCGCCGAATTTCAGGGCGAGGTCGGGCGAGGGGGAGAGGTCGATGCCGCTTCGGCGGATGCGGGTGACGGTGCAGCCGAAGTTCTTCATCAGGTTCAGGTCGCCCAGCTGCTTGTTTATCATATCCTTCTTGGTCAGCAGCAGGGATTCAATCTCCTGCATGTCTACGAGTGGCAGTTCGCCTTCTTCGCGTTCGCCCACGAGGACGGCGAGCTGGTTTAAGGCCTCTTCGCTACCCACGGCTTGTATGTAGTCTCCCTCGTGCAGGATGGTCTGGGCGGTGGGGATGGCTATCTGCTCGTTGTGCTTGTGGCGTGAGATGACGGCTCCGGTCATGGCGCGCGCATTGATTTGCATCAGGCTCCGGTCGAAGACGGCGGGGTTGGTTACGCGGAACAGACAGGTTGTCAGTTCCGGGAACTGGCTGCGGCGTTCCTTCTCCAACCGGCGCGCCTCCTTGTCGAGGTCGATGCGCATGATACGGGGCAGCAGCTTAACGAAGAGAATCACGCCGATAACGCCGAAAGGATAGGCAATACCGTAAGCGATGGATGCCAGTGGGGAATGGGTGCTGTCAATGGCAACGGCGAGTCCCGGCGTACTGGTCAGGGCACCGGCTATCAGTCCCACGACACTGGGAGTATCGATGTCGAAGGCATATTTCAGTCCTACTGCCGTCAGGGCGGCGGAGCAGATGATGAGCAGGGTGATGATGATAAGCGTCTTGCCCTTGCTCCGGAAGGAGTCGAAAAATCCGGGACCGGCCTGGATGCCGATGGTGAAGATGAAGAGCACCAGTCCGAAGTTTCCTAATTCTTTGGGGATGATGACACCGAAGTGTCCGAACAGCAGGGCAATGAAGATGACGGCGGAGACGTCGAGCGAAAGCCCTTTAATCTTGATTCTTCCCAACATGAAGCCTAAAGCCACAATGAGAAAGAGCGCGAAATAGGAGGAGTTTAACAAGTCAGCAAACATAATCAGTTAAAGAGTTAGGAATTTATGTCACAAAGATAGTGCAAAAAAGTGAGATAGAAAAAGTCTTGCTTCCTTGTGGCATATAAAAAAAGATGATGTGCCATCAACAGTTTTGACACATCATCTTAATATATATATCGGCCTATATGACCGGTATTCCTGCGTGGGGCAGGGCGGTACTTATTTTTCGAGTTCCTTCAGCAGTTCCTCTACGGCAGCTTTCAGCTGTGTGTCTTCTCCCTTCACGATGGTCTCGGGTGAATTGGCTACTTTGATGTCCGGCTCCAGCTGCGAGTTCTCCAGATAGCTGCCGTCCGACAGGCGGTAGCCCACGACGGGGATGCCGAATACCAATGACGGGTCTTGCAGGCGTTCCCACGACACGCTGGTCATGGTTCCCGGCACGGGCATGCCTACCAGCTTGCCCAGTCCGCGGTGGCTGTAAACCCACGGCGTGCCGTGCGCATTGGAGTAGTTGGCCTCGCACATCACCATGATGGAGGGTTTGTTCCAGCGGCGGCTGGGCATGTCGCACGTCTCGCGACCGCGCACCACTTGGGTGAAGTATTTTTGTCCACTGAAAAGTATTTCTATATCCTCGTGCAAGCGTCCACCGCCATTGAAACGGGTGTCGATGACGATGCCTTCGCGGTTGTTGTATTTTCCCAGGATGTCCGAGTAGACGGAACGGAAACTGTCGTCTCCCATAGACTCGATGTGCACGTAACCCAATCGGCCACCCGACCATCGGTCAACGTCTGCCGCACGCTGTTTCACCCAGCGGCTGTAGAGTAAATCGCTGAACGCACCGTTCGTAATGGGGATAATGACCTCTTCCCAGTGCTCCTTGGTCTGCGGGTCGAAGAGAGAAACAAGTGTTTTCTTCCCGTGCCTTGTTGTTGAGCAGCGTGTAATAGTCCGCATCGGGGGTGATTTCCACGCCGTCTATCTTTTCGATGACTGTGCCGGCTTTCACCCGGGTGTTGGCTGTGTCGAAGGGGCCTTTCTCCACTACTTCGGCAATGAGCATGCCCTTGCCCGTGTAGTTCCAGTCGAAGAACAGTCCCAGGCTGGCAGTAGGTTCGGATTGCCCTTTGGGATAGAAACGGCCGCCGGTGTGAGATACGTTCAGCTCGCCCAGCCATTCGCTCAGCAGTTCGGCAAAGTCATAATTGTTGTCGATATGGGGCAGGAAGCGGCGATAGGCGGCGGTCATCTTGTCCCAGTCCACTCCGTGCATATTGGTATTGTAGAATCGCTTCTGCTGCTGGCGGTACACGTGGTCGAACATGTATTCGCGCTCCGCAGCCAAATCCATCTTGGCATCTACTTGGAAGGTGATGGGGGTCAGCGCGTCGGATGAAGTGTCCATTTTCTGCATCTTGTGGCTACCCAGCAGGAAGAGGCTCTTGCCGTCCTTGTCCAGCTGCATGTCCGCCCATCCGGCATCCATCTTGTGCAGCAGGCGGGTCTCTTTCTTGCGCAGATTCATCTTCCAGAGGTCGTAGCCGCCTTCGAAGGCTGCCAGGTAGTAGAGTGTCTCGCCATCCTTGGAGATGATGGTGCTGCCCATGTCGGAAGAATTCGGGGTGAGGCGCACCACACGGTCTTCGATGCCTCGCAGCTCGACGACGATGTCTTTCGGCTGGTCATCTTTTTCGTCAGTATTGCTGTCTTTCTTGTCGTCTTTCTTCTTTTTATCCTTGTTTTTGTCTTGGGGGGGTGTCTTTTCCGGCAGACTTCTTCTGTTCCTTCTCCAGCTCCTTGCGCAGCTCGTAGTCTTCCTTGCTTAGGCAGTATTTGTCGTAGGCGTCTTGGTTGAGGAAGACAAGCATGGCGTCGTTCAGAGAGCCCCATGAGGCGTGGGCACGCATGCCGTAGCGTTCGGTGGTGAAGAGGATGGCGTTGCCGTCCAGCGCAAAGCGGGGATAGCCGCTCATGTAGCCGCTATTGGTGAGGTTGATGATGTCTTTGCCTCCCTCTGCGCTGACCAGGCCGATGTCGGAGTAGGGGTCGTGCTTGTTGCCGGTGAACTCAAGTGTAAACCACTTGCCGTCCGGCGACCATGCGTAGTCAAATCCTCCGCCGGTGCTGTACCAGGTGGAGCCGTCCGTAATCTGGCGCACCTTCTTCGTCTCCAGATTGAGCACCATCAGCCGGATGCGGTCTTCGATGAAGGCGAGTTCCTTGCCGTCGGGCGAGAATTGCGGATAGGCACGTTCCACGGTGGTGGAGGGTAGCAGCACTTCTTCTTCAATCAGCGTGGCGTTCGGGAAGTTAGGGTCTTCCTTGCGGGCTATCTTGGCAAGGTAGAGCTGCCAGTTGCCGCCTCGCTCGCTGGCGTAGGCCAGGGTGCGGTTGTCCGTCGCAAAGGAGAGGCCCGCTTCGCGTGCCGGTGTGTGCGTCACCTGCTTGGTAGTGGCATAGTCTGCCGAAGTGACAAAGACTTCTCCGCGCAGCGTGAAGGCAATCTGTTTTCCGTCCGGGGACACAACGGCAGAGGTGGCTCCGTCGGAAGACTGCAGGTTGGCGAATTGCGGCCGGTCATCGCGCACCAGTTCTATGGCGACTTTCTTCGGGGTGGCATCCGGCTGCTGGGTATAGATTTCGCCGTCGTAACTGTAGCACAACGTCCCGCCGTCACTCATGGAGAGGAAGCGCACGGGATGTGTCTTGAAGCTGGTGATGGGCTTCACCTCTCGGGGCTGTGCCAGCGGGAAGGCATACACGTTGAATGAGCCGCCGTTTCTCTCACTCAAAAAGTAAACCGTTCTTCCATCGGGTGACAACACCGGGTTGCGGTCTTCGCCCGCGCGGTCGGTGAGGTTGGTATGAGTACCCGTCTTTGCATCATACAGCCAGATGTCGCGGGTGATGGAGGAGATGTGATGCTTTCTCCATTCATCTTCAAATCCCTTGCGGTCTTGGTAGAGGAACTGATGGCCCGCCTTGTCGAAGCAGACCGCTTCGGCAGGGGTGCCCAGCACTTGCTCCGTACGCCCTCCCGTTGCAGGTACTTTGTAAAGCTCGGTCATGGCCGAAGTGGGGAAAAGAGCGCTGCTTGCCGGGTCCTGGATGGATGCGGAAAACAAGATATACTTTCCGTCCGGAGTGAATGTGGAGGGTATCTCACCGGTGGAGTGGGTAGTGAGCCGTTGGGCGGTTCCGCCGTCTGCCGGCATCACGAATACGTCGAAGTTGCCGTATCTGTCGCTGGCAAAGGCTATTTGTTTGCCGTCCGGCGACCATATGGGGGTACATTCGTAGCTCTCTTGGGTAGTAAGCTGTGTGGCGGTTCCACCTTTGGCCGGCACCTTGTAGATGTCTCCTTTGTAGCAGAATGCGATTTCCGTACCGTCGGGAGAGATTTGCACATCGCGCATCCAGAGCGGCGTGGCGGCATGTCCGGCAATGGCAGTAAGGCCTAGTGCAAGGATTGCAAGGGTTTTCTTCATAAGTGTGTGGGTTGATGTTAATATAGAATGTTTATAAACGTCATGATGCTGTCCACAAGGCAAGGAGCGAGGTACGTCATTTCATACCTCGTGCCTTGTATATCTGTTCTTTGGCATTGTTGATGCTTTGGAACTTCTCTTCTGCGGCTTTCTTGATGTCTTCGCCCAGCGTTGCCACCCGGTCGGGATGGTGTTTCAAGGCTAGGCGGCGGTAAGCGGCACGCACTTCGTCATTGGTGGCAGTGGGTTCAATTTCAAGTACTTTGTAGGCCTCGTTCAGTGAGCTACCGCCTAGGTTAAGCATGGATTCCACTTCCTTGACGGATAGTCCCATGTACATGGCCACTTCTTTCAAGGCTTCTATCTCCTCGTTGCAGACGTGTCCGTCGCTTTTGGCAATTTCTACCAAGAATACCAGCAGTTGCAAGCGTTCCTCGTATGTCAGGTTGGCGGCAATCTGCGTTCCACAGTCACGGATGGTGTTTTTAAATGCCAGTGGGTTTTGTCTGTCCATCTGCTTGCGCTGTTCGAAGAGGTTGAGCAGTATCCGTTCTCCCTCGCCCACGGCAGCCTCACCGAATGTGCTTCTCAGAAAGCGGCGGACGAATTCCATTTCACTATGCATGATGCGCCCGTCTGCACGGATAATGTACGAAGCCATCACGAGCATGGAGAAGAGGAAACTGTTCCGTTGCCCGGTATAGGTAGTGCCGTGCGTTGGTGCTTCTCCATAATAACTGCCTGCGTCATTTGAATCGGTGTCGAACAATGAACCGAATACAAAACCTGCCAAGGCTCCCAGCGGTCCTCCGGCCATGAAGCCGATGATGCCGCCTATCCATTTAGCTGCTCCCATAATTTTTCTTGTTTAAAGTGCAAAAATAGAGATTTCTTACGAGAATTCCAGTAATTTGATGAGCTATTCCCGCTGAAGCGAATAGGCACCGTCTTCTTTTTGTACATATTCAGCATATTTATGGCAGCAAGTCTGTCATTAAGAAATACTATAAAAATTAAGGAGTTAAGTCTTAGACTTAACTCCTTAATGCTCAACAGTCGGGATGACAAGATTCGAACTTGCGACCACACGCCCCCCAGACGCGTACTCTACCGGGCTGAGCTACATCCCGAATTGCGGGTGCAAATGTACGGCTTTATTTTAAAATAGCAAATATTTATAGTGCTTTTTTTATTGAATGAACTTATAATTTGCAGTTTCAAGGCTTTCGGCCAACGTGCCCTGCTCTCTTTTTACTTGTATGCCTGCTTCGCAAGGCAATGGCTTTGAGCGGGCAGGCATACTTTGAATGAAGTTATTGCAGGTTTAGGCTGTTTCTTACGGAAGTGATAGCCGGACTTTCGGGCGTTACGGATTTCCGGGTACAATAATCGAATTCCGCAGATTTTTCGCCGCTAAATGATTTCCACTTCAGTTTCAATTTAACGGTCTTGCCTTCTGTATCAGGCAGGGCATCCAACTTGAAAGCAACCAGTCCGTCCGCATACCTGCCGTAAATGTCGCCCTTGGCATTGTGGCGGAATTCTACTTCATACGGGTTTTCCGGATTCTCGCTCAGCAGCAGATTGACAAAGTGCTTTGTTTGATAGTCTCCTTGCTGAGTTCTAAAGCGAAGGGTCAGATAACCGTCTTCTGCGATGGTTACCCAATCGTTCACTATTTCCACCGGGTCGGTGCCGTATACGGTATCGTTCTCTTCACCCAAATCCGGGGCGATGGGTTTGGTAAGGATACTGTCTATCCAGTTTATATGTACAGCTTGGGTGTAGATATCGCTGGGCTCGTCCACTTCCTTGTAGTTTACTAAAGCGCGGACTTCCTTCTCGCCGTAGGGAGATTTCGTCATGTTGGTAGGCAGCAGAGTGGTCTTGTCATCCAATTGCAGAAAGACTGTCTGGTCTGCATCGGTCTTTACCGTTACCAGGGCATTGGGGAATCTCATGGCATAATTATCATCGTCGTCCAGGCACGATTGGAGGCTTAAGGAGCTGATGGTTGCAATAGCGATTAAAATTTTCTTGTTAAAGATTGACTTCATTTTCATAGTGTACTCTTTTAAATTAAACATTTGGAATAGGTCTTGCTTTTATAGAAATAGCATATTTGCGAAAACCCTGCATGCAGCATTGTTAATTAATGATAAGAGCCGGAGTAAGCTGGTGCGGAATATTATTCCCCGATACATGAAAGATATTTGTATATCAGGTGGAATATGATTACCTTTGCTGTATGAGATGCACATCTCGCGTGTGTTGAGATGTATGTCTCGAACTGCATGAGATGTGTATCTCGTGCATGTTGGGGAATAGCTGTCCGGCCGTATGGAAACTGGCTTTCTGTTTAGGGGAAGTAACCTTCGGGTGGGGTGTCAGCAGTCTGGTTGCAGTAAGAAACATTATGTTCATTGTGAAAAGAGTATGAGTATAGTCTATTTGGTTCGAAAGAAGGTTTTCCGCACGGCAGAAGGGGTGAAGCAACTCTATTATGCTGTGCAGCGTGTGTTACAGCGGCGTGGAGGTGTGACGGCAGAGCTGCTGGCGCAGCGTATGGCATCCAGAAAAGGGATGAGTTCGGGAGACGTGCAGAGTGTATTGATAGATTTGCCGAAGTTTATAGAGGAAGCGCTGATGGAGGGAGAGTCGGTGACCATTAAGGGGCTGGGTTCCTTCCATGTGGCGGTGACGAGTGACGGGTTTGAGCATCCCGACGATGTGATGCCGGGCAAGGTACGCTTATCCCGTGTCTATTTTCGTCCGGATAAGTCGCTGGTGGCGAGGCTGAACAGCGGGATGGATTTCTACCGTTATCCGCTTAGCCGATATTTCCCTCACGATATGTTGCGACCGGAAACGCTGCGAAAGGAGCGGGCCGAGGGAAAGACGGGAATTCCGGATGAAGACCCAGTTGGGATGGAAAAATGATACGGAGGACTTTTCGGGGGAGGAGTGAGCGATGAATGTGGAAGAATTCAGAGAATACTGTCTCTCCTTGCCGGGAGTGAGCGAGAAGATGCCTTTTCCTAATGTGGCCGACAGATACAGCCGCGATGTGCTTTGCTTTTATGTGGGCGACAAGTGGTTCTGCTTTGTCAATATCGAAGTGTTCGACTTCTGCTGCATCAAGTGCCGCCCGGAGGAATCAACGGAGCTGCGGGCAAGGTACGAGGGGGTGAAGCCGGGGTGGCACATGAACAAGAAGTATTGGAACAGTGTGTATTTTAATCAGGATGTACCGGACAGCATTATCCGAGAACTGGTGGCACGCTCCTATCGGCTGGTTGTGGAGAGCCTGCCGAAGAGGGAGCGGGAGCGTTATACCCCCATGCACTCCCTATAAAAGTCGAACATTTCGAAGATAGTCTCCTTGTCTGCCGTCTGGTTGAGACAGATGTCACCCACTTCTTTCAATAGGGTGAAGTTGATGACTCCGGCGGTATTCTTCTTGTCATGCTTCATCAGTTCGTACAGCTGGTCGTACTGTTTGCAGTTGAAGGCGAAGCTGCCATAATTCTCTTTGACGAACTGGATGGTCTGGCGCATCTTGTCCTTCGGGAATCCGGTCTTTATATAAGAAAGGTAGAGTTCGCAGACCAGCCCCCATGCCACTGCATAGCCGTGCAGCACCGGACGCCTTTCGGCAAGGGCGAGGCTTTCGAAGGCGTGTCCTACGGTGTGCCCCAGGTTCAGGGCTTTGCGGATGCCATGTTCCTGCGGGTCTTCTTCTACGATGTGTTCCTTTACCTGCACGGAACGTCCTACCATGGACTTCAGTAAGGCATAATCTATCTTTTCCGTATCGAATGACAGCAGTTCTGCCAGATGTTCCGGGGTACTGATGAGGCCGTGCTTCAGCATCTCCGCATAGCCGGAGAAGAAGTTATGGGCATCGAGGCTGCGCAGGAACTCGGTTTCCAGCAGCACGCAGGCGGCAGGAGCAAAGACGCCGATTTCATTCTTCAGACCGTTGAAGTTGATGCCCGTCTTGCCTCCCACGGAAGCGTCGACCATGGCGAGCAGCGTAGTGGGAACGTTGATGTAGGCGATGCCCCGCTTGAAGGTGGAAGCGGCAAAACCGCCAAGGTCGGTCACCATGCCACCGCCCAGATTGATGAGCAAGGAGTGGCGGCTGGCCCCTTTCTCGCTCAGGGCTTGCCATACGGCAGCCAGCGTTTCCATATTCTTGTGCACATCTTCTGCCCCGATAATAATCTCTTCCGCTTCTTCCAGGGCGGGGATACCGTCCAGATGCGGGCGGCAGAGGCGGTGTGTATGTTCGTCGGTAAGGATGAAAAGCTTGTCGTGAGGACATTTTCCGATGGCATGCGTCAGGTCGTTTTCCAACTCCTTGCAGAGGATTACTTCTTGTTTACTCATCTTGTTAATTACAAATTACGAATTACCAATTACTGATGTTACGGATTATGAAGGAAAGGGAGCCTTCTTCATTATATTGTGGCACAAAGATAGCTCTTTTGGCAATAAAACGTTATCTTTGTCCCGTGAAATTCTATGGGTGGCAAGGTGTTTCCGTCATCTGCCTCCCGCTATTTGTAATTTGTAATTGATTGATAGAAATGAGAGCATTACTTCCCGTTTATTGCCGTCCGCTGGGTTATTTCATCATAGCTCTGGCGTTGTTCCTTCCTTTCATATTCCTATTGTGGGGAAAAGTGACAGATGCCAACTTGCTGTTTTACAAGGAATGCTCCAAACTCTTAATGATGATGGGGGCACTGATGATAATCTTTGCCTTGACGAAGAACGAGAATAAGGAGATAGAGCAGGTGCGCAACAAGTCCACGCGCAATGCCATCTTTCTGACCGTTCTTTTTATCTTCGGCGGTATGCTCTACCGGGTGGCGCAGGGTGACCTCCTTTCGGTCGATTCTTCTTCTTTTCTCATATTTCTTATATTGAATGTGCTTTGCTTGGAATTTGGTATAAAGAAAGCGACAGTTGATAGATTATTTAAGCGGAATGGTCGATAAATAAAGCAAATCGTCATGTGGGGCATTAAACCTTTTGCCCGGAAGTCTGTCAAATGAAACAGTGAATAAAAGGCATTGTTCATTTAAGAATAGACAAAGAATAGACACATGAAGAAAATTATCACGGGGATGGCGTTGCTGTTGGTTACAACGCTGTCTGCATTCTCACAGACCAAAAACATTACGGTATCGGGCCGTGTCGTGGAGGACACCAAGGAGCCTGCGATACAAGCTACCGTGCAGTTGCTTTTGTTGCCAGACAGTGTCCAGGCATCGGGTACGGCCACTACGGCACAAGGTTATTTCACTCTTCCCAAAGTCAGTGCGGGTAAATACGTGCTGAAGGTTTCCTACATCGGATTCAAGAGCCAGTACATCCCTTTACACCTTTATGCTACGACAACTGCCAAGAACGTGGGTACACTGACACTGGAAACGGATGCGGTGATGCTGGCCGAGGCTGTGGTTACGGCAGAAGCGCCGCAAGTGCAGGTGGTGGAAGATACACTGGTATATACCTCATCTGCCTATCGTACCCCCGAGGGAGCCATGCTCGAGGAGTTGGTGAAGAAGCTGCCCGGTGCGGAGATTGACGACGAGGGTAATGTGAAAATCAACGGTAAGGACTTGTCGAAGATTATGGTCGACGGCAAGGAGTTCTTCGGTGGAGACGTAAAGACCGGTTTGAAGAACCTGCCGGTAGATATAATTGAGAAGCTGAAAACCTACGATAAGAAGTCCGACCTGGCACGTATCACCGGTATTGACGACGGTGAGGAGGAGACGGTGCTCGACCTGACCGTAAAGAAAGGCATGAACCAGGGTTGGTTCGGTAATGCCGACGTGGCCGGAGGGACGGAAGACCGCTATATGGGCCGCTTTATGCTGAACCGCTTCGTGGACAAAACCCAGGTGTCGGTAGTGGGTTCTGCCAATAACGTGAATGACCAGGGCTTTTCGGGCGGTGGCGGTCCTCCGCGCTGGCGCAGGAACAACGGACTTACTGCAACGAAAATGCTGGGTGTGAATTTCGCTACCCAAACCGATAAGCTGGAACTGGGCGGTAGTGCACGCTACAACTATCAGGATGGGGATATTGCAAGTATCGGTTCTACCGAGGACTTTCTGCCGGACGGCAACTCTTACTCCAACTCGAACAGCAGGCAACGTAACAAAGCCAAGAATTTCAATGCCGATTTCCGTATGGAGTGGAAGCCGGACTCGATGACGAATATCATTTTCCGTCCCAACTTCTCGTACGGCAAAACGGACAATCTCTCCAATTCTGAGAGCGGTACGTTCAGTTCCGACCCTTACAGTCTGGTGAGTGACCCCAATAACTGGCTGAATCTGGAGAAGATTCTTAATCCGGACGATGACCCGTTGAGGAGTATCCGTATAAATGCTATCAACAGCGGTTCGCTGAGCGACAACAAGAGTGTGTCTACGGATGCAACCTTGCAGTTGAACAGAAAGCTGAATGACAAAGGACGCAATGTCACGTTCCGTGGAAGATTCGGTTATACCAATAATGACAACAACCAGTATACGGAGTCGGAAACACATTACTTCCAGTTACTGAATGCTTTGGGAGGAGACTCCATCTTGGTTCGTAACCAGTACATCACTACTCCTACCAAGAACTACAATTACAGTGCACAGCTGACTTACAGCGAACCGATAGCCCGCGCCACTTTCTTGCAATTCAGCTATCAGTTCCAGTACAAGTATAGCGAGAGCGACAAGACGACGTATGATTTGCAGGGCTTTCCGGATTGGGGATTGTCAACCCAGCTTCCCACGGGATATGAAGAGCATGCGGTGGATAGTCTGGGTAAGTATGCGGAATACCGCTACTACAACCACGATGCATCCGTGTCCTTGCGCTTTATCCGCGAGAAGTATCAGTTGAGCGCAGGTATGTCGTTCCAGCCGCAGCATTCTGTATTGTCCTATAAGCGCGGCGACTATATGATTGATACCACCCGCAATGTGTTCAACTTCGCTCCGAACCTGGACTTGCGCATCCGTTTCTCCAAGGTGAGCCAGCTGCGTATGACATACCGCGGGCGTAGCAGCCAACCGAGTATGGAGAATCTGTTGCCGATTGTGGACAACTCCAATCCGCAGAATGTACGTATCGGTAATCCGGGCTTGAAGCCTTCCTTCACGCACAACATGCGATTCTTCTATAATACGTATAATGCCGAAAAGCAGCGTGGTATTATGTCGCACGTCAACTTTTCGGCAACGCAGAATAGCATCAGCAATAGCCGTGTGTACAATTCGGAGACCGGTGGATGGACTACAACTCCGAAGAATATCAACGGTAATTGGAATGCGTTCGGCATGTTTGGCTTCAATACGGCACTGCCCAATAAGAAGTATACCATCAACTCCTTCTCCAATGCCAACTATCAGAACAATGTGGCTTATCTGACGTCCGGTAAGGGAGCAGATGCCGTGGAACGGAAGAATACAACCACCAACCTGACGCTGGGCGAACGTCTGAATGCCGCCTATCGTAATGACTGGTTTGAATTCGGCTTGAACGGAAGCATCTCCTATTCAATAGAGAAGGATAAACTGACGCCTGACAATAATCAGGAGCCCTATACCTTCTCCTACGGTGCCAATACGCAGATTTCCATGCCGTGGAACATGACGCTCTCTACCAACATTGCCAACCAGAGCCGTCGAGGATATACGGACAGCAGTATGAACCGTAACGAGCTTATCTGGAATGCACAGTTGTCGCAGACTTTCCTGAAAGGGAATGCCACCGTCAGCTTCGAGATGTACGACATTCTGAAGAAGCAGAGTAACATCAGCCGTTCGCTGACTGCAAGCGGCCGCTCGGTGTACGAATATAACGGCGTGAACAGCTATTGCATGCTTCACTTCATCTATCGTCTGAATATTTTCGGCAGCAAGGCCGCCCGCGATAAGATGCAGGGCAGACGCGGCTTCGGCGGTCCGGGCTTCGGTCCGGGTCATGGTCCTGGCGGTTTCGGAGGACGCAGGCCGTTCTAAAGCGGAGGGGATCACCCTCCCCCCTAATCAGCTTGTCATTCTGATACACTCTCAATTCTGTGGCAGGTTTCTTTTTGATTATTTTTCAGACGCGGATGACGCAGATAAGAATTTTAAAAATCTGCGTCATCTGCGTCATCCGCGTCAAAGCGATAGCAAGTATAAGTTTTCAGACAAGTTGGGGGAAGAGGGACTTTTATGTTAATCTCTGTAATCTTCGGTGAAAGTTTCTGTGTTTTTCCTACATTTGTTTCACACTTAATTGTCTGTGAACATGCTTGATTGGAACTTCATTGCCAGCCAGATTGCTACGATAGCCTTCGACATTGTTTATTTCGGTGCCATCATCGGAACGATTGTCGTCATTATCCTCGACAACCGCAATCCGGTAAAGACAATGGCGTGGATATTGGTGCTGATGTTCCTTCCGGTGGTGGGACTGGTGTTTTACTTCTTCTTCGGGCGTAGTCAGCGCCGTGTGCGCATGATAGGGAAGAAGAGTTACAGCCGCTTGTTGAAGAAACCTATGGCGGAATATCTGGCGCAGGACTCCTGTGCGCTTCCCATCAATTACAGTCGTCTCATATCCTTGTTCCGTAATACCAACCAGGCTTTCCCCTTCGATGGAAACCGGGTGGAAGCCTATACCCTGGGGCTCTCCATGCTGCAATCCCTGCTGCGCGAACTGGGGAAAGCAACGAAGCATATCCACATGGAATTCTATATCTTTGAGGACGATGCCATTGGGCGCTTGGTACGTGATGTCCTGATGGAAAAGGCGCGTGCCGGGGTAGAGGTACGTGTGATTTATGATGATGTGGGATGCTGGCATGTTCCCAACCGTTTTTTTGAAGAGATGCGCGAGGCCGGTATCGAGGTACGCAGCTTTCTAAAGGTACGTTTTCCGCTTTTCACCAGTAAGGTGAACTATCGTAATCATCGGAAAATAGTTGTCATTGACGGGCGCATCGGCTTTGTGGGGGGTATGAATCTTGCCGAACGCTATATGCGCGGATTCTCATGGGGCATCTGGCGGGACACACATCTGCTGCTGGAGGGCAAGGCTGTTCACGGATTGCAGACCGCCTTCCTACTCGATTGGTACTTTGTGGACCGTACACTGATTACGTCTACCCGCTATTTCCCGAAAATAGAAAACTGCGGTACTTCCTTGGCGCAGATTGTAACGAGTGAGCCCGTAGGCCCATGGAAAGACATTATGCAGGGACTTGTCATATCCATTTCCAGCGCAAAGAAATATTTCTATATCCAGACTCCCTACTTCCTGCCCACCGAAGCCGTACTTGTTGCTATGCAGACAGCCGCCTTGTCAGGTGTCGATGTGCGTCTGATGTTGCCCATGCGTGCTGATAACCGCTTGACGCATCTGGGTTCCTGCTCTTATCTGGCAGATGTGCTCTATTCGGGAGTCAAGGTCTATTTCTATAAGAAAGGCTTCTTGCACTCCAAACTGATGGTTTCGGATGATGAGTTGTCCACGGTAGGCTCTACGAATGTGGATTTCCGCAGTTTTGAACATAACTTTGAGGTGAATGCCTTCATCTATGACACAGAAACAGCGCTTCAGATGCGCGAAATCTTCCTTCAAGACCAGCGCGACTGCGTACAAGTATTCCTGAAGAACTGGGTGAAGCGCCCCTGGTATCGTAAGGCTGCAGAGAGTGTGGTGCGGCTGATGGCGCCGCTGTTATAATGAAGAATGATGAATGAAGAATTTCTTGAAGTGTATTCATATCGTACCATTCTTCATTCATCATTTAAATATCGTGAAGTTCACGCTCCCGTATACCCTTCTCTCCACAAAGTGCGGATGTTCCTCGAAACTGTTTTTCTTCCCGTGTTCCAAGACGAAGAGTCCGTCTTCTTTCAGCAAGTTGTTCTCGAAGATGAGATCGGGCAAGGTTTCCAGCCCGGCAAGCTCGTAGGGAGGGTCAGCAAAGATAAAGTCGAACTGCTCGCGTCCGCTTTTGAGGTATTTGAATACGTCACCGCGTATGGGTAGGCACTTGTCCGTCTTTAATTCCTGCATAATTTTGCAGATGAAGGCATAGTGGTCGCGGTCTTTTTCCACGCTGATTACCTGGTCGCAGCCTCTGGACACAAGCTCGATGCTGATGCTGCCTGTGCCGGCAAATAAATCGAGTGCGCGTACGCCTTCTTCAAAGTCCATGTAGTTGGACAGTACATTAAACAGATTCTCTTTGGCGAAATCGGTTGTGGGGCGTGCCTTGAAAGTATGGGGCACGTCGAAACGCCTTCTTTTGTATATTCCGCTGATTACTCGCATAGGTTGATGGCTTGTAGGTCGAGATTAGTGGCGGGATTCATGATGAATACCTGCCGGATGAATTTTCGCAGTTCGGGCAGTAGCAGTTCTTTGTCGTTTAGGTCACCGGTCAGGTGCAGCTCATCGCGTTCCTGCTCGAAGCCGAGTTGTTTCCATATATATAATAGGTAGTAGACACGGTCGGGTGTGCTTCTGCATTCAAAGGAATTGGCAAGAAGGAGGCGTCCGCGCTCGTAGCCGTATACGTCTACGGCATCTTTTCGCAAGTGTGCATACATCTTCCGGTTGTTGCCCAAGCGGCTCTTTGAGGAGAAGAACTCAATGAAGGGGCTGGCTTGGGAATAGAACTTGACATCGGGATACTGTTCGCGAAGGAAGGAGCAGACACTCTTATCCATGCCGAACAGTACGACAGTGCTGTTCTTATGCAGTATGTTGTATTGTACGGTTTCGTTTTCCCGTTTAGGATGGTTGTGATAGAAAATGATTTCCGTTTGTTCGTCCTCGAAGAACTCCAGGGGAATGAACGTGAAGCGTTTGTCTGCCATGAGCACATTGACACGGCGGAAGGGGCGTTCCAGCCATGCCAGTTCGCGGAAGGTCTGTTTCAGATTGGCAGTGAGGGAGAGGGACTCGTCCACTGCACGGTCGTAGTAAGAGAACTCACCGTCGCCCAGAGGGTTGAACACAGAAAAAGAAAATCCATCCGTACTCAGACGGATGGATAAGGTATATTGTTCCGATTTACTAAAATCAGTCGTTTCTATCATACGTATTGTGTCGGTGGATTATTCCCAGTTACCGGCGTTGTTGTTGGCTGTTTCCAGGCTACCAATCATCAGACCGCAGTACTTGCCAAGTTTGGTTTGTACGTCCTTGATGTTGGCAATTTCTTGTGCATCCAGACCGTTCAAATAAACTTCATACGGAGTCTTGACTTCGAGCAGGCAGAAAGGAGCACCGGATTTGGCAGTATCGTTCTTGATAGCCATTTCAAACTGTGCACCGTTGCCGAAAGGAACATATCTCATAGAGTCGGCATTGAAGCCTTTCGGGAAGATAGTGTCCAGCACGGCTACCCACATGGTATCGCGTTTGAAGTTTTCCAATCCCCATTTCTTGACTTCTGCATAGTTGCCCGTCTTTTTGGCCTTATTGATGATGTTGATAGCCTTCTTTTCAGTCAAGCCGTCTTCCAACTGCTTGTCGTCCAATTCACCCTGCTTGAAGATAAACGGAAGTTTCTGGTTTTTAACAAAGTCAATCAGAGAGTCGAAGCTTGCAGTATATTGCTGGTCATGTAAAGTACGATATTCCAATTGTGCTTTACGGATGTCAATCAGACGTGCAATGACGGCTGCGTCTCTGTGCTTCTTTGCTTTTTCAAAGTTGATAGGACCCATAATGCTGGTGTAACAAATATAAATTAGCACCAAAGCACATAAGCCTAAAACGATATTAAAAACTGTTTTCATGATAAATATGTTTTTTAGTTGTTATATTCGCACCGCAAAAATAAAAGAAATAAATTTAAAAACGACAGTTCCCGTTACTTTTTTCTGTTACAAAAATGATAAATAACTATTTAGAAAGGCAAATTAAGGAAAATTTTCCTTACCAACCAACTCCTGAGCAAGAAATTGCTGTAAAATCTTTATCGGAGTTCCTTCTGTCACCCCGTAGCGAGGTGGTTTTTATGCTTCGTGGTTATGCGGGGACGGGTAAAACATCGTTGGTCGGTGCCTTGGTGCGGACGTTGGATAAGTTGCAACAAAAGTCGGTATTGCTGGCACCGACCGGACGGGCGGCAAAAGTTTTTTCGGCGTATGCGGGACATCCGGCGTTTACAATTCATAAAAAAATTTATAGACAGCAATCTTTTCCAATGAGACGGGCAACTTTTCGGTGAACGATAATTTGACAACTCATACATTATATATTGTGGATGAGGCCTCGATGATTTCCAATGAGGGACTGTCCGGTTCCATGTTCGGCACGGGCAGATTGCTGGACGACCTGGTGCAGTTTGTCTATTCCGGCCAGGGATGCCGCCTTTTGCTGATGGGAGATACGGCACAGCTTCCGCCGGTGGGCGAGGAGCAGAGTCCCGCTCTGTTTGCAGATGCCTTGAAAGGCTACGGACTGGAAGTGGTGGAGGTGGACTTGACGCAGGTGGTGCGTCAGGAGCAACAGTCGGGCATTTTGTGGAATGCCACCCGCCTGAGGCAGTTGATAGCGGAAGACGATTGCTACAGCCTGCCAAAGATAAAGGTTTCGGGGTTTGCCGACATTAAAGTTCTGCCCGGAAATGAGCTGATAGAAACGCTGAGCTCTTGCTACGACCATGACGGGCTGGATGAAACTATCGTGGTGTGCCGCTCCAACAAGAGGGCGAACATCTACAACAAAGGCATCCGTGCGCAGATTCTCTGGCGTGAGGATGAATTAAACACCGGTGATTTGTTGATGGTGGCGAAAAATAACTACTTCTGGACGGAAAAGGAGAAGGAGATGGATTTCATTGCCAACGGTGAGACTGCCGTGGTGCGCCGCGTGCGCCGTACGCGAGAGCTGTATGGCTTCCGCTTTGCAGACGTGACGCTGGTCTTTCCCGACTATAACGACTTTGAACTGGAAGTGAACATGCTGCTCGATACGCTGCATACCGACTCGCCTGCGCTGCCCAAGGCAGATAACGACCGCCTTTTCTATACCGTTCTCGAAGATTATGCCGACATCACCGTGAAGCGGGAACGGATGAAGAAGATGAAAGCCGACCCTTATTACAATGCCTTGCAAGTGAAGTATGCCTATGCCGTGACGTGCCATAAGGCGCAGGGCGGGCAGTGGAAGAATGTCTTTCTGGACCAGGGGTATATGACGGATGAATACCTGACACCCGATTATTTCCGTTGGCTCTACACCGCCTTTACCCGTGCCACGGGAACGCTCTACTTGGTGAACTATCCGGAAGAACAAATAGTTTGAAAAAGAGAGGGGTACCGATGCAGTATTCCGGCATTTTTTGTATTTTTGTAGATAGAACAACTATAACTGAACAAGTATGAAGAAGCTATACTCTCTCTTTGCCTTGATAGCACTGCTGTTTACCGCTTCCGGTTGCGAGGACGATTACCGAAGCATGGTACTTTTCGAAGGTGTGGAGCCTATCTACCAGATTGGGACATGTGACAATCTGGTGTCCAATCTTTCTTATTATCTTTCTGAAACAAACGAAGATACAGTGCTGGGCATTGACGGCGGCGACGGTTCCTATAATGTGATTAACGAGCACGAGTCGGTGGCTTCCGTGACTTTTACCGATGATGTCAACGGGTATCAGCGTATCAAGATTCATCCGCTGGCAGAGGGGGAGACGATTGTGAAGGTGATGGATGGTTCCGGTGAGGAAACACAACTGCGCATCACGGTGAAAGGTCGTAGGCAATATACGTTGACGAAAATGGGCTTCGAGTATGGTATCAGTAGTGGTGCACCGACGGAACTGCTGGGTGATGTTTCTAAGGCACTTGCCGAGCGTCCTTGGGTGAAGGATGGCGGGTATTATGTGCTGGTGCCCGAAGATTTCTCCAATAGTATGTGGAAAGGTGTATTGGAAATCTATCCGACGGGAAAAGAGGAGGAGCCGCTAATGGGGATATACGAGACAGTTCCTGTGGAAGATGAGAACGGAGATACATATGCATTGTGGCAGTTTACTTATAATGGAGAGAAGAGGCTCTTTACGCGGACGGTCTCGGGAAATGATAAATGTGTACTTGCGGAAAATGTAACTCCTTTCTGTCCTTCCGGTTTGCTGCCCGAAGGTGCACTGGTGGTTTATCGCGAAATGTTTATACTTCGGATGGAATAAGGTTTTAGTGGAAATCTTGTCAAGAGCAGATTTACGAAAGATTAACAGACGGGAGGCTTAGGCTTCTCGTTTTTGTTTCTGTTGCGCATCATCTGTCTGTTCTGTATGCATCATTCGTTTGCTTCGAATGCATTGTCTGTTTGTTCTGGACTAATCATCCGTTCCCTCCACTTCACTGTCCCAAACCTTAGGGTTTTTCACGGAAACCCCAGGGCTTTGGAGGGTAAATGCCAGCCATTTCACTTGCTAAGGTGTGGCATTTAGGATGGTAAGGTGTGGAGTTTGGGGAGCCGGCATGTGGCATTTCAAATGGAATACCGTGGAGGATAAAAAGAAAAGGAGAAGCAATGCTCCTCCTTTCCCGGTAGTTTAATTTTGAAATATCTAAAAAATGACATTACAAATATACAACATCACAGAGGCGATGTCAAGTGTTTCGCCAATTATTTTCAATTATAATCCTGCCAATTCCAAAACTTTGTCAATGGCAGCGTTCAGTCCGTCAGCATTCTTACCGCCGGCAGTTGCAAAGTGGGGCTGACCGCCGCCGCCGCCTTGTATCAGCTTGGCGGCTTCTTTCACAAGATTACCGGCTTTCAGTCCGCCTGCCACGAGGTTGTCGCTCAGCATGACGGTCAGCATCGGCTTGCCTTCGGCTTCTGTTCCCGCTACGAAGAACAGGTTTTCCGTAATCTGGCCACGCAACTGGAAGGCGATGTTCTTCACTGTTTCTGCCGACAGGGGAGCACAGAACTTGATGACTTTAACGCCATTGACTTCCTGCACGTTCTTCAGCAGTCTTTCTTTCAGCTGTGCTTCTTTCTCTTTCATGAAGTCCTCTACCTGCTTCTTCAGTCCGGCGTTTTCGTCAATATACTTACGGATGGTTCCGGCAAGGTCGGGTGCGTTGTTGAAGAGCGCCTTCAAGTCGTGCAGCGTGTCCTCGATGGTGTTCATCAGTTCCTCCACGCGTGCACCCGTGTAGGCTTCGATACGGCGCACACCGGCGGCAACGGAACTTTCGGATACAATCTTCATCATTCCGATGTTTCCGGTAGCGGCTACGTGCGTACCACCGCAGAATTCAATGGAAGAACCGAACTGGATGACACGTACACGGTCACCGTACTTTTCGCCGAAAAGAGCGATGGCGCCCAGTTCCTTGGCTTCTTCGATAGGTATGTTGCGGTATTCTTTCAGAGGGATGTTGGCACGTATCTTGGCATTCACGATGTGTTCCACCTGGCGGATTTCCTCGTCCGTCACTTTTTGGAAGTGCGAGAAGTCGAAACGCAATGAGTCCGGAGTCACCAAAGAACCCTTTTGCTCTACGTGGTCGCCCAATACCTCGCGCAATGCGGCATCCAGCAGGTGGGTAGCAGAGTGGTTGGCGGCGCAGGCGGCACGTTTGTCCGTATCTACACATGCCATGAACGGTGCTTCCAGGTGTTCGGGCAGCTTCTTGGTGATATGGATAGGAAGGTTGTTCTCCTTTTTGGTGTCTACCACTTCGATGGTTTCAAACTCGTTCACCAATACACCGGTGTCACCTACCTGACCGCCGCTTTCGGCATAGAACGGAGTCTTGTCCAGTACAATCTGGAACAGTGTCTGGTTCTTTTGCTTTACTTGGCGGTAGCGCAGAATGGATGTTTCGTATTCCGTATAGTCATATCCTACGAATTCGGTAGTACCCTCCTTTAGCGTAATCCAGTCACCAGTCTCTATGGCGGCGGCATTGCGGGCACGCTGTTTCTGCTGCTGCATTTCGGCGTCAAACTCCTTAATGTCGGCAGTCATGCCGTTTTCGCGGAGGATGAGTTCGGTGAGGTCGAGCGGAAAGCCGAAGGTATCATATAAGGTAAAGGCATCCTTTCCGCTGATTTCGTTCTTGCCGGCGGCTTTGGCGTCTGCCATGGTCTTTTCCAGCAGGCGGATACCCGTCTCCAGGGTGCGGAGGAAGGAATCTTCTTCTTCCTTGATAACTTTGGCAATCAGTTCCTTCTGTGCATCCAGTTCGGGATAAGCGGCGCCCATGTTCTCGATGAGTACGGGGAGGAGCTTGTACATGAATGCCTGCTTCTGTCCGAGGAACGTGTAGCCGTAGCGCACTGCACGGCGGAGGATACGGCGGATTACGTAACCTGCCTTAGCATTGCTCGGAAGCTGGCCGTCGGTGATGGAGAAGGCGATGGTGCGGATGTGGTCGGCAATTACACGCATGGCGATGTCCGACTTCTCATCTTCGCCATACTTCTTGCCTGCCATGTCTCCGATGGCTTTCAGTATCGGTTGGAAAACATCGGTGTCGTAGTTGGAAGTCTTGCCTTGCAGTGTGCGCACCAGTCGCTCGAAGCCCATGCCGGTGTCAATAACCTTGGCGGGAAGTCCTTCCAGGCTGCCGTCCGCCTTGCGGTTGAACTGCATGAACACGAGGTTCCAGATTTCAATCACCTGCGGGTGGTCTTTGTTCACCAGCTGGCTGCCGGGTACTTTGGCCTTCTCTTCTTCCGAACGGGAGTCCACATGGATTTCCGAACACGGACCGCACGGTCCCGTATCACCCATTTCCCAGAAGTTATCGTGTTTGTTTCCGTTAAGGATATGGTCTTTCGGCAGGAACTGTTCCCAATAGGAAGCGGCTTCGTTGTCGCGTTCCAGGCCTTCTTCGGGGCTGCCTTCGAATACGGTGGCGTAGAGGTCTTTCGGGTCGAGCTTCAGCACATCGACCAGATATTCCCATGCCCAGGAGATGGCTTCTTTCTTGAAGTAGTCGCCAAACGACCAGTTGCCCAGCATCTCGAACATGGTGTGGTGGTACGTATCGTGCCCCACTTCTTCCAGGTCATTGTGCTTTCCGCTGACGCGCAGGCACTTCTGTGAGTCTGCCACTCTTTTATATTTCGCCGGGTGATTCCCCAAAATAATATCTTTAAACTGGTTCATTCCCGCATTGGTGAACATCAACGTGGGGTCATCCTTAATCACCATAGGAGCCGAAGGCACAATCTGGTGACCTTTACTTTCGAAGAAACTCTTGAAAGAGTCTCTGATTTCGTTTGCAGTCAACATACTCTCTATTGATTTATCTGATTCTAATTTGATTTACCTTCTCTTGTCGTTTTTTGCCCGTTTCTTACTACTAACTACTTGCTACTTAGTCTTAATATTCTTGAAAAAACTGTGCAAAGATAGCTTGTTTTTATTACTTTTGTCGCATTGACAAGCGAAATATTTCCTAAGATGCGCAAAGTTTACTACATTTATAATCCCCAGACGCAGACGTACGACCGTATTTATCCTACCGTGAGGCAGCGGGCGCTGAGCATTCTCCGCCGTTTGTTCATCGGTATGGGGCTGGGTGCGGGCAGTTTCATCGTATTGCTGCTTATCTTCGGCTCTCCGTCGGAGAAGGAGTTGCGAAAGGAGAACAGCAAACTGCAGGCGCAGTACAACGTCCTCTCCCGCCGGCTGGACGAGGCTATGGGAGTGCTGCAAGACATACAGCAGCGTGATGACAATCTGTACCGGGTGATTTTCATGGCCGACCCTATTCCTTCTGCCATCCGTCAGGCTGGATACGGCGGTACCAACCGCTATGAGCATCTGATGGATATGGCTAACTCCGACTTGGTTATCAATACTACGCAGAAAATGGATATGATTAGCAAGCAACTCTATATCCAGTCCCGCTCCTTTGACGATGTGGTGGAGATGTGCAAGAACCATGATGAGATGCTGCGTTGCATTCCTGCCATACAGCCGGTTTCCAATAAAGACCTCCGTAAGACCGCTTCGGGTTACGGTACGCGTATCGACCCCATTTATGGTACCAGCAAGTTCCATGAGGGTATGGACTTTTCGGCTCCCCAGGGCACGGATGTCTATGCCACGGGAGATGGCACCGTGGTGCAGATGGGCTGGCAATCGGGCTATGGCAACAGAATTGTGATAGACCACGGCTTCGGTTATCAGACGGTGTATGCACACTTGCGCGATTTCCGGACGAAGTTGGGCAAGAAAGTGGTACGTGGTGAGGTCATTGGCGGGGTAGGCAGTACGGGCAAGAGTACTGGTCCGCACTTGCACTACGAAGTACACGTTAAGGGAAAAGTTGTGAATCCCGTCAACTACTACTTCATGGATCTCAGTGCCGAGGATTATGACCGCATGATACAGATTGCGGCGAACCATGGTAAGGTGCTTGATTGACGGATGATTTATAGAGAAAGGATTACATCATGCTGAATACAGATAAGAATTTAAAATTATATTACTCCATCAGCGAGGTTGCCAGAATGTTCGATGTCAACGAATCGCTGCTGCGTTTTTGGGAGAAGGAGTTTCCGCAGCTCAGACCGAAGAAGGGGAGGGAGGGGGATACGCCAGTACCGTAAGGAGGACATTGAGACAGTGAAACTTATCTATCATCTGGTGAAGGAGCGCGGAATGACCTTGCCCGGCGCCCGCCAACGGATGAAAGACAATAAAGAAGCTACGATACGCAACTTTGAAATCGTAGATCGCCTGAGAGCTATCCGCGAAGAACTGGTAGGCATGAAACTGGCATTGGATGAGTTTACTTACGAGGATGTGGAGAGCTTGAAGGAAAATATTCAAGGACTGAAGTAGAATAAATACCACTCCGTTTATTCCTCTACTCTCGTCACTTGTTTTATATTCTGTATCTGCTTCAGGTTATTGCAGATAGTGCGCACGTCGTCCACATCGTGTACGTAGAGTTGTATCTTTCCTTCGAAAATACCGTCGTTGGTTTCAATGGTCAGCTTACGGATATTCACGTTGAGCTGGCGGGAGATGACTTGAGTTACTTCGTTCAGCAATCCCATGCTGTCTATACCTTTTATATATATGGTGACGAGGAACGACAAATCCTTGTGAGTGTCCCACTCGGTGGCGATGATACGGTTTCCGTAGCTACTCTTAAGGCGGGTGGCAACGGGGCATTGGCGCTTGTGGATGACAACACGGTTTTGCTCGTCGATGTATCCCAGTACGTCGTCACCCGGAATGGGATGGCAACAGTCGGCCATAATATAGTTCTTTGAGATGGTCTCTTCCGTCAGCTTCAGAATCTGCTTAGTGTTGATTTTCTCTTGCGGTGTTTTCTCTTCCGGTTGTTCTTTGGCATCCTTGTTGTCCTTGTTACCGAAGGAGAAGGTCAGGAACTTCTTCCAGTTGCTGTTCTGCTTTTCCTTGAACACGTTCTTGTCGGCATCGCCCAGCACAACCCGTTTGTTGCCGATGGCAACGAGCAGCTCGTCGCGGGTGTGGAAGCCGTGCAGCCTGGTCAGCTTGTCCAGAGCAGCATCATCCATACGTATATCCTCGTTTTTGAAGAATTCGTTCAGTATGGTTTCACCTTCTTTCTGATAGGCTTTCGCCTCTTTGCGCAGGATGGCGGCAATCTTGGCGCGGGCGCGGGCAGTGGTGGCATACACTTCCCACTCCGGCTGTACGCGTTGCGATTTGGAGGTCAATATCTCTACCTGGTCACCGCTTTGCAGTTTGTGGCTTAGGGGAACCAGTTTGTGGTTTACCTTGGCGCCGATGCAGTGGCTGCCGATGTCGGTATGCAAGGAGAAGGCAAAGTCCAGTGCCGTAGAGTTCTGCGGCATGGTCTTGAGGTCGCCTTTCGGGGTGAAGACGAAAATTTCCGATGCAAACAAGTTCAGTTTGATGGTATCGAGAAAATCGATGGCGTCCGGTTGTGGGTCGTCCAGAATTTCCTTGATGGTACGCAACCATTTCTCCAGTTCGCCTTCATCTTCGCTGCCTCCGCCTTCTTTGTATTTCCAGTGGGCGGCAAAGCCTTGTTCGGCAACGTCATTCATGCGTTCACTGCGGATTTGTACTTCGATCCATTGTCCGTTATTGCCCATGAGGGTGACGTGCAGGGCCTGATAGCCGTTGGCTTTCGGGTGGCTCACCCAGTCGCGCAGGCGGTCAGGATGCGGTTTGTATATTTTGGATATGGAGACGTAAATGTCGAAGCAGTCATTCAGCTCTTCTTCCATGTTACGGGGCTCGAAGATGATACGGACAGCAAGCAAATCATAGATTTCCTCGAACGGCACATGCTTTGTCTGCATCTTGTTCCAAATGGAATAGATGGACTTTACGCGGGCAAGGATACGGTATTTCAATCCCATTTTATCCAGTTGGGCCCGTATCGGAGCGGTGAACTCTTTGAAAACCTTGTCGCGTTCTACGGCTGTCGCTTCAAGTTTCTTTTCTATCTCGCGGTATTCTTCCGGATGCTCGTAACGGAAGCTCAGGTTTTCCAGTTCCGTCTTTATCTTGTACAAGCCGAGGCGGTTGGCGAGCGGGGCATAAATATAGAGTGTTTCGCCGGCAATCTTGAACTGCTTGTTGGGCAGCATGGAACCGAGTGTGCGCATATTGTGCAGCCGGTCGGCTATCTTTATGAGGATAACGCGGATGTCGTCGGACATGGTAAGCAGCAGTTTCTTGAAGTTCTCTGCCTGCGCCGAGGCGCGGTCGCCGAAGATGCCGCCCGAAATTTTGGTCAGTCCGTCAACGATTTGGGCGATTTTGGGGCCGAAGATGTTTTCGATATCCTCGACGGTGTAATCGGTGTCTTCCACCACATCGTGCAGCAATGCCGAGCATATGGAAGTAGACCCCAGTCCTATCTCATTACAGACAATCTTTGCCACAGCAATGGGGTGCATGATGTAGGGCTCGCCGGAACGACGCTTAATGCCCTTATGCGCCTGGTTGGCAAAGTTGAATGCTTTGGTTATTATTTCGACGCGCTTGCGGTGCTTGGTGGCCAAATAGTCGTTCAACAGTTCTTGGAATGCCTGTTCGATCATTTCCTCTTCGGCTTTTTCCTTTTCCTTCTGACTTATATTTTCTTCCATATACTGTTTCTCCTTTCTTCTTCACTTTTTGCAAAAATAAGCAATTTTCAACACCGGGCAAGCGTTTATGTCTTTATTTATAAATCTTCAAGCGCTTTCCTGCGGAGATTCTGGTACTGCGCAATCCATTCCAACTTTTTAACTGATTGACAGTGACGCCGTATTTCCGTGCAATGCTGCCGAGATTCTCGCCACTGCGTATCTTGTGGTAGGTGACATTCCCCGTAGCGGTACTGCCTTTGCTGCTACGTGCCGTCGAGCGTGTATTGGAAACGGCCACGACTCTGCGGTTCTTGAACAGCTCGTTACTGCGGTGGGCATAGATGGTGTCTTGCTTGTCAATGAAGGCACTGATGTAGTTGATGGGGAGGCGTAGCGTCTGCGGCTTGCTCTCTCCGGGGATGATGCTTTTCTTGAATTGGGGATTCAGGCTCTTTATCTGGTCCAGGCTGATGCCGCATAGGTCGGAAATCTGCTCGAAATGAAGGTTACGGCTTACTTGCACCGTATCGGTTGCTTCCGGAATGTCGGTTTCCATGGGGCAGATGTTGTGCTTGCAGTAGTACGTCATTACGTAGTTGGCGGCTATAAAAGCGGGTACGTATCCGCGTGTCTCTTTGGGCAGATAGTTGTATATTTCCCAATAATCGGTTTTCCCTCCCGAGCGGCGGATGGCTTTGTTGATGGTGCCCGGGCCGCAGTTGTAGGCGGCGATTACCAGGTTCCAGTCTTTGTAAATGTCATACATGTCCTTCAGGTAGCGTGCTGCCGCCCAGGTCGCCTTTATCGGGTCACGGCGTTCGTCTACGAGGCTATTGCTTTCCAGTCCGTATATCTTTCCGGTGGCAAGCATAAATTGCCATAGTCCGCAAGCTCCCGCACGGGATACGGCAGAAGGGTTGAGAGCGGATTCTATGATGGGCAGGTATTTCAGTTCGAGCGGCAGGCCGTAGGCATCCAGTGCTTCTTCGAAGATGGGCATATAGAAGTTGCAGGCGCTCAGCATGAAGGCAACCTGGTTGCGCAGGCGTCCGGCATACATGTCGATGAACTTGCGCACAATCTCGTTGTATGGCATTTCCATGACGGTCGGCATGCGCGACAACCGGTCTATGTATACAGAGTCACTGAACATCGGGTTTACGGTAGAGGTGCTGCAGTCTTTTCCCAAGTCTATGTAATTCTTGGCTTTCCAGTCATTGAGCAGGCTGTCCAGCGGATAGGTCATGCTTTTGGGCAGCTCGATGGATTCCTGGCGTTCCGTGCCGTTTTCGCGGATAAGCACTTCCACGCTTTCTTGCGCATGCATGGCCGGAGCGGTGAAGAGGGCGCAAAACAGAAGCGAGGAACCGAGGATAATTCTTTTCATATATATGGCCTTGTGTATCATAGGTAATAATTTATGCTTTAATTTTCGTTTTTAGAATCGGAAACTGCATTGTACACCGACGTTCCTATTAGAGGAACCGGTCATCTGGCTGTTGATTATGGCAGGTTCCACTTTCATGCTGAGGTCGGGGGTGATGTCAAAGTTGGACAGCTCTGCGTCTACGTATGCGTCGACAACGGACAGCAGGTATACACCGATAAAGGCGAAGATGCTCAAGTCGCGGTATCGCCGGAAGGTGTCCTTACGCTTCCGTAGTGTCTCCGTCAGCTGGCTTTCGGTATAGTTATAGTTGGGAGGCAGCAGGTCGGTAATGGTACTGGAGTTGAAATTACCATTTACGGCATCCTTGTAGGCGGCCGAATAGTCCTTATACATCTTGCTGTTCCACGTAAGGGCATAGGCACAACCGGCAAATCCTCCATAGAAGATGGGCAGTTTCCAATACTTGCGGTTGTAAATTTGTCCACCGCCGGGAATGACGAGGGCAAGCCAGGTGGCTTTTGTGGGATTAGGTACCCACCTTTTGGGGTCGATGGCCTTTTGCAGACTGTCTGTAGGCACGGGCTGTTCCTTCAGGTCGGGGCTGGCAGTCATTTCCAGCATCTTCCGCTTGTTTTCGGCTGCAAGACTGTCGGCAACAGTGAGGCTGTCCCGGTTCACCACGGTGTTGAGTGTATCGGTCTGATGCCGCTGCGCACGCTTGGAAGCGGCACGTGGACGGTCTTGACCATACATAGCAATCCCTGCCATCTGTAAACAGAGCAGCAGGGCAATGGCTAACTGATATATTCTTCCTTTTTTCCTCATTTATTTCTTCAGCGTATCAAGAATGCCGATGATACGTTCCAATTCTTCTTCGTTATTGAACGGGATACTGATTTTACCTTTTCCTTTCTCCGAGCAGGTTAGCTGCACCTTGGTACTGAAAAAGCCCGAGAGCTGTTGTTTCAGCATATTGAATTCTTCGGGCAGTTTGGCGCGCTTGGGGGCAATCTTACGACCACCGCTCTTCACGCTTTCGCCTTCACTCAGTGACTTTACGATTTCTTCCACTTTGCGTACGGAATACCCGTGCTCCAGGATTTCTTCGAAAATCTTCACTTGCAGTTTGGGATCGCCAAGCGTTACCAAAGCGCGGGCATGTCCCATGTCTATCTGCTTGTTCTGCAGTCCCATCTGGACGGGGGCGGGCAGTTTGAGCAGGCGCAGGTAGTTGGCAATGGTGGTACGCTTCTTACCTACGCGTTCGCTGAGGCGTTCCTGCGTCAGTCCGTATTGTTCCAACAGATGCTGGTAAGCGAGGGCTATTTCTACGGAGTTCAAGTCTTCGCGCTGTATGTTTTCGATGAGCGCCATTTCCATGACGTTCTCGTCATCTGCAGTGCGGATATAGGCAGGGATGCTTGTCAGTCCGGCAAGCTGCGAAGCACGGAAACGACGCTCGCCGGCGATAATCTGGTATTCGTCGTCGCTAAGCTTGCGCAGGGTGATGGGCTGTATGATGCCGATTTCGGAGATGGAATCGGCTAACTCCTGCAACGCAACCGGGTCGAATTCATGACGGGGCTGGTTGGGATTGACCGTAATCTTCGACAGCTCTATCTCATTGATAGAGGAGGAGCCTTCGGTCTTTACTTCATCCATGGAGAAGAGGGCGTCTAGCCCGCGTCCTAATGCATTTCTTTGTGCCATCTGTTTATTTACTATTTGACGATTTACAATTTAACCATACGGGATGATTTGTTTGTGCATTGTAAATATGGTATTTATCACTAATCATTAATCACTAACCACTATAATCACTTCTTTTCGTTTCTGCTTATCAATTCCTTGGCAAGTGCCATGTGGTTTTTGGCTCCGGTTGAGTCTGCGTCATAGAGAATGGTGGGCAGGCCGTAGCTGGGGGCTTCGCTCAGTTTTACATTGCGCTGGATGACGGTGTTGAATACCAATTCCTGGAAGTGGCGTTTCACTTCATCGTAAATCTGGTTGGCCTGGCGCAGACGCGAGTCGTACATGGTCAGCAGGAATCCCTCGATTTCGAGTGCGGGGTTCAGCTTGGACTTGATGATTTTGATGGTGTTCAGCAATTTGCTGATGCCTTCCAGTGCAAAATATTCCGCTTGTACGGGGATGATTACCGAATCGGCGGCAGTCAGTGCGTTGACCGTAATCAGACCCAAAGACGGGGAACAGTCTATCAAGATATAATCAAACTCATTCTTCAGCGGAGCGAGTACCTCTTTCAGTATCTTTTCCCGGTTTTTAAGATTGAGCATTTCTATTTCGGCGCCTACCAGATTGATGTGGGAGGAGATTACCTTCAGTGTGTCTATCTCCGTGTCATGAAGGGCCTCGCGTACGTCTGCACGGTCAATAATGCACTCGTAGATAGTACATTCCGCCTGCTTGATGTCCACACCCAATCCTGAGGAGGCATTGGCCTGCGGGTCGGCATCTACAACGAGCACTTTCTTTTCAAGCGTGGCGAGTGAGGCTGCGAGGTTGATTGTCGTCGTAGTCTTGCCTACACCACCCTTTTGGTTAGCCATAGCAATTATTTTTCCCATAATCTCAATGTTTATTGGCAGCGAAATAAGTGATAATTCCGGATAGCGCCTACTAAAAAAGAGAAAGATTGCAAAAACGGTTGATAAGTCGGCTGTTTTGTTAATAACTCACAGACGTTTACCGCTGTTTTTCTTCTTGTAAATTGCGCGTAAAGCGTTCTTTCTCTGTTTAGTGGGCAAATATACGTATTTATCTTGAAATGAAGCTGATTTTTTGTCTCGCTTGCAGAAGATTAAGATTTGTAAACCAATGGAAGACATTGGCTTGGACTATTCTCTCTACTTGCATGAGATGTACATCTCGTGTTGTTTGAAACGTGCATCTCATGTTGCTCGAGATGTACATCTCATGCAGATGGACTACCGTGTGGAAGATGGTCGGGGGATAAGTTGTTCCCGGGCAGAAGGAGAGGAGCTGGTGTCAGACCAAGGCTTTGACGAACTCCCAGCAGAAGTACGCACACATCACACATTTCACTACTGTGCCCAGCAAGAATCCAAGCAGCGAGCCCAGCCCCGATTTCAAGGCCTGGTCTGTCTTGCTGCCTCCCATCAGTTCGCCGGCAAAGGCTCCGAGAAAGGGGCCGAGGATGATGCCCCAAGGCATGAAGAACAACCCTACGATGGTGCCTATGAGGCAGCCGCGCGTTCCCCACCGACTGCCTCCGCTGTATTTGCTGCCCAGCATCGGGACGAAATAATCCAGTATCTGTACAAGGACGACTGCTGCCAGCCATAAAAGTAACTGCGTGGTGGAAAACTGCGCCTTGTCCGTGAAATGTAGAAGCAACAAGCCTGCATAGGCTACGGGCGGTCCCGGAATCATAGGCAGGATGCAGCCTGCCAATCCGACAATCAGGCAGAGGATGCCCAAGATGATGAGAAGAATGTCCATAGGTGTATCGTTTCTGTTGGTGAAGATGACAGCGGTTGTTCCCTGCTACTCGAATCGGTTGTATATGACAATGGGGCGGGAGCGGCGTGTGCTCATCGACGGGAACCATATATCGTCGGCTGTGAGGCCGCATTGCTTGATGGCTTCGGCGCAGTATTCCAGTCGTCCGAAGTCGGCATCGACATTGTTTGTACCGAATGTGAATTTGATTCCACGTGCTTTGGCGCGACGGATAATCTCGAAACTGGGAATCCGGTAGCGTGCATTGATTTCCAGAGCGATTCCATGTTGTTGCAATACATCCAATACGCGTTCAATGCGTCCGTCCGTCCAGTACTTGTCGTAATCATGCGCCATAGTATCGGGCAAGAAGGTAGGGTTGGCATAAATGTCGGCAGGCTCGTTGGTCAGAATCAGGACTGTTTGGTCGACAAGGTGGTCCATATACTGTTCAAGCGTAATGTCATCAAAGAGTACTTCTTCGGCCCGGTAGATGCGCGAATTACGTCCCTTGTGGTCTATGATGGTCATGGCGTCGGTAAACAGGTAATCGAAAATCCCCAAGGCTTCCTGCGAGAAAGTTGCCGTCCATTTGCGTCCCTCACCTTGTACACCGCACAGGAATGGCATCCCTTTTACTTCATTAAAATAGTCGTACACTTCTTTGTCATCGGCCAGCATACGTCCTACGCCTCCTTCTCCAGCATTGGGGGCGACACCATAGTTGATACCGTAATTCATGGACATGGCGTGTGCCATTTCCTTCGTCAGCCCTCCTTTCAAGTGAACGTGATAGTCTATAACTGGGAAATCGTGCTGCTGTAGCCTGATTATCTCATCCGTGCGCTCGTCTACCGGAGCAAGCGTGTCGGCTTCGTTGCGTGCTTCCTTGGCAAGCCGTTCGATGGCGAGATTCCGGAATGACACTTCGCCGTGTATGCCTTGCAGGGCAATGGAACCTTGACTCAGCAGTTGCCGGGCGTGCTCCTCTGTGCGATATGGATATCCGGGTTCGGTATAGCAAACAACTTCGGTTCCGTTAATGCAGACAATGATGTTTTGTCCGCGTACGGTTATCTCGAAGTCAAACCATTCTCCATCTTTTGCGAGTGAGCGATAGAGGTTGCGCACCGAGGCGAGTGAGCCGCTCTTGCGTGTGCCGTCGATGTCTCCGTTACGGAATATCACTTCATAACCGGACTCGCCGTCCGTATGAAAGAGGAGGCCTGCTTCGGAGCCGGGTTGTGTGAGGGCTTCTCCGGTGAGTCGGAAATTTTGGTATTCTTTGTCGTTGAAGAGCTTCCGGCCTTCTGCAATGACCGGGTCTGCCGTGTGAAGCGTAGATGTCCCGTCATTCCATTGGTCAAGTGGCTCGGGAGAACTGCTCCTGCCACAGCTTGTCAGGGTTGTTAGAAACAGAATAATTGCGGCGGCTGCCGTCTCGATGCGTGCAGCAATGGTAGAATGGCAAAAAGTGTTCATTATAGCATGGATTTTATGAATGATTATATTCCAATTATTGTCGGTACAAAGTTAGCCTTTTCTGAAAATATCTTTGAATACAAAAGAATTATTATCTTTGTAGTATTCTGTTTAAAGCCTTTTTAGCTACTTTTGCACGATAATAAAAAAGAAATATGGAAAATCAGAGACCTTTGATATTGATTTCCAATGATGACGGCATCATTGCGAAAGGTATTAGCGAGTTAATCAAATTCCTCCGTCCGCTGGGCGAGATTGTGGTAATGGCGCCGGATGCACCCCGCTCTGGAAGTGCGTGTGCGCTGACTGTAACGGAACCTATCCACTACCAGTTGGTCCGTAAGGATGTTGGGCTGACGGTATACAAGTGTTCCGGTACGCCGACCGATTGTGTGAAGCTGGCTTTTCATACGGTGCTCGACCGCAAGCCCGACTTGGTGGTAGGCGGCATCAACCACGGCGACAATTCTTCTGTAAACCTGCATTATTCCGGTACGATGGGCGTTGTGATAGAGGGATGCCTGAAAGGAGTGCCTTCCATCGGATTCTCCCTTTGCAACCATGAGCCGAACGCTGATTTTGAGCCCGCAGGTCCTTACATCCGCGAGATAGCCCGGCTGGTATTGGAGAAAGGACTCCCTCCGTTGACCTGCCTCAATGTCAACTTCCCCGATACCAAAGAGTTGAAGGGGGTGAAGATTTGCGAACAAACCAAGGGGCAATGGACCAATGAATGGGAAAACTTTGCCCATAGAGGAGATGCCCATTACTACTGGCTGACCGGCGAGTTTGAGAACAACGATGCCGAAAATGAGAAGAATGACCATTGGGCGCTTGATAACGGTTATGTGGCAATCACCCCGACCACGGTGGATGCAACGGCATACGGCTTGATTGATGAACTGAAAGCATGGTTCTGAATTAATTGACAATTATCAATTGATATGAAGTATTACTTGATTGTCGGTGAAGCTTCCGGCGACCTGCATGCCTCCCATCTGATGGCTGCATTGAAGGAGGAGGACTCGCAAGCGGAGTTCCGTTTCTTCGGAGGCGACCTCATGGCTGCAGTGGGCGGTGTGATGGTGAAGCATTATAAGGAACTGGCGTATATGGGCTTCATTCCCGTCTTGTTGCACCTGCGCACCATCTTTGCCAATATGAAGCGTTGCAAGGAAGACATTGCAGCCTGGCAGCCGGATGTTCTTATTTTGGTGGACTATCCGGGCTTTAATCTGGATATAGCCAAGTTTGTCCATGCCAACACAAGGATTCCTGTCTTTTATTATATTTCTCCCAAGATTTGGGCATGGAAGGAGCACCGTATCCGGAATATCAAACGGGATGTGGACGAACTCTTCTCCATTCTTCCGTTCGAGGTGGAGTTTTTTGAAGGGAAGCACCGGTATCCGATACATTATGTCGGCAATCCGACAGTGGATGAAGTGACGGCTTTTCTTGCTTCCAGCTCAGAGACATTCGACGACTTTGTCCGGGCAAACGGACTTTCGGCCAAACCCGTCATTGCTCTGCTGGCCGGTAGCCGCAAGCAGGAAATCAAGGACAATCTGCCCGACATGCTTCGTGCGGCTGCTTCTTTTCCCGATTATCAACTGGTGCTGGCCGGTGCTCCGGGCATTTCTCCCGAGTATTACAAACGTTATGTGGGTGGGGCGGACGTGAAGATTATCTTCAACAAGACATTTCCTTTGTTGAGGCAGGCAGAGGCTGCACTGGTCACTTCGGGCACGGCAACGCTGGAAACGGCATTGTTCCGGGTTCCGCAGGCGGTGTGCTACCATACGCCGATAGGGAAGGTTATCGCTTTCCTGAAACGGCATGTCCTGAAAGTCAGGTACATTTCTCTGGTAAACCTAATTGCCGACCGTGAGGTGGTGAAGGAACTGGTGGCCGATACCATGACGGTGGAGCAGGTACGCTCGGAGCTGAACCGCATTTTGTACGATAAGGAATACCGCCGTCAGATGCTCGAGGGATATGAGTATATGGCATCCCGTCTGGGAGAGGCAGGGGCACCCAAACATGCTGCCCGCAAGATGGTGGCATTGTTGAGGAGGAGCAGGGAGGAATAGTCGAAAAATTAAGAATTTGTTAAAATGGGGAAAGCCGGTGCAGTAAATGTCCGGCTTTTGTATTTTCTATACAGAAACAAATAAAGAAAAGGACTTTGATTATGAAAAAGCTACATTGGTTATTTATGGCAATATGTTTGGCAGTGATGCCCGCTTTGCAATCATGTGATGATAACGACGGATATTCTTTGGGTAATTTTACCCCGCCTTTGTGGGCTACTGTGCGTGTTACGGGAAATGCCTTTTATTTAAACTGCGATGTCTGGGGGACACTCTGGCCGGTAAATATGGACATTGGGTGGTATGATGCTGTGGATGGGCAGCGTGTGATTACCGTGTTCAATCCTTTGTGGGACAACTATGCAGGATATGACCATGCTGTGAAGCTGCTGCGTCTGCAGAACGTCTTGACGAAAGAGGTGGAGATGCTGATTCCCGAAACCGAAGAGGAATTCGGTAATGACCCCGTGCTTATATATAAAGGTGATATTACCATCAGTGGTGGCTATATGAACATTTTTTTCATGCAGAACCTGCCATCTTCGACTGATAATAAACACCGCATCAGCCTGGTGCGTCCGCAAGAAGATGATGCTTTGTATGGCGAAGATGGATATGTCCATTTGGAACTCCGCTATAACGACTATGATGACTTGACGGGACGTCGTAGTCCTGGTGCTGTCTCCTATAACTTGAACAGTCTGGACATCCCTTCTGAAACCAAAGGCATCAAGTTGAAACTCAATTCAGAAGAGAATGGAGAGGTGGAAGTAACCTTTGATTTGAAAACTGCGGGGAGTAATGAAAAGCTGACTACTAATGTGGATTTGTCCAATATGCAGTTGAAGTAAGAAAGAGTTTGCGAGAGTATATAGTTAGAAAGAGCACCCGGGATTTTGATGTTATTCATCTTGCCCGGGTGCTCTTTTTATATTTGTTTTATGTAAGTTTGGTCATGTGAGTCGTCGTTAGAACATCGTCAAGGCATATAGATAAACAACTGCTGCAGGAATTGCCATCAGTGCACTGTCGAAACGGTCGAGCATCCCTCCATGCCCCGGCAGAATGTTACCGGAATCCTTGATGCCCAATTGGCGTTTCATGAGTGATTCGGTCAGATCGCCCCAAGTGCCGAAAATGACGACAACGATTGCCAGACCTACCCATTGCCATCCTGGCATAAAAGGAAAGAAATGTGCAAAGCCAAGAGAGGAAGCGATGGAGAATATTCCGCCGCCGATGCTGCCCTCCCAGGATTTTTTAGGTGAGATGCGTTCGAACAGACGGTGTTTGCCTATCAGCGAACCTACGCAATAGGCACCTGTATCGCTCAACCAGATAAAAACGAAAATGGAAAGCGGTAGAATAGGGTTGTAGGTCACACTGCCCGTTTCCGGGGAGTTCTGAAAAGCAAGTACGTTCAGCAGGGCAAAGGGGAGTGCCACGTACAATTGGCTTAGCATGGAGTAGGCCCAGTTACCCGTCGGATTCTTTTTCTTGAGGTAAAGTTCCGTAATCATCATGTAGAGCAATAGTCCCAAATAAGGAAGGAATACTCGTGCTCCTACAGACTGCTGGGTACAGAAACTCATCAATGCAAGGAAAAGGTAGGCTCCCCCCAATGCAGTGATGGTCTTGTTTATGCTTACTTCGCCGCTCTTGCTGACTAATTGGGCAAACTCATGTACGCTCAGTGCGCTGATAATGGTGAACAGTATACCGAACGAAAGGGGGCTGTAAATAATACAGCCCACCAATACTATGACGAATAACACGCCGGTAACGGCACGTTGGATAAAGTTATTTTTCATGCTTTTCTTCTTCTTCCTTGACTTCCTTTTCTGCTTCTATGGCTTTTTGCTCTTCTTCTTGCTCCGCTTTTTTCAGCTCGGCAGCAGTCTTGTTTGCACTGATTTCCTCCGAGCGGGAAGCCCATGGACGTTTCCCAAAGATGTGTTCAACGTCTTCGGCAAAGATTACTTCTTTGTCAATCAGCAGTTGTGCCAGCCGGTTGTGCCCTTCTTGGTTTTCGGACAATATTTTCTTGGCACGTTCGTACTGTTCGTTGACCATCTGCTTCACTTCTTCGTCAATCAATTCCGCAGTCTTTTCGCTATACGGGCGGTTGAAGGAATATTCCTCATTATTATAATAGCAGAGGTTGGGGAGTTTTTCGCTCATACCCAAATAGGCAATCATACCGTACGCCTGCTTTGTCACGCGTTCCAAGTCATTCATGGCTCCGGTGGATATTCTACCTAAGAATAGGTCTTCGGCGGCACGTCCTCCCAAGGTGGCACACATCTCATCGAGCATCTGTTCCTTAGTGGTGATTTGCCGTTCTTCCGGCAGATACCAAGCCGCGCCCAAAGCGCGTCCACGGGGTACAATGGTTACCTTAATCAGCGGATTGGCGTATTCCAGTAACCAGGAGATACTGGCATGGCCGGCTTCGTGTATGGCAATGGAACGGCGCTCGGCTTCGGTAGTGATTTTGGTTTTCTTTTCTAATCCCCCCACAATACGGTCTACGGCATCCAGGAAGTCTTGCTTTCCGACGAACTTTTTGCCGTGGCGGGCAGCTATCAAAGCTGCTTCGTTACATACATTGGCAATGTCTGCCCCCGAGAATCCGGGAGTCTGGCGTGCCAGAAGGTCTACATCCACACTATTGTCTATCTTGATGGGGCGCAGGTGTACGCCGAATACTTCTTTTCGTTCATTCAGGTCGGGAAGGTCTACATGTATCTGGCGGTCAAAACGTCCGGCGCGCAGCAATGCCTTGTCCAAAACGTCCACACGGTTGGTGGCGGCTAAGATGATAACACCACTATTGGAGCCGAAACCGTCCATCTCGGTCAGTAACTGGTTCAATGTGTTCTCGCGCTCGTCGTTGCCACCCATAGCAGCTGCTTTGGCACGGGCACGCCCTACAGCGTCAATCTCGTCGATGAACACGATACAAGGCGCTTTTCTTTGGCTTGGCGGAACAAATCGCGGACACGGGAAGCACCTACGCCGACAAACATTTCCACGAAGTCGGAACCGGCCAGTGAGAAGAACGGTACGTTGGCTTCTCCTGCCACAGCCTTTGCAAGCAGGGTCTTACCCGTTCCCGGAGGGCCTACCAGCAAGGCGCCCTTGGGTATCTTACCTCCCAAATCGGTATATTTCTGGGGCTCTTTCAAGAACTCGACAATTTCTTCTACCTCTTGCTTGGCTTCAGCAAGTCCTGCCACATCCTTGAATGTAATCTTGATGGGGGAACCTTTTTCAAACAATTGGGCCTTGGACTTTCCTACGCTGAAGATGCCTCCACCTCCGCCCATGCCTCCACCACCGCTCATGCGGCGGGACATGAAAATCCAGAAACCGATAAGGAATGCAAAGGGGAGAATCTGCCACAAAATGGCACCGAAGTAGTTCCGCTTTTTTTCGTAGTTAATGGAGCCGTCAAAGTGGGCGTCGTCTCTTTCCTTTTGCAGGAAATTACCTAGGCTCTCGCGTGAGGGGGCCTCGGTCGTAATAAGCGGATTCTTGCCTACGCGGCTGGAGTCCTGACGAAATACGTTTCCTACGTGCTGGGGTTTGACGTATGCTTCGACGGAATTGTCGTCGTAGCCGATGACTTTGCTTATATAACCGTCTCGTACATATTGCTGGAATTCATCATAAGAGATGTTTTTAGTTGCCGTACCATTTTCATTGGTCAGGTACAACCCCAGCAACATCATCGCTATAATCATATACAGCCAGTTCAGGTTGAACTTGGGCATATTCACTTTATTGGGTTTCTTGTTGGTATTATTGTCCATACGTTTTGATTAATCGAGGTCAGGAATTTGAGTTAATTTGGCGTCTGCCCATAGGTGCTCCAGATTGTAGAATTCCCTTGTTTCAGGCAGGAAGACATGCACCAATATGTCCGAGTAGTCCATAGCTACCCATTCGGCATTGCGCAGCCCGTCTACGGCAAAGGGCTTGGTATCGGCACCCTTGCGTGTGAAGTCCCTGATGGATTCTACAATGGCTGTCACTTGGCTGGGAGAGTTTCCTTGGCAGATGACGAAATAATTGCATATTGTATCGTCGATTTTTGTCAGATCTGCGATGACGATTTTTTTTCCTTTTTTATCTTGAATACCTTCTGTTATCTGTTGAATCAGTTTCTTCGTTTCGTTCATTATACATTATTATATTAAAACAGTTGACAAATATACGTTGATTTCTCATATCAAACACGCAAAAGAGGAAAACTCTTTCAATTTTTGATTTTTTTTAGTTATATAATCCTTTGGATTACGGTATCTTATCAGTTTTTTGCGAAAAAAATACTCGTTTTTGTTTTGATTTATAGAAATCTTTGTATCTTTGCAACCGCAAAACGGAAATAATAACAATTGGGCTATGGTGTAATGGTAACACTACAGATTCTGGTCCTGTCATTCCTGGTTCGAATCCAGGTAGCCCAACGAACTTACCTTATTTAAGTCAAAAAACCACTAAAATCGCAAGTTTTAGTGGTTTTTTGTTGCTTTTCGACCATGTACGAAAATTTCAGTGTAGGCATTCGGTGGCAAATTCAGTGACAAGGCTTCTGTAAGCCGGAAATATTCTGTAAATTTGTAGCATTTCAACATTAAAGCAGAATTTTATGGCAAAAGAATTAGCACTGAAGTACGGCTGTAACCCTAACCAGAAGCCGGCTCGCATTTTCATGCAGGAGGGGGAGTTACCTATTGAGGTTTTGAATGGACGTCCGGGGTATATTAATTTTATGGATGCCTTGAATGGATGGCAGTTGGTAAAGGAACTGAAAGAGGCGACCGGTATGCCTGCTGCAACTTCATTCAAGCACGTCAGTCCGGCGGGTGCCGCCATCGGCTTGGAACTCAACGAGACAATGAAGAAGATTTATTTTGTGGATAATCTTCCGCTCTCTCCGCTTGCTTGCGCATATGTGCGTGCCCGCGGTGCCGACCGTATGTCTTCCTATGGTGACTTTATCGCTTTGAGTGATGTGTGCGACGAGGCTACTGCACGTTTTATTAACCGCGAGGTCTCGGATGGCGTTATTGCTCCGGGGTATACGGACGAAGCACTGGCTATCTTGAGGGAAAAGCGTAAAGGAACTTACAATGTGATTCAGATAAGTCCCGACTATAAGCCTGCCCCGATTGAACATAAGGATGTCTTTGGTATCACGTTTGAGCAGGGACGTAATGAGATAAAGCTGAATGGAGATGAACTCTTTGCGAATATTCCTACTCGGAATAAGAATTTCCCGGAAGCAGCGAAACGTGATTTGATGATAGCCCTTATCACTTTGAAATATACGCAGTCGAATTCTGTATGCTATGTGAAGGACGGTCAGGCTATCGGTATTGGTGCCGGCCAGCAGAGCCGTATCCACTGTACTCGCTTGGCGGGCAACAAGGCCGACATTTGGTATTTACGCCAGCATCCGAAGGTGTTGAATTTGCCATGGGTAGAGAAAATCCGCCGTGCCGACCGTGATAATACGATTGATGTCTATATCAGTGAAGACCATGACGATGTGCTGGCTAACGGTGTTTGGCAGCAGTTCTTTACGGAGAAACCTGAAGTGCTGACCCGTGAAGAAAAACGGGCTTGGTTGGATACATTGAAAGGTGTTTCTTTGGGTTCGGATGCATTCTTCCCTTTTGGAGACAATATTGAGCGTGCCCATAAGAGTGGAGTAGATTACATTGCCCAAGCGGGTGGTTCTGTACGCGATGACCATGTGATTGAAACTTGCGATAAATATGGCATTGCCATGTCGTTCACGGGTATCCGTCTGTTCCATCATTGATAAGGGGTATAAAAGTAGGCCCGCCCCCACGGCTGCATAGCTGTAGGGGCGGGTTCCTTTTTTATTAAGTCTTATCTTGTTACGTTATCCTTGGTTTTTGATGTTCTCGTCCACCACTTTTATCTTTTCTTTCACAAGCTCGATGTCTGCTTTCAGCTTTTCCACCTTGCGGTTGATTTCTGTCAGCAGACTATTTCCCTTCTTGGAAGAAGTGGTCAGGAAGCCGAGATTGTTTTCATATGTCTGGAGCTCGTTCTTCATATTGTCGAAGGCACGTACCAGCTTCTCACGTTCCCGGTAAAGGGCTTGTGGACTACCTTCCTGAATGGAGCTGATAGTCGACTTGAAATTGCTTAGCTTCTTGTTGGAGGCACTGATGTTGAAGCGTTCAAACAATTTGTCTATCTGACTATGGTATTGCTTATAGATTCGGTCTTTCTCTTTGAAAGGTACATGTCCTACGCCGTTCCATTCTTTCATGAGGTCGCGTACCAGTTGGGTAGCTTCCTCCGTATCCATTTGGTCATCGATAGCATTCAGTTTCTCGATGATGTTTTTTTTTCTTTTCCAGATTTTCCTGCTCTACGCTGCGCTGTGAAGAAGTGGCTTTGTTCTTTTGTTCGAAGAAGTAGTCACAAGCGGAAATAAACCGTTTCCATATTGCATCAGAATATTTCTTTGCTACCGGACCGATAGTCTTCCATTCTTTTTGCAGTTTGGTTAGTTCGTCAGCGGTTGCTTTCCAGTCGGTACTGTCCTTAAGAGCTTCTTTTTTCGCACAAGGCACGCTTCTTTTCCAGGTTTTCGTTCATACCTTCCTTCAGGGTCTTGAAGAACTCTCCCTTTTTACGGAAGAACTCGTCGCACGCTTTGCGGAAACGTTCGAAAATCTTCACGTTCATTTTTTGCGGAGCGAAACCGATGGTCTTCCATTTGTTTTGAAGTGCGATGACTTCTTGCGTTTTGCTCTCCCAAGAAGCAAAGTTTGTCAGTTCTTTGTAGTCGATGGCTTCTATGATTTCGCAAATTACGGTCTTTTGGTCAAGATTGTGTTGTTCCACTTCCTTCAACGCTTCGAAATGTTGCTGGTGACGTCGGTTTACGGTTGTAGAGGCAGCTTTGAAACGTGCCCAGATTTCGTCGCGTAGTTCCTTGGCTACCGGCCCTGTATCACGAAATTCTTGATGTAGCTTCTGTAACTGATGGAAAGCTGAAACTACATCCGCTTCATCCGCCAGCTTTTCGGCAGCTTCACAGAGATGTGTCTTGATTTCCAAATTCTTCTTGAAATCGTATTCGCGGAATTCATTGTTCAGTTTCAGAAGGTCATAGAATTTCTCAACATACAATTGGTAGTTTTTCCAAAGCTCGTTGACCTTAGCTTGCGGAACGAGTTTAACTTCGTTCCATTGCTGCTGTAGTTTCTTGAACTCCGTATAGCTCTTGTTGGCGTCATCTGGAGATTCAACCAGCTCCTTCAGCTCTTCGATGATGGAAAGCTTTACCTGCAGGTTCATTTCCTTCTGCTTCTCCAGTTCGGCTGTGAGTGCACTTCTTTTTTCTTTGATGACGGACATGATATTCTTGAACTCTTCCTCCACACAGTCTGTTTGTGGAACAAAGTTCTCCGCGGCGCCTCCGTTTTCAATGAACAGTTTTCTGGCCGCATCCTGCTCAGCATTGTGCAGCTTGTAGAAAGATTGCTTCAAACCGTCTATTTCAGGTTTTGCCACGTTCTCCACGTCTGCAACCACCTCTTTGAGTTTGGCAAGTATTTCCTCTTTCGTGAGCTTCTGAACTGGCTCTACCGGCTTTTCCGAAACGATTTCTTCAGCGGGAGTTTCTGTTGTTGCCGGTTCAGAAACCTCTGCTGCCTTCTTTTCTTCTTCTAATTCCACCGGCTTTTCGGGGAGATTAGTGTCATGAGTGTCCGTCATTGTATTTACTTTTTTAGAAACGGGTTCCTCCCGTTCGGGTTACATTAGGCTACAAATTAATGAAATAAAATGATTACTTCATACAATTTGCCTTGATTTTTTTCTATTTTCTTGTTTTTATGACAGTAAGACAGTGATACCCATGTACAGCATCATGCCTATAATGTCATTGGTAATGGAGATAAACGGGCCGGTGGCAATGGCCGGGTCAACCTTCAGTTTCTCTAAAGTCATGGGGACCAGCGTTCCGAAGATGGAGGCGAACATGACGACTGCAAAGAGGCTGATGGAGACGGAATAAGTGACCGTAGCCGTAGCTCCGAACCGGATAAAATTATAGATGTATACCAGCAGGGAAATGATGGTGGCATTGATGACCGCCACTACTGCTTCCTTGGCTACCTGCTTGAAGGTGTCTTTGGCATCCAGTGAGCTGTTGGCAAGGCCTTGTACGATGATGGCAGACGACTGGGTTCCCACGTTTCCCCCCGTACCGCCAATCAACGGAATATAAAGGGCCATTTCCGGATGGGCGGCGAAAGTCGTGTCGAAGTTACCCAATATCATGGAGTTGCCTATACCGCCTAGCATACCGATAAGTAACCATGGAAGACGGGCGGAAGTTTGGCGCATGACATTATCGTCCGTTTCTACATCTTGGGACAAACCGGATGCCAACTGGTAATCACGTTCCGACTGTTCGCGGACTTCGTCCATGACGTCGTCTACGGTAATCTGGCCTACCAGACGTCCGATACTGTCTACAACAGGAGCTGCCACCAAGTCATACTTTTCGATGATTTGTACCACTTCGTCAATGGGAGTATCTACATGGACGGAGATAGGATCTTTCCGCATCACATGCTTTACCTTGGAGACAGAAGGGGAAGTTATCATTTTCTTTAATGGGAATACCCCTTGCAGACGGTCTTCGTCGTCGATGACGTATACGTAGTAAATTTCATCCAGCTTTTCAGCTTGCAGGCGCATTTCCTTCAGGCACTCCGGCATACTCCAGTTTTCATTCACAGTCACCATTTCCGTACCCATCAATCCGCCGGCAGTGTCTTCATCATATTTCAGCAGGTCAACGATGTCACCGGCTTGTTCTATATCTTCGATGTGCGAAAGTACTTCCTCCTGCTTGTCTTCATCAAGTTCGCGCATCAGGTCTACGGCATCGTCCGTGTCCATATAATCCACGAAACGCTTGGCAATGGTCTCCGAAGGTAGAAGCTCCAGGAATTCTTTCCGGATGTCTTCGTCCATTTCAACCAGTACGTCCGCTGCCGTTTCGTTGTCAAGGAGGCGGTAAACGAAGCGGGCTTCCTCCAAGCCGAGGTCATTGCACAGTTCTGCAATATCCGCCGGGTGAAGATCGGTCAAAAGTGTTTTGACGTTTTCCGCGTCTTTCTGTTCTATCAGGCTTTTGACTTTGTCTATGTATTCTTCGTCTATTTCCATGATTGTTCGTGTTTAATCACTAGCCATTAATCATTAATCGTTCTCAATGCCTGTTCCACTTGGTTGGTCAGCTGAATAAATTCCTGTACGGACAGTTGTTCCGGGCGTTTATTAAATAATATGTCCTCCGTCAGTGGACAGTCTTTGCCGAGTATCGGTTTTATGGAGTTCCGCAGAGTCTTGCGTCGTTGGTTGAACGTGGTTTTCACTACTTGCTTGAACAATTTCTCGTCGCAGCCTAAATCGTGCGTTTCATTGCGCATCATGCAGATGACGGCACTTTTAACTTTTGGGGGCGGGTTGAAGACATGTTCGTGTACCGTAAACAAGTACTCCACTTTGTACCATGCTTGTATCAGTACACTTAGGATTCCGTATGTCTTGCTGCCCGGCCCGGCGGCTATGCGCTCGGCTACTTCCTTTTGTATCATACCCGTACAGCAGGGAATCAGATCCTTATATTCCAGCATTTTGAAGAATATCTGGCTGGAGATATTATAAGGATAGTTTCCCGTCAGCACAAAAGGTTGCCCGCCAAACAACCGTTGCAGGTTCATTTTGAGGAAGTCGTCCTCAATAATGTTGTCTTCCAGTTGCGGATAGGCTTCCCGTAGGTAGGCCACTGACTCGTAGTCCAGTTCTACTACTTTGACGTTGCGTTCTTTGGGCAGAAGAAACTGGGTCAGTACTCCCATTCCCGGACCAACTTCGAGGATGGGAATTTCGGGACAGACATCTACCGTGTCGGCGATGTCTTGTGCCACTTTCAGGTCTTTCAGGAAGTGCTGCCCGAGAAACTTTTTAGGTTTAACTACTCTCATGTATCAACTAAATCATTACTTTTGCTCCGTAAATGCAGGCTGTAATGCGAACTACAACCTATCTTTACACGGAGCAAAGGTAGTTCTTTTCAATGAAGAATGAAGAATGAAGAATGAAGAATTTGGGAATATCGTATGAATAAGCTGCTAAAAAAGACATTGAAAATCATCTTACCCATTTTATTAGGTGGTTTTATCCTCTATTGGGTATATCGTGATTTTGACTTTTCAAAGGCAGAAGAAGTTCTCCTTCATCAGACGAACTGGTGGTGGATGTTGTTGTCCTTGTTCTTCGGTGTGATGAGCCATGTGTTACGAGGCTGGCGTTGGAAGCAGACTTTGGAGCCACTGGATGCTCATCCCAAAACAAGCGATTGCGTCGATGCCATTTTCGTATCTTATGCCACCAATCTGGTACTGCCCCGTGTGGGAGAGGTTTCACGTTGTGGAGTACTTGCCAAATATGATAATGTTTCCTTTGCGAAGTCCTTGGGGACGGTGGTGACAGAGCGGTTGGTAGATACGCTTTGCATTCTGCTGATTACGGGGATTACTTTTTTGGTGCAGATGCCCGTTTTTTTCCGTTTTTTTGAGGAGACGGGCACCAAGATTCCTTCGCTGGTGCATCTTGTGACTTCCCCTTGGTTTTATGTGGCTTTTTTTTCTATTATTGGTGTTTTGGTACTTCTCTATTTTCTGTTGCGTATGCTCTCTTTTTTTGAAAAGGTAAAGGGAGTAGTCTTGAATATATGGGAAGGTGTGATGTCACTTAAGAATGTGAAGAATGTGCCTTTGTTTGTTCTTTACACTTTACTTATTTGGCTATGCTATTTCTATCATTTCTATATAACTTTCTATTGCTTCCAGTTTACGGAGCACCTTAGTTTCCTTGCCGGACTGGTGATGTTTGTCGGCGGAACGTTTGCAGTCATTGTTCCCACGCCCAACGGGGCAGGACCCTGGCACTTTGCTGTCATCACTATGATGATGCTTTATGGGGTAAATGCTACGGATGCGGGTATATTTGCTCTGATAGTGCATGGCATACAGACGTTGCTGGTGATAGTGTTGGGCATCTACGGGTCGTTGCACCTGGCGTTGGCGAATAGGGCAAAGAAATAGACGTTTCTTGTGGTGGGTTCCTATATTGTCACTTCTTGTGTTAGAGGACAGAGACAGTACTTATAGAGAGTACTCCTTTAAAAGTACTGTAATACTTCTTTGCAAGTACTTCAGTACTTCCTTATAAGTACTGAAACCTAAAGGTTGTTGGAAGATTGGTTTCTTTAAACGATATTGTTGCTTGGATATAGAAGTGGGAGAAATTCCTAAATATGGTAGCTATATTAGGTGCAGATGTTCTATCGCAATATGTGAAGATGTAAAAGCCATGTTTAAGATAGCTGATGATTTAGTACTTTAGAAAAATCCCGGTTTATTGTACTTTCCGAGAATAAACCGTTATATTTGCGAAAACTAACTTTTTAGAATTATGAGTACAATCTTACAGTTAGCTCCACAGAATGTATGGAAGCACTTTTATTCACTGACCCAGATTCCCCGTCCGTCAGGACATATGGAGAAGATTACCAAATTCCTTATTGATTTTGGAAAAGGCTTGGGGTTGGAATCATTTGTCGACGAGGTCGGCAATGTTATTATTCGTAAGCCTGCCACTCCGGGTATGGAAAACCGCAAAGGCATCATCCTTCAGGCGCATATGGACATGGTGCCTCAGAAGAACAACGATACTATTCACGATTTTACAACAGATCCCATTGAAACCTATGTTGAGGGTGATTGGGTGAAAGCCAAAGGAACCACGCTGGGAGCAGATAATGGTTTGGGAGTAGCTGCCATTATGGCGGTGCTCGAAGATAATAACTTGAAGCATGGCCCATTGGAAGCTCTGATAACCAAGGATGAAGAAACGGGAATGTATGGTGCATTCGGTTTGAAACCCGGAACTATGCAAGGGGAAATTCTGCTGAACCTTGATTCTGAGGACGAAGGCGAACTCTATATCGGCTGTGCCGGTGGTCTTGATATTACTGCTACTTTGGAATATAAGGAGGAGACGCCTATGGCCAATTTCGTTGCTCGTAAGATTACGCTGAAAGGTTTGCGTGGCGGTCACTCCGGTTTGGAAATCAATGAAGGGCGCGGTAATGCCAATAAATTGCTGGCACGCATCGTACATGATTTGCTGATTGAGTTTGACTCCCAGCTGGCAAGTTTTGAAGGTGGTAATATGCGTAATGCTATCCCTCGCGAAGCACATGCGGTATTGGTGTTCAATCCTGAGGATATGGACGGTTTGGAAGATTATATGAAGGAATACGAGGCACAACTGAATGACGAATATGCTCCGATTGAAAGTGGTATTACCCTGAGTATAGAAGAGGTAACTCTACCCACTGCCGTTGTTCCTTCAGAAATCCAGGATAATATGATTAACGTGTTGATGGCTTGCCAGAATGGTGTGATGCGTATGATTCCTACTGTTCCCGATACTGTAGAAACTTCCTCCAATTTGGCTATCGTAATCATTGCAGACGGTAAGGCCGAAGTTCGTATTTTGGCGCGTAGTTCTTGCGATACGATGAAGGATTTCCTGGCAGACAGCCTGACAGCTTGTTTCGCTATGGCAGGTATGAAGGTGGAATTGAGTGGTGGCTATTCCGGATGGCAGCCTAATGTGGATTCTCCTATACTGCATGCCATGAAGCTGTCCTATAAGCAGCAGTTTGGTGTGGAACCTGCCGTGAAGGTTATTCACGCAGGTCTGGAATGCGGTATTATTGGTGCCAATTGTCCAGGACTCGATATGATTTCTTTCGGTCCCACTTTGCGTTCTCCGCATTCACCGGACGAGCGTGCGTTAATTCCTACTGTTTCCAAGTTCTATGATTTCTTGGTGGCTACATTGGAGCAGACTCCTGAAAAGTAGAGAATACTTTATGTAATGAATAGGGGCAGGGTGCTTTATTAAGTATCCTGCCTTTTTTGTCTGTGACAGTTTGTCCTCTTTCTGCCAGAATGTCCCAGACTTATTACAATGGTATGTCAATATCCTTGCACTTTCTCCCTAAAAATTGACCTAAGTCAAGAAATGTGTTATAAAACATGTTTTCTATCCGTTTTTTGCTTGTTGTCTTGAACAAAGGCTCTATTTTTGTGTTGTAAAACATGAAAACAATAGAAAACTAGTAGATTTTTTAAGGATAACAAGATTGATTTTAGGAGGATAACAAAATGAAAATGTTAAAGAGTTTTTTTAAGCATGTCGGCGAAGCCGATAAGAACATTTGGGGTTACGTAATGCTTTAAGCATTCCCCCCTTTCGTGAAGTATTGAATTTTAGTTTTCAGGTATTAGTTTAATTTTTTAAGATTATGAAAAAGAAGATTGCAAATTCATTTAAGCACATTCTTACCGCAGCTGGTAAGAATTGGATGGAGGCAATGAGATATTATAGCCTCCAAATGTGAGTACACTAACATTTAAGTATAGCACAAGGGATATGTTTGCAAAACATATCCCTTGTTTTTTTGTAGGAGTAGAATAAGATTTTTTATGTCCAAAAGTACATTTGTTTGAACTTTATTCACTTCCTTTGTTATTAATACAAAGACTAACAAACGAATAATTATGAGAGTAATTCAAAGAATTTGTAGCATATTGTTGCTGCTGGTTACATTTGGGGCTTCGGCATTGTATGCGCAGACGTACGATAAGTTGTGGAAGCAGGTGGAGCAGGCTCAAAAGAAAAGCCTGCCTCAAACAGTAAAACTGGCTGATGAAATCTATCGGAAAGGTCGGCAAGAGCAGAATGCTCCGCAAATGTTGAAAGCCTACATTTGTAGGGAGACTTATCAAGAGGGGCTGACTCCGGACAGCCTTTACTCCAGTCTGAAATATATGGAATCTTGGGCACAATCGGAGAGGAATCCGGTGAACAAGGCTATTCTACATTCTTTGTTGGCATATGAATATGCTGACTTGATGCGGAAGAATCGCCGTGTCTTGCTGTCATGTACTTTACTGACTGTTGACGAGGTTCCAGAAGATATCCGTGAGTGGAGTATCAGCCAGTTTGTGGATAAAATAGATAGGTGTAACCGTGCATCCTTGCAGGATTCCATCCGCTTGCTCAATACATCTGCAGAACAATATGTGCCTTTTGTGGTGTTGGAAGACGGTAGCCGGTTCTATGGGCACGATATGTACCATCTATTGGTAAGCCGTGCTGTTGATGCTTATCGGCAGCTGGATGGTTTCAGCGTGGATTCTTTGGTACAGACCCGTATCGAAAGGATTTATCTGGATATGATGAATGCTTATCGCCATCGTGCCGGTTCGGAAGATGCTATGTTGCTCTGTTCTCTTGATTATTGGAACTGGAAGTTGACCGGTGGTATCAGCCAGCAGCCTTATCCTACTTTCCGAATGCGTCAGGAAAAGGCTAATCGGGAATATCTTGAGGTTTTGAATAAATTGATAAAGGAATACGGTTCACGAGAGGTTTGTGCCGAGGTTTACATTCATAAAGCCAACCACCTGCGCCGTTTGGAACCGAAACGCGCTGATGAGGCTCTAAAAGTCTGTGAAGAAGGCTTGAAGCGCTATCCTGCGTATAAGCGTATCAATGAGTTGAAAAATATCCGTGAACAGATTTTACAGCCTGAACTCATTCTGACTATGAATGAAAGCGGTTATCCCGGCGATTCGGTGAATATGAGGCTGCATTATCGTAATGTCGAGGGCTTTACTCTCAACTTATATACCACTACTTTAAGTGAAGTACCTTGGATGGACCATGGTATAAATAAAGATACTTATAGAAAGTATGCCCGGAAGTTTTCTTCCACGCATTTTGGCTTAAAGCCGTTGCCAGGCAAGGATAAATTGCCTGAAGATGTCCCTTATCTTGCCTCGGACACTGTATTTGAGTTCATGATTCCTCGGGAAACGGGAGTCTATATTCTTCAAATAGTACCTGATACTGAAACGGCCCGTACAGATGATAAATTTCTGGTATCTACCCGCTTCAAGGTGCTGACATTGGATTTGGGTGACAACCGTATGGAAGTGGCTACATTGGATGCCCGTAGTGGACAGCCGATTGCTGGTGCCAAGGTGAGTTTCTACTCTTCTTATGATGAGAAGAATAGAAAAGCGATGGCAGAGGTACTGACTGATGCCGGGGGAAAGCTGTATTACCCTGGCAGAGTGAAATCCGAAGTTATGTGGCGCGTAAAGGCAGAGACACAGCCATGATGCCGCAGAACGTTTATATGAATCATCCTTATTACGGTATTAAGGATACAGATTGGAGGCAGATGGCATTGCTGACAGACCGTTCGCTTTATCGTCCCGGGCAGACCGTTCATGTAAAAGGGATAGCTTACAAGCAGAATAGTGATAGCGCCCAGGTACTACAAGGAGTTGATTATGAGCTTGTCTTGTTGGATGCCAACCGCAAGGAACTTGCCACCAGGAAGGGGTGGACTAATGATTTCGGCTCTTTTGCTACGGAGTTTGTACTTCCGGCAGCTTGCCTGAATGGCATGTTCAGCATACGAACCAAAGAGCCTCAATCTACCGTCACTTTTAGGGTAGAGGAGTACAAGCGACCTACGTTCGAGATTGCCTTCACTCCGGTTTCGGAAGCTTATCGGCTGGGTGACAAGGTTGTGTTGAAAGGAAATGTCAAGGCCTTCAATGGCATGATGGTGCAGGATGTGCCATTGGCATATACGGTGACTCGCCGGAATCCGAGACCTGGTTATTGGAGCAATGCTGATAAACCATTATTGTCTGACACCATACAATTGGATACCAACGGGGATTTTTCCATACCCTTGACTTTGGAAGCTCCGGCTGTAGATACAGACGGGTATGGGAGTGTGTATACTTATCATGTGGAGGCGGTGGTGACGGATGAGGCCGGTGAAACGCAATCCGCTTCGTATAACTTGTTGGCAGGTCCTAAGGCTTATTCCTTTGATATTCGCTTGCCTCAATATGTTTGTAAGGAAGACAGTATGCTTTTCACTTTTGGAGTGAATAATGTAATGAATATTCCTCAGCACATTGAAGGTTCCTATTGCCTTTATCCATTTGCAGAACAAAATGGGGCAAGGAATATTGCAGGTTCTGAACCCTTGGATGATGTTGTATTGGAGGGTACCTTCACAGCCAATCGGCTCCAGGATTTTTCGGCTTGGAACAAGCTTCCTTCAGGTAACTATCGCTTGAAACTTTCTGTACGTGATAGTTTGGGACGTGAAGAGAATAATGGGGCATATGGCAGTGACAGTTTCATGCTCTTTTCAAAGAGTGACAAGCGTCCGGCTGCGTTTACAGATTTCTTTTATTATAAAGAAAATGAGGAATTTGATGTACAGTACCCTGCCGCTTTTCTTTTGGGGACTTCTTATCGGGATGCATATGTGCTGATGGATGTCTTTTGTGACAGAAAACGCATTGAAAGCCGTGTGTTGCAGTTGAATGATACTATTATTCGTATGGAATTCCCTTATAAGGAAGCATATGGCAAGGGAATCACCATTCTTTTCAGTTTTGTGAAAGCTGGCGAGATGTACAGTCATCAGGTTGAACTGAAGAAGCGGGAGCCGGAACGTGCTCTCGACATGAAATGGGAAGTGTTCCGTGACCGTTTGCGTCCCGGACAGGAAGAAGAGTGGAAGCTCGTCATAAAGACGCCTCAAGGTATGCCTGCTGCGGCTGAGATGTTGGCTACGATGTACGACGCTTCACTGGATAAGATTTATAAGAGTAACCAGATACTACGGGTTTTCTATCCGGATAATCTGTATGGGGCATTCCGTGGTGCGAGCCGTTATAATAGCAATTACTTCTCCGTTTATTTCCCGTTGAAGGCTTGGAGGGTTCCGGTGTGGTCGTTTGACTACTTCTGTTCTCCTTATATGGATGGAAGGATGCGGATAGTGATGGTAGAAGACAATGCGCTTTTGGAAGAAGTAAGTGTTGTGGGGTATGGGACTACCCGGAATAGCTCTTTGACCGGTAATCTTAGAATACGTGGTGCCAACCAGCCGATGCTTGCTTCCAAAGCAGAATCCGGGAATGCCGTTGAAGTGAAATATGTTCCTGCACAAGTAGCGGAAGACGCGGTGGAAGATGTTGTTTTTGAATCGGAAACGATACCGGTTGGCGAGGCCTTGCAACCTATTGAGGGGCTTCGCACCAACTTTGCCGAAACAGCCTTTTTTTATCCTCAACTTCGTACAAACGAACAAGGGGAGCTTGCGTTTTCTTTTACGATGCCGCAGAGCTTGACTCGTTGGAATTTCCGTGGTTACTCACATACTAAGGATATGCTGACTGGGATATTGGATGCTTCCGTTGTAACTGCCAAGGAGTTTATGCTGACTCCGAATATGCCTCGGTTTGTCCGCGTTGGAGATAAAACACAGATAGCCGGAACAATAGCCAATCTGACGGGTAAAGCGGTGAAAGGAACAGCAGTATTCACACTGTTCGACCCTATGACGGAGAAAGTTATTGCTACTCAACGTCAGAAATTCTTGGTAGAAGCAGGAAGAAATACTGCTGTCAACTTCCATTTCGAAGTGTCCGACCGCTATGATTTGCTTGGTATTCGTATGGTTGCCGATGGAGGTACGTTTAGCGATGGCGAGCAGCATCTGTTGCCCGTATTAAGTAATAAGGAGTATATTACGGAAACGCTTGCTATGCCTATCCGTGGCGAGGAGACCCGTACGTTCTCATTAGACAGCCTTTTCAACCGTAATAGCCGTACAGCGACAGACCGTCGTCTGACTGTAGAATTTACCGGGAATCCGGCTTGGTATGCTGTACAAGCGTTGCCGGCATTGAGCCTGCCTGCCAATGATAATGCCATTTCTTGGGCTACAGCTTGGTATGCCAATAGTCTGGCAGGCTTCATTGCCAACAGCCAGCCCCGCATTAAGACTGTATTTGACAGTTGGAAGGCTGCCGGTGGTACGAAAGAAACCTTCCTCAGCCAGTTGGAGAAGAATCAGGATGTGAAGAATATCCTGCTCAGCGAGTCTCCGTGGGTACTGGAAGCTACTACTGAAGCCGAACAGCAGGCACGTATTGCCACGCTGTTTGATATCAACCAACTGAATAACCGCAATCTTTCCGCTTTTACCAAATTGAAAGAATTGCAGGGTGAAGACGGTGGATGGAGCTGGTATAAGGGAATGTCCGGTAGCCGCTATATAACTGGCTATATTACAGAATTACTTGTTCGTCTTCCTCTGCTGACGAAAAATGAACTGCCTGAAGAAGTTGCCGCCATGCGGCAGAAAGCTTTCGGCTATTTGAATCGGCAGGCTTTGGAAGAGTATCGCAATATCCGTAAAGCCGAAAAAAATGGCGCCAGAATTACTGCCAACTCCGAATCGGCAATGACATATCTGTATCTGATAGCCCTTAGCGGCGAACAAGTGCCGGCAGACAATCAAGCGGCTTACCGCTATTTCCTATCAAAAGTAGGTGCCAATCTTAAAGATGGAACCATGAGCAGCAAGGCGCAGTCTGCCATCATCCTGAAAGCAGTAGGGCGTACAGCCGAGGCGAATGAATTCATCGCTTCCCTCAAGGAACATCTGGTACAGACGGATGAACTGGGTGCATACTTTGCTTTCCAAGCAAATCCGTATAACTGGGGTATGCTGCCCATCCCTACCCATGTGGAAGTAATGGAAGCCCTGCGTATGGCAGGTGGCAACGATGCTTTGGTGGAGGAAATGAAACTCTGGCTGCTGAAACAGAAGCAGACTACCAGTTGGAATTCTCCGGTTGCAACGGCTGATGCTGTTTATGCATTGCTTTGTCAAGGTACTAATCTGCTGGAAAGTCGGGGAGACGTACGTATCACGTTAGGTAACAAAGTTTTGGAAACATTGTCGCCTACAAAGACCATAATCCCGGGTTTGGGTTATGTCAAGGAAACCTTCGCTCAAGGAAGTCCGGAGCTGAAAGCTAAAACCGTCACCGTAGAGAAACGGGATGCAGGCATTGCCTGGGGAGCTGTTTATGCCCAGTATCTGTCACCCATATCTGATGTAAAGCAGCAGGGGGGGGAATTGAATGTAGAGAAGAAACTTTATGTAGAGCGTATATCGGCCGGTGGTAGCAAGTCCTTGCAACCGGTTACGGAAGGGACCGTATTATCCGTCGGTGATAAAATAGTGGCCCGTTTGACTATCCGCTTGGACCGTACTATGGATTTTGTTCAGTTGAAAGACCAGCGGGGTGCCTGCTTTGAACCTATAGGCTCGCTTTCCGGTTATCGTTGGAGTAATGGCCTCGGTTATTATGCAGAAGTGGAAGATGCCGCAACCAATTTCTTCTTCGACCATTTGGGCAAAGGCGTTTATGTCTTAGAGCACAGTTATCGCATAGCCCGTGGCGGAACATACGAAACGGGGCTGGCCACGATACAGTGTGCGTATGCTCCGGAGTATGCTTCGCATTCGGCGGGAGGGATAATTGTAATAAAGTAACAATAGAGTATGGAGCGGAGCGCAATTTGTACAAATTGCGCTCCGCTATTTTAGGTACTCTCGCTAAAAACACCTACTTTTGTCCGACTAATATTGAATGAGAGTGGCAGAATTAGGAAATCTTGATATTAAGAAAAATAGATGAAGCGGATATTGATAACTTTATATGTGCTTGCAAGTGTGGTATTGACTGCTGTAGCGCAAGCTCGTTTTACCTCGAATACAGAGATGTACAGTTTCGGCCAGATAGAATGGAAGCATCCCGTGACTGTGCAATATACCATCACCAATACGGGTGACCAGCCTTTAGTGCTTACAGAAGTAGAGCCGGATTGCGCCTGCTCCGTGGCCCAGTGGACAAAAACGCCTATTGCTCCGGGGGCAAAAGGAACAGTAAATGTGACTTTTGACGCCAAGGCATTGGGACATTTCCAGAAATCCGTGGCTATTTACAGCAATGCGCAACCCAATCTGGTCTATTTGAAGTTCAATGGTGAAGTAGTACAGGAAATCAAGGATTTTACCAAGACGCATCCCTATCTTATCGGTCAGATACGTATTGACAAGAACAGCCTCGACTTTCCCGATATTCAGCATGGTGAGCAGCCGGTGATTCATATCGGCGTGGTCAATCTTTCCGACCGTCCTTATGAACCGGTACTGATGCATCTGCCCCCTTATTTGCAGACAAAAGTAGAACCTAACGTGCTGCAAAAGGGAGAAAAAGGAGTGATTACACTTACATTGAATTCGGAAAGACTGACTGGCCTCGGACTGACTCAAACGTCGGTCTATCTTTCTCGCTTCTCCGGTGACAAGGTGGGCGATGAAAACGAGATTCCCGTTTCTGCCATTCTTTTACCGGATTTCTCCGGAATGACGGAAGTGGAGAAGGCAAATGCTCCTGTCATCAGCCTTTCTACCAAAGAAGTTGATATGAGTGCGATATTGGCCAAGAAGTCAAAAGCACGTCAAGATATCACCATTACCAATACCGGGCGTTCTCCTTTGCAGATAAACAAGCTCCAGGTATTCCACCCGGCAGTGGGAGTTAACCTCAAGAAGAGCGTATTGCAACCCGGCGAAAGTACCCGCCTGCGGGTAACGGTAGTGAAGAAGAATATAGGCAAGAAGCGCCGTCATCTGCGTCTGCTGATGATTACCAATGACCCGATGCAGCCGAAAGTTGAAATCAACATTAAAGCAAAACAATAAGAAGTCGTAAAGTCCTTCATAACTCATAACTTATAACTCACAAATAGCCATGGAACATCCCGAAAATAATGAAGCATATAAAGGCTTGGTTGTCAATGCAGGCATTGAGCAACCTTCATCGGTCAATCCTTACTTGAAGAACCGTCCCAGGCGGAAGAAACGCGAGCTTTCCGTATCAGACTATGTGGAGGGTATAGTGAAAGGTGATGTTACGGTACTCAGCCAGGCTGTAACACTGGTGGAAAGTGTGAAACCGGAGCACCAGGCTGTGGCGCAGGAGGTGATAGAGAAGTGTTTGCCCTATTCGGGCAACTCCGTCCGTGTGGGTATCAGTGGTGTGCCCGGTGCCGGTAAAAGTACCTCTATTGATGTATTTGGCTTGCATGTACTGGAGGAACACGGTGGCAAGTTGGCTGTCCTTGCCATTGATCCGAGCAGCGAACGCAGCAAAGGCAGTATTCTCGGTGACAAGACGCGTATGGAGAAACTCTCCGTTCATCCCAAGTCCTTTATACGTCCCAGTCCCTCTGCCGGTTCGCTGGGTGGCGTGGCACGCAAGACGCGTGAAACGATTGTGCTTTGTGAGGCTGCCGGTTTCGACAAGATATTTGTAGAGACGGTAGGGGTGGGGCAGAGTGAGACTGCCGTACATTCTATGGTAGACTTCTTCCTGCTGATACAGCTGGCGGGCACGGGCGATGAGTTGCAAGGTATCAAACGCGGCATCATGGAAATGGCCGATGGCATTGTCATTAATAAGGCTGATGGCGACAATCTGGAGCGGGCCAGGCTGGCAGCAACGCAGTTCCGTAATGCGCTGCACCTCTTCCCGGCTCCGGAGAGCGGCTGGACACCCCAAGTGCTGACTTATTCCGGGTTCTATAATCTTGGTGTAAAAGAAGTGTGGGATATGGTCTACAAATACATTGATTTTGTGAAAGACAACGGCTACTTTGAATACCGTCGCAACGAGCAAAGCAAATACTGGATGTACGAGACCATTAACGAACAACTGCGCGACAGCTTCTACCACAATCCGCAGATTGAAGCGATGCTGACTGGCAAGGAAAACCAAGTGCTGCAAGGCAACTTGACTTCTTTTGTGGCTGCCAAGAACTTGCTGGACACCTATTTTGCAGAACTGAAGAAATAAGGGCATATCCCTTTCCCTATATCGATGACTAAGGAAAACAACATGGAAGTGGCGCGGCGGTTTACCCGCCGCCTTCATGAACTCCCTTCTGAGGAGCTGGAGCTCATTGCCGGTTTGTTTGTACGCCGTGAGGTGCACAAAGGAGAACTGTTGATTAGTGAGAAAGATATAGCCAGGGATATTGTTTTCGTAGAGAAAGGACTGCTTCGCCAGTTCTATTTCAAAGAAGGCCGGGACATTACAGAGAACTTTGCCTGCGATGGTGACGGCGCCATGTGTATCGTCAGCCTTTTCACCGGACGCCGTAATTGCCTTCAGCTGGAATCCCTGGAGGAAGGCGTCATCTGGAGCATTTCGTATGCAGGGCTGGTCGAACTCTCTGAGCGCTATCTGCATATAGCCCGTCTGCTTCGTCATTTGTTGGAGGGGTCTTTAATGCTTTCCCAATATAAAGCAGACTCTTGGCGTTTCGAAACCTCACGCGAGCGGTATGCGCGTTTCGTCAGGGATTATCCGGAGATAGCCCGGCGTGCCTCAGTCAACCACATAGCGTCTTATCTGTTAATGACTCCCGAATCTCTGAGCCGGGTACGTGCCGGTGTGCTGTGACGGCGGAACGGCTGTTCTATACGGCTTTCCCTTCTTTCTCAAAGTCCTTGCGTGACTTGCTTTGTGTCACGATGTACACTCCCAGGAATACCAAGGCTATGGCTATCCCCTTTTCCAAATTGAACACTCCCAATCCTAAGATGATGGCAACGGTTGAGGCCACGATGGGCTGCATGTAGTTGTACATGCTCACCACAGTGGGGCGCAACAGCCTCTGCGCACTCATTATGAAGATATAGGCAAGGAAGCTTCCTCCCACAACCACATATCCCACTTGCAGCAGGGCGGCTGTAGATATTTCGCTCCACTGTATGGCAGCCACGTCGTGGTAAGAGAACGGGATGTAGCACATGGAGGCATAGACAAACATCCATTTGTTCAGGGTGATGGGAGAGTATTTTTGCGACAACCCCTTGAATACGGTCAGATAAATGGAGAAGCTGATTTGGGCGAGCAGGCAGAGAAGGTCTCCGATGAGGCTGCCATTGCCGGCACCGGTGGTCTGGCTGCTCATGATGAGTATGAATGCTCCCATAGCCCCTACAAAGATGCCCAGCACTTTCTTGTTGGTGACCGGTTCTTTCAGATAGATTGCAGCCACTATCATGGTGACGATGGGCAGCGTGGTTGTAACGATGGAGGCGTCTATGGGCGAAGTCATGGAGAGTCCGAAGATATAGACACCCTGATTGAATACCAGTGCGAAGAGTGCGGCGAAGAATATCTTCAGCATGTCCCGGTGGTCCACCTGCTCGCGCTTGCAGAACAAGGAGAGGAGCCAGAAGCAGGCAGCTGCGCCTACCATGCGGAATGTGGTTACTGACAACGCGGAAAACTCTACCAGAGCTGACTTGCCTATAGGTGCCATCAAGCCCCATAAGATATTTGCGGTAAGGGCGAACAGATGCCCTTGAATGTTCTTGTTCATACTCTTTTGTTCTTTGCGGGTGCAAAAGAACAACTATTTTCTGAAAAGAGAAAATCTTTCATTATATGATTTTTCTGGTTCATGGGCGTAGAAATAAGAGATTATCGTGTATATTTGCTTCTAATTAAAGCAAGAAACCATGGAAGTACAAGCCAATTACATCAAGCGTATCGAAATACACGGATTGTGGCATCGGTACGATATTGCCTGGGACCTGCGTCCTGACGTCAATATACTTTCCGGCATCAACGGAGTGGGGAAGACCACTATCCTGAACCGTTCGGTCAACTATCTGGAACAGACATCGGGTGAAGTGAAGAGTGACGAGAAGAACGGCGTACACGTCTACTTCGACAATTCTGCAGCCACCTTTATCCCCTATGATGTAATCCGCAGCTACGACCGCCCCCTCATCATGGGCGACTTTACGGCACGCATGGCCGATGCTAACGTGAAGTCGGAACTGGACTGGCAGCTCTATCTACTCCAGCGCCGTTATCTGGACTATCAGGTGAACATCGGCAACAAGATGATAGAACTGCTCAGCGGTGATGAAGAGCAGCGTAGCCTGGCTCCCTCCCTTTCCCTCCCCAAGCGGAAGTTCCAGGATATGATTGACGAGCTTTTCAGCTATACCCATAAGACGATAGACCGCAAAAGCAACGACATCGTTTTCTATCAGAACGGTGAGCGCCTGCTGCCCTACAAGCTGTCTTCGGGCGAGAAGCAGATGCTGGTCATCCTGCTGACCGTGCTGGTGCGTGACGATGACCACTGCGTACTCTTCATGGACGAGCCGGAAGCCTCCCTGCACATCGAATGGCAGCAGAAGCTTATCGGCATGATACGCAACTTGAATCCCAATGTGCAGCTTATCCTCACCACCCATTCGCCTGCAGTCATCATGGAAGGCTGGCTGGATGCCGTCACCGAAGTCAGCGAAATCTCATCCCTAATCCCTAATCCTTAATCCCTACCCAAGTGTCCACTTCCCTAAGACATAACCTTACTTCCGCCTATCTGGATGCCGCCCGCAAGTTGTCCCCCAAGAGAGCACGCAGGCGCATAGTGGCGTATGTGGAAAGCTATGACGACATCGCTTTCTGGCGGACGCTGCTGTCTGAGTTCGAGAATGAGGAACGTTATTTTCAAGTGATGCTTCCCTCGGCCACCTCTCTGGCAAAGGGCAAGAAGATGGTGCTGATGAATACGTTGAACACATCGGAGCTGGGCCGCAGCCTGATAGCTTGTGTAGACAGCGACTACGACTTCCTGCTGCAAGGTGCCACCAAGGTGTCGCATAAGATAAACAAGAGTCCCTATATCTTCCAGACTTATGGCTATGCCATCGAGAACTTCCACTGCTTTGCCGACAGTCTGCATGAAGTCTGTGTGCAGGCCACGCTGAACGACCGGCATATCCTGGACTTCCCCGCTTTTCTGAAGCGTTATTCTCAGATTGCCTATCCGCTGTTTCTGTGGAATGTCTGGTTCTACCGCCAGCACGACACACACACTTTCCCGATGTACGACTTCAACGCCTGCGTGCGTTTGCAAGAGATAAACCTGCGTCATCCTTACCGTAGTCTGGACGAGATGCAAAAGACGGTGTCGGCAAAGCTGTCCGAACTGCAAGCCCGTTTCCCCCGCTACATCGACCGGGTGGAGCAGCTGGGCACGGAGTTGGAACGTTTGGGACTGACTCCGGACAATACCTATCTTTATATCCAAGGACACCATATCATGGATTGTGTAGTGCTGAAAATCCTTATCCCGGTATGTACGGTGCTGCGTCGTGAACGCGAGCAGGAGATAAAGCGCCTGGCAGAGCATAACGAACAGTTCCGCAACGAACTGACGGGGTATGAAAACAGTCAGGTCAATGTATCCGTAATGCTGAAAAAAAACAGTGGCTACAAGAACCTTTATCTTTATCAGTGGTTGAAAGAAGACATTATGGAGTTCCTCGAGCGGGAGGAACAGTCGCGTAGATAAGATTGCCGTTATGATAAACATACGATTATGGAGATATTGAAGAAGATAGACGACCTTTTAATCGGGTGGGGCATATCCCCTTCCCGGGCTGATATGCTCGACCAATTCATTGCCTTCGCACTGATACTTGCCGTTGCTTTCCTGGCGGATGCCCTATGCCGGAAAATCCTGCTGAAGGTAGTGGCACAACTGGTGAAGAAGACCAAGGCTACGTGGGACGACATCGTATTCGACCGTAAAGTGATGGTGCACCTCAGCCGCATGGTGGCTCCCGTTATCATCTATCTGTTTGTTCCATTGGCATTTGTCGAAGTCGGTTCATCGGCAATGGATTTCATCCGGCGTATCTGCCTTATTTACATCATCATTACTTTCCTGAGTTTCGTTAACTCGTTCCTGAAGGCTGTTTACAGTGTATACAGTGAGAAGGAGCAATTTCGTGACCGCCCTTTAAAGGGGATGTTGCAAACCATGCAAGTCATCCTATGGCTGGTGGGCGGCATTGTGGTCGTGGGCGAACTGATAGGCCGCGACCCGCTTTCGCTGCTTGCCGGATTGGGTGCTTCGGCAGCCATCCTGATGCTGGTATTCAAGGATTCCATTATGGGCTTTGTCTCCGGTGTGCAGCTTTCGGCCAACGACATGCTGAAGGTGGGCGACTGGATTGCCATGCCCAAGTATGGCGCCGACGGCACGGTGATAGAAGTGACACTGAACACCGTAAAGGTGCGCAACTGGGACAATACCATTACCACCATCCCTCCTTACCTGCTTGTCAGCGACTCCTTCCAGAACTGGCGCGGCATGCGCGAGAGCGGTGGGCGGCGAGTGAAGCGCAGTATCAATATCGACATGACCAGCGTCCGTTTCTGCACCCCGGAGATGCTGGCAAAATATCGCAAGATACAGCTACTGAAAGATTATGTGGAGCAGACGGAGGAAGTGATTGAAAAGTACAATGCAGAAAACGGCATCGATAACTCCATCCTCGTCAACGGACGCCGCCAGACCAATCTTGGTGTGTTCCGGGCGTATCTGACGGCTTATTTGAAAAGTCTTCCCGACGTAAACCAGGAACTGACCTGCATGGTGCGCCAACTCCAGCCTACCGACCACGGTATCCCGATAGAGCTTTATTTCTTCTGTGCCCTCAAAGACTGGGTGCCGTATGAAGGAGTACAAGCCGATGTCTTCGACCACGTACTGGCCATCATTCCCGAATTTGATTTGCAGGTATTCCAGTCTCCGTCCGGTAGAGATTTCCAGCGGGTGCTGCCTGCTGCTTCCGAAGAAAAAGGAGCTTGATTCCGACCATCAAAAAGTCCTATACCTATTGCATTTCTCATAGGGAGTTAGTACCTTTGAGTCGTATACTGAAAGGTCAGAACATCCCCATCTTTTCTCCCAAAACATCCCCATGTTTTGGGGTATTACATCCGGGTGTTTTGGGTGAAAACATCCCCATGTTTTGGGGCAATACATCCGGGTGTTTTAGGTACTCAGTCGTATAGTGAAAGGTACTCGGTCACGGAGTCTCTGCCGCAAGGTATAGGCTTTGTGTGAGCAGGCTATGAATATGCTTCGCGTCGGGCGGGAATATCTTTCGTTTTTTACTAACCTAATTATAAAGAAAGATTGGTATGTCAATGAATTATGTGGTCCGCAAGAAGGTGGACAAGAGTGGAGACAAGGAAGTGGTGCGCTACTACGCGGCATCAAAAGTGCTTCAGCCGGAACCGGTGAGCAATGACGAACTGGCCAAGAGGCTGGCTTTTGTCAGTTCCTTGCAAGTGGGCGACGCCCAGTCCGTGCTGGTGCAACTGCCGGATATTATAGCGGACTATCTGGCGAGCGGGCGCACGGTGAACATCAAGGGGCTTGGAAATTTCTATCCTGCCATCACCAGTGAACCGGTGGAGCGGATAGAGGAGTGCACGGCAGACAAAGTCCGTATCTCGCGTATCTGCTTTAAGGCGGCAGGTAGTTTTATGCAGCGCATCTACCGTCATTTGGACTTGTTCAGCTTCCAGGTGCAGGAATTGAAAAAGGAGTTGAAAAAGAAGGGGTGATTGCTTGCAACCTTTTTTCCTGGAAATAACGCGTGCCCCTTGAATGCTTTTCTGCTCCAAGGGGCACGTTGTTGAAAGAGGTTGTGTGCTTCTTTTATTATTTTCTTCTTTAGGATTATTTTACCCAGTTACCGGCCATCCACTCGCACTCTGCTTTGATGTCGTCGAATGAAGTATATTTCAGGCTGGTGTCGACGGTGTTTCCGGCAGACACAAAATTGTCGTTGGTATAGATGTTCTTCTCACTTCTCAGTTCAGAGTCTACGGTCATGTTGGCGAGCTTGGAAGTACCTGCCAGCAGGGCGTTTTCGGTCTCTTCGCTTTCCAGGGTGACGGCGTTCTTCTTGCCGCACACTTTGGCGCCGTCTATCTCTACCTGGGTGCCGCGACGCAGACGGATGCCACGGTTGCCGGCAGCGGAGTTATTGCCTACAAGGATGAGGTTCTTCAGTACCGGGTGGGCTACCGGGGTGGCTGCATAGTTGTTTTCGTTGTTGTCGGCTTCGATAAGGCAGTCGCAGTCGTAGCCCAGGGTTTCTTCGGCTTCCTGGTAGGCCACGAGGTTGGTGGCGGTACCGTTCCAGCCTTCAGTCCAGTCGAAGGAGTCGTCGCTGCAACTTACGGATACCAGATTGCTGACGTTGACCGAGCCGCCGAAGAATTCAAAGCCGTCATCGGAACCTTTGTAGGCTTGGCAGTACTCTACGGTGGTGCCATTGCCTACACCGTAGAAGGTGATACCGTTGGCTTCGTGCTCACTGTCGAAGGCATAGCCGCTGTATTCCACACGCACGTATTTCAGCGTGCCCGAATTGTCGGCATCGTCGTTGCCGCCATAAGTGGCACCGCCTATCTCGGAGCTGCCCTTACCGCCTTCGGCATTGGTGTGGGCCTTGCCGCAGATATGGATGCCGCCCCAAGCTCCCGGCTCTTCCTTTTCAGAAGTCATGACAATGGGGGCGGAGGAGGTACCGACGGCATTGATTTTACCGCCTTGTTTCACGAGGATGTAGTCCACGATGTCGTCGTAGATGGAGATAATTTTCACACCGGCTTCGATGTTCAGTGTGGCACCGTCCTCTACGATGTATTCGCCGCTCAGTTTGTAGGTGCTGCCGGCGGTCAGCGTTACGTCGGAGGTAATGGTACCTTTCAGGGTCGTGCCGTTTTCGATTTCATTGCCGTTTCCATTGTTGCCGTTGCCGCCATTGTCGTTGTTGTCATCGCTGCTGCAGGCGGTGAGGACAGACATTCCGGCTATCAAAGCCAGAGAGTAGGATTTCCATTTCGTTGCTTTCATAATTCCATTGTTTTTTAGTTATTGATTTATTGTAATGGGTTCTGTTGGTATGGTATGCGGTCCTTACAAGTTATAGCTTATCCCCACTTCAAAGTTCGTTCCTTTGCGGTAGCGTTCCACCTCCATTTCTTGCCCCGTGGTGGGAATGTCTTGCTTGAAGATGACGTCGCGGTTCAGCAGGTCGTTCACTTGCAGCTTTAGGCTGAAGTGCTTGCTCAGGCTATAACCGGCACTGAAGTTCAGTGTATGCAGAGCTTGTTGTTTCACGTCACCCAAACCTGATACGCCTACTGCGTGGATACGGCTGCCTTGCAGGTTGTAGAGCAGGGCAAGGTTGAGCTGCCTATCCTCACCGAAGCGGGGAGAGTAGGTGAGGTCGGCATTAACCAGGATGGGCGATGCACCTTGCAGGGAGCGTTCCTTGTTGGTGTAGGCACCACCTTGGGGTAGCTTCACGTTGGTGTACATGTAGCTGGCATTGGCGCCCAGTCGCAAATCTTTGATGAGTTGCTTTCGGAATTCCACTTCTACACCGCCTGCCATACCATTGTCGGCATTCTGGAAAGAGTGTTCCGTGGCACCGCCTTTCAGTCGCTGGATACGTTCGATTGGGTTGTCCAGATACTTGAAGTATCCGGTTATGGAAAGCATGTCGCCATTCTTCTTGAAGAGTTCGTAACGTAGGTCGAAATTGAAGTTATATCCGTTCTGCAGGTCTTCGTTACCGCGGATTTGTGCTGCTCCGTAGGATTCTTCGTAGAGGAACGGTGCCATCTCGATGAAGGACGGACGGGTGATGGTACGTGAGGCGGAGAAGCGGAGGCTGTTCTCTTCGTTGACCGTGTATTTCAGGTTAATGGCGGGGAAGAGGTCGTTCTTGTCCAGGTCGCGCCGTTCTGCATACCGCTCGCCGCCGTCTGTGGCATATTTCACCCACTGCTTGCTCAGCTCGTAGCGCACGCCGAGATTTACCAGCAGTGCGGGTATGGGGTAGAAGTCCGTAAGCAGATAGCCGGAGTAGATTTCATTGCCGGCCCGGTAGCTGTCCTTGGGCTGCATCTTACGTTCCAGGACAATGGTGCCGTTGGCAATGTTCTCTTGATTGAGAAAGCCGTCGGTGTCGTAAATGTCGGTGATGGTGGGGTTCAGCTTGTTGATGTTGTAATAGAAGCGGGTACCCATATAGTCGCGGCTTTTGTCCTTATAATTGAACCCCGCTTTGATAAAATTGTGGTCGTTCCACTTCCACTTCAGGGCGAGACTGGCATTCCACTCTTCCTCATTGAGTTCGCCGAAGTAGCGCATGGTTTCCTGGCGGTTCAGTTTGAAGAGGCTGAGGCTGCCGTCGTCGGCTTTGAGATACATTACTTGGCGGCGGTCGGGCTCTTCACTACCGGTTTTGCTGTAGGAACCGCCCCAGGCCAGTTGCCATGTGTCGTCCGTGCCAAAGTTGTGCACGCCGTTCAGTTGGTGGTTCTGTAGCGTGTAGATATGGGTGATGTTGTTGCTGCCGATGAGTTCGTGACCTTCGGCATCGGCACCTTCGCGGCGCTGGTAGGTGTCGATGGCGTTGCGGGCGTAGAAGAAGGTGTAACCGATGCGGTCGCTGCGGCGCAGGGTATATCCGAGGTAGCCCAGTGCGGCGAGTTTCAGTTCGTTGGCATAGCTGTCGTAGGCGAAGTTGTCTTGTACGTTGCCCGTGGCTTCCAACGTTTTATAAAAGGCGTCGTTCATATTCTGGTATCCGTTGCTGGCACTAACGGAGGCCAATAAACTTAATGTCTGGTTACCGATGCCGAGATTCTTTCCAAAGCCAAGGTTGCCCCCAAGTTCGGGCAGGGAGTTCTTCCTCTCTACAGCAAACGAAGTGTTGAAGATGTTTTTGGTCTTTACGTATTCATCAAACTCTTGCAAGCCCAGGTTGAGTGCAGCCTGGTCCAAAGTGGGTGTCTTGAAGAGCGAACCATCTCTATCCATCTGGAATCGCCCTTTTCCTAAAGTGTTGAACTTACCGCCGGTATTGAGGCTGATGTTGAAGAAATCTTCCGTAATGTTCTCTTTGGTGCTGATGTCAATGTGGGCACCACTGTAATCGGCAAAGGCACTGGCATCATACACCTTGCTTACTGTTATGTTCTGTACAGTACTTGACGGAAAAAGGTCAAGGGGAATCAGCTTGTTGTCCGGATTGGGTGAGGCGATGGGCAGGCCATTCAAGGTGGTGGTGCTGTATCGGTCGCCCAGTCCGCGGACGATGAGCTGCCCGGCGCTGGCAATGGAGATACCGGTTATTTTCTTTACCCCTTCCTCTACATTGCCGATACCTTTGATGCTCATCTCTTTGGAACCGAGGTTTTCGATGGCGAGGGTTGCCTTCTGCCGTTCCATCTGCAGGGCACGTTCGCCTTCGAGATTCTTTTTTGCTATGACGGAGACTTCTCCCAGGGTTTGCGCGTCACTTTCCATTTCGAAGTTCAGCACAATCTCTGTGTTGCCTGCCTGGATGTTATCCATCCGGATGTCCTTGTAGCCCACATAGCGGATGAGCAGGGTATAGTTGCCCGGTTTTACGTCTATGGAGTAGTGCCCGTCCAAGTCGGCAATGACACCTTGACGGGTTTCGGCTATCTGTATGGTGGCTCCCGTCAGCGGTTCTTTGGTTTGTCGGTCGGTGATTGTCCCTTTGATGGTTCCCGCCGTGGCAGCCATGACGGAAAGTGTGAGGAATAAAATAAGGAAGAAAATCTTTCCCAAGTCTAATTTCATGCTCATCTCTTTTCTTTGTACGTTTTTTAATCCGCTGCAAAGATGAGGCAATGACATTACACCGGTGATACATGGAACATACGTTTCATTTTCAAATCTATTACGATTTGGTTACCGCACATTCTTCCGGATTGTTTGTTATCCTTATATATAGGCTGCTTGGGACGAAAAAGGTTTCTAATGGTTGCTTATTAGAGTTTTATGGCTATTTTTGTATCTCAAACCAATATTGATAAATATATGGCTGTTCATCGTGACGATAGTGAACGTTTCCGGCGCCTTTCCATTCTTGGCCGGATAGGTTGGTGGGAGGCTGATTTTTCTTCAAGGCAGTATCTCTGCTCCGAATATGTCTGTAAGTTGTTAGGCTTGGAAGGGGAATACCTGAGCTTTGAGGATTTCGGTAAAATGATACGCGAAGACTATCGGACGCGTATCAGCCGGGAGTTCCTTGCCATTCAGAATATGGAGGTCTATGAACATACGTTTCCTATCTATTCTACTGAAGGAGTGGTCTGGGTCTACTCGCGCGTGGGGTATAAGGAGCATTTGCCGGATGGTACATTGAAGGCTTTCGGAGTGTTGCAGCGCGTAGAGATGCCGAAGGAGGAGGCTGCGAAGCAGGCTTTGCAAAGAGTGAACGATTTACTTTATCGGCAGACCTCAATATCCCATTCCCTATTCCGCTTCCTGAAAGACGAGGATATAAGTGCGGGCATTTACGACATACTGAAAGATATTCTTGATTTCTTTCGCGGCGGACGTGTCTATATATTCCAATATGATGAGAAGTGCCGGTACCAGAGCTGCACATACGAGGTGGTGGCTCCGGGAGTGGCTCCTGAGAAAGAAATGCTTCAGGGAGTCCAGGCTGACAGCCTGCCGTGGTGGACGTCACAGATTATGGCACAAAAGCCCGTTCTGCTGGAAACGCTGGGGCAACTGCCGGAGCACGCTTACGCCGAATATGAAATTCTGGCGAGACAGAATATAAAGTCCTTGATGGTAACTCCGCTGGTTGCCAATGACCAGGTGTGGGGATATATGGGCATTGATTTGGTAGACCGTACCCGAATGTGGACTAACGAGGATTACCAATGGTTTAGTTCGTTGGCAAATGTCATCAGTATTTGCATAGAGTTGCGCAAAACGAAGGATGAGGCTGTGCGTGAACGTACTTTCCTCAGCAATTTGTTCCGCTATATGCCTTTGGGGTATGTGCGGATGTCCATTGTCTGTGATGAAAAGGACAATCCCTACGGGTATTATGTGACAGATGCGAATTCTATCTTTGCCGATTTTCTAGGAAAACCCGCGTCGACGTTTATCGGCAAGACTGCCTCGTCTTTTTCAAGGGAGGCGGCCCCCAGACTGGAATATCTGCTTGATATAGTGAACACCGGGACACATAAGGAAATGGACATGTGTTTTGAGCTCACCAACAAGCACTGCCACGTGGTGATATACTCTCCGGAAAAGAATGAAGTGGTGGCGTTATTCCTCGATACGACAGACTCGGTACAGACTCATCTGGCTTTGGACCATAGCGAAAAACTGTTCAAGAATATCTTTGCCAATATACCGGCCGGGGTGGAAATCTATGACAAAGACGGATTCCTGGTAGACATCAACAATAAGGATATGGAGATATTCGGGGTCCGTGACAAACAGGATGTCATTGGAGTGAACTTATTCGAGAACCCGAATGTGTCCGCCCAATTGGCAGAACGTATACAGACTGAGGATATGGTCGACTTTCGCCTGAATTATGCTTTCGACCGGACTGAAGGGTATTACTCCACTTCCAAACAGCCGAAGGATGTGATACATCTTTATACGAAAGTGAGCAAGGTGTATGACAGTAAAGGTAACTTTACCGGCTATGCCATGATTAACATCGACAATACGGAACGGATTGATGCCATGAGCCGTATCTGTGATTTCGAGAATTTCTTCCTGCTTATATCGGATTATGCGAAGGTAGGTTATGCCAAGCTGAATCTGCTCGACCGGAAAGGCTATGCCATCAAGCAATGGTATAAGAATATGGGAGAGGACGAGAATACCCAATTGGCGGATGTCGTGGGAATATACAGCAAGATGTACCCCAGTGACCGCAGGAGGATGCTTGATTTCTTCAGTAAGGCCCGTGTGGGCGAAGCCAAACATTTCCAGGGAGAGATGCGCATTGAACGTCCGGGCGAAAAGGGAAAATGGAACTGGGTACGTACCAATGTGGTTGTCAATCTGTTTGAACCGGAGAACGGACAAATAGAGCTGATAGGCGTCAACTATGACATTACGGAATTGAAGGAGACGGAGGCTATGTTGATTGAAGCCAAGGAGAAGGCAGAAACCGCCGACCGTCTGAAGAGTGCCTTCCTTGCCAATATGAGCCATGAGATACGTACGCCCCTGAATGCGATTGTCGGTTTCTCCAGTCTGATGGGAGAGACCGGGGACATGGAGGAAAAAAGGCAGTATATGGCGATTATTGAAGAAAACAATGACCTGCTGTTGCAGCTGATTTCCGACATACTGGATTTGTCCAAGATAGAGGCCGGGACATTTGACTTTGTGGAAAAAGAGCTGGACGTGAACGTACTATGTGAGGACATCGTGCGCTTCATGAAGATGAAGGCCAAACCGGGTGTGGAAGTTCTCTTCGACCGTCATCTGCCGGAATGCCGGATTGTCAGTGACCGTAACCGTTTGAATCAGGTCATAGCCAACTTTGTCAACAATGCCATCAAGTTCACCACTGCGGGAAGTATACGTGTAGGATATGATAAGGTGGATGAAACTCATTTGCGTTTTTATGTGGCCGATACTGGCCTTGGCATTGAGCCGGAAATGCAGGCTCAGATATTCGACCGTTTTATAAAGCTGAATACGTTTGTGCATGGCACCGGCCTGGGGCTTTCTATCAGCAAGAGCATTATAGAGCAGTTGGGTGGCACAATCGGTGTGGACAGTGAACCGGGGAAAGGCTCATGCTTTTGGTTTGTGCTGCCGATTGTATAGTATGGAAATGTGCTAAAATACACACTCACCACAAATTATGCAGATTAACACAACTCAAAGCTCTTGATTATCAGAACTTCTAAAGATAATTTGTGCCAATCTGCGTAATTTGTGGTAAGTGATGATACCCTCCGGTTATAATCCGAATGAGAACTTATCGATGGATTGATATACCACACTTGCAATACTCAGTACCACAATACCCAGCGTGCAGATGGCAAGGCCGGCACGCGTGTAGTTATCGCTGCGGAAAGCGGCGATAGGCTCATCGCTCTTGTTGATGTACATTGCCTTTACAATCTTCAGATAGTAATAAAGCGAGATGATTGTATTGATAAGGGCAATGAACACCAGCAGATGAAAGCCGCTTTCGAAAGCTGCCGCGAAGATGAAGAACTTCGAGAAGAAGCCTGCGAACGGCGGAATACCTGCCAGCGAGAACAGTGCCAGCGTCATAAGGAACGCCAACTTCGGATTAGTGGTATACAGCCCGTTATAGTCTTCAAGTGTGAACTTGCCTGCCCGCAGTGCCACAATCGTGATAACGGTAAAGACGGCGAGGTTGGCAAACAGGTAAATCAGTACGTAGTACACCAGCGACGTCATACCTAGTGCGCTTCCGCTGATAACACCCAGCATGATGTAACCGGCTTGCGAGATACTGGAGAACGCCATCAACCGCTTCAGGTTCTGCTGGCGTAGGGCGAAGAGGTTGGCGAGCGTGATAGAGGCGATGATAACCCAGTAGAGCACTTCCTGCCATTGTTCCACCATCGGAGCGAATACCTTGATGAGAATAGCCATCAGCACGAAAGCGGCAGAGCCTTTAGAGATGACACTCAGATAGGCTGTCACCGTGCTTGGAGCACCTTCGTAAACGTCGGCCGTCCACAGGTGGAAAGGAACCAGCGAAATCTTGAATCCCATGCCGGAGAAGAAGAATACGAATGCCATAATCTGCAACGGGCTTCCGTCCAGACGTGCCGGAATATCGGCAAAGTAGAGTGTGCCTACCGTACCGTAAATCAAAGATAATCCGTATAGCAGCAATCCGCTGGAGAACAGTGCCGTGAGAATATATTTGGCGCCTGCTTCGGCAGAGTGGTGGCGGTACTTGTCGAAAGCCACCAGCGCAGCCATGGGGATGCTGGCCGTTTCCAGTCCGATGAAGAACATCAGGAAGTGCCCGGCGGAAATCATGAAGTACATACCCAGCAGGGTGGAAAGTGTCAGAATGTAGAACTCACCTTGTTTGATGGCAGTGTCTGGACGGCGCATCCACTCGTGCGCCATAAGGAACACGATGAGCGTACCTACGCTGAGAATGGATTTGACGATACTCTGTATCGGCTGGTTGTGATACATGCCGCCGAAAGCATCTGCCACAGGACCGGGAACGATGGTTATAAGTGTGTGTATGGTCAGCAGAGCAACGGGCAGCATTGTGTTCAGCACCGGTTTGCCGTCATTCTTGTGTGCATCCGGACTCATGAAGAGGTCGGCGACAAAAAGGATGACGATGACCAATATCAGCGAAAGCTCTTCTTTGAGCAGGAGGAATTGGGAATAATCCATATCTATTTACGATTTTACGATTTACGATTTACGATTGAAATTACTCTTGGGATTTACGATTTTATGATTTACGATTGAGGTTACTCTTGGGATTTACAAGTCATTTATCAATCGTAAATCGTCAAATCGTAAATAAATCAGTTATTGGCAGCACGCTGTCTCCAATCATGCCGCTAATCCACCATGGTGCCATACCGAGGGCGGCAACGCATGCGATGAGGATAATGACCGCTGTGCGTTCGTCCCAAGTGGCGTCGCTCAAGGTGAGGTGATGCTTGTTGGTGCAGGTGCCGTAGAGAATCTTTCCTACCAGTCGCAGGATATAGACTGCCGTAATCACGATGGAGCTGCATGCAATGACCGTCCACACGCGGTGGAAGGTATCGGGATGCTGGAAAGCGCCGTTGAAGATTGTCATTTCGGCAATGAAACCGCTGAGTCCGGGTAATCCCAGATTGGCAAGACCGGCGATTACATAGCAGACAGCCAGAAAAGGCATAATCTTCATCAGACCGGAGAGTTCGCGGACGTCACGCGTATGGGTACGTCCGTATATCATACCGATAAGGGCGAAGAACAGGGCGGTCATCAGTCCGTGGGAAAGCATTTGCAGAACGGCACCCGTGCAAGCTGTCTGGTTCATCATCAGGATGGCGAACAACACCAGGCCGCAATGGCTGACGGAAGAGTAGGCATTGATATACTTCAAGTCGGTCTGTACACAAGCGGAGAATGCACCGTATACCACGGAGATTCCGGTAAGAATCAGGAATATCCATCCCAGTTCTTGTGCAGCTTCGGGCATCAGGTACATGGCAATGCGGAAACATCCGTAACCTCCCAGTTTCATCAATACACCTGCATGGAGCATGCTTACGGCAGTAGGTGCGGATGCGTGACCGTCGGGGCTCCAGGTATGGAACGGGAACAGAGCGCCCAGCACGCCGAAACCGAGGAAGGTAAGCGGGAACCAGATGCGTTGCTGTTCGATGGGAATATTATGCAATTGGGCTATTTCCAGCAGGTTCATAGAGGTGGCTCCGACACCGTAGTAGATACCCAGGATACCGATAAGCAGGAAAGCGGAGCCGCCCATCAGCATCAGTGTCAGTTTCATGGCAGAGTATTCCTTGCGTCCCGACCCCCATACACCGATAAGCAGGTACATGGGAATGAGGGCTACCTCGTAGAACATGAACATGGTGAACAGGTCTGTCGAAATGAAGAACCCGAACACACCGATGGAGAGGAAGGTGAACCAAAGGAAATATTCTTTGGTCAGCGGTTGCAGACGCCAGGAGGCGAATGTACCCGTAAACACGATGATGGCCGAGAGCAGCAGCATGGCTACCGAGATGCCGTCCACACCTACGGAATAGTGGATGTTGAGGGCAGGATACCAGACCATGTCGGCACGGAACAGCATTTCATCCGTGGCACCAGCGTGGCGTGCATTGAGGTACATCACGGTCAATGCTGCAGAAAGAACCAGCAGAGCCGATGCACCGGTCACCATCACCGCGCGTATTTGTGCGATGTTGCGGCTGAGCCAGAGGCCCAACAGCATCAGCAAGGGGATGAGTACGAATAATGATAAAAAGTTCATCTTTATATTTACGATTTAACGATTTACGATTTACGATTGAAAAATCTCGGGTTATAGCAATAGTAGCAGTATCAGTGCAAGCGTACCCAGCAGGAATACGAAGGTGTATTGCTGGATGCGTCCGCTTTGCAGGCCGCGTATCTCGTCGCTGGTGGCATTGGCGCCCCAGGCAAGGAAATCGAAGAAGCCGTCCACTACATGGCGGTCCCACCAGGCAATGGGGCGGCAGATGCAGCCGAAGATGATGCGGTGGGTGATGAACTGGTAGACCTCGTCCAGATAGAAGCGGTGGTAAGCTGCTGTCCACAAGCCTTTGAAACGGTGTGCCAATGTATCGGCAACGGGCTGCCGGCTACCTGCATAGATGTAGGTGGCAATGGCTATGGAAACCACCGCTACGGCGATACTTGTACCTGCCACACTCCAATCCAGATGGATGCTATATGCTTCACCGTTGGAACTGATGAAGTGTCCGAAAGGAATGAAACCGGCAACTATCGTAACCACAGCAAGGAGCATCAGGGGCAGGGTCATCGCCAGAGGACTCTCGTGGGGGTGAGGCATGTGGCTGTCGCCCCCATCGCTTGCCGACTTTTGTCCCGGCTCAGAGCCGGCCCAAAAGATACCATAATAAAGACGGAACATATAGAATGCGGTCATGGCGGCAATCACCGTCATAATCCAACCCATGACGGGGCTGAACCGGAAGCAGGCTGTCAGTATCTCGTCCTTGGAGAAGAATCCGGAGAACGGGGGAATGCCGGCAATGGCAAGGCAGGCTATCAGGAAAGTGATGTGCGTAACCGGCATGTATTTACGCAGGCCGCCCATGGCGGACATCTCGTTGCTGTGCACCGCATGGATGATGCTTCCTGCACCGAGGAACAGCAATGCCTTGAACATGGCGTGCGTGAACAAGTGGAACATGCCTGCCATGTAGCCCAGTCCCCCTTCGTGTGGGTCGGCTGATGTACATACACCCAGCGCCACCATCATGAAACCGATTTGGCGAGATGGTGGAGAATGCCAGTACACGCTTGATGTCACTCTGCACACATGCCACACTGGCGGCATAGAATGCCGTGAAGGCTCCTACGTATGCCACGATGTGCAGCACGCTGGGCGCATAGTCGATGAACAGCGGGAACATGCGTGCCACCAGGTATACGCCTGCCACCACCATCGTAGCGGCATGAATCAGTGCGCTCACCGGAGTAGGACCTTCCATGGCATCGGGCAGCCAGATGTGCAACGGGAACATGGCACTCTTTCCGGCACCACCGATGAACATCAGTCCCAAGGCCAGCGGAATCATGGCCGCACCACCCTTTGCCAGCGCCATCTCATTAGGGCTGAAGGTGTATGTACCGGCATAATATCCATAGACGAGGATACCTATAAGGAATCCCAGGTCAGCAAAACGGGTCACGATAAACGCCTTCTTCGAAGCGGCAATAGCCGCCGGCTTCGTATAATAGAAACCAATCAGCAGATAGGAGGACACGCCCACCAGCTCCCAGAACAGATACATCTGGAAGATATTGGTTGCCACCACCAGTCCGAGCATGGACATCGTAAACAGCGAGAGGAAGGCGTAGTAGCGTTGGAAGCCGCGTTCGCCCTTCATGTAGCCGAAAGAGTATATGTGTACCAGCAGCGAAACGGTACTGATGACCACGAGCATCATAACCGAAATCGGGTCGAGTAGGATACCCATGTCGATACTGAGGCTTTCTGTGAAAGGCAGCCATTTGAAGTTATAGGGCATTAGCGCCTCGTACGTACCATCGGCAAGGCGGGGAGCGCTGAAGTACATTCCTGCGGTGAGATAGGAAAGCACTGCGACCACACTCAGTGCCGCAGTTCCGATAAGGCCGGCAGTGCGGTGTGACATCCATTTACCTCCAAGTCCCAGAGCGAGGAAAGAGAGGAAAGGGAGTAGAAGGATTAATATTGTATATTCCATATATACTATGTTTATCAATTATTACTATTCAAGAAACATCGCTTGGCGATTCTTGCTCTTACCACTTCATCTCATCCAGCTTGTTCACCTGTATGCTGCGGATATTGCGATAGATGTTAATCATGATGGCAATGGCCACGGCCGTTTCGGCTGCCGAGATGGCGATGGAGAATAAAGAGAAGAAATATCCTTCCAGTCCTCCGGGGAATAGGAAACGGTTGAATACCGCGAAGTTGATGTCCGTAGCATTCAGTATCAACTCAATGCTGATAAGTATCGCCAACGTATTGCGGCGGGTAAAGAACCCGTAGATGCCGGCGAAGAACATGATAGCCGAGACTATCAGATAATATTCCATGTGTATCATAAATCTTATCTTTTACGTGCTATTAACAATCCACCTACGATACATGCCAGCAACAGGATGCTGACAGCCTCGAAGGGAAGCAGATAACCGTACTTGTCACCGCTCAGCATGTGGTGACCGATGGTCTTGATGTTGACCTCCAAAGGTTCCACGTCGGTGGTGGCAATGAACTTATGCTTCAAGGTGATGAATACTACGATGATGGCACCGCCCACGGTGGCACCCAGTCCGGCAAGGAACCTGCTACGCTTTAACTTCTCGATGACATCGCCTTCGCCACTGGTAAGCAGTATGGAGAAGACGTAGAGCACGACGATACCGCCGGCATAGACCATAATCTGTACCGAACCGAGGAACGTGTAACCCAGCAGGAAGTAGATGCCTGCCGTGCCGAAAAGCACGAACAGCAGGTATGTGGCCGAACGTACCATGCGTCTGGTGGTTACCGTCAGTATGGAGAATACGCTGATGAAGGCCGCAAGGAAGTAAAATACTACTGTTTCAAGAGTTATTTCCATGTTGTTTAATTACAAGTTACTATTAACGAATTACTTTGTTGTCTCTTCTTTGGGAGCAGTGGGTTTCTTTTTTTCTTCTACATGGCTGCCTGGACGGTTCAGCGTCATGACCAGTTTCGTGCGGTCGAACACTGCATGCTCGAAGTTCTGGTCGAACGTAATGGCATCGTGCGGGCAGGCATTGACGCAAAGCTGGCAGAATATGCACGAACCGAGGTCGTATTCGTACTTCGCCAATATCTTCTTTTTCTTGCCGTCTTCCGTTTCTATCGTCTGGCTCGTCACCTTGATGGTGTCGTTGGGGCAAGCCGTCTGGCACAAGCCGCAAGCTACACACCGATGTTCATTTTTATCATTATGGGGCATGGTCAGCGTGCCACGGAAACGGTCGGAGAGTTTCAATGTCGAACGGTTTTCCGGATATTGTTCGGTAGTCTTTCGTCGGCAGAATACGGTCATGGTTGTCTTCATACCCGTCAGCAGAGAAGTGACGCCGTGTATGAGTCCGCCGATATAAGAGTTCTTTTCTTTCATTACTTTTGCCTTTATTAAAATTATCCGCAAGGAAATCTTGCTCCGGCGCTACGCCGGTTAGAAATGCAATTTAAATACTACAATTAATACCATCAAAATCAAGTTCACCATAGAGATGGGTACCAGGTACTTCCACTCCAGATTCAGAATCTGGTCAATACGCAGGCGAGGGAAGGTCCACTTTATCCACATCAGCAGGAACACCACGAAGAATGCCTTGCCGAAGAACCATACAAAGCCCGGAATGTAGTCCATTACAGCGTTGAAGCCGTCCAGGCCGACGATGTGTACGGCATCCAGCCTCCCAGGAAGATGGTGGCTGCCACGGAGGCTACGATAAACAGATTCAAATATTCTGCCAGATAGAAGAAGCCGAAGCCCATACCGGAGTATTCCGTATGATAGCCTGCCGTCAGCTCGCTTTCGGCCTCGGGCAAGTCGAACGGACCGCGGTTGGTTTCCGCATTGCCGGCAATCAGGTAGATGATGAAAGCTATCAGAGCCGGGATGTGTCCTTTGAAGATGAACCAGCCGTCGGCTTGTCCGGCTACGATTTCGGAGAACTGCATCGTACCCATCAGGACTACCATCGTCAGGATGCTCAGTCCGCAGGACAGCTCGTAACTGATGATTTGCGCACCGCTTCGCATGGCTCCGATAAGCGAGAACTTATTGTTGGAACTCCAGCCGGCAAGCAGGATACCTACCACGCCGATGCTCGAAGCGGCAAGCAGGAAGAACACGCCCACATTGAAGTCCAATACCTCCAATCCCTTGTTGACGGGCAGGCAGGCAAATGTCAGGAAAGAAGCGATGATGACCATGAACGGCGCCAGGTTGTAGAGGAATCGGTCGGAGAACTTCAGGTCGATGATTTCCTTGGTCAACATCTTGATAACGTCGCACGGCACTTGGAGCAATCCCCATTTTCCTACACGCATCGGACCGAGGCGGCATTGGAAAAAGGCGCATATTTTGCGCTCCATGTAAATCAGGATAATGGCAAGCACTGCATACATCAGAATGATGCATACGCCTATCACTACACATTCAAGAAACACCGCCAGACCTTCCGGCATCAGGGAAGTCAGCATCTGGTGTATCCAGTTGGTTACTATACTAAAGTCAAACACGTTGTTCATTTACTATTTACAATTTACTATTTACAATTTACGAGGCGCTTTTTGATTTACAATTCACAATTGTACAATTTACAATTTGGCTGCGCTGTAATTCCGCATGGTAAATTGTAAATTGTCAAATCGTAAATCCTTTTATCTGTCAATATCTGGTACTACATAATCCAATGTTCCGCCAATGGCAATAAGGTCGGCGATTTTAGCTCCGCGGCAAATCGTATTTACGGTCGATACCAATGGCAAGCCCGTACTGCGGAAATGCAGGCGGTAAGGCGTCTTGTCGCCGTGGCTCTCAAGGAATACGCCGAACTCGCCGCGGCTGCCTTCTACGGCAGCGTAGTAAGTACCTTCCGGTACGCGGATAATCGGTTTCATCTTCTCCTGGTATGCACCTTCGGGGATATTGTCTATCAGTTGTTCGATGATTTTCAGGCTCTCCAGAATTTCATCCATACGGATAAGGTAGCGTGCCCATGAATCGCCTTCGGTGCGGATGACTTCTTTAAAGTCCACCTTGTCATATACGGCATATGGCATACGCTTACGCACGTCGCAGGCCCATCCGCTGGCGCGTCCGGTGCCTCCGGTAGCTCCAAAGGCGATGGCATCTTCCCGTGAGAGTATACCCACACCTTTCAGACGTTGCTGGGCAATGATGTTCCCGGTGAATACGTCGTGATATTCGTGCAGGATGCCGCGCAGGTATGGGATGAACTCTTTCACTTTCTTTACGAAGCCGGGAGCAATGTCTGCCTGCACGCCACCGATCGTGTTGTAATTCATGATGAGGCGTCCGCCGCAAGTTTCCTCGAAGATGTCGAGAATCTTCTCACGGTCGCGGAAGCCATAGAAGAACGCGGTCAGAGCGCCGAGATCCATTGCCAGACAGGAGTAGAAAAGCAGGTGCGAGTCGATGCGCTGCAACTCGTCCATGATGGTACGGATGTACTGCACACGTTCGCTTACCTCTATGCCCATGGCCTTTTCGATACACATACACAAGGCATGGCGGTTCTGGTGAGCGCCCAGGTAGTCCAGACGGTCGGTCAGCGCCAGTGTCTGCGGGTATGTAAGGCTTTCGCACATCTTTTCGATACCCCGGTGGATATATCCGCAGTTGGCATCGATCTTTTTGATGGTTTCACCTTCCAGTGATACACGGAAACGCATTACGCCGTGGGTGGCCGGGTGTTGGGGACCGATGTTCACCACATATTCCTCATCACCGAAAAGTTGCATCTCCTTATTTTTGATGCTACCGTCGGGATTCAGCTCCAATTCCATGGTAGTGTCCACCGTTTCTTCGTTGTCCATACGCAACGGATTATCTTTTTCCGGCTCATTGTCTTTACGCATGGGATAGCCTACCCAGTCATTGCGCAGATAGAGTCGGCGCATATCCGGATGACCGATGAAAACGATGCCGTAAAAGTCGTAGACTTCGCGCTCGTTGAAATCCGCAGCTTTCCAGATATCGCTGACGGAAGGAAGTTCGGGATGTTCCCGGTTTAGAGTGGCGGTGCGTACCGCTATCCGTTCGCCGGTAACAGTAGATTCCAACAGATAGACTACGCCGAGTCCGCGGGGGGTGTCCGGTGCGTCTTTCTCGTCGGGTATTCCCCAATCCATACCGCTGAGGCATTCCAGGAAGTCCATTTGTTTCTCTTTCCGCAGACGCAGCATTTCGTCGTGCAGGACTGAGGGCTCTATGTATTTTATTTCCATATTTTTAAGTACTGATTAGTGGTTCTCTTCTTTTCTGTTTACTCCACCGAAGTATTTCTCTATTTTCACTTTACGCTGCAATTGCATCATGCCGTAGTAGAATGCTTCCGGACGCGGAGGGCAACCGGGAATGTAGACATCCACCGGCAGAATCTTGTCCACACCGTTCACCACGTGATAGGATTTCTTGAACGGGCCTCCGCTGACGGCACAGCCGCCTACGGCTACTACATATTTCGGATCGGCCATCTGGTCGTACAGACGTTTCAGCACCGGAGCCATCTTGTTCGTGATTGTTCCGCACACCATAATCATATCTGCCTGGCGCGGACTGGCACGGGCTACCTCAAACCCGAAGCGCGCCATATCGTAGCGGGCTGCACCGAGGGCCATGAATTCGATACCGCAACAGCTGGTTGCAAACGTAAGCGGCCACAGCGAATTGCTGCGTCCCCAATCGATGAAATCGTCCAGAACGCCGATAGCCACATTAGCGCCGCCGGCATTAAGTTCCCGAACCAATTTCTCCAACGTTTCGTTGTCTGTAAACTCCTCATAAGGGATGGATTTTATTTTGGGTTTCTTCGTTACTTCCATTCCAAAGCTCCTTTCCTCCAGGCATAAGCAAGGCCCAGAATCAATATAATCAGGAAAAATAAAACACTGAAAAGTCCTGCCACGCCAAGTTCGCGGGTGATGACTGCCCAAGGAAACAGAAATACCGTCTCCACTTCGAACATCAGAAACAGGATGGCAAACAAGTAGTAACCCACCCGAAACTGCATCCATGATTTACCACGGGTAGGAATACCGCATTCGTACGCTTCCATTTTCTGCACATTGTACGAACGGGGGGCTATCGCATTGGACAACGCGATGACGATACCCACGAAAGCAATTGCCGTCAGCAAGACGACTACTAACAAAGTAAAGTTCATAAACCTGATAAGATTTTAGATATATAATAATAGATACATCGCACCGGAGGACAAAACCTCTGAATTGTTGTCCGGCGAGTCAGGGGCAAGCGTCTGCGCTTGCAGGCCTTCTAAATGATAATCTTTCTTAGCCCGAACACGTAATAGTTCGCGTCGGGTACGGGATGCGGAGACAGATTCAACAAACGGTCGCATTCCGGTGCATAGGCATGCTGCTGCATCTTGTAGATGTACATGCGCAGGAGTACGTTTTTGTTGGTTGGTACTTGCGTATGGTCTACATGTTCTATGCAGAGGGAGTTTGGTGAAAACAAGTCGTAGAACTTCTGGACTGCTTGTTGGGTGGTAGGAGCTTGTGACAGCGTGCAGCATTCTGCTTGTCGGGTGGCAGGAACGCACAAAATGTCTACAGCTCCGGTTGCACTGTCGTGCAATAGGGCTGCAAAGATTATGATTAAACAGTATTTAATGCATTGCTTCATACCACAATTCTCTCTTTCAAGGGCGCAAAGATATAATAAGTATTGTTCAATTTGCTATCCCCGCATAACAAAAAATGATTATTTTTACACTTTTTATCCTAAATCAATTCCGTTTCCAGAAATCCGGTGTGAAAAGCAGCAGTACGGTAAATAACTCAAGACGACCCAGAAGCATTAAAAAGGATAACAGCCATTTAGCTGCATCGGGCAGGGCATTCCACGAATAGGCAGGTCCGGTTTCACCCAATCCGGGTCCCATATTACCGATACTGGAAATGACGCAGCCCATTGATTCTTCAGCCCCGACACCCATAGCCATCATGAGCAGTGTGCCGATGACTATAATGGCGATATAAATAAAACAAAAAGCCAGTACGGTGGAGACAATGGAGGGAGAGATTACCTGCTTGTTTATCCGTACCGGAAGTATGGCATTGGGGTGTAGGATGTGTTTGAACTCGTTTCGTGAGACTTTGGTAAGAATTACCATACGTATACACTTCAAGCCTCCGGTGGTACTGCCTGCACACGCCCCCATCAGCATGATGATGGTAAGCAGCCCCCACAGGACGGGTGTCCATTGCATGTAGTCATCTGTCGCAAAACCGGTGGATGTATGGAGGGAAATTACTTGGAACAAGGATTTGCGGAAGGATTCTTCCATCCCCATGGGACTGGTATAGTAAAGTACGATGGCTATGACGGCAGTGAAGAGCACAACTGAACCGAAATAGAATTTCAGCTCGGCATTGCTGATGAACTTCTTGAATTTCCGGTTGACGAACAATAATAGCAAGGTGAAGTTGATGCCGGAGATAAACATGAAAATGGAGATGACATATTCTATATAAGGAGAATTGTAGTAGGCAACGCTGGCCTGCTTGGTGGAGAAGCCACCGGTACCGGTAGTGGCAAATGCATGGCAGATACTGTCGAACCAGTCCATACCTCCAAGCATCAGCAGGCCGACAAGCAGAGCGGTTATGCCGGCATAGATACTCCAAATCCATTTGGCGGTGATACCGATACGGGGATGAACCTTGTCATGTGTAGGGCCGCTTGCCTCGGCGGCGAACACCTGCAGGCCACTGACTCCGAAGATGGGAAGCACTGCAATGGTGAACATGATGATTCCCAAGCCGCCAATCCACTGTGTCATACTGCGCCAGAACAGTATTCCATGAGGAAGTGACTCGATGTCGTCCAAGATGGTGGCACCCGTACTGCTGAAACCGGACATGGTTTCGAAGAATGCATTGGCAATGTCGGGTATGTATCTGCCTATATAGAAAGGCAGCATTCCGAAAAGAGAGAATGCCACCCAGGCAAAGCTGACCAGTACATATCCGTCACGGCGCGTCAGTTGCCGTTCGCCTCCCTTGCCGAGAGCTGCCAGCAATAAGCCTACCCCTGCTGTGATGCCTCCTGCTTTCCAGAAATCGAGCATATCGCTTTCTCTGTAGTAGAAGGACACGCCCGAACAGACCAGAAACATGACTGTCTCCAGCAGTAGCAGAATACCGATAATCCGTATAATTGTCTTAAAGTTAATCATTTACCAACTACTCATTCTCAATTAGTTAAAGTATTTTTCGATTTTCTTAATCATCATGTTCAGGCAGAATACCACCACGTGGTCGCCGGGCTGTATCAGGGTGTTACCCATAACCACAACGCCTTCCCCCTGGCGGATAAGTCCGCCGATGGTGGCTCCTTTCGGGAGGCCGAGGTCTTTTACCGGATGTTTGGTAATCTTCGAGCCGGCCTTGACGGTAAATTCCGCTACATCGGCATTGGCAAAGGTGAGGCATTTTACGTTGCTTACATCGGCATCCAGCATCATCTGGTAGATATGGCTGGCGGCAATCATCTTCTTGTTGATAACCGTGCCGATGTCGAGGCTTTCAGCCATGCCTATGTAGTCGATGTTCTCCACTTCCGCTACGGTTTTGCTGACTCCCATGCGTTTGGCGGCAAGGCAGGCCAGGATATTAGTCTCCGAGTTGCCGGTCAAGGCAACGAAGGCTTCCGTATTTTTCAGTCCCTCTTCCACAAGCAGGTCCATATCCCGCCCGTCGCCATTGATAATCATGGTGCGGTCGTCAAGCAGCTCGGTCAGGCGGTTGCAGCGGTTCAGGTCGTTGTCCACGATTTTCACCTGCATGTAGTCCGGGACATATTGGGCGGTTCGTACGGCAATCCGGCTTCCACCCATAATCATCACGTTGCGCACATCGGCATAATCTTCCTTGCCGGCTATTTTGCGGATGTAGGGGACGTATTTTCGTGTGGTGGTAAAGTATACGATGTCATGTAGCTTGATGGTATCGTCACCACGGGGAATCAGTGTCTCGCTTCCCCGTTTGATGGCTACCACGTGATAGGGCAGCTCCGGTCCACCCAGTTCGTGGAGGGGGATGTTCAGGATTTCTGCTTTTTCGCGCATCTTGGCGCCTATCAGAATCAATGCGCCCCCGCAAAATTCCCACCATTGGCGTACCCAGCTCATACGGATGGAAGATACAATCTCTTTTGCCGCAAGCATTTCCGGGTAGATAAGCGAATCTACTCCTAACTTCTGGAAAAATTCCTTGTTTTTGGGCAGCAGATATTCGTAATTGTCAATGCGGGCTACGGTCTTTTGTGCTCCCAGATTGTTTGCCAGCATGCATGCGGTCATGTTCCGGCTTTCATCGGGGGTGACGGCTATGAACAAGTCTGCCTCTCCCACTCCCACTTCTTTCAAGCCTTTTATGGAGGTAGGGGAGGCTGTAGCCGTCATCAAGTCAAAGTTGGAGTTCAGTGTGCTCAACTTGTCTTCGTTGTCGTCCATCAGAATGATGTCCTGCTTCTCGCGGGACAGCAATTTGGCCAAGTGTGTGCCTACTGCGCCGGCACCTGCAATAATTATTTTCACTTTCTTTATGGAAATGAAGAATGAGGAATGAAGAATGAAGAATTTGCCATGCGGCGTGCTTGCATCGCGTAGCTGAATTCTTCATTCTTCATTCCTCATTCTTAATTAATAATGTATAGATTCCTTCTTCGTCCATTCCGCAAAGATGATGCAACTCTTGTATGGTGCCGTGTTCTATGAAGGCATCGGGTACACCGATACGTCTGAAATGGGGAATATAGTCATTGTCCGCCATGAACTCCAGTACGGCACTGCCCATTCCTCCTTTTTTGACACCGTCTTCTATGGTGACGACATGCTGGAAGTTGAGTCCTACCTCGTGCAGCAGGGCTTCGTCGAGCGGCTTGAGAAAACGCAGGTCGTAGTGGGCTATAGAGATTCCTTTGTCCTTCTCCGCACGCTCTATGGCACGTGCGGCCACGTTGCCTATGGGACCGAGGCTGATGACTGCCAGGTCTTTGCCTTCTTTCAGTTTACGCCCTTTGCCTACGGGGATTTCTTCCAGCGGACATTTCCAATCCAGCAATACGCCGCGTCCGCGGGGATAGCGGATGACGAACGGACCTTTGTCCGGCAGTTGTGCCGTGTACATGAGGCGGCGTAATTCATGTTCGTCCATGGGCGAGGATATGGTCAGGTTGGGAATCGGACGGAAATAGGCCAGGTCGAAAACTCCGTGGTGTGTCGGTCCGTCTTCTCCTACCAGTCCGGCGCGGTCCAGGCAAAGTACGACGGGGAGGCGGAGCAGGGCGATGTCATGGATGACATTGTCGTATGCCCGCTGCATGAAAGACGAGTAGATGTTGCAGAAAGGTTGCATGCCTTCCTTTGCCATGCCGCCGGAGAATGTGGCTGCATGCCCTTCGGCAATACCCACATCGAAGGCACGGTCGGGCATGGTGTCCATCAGCTTGTTCATGGAGCAGCCGGTGGGCATGGCGGGGGTTACTCCGACGATTTTCGGATTTTCCTTTGCCAGTTCTACCAGCGTTTCCCCAAACACGTCCTGGAAAAGCGGAGGCAAATTGCTGGTGTCCGCCTTGAGGCGTTCTCCGGTTTCCGGATCGAACTTGCCCGGTGCATGCCAGATATCGGGATTCTTCTCAGCAGGTTCGAATCCTTTTCCTTTTACAGTGTGCAGATGCAGTATTTTCGGTCCCTGCATATCTTTGATGTCCCGTAGGACACGGGCTATGTTTTTCACATCGTGTCCGTTGATAGGGCCGAAGTAGCGGATGTTCATCCCTTCAAAGATATTCTGCTGTTGGGCGGCCATTGATTTCAGACTGTTGGCGAAGCGAATCAGCGCTTTGCGGCGGTCCTCGTTCAAAAGTCCCATTTTGAACAGCAGTCTGGATGTCTTGAAGCGCAGCTGGTTATAGCGGTTGCTGGTAGTCAGGTTGAAAAGGTACTGCTTCATGCCGCCTACACTTCTGTCTATCGACATATCATTGTCGTTGAGAATGATAAGAAGGTTGTTAGGGGTAGACGAAGCGTTGTTCAGTCCTTCGAAAGCCAGGCCGCCGCTCATGCTTCCGTCGCCGATGATGGCCACTACATGGCGGTCCTTTTCGCCTTTTTCGGCAGCGGCAACAGCCATGCCAAGGGCGGCGGAGATTGAATTTGACGCATGTCCGCAGGTGAATGTGTCATAATCGCTTTCCTCTGGTGAGGGAAAAGGACGAACTCCCTTGAATTTACGGTTGGTGGAGAATGCTTCACGGCGTCCGGTCAGTATCTTGTGCCCGTACGCCTGATGGCCTACATCCCAGACTATGCGGTCGTACGGAGTATTGAATACATAGTGCAAGGCAACGGTCAGCTCTACCGTGCCCAGGCTGGCAGCGAAATGTCCGGGGTTACACGAAACCTCCTTTATAATGTCTTGCCTCAATTCTTTACAGACTTCAGGAAGCTCTTCTACGCTGAGTTGGCGTAAATCCTCGGGAAATGTAATGGTGTTAAGCAAGTTATATGTTGTTGGTTCTGTTCTCATTTCTAATCTGAAGATTACAAAATGCAAAAATAGCAAAAGAAAACGGATGACGGGAAGTTTTAGAAGGAAAAAAAGCCTCTTTTGTTCACTTCGGTTTTTACTTTCTCTTTGCATACGCCACATTTCTCGTTCAGCCTGCCTATGGTTAAGGGAAAAGATGCCTGATGGTAAATCGTTCCTCCATGGAGAAAATATTGTTCCATCCTAGGGAAAAAATCGTTCCACCATGGTGGAACGATTTTTTCTCCATATAGGAATGATTTAATTTTGGTAGGCAAAGATATTAATCCTTTCAAAGATTGACTTGTACTCTCGTATGTGTGCATCTATGATAAGAGATGCTCTACACTTGATGTTTGTTGAAAAATGCAATTTTATAAATTATTTATTGCAACTTTTTAGAAACTTTGGTTGTTGTTGATATAATATTATGTATATTGCGAAGTGGAATATGTCCTGTTTATCAATATGTTATACAATTCTGAATTGTATGTGATGGTATTCTTGGTTGTAATATGTGTCGGAATGGGGTGTAATCACGAATTGTTAAATGAATAAACAATGAATGATATGAAGAAAAAGCTTGACTTTAAAGTTTTGGCTATTATGGGCGTAGTGGTTTTTTCCGCTTGCGGTTCTGATAGCGATCTGTTCAACCCGGAAAAGGCGGCAGCTAAGAAAGAGGCACAGTATGCATCGGCTTTTGTGCAGAGGTATGGAGAAATTGCAGTTGATCAGGATTGGGGATTTGGGGTAACACCGACAACGCGTGTTGCTAACACTAATAGCAATCAATGGAAAGATTTTACGGAAGTACCGGGGAGTGTTACGGCTACAGAAAAAGAAGTGGTTACGGAATGGTTTAAAACATATCGGAATCCACAATCCATTGGGGGGGATTGGACCGACTTTTTTGTTCAACATGTAAGTGGCTCACACTCTAATATGGATTTTTTGGTTGCGGCATCAGATGACCATATCAATAATTTTAATGCTACTGAGGGGGCTATAATGCTAATGCAGAATAGTGGAACGTCTTCTTTTGGCTATAGGGCTTCTCTGGATGGTAAAATGCACTATAATTATACTATACAATATATTGAGGGTGCTTATTATGTGGGATTTGACTTTGAAGCTACCGGACAGAACCCAAATCAACAAGTGGCTGCAGATGGATATTATAGTGATTGGATTGTGAAGATCTCTCCGGCCGTATATACGAATGCGTACAGAATCATAGCAGAAGACCTTGGAGACAGTGATGATTTTGACTTCAACGATGTCGTGTTTGATGTAGCGACCAATGGAGGAGCAACTATCATTACCCTGCAGGCTGCGGGTGGTACTTTGCCTTTGTATATTGAGGTAGGCGGTGATAGCCGTGAAGTTCATGGACTCTTTGGCGTTTCTAATACTACAATGGTAAATACAGGTGCTGGGGCAACTAAGGCTCCGGTGATGTACAGAGTTGACGGTACCGGTGCCGTAAATATCAAAGTGGAAGCACTACTGTCCACTAAAAAATGGACGGGGTTAAAAATTAAATAAATTCGGTTCACTTGAACCATAGAGAACATTGACATTTTTGAAATTCGATTTGTCGAAGAGGTCTCGCAGACTGGTTTTGTCTGTCAGCGAGATTCCGAGAATCTGAAGGACTTCATAGATGCTTCGTTCCAGTTTCATGTCGTGCTGCACTATTGCCACGAGGCAATAAGTGATTATGGCGCAATAGATTTGGATACGGACGGCATTCTCGGAGGTCCCCAGAACTTCTTGATACGCAGATGCTGTTTGATCCATTTGAAGAACAGTTCCACACTCCACCGGTTGCGGTAAAGCTCGGCGATTGTCTCGGCTGAGGCCGTCAGATTGTTGGTCAGGAATATGTATCTTGTACCGTCTTCCGGGTCGATGCATACCACCTTTCGCAGTTTCTCCGGATAATCCTTCGCGCTTTTATAAACCGTGAAGTAGCCGACAGCATCTGAAACCACGTTTTCCGGAAGCCTCCGTTTCCAAGTCTCAGGCTTGAACCTGACATTGGTTTTCGCTCTGACGACAAAGAACGCGCCTATACGGTGGATGGTGTACAGATTGCCGAAATCGTTGTAGCCTCGGTCGAAGATGTAATGGGCACCGTTCTCATACGGAATCTCCGGCATTGCTTTTGAATCGTGGACTTTTGCCTCGGTAATATGCACGAATGCAGGAACTTGAGCCTCCACGTCATAAAGAGTGTGCATCTTGATGCCACCCTTTGTGCTTGCGGAACTTGGCCCATTCGAACACCGACAGGCAAAGGTCGATGGTAGTTGAATCGAAGGCATAGACATGGCCGTCAAGCTCGAAGATTTTCTGTATCCGCCGCTTGCGTGCTTCCGCTATCATGAAGAAGGCGAACTCCTCGAAGATGCGGTAGTCGCGTTGCTCGTTAGCCTTGCTAAGATTACTTCTCGTTACGGATTTTCCGATTCCGAGGTGATAGACCTTGCCTGCATGCGCTTCCAATGCGACGATAAGATCCCGAAGGCTCTCCCGATTAGAAAGCTGCCCGAACAGCATCGTAAGTAGTTGATTCCAACAAGTATAACTCTTGACATACTTGTCGCCATCATACTTCGCGACTATACGATTGAACTTACTCCTGTTCAAGAACTGGGCTAATTGGGAGAAAACGAAAGGGTCTTTATGCATAACGGTCTGATTATGACCGCAAATGTAATTTGAAATCCGTTCGCTCCCAAATCGCTTATAACAAATTGAATTTCAACAATTTCAAAGTACTCTTATGATTTTTCAGTGGACACTAATGAAGTGGAAGGTCAAAATGCTGAAGTATATACACTGAAAGCGGAGATAGGCAAAGCGCCGCAGAAGATACGTGTAGAGACAAGATATGAATGGACTGCTGAACGTCAGGATATTAATGATAAATATCCAGGTTTTGCAGATTGGGTGGCTGATCCTACGGCTAATTGGTATTAATAGAATATATAGTATTTTTATTTAAGGCAGATGATATAATGAAAGGTTATATCATCTGCCTTTTTATGTTTCGACCGTTATATATTGAAATTTACTATCTTTGTGGCGTAGCAAGCAGTTGGTACATCATTTTTTTCGAGAAAGTGAATGGTTTATTTATTCCGAGCTTATGAATCTTTATACGCCTGTAGAAGTAGTTTCCAGTATGCCCCTTCTTTCGCAAGAGAATAATCTGTTGCTGATGGGTTCTTGTTTTGCGTCCGAGATGGGGCAAAGGCTGGCGGATGCCAAGTTCCGTTGTGACGTCAATCCTTATGGTGTGCTTTATAATCCGTTTTCCATTTCTGCGGCATTGCGTGAAATCATTGCGGGCAGATGCTACAATGAAAACGATATTTTCCTCTTTCATGAACTTTGGCACAGTGCCATGCATCATGGTAGCTTTTCCTCAGTCTCTGCAGAGGAAACATTGGCAGGTATTAACGGGCGTTTGAAAAGCGCCCATGAAAGGCTGGACCGGTTGGATTGTCTGCTGCTGACTTTCGGCTCTGCCTGGGTTTATGAAAATAAAAAGACGGGAACTGTAGTTGCCAACTGTCATAAGCAACCTGAGTCCTGCTTTACCCGCCGTATGCTTTCTGTCAGTGAAATAGTATCTGACTACACCTCTTTGCTTTCCGGCTTGCTGGCGCGGATTCCCCGGTTGAAAGTGTTGTTCACCGTCAGCCCCATCCGCCACGTGCGTGACGGAATGCATGCCAACCAGCTCAGTAAAGCTACCTTGCTGCTTGCCGTGAACCAGTTGCAAGCCACTTTCCCAGAACATGTTTTCTATTTTCCGGCTTATGAGTTGCTGCTCGACGAGCTTCGTGACTATCGCTTCTATGCAGAAGACATGGTGCATCCTTCCGAAACGGCCATTCGCTATGTCTGGGAACGGTTTACCCAGTCGTGCATCTCTGCCGATGCGTTACGGATTATGGAAGAAAGTGAAAATATCCGTAAGATGTTGTTGCATAAGCCATTTTATCCCGCTTCAGAAGAGTATAAGCGTTTTTTAGGACAAATTGTGTTAAAAATAGACCAACTTAACGGAAAATACCCGTACTTAGATTTCCAAAAAGAGAGAGAAATATGTCGTATTCGATTGAAAGCATAACCGAAAGTATTGGCGCACGGCGTATGGGAAACGCGCCGGCTACCATAGACTGGCTGCTCACTGACAGCCGTTCCCTGAATTTTCCTGAGGAAACATTATTCTTTGCCTTGACCACCAAGAGGAATGACGGTGCGCGCTATATTGCAGATTTATATGCCCGTGGAGTACGTAATTTTGTGCTTAGCGAAGAAAGCTTTAGATTAATGGACAATGGACAATTGACAATTGACAATGCTATGCAGCGTGATGATGCGCAGTCAATTGTCAATTATCTCATTGTTCCCAACCCGCTGAAAGCCTTGCAAAAACTGGCGGAACAGCATCGGAACCGGTTCCAGATACCGGTCATCGGTATTACGGGAAGCAACGGTAAGACTGTTGTGAAGGAATGGCTGCACCAGTTGCTCAGTCCGGAACGTGCCATTATCCGTTCTCCCCGCAGTTATAACTCCCAGATTGGAGTGCCTTTGTCTGTGTGGCAGATGAACGAACAGTCCGAACTTGCTATTTTTGAAGCCGGTATTTCCGAGCCGGGGGAAATGCGTGCTTTGCAGAACATCATCAAGCCTACCATAGGTATCCTGACCAATATAGGAGGGGCTCACCAGGAAAATTTCTTCTCGTTGCAGGAGAAATGCATGGAGAAGCTGACGCTTTTCAAGAATTGTGATGTAGTGATTTATAATGGTGACGATGAGTTCGTCAGCAACTGTGTGGCGAAGTCCATGCTGTCTGCACGTGAGATTGCGTGGAGCCGGAAAGATATGGAACGTCCTCTATATATAAGTAAGGTGGAGAAACAGGAAGATTGTACTGTCATTTCCTATCGTTATTTGGATATGGACAATACGTTTACATTACCTTTTATAGATGATGCTTCTATTGAAAATTCGCTGAACTGCCTGGCCGCATGCCTCTATCTGATGCTTCCTGCCGAACAGATTACAGAACGTATGGCAAGGCTAGAACCCATCGCCATGCGGCTGGAAGTCAAGGAGGGAAAAAACAACTGTCTGTTGATTAACGACAGTTATAATTCTGACCTTGGCTCATTGGATATTGCACTCGATTTTCTTTACCGCCGTTCGCAAAGTAAGGGATTGAGGCGGACTTTGGTTCTTTCGGATATATTGGAGACCGGTCAGAACACGCCGACACTTTACCGACAAGTGGCACAGCTGGTAAACAGCCGTGGCATTGAACGCATCATAGGTGTAGGAAATGAAATATCTTCCTGCGCTGCACGCTTTAATATAGAGAAGACCTTTTATCCGGATACAGCGGCCTTGATACGTGCCATTCAGCGTGGGGAACTTCGCCTTGAAAACGAAATAATTCTGATTAAGGGTGCACGTAAGTTCGGTTTTGACTCCTTGACGGAAGTATTGGAGAAGAAGGTGCACGAAACCATTCTGGAGGTTAATCTTGGAGCGATGATTGCCAATCTGAACTATTATCGTGGCAAGCTGAAGCCGGAAACAAAGATGGTCTGCATGGTGAAAGCCTCCGCTTACGGTGCAGGTTCTTACGAGATAGCCAAGACTTTGCAGGAACATCATGTCGATTATCTGGCTGTGGCTGTGGCTGATGAAGGTTCCGAACTCCGCAAAGCGGGCATCACTGCGAATATCATTATCATGAATCCTGAGATGACTGCTTTCAAGACCATGTTCGATTACAAGCTGGAGCCCGAAGTATATAGCTTCCATCTGCTGGACGCTTTGATTAAAGAAGCGGAAAAGGAAGGTATCACAAACTTCCCCATCCACATAAAGCTGGATACCGGTATGCACCGCCTGGGGTTTGCTCCGGAGGATATGCCCCGGCTGATAGAACGGCTGAAGGGACAGAATGCCGTGATTGCCCGTTCCGTCTTCTCGCATTTGGTAGGGAGCGATTCGCAACAATTCGACAGTTTTACACGCCGGCAGATAGAAATGTTCGAGAAAGCGTCCATGGAATTGCAGGAGGCTTTTCCGCATAAGATACTTCGCCATATCTGCAATTCCGCAGGTATCGAGCGTTTCCCGGGGGCGCAATTCGATATGGTGCGCCTGGGTATCGGCCTCTATGGTGTCAATCCCATAGACAATTCCATTATGAATAATGTGAGCACGTTGAAGACTACCATCCTCCAGATACGTGATGTTCCCGAAGAGGATACGGTGGGGTATAGCCGGAAAGGGCATCTCACCCGTCCGTCGCGTATAGCGGCTCTTCCCATCGGTTACGCCGACGGCCTGAACCGCCATCTTGGAAATGGACATGCCTATTGTCTTGTAAACGGCCAACGGGCAGCCTATGTAGGGAATATCTGCATGGATGTCTGTATGATTGACGTGACGGACATTGATTGCAAGGAGGGTGACAGTGTGGAAATTTTTGGTGACCATCTGCCTATAACCGTTCTTTCCGATGTACTCGAAACTATTCCTTATGAGGTGTTGACAAGCGTTTCTACGCGGGTAAAACGTATTTATTATCAAGACTGAAGATAGGGGGCAGGGATTAGGGATTAGGGATTGCGATAAAATTAATCCTTAATCCTTAATCCCTAATCCTTAATTTTCCTATCTTTGCACTATAATTAATCAGATATAACTATGACAAACTTACTTTTATTAGGCTTTCTGCCCAGCGGTTCCGAATGGATAATTATTGCATTGGTCATCTTACTGTTGTTTGGTGGTAAGAAAATTCCCGAATTGATGCGTGGTTTGGGCAAAGGAGTGAAGAGCTTCAAGGATGGCGTGAATGAAGCCAAAGAAGAGATAAACAAGGCTCAGGAAGATTTGGATAAACCGGCTGAAAAGAAATAAAGGAACAAGGGTATTTACTATTTGACAATTTACTATTTACTATTTGATACTCTGAGAAGTTCAGGAGTATGGGTAGGCTTGTTGCCTTTTCCACAGCGCAGCCCAAATAGTAAATTGTCAAATAGTAAATCCCCACAGCGCAGCCCAAATAGTAAATAGTAAATTGTCAAATAGTAAATCCCTTTATGTCAGAAAAAGAACTAACCTTTTGGGACCACTTGGACGAGTTGCGCCGGGTGTTGTTTCGTGTACTCGGTGTGTGGTTTGTATTGGCTATCGGTTATTTTATTGCCATGCCTTATCTGTTTGACAATGTGATATTGGCTCCTTGCCATAACGACTTCATTTTCTATGACTTGCTGCGCTGGATAGGGCAGAGACTGGACTTGCAGGATGAATTCTTTACCCAGGAGTTTCATGTGAAGCTCGTCAATATCAATCTTGCCGCACCGTTCTTTGTCCACATGTCTACCGCTTTCTGGATGTCGGTGGTAACGGCTGCTCCTTATATTTTCTATGAAATCTGGCGCTTTGTAAGCCCTGCACTCTATCCAAACGAGCGTAAAGGGGTGAGGAAAGCGCTGGGTATAGGTACGGTGATGTTCTTTATCGGTGTGTTGCTGGGGTATTTTATGGTCTATCCGCTGACATTGCGTTTCCTTTCCACTTATCAATTGAGCGCAGCCATCGAGAATCAAATTTCCCTGAACTCGTACATCGACAATTTCATGATGTTGGTGCTTTGCATGGGACTGGCATTCGAACTGCCGCTGGTGACATGGCTGCTTTCCCTGCTGGGACTGGTGCACAAGACCTTTTTGCGGAAATACCGCCGTCATGCTGTTGTCATCATTGTTATTGCCTCGGCCATCATTACTCCGACCGGTGACCCGTTTACCTTGACAGTAGTGGCGGTGCCGCTTTATCTGCTCTATGAGTTGAGTATCCTGATGATAAAGGATAAAAAGACTGATGATGAAGCGGAAGAAGTGGAGACAGAGGAATGATGGATTGTGAAGTAAAGGAATATTTTAGTATATTGCTGGAAGCCTGCCACGTTGAGGAAATCTCCTTGGACGTGGCCTATCGGCAATTGCGCGAGTTGCTGGAGCGTTTGTGCCGTACACAGATGCCCGACGGCAGCTTGCAGATGACGGACCTTTCTGCACGTATCAGTTTCGTGGCTTCGAAGGCCGGACTTTCCACCGTGGAACAGAACCGTCTGCATACCTTCCGGCTGACCTCCAATGCTATTCTGAACCGCCAGGCGGAACCGCAACGTGAACAGTTGTTGCGTGATGCCAAGACACTGGCATTCTTTGTCAAGCGCTTGACGGGGGAGGAGATACCTGCCGAACTTTATCGCCTGCTACCTCGTGCGGATGCCACCTATATAGTGGCACCGCCCGCCAAAGAACGGATAAAGCGCATGCGCGTCTGTTTTCAGTATGCCGATGATACTTATTTATATGTACTGCCCGTAGACACTGTAGCCGATGAGCCGTTGCGTGTCCGTTATAATGTACCTCAGATTAATGAAGAGTTTGCAGAAACCTGCCGGATTCTGTGGCGGCATGCCCAGGTCAATCTGCTGGATGTTACGGTGGACGAAGTCGGCATACTCACCCCTTCCTTTATTATACTTGAGCCCGATTACTTGATAGACATCAGTTCGCTTGCCGAATGCTTCAAGGATTACGGGCATCATCCTGCCAATTATATCCTGGCACGGCTCCAGTCGCCAGACAATACCCGTCCGTTACTGTTGGGTAATATTGCTAACCTCTTTCTGGACGAATGGATTCATGCCAAGGAGGCACCCGATTATTTGGCATGCATGAAGAAGGCCTTCCGTTCTTATCTCATCGAGCTGGCAGCATGTGCCGACCTGCGCGACCGGGAGAAGGAAGCCGAATTCTTTTCCGATTGCAAGCGCCATTTCGACAATATCCACCGGACAGTGACAGAAACATTCCGTGCATCCGGCTATGAGCTCGATAGGACTGATGCCGTGCTGGAACCTTCTTACATCTGTGAAGCATTGGGTTTGCAAGGGCGTCTGGACTACATGCAGCGGGATATGACCTCGTTCATTGAAATGAAGTCCGGTAAGGCGGACGAGTATTCCATCCGTGGTAAGGTGGAGCCTAAAGAAAACAATAAGGTGCAGATGTTGCTCTATCAGGCTGTGTTGGAGTATTCTATGGGAATGGACCATCGATGTGTAAAGGCTTATCTGCTCTATACCCGCTATCCGCTTCTTTATCCTTCCCGTCCTTCGTGGGCGATGGTGCGCCGGGTGATTGATTTGCGTAACCGGATTGTAGCCGATGAATATGGCATCCAGTTGCGGAATAGCCCACAGTATACGGCAGAGCGCCTGAAAGACATCCATCCGGATACCTTGAATGAGCGCGGTTTGGACAATACCTTGTGGAAACGCTTCCTTTGCCCCTCCATCGATGCCGTAGCGCAACGCATCCGTTCGCTTTCGTCGTTGGAACAAAGCTATTTTTATACGCTCTATAACTTTATAACCAAGGAACTCTATACCTCCAAATCTGGAGATGTGGATTATGAAGGACGTACCGGTGCTGCCGCCCTCTGGCTTTCCACACTGGCTGAGAAATGTGAGGCAGGTGAAATTCTGTACGATTTGGCTATTTGCGAGAATCATGCGGCAGATGCGCATAAACCGTATTTGTCACTCAGAACGAAGCAAATGGTTGCTTCCCGGCAGGAGCGGGTTCTGCCCAATTTCCGTCAGGGTGATGCGGTGGTTCTTTACGAACGGAATACGGATACCGACAACGTTACCAACAAGATGGTGTTTAAAGGTAATATAGAGCGCATATCCGATAACGAGGTCTGTATCCGTCTTCGTGCCACTCAGCAGAATGCGGGTGTATTGCCTGCTGCTAGCCTTTATGCCATAGAGCACGACTATATGGACACCTCCTTTCGTAGCATGTATCTGGGACTTTCCGCTTTCCTTTCTGCCACTCAAAGACGGCGTGATTTGTTGTTGGGGCAGCGCCCTCCCGAGTTCGATGCTTCTTTGGATACTGGTATTGCGACCGCTCCGGATGATTTTTCGCGGATTATTCTGAAAGCGCAGGCTGCCCGCGACTATTTCCTTTTAATCGGTCCGCCGGGTACCGGCAAGACCTCTCGCGCGCTGCGGGGCATGGTAGAAGCCTTTTACCGGGAGGGGAAACAGATTCTACTGCTTTCGTATACCAATCGTGCTGTAGATGAAATCAGTAAGGCGCTGGCTTCCATTGAGCCTGAAATAGACTTTATCCGTTTAGGCAGTGAGTTGTCTTGCGATGACTCATTCCGCCCGTATCTGATTGAGAATGTGTTGGAACCTTGTGCCACTCGGCGGCAGGTGCAGGAGCGCATTGCCCGTTGCCGTGTTTTTGTCGGTACGGTTGCCACGCTTTCTTCCAAGACCGAACTTTTCCGGTTGAAGACTTTTGATGTAGCGATTGTGGATGAGGCTACCCAAATTTTGGAACCACAACTGCTGGGGCTACTCTGTACCCGCAATCCCGCAGGCGCGGATGCCATCGGCAAATTTATTTTGATAGGTGACCATAAGCAGCTACCCGCAGTGGTCTTGCAGTCGTCCGAGCAGTCGGAAGTGTGTGACGAAGCTTTGCAGGCCATCGGATTGTATAATTTGAAAGATTCCCTTTTCGAACGCCTTTATAGGAATCTCTCCAAGGAAAGTGCCAATCGCCAGGCATCAACCTCTCATTCTTCATCTTTTATCCCTCATCCCTCCTACGACATGCTCTGCCGTCAGGGTCGTATGAATATCGAGGTAGCTTTGTTTCCTAACCGGGCTTTTTACGGTGGTCTGTTGGAACCGGTTGGTCTGCCGCACCAGCAGGGAGAGCTGATTCTTGCTCCTGAGCTGTGTGATTGTGAGTTTGCCGGCTTGCTGACTCGTCGTGTCGCTTTTCTGCCTGCCGCAGTCGAACCGCCGGCACAGTCGGCCAAGATGAACCATTCGGAGGCGCGGATTGTGGCACGGTTGGCAGCGGCTATCTATCGGCAGTATGCAGCTGTTTCCGGTTTCAACCCGGCTGTCACTTTAGGTGTCATCACTCCTTATCGCAGTCAGATAGCCTTGATTAAGAAAGAGATTGCCGCTTTGGGTATTGCTCCTTTGGAGGATATATTGGTAGACACCGTGGAACGCTTCCAAGGTAGCGAACGGGATGTCATTATCTACTCTTTCTGTGTGAACCGGGCTTATCAGTTGAAGTTTCTGGCAAATATGACGGAGGAAAACGGTACTCGGATTGACCGGAAATTGAATGTAGCCCTTACTCGTGCCCGCAAGCAGATGTTTATGACAGGAGTGCCGCAACTATTGAAACTTAATCCTATTTATGCCGAGCTCTTGTCTGTAGTTTGCCATTCGTAACCGTCTTATTTAGTAAATCTTAAATATTTTCTGCTTCTTTATAGAGTTTATTAATAACGCTGTGTGAGATAAACCATTATCTTTGCATCACGTTTTTTTCATAGAGATTTAGATTTAAGGTTAGAAGAATTGTGGAAGTCGTGAGACTTCCCTTTTTTTCATCTTAAATTGTGTTCCATTTACAGTTTTTTGTTTTTGACTGTAATTGAACGAAGAAAAGCCATTTCGTGAGAAAAGGCTTTTTTTGTGCGGAGTTTGCAAGGCATGTAATGCAGTTTGCAAACTCCGCATGATTCTGAATATCTATATAGAGACTTCTGATTAGTCCACTATAATCGGTTTGTACTTCGGAACCAGTGCCTTCATGATGCACCAGCCTATCAGGTAGGACACTGCACATACACAGAAGATGATGAAATATCCGGCAGGCTTGCCCTGGAATCCAAGAAATACCATTTGTGTCTTGTCGGCATAGTCGAACAGCAAACCGGAACTCATGTTGATAAGGAATGAGCTGATACCGCCCGCCATACCTCCGATTCCCACAATGGTGGCAATGGTGCTCTTGGGAAACATATCACCTACCACAGAATAGATGTTGGCCGACCAGGACTGATGGGCAGCGCCTGCAATACCTATGATGATAATCGGGAACCAATAGGCTTGTTCGCCAAATACTTCCTTGTTGCCCAATGGCTGTGCAAACAATGCCAATAGCGGGAACAGTGCAAAGATGAACATGGCCTGCATGCGTGCGGCGTAGGGGTTCTTACCGGTTTTGTTGATAATGATGGTGGGCAATTTCCCGCCATAGACGGACAACATCGTGATGGCATAGAGCACAAAGATAAGCATCTGTGCCGTGGGAGTATCTGAGGAGAATCCGTAAACGTCCGAAATGTATGCGGGTGCCCAGAAGAGGAAGAACCACCATACACCGTCGGTCATGAATTTGCCGAAAAATACAGCCCAGGTTTGCGGATATTTGAAACATTGCAGGAAAGAAATGCTCTTTTCATCCTTGGTTGTCGGAGTAGTCGCCTTTTTATCCTCCTCATTGTCTTTGTCTTGTTCTATATATGCCAGCTCAGCTGCGTTTACGTGTGGATTTTCATCAGGTTTCTTGTACATGAATATCCACAGTCCCATCCAGATGAAACCCAATCCGCCGATAACGATAAAAGCCATTTCCCAGCCGTTACCCACGCCCATGCGTTGGAAGTAGCGGGCCAGGGTAGGGATACACAATGGGGCTATCAGTGCTCCGATGGTAGAGCCGGCATTGAATATGGAAGTGGAGAAGGCACGGTCTTTCTTTGGAAAATATTCGGCAGTCACCTTGATGGCGGCAGGAAAGTTTCCTGCTTCACCGATGCCCAGTATGATACGGGCGGCAATGAAGTAGTAAACGCTGGTGATGGCTATGGTAGAGGCCAATGCACCGGTAGCGCTAATCATGTTGGCGGCATTTTCAATGCCGAGGGTCATTTCTGTGGCAAGTCCGCAGAGGGCGTGCATACAAGCGCCGATAGACCATACGGCAATGGCCCATAAATACCCTTTTTTCGTTCCCATCCAGTCGATGAAACGTCCGGCAAACAGATTGCCTAAGGCATAGACAATGGAAAAGATAGCTGTGATGTAGCCGTAGTGTGTATCGGTCCAGTGGAATTCGGGGGAGATGAAATCTTTCCAGGTCAATGAAAGAACCTGGCGGTCGAGGTAGTTGACGGTTGTCGCGAAGAATAGCATGGCGCAGATAATCCAACGGTAATTGGTCATCCGCCCTGCGGTGTTTTGAAATGTACTCATGATAATAGATTTATATTTTGATGCAAATGTAGGGGTTTGTGTGTTGTTCGAGGTGTAATATTGAGTAAAAAGGATGTAGAAAATGACAAAAATAGGCATGGATTATTTAAGTCCATGCCTATCGGACGTTGCAGAGCAACTTTATTTCATATCGATGTATTTGATTTCGTCTTTGTCGCTGTATTTCAGGTTTTCACCGCCCATACCCCAGATGAAAGTATAGTTGCTGGTTCCGGCAGCAGCGTGGATGGACCATTCGGGAGAAGTGATGGCTTGTTCGTTGTGCAGCCATATCAAACGTTCTTCCTGCGGTTCGCCCATCAGGTGACAGATAGCGTTGCCGGGTTTCAGGTTGAAGTAGTAGTAAGCTTCCATGCGGCGAGTGTGTGTGTGGGCAGGCATGGTATTCCATACAGAGCCGGGAGCCAGTTCCGTGAGTCCCATCTGCAACTGGTTGGTACCGCCGTCTTTCACTCTTTCCAGTACATCTTTCACAATCAGCTGGTTTACGATACGGTCGTTGCTGTCTTCCATTTTTCCATAATGGTCGGAGATGCCCAGTGCATATTTCTTGGGGTTGGCTTTCTGAAGCTTGGCATCGGTGGTAATCAGCTGAGTAACATAGGGCTTGTAGGCCGGAGCCGAGTTGATATAGAACTTGGCGGGATTGGTAGCGTCGTTGCTCTTGAAAGTTACTTCCTTATTTCCGCAGCCTACGTAAAGGGCTTCCTTATACTTCATGGGGTATTCCTTACCGTCTACAGTAACCACTCCGTCACCGCCGGTGTTGATAACACCCAACTCGCGGCGTTCGAGGAAGTAAGTGATTTCCGGACCCAGTTCACGGAACACTTCCAACTTCAATGTCTTGTTCACCGGCATGGCGCCACCGTAAATCAATCGGTCGTAGAGGGTGTAGGTTACGTTGATTTCATCCGGAGCCATGACTTTGTCCATCATGAATCTGCTGCGTAGAAGTTCCGTGTCATAATGCTTCACGTCCTGCGGATGGCAGGCGGTCTGCACTTTGTAATTCACTTGGGCATTGGCTGCCATGGCAACTGCTCCCATCATAAATGCAAGTACTAACTTTTTCATAATTTGTTACTATTTAATTTTTAACTTTTAATTTTTGATTGATTTCTGGTATTTGATAATGGCACGACGGTTCATAATCATCAGGAACAATGTGCATAATACAAGGATACCGGAGCCTATCCATTTCAACGAGTAGGTCAGGTGGAAAATGACCCAAGCAAAGGGGCTGGATGCAAAGTCCAGTGCACCGCCTTCAAAGCCGGCGGGGATATTCACGGCAGCATCTTGTGTCTTCTCGTATACATCGTGGGCTGCTTGTGTGAAATAGGGGGCGAGGTCTGTTACGAAATAAAGACCGATGGTCAGTACAACGAGTCCGATGATGAACGTCTTTACTACATTTCCTTTCGTGATGGGCAGTACCAGCGGGAAGAGGTAGAACATTCCGGCCAGCGACGCCAGAGGCAGGAACTGGTTACCCGGCAGGATGACAGCCAGCAGTATGGTTACGGGAATCAGCAGCAGGGAAACCACCAGCGTTGCAGGATGGCCGATAACCAATGCGGGGCTCATACCGATGTTCAGGCCGACAGCACCTTTGAATTTTTTGGCAATCAGTTCGCGGGTCGCATCGGAAATAGGCTTCAAGCCTTCGATGAACAAAGCGGTGATACGCGGAATCAGCTCCATTACGGCGCCCATCTTGATACCCAAACCTAATATATAAGGTATCTTGTCTACCAGTTCCTGACCGTTCTTGCAAGACAAGGCACCGATACCGCAACCGACCAGAATACCCAGGAATAAAGGCTCACCCAGCAAGCCGAATTTCTTCTTCATGCCTTCCGCATCGATGTTCAATTTGTCAAAACCGGGGATTTTGTCCAATGCTTTATTGATGACTACGGCAAATGGAACGAAACCTGCGCAGAAAGGCTGGGGAATGGAGATACCCTCCATCTTGTCGTAGAATCCCTGGAATTTGTCGGCGGTATAGTCGGCCATAATCAGGGTAATGATGTAGCAGATAATAGCGGCGAAGAAGCCCCACCAGATATTGTCGCTGGCAAAATAAACGACTGCGCCGATAAATGCGAAATGCCAGTAGTTCCAAAGGTCGATATTGACCGTACGGGTCGTTTTCGTTAATAACATCAGAAGATTTACTCCCAAACATACCGGAATGATGAATGCACCCACCGATGTGTTATAGGCTACAGCCGCAGCTGCAGGCCATCCCATATCGAATACTTTCAACTGAAGACCATAAATTTCAACGACTTGGCTCAGAGCAGGACCGAGGCTGCTGGTCAACAACGCAGTGACAACCGACAGACCAACGAAACCGACACCTACCAGCAGACCGCTCTTTAGCGCCTTACTGAATTTGATGCCGATGCATACTCCCAAAATTGTAAAGATTATAGGCATCATCACTGCTGCTCCTAAGCCGATGATATAGCCGAAAACTTGTTCCATTCTCTTGTGATTTAATTAGGTAATTGAGTTTGTTTTTGCAATAGTATGAATTAAAAACCGGGTCAAAAATAAGACCTTTTCTCAATTAATCAAACTTGAAAAGCATAATTATTAGTAAATGGAACGATTTTGGACGAAATTAGTCGTTATCGTGCACAAAATTGCTCGTTTTCGTACACGAAAACCAAATAACACATCTTCTACGTTGAAAAGTACATATCCGTTTGGAAAGAAAGTATTACTTTTGTTCTTGGAAATAAAACTGTTCTAATACAAAAAATGAATGATTGCACGAAGAAGAATTCGATTTGTAAATTTATTGTATTTGCATGTATGTCGATTAAGAGAGTCAGGGGAGGAAACAGATCCTCGTGTACGTGCTTTTTTCTCCAAATTCGGATGGAGTGAACTTTAATACTGTTCGCTGTGTTATTATAAGACATTGAAACAAACTGGACTATAATGATATATTTGATTTTTTTATTGGCAATAGGACTATTGGTCGGATGGAGCTTATGGAAAGCTCCATCCGATATTGATTTATGGGGAAAAGATTTAGAGGATTGATAGTTATATTGGCTATATTCTGAAAATTTACGGGCATATCTTGTGGTGGGAGATAAAGGAGTAATGCAGGTGTTGTTCTGACCATATAAACCCTGGATGATAGCTGTTGTCATCGCTTCCTGCTCCTTGTCACCTCGGGAGGGAGTGCCCTCTCAAAGAGCGGCGATAACGGCAATGTCCGCAGCATTGTCTACGATATGTGCCGGATGAAACTCTTCCAGTTCTGTGCGGGGACGGAATCCCCAGGTGACTCCGCAGGCAGTGACTCCGGCATTGGCGGCCGTCTGCATATCCACTCCGGAGTCTCCCACATATAGCACGTCTTCACGGGATATCCGGGTGATGTCCAGAATGTCATGCACCACTGTTGGGTCGGGCTTCACGTTGACCCCTTCCCGTTGTCCGAAGACGGCGGTAAAACGTATGTTGGGGAAATAATGTGAAATCAGTTTCACGGTAGCCGATTGATATTTGTTGGAAGCCACTGCCAATATCATCCCTTTCTCCTGCAACTGTTCCAGTAGTTCGGGGATGCCGGGGTAAGGGCGGCTTTTATCAGCATTGTGCACGTCATAATAAGGCACAAACTCCTTGCGGACGCGCAGGACGTTTTCTTCGCTCTTTTCCCCTTCCGGGAGGGCGCGCTCGAACAGTTTGTTGATTCCGTTGCCAACCATGAAGTTATAGGCCGATTCCGGGTGAGTGGGATAGCCAAGCGCTTGCAGGGCATGGTTTGTACTTTGTGCCAAATCGGCTATTGTATTCAGTAAAGTTCCGTCCAGGTCAAATATAATCAACTTCTTCATTGCCTTCTCTATTTTTTAGTTTGCTGCAAATATAGGGCTTTTTGCGCTCATGTTCAAATGCTGTCTCGGGTTTCATCAGGTATTTGCAGAATAGGAATCCCTGGGCTGATAATCAGTGTGTTATTACTGCATTCCTGCTGCATGCGTTTTGCAGTAGTACTGCAGATGGAGTGCAGCGTTACTGCAAATATGTTTGCAGTGATACTGCAACTGTATTGCAGTGGTACTGCACAAGCGTTGCAGTAGTTTTGCAGTGGGTGATCGGTGTATTTTTTGCCGTTCTTCCCTTTTCTTTGCACACTTTCGGGCTTTTTATGCAAAAACTTCCTATCTTTGCAGCCGAATTTTACTAAAAATAGGTATGAGTTACAATTTGTTGAAAGGAAAAAGAGGCATTATTTTCGGTGCTCTGAATGAGCAGTCCATTGCCTGGAAAGTAGCAGAAAAAGCAGTAAAAGAAGGTGCAACCATTACTTTGTCGAATACACCGGTTGCTGTCCGTATGGGCGAAGTGTCCGCTCTTTCGGAGAAACTGAACTGCGAGGTGATTCCCGCAGATGCTACAAGTGTAGAAGATTTGGAAAATGTATTCAAACGCTCTATGGAAGTATTGGGTGGCCCGGTTGACTTCGTGCTGCACTCCATTGGTATGTCTCCCAATGTGCGTAAGAAACGTACATATGATGATTTGGATTACGATATGTTGGAAAAGACGCTGGACATCTCCGCTGTCTCTTTCCACAAGATGATACAAGCTGCCAAGAAACTCAACGCCATTGCCGACTACGGTTCAATTCTGGCTTTGAGTTATGTGGCTGCGCAACGTACGTTCTACGGTTACAACGATATGGCAGATGCCAAGGCACTGCTGGAATCCATTGCCCGCAGCTTCGGTTACATCTACGGACGTGAACACCATGTACGTGTCAACACCATTTCCCAGTCTCCCACGATGACCACTGCCGGTTCCGGTGTGAAGGGTATGGACAAACTGTTCGACTTCGCCAACCGCATGTCTCCTCTGGGTAATGCTTCTGCCGATGAGTGTGCGGACTACTGTATCGTGATGTTTTCCGACCTCACCCGCAAGGTCACTATGCAGAACTTGTTCCACGATGGAGGTTTCTCCAGCGTAGGTATGAGCCTTCGCGCCATGGCTACTTACGAGAAGGGACTGGATGAGTATAAGGACGAAAACGGAAATATCATTTACGGCTAATGGAACTCGCACTTTATCTTTTGCCAGTCACGCTGGGCGATACGCCTATTGAAACGGTGTTGCCTCCTTATAATAAGGAGATAATACTGGGAATCCGCTATTTCATCGTGGAGGATGTGCGCTCGGCACGCCGTTTTTTGAAAAAGGTGGACAAGGGAATAGATATTGATGCGCTGACATTCTATACGTTGAACAAGCATACGTCGCCCGAAGACATCTCCGGCTATCTGAAGCCGCTGGTGGAGGGGCAGCCGATGGGCGTAATCTCCGAAGCCGGTTGTCCGGCTGTGGCCGACCCGGGAGCGGACGTAGTGGCTATTGCACAACGGAAAAACTTAAGAGTGGTCCCCTTGGTGGGGCCCTCTTCCATTATCCTCTCCGTCATGGGCTCCGGCTTCAACGGTCAGAGCTTTGCCTTCCATGGTTATCTTCCCATTGAACCGGCAGAGCGTGCCAAAAAGCTGAAAATGCTGGAACAACGCGTCTATAATGAACATCAGACTCAGCTTTTCATTGAAACGCCTTATCGCAATAATAAGATGATAGAGGATATTCTTCATAACTGCCGTCCGCAGACCAAGCTCTGCATTGCGGCGAACATTACTTGTGAAGGGGAGTATATCAAAACCAAGACAGTGAGGGAGTGGCAGGGCAAGACCCCCGACCTTTCTAAGATTCCTTGTATTTTTCTCTTGTATAAATAATAGCTTCCAGGTGCTCGAATTCATATTCCAGGCAACTGCTGAAGAAGTTCCGTCCCAGGTTGTGTTCCATTTGCTGGAACGTCCATAGTTTTCCGCCCTTGAAATTCTTATTGCATAAGATGGAGTCATCGTCCAGGTCTAGCGTGAAGAGATAGACCAGGCGGTTGGTGGCTTCATTCTCAAAATGATACATGAAGTTGAAGTGCAAATGGTCTAATGGGGCGGTGGGAAGCGTTTGCCGTAAAATTCTGTGTGCACCTTGTTCCAATGTTTCTCCATATATCAGGTAACCCTCCATCAGCAAGTCGATTTTGTCTTTCTCGAAAACGTTGCATTTGGGGCGGGGGAGGAGAAACAGCATGCCGTGTGAGGCAACGGCAATCCGGATGACCGGATTGATATAGTCGTTTTTCCGGTTGATGGCTTCTGAGGCGATGGCTTTCCCCATGACATCTCCTTTGGTATTGACTATCGGTACGAAAACCGTGTGGTTCATCACTATATTGAAATAGAAAATGCCGAACTGATTGAACAGAATGCCTGATATAAAGACGAGGGGAGGCGCCACATAAAACAGAATGTGGCGGGTAGTGTCTCCCAAAGGGTAACTGACTAGAACCGCCAAGAAGATAATCAGAAAATGCAGCAGGCTTATGATAAGGATTACGCGTGAGGATACGATGGCGGCTTCTGCCCCTTGTGCAAAAAGCTGCTTGCAGCATTTCTGTGTCTGGGACATGTGGTAGTCCAGAAATCTTCTCCTATTGAGGTAGATGATGAACGGGGGGATGATGGCGCTGATTTCCAGCGTGAACGGAAGCATGAAACGGGGACAATAGTTTACGAGGAATAGGGTTGTTACCGATAATAGCAGTAACATTCCGGTAGTACAGTAAAGTATGATTTGCGGAACATGCGTTCCTCTATGCCTCACCGAATAGATGCTAAACAAGAGTCCTACACCTGCACCGATGTAGATGGACATGTCCTGCGTTATAAACTCGCATAATATGATGGATATTATAACGGGGATGAATCCCAGCGACATATTGAATCTTGATGATAGAATTCTTTGATGGCTCATTATCCGTATTATGATTTTGTCGTTTACATCATAACAACTGGGGAATTTAAATGTTTCCTATTTTACTCCTTTTTTGTATAAAATGAATCTGTTTTTCCGCATGATAAGAGGAGCGTACCAATGGAGCGCTTTCCACTTGCTGAAACCCTTTTTCCAATCCTTTCTCTCTGTAGAGTGCAAATTGTTCGGGAGTAATATATGCTGCTACCGGATAATGCTTGTGTGTGGGTTGAAGGTATTGCCCTATGGTCAGTATGTGGCAGCCCACCCGGCGAAGGTCGTCCATCAGTTCTTCCACTTCTTCCGGAGTCTCGCCCAATCCCACCATAATGCCGGACTTGGTGGTAGTATTGCTTTCTGCAATCTGCCGCAACACTTCCAGGCTTGTTTCATACTTGGCGGCACTGCGTACGAGGGGGCTGATGCGACGGACAGTCTCCATGTTGTGCGAAATGATTTCCGGTTGTGCATCGATGACTTGTGCCACGAGTTCCTTTCTTCCCTGGAAGTCGGGAATCAGCACTTCGACGGTGGTGTCAGGGTTGAGCCGCTTGATTTCCCGGATGGTACGTACCCAGTGCGACGCGCCTAAGTCGGGCAGGTCGTCACGGTCTACGGAGGTGACGACTGCATGGGAGAGTTTCATCAAGGCAATGGACTCTGCCACATGTGTAGGCTCATCGGCATCCAGTGGTAAGGGCTTCCCGCTTGCCGTGTTGCAGAACTTACAGCACCGGGTGCAGATATTTCCCCCAATCATGAAGGTTGCGGTGCCTTTCCCCCAACATTCCCCCATATTGGGGCAACGGCCGCTGCTACAGATGGTATGTAGGCAATGCGATTCGACAATGCGTTTGGTCTCGGTATAGCGCTCGTTGGCACCGATGCTTATTTTGAGCCACTCAGGCTTACGTACTCTTTCGGGCATTATTTCAATTCTTTGTTGAAGAAGTTAGTCAACCGCGTGTATAGGTGTAACCGGGTATTTCCTCCGTAGATACTGTGGTTGCGGTTGGTGTAAACCTGCATATCGAACTGTTTGCCGAGTTGTACCAGTTGTTCGGCATATTCGGCACAGTTCTGGAAGTGTACATTGTCGTCTGCCATGCCGTGTACCAGCAGCAGGTTGCCGTGAAGCTTGTCGGCACGGGTAAAGGTGGAACTGGCCTTATAGCCTTCGGCGTTTTCTTTCGGTGTGCGCATAAAGCGTTCGCCATAAACGGTGTCGTAGTAGTTCCAGTCGGTAACGGCAGCTACGGCTACTCCGGCCTTGAATACCGGTGTTCCTTCACTCATACTCATAATGGTCATGTATCCACCGTAACTCCATCCCCAGATTCCGATGCGGTTTTTGTCCACATAAGGCTGGTTGCCCATGTAGAGGGCGGTTTCCACCTGGTCTTTGGCTTCCTTGATACCCAGGTTCAGATAGGTGCATTTGGCGAATTCGGCACCACGTCCTCCGGTACCACGCCCGTCTACGCAAACCACGATATAGCCTTGTGATGCCATGTAGGTTTCCCAGCTTACACTGAACTTGTCGAGCACTTGCTGTGAACCGGGGCCGCTGTACTGGTACATCAGTACCGGGTATTTCTTGCCGGCAGAGAAGTCGGCAGGTTTCATCATCCAGCCATTCAATGTGGTTCTGTCGGAAGTCTGGAAAGTGAAGAATTCCTTCCGTGGCATGTCATAGCCGCTGATTTCCTGCTTCAATGCCGCATTGTCCATCAGGGTGGCAAGAGTCTTGCCGGTATTGTCGTTCAGCGTAATGACGGTCGGAGTGTCCAGATTGGAATAACGGTTCATATAGTACTTCATGTTCGCACTGAACTGCGCACTGTTTGTTCCGGCTTGTGACGATAGTCTGGTCTTTTTACCTTTCCGGTCAATCTTGTAGATGGCACTGCGCATGGGGCTTTCCTCGTTGCTGCTGAAGTAGAAGCTTCCTTCTTCGGGGTCATAACCCAGGAACTCCTGCACTTCATATTGTCCGGCTGTCACTTGTTTCAGCAGATTGCCGCCTATGCTATACCAGTACAGATGGTTGTATCCGCTCTTTTCGCTGACAAAACTGAAATTTTCCGGATAGAAGACGATGTTGTCGAATACATTCTCGCGGATATAGGTATCGCTTTCATCACGCAGAGCCAGTTTGGCTACCGTGCTGCGAGGGTCGGCAAAGTATAGGTCGAACCGGTTCTGATGGCGGTTCAGTGTCATGACGGCAAGCTTGTTGGGGTCTTGGGTAAAGCGGATGCGGGGAATATAGCCGTCTGCATCTACCGGCACGTTTATCTTGCGGGTCACTTTCGACTTGATGTCGAAGGTGTGTACGGACACTTTGGAATTTACTTCTCCCGTTTTAGGATATTTGTAAGTATACTCTCCCGGATACTTCTCGAAAGGGGTGAAGTGGGGGGCTTGTCCGGCAAAAAGAGGGAAAGAGTAGGAGGGAACATCTTTCTCGTCGAAGCGGATGAAAGCCAGCATCTGGCTGTCGGCACTGAATTCCAGCGCACGGTTAAATGCGAACTCTTCTTCGTAAACCCAGTCGGGGATGCCGTTCAGCACCTCGTTCTGTTTCCCGTCTTCCGTCACCTGGCTTTCGCTGTTGCCGTAGAGCAGTTTCACAAGGAAGATGTTGTTGTCGCGTACGAAAGCCACCTGATTGCCGTCCGGTGAAAATACGGGCACCTGCTGCGGGCCGCCGTCCGAAAGCTTTTCCACAATATTGTTGATTTTACCGTCCAGATTGCGCTTCAGGCTGTAGATGTAATGCACAGCCGTATAGGAATGGCGGTAGATGGGAGTTGTTTCGGTGGCAATGAGCAGCTTGCTGCCGTCCGGAGCAAAGCTGTAGCTGTCGAATGTCTTGAACGTGCATTCGCGTGCGGTAGCGGCATCAAACAGCACTTCCACGGGTTTTCCCGTTTTGAAGGAGTACTTGATGATTTGTGTCCTGTCCGCATTCATTTGCGAATAATGTTCCCCGTCTCCCGGGATGGGGATAACGCCGGAAATGTTCTTCGGAGTGAACTTGCCCGATACGATTTCTTTCAAATCGAGCGCCTTGCCATTTTGGGCGAAACCTGCCAGCGTACAGAGGCAGAGGAGAAGTGCGATGCTTATCTGTTTCATATCTATCTTTTATGCTTATCTGTTTCCCTATTTTTTCTGGGGAACAAATATACAACAAAGGGAAGATTTATCGAAGCAGTGGGCCGATTTTATTCTTTTTGAACAGAAAAAGCCCGTCCTGCTCCTTGGGGGCGAAGCAGGGACGGGCCTCCGTCACTCATAGATGATGATTGGATGAGATGATGATTGGAATATCTTTCGTTACAAGCACTTGACTTTTCTTTGATATTCTGCAATGGCTGCATCCAGTCGTTCGTGGGCGGTTGTGTCACCCGGAACGTTGTGCGACGGATGGATGTACAAGTGTACGCCACGGTCGGCAAGGATTTCGGCAACGGTAGTGATGGTCATCCATACCATGGTGACGAAACTCAATGTAGACAACGGACCTACCTTGTCGAAGTGGTTCTTCAAAGGTACGGAGGCGTCTACCAGGGGAACGCAGGAATCCACTACGATATCTGCCAACTGGAAGAGGTTCTTTCCGCTGGAGTGGCGGCTGGCCTTGTCGCCCGTTTCGCTGGCCGAACCGTATACGATAACTTTCATGCCGCGCTTCTTGGCTTCCAATGCCATGTCTATATTGACGGCATTGATACCGGTATGTGAGAAAATCCACATACAGTCTTTGGAATCAAAATCATAGTTCTTCATGATTTCCTGGCCGTAGCCTTCTGCCCGTTCCAGGAAGAGGAACTGATGAATACCCATCTGGCCGATAATCTGCGTGAAGAATGTCAGAGGCAATTCGCAAAGCGGGTGGAATCCTACAAAGCTGCCGATACGCGGATACATTTCTTCTACGGGAATTGTTGCGTGGCCGCAACCAAACGTGTGGACCCAACGACCGGCTTCGATGGAATCTGCCATAACAGTGGCTGCTTTTTTGATGTTTTCCAACTGGGTAGCCTCCAGTTTTTCCATAATGCCATGGGCATTCTTTAACCATTCGAGTGCTAACATAACTTTTTTGTTTTTTAAGAAGTTAATAAATTTATTTGAGTGAGCGTTTATACAAAAGGAGCATGACGGCAAGTGAGGCAATCATCAGATAAGGATAAAGTCCGATGCCATTGGCGTATTGGGAAATCATGCCCATCAGGCCGTTCATTGCAGTCTGGCCGACGAGGGCTATGGCAAGCGCCACGCTGAATGCTGTTCCCGATAAGGACGGGTACCGGCTTCCAAGAATGCTGAGTATCACGGGATACGTGGCCGACAGCCCCATACCTACCAGCACCATGCCGACTGCCGCGCGTGCAAAACTCGGCGAGAACATAAGGAAACAGAAGCCTATGGCAGTGAGCGTAAGGCTGTAGGGCAGTACGGTTTCCGGTTTTATCTTCTTGAATATCGCAACCTGCACCATACGTGCCACGGTCAGTCCCGCTACCATGCAGGTCAGTGCAATCAATGCCTGATTGGCCGGAATATCCGTCATCTGCCCAAAGTAACTCGTGGACCAATTGTTGCAGACACCCTCGATGCCGCTTTGGAAAAAAAGAATGAAGCTGAGTAGCAGTAAGCTGCTTTCTTTCAGCAGTCCCAATCCCTCTTTTACCGGGAAACCTTGTGCCTGCTTAGGGGCGGGGAAGCGTACGGGGATGCAGAATATAATGCCCGCAAGCATCACTACGCCAATTCCCAGCAAGATGGTTTCGAATGAATAATGCCTGGAAAGGGAGCCCAGCAACATCGGTATGCCCAATGCGCCCAGTCCGTAGAACATGCCCAGAAAACTGAGGCGTGAGCCTTTTTCAGATTCTCCTGAGATGTCGGATACCAAGGCATTGGTTTCTCCGTTGAGGATGCCTCCGCCCAGGCCGATGCCGACGATGGAAGCTTGCAGCAGTGGCACGCTTTCAAAGAAGGCAAGCCCTTCCATCCCCAGCAGTACGATGATGCAGCTGGGCACCAGCAGGGCTTTATGTCCGAACCGGTCTACGATGGGACCGAAAATCAGGGAACCGGCCAGCATGCCCAGAGGCAGGAAAGTGACCAGTGAGGTTGTCTGCAACCCGCTCAGATTCAGCTTGGCTATGAGGGATGGCAACACTGCTCCCAATGTAATCATGGAGACTCCGAAGAAACACATCCCGATGCACGCTGCCGTGAATACGAGATTCTTGTGATAACTGTTACTCATACAAGTGATTTTTGATGGCAAGAAACGCTGCTCCTATCAGTCCGGCATTACCGGACAACTGAGAAGGTACAAATTCCACCTGCTTGATGCTGAGCGGTTGCGCCCATTTGCAGGCTTCCTTGTAAATGTCATCTATAAAGATACCGGCAGGGCCGAATACGCCTCCGCCCCAAATTATCTTCTGCGGGTTGAGCAGGCTGACCAGATTTGCGGAAGCCATGCCCCACATCTCGACGGCTTTGTGCAATACGGAGATGGCAATAGGGTCTTTTTCATTATAGGCACTGAACACATCATAGGCCGATATGCGGCAGATGGGTTTCTGGCGCAGTTTTCCTTTGTATGCCTTGTTGGCGCGTACGGCATCGCGTACCCGTGCCCCGATACCATTGCCGGAAGCGTAATATTCGAAACATCCGCATGCGTCATACTCTTCCCGATAGGGAGGTTGCAGGGCCATCCAGCCGGTGGCGCCGATAATGTCGTTGGCTCCGTGCAACACGTGCCCGTCGATGATGATGCCGGCACCGATACCGGTTCCCACGGCAATGAATATGGCACTGTGACATTCTTTGGCGGCACCTTGCCACATCTCTCCATACATATAGCAGGTACGGTCACTGTCGATGTATATCTCGATGCCCGGAGGCGTTACACTGCGCAGCTCCTCATAGAGGGGGTAGTTATCCCAGCCCGGTATGTTGGGGGCCCATACCCGGTTGGTTTGGGAGTAAACGATACCGGGGATGCAGACACCTATTCCGTCGATGTGTATACGGCTTCTGCGTGCTACGGTAAGAAGTTTGGCGAGGATATCCGCGGCGAGCTTGCCCACTTCGTGACCGGTTCTTCCTTTCAGGAGCCGTTTGCGGTTAAACATCATGCTTCCGTCCGGAAAGAAAATGGCGCTGGCTATTTTGGTGCCGCCTATGTCCAATGCGATTGTTGCCATGGTGTTATAGTATTTATAGGTTGATTCATTAAGGTTGTATGCAAAGCTATGAATTTATTTCATTCTTGAGGTGTATAAACTGAGGAAATTGTGTGTAAAAAGAGTGTCTAATCACTAAATTGTGTTTAATGTAATTGCGCTTGGATGTACTCTTTCTCAATTAATTAGTTATATATCAGTGGATGAAACATTTTTTAGTGCAGGTGGAAATTCTTTGTTTTATGTTCGTTAACAAATCGGGTGGAAAGTATTCTTGTTTTTGCAGGTTCATCCCACGGAAAAATCCTATATTTGCCACTTACATAAGGAATATGTATGGAAACCAAATCTACGCTCTATAATGAGTTCCCTTTTTTTCTGAAGCGATATTTTCCCTATAAGGTACAGAAAATATCGCTGAATGCCGGTTTTACGTGCCCCAACCGGGATGGAAACAAAGGAGTCGGCGGTTGCACCTATTGCAACAACCAGACCTTCAACCCCGATTATTGCCGTACGGAGAAATCCATTACTCGCCAGCTGGAGGAGGGCAAGCAGTTCTTTGCACACAAATATCCGGAGATGAAGTATCTCGCCTATTTCCAGGCCTATACCAATACGTATGGCGAACTGGAAGACCTGAAGCGGAAATACGAGGAAGCCTTGTCGGCAGACGGGGTGGTGGGCCTGGTCATCGGCACCCGTCCTGACTGTATGCCCGACAGCCTGCTGGACTATCTGGAGGAGATGAACCGGCATACATTCCTCTTAGTGGAGTACGGCATAGAGAGTACCGACGACAAGACACTTTGCCGCATCAACCGCGGGCATACTTTTCATGCCGCCGCCGATGCGGTGGAAAGAACCGCTTCACGCGGAATCCTGACCGGTGGGCATGTCATCCTCGGACTGCCGGGCGAGACGCACGAAAGCATCGTGGCACAAGCCGGTGTATTGTCCCGCCTGCCACTCACTACCTTGAAGATGCACCAGTTGCAACTGATAAGGGGTACCCGCATGGCTCTGGAGTACCGGCAGCATCCTGAAGATTTTCATCTGTTTGATGTGGAGGAATATATCGACCTCGTGATAGACTATATCGAGCATCTGCGGCCGGATTTGGTGCTGGAGCGTTTTGTCTCCCAGTCTCCTAAGGAACTGCTCATTGCACCCGACTGGGGACTAAAAAATTATGAATTTAATCACCGGGTTCAAAAAAGAATGAAAGAACTCGGTGCATATCAGGGAAAGAAGTATGAAATGTGAGAAAAAAGAATTATTTTTGCCGCAACTTTAAATGTGGAATCAATCTAAATAAAGATACAGTTATGAACCCAAAAACAGTGATAAAAGGAAAAATCCACTACGTGGGAGTGAATGACCGCAATAAGCATTTGTTTGAAGGCATGTGGCCGTTGCCGTACGGGGTTTCCTACAACTCTTACCTGATAGATGATGAGACGGTCGCTTTGGTCGATACGGTAGACATCTGCTACTTCGAGGTGTATCTGCGCAAGATAAAGAGCATAATCGGCGAACGTCCTATCCAGTATCTTATCATCAACCATATGGAACCGGACCATTCCGGCTCTATCCGCTTAATCAAACAGCATTATCCCGACATCATCATTGTTGGCAACAAGCAGACTTTCGGTATGATAGAGGTTTCTATGGCGTGACGGGCGAACAGTACATGGTGAAAGACGAGGATTTTCTGGCTTTGGGGCATCATAAGCTCCGTTTCTATATGACCCCGATGGTGCACTGGCCCGAGACGATGATGACTTTTGACGAAACGGAAGGAGTCCTTTTCGCCGGTGACGGCTTCGGCTGTTTCGGTACGTTGGACGGCGGGTTCCTGGATACGCGCATCAATCTGGACAGATACTGGGACGAGATGGTGCGTTACTATTCCAACATCGTGGGCAAGTACGGCTCTCCGGTGCAGAAGGCACTTGCCAAGCTGGGTGGTCTGCCCATTTCCACCATCTGCTCCACGCACGGGCCGGTGTGGACGGAAAACATAGCCAAGGTTATCGGCATCTACGACAAGTTGAGCCGCTACGCCGCTGACGAAGGTGTGGTCATTGCTTACGGTTCCATGTACGGCAACACGGAGCAGATGGCGGAAGCCATTGCGGCGGAACTTTCTGCACAGGGCATCAGGAACATCGTGATGCACAATGTGAGCAAGAGCAATCCTTCTTATATCATTGCCGACATATTCAAGTATCGCGGACTTATCATCGGCAGCCCCACCTACAGCAACCAGATTTATCCTGAGATAGAATCCTTGCTCTCCAAGATTCTGGTACGCGAAGTGAAGGGACGCTATCTGGGATACTTCGGCTCCTTCTGCTGGGCGGGTGCCGCCGTGAAGCGCATGGGCGAGTTTGCCGAGAAAAGTAAGTTCGAGATTGTGGGCGACCCGGTGGAAATGAAGCAGGCCATGAAGGACATTACTTACGAACAATGCGAAAACCTGGCACGTGCCATGGCAGAGCGTTTGAAGAAGGATAGGAAGTAGTTGAAAATTACCCCTAATTTATTAACCTAATAAAATAATTGTAATGAGACTAATCATTCAACCGGATTATCAATCCGTATCACAGTGGGCGGCACATTATGTGGCTGCCAAGATCAAGGCCGCCAATCCTACACCTGAAAAACCTTTTGTATTGGGATGCCCCACCGGTTCTTCTCCGTTGGGCATGTACAAGGAACTTATCGACCTGAACAAGAAAGGCATCGTGTCTTTTCAGAACGTAGTGACTTTCAACATGGACGAGTATGTAGGCTTGCCCAAGGAACATCCCGAAAGCTACTATTCCTTTATGTGGAACAACTTCTTCAGCCATATAGACATCAAGCCGGAGAACACCAATATCCTGAACGGCAACGCTGCCGACCTGGATGCCGAGTGTGCACGCTATGAAGAGAAAATCAAGTCCTACGGCGGCATCGACCTCTTCATGGGCGGTATCGGTCCCGACGGACATATCGCTTTCAACGAGCCGGGTTCTTCCCTTTCGTCACGCACCCGCCAGAAGACATTGACTACCGATACCATCATTGCCAACTCCCGTTTCTTTGACAACGACGTGAACAAGGTGCCCAAGACTGCCCTGACCGTCGGTGTCGGTACTGTGCTTAGCGCCCGCGAGGTAATGATTATCGTAAACGGACACAACAAGGCACGTGCCCTCTATCATGCAGTCGAGGGTCCCGTGATGCAGATGTGGACTATCAGCGCCTTGCAGATGCACGAAAAGGGTATCATCGTTTGTGACGATGCGGCCACCGAAGAATTGAAGGTGGGTACTTACCGCTACTTCAAGGATATTGAGGCAGAGCACCTGGATGCGGAAAGCTTGCTGAAATAAGCAAACTAATAAAAGTTTTGCAATTCCACCCTCACCACCCTCACCGCTTGTCTGCATCTGCTTGTTCATCGGTGTTTCAGGGGTGAGTGAGAGCAATTTAAAAGGGTGAGGGCAAATTTTGCCCTCACCCTTTTTGTTCTCCTGATTTTGGTTGACTGTTTTCAGGACAGGGCGTTATGTGATGAAAACGGGCTCTGCTCCGCTGTAAGGCTTTGGGTGCCAATGTTAAAGATACCAAATACTCACTGCAAAACCAGTGCATCGTTTTTGCAGTGCCGCTGCAACATAGATGCAGTGCCACTGCAACTGTTTTGCAGTGCTACTGCAACGCCTTTGCAGTGTTACTGCAAAAGATGTGCAGTAGGTTTGCAGTGAGGGCTTGTGATGAAAAAGCCATGGGCGTGCTTTCTTTTTTGCGGAATATGTGCTATCTTTGTCATACTTGTAATTTAAACAGTAGCAGCTATGGAATTGAGTGGCAGACGCTATCCGATAGGGATACAGAATTTTGAGCAACTGCGTACGCGGAATTGTGTGTATGTGGATAAGACGGAGCTGGTGTACAAATTGGTGAATACAGACCAAATTTATTTCTTCAGCCGCCCCCGTCGGTTTGGCAAAAGCTTGCTCGTGTCTACGCTGGAGGCCTATTTCCAGGGGAAAAAGGAACTTTTCGAAGGGCTGGCTATGGAACGTCTGGAGCAGGAATGGGAGGTTTGCCCGGTGCTGCACGTTGATTTCAGCTTGACGAAATATACTGAGCTGCGTGACTTGACGGGGCAATTGAATTTGTTTTTATCTCGTTGGGAAGAAATTTACGGAAAAAAGGAAGAGGAAGAGGGGGCGGCAGAGCGTCTGCAAGGCATCATCCTGCGTGCCTACGCCAAGACCGGAAAGCCGGTTGTAGTGCTGATTGACGAGTACGATGCTCCTCTGCTTGACAGTAATTCCGATGCCCTTTTGCAACAACAGCTTCGCAACGAGATGCGCAAGTTCTTCAGTCCTCTCAAGGGGCTGGGGCAATATCTCCGTTTTCTTTTTATCACGGGTATCAGCAAGTTCAGCCAGCTGAGCATCTTCAGCGAACTGAACAATTTGCAAAATATCAGTATGCGCGATGACTTCAGTGCCCTCTGCGGCATCACCGAGGAGGAACTGCTGACGCAGTTGAAACCCGATATTGAGCGGATGGCCGAGGCTAATGATGAGACTTACGAGGAGGCATGCTTGCATTTGAAGCGGCAATATGACGGTTATCATTTCAGTAAGGCTTGTGCGGATATTTACAACCCGTTCAGCCTGTTCAATGCTTTCAATTCCAAAGAATACAAGAACTATTGGTTCTCCACGGGCACGCCTACTTTCCTGATAGATATTCTGCGCCATGCAGACTTCGATGTGCGTGCGCTGGAAGGTGTTGAGGCTACCGATGAGCAGTTTGATGCGCCTACGGAACAGATAACGAGTCCCATCCCGGTGCTCTACCAGAGCGGTTATCTGACCATTAAGGGCTATGACCGTAATTTCCAAATCTATCGTTTGGCCTATCCCAACGGTGAGGTCCGTAAAGGGTTCATTGAATCCCTGCTTCCCTCTTACGTGCACTTGCCTGCCCAGAACAACACCTTCTACGTCGTCTCTTTCCTTCGCGACTTGATGAAGGGTGATGTGGAGAGCTGCCTGGAGCGTACCCGTTCCTTCTTTGCCTCCATTCCCAATGATTTGGAGAACAAGACCGAAAAGCATTATCAGACCATTTTCTATTTGCTGTTCCGGTTGATGGGGCAATATGTGGAGTCGGAAGTGAAGAGTTCCGTAGGCCGTGCGGATGTGGTGGTGCAGTTGCAGGATGTCGTTTATGTCTTCGAGTTCAAATACGACGGTACCCCGGAAGAGGCGTTGGCTCAGATTGACAGCAAGCAGTATGCCATCCCTTACCGGGCGGACGGCAGGCGTGTGGTCAAGATTGGTGTGAATTTTGACAGTGCCACGCGGACGATTGGCGGGTGGAAAATAGCTAAAGCGGATTAGAAACTCTTGTAAGTATGCTTATGCCATATTTTTATGGTTTTCTCGTTTTTCTTCAAGTATTTTATCTGCTGCGCAATGGTATCTTACCATTTCTTATCAGGCGAGCACGGTAAGAAGATGATTAAGATTGGTGTCCCTTGTAAAAAAATGCTTAACTTTGGGGCGGATTAGTATTAGACACACCACATGGACGAGAAAAGAGAGAGACGACAAATGCTATTGACATGCGTTGCTATAGGGATTATTGCAGCAATAATTACCGGTTGGTTCTTGTATCAGAACCGGATGGAGTTCTGGAAAACGCAGGCACGGAGTACTTTTCGTGTGGCTTTGGGAGAGGAGTTGCAGAAAAGAAATATGGAGATACCTTTCTATGTGGAGGAGAATATTGACTTATCCATCATGGATGCCAATGACCGAAAGAAGGAACTGATAAAGGTATCTATGATAAGTAAATATGGAGAAAAAAGTTTCATCATACCTTATGAAAAGCATATTCATAATATAGAGCGTCCTTCTGATTGGAGGTTAATACGTTCGATTGTACTTGAAGACCACCCTTTGATTGCCGACTCCTTGAACTTGCTGTGGAAGGAATTGTTGGGGCAGATTGAGTATCCCGGAAAAACGGTAGTACGCATATCTGTGACGGATTGGTGGGAGCATGAGGCTTGTAGTTATTCCGAAGACTCTCTTTATTTGTCAAAATCGGATAGTTTGGATACTCATTATTTAGGATATAGATGCGAAGTGGGTGTCACCGGATACCTTTATGGTCCTTGGTGGATGATTTTTTCTTGGAAGGATATGTTTTTGCTGGGTGCTTTGATTGTCTGTTGCACTTTGCTGTACTTTGTGCACGACTATATGAGTCGGATTTATCATCGTCTTTTTGTCAAGGAAATATCTGTCGTTGTAGAAAAGGAAGTTCCGGTAATTGTCTGCCATGAAAGTCAATTACATATTTATCGGTTGGAGGATGGATTATGTTTTGATGCTGATTTGGATATGTTGAAAAACGGTGATTTGTGTGTGAAGTTGACTCCACTATCGGCCAAATTGCTGCGAGGTTTTTTGGATGCCAAAGACTTCAAACTGTCTAATGATGAAATTCTGAATCTACTATGGCCGGATGGTAACGGTACTTTGAATATCAAAAGATTACGTGGATATTTATCTCGAATTTCAAATTATAAGATAGAAAATAAAAACTTCAGTTACCAATTAAAAAATCCCCATTTCATCGAAGAAATCCCAGAGTAAGTAGTCTCTCTACAATAGGCTGGCAATAACTGACAATGCCTGTTTTTACTTGATTGTCAGTTATTGTCAGCCCGAAAATTTGGATGAAGCTTTTGTTTTCTACACCTTTGTCACCATCATTCAAATTGCAGTTATTAATATGAAAAACATGAAAAAGAAAATCTTATTTATTGGTTTGTTTTTGGTAGCAGTCGTCGCATCCTTTCGATTAAATACCAAATGTAAAAAATTAGAGTACTTGATATTGGAGAATATAGAAGCTTTGGCATCCGGAGAATCGGGGAACGATTATAGATGTGCTGGCGTTGGTTCTGTGGATTGTCCGATCAATCATAGTAAGGTACAATATGTAGCAACGAAATATAGCTTTGAAGAACTTTATTAACATATTGTTCTTGTTCATTGCTTTAACGGCATGTACCTCTACTCCCCACTGTGAAGGATTGTCTTATACAGATTTCTCGCAAACGCGGGAACTGAAAGGAACAGTTATTCCGCTGGATACAGCTTTGTTCCGTTACCCTTTCCGTATTCGGATACAGGGAGATAAGGCTGTGGTGATGGATTTGCATGGGACAGACTATTTCTGTCATGCTTTCAGTTATCCGGAATTTCACTACATATCCTCTTTCGGCAAGCGGGGAGAATCTCCTGATGAGCAGATTTCTGTCGAAAATATCCGGTGGTATGGGGAATCTTTGTGGACTCTCGATGCCAACAAGTCTGAATTAACTCGGTTTGGTTGTGATTTATCCGGTGATTCACTGTTTCGTCAAGAAGCAGTGAACCTGGATAAAGATATTCTCCGTGCTTTGGACTTTGTGATGGTGGATGATTCTACCTTTATTATTCCCGATTATTCGGGAGACAACCGTTTTTGCCGGGTGAACAGGCAAGGCGGACTGTTGTATAAAATGGGGGCAATCCCTTCTTCCAATGAGGATGCCATGAAGCACGCTCGTCCAGCATTGGCGCAGGCATGGCGCAGCTTCATCGATTACAATCCCCGAAACGGAGTGCTGGCGGCGGTCACTCAACTGGGTGAAGTGCTTGAAGTCTTTAATTTGAAAGACAGCACGCACGTGGTGCGCATCGGGCCTCATGGTGAGCCGGAATTTCAAGTGTCGCAGGGCTATGGCATTCCTACGGGCATCATGGGCTTCAGCGATGTGCAAGTGACGGACAGTGCCATTTATGCCGTTTTTCACGGACGTTCTTTTAAAGAAATAGCCCAGAATGCACGGAAAGGCATCCAAGTGGATGGTGGACAATATATTTATGTATTCAACCTGAAAGGAGAACCTCTCTGTAAATATGTACTCGACCATTGTATCTATGGCATCTCTGTAAATGAGCAAAAAGGGACGATTCTTGCTACGGATGTAAACAAGGATGAACCGATAATAGAGTATACAATGAAATAAAAGAAAAATATAAATAGGAATGGAGAGGAACGGACGGCAAACGTCTTGTTGGTGCATGATGAGCCGTCCGTTCCATAACCCACCCAGAAAGGAGGTCGAGGCAAAGATACGGATTTGGATTGAATAAGCAAAATGTTTGCTTTCCCATTGAAAGGATAGATATGGAAGACAAAACAAAATATTATTGATTAAGAAAAACAAAGAAAACAATGAAAAAGATAATGAAAATAGCTTTTGTTGCAGCATTTGCGGCAGTGGCAGGATACGGTGTTTATGCTAACCAACAATCGGAAACTATGTCTGATTTGATGTTGGCTAATGTGGAAGCGTTGGCAGGTAGTGAATATGATAGACCTTTTTATGTAGCTCCTTGCAAAAATGGTCCGGGTTCTGAATGTCGTTCCACTAAGTATGATGAAGGGAATAGGTGTGGAACATTGACATATTGTTAATGGTTATGAAGTCTTTGAAATTTATATTCTTTATACTTATAGCGTTTTTGGCATCGTGCATGGAGCAGAAATCGCAAAATAAGATAAAAAATAATATCGTTGAAGTAGAAGTGGAGGAAATGAAATTTCCTCCACAAACTGTATTGCAGCTTAAGTCTTATTATTTATCTTCTGCAGTTCATACAGATTCGGCAGATTTCCTTATTGGTTATAATTATAGGCTGCATTCATTGGACTATATGAATTTACAGTCGAAAGAGGTCACTCAAACTATATTGTCTGATGAAGGTCCTGATGCTGTGATTTCTTTGACCGGATTATATGCCAATTCGTTAGATTCGATATGGATGTCTGATGAATCGGAACGTGTGTTCTTGTTGGATAATGCAGGACAGATTAAAACTACGGTGAATTTGAAAGAGTATTTACAAGATACAGAACAATTATTGATTAACACTAATCATGCGATGTTCACTTCTCACTTGTATTATAATGAAATTCGTCAATCATTAATGTTTTTAGTCAAAAAAATGGCATCCCAGACTTTTGTGGTTAGAGAATTGTTTCTGGATAAGGGAAAAGATGCTATAGATTATGAATTGGAACCCTCTAGAATTATTCCAGATATAACTTCCGGATATGCCTTTATAAATGCTCCTAATGTAAATTTTACAACAACGGATATTATATATAATTATCCGTTTGAGTCTTCTGTTTATACTCTTGATATACAAACTGGAGAAAGAAAATATGTTCCGGCTCAGAGCCAATATACTGAAAATATAGTGGAAAGGGTTGAACCGGGAACAGATTATTCTACTATAGAAAAGTGCAGAATACAAAATCCTCATTTTTTTGATGTGATGTATATACCGAAGTTGAAGAAATATGTTCGCTTACATTTAGGAGGAGTTGATTTTGATGAAAAGAGAGGAAGAGATGAACTAATGAACGACCGTATTTTATATTTAATGATTTTTGATGAAAAGATGAAAGTATTGGGTGAGTCTAAATTATTGGAACATCGGTATAATAATTTTACAGGTTGGTCGGTTTCTTATAATGGAGTTGCACTTTTTGTTGATAATATTTTAGATGAGGAAGATGATACGGAAGATTTGGCTATAGATGTGATTCTTTTTCCCTAATAAAATATAGTTGTAAATGAAATATTGTGTTATTGTATTATTCGGTATATTGGGGCTGTTTTCTTGTAAGGATAAACAACGTGAAGTGGTAATGTCTATGTTTCGAGAGTGGGAGGGAAAGGAACTATATTTTCCATCTCATTCTGTATTTACTATACAAGGTCGGGATACTGTAGATTATTATTTGCAGGCTAAAAAAAAGATAGTGGTTTATGTTGATTCGACAGGATGTACTAGTTGTAAACTGCAATTACCTGAATGGAAAAAGATAATTCAAACTATGGATTCTTTATGCCCTAGTGAGTTGCAATTTCTTTTTTATTTCACTCCTAAAGAAAAACAAGATATTCAGAGACTATTGTTGGAAAATAGATTTGATTTTCCAATATGTATAGATAAATGGGATTCGATTAATATTATTAATAAATTTCCTAAGAATGCCAATTTCCATACTTTTTTATGCAATGAAAAGAATGAAGTTATGGCAATAGGTAATCCTGTGCATAATCTTAAAGTGCGAGAGCTCTATTTGAAGATTATACAAGGTCGAGAAGTAAAATCTGATGATGAAGACAATGTTGTCCAAACAATTGTCGATGTAGATAAGGTATCGATAACTATGGGGGATTTTGACTGGCAAAAAGAACAGAAGGCTACTTTTACCATAAAAAATATAGGAGATAAACCACTGGCAATAGAAGGAGTAGATACGTCATGTGGTTGTATTTCTGTAGAGTACTCCAAAGAGCCGGTTCGTCCGGGAATGGATTTGAAAATATTTGTCATTTATAAGGCGGATTATCCTGAGCACTTTAGTAAAACGGTAACAGTGCATTGTAATTCAGAATCTTCTCCGATAATCTTGAAGATTAGTGGGGATGCAAAGTAGCTGGTTGGTGTGATGAAGGAGCGAGTGATACCGAGAAAATGGTTGGATGAAGAGAAACGGACAGCAAACGTCTTGTTGATGCATCACGACCGTTGAAAGGATAGATATGGAAGATAAAACAAAATATTATTGATTAAGAAAAACAAAGAAAACAATGAAAAAAATATTGAAAATGGCTTTTGTTGCAGCATTTGCAGCAGTGGCAGGATATGGTGTTTATGCTAACCAACAATCGGAAGCTATGTCTGATTTGATGTTGGCTAATGTGGAAGCGTTGGCAGGTAGTGAAATATCGAATCCAGGTTGTGACCCCAGTTGGGATAGGGAATGTTGTGTTTGCTTTAATGTACATCATACATATGCGTATGCTAATGGTAAAAATAGTTGTGAAACTCGAAAGAATTGTCATTATTAGTGGAATTTGACAGCTTAATGGTTGCTTAAAGACTATAAATAGAGCACTGTAGAATATTTATAAAATTCGTTGGATTATGTAACTATTTTGCGGTGCTCGCTAATAAATAGTATATAATGAAAACATATTATTATTTGCTTATACTTTTTTTCTTGTACGGCTGTGCAAATGAGAAAAAACAGAATGTAGAATATGTGAGTGCAACTTATGAGTTGCTGGATGATGAAATAGCAACTACCATGCCGGGAACCTTACGCGTAGCCGGTGATTTTTTGGTGTGGGAGGACCCTTTTGCGCGCGACTATTTTGTACATGTGCACGAAAAAGAGACCGGTCGTAAAGTGGGAGTGATGGGAAAGGTAGGAGAAGGTCCGCGTGAATTTATCACAGGAGGTATAAATGGCTCATGTATCGACAATCGTTTTTTTGCCGTGGATGCTAATGGAAAGACGCGTGGCTTCTTGTCTCTTGATAGCTTGTCGCAAGGTAAAGATGCGTTTATTCCTATGACGGAAGAGGAACGGTTATCGCGTCCTGCCATGGCTGAATATGCCAAGAATGTGTATATTGGAATTGCGGATGCTGGTGCGGAACATTGTTTTGAAACCCTATTGCATGGGCAGACTTCTTCGTTTGGCAATTATCCCATTCCGCAGGTGAAACAATATTTAGGGGGAGAGAGAGGATATAATGCATCTCGTGGAGTATTTGTCTGTTCTTGTTATGATTTCCCTTATTTAGCATTGTATCAGCAGGGTGAGGATGAATTTTCATTTGTATGGGAATGGCGAACGGATGGTGACGAATACGAGATTCGGAACAATGAGGTGATTTTTGACCGCAGGGTAAAAGGTGTCCGGGGACTCTGTATGAGTAAGGATTTTATTATTACATTGCAACGAGACCGTAGTAAAGATGATACGGATGAATCTACAGTGGGAAGGGATGCAAGCAAATGCCCTCGTACTGTTTTCTTGTATGATTATGATGGAAATTTAGTGAAGATTGTTGATTTGGGTATTCCCGTAATGCGTATAGCATCTGAAGAACAGAGTAATACGTTGTATGCCATAGGGGTGAATCCGGATTTTGTCTTGGTGAAATATGAATTATAAGATAGGGCATTTAATCGTTATTTGCGTTGCACTACTTCTTTGTGTGGCTTGTGGGGAACAGCGTAATGCTGTGGCTGTCGTCTATAAAGAACATTTTCCTATAGATACAATGCTTCCTATTAAGACATATCCAGCAGAAGAATTGGTACGTCCCGCTCGGATGAATAGAATCAACAATCGGGTGATTGCTTTTGGGGGATATGAAGAAGTAGGAATCTATGATTACCCCGATTTAAAATTCATAAAGAAAATGGTGCTTCCCGGTCGTTTTTCTGTTTCTCAAGGAAAAGATTGTTTGTATCTTGAATCGGGAGGAGAAGTGGATGCCTATACCTTGAAAAGTGATTCCTTGTGTAAAACATCTTCTTTTTTTATTGATAAAGTAAGTGAAAATATTGGGACGGTGCAAGAGTTGAATCCCGGGGTGTATATATATGCAGATAGGAGAAAACATCCGGGAGTGTCTGAATATCATGTGACAGATATTCAGACGGGAAGGAATGTCTCAGGGGGGAATTATCCGGAAAATGATATTCGTTTTAAGAATTTGGAAAGCTTTAAATCGGCTTATTATCATTATCTGATGATGAAACCGGATAGGAGTGCTTTTGTGGTTACTTACGCTTCTTTGAGACGTATCCGGATCTATGATCGGAATGAAAATTTGCGGCATGACGTCTTTCTGGAAGGTGGGCTGGGAAATTACAAGGTAGTTCCCGCTCGCCCTTCAGAGCAGTATTGGCATTTTAGTTGTCCGTTTGTAACGGATAGGTATATTTATTTGATAAATCCGAATCAGTTGGGTGCGGGGCCTTTGCTTCCGCATTGCAATTTGTTGGTTTTGGATTGGGAAGGGAATTTGGTCGCTAAATATCGTTTCAGTGTGCTTATCAATGATATATTTGTAGATGAAGAGAGAAAAATTCTTTGTGGAAGTTGCTCTGATTATGAAAGTACACGATTCTTCAAGATGGATTTATTAGATAATTGATTGAAGGTAGTTTATAAATGATAACTTATGAAGAATTTTATAATAATAATCTTAGGTTTTGTGGTATTTGCTTCATGTGGAAAATCCAATAAAGACAAATCTTTTTCTTTGTTACAGAAATGGATAGGAAAAGAATTGAGTTTTCCTGCTAGGCCGGTTTTTACGATTCAAGGAAAAGATACGGTAGAATATCCCATTCAAAACGCATATAAAATATTGACTTATATTGATTCTATGGGTTGTACCAGTTGTAAACTGAAACTTGCTGAATGGGAAAAGTTTATCACCGTAGTCGATTCTATACGACCTCATACGGTACAGTTCCTTTTTTTCTTGTGTCCTAAAAATGGAATGGAGATATATCAAACTTTACGGGTGGAAAGGTTTAAACATCCGATTTGTATTGATGAAGGAGACTACTTGAATAAGTTGAATCATTTTCCTGCTGATATGGCATTTCAAACTTTTTTGTTGGATAATGATAATAGAGTTGTAGCTATGGGTAATCCTATCCATAATTTGAAAGTACGAGAGCTCTATTTGAAGATTATACAAGGCAGAGAAGTAAAATCTGATGATGAAGACAATGTTGTTCAAACAATTGTTGATGTGGATAAAGTTTCGACATCTATGGGGAATTTCGACTGGCAAAAAGAACAGAAGGTTACTTTTATCATGAAAAATGTAGGCGATAAACTGTTGGCAATAGAAGGGGTGGATACGTCTTGTGGCTGTATTTCTGTAGAGTACTCTAAAGAGCCGGTTCGTCCGGGAATGGATTTGAATTTGTCTATTATTTATAAGGCAGAACATCCTGAACATTTTAGTAAAAAACAGTAAGAATACATTGTAATTCGGAGTCATCTCCGATAATACTTACGGTTTCTGGTAATGCACAGTGAGTGTTTAAAAAAGTAAAAACGAAAATTAATAAGGTATGAGGAAATCTGTGTGGTTGTTTACATTATTGCTTCTTTGCTCTTGTGTGAACAACCATCGTTTGAGTAAAGCGCTTGAACTGGCTGGGAGTAATCGGGGCGAGTTAGAAAAGGTACTTATCCACTATAAAGATAGTGGGGAGAAATATAAAGCAGCTTGCTTTTTGATTGAGAATATGCCTAAATGTTACAGTTACAAAGGGTGGCTGATAGATACGTTGAGATATTGGAAAGCAACTACGGATTCTTTTGGTATCATTGATAGTAGTCAAGTAGCAAAATGGGAGAAATATCCGGCTTCGATGATGAATAAAGAGTATGATATTCATGTTATAACTGCTGATTATCTGATTCGTAATATAGATCAAGCCTTTGTGGTCTGGAAGAAAAGGCCTTGGAATAAAGATCTTTCCTTTGATGATTTCTGTGAATTGATTCTTCCTTATCGTATCGGTGATGAAACGCTTGAAGACTGGCGGAGTGTATACAGCGAGGAATTCTCGTTTTTATTGGACTCTGTTTATATAGGAACAGATGTAATGGAAGCCACGAAGGTTGTTATGGAGAACCTGAGGGAAAGGGGATTTCGGTTTAATAATGACTTTGATTCACCTCATATGGGTGCTCTTTTCCTATTGGAGCATCGGGCCGGAAAATGTGTGGACATGTGTGATTTTGGACTTTATGTTTTGCGCTCATTAGGAATTCCGGCCACAGCAGACGTGTATTTCTTTGAATCGGAATCCCGAATGGGCCATATCTGGGATGTAGTGAGAGATTCTTTGGGAAATTTTGTTAATATAAACTCTTTCCATGTGGCTAAATTTAAGTGGGACGTGGACGGAAGAAGGATAGGGAAGGTATTTCGCTATTGTTATGGTCTACAAAAAGAGAAACTGAAGTTTCTGAGTGTGAAAGATGAGATACCTCCCTTGTTCAGACATTGTTTTGTGAAGGATGTTTCTGAAGATTATTTTAAAGATGATTTGGTGTTGGATTTAAGTGATGTAGAAGACGACTATGTATATTTGGGAGTATTTCGTCCGCAAACGGCAGGAGAGGGAGTGGATATAGCTAAATTGAGGAAAGGAAAAGCGACTTTCAATAATATAGAGGCTAAAATGATATATATGCCTCTTGCTTATGAGAATTCAACCTATAAGCCCATAGGTTATCCCTTTTTCTTTGACGGTAAGGAGGCACATCCTTACATTCCTGATTTGTCTGTAAAGGATACTGTCGTTTTAAAAAGAAAAGCTGCTTTCTTTGACTGGATTAGATACTGTTTCAATATCATGGTAGGCAGTAAATTTGAGGTGTCAAATAGAAAAGATTTTTCAGGGAATGAACCATTTTATTGTATTTGCGATACCCCACATACCAACCGTACTTTTATACATTTGCCAGAACCGGTGAAAGGACGGTATGTTAGGTTCTCTACGCCAAAAGATATACGTATTGAATTGGCCGAGTTGTCTTTCAGTTATGATGGAGTGAAGGTGAATCCTCTGAAAATAGAAGGAGATGTTTCGGAAAATAAGTATCTTAAAATAGATAATATTATTGACGGTGAAGTGCTTACTTACTATTTACCTAAAAAGGGAGGTGCTTCTATGGTGATTGATTTTGGTAAGGAGATATGTTTCAATGAATTGATGTATATGCCCAGAAATGATGATAATTTTGTCCGTATAGGCGATGTTTATGAGTTGTTTTATCATGGGGGAAAAGATGGATGGATTTCGTTGGGACAGAAAAAGGCTACCGATACTTTTTTGGTGTATGACAACATGCCTAGGGGCGCACTTTTTTATCTTCATGACATCACACGTGGCAAAGAGGAGCAAGTATTTCGGATTGAGAACGGAAAGCAGGTTTTCATATCAAATTTTGGGAAATGAGGTTTCGGAATAATTTATTCTTGCGTAAGTTGTTGGCTTGGGGCATTAATTTAGTCAATGGATTGTGTTTTGTGGCTTTTGGGGGACTGTTGGCTCAGTTGTTCTTGCCATTTCCTTTAAGATTCCTTCTGATTCGATGGAACCTTCCTTGTTGGCAGGAGACTATATTCTGGTTGATAAGTGCTCAAAAGGAGCGAGGCTGTTCGATGTGTTTGCCGCATTGGAAAGGAAAGAGGTTAAGATTCATCGTATGCCCGGATGGAGGGAGTTCAAGAGGAATGATGTGCTTGTATTCAATTTTCCTTATCCGGGAAGTTGGGACAGCATTGCCTTTGATGTAATGTCATATTATGTAAAGCGTTGTATAGCAGTTCCGGGAGACACTTTGGAAATCAAGGACTGCCATTATAGGGTGAAAGGGCATGACGGATACTTGGGGAATACTGCTGCACAAGATAAATTGCAAAAATTACTTGACTCCGAGGAATTTGTGAATAGGGGAATAGTGGTTGAAAGTTATCCTTTTGATAAAGAACTGGGCTGGAGCATTGCCGAATTTGGGCCATTGTACATACCGGCTAAAGGAAGTGTAGTAGAGATGGATTCACTGAACCGGATGCTTTATAGAAATCTGATAGAATGGGAACAGAAGGAGAAACTGACGTTCAGGAGGGATACTGTATTATTGGGAGACAGTGTTATAAGCAGATACTGTTTCCGTGAGAATTATTATTTCGTATCCGGTGACAAGATGGAAAACTCGAAAGATTCACGCTATTGGGGACTGTTGCCTGAACCTTTTATTGTAGGCAGGGCTCTACGTATTTGGAAATCGAAGGATGATAGGTCAGGAAGTATAAAATGGGGACGGGTATGGAAGAAAATAGAATAAGGCAAACGGGAAATGCAGAATAAGGATTTTTACATAGGGAGATGGATTACGAAATGTTTGCTGATATGTTTCATGGTGGCATCGTGCAGCCGGTATCCAGCCAGAGTGGAAGAAATGCTTGCCTTGTCGGGTAGTAATCGTGCGGAATTGGAGAAAGTGCTGGAGCATTATGTAGACAGTGCGGAGAAGCGTGAGGCTGCTGAATTTCTGATAGCAAATATGGTAGGTATTTATGTCGTGGATTCTGCTGTGCAAGAACGGCTTGCTCCTTTCTATGAACAATGCGACACCTTGCGGGAGCTTTACAAGGACAAGCAGCGGATGCGTTGGGTGAATGGGGTGGATAGTTTGTGGAGTGCTTTTCGGGATGGAAGGAATGTCGACATCAGTACTGTACCTCTTTTGCAGGTGGTGACGGCACGCCAGATGATAGCCGAGATTGACCTTGCCTTTCGTGTTTGGAAAGAGAATGTATATTCACGGGATTGCCCTTTCGAGGAGTTTTGTGAGTACATACTTCCTTTCTATCGAGGCAGTTTTGTGCTGGACGGATCGCGTGCTGATTTTGCAAATGAGTATAAAGGATTCTTTTCCCGCAATAACAGTACATTCAATGCCGATGTGGACTCGTTGATGCGTCTGCAAGCAAAGATCGCTTTTTCTTCTTTTAATGGGGCGAATGTGCCGGCTGTCAGTTGTGGAGCGCTGCAAAAAATGGGTGGTGGGACATGTGTCGAAAAAGGGGTATTCAACTCTTTGTTGTTTTCTGCTTTAGGTATGCCTATAACAGTCGATTTTGTACCATTGTGGGGAAATAGGGCGGGCGAGCATTCGTGGAATGTGCTGGTGATGAATGGGAAACATTATGCTTTTGATCCCTTTGTGACACATCGGAATTGGTTCCACAATCGGCTTTACGCTAATCTGGGGCTACATGCGATGTTTGGGTTGGGAGAATTTCGCTGTCCAAAAGTGTATAGGAAGACTTATGCCACACATGTAGAGGCTACCTTGCTGGACAAAGGGGTTGCGATGGAGGATATCCCTTCGTTGTTTAGGAATTTCAAGATGATAGATGTTTCGGCACAATACTTTGAAGGGACTGACGTAGAGGTGGAGCTGACAGAGGGCACACCGGAAGATGCTGAATATGCCTATCTGTGTGTATCTGATTCTAAAGGATGGGCTCCGGTACAATTTGGAAAAATAGAGGGTAGAAAAGCTGTGTTCAGGGATATGGGGCGGAACATAGTGTACTTACCTGCTTATTATAGGAAAGGATGTATACTGCCTGCCGCTCCACCTTTGTGGTTGAAGGCGGATGGGGAGACGGTATTGCTGGATGGCAAGACTCCGGGAGAAGACACATTGGCAGTAAGGAATATGATGTTGACACCTTATTGGAATAGCAGGTACGCCAAATGTCTGAGAGATGCAAGTATCACGGTACAGGCTGAGGACGGAAAAGAAGACACGTTGTGTAATTTTGACAGAGAACTTCCGGCAAGGCGTATGGTATACGATATATGTCATGATTCCGGGGTGCGTTTTCTCAAGATGCATCTGCCGACGGATAGCATGGCATTGGGAGAACTCGCTTTTTATACCCGGGAGGGACGGGTGAAGAATCCGCGTATTTCGTCTGCTCTGGAGCCTTTGTCGGAAACCAGGATGGAAACTGTGTTCGATAGGTTTACTGCCACTTGTTTTCGGGCAAAAGTAAAGGAGAAAGTTCTGGAGATAGACTTGGGAGAAACATGCCGGTTGACGTCGGTGGTGATAGTCCCTTATGTGACGTCGCAGATAACTGACGACAGTGTATATGGGCTGTATATATGGAAAGAAAGCGGTTGGCAACTGTTGGAAGAACGGGAAGGGGATAAGTGTGGCGTTTTATTCTTTGAAAATGTGCCGGGAAATGGGTTGTTCAGGTTGGACAGACACATGGGAAATGGTAAGGAATATACTGGCCGGATTTTTGTTTATAAAGATGGAGAAATGTTGTTGATGTAAAAAGAAAATGGAGACGAACGATAGACAGAAAAGTTGGTTGAAAGTGTGGGGAGGCAGATTGTTGAATATGATCTTCTTCTTTTGTATGTTGTTTGTGGTATATTTGGTATCAGGAGTCTTTATAGTTACTTCCTTCAAGATTCCTTCCGATTCGATGGAACCGTCTTTGCAGACGGGTGATTGTATATTGGTAGATAGTTCAAAAGGAGCGAGGCTGTTCGATGTGTTTGCCGCATTGGAAAAGAAGGAGGTGAAAATTCACCGTATGCCTGGGTGGAGGAAATTCAAGAGGAATGATGTGCTTGTATTCAATTTCCCTTATCCGGGAAGATGGGACAGCATTGCCTTTGATGTAATGTCATATTATGTAAAGCGTTGTATAGCAGTTCCGGGAGACACTTTGGAAATCAAGGACTGCCATTATAGGGTGAAAGGGCATGACGGATACTTGGGGAATACTGCTGCACAAGATAAATTGCAAAAATTACTTGACTCCGAGGAATTTGTGAATAGGGGAATAGTGGTTGAAAGTTATCCTTTTAATAAAGAACTGGGCTGGAGCATTGCGGAATTTGGACCATTGTATATACCGGCTAAGGGAAGTGTGGTAGAGATGGATTCACTGAACCGGATGCTTTATAGAAATCTGATAGAATGGGAACAGAAGGAGAAACTGACGTTCAAGAGGGATACTGTATTATTGGGAGACAGTGTTATAAGCAGATACTGTTTCCGTGAGAATTATTATTTCGTATCCGGTGACAAGATGGAGAACTCGAAAGACTCACGCTATTGGGGATTGTTGCCTGAACCTTTTATTGTAGGCAGGGCTCTACGCATTTGGAAATCGAAGGATGATAGGTTAGGAAGTATAAAATGGGAACGGGTATGGAAGGAAATAGATTGAGTGAAGTTAGGCAGATAACTGTATGGGTGATGCTTTGGATGGTCTCTATGACCTTATTTTCATTGGTTGGCTTTGATGCCTCCGGTCTCCTTCCGGGAGAAACAGTCGGGCAATGGGTGCACTTTGACAAGACTTCTCTTTGGGGGACAGGATGTATTCTGCTGGTATTTTTCTTTATGACTCGCAATCGTTTGATAACGTTGGATTCTGTGATTTCCTGGACATTGGTTGTTTGGGCTGGCATTGAGGCTGTTTGGGGATTGAGGCAGCTTTATGGTTATGCTGTGTCCAACCATTCCTTGTATGTATTGACAGGTTCTTTCTTCAATCCGGGGCCTTATTCCGGCTATTTGGCCATGATACTTCCGGTCTGTCTGTATCAATGGCTGACCAAGAGGGGGGAGATTCTCTGCTCTGACCGGAATGATGGAAGAAGATGGAAAAAGGTGATGGATAAGGCTGGAACTATGGTCGCTGGTGGTGTGATGCTGCTTATCCTTTGTGTGCTTCCGGCAGGAATGAGCCGTTCGGCATGGTTGGCGGCAGGAGTTTCCTGTCTGTGTGTATATGCTTGGCATATGGATTGGACGGATAAGTTCAGATTATTATGGCAGCAGCAAAGGCAGCGTGTGGTGATGGTAGTGGTCGGTGGATTCTGTGTCTTGCTATTGGCGGGCTATTTACTGTTTGTCTTGAAACCCGATTCTGCACGTGGCCGTCTTTTCATGTGGAAGATAACTTGTCGTGCCATTGCAGAAAAGCCGTTGACCGGATATGGGATTCATAATTTCGCAGCAGCCTACGGAAATGCGCAGGAAACTTATTTTGCAGCAGGTGATTATGAACCGTGGGAGGAACGTGTGGCGGGAAGTCCGGAATATGCATTCAATGAATATCTGCAGGTTGCGGTCGAACTGGGTATTCCTTTGGCTGTATGTCTATTGGTTGTGGTCGTGCTGTGTTTGTATAGGGGAGTCCGTAAAGGACGTTATGGTATCTGTGGGGCCATTCTTTCCTTGATGATATTTTCTTTTTCCTCCTATCCGCTACAACTTCCGGTATTTATCGTTACATTTGGAGGATTGCTTGTGGCGTGCTTGTCCGGTGCCGACCGTTGGCAATGGTTGGGGCTGGCTGTATCAGTAGGCATCATTGGCGGTTTTCGCCTGAAGAATGACTTGCAAGTGGAGCAGGCCTGTCGGGAGTGGATGAATGCGCGGGTGCTGTATAATGCAGGTGCGTATCAATCGGCAGAGAAAGAGTACGGGCGCCTTTATCCTCTGTTGAGGGACCGGGCATCTTTCTTGTTCGAATATGGGCATGGATTGCACAAGCAGCAGCAGTTCAGTAAATCCAACCGTATTTTGAAAGAAGCTTTACAGCGTAGTTGTGACCCCATGATACTGAATGTGATAGGCAAGAACTATCAGCAGATGGGTGATTGCTTGTCAGCGGAAGACTGGTTTATCCGTTCCACCCATCGGTTGCCGGGGCGTATTTATCCCTATTATCTGCTTGCGAAGCTTTATGCGGAACCAGGATTCAGACAACCGGACAAGTTTGAAAAAATGAAGCGGATGGTATTGACGAAAGAGCCGAAAGTGCATTCTACGGCAATACGACAGATGAGGGAGGAAATAAAAAAGATTCAGCTTATTTTTGTCCATATCAAAAAAGATGAATAAAAACGGAAAGTGTTAATAATGAGCGAACTAATTGCTAAAGTGCTATGAAAAAAGTGTCCACATGCAAATATCGGTTCGTTTTTTTGAAACGATTAATTTTATCAATTTATAATTGAGTATGAATATGAAGACACAGAACTATCGATACCTGCTATGCATGGCCGTTGCCCTGCTTGCCGCCTGCTCCGATGCCGGAAAGGGAAAAGAGTCCGAGGAAGGGGTGGCAACCGTCCTGCCAAGTGAAAGCAATGAAGTGACCGTGAAAGTCCTGAAGCGGGCGACCTTTGAGCATGAACTGGTGAGCAACGGAAAAGTAACCGCCGGTGCCATGGCGGATTTGCGTTTTGAGACCACCGGTGTAGTGGCACACATCTACGTGAAGAACGGTGACCCGGTGCGCAAAGGGCAGAAGCTTGCCGAACTGGATAAGTTCCGCCTGAAGAACAAGACCGCGCAGGCCAAGGATGCCTTGGAAAAAGCGGAACTTGAGTTGCAGGATGTATTGATAGGGCAAGGCTATCCGGTGGGGGATGCCTCCAAAGTACCTGCTGACATCATGAAGCTGGCCCGCGTGAGGAGCGGTTACGACCAGAGCCTCGCCCAGTATGAGCTTGCCGCGTATGAAGAGGAACACGCCACGCTGGTTGCGCCTTTTGACGGGGTAGTGGCGAACCTGTTCTCCAAACCGTTCAACGAGGCAAGTACCTCGGAAGCCTTCTGCTCCATTATCGGCACTCAAGGTATGGAGGTGGACTTCACGGTGCTGGAAAGCGAACTGCCGTTGATAAAGAGTGGCGACAAGGTGATTGTTACCCCTTATTCGGATGCCGGCTTCAGGCAGGAGGGGCGCATCACCCAAATCAATCCTCTGGTGGATGACAAGGGGATGGTTAAGGTGAAGGCTGCCGTCAATGGCAAGGGACGGCTGTTCAGTGGGATGAACGTGAGGGTGAACGTGCACCGCTCTCTGGGCGGACAGCTTGTAATCCCGAAGAGTGCCGTGGTGTTGCGTTCGGGCAAGCAGGTGGTGTTTACCCTGAAAGACGGAAAGGCGCAGTGGAACTATGTGCAGACCGGTCTGGAGAATGCGGAAAGCTATAGTATGGCCGACGATGCCCTGAAAGAAGGCGATACGGTCATTGTGACGGGAAATGTGAATCTGGCACATGAAGCATCGGTGAAGGTGGTTGATAGATAATGAGTGATAAGTGGTAATTCAAAATTCATAGTTCAATTGATAAAGTTTTTGATACAGCGGCCTATTGCCGTACTGATGGCATTTACAGCATGCTTCATTGTCGGGCTGGTGACTTACTTCACCTTGCCGGTATCCTTGCTGCCCGATATTGCCATCCCGGAAATTACAGTGCAGGTGTCGGCGCAGAATACCTCGGCGCGTGAATTAGAGAATACGGTGGTGAAACCTCTGCGGCAGCAGCTCATCCAGGTGGCGAAACTGAAGGACATGGACAGCGAGACGCGCGATGGTGCAGGCATCATCCGCCTGGGCTTCGACTTCGGTACGAATACCGACCTTGCCTTCATAGAAGTGAACGAGAAGATTGACGCCGCCATGAACTATCTGCCCAAGGATGCCGAACGCCCGAAGGTGATAAAGGCAAGTGCGACGGACATTCCTGTCTTCTACCTCAATCTGACCCTAAAAAACGACAGTGCATACGGCAAGGTGGACGAACGCGCGTTTCTTGATTTGTGCGAGTTTGCCGAAAATGTCATAAAGCGTCGCATCGAGCAGTTGGCAGAAGTGGCAATGGTGGATGTCACGGGTTTGGTCGAACGCCAGTTACAGATTGTGCCCGACCCGGATAAGCTTGCTGTGTTGGGGCTCTCCATTGAAGACATAGAAAACGTGCTGGCGCAAAATAACGTGGAGCCGGGCAGCATGACTGTGCGCGACGGCTACTACGAATACAACATTAAGTTCTCCACCCTGCTGCGGACAGAGGAGGACGTGAAGGGCATCCTGCTGCGAAAGGAAGGACGTATCATCCGCTTGGGAGACTTCTGCCGGGTAGAGATTGTTCCTGCCAAGGAGAAAGGTGTCTCCATGAGCAATGGCAAGCGTGCCGTTACCCTTGCCGTCATCAAGCAGGCGGACGAGAATATGGAAGACATGAAGCTTGCCATCAACAGCACGATGGACTACTTCAAGAAAGTATATCCCGACATTGATTTTAGCATCAGCCGTAACCAGACGGAGTTGCTGGACTATACCATCTCCAATCTTCAGCAAAATTTGTCGTTGGGTTTCCTGTTCATCTGCATTGTGGCGGTACTCTTCTTGGGTGACATCAAATCACCGTTCATCATCGGGTTGAGTATGGTGGTATCTATTGTCATCTGCTTCCTGTTCTTCTACTTGTTCAAGATGTCACTCAATATCATTTCTTTGTCGGGATTAATCCTGGCGTTGGGTATGATGATTGACAGCAGCATCATTGTGACGGAGAACATTTCGCAGTATCGCGAACGGGGCTATTCGTTGCGGCGGGCTTGCGTGACGGGAACGAGTGAGGTGATTACGCCCATGCTGAGTTCGTCGCTGACCACTATTGCCGTATTTGTGCCGCTGATATTTATGAGCGGCATTGCAGGAGCGCTTTTCTATGACCAGGCATTCTCTGTTACGGTAGGGTTGCTGGTTTCCTACTTCACGGGTATCATGCTGCTGCCGGTCCTCTATATGCTGGTCTACCGGACGGGGTTGCGCGGCAGGTCGTGGTTCTCCCGCATCCGCATCAACAATCCGTTGAAGGAACATACGCTGGACCGTTTTTATGATGCGGGCATCGACTGGGTATTTTCCCATAAGACGGTAAGTATCATATTCTGTGTGGTTTCTATTCCTCTTTGTGTCTTTCTGTTCTATTCCATAGCCAAGGAGCGTATGCCGCAGATAGACCAGAATGAACTGATAGTCCACGTGGAATGGAACGAAAATATACATGTGGACGAGAACCGGCATCGTGTGAATGTGCTGTTCGGACAGTTGTTGGACAAGACTGTGGAACAGACGGCTGCCATAGGCCAGCAGGACTATCTGCTGAACCGTGAGCAGGCTCTTTCTTCTTCGGAGGCGGAATTGTATTTCAAGACTTCCTCGCCTAACGGGATTGCTCCCTTGCAGAAACAGGCGGGTGAGTGGCTGACACGGGAATATCCGTTGGCGACAGTCTCCTTTTCTCCACCCGAAACCGTGTTCGAGAAGCTTTTCGTGACCGGGGAGGCCGATGTGGTGGCGGAACTTTATGCCCGCAATAAGGAGAAGGCGCCGGCGGCGGAAGAATTGCGCGGACTGGAACAACAGTTTGCGGAGCTTACGGGGACAGCGCCCGTAGGTATCGCTTTCGAGAACCAACTTGACATAAGCATCCTGCAGGAAAAGCTGTTGCTCTATGACGTTTCGTATGACGAGCTTTACCGTACGTTGCGGACAGCGTTCAAGGAGAACAGCGTAGCTATGCTCCATTCCTACCAGCAATACCTGCCTATCAGCATTGTGGGCGAGGAGCGGACAGTGAACGAGGTGCTGCAGCAGACATTGATACAGACCCGTCCGGACAGTAAGGGCGAAGTGGAGCATATTCCGCTTCGGGAGCTGGTAAAGGTGCGTCCGGCCGAGGATTTGAAAACGATTACGGCAGGACGCAACGGTGAATATATACCGTTCCGTTTCTATGAAGTGGACGATGCTCCGGAGTTGATGGAAAAGGTGAAGCGGGAGGCAGATGCCACGGGTGACTGGGATACGGCCTTCTCCGGCAGTTTCTTCTCCAACCGCCAGATGCTGGACGAGTTGGTGGTGATTCTTTTCATCTCTATCCTGCTGATGTATTTCATTCTTGCCGCCCAGTTCGAAAGCTTCGTGCAGCCGCTCATCGTGCTGCTGGAAATTCCGATAGATGTGGCGTTCGCCTTGTTGCTGTTGTGGATATGCGGGCATACCCTGAACCTGATGTCTGCCATCGGACTGATTGTGACGTGCGGTATCATCATCAACGACTCCATCTTGAAGCTGGATGCCATTAATGAATTACGGAGGGCTGGTATGCCGTTGCTCGAGGCCATCCACGAGGCGGGGCGCAGAAGGCTCCGGCCCATCATCATGACATCGCTCACCACGATATTTGCCATGGTTCCGCTGCTGTTCTCGTTCGATATGGGGTCTGAGTTGCAAAAGCCGCTTTCCATAGCGATGATTGGGGCTATGTCTGTAGGAACACTGGTCAGTCTGTTCATCATCCCGTTGATATATTGGTTTATTTATAGAAAAGAAAGAGCATGAAGAAATTAAGTCTTATACTTTTGTTCAGTCTGGGAGCCTTTTCCGCTTTTGCCCAACAGCGGATAACGCTCGATTTGCAGCAGACCATTGCCCTGGCGAATGACAGTTCGCTGGAAGCCTTCCGTACCAAGAACATGTATCTGGCCGGTTATTGGGAATACCGCACCTATAAGGCAAACCGCCTTCCCAGCCTGACGCTGAACATGACTCCGGCACAGTACAACCGCGATATCACCAAGCGTTACGACTCCGAACAGGACCTTGACATCTATCGCAGCCAGCAATCCTTCTATGCATACGGCAATCTTGCCGTCAGACAGAATTTCGACTTGACGGGCGGTACGTTCTATCTGGATACGGAGCTGGGCTATATGCGGAGCTTCGGTGGAAACAAGTATACCCAGTTCACCAGTGTCCCGGTTCGTTTGGGCTACTCGCAGAGTCTGGTCGGTTACAATCCTTTCCGTTGGGAACGCAGGATTGAGCCGCTGAAGTACGAAAAGGTGAAGAAGGAGTATATTTACAATGCAGAGCGAGTATCCGAGCAGGCCACGACCTATTTCTTTGCGCTTGCCATGGCACAGGCGGAATATGACTTGGCCAAGGACAATGCCGTCTCCACCGATACCCTCTACCGCATCGGCATGCAGCGCTTGAAAATAGCCGCCATCAGCCGTGCCGACCTGCTGACGCTGAAACTCGACGTGGTGAACGCCCGCAATACTTTGCAGAATGCCGCCAGTGCCTTGAAGCGCGCCATGTTTTCGTTGGCATCTTTCCTGAATATGGAGAAGAACACGGATATCAGGGTGTCGCTTCCGGGACGTCCGAGGGCGCTGACCATACCGGTTGATGAGGCTTTGCTGGCCGCTCAAGCCAACAATCCGGAATTTCTGGGGCTTCGTCAGGAAGTGCTGGAAGCCGAGCAGACAGTAGACAAGACGAAGAAGGAATCGCGCTTCAATGCCAGCATCAACGCCAGCGTCGGCTTCAACCAGGTGGCAGAGAAATTCGGTGAAGCATACAGGCATCCCATGCAGCAGGAGATGGTGTCGGTCAGTGTCTCCATTCCACTGGTGGACTGGGGCGTGAGGAAAGGCAAATACAACATGGCGAGGAACAATCTGAACGTGGTGAAGACTTCTGCCCGGCAGAGTGAAATCAGCATTGAGGAGGAGGTTATCATGACCGTCAGTGACTTCAACGTCCAGCAAGCCCTCGTCGCCAGTGCCGAAGAGGCCCTCGACCTTGCCATCCTGGCGTATAACGAAACCCGCCAGCGCTTCATTATCGGCAAGGCAGACATCAACAGCCTGACCCTCTCGCTGAACCGCCAGCAGGAAGCGCAACGCAATTACATCTCCGCCTTGCAGGACTACTGGCTGAATTATTACAAGATACGGAAACTGACGTTGCACGACTTTGCCAGCGGATTTTCGCTGTCGGAAAAATTTGATTATAATAACTGATGAAACGAGTTTCTTCCTTCACCGTCATAGTGGCGTTTGTCTGCCTTGCTTTGGTAGGGGTGGCGTTGATACCGCTGCTTCCCGTCAAGCTGAATCCGTCACGCAGCCTGCCCGGCTTCACGGTGGGTTTCAGCATGCCTGGCACTTCGTCGCGGGTGGTGGAGATGGAAGTGACCAGCAAGCTGGAATCCATGCTGGCGCGTATCCGCGGAGTGAAGCGGCTGAACTCCACCTCGGGCAACGGCTACGGCAACATTACTGTGGAGCTGGACAAGCATGCCGATGTCGAGGCAGTCCGCTTCGAAGCTTCCACCATCATCCGGCAGACGTGGTCCCAATTGCCCGAAGGTGTCAGCTATCCCACCATTCACATGAAAGTGCCCGACGAGAACGCCTCACGCCCCTTCATGTCCTTCACCCTGAACGCCCCTTCCACTCCGATATTGATTCAGCAGTATGCCGAGGAGCATATCAAGCCGCGGCTGGCAAATATTCCGGGTATCTATAAAGTGGAACTCAGCGGTGCCACGCCCATGGAGTGGAGACTGGAATATGACAGTGAACAGTTGCGCTTGCTGGGTGTGACCCTATCGGACATCAGCGAGGCAGTACAGCGGCATTACCGGAAGGAATTTCTGGGTACGCACAATGTGGATACAGGTAACGGTAGCCGGGAATGGATACGCCTGGCACTGGTGCCGGAGAGCAACTCCCTTGGTTTTAATCCTGCTGCCATCACCGTGACGGCTACCGACGGGAAACTGCTCCGCTTGGACGAACTGGTGTCGGCTGTCCGTATGGAGGAGGAGCCGCAAAGCTATTACCGCATCAATGGGCTGAATTCCGTCTATCTATCCATTACTGCGGAAGAAACTGCCAACCAGTTGCAACTGAACCGTGCCGTGATGGACGAGATGGAAGCTGTTCGGCAGGTACTTCCTGTCGGATATGAAGTGCATACCAGCTATGATGCGACCGAGTACATACGGGAAGAACTGGACAAGATTTACTTCCGTACCGGTTTGACGGTACTCATCCTGCTTGTATTCGTATGGCTCATTACTCGTAAGTTGAAATATCTTTTTCTGATAGTTACCAGCCTGGCTGTAAATATAGCGGTGGCACTTATCTTCTACTACCTCTTCGGACTTGAGATGCAGCTTTATTCGCTGGCGGGTATCACTGTCTCGCTGAATCTGGTGATAGACAGCACCATTGTCATGACCGACCACATTCTGCATCGGCGTAATCTCAAGGCCTTCCTGTCGGTGTTGGCGGCAACCCTCACTACGATGGGTGCGCTTGTTATCATTTTCTTCCTTGACGAGAAGATACGGCTCAACCTGCAGGACTTTGCAGCGGTAGTGATCATCAATCTGGCTGTTTCCTTGATGGTGGCATTGTTCTTTGTTCCGTCGATGATTGAGAAGATAGGACTGGTGAGGCGGATTACGGGGAAGAAAAGGCGTCTTGTCTTGCCGGGGCTGACGCAAACATTCAAAACAAGGTTGGGACGGATTTTCAGACGTTTCCCCGTTTATTTCTCCTGCTGCTACTCTGCTCTCATCCGTTTTCTGTGCCGTTGGCGCTGGGCTGTATGCCTGCTGTTGCTGTTGGGTTTCGGTCTGCCCGTTTTTCTGTTGCCCGACAAACTGGAAGGAGGGGGAAAATGGGAAGCTGCTTACAATAAGGTATTCGGTTCGAATACCTATAAGGAGTCGGTGAAACCCATTGTGGACAAGGCGCTGGGCGGCAGCTTGCGGCTTTTCATACAGAAGGTGTACGAAGGCAGTTACTTCACCCGTAATGAGGAGGTGGTGCTCTATGCCAACGCCAACCTTCCCAATGGCAGCACCCTTGAGCAGATGAACACTTTGATGAAACGTATGGAGACCTACCTCAGCCGGTTCAAGGAAATCAGGCAGTTTCATACTTCCATCTACAGCCCCCGGCGTGCCAGTATGCAGATTTATTTCAAGAAGGAAGCCCGGAACAGCGGTTTTCCCTATACATTGAAAGCCAATATGATAAGCAAGGCACTGGAACTGGGAGGCGGCAGCTGGGGCATCTACGGATTGCAGGACCAGGGGTTCAGTAATGACGTCCGCGAGAGTGCCGGCTCCTACCGCATCAGGATGTACGGCTACAACTACGACGAACTCTATGAGTGGGCGGAGAAGCTGAAGGCCAAGCTGCTGACGCACCGGCGTATCAAGGAAGTGCTCATCAATTCGGAGTTCTCCTGGTGGAAGGATGACTATCAGGAATTCTACTTCAACCTGAACAAGGAGCACATGGCGCAAGAGGGCATCGACGCGCAAGTGCTTTTCTCTGCGGTGCGCCCCATCTTCGGCAAGAATCTGGAGATTGGCTCGGTAGCGGCCGAGCAGGGAACGGAGAAAATCAAGCTCTCTTCCCGCCAGTCTGCCGAATATGACATCTGGGCGATGCAGTTCTTCCCCTATGGAGTAGGAAACGGCAAGCATTACAAGCTTTCCGAACTGACTACTGTGGAAAAGGGACAGATGCCGCAGGAGATTGCCAAAGAAAACCAGCAGTACCGCCTCTGCCTGCAATACGAATATATCGGCTCCAATGAGATGGGCAACAAGATACAGAAACGTGACCTGGAGGAGTTCAACAAACTGTTGCCGATGGGTTATACAGCCGAGTCGGACAGCAACAGTTGGTCATGGGGCGAGAAGGACAACCGCCAATACCTGCTTCTGCTGGTGGTGATAGCCATCATCTTCTTTACGACCAGCGTTCTGTTCAACTCCCTGAAGCAGCCGCTTGCCATCATCTTTGTGATTCCGGTTTCTTATATCGGGGTATTTCTTACTTTCTATTGGTTCCGGCTGAACTTCGACCAGGGCGGTTTTGCGTCGTTTGTCCTGCTGTGCGGCATCACGGTGAATGCCAGCATCTATATCCTGAACGAGTACAACAGCATCCGACGTCGTTTCCCCCGTCTTTCCGCTCTTCGTGCCTACGTCAAGGCGTGGAATGCGAAGGTCGTTCCTATTTTCCTCACGGTAGTTTCTACCATTCTGGGATTTATCCCTTTCATGATAGGTGAGGACAAGGAGGCTTTCTGGTTTCCATTGGCGGCGGGTACCATTGGCGGATTGGTGATGTCCGTCATCGGTATCTTCTTTTTCCTGCCGGTTTTTGTGCTGAAACAGCGTGATTTTCTTAGGAAATGATTACTTTTGCTCGATTTTGTTACCTGAATGGATACTTGAATTTTAAATATGGAAAGTGCGGAGTACTCTTTGGATGAGTTATTATGTCAGTCTCTTCTGTTGTTTCGTCAGTATCGGTTTTATGATGCTCCGGAATGTGGAGAAAAGGCATTCCGGATATTGGAGGAAGCCCATGTATGGATGGGGCGTACGCAAGAGTGTGTGGATATGGCGAAATGGGGGTGCGTGATAGAGTGTCTTGCGCAGAAATACTACATAGAAGATGATACGGATGCGATTCTGGAAGAAATTGATGCTGCCTTGGTTGCGCATTGGAAGAGGATAGAGAAAATCCATGCAGAAGTCACCACCGTTTATTTATGGCTGGGGTACTATTTCCTGCTACGTTTCAGAAACCGGGAATCCCGTTCCCATTCCCGTTGTAAACAGATAATGTCCAGCTTGTTGTGTGCTTTGGTCGAAATCTTCCGTAAGGTGGAGAAGGGGGGAGCCCCGACAGAAGTCTTGTCACATCTTTCGGTAGATGTTTGGGGAGAGACCGTCTGCTGGATGGAGCAGGTACATGATTCCCGTCTTTGCGAGAAGCAGTCGTCAGCTTTGCTGGCACAACTCTATAACCTGAAAAGTGTGGAGTTGGAAAAAGGTCTGGGAAAGCAGGATGCTTTGCTCCAGCAGATTCTGGAGTTTTATTGCTTTTAAGGGAAAATTATCTCTGCTTAGTTTTATCATTTCTGCTTCCACACTTCCACCCACTTCCTGCATCCCTTTATTCATCGGCATTACAAGTGCTGTGGAAGCAACTTGAAAAGGTGGAAGCAACTTTTGCTTCCACAGCGGAAATACGCCGGAAAGTAAGTTAATGTCTTGTTTGTTAGTGTATTAATAGAATGTACAGCATTTTGCAAATATCTTGTTTACACGATATGCGTTTCGTGTAAACACGGTATTAACTTCGTAAAAGACCGTTTACCGATAGACTGCAGCTGGGCTCATAATAGGAATAAGATAGGTGCACAGTATGGGGAAACTATGAGTATAATAGGTGTTCAACGGTTATGAAGCACCTTGTTGACGGTCGTTAGTCGAGTGGTTGACGGCCGTTGGCAGAGCGCATCACGGCCGATAGGCGCTGATAACTCCGTACAGAAAATGGAAAGGAAGCCTATGTAAGGGGAAACAAGCTCTGAGCTATTTGTTTTGTTTGTCACATTTATCTTGTTTTTGTACATTGTTGAAGCGGTTTTTTGTATCTTTGAAGGGAGAGGCCGTAAAAAAGCTTATTCTCATCCAAAGTTTAATTATATATACATGGATTATGAAGCGATGTATAGTACTGTTCATAACATTCTGCTGTGCAGTTGTTTCTAATGCGCAGACAAATGGCATTGTGACTGATGGGGAAAAAGGATTGCCGTTGGCTGGTGTGAATATTTATCTCCAAAAGGATTCTGTGTATACGCAATGATAATCTGGTAAAGAACATGTTCATATGAAAAAACTGTTATATCTTGGGCTTTTGTCCGTTTGTGTACTGTTAGGTTCTTGCGTAGAGAAGAACGTATCCAATGTTTTTGATAAGGTAGAGAGGTATATGGATGTATATCCTGACAGTGCATTGCTGCTGTTGGAGCAAATTCCTCATCCGGAGGAGCTTCGTGGGAAGTAGCGGGCGGACTATGCATTGCTGCTAACGCAAGCACGTGATAAAAACTATCTGGATAGTTTGCAGTCGGATTCGTTGATAAAAATTGCGGTAGATTATTATAAGGATGATGGTGTAAAAGCAGGAAAGGCATTGTTTTATTATGGTAAAGTGGCAGCTTTGCAAGATAATGATACATTGGCTATACAAGCTTATTTGAGCGCTTTGGCTAAATTGGAGAAGACGGAAGAATATAAGTTGCAGGGATTTGTACATGAATATATCGGTGTTTTGAATACGGACAGAAAGCTATATAAAGATGCTCTCGACAATTATCAAAGTTCAGCGTATTGTTTTCAAAAGGCTGTTGATACTTTAGGAGTTATATATGTTTATCGGGATATTGCTCGTATTTATTATGTAGAACAGAAATATGACAGTGTTTATAATTACATTAATCGTGCTTTGTCCTTGTGTGAGAAAAAGAAAGGATGTATCAGTTTTGAACGGGTAATCCCTTCTTTATTACAAGTAAAAGGGATTGCCAAAAGAAATGAAGGGGATTTGGGAGATGCAATAGCCCTGTTGAAAACTGCGGTAGAGACTGAACAAGATAGGCATTCTATGCATCACTGTTCAATGTCATTGGGGAATATTTATTTGAATCTAAATAAGTTGGATGAGGCTGGAAGATGTTTCGCTTTAGCTTTGAATTCTGAAAATCCTCGTACTCTGGCGGGTGCATATCACTATTTGTATCTGTTGGAAAAGAAACAGAAAAAGTATGCAATGGCTCTCTATTTCAAAGAAAAGTCTGATTCGTTGTTAGTCATTGAACGGGATGCTAAACAAACATCTCAAATTTTGACTTTGCAACGTAAATATGAAAGAGGAAAACTTCTTTTAGAAAAGCAACAGGTTGAACGTGAAAAGCAAATACAGCTTTATTTTTGGATAGCAGTAGTCTTGTTTATTATACTGCTATGCATTGTTTTGTATTTTCTTTTGAGAAAGAGATATGAAGGACTGTTCCGGAAGAATATGCAAATAATAGAAGAAAATGAGTGCATGATTAAACGATATGTTTATGAACTTGATGTGTTGAAACAAAGGGCAGGTGAGATGGCAGAAACAAATAGAGAGAAGATTGCTAAATTGAACCAAAAGATTTTGCTATTGGAGAGTGAGAATAAAAAAATAAGTGAAAATGTATGTGTAAATGGCGTTTATCTCTTGGAACAATTGAAGAAGGAAAAGCTGATTGTGAAGAATATGACCAACCAGGAGAAAGAACAACTCCTTGAATATATAGATTTAATATATGGTAATTTTATTTCTCGGTTAAAGAAAGATTTTAAATTAACTAGTGGCAACTTGATGTTGTTGGCTTTGCTTAAAGTCGGTTTCACTTCCAGTGAATTGATGTTCACTTTTGACTGTGAGATGAATTCCATTTTTACGAAGAAACGGAGGTTGAGGGGAATCTTAAGTTTGGATACAAATGATAAATTGGAAGAATTTGTAGCTCTTTACTAGAATAATCGCTTGATTTTCGTCCACTAATTTAGAAATGTTTTTACTGTCATCTTATTGGTGTATAGAGTATTGACTTGTCTTGTGTTGTCCACTCGTATTTTCTCTAAGAAGTGATTGAATGGCTATCTTTGTAACATTCAAAACTAAAGATACTATGAAATCATTTTTTATTTTGTTAAGTTTATACTACTTTCTTGTAGTAAATGTAGTAAGTGCAGATTCAGTTACTTTTCCTTCGAGAGTAGAAATCGTCATGGATGAGGATTTTGATTTACCGGGTGGTCCGGGGAATGCTCATCGTTCTATTCCTTCAGCTACTCCTTTTTTAGCATTTTTGAATGATGACCATTCCATTGATTTGGAATTCTATCAATCGATAGGTGAAGTGGAAATTGCAATTTCTCAGAATGGGAATGTTGTTTACTCCTCTGCTGAGAATATAGACTCTCCTATATTAAGAAAAGTACAGTTACAGCAAGGTTTAGGTGGTGATTTTTTACTTGAGATAAAGGGCGCGGATGGGGCTTATGCATTCGGTAGATTTACTGTTCATTGATTTGATAATGAATATATAACACTATGAAACAAATCTCATTTTGCATCACTTGCATGAACCGGCTTATTATCGACGAAGTCATAGTGGGAATATGGTTTTTAGGTTAGCGAGTCGGTATGTAATCTGGATGCAGATAATTATCTGGGGAAAGGCTTTGCAGAGTTCGTGATGAAGAAGTTTGAGAATGAAGAAAATATATTCTATATCAGTACTCTTTGTAAACGTGATGTTTTTGGACGAATATGTTTGAAGAAGCGAGGCTTTATTGCAATGAAAGGTTATAATGAGGCTTTGGTAGGCTATGGATTTGAGGATGCAGAATTTTATGATGGTCTGGAGTCGTAATCAGGATATGAAGTCGGGTGAAACTTGTTCGTTTTTAGCTAAAGAAAAGATTGTATAACGCTTCTTTTTAGTAAGAAGCATAATAATTATTTACGTATGAAAAAAAAATTGTAGTGTATGTCTTGATGGCTTTTATAGCTCTATTTTTAATATTTAGATTCGTGTCTATATCAAATAACATAAGTCTGCAAAGAGGAATTGTTAGAAGTGTATCTGCTACAGAGCATAATGATATTGTAATAGAGTTGGAGAATGATTCTTTTTATTATATAAATAGAGGTATGGAAAGTGAAATAAATTATGAATGGTTTCAGAATTATTTGCCAGGCCATGAAATAGAGTTGTATATTCAAAATGAACATTTATTTGGGTCAAATAGTAATCGTATTGTTGAAGTAAGCATAAATGATTCTTGCATATATAAGAAGTGATTTATATTTATTCGCAAGAAAACAGTTGTATGCCAAGAAGGTGATAACTTGTTTGATAAAGAGAACAATCAGCATATTCAAATTCGGGGAGTTAGTTCGGATGGATGTTTTTTTGCTTTATTACAACCGGATGAACTTAGCGATGATAATCAACAGAGAATGGGAGTTGAAGAAGAAGGTAACCCCATAATAGCTGTTCTTTATTAAGAAGTTGATATAAAGATGAAACTGTTTTCCCATGAAGTGTGAAAAATATATCTATGAATAGTTCGTAATTCATTTGTTTTTAGTATGTTTGTGCTATTCGTATATATAGTATGAAATACTAAGGAAGAGAATGTTCTTAATGAAAGTATGAAAAGAAGAGTTAAAGCATTGACTGTTGTTTTGGCAATATGTCTTATAACTGTTTTTATTCGATGTCAGTCGAATGAAACTCCTATTCAGCAACTTGTAGTTGTTGTGAATGGGGATTCTATTGAGATGGTTTTTGTGAAAGGAGGTACATTTATGATGGGATGTACAGATGAGCAGGGATGTGACTGTGAGGATAACGAGAAACCAGCACGTAAGGAGTCGGTATCTGATTTTTACATAGGAAAATATGAAGTTACTCAAAGGCTGTGGAGGGCGGTTATGGATACTGATTCCATTTTGCCGTTTAATGGGGGATGCGGAGATTGCCCGATGGAAAATGTAAGCTGGAAAAATGCGCAGGAGTTTATCGGTAGATTAAATGCTATGACCGGTAAAACATTTCGTCTTCCGACTGAGGCCGAATGGGAATACGCAGCGCGTGGTGGACACAAAAGTAAGCACTATAAATACAGTGGCAGCAATCAGGTAAGTGAGGTGGCTTGGTATGTTGGGAATTCCTCTGGCGGACAATATGGAGAAGCTGGAACTACCCGTCCGGTAGGTCTGAAAAAAAGCAATGAATTGGGATTGTATGATATGAGTGGCAATGTTTGGGAGTGGTGCGGTGATTTGTACACTAAAGAATACAAGCAAGGTGGTAAGTCTATCCATCCGGGATGGCCTTTTGAGGGTACTTATCTTTTTTTCCGCCGAATATTGCGAGGTGGAAGTTGGGGAGGAACAGCAGAGGGGTGTCGGGTGTCGTACATTGATTACGACATTGAGAATTATAGTGACGAGTATGGAGGTTTTCGCCTTGTGATGGAGCCGGAATCGATTAAATAATGTAATTAATGATGATAAGTGATATTTTACTACTTTCAGAGTAATGAATAGAAATGGTATGAGATATATGTGGAAATTCTTTTTATTATTGATGTTGGTTGTAACTTCGTGTTCCGAAAAGCAGATTGATGGCAATGTAATTAATGTTGCGGAAGCAATGAGTAGATTGTCAGAAGGACAATCTGTACAAAATTTGTTTTCCAGCATAAGTTATATTCCTTTGGAGACTAATGAGCAGGCTATTATAGGAAAATATCCGGAGTGCATAATTATGGATAGTGCGATATTGGTATCTTCTGTCCATCAGAATCTGAAACTTTTTGACCGTACTAACGGGAAGTATATTCGGGATATTGGACACGTAGGTACTGATCCGGAAGGATATGCAAAGGATTCATGGGGGAAAGTGAGCTTTTGGGCTGATGCGGTTCGGAGAACCGTTTATCTATTGGGATGGAATAATGATTTCCTACTATATGGATTTGATGGGAAATATAAGGATAGAATTCGATTGCAAGATACAGTCAATTGTATTCTGTCCCAAAATTACTATTTGATGGATGCGGACAGAATTTGGGGACATAATAAAATGAAACTCTCTCCGGAGACGCCATCAGTCTTTTATATGGATAGAAATACGATGTCATTGACCGGTATTGCTACATGGAATTCAGCCCTGCTTCCCATGGATGAGGTTTTGTCGGTTTCAAATTTGTTGGGGGGCAATGTTGCTTATGGAGGTGACTTGGCAATGGCAGAATTTGTTGGTGACCGGAAATATTATACGGCAATCAATAGCCCTTCGTTATGGAAATCTAAGGATGCCATCCGAGTGAAACAAGCTTTTAATGATACTATCTATACTATTTCAGAGCAGGGACTTACTCCATATCTGGTTTTTGAACTGGGTGAGTGGCACTGGAGTGAGCAGCAGCAATTGGATGTAGAAGGATGTGATAAGAAAATAGCCATAGACTATATTCTGGAGAATGCAGAATACATCTATTTCCATTTTCATACAAGCTTATATTTAGAAGAAAGCCAGTCATATTGTGGATTTTACCATAAGGAAAAGAAAACTGTTGTTTGCCAAAAGGGTGATAGCTTATTTGATAAAATGAATAATCAGCATATCCAAATCAGGGGAGTCACTTCGGATGGACATTTTTTTGCTTTGTTACAACCGGATGAACTCAGTGATGATAATCAACGGAGAATGGGAGTAGAAGAGGAAGGTAACCCTATTATGGTCATGCTTTATTAAGTACTTATTCCGTCGTCTTCCCCCTTGCATCCAAATACCCTCTTTTAAACATATCCACGAACAGAAAGAATAGTGATAAGAGCAGTGGCCCGAAGATGACACCCATGAATCCGAAAAGGGACAAGCCGATTACAACTCCGAAGACAGTGATAAGCGGATGAATGTCTGCCATTTTCTTCTGGATGATGAAGCGTATCAGGTTGTCGAGCTGTGAAATGACTGCACCGCCATAGATAGCCAGGCCGATAGCTTGAACCCAGTTGCCTATCAATGCCATGTAGACAGCTATCGGAAACCATACCAGCGCTGTTCCTACCATTGGGATGATGCTGGCGAAGCAGGTCAGGAAACCGGCGAACAAGATGTTGGGAGCACCGAAAATCCAGTAGCCTATCATGGCTACTCCTCCTTGTATGACGGCGAGTAAGGGGATGCCGATGGCATTGGAGCGGACAATCATGTTGATTTCGTGGATGACGTTTTGTGTATTGTCATCGTTGAACGGTAGTAGGTCGTTGACGTACTGTTCCATCTTTTTGCCCCCTATCAGCATGAAGTAGAGTACAAAGACCAGTACGAAGATGTTGACGGCAAAACTGCTGATACCTCCCATGATGGCTTGCCCGATGCGGGGAAGAATTGAAATGACGTATGCCACCGTGTCTTTCCCCAAGATATAGTAGCCGGTTTTGGCTTTAATGATGTTGGCCGCTTCTTCGAAAGGAGCTATAATGGCTTGCGGGTCCAGATTGATGTTTTGAAGATTGACCACAGCCAGCCATACCACCAGCCCAAGCGGAACCAGAAAGCAGAGAATGGCCTCTGCCGTAATGAGGGTGGCAGCTATGCTGCGCTTCATTTTCCGCTTGTCGGAAAGATACATCATCTGCTTTCTCACCAGGATATAGATAGTCAAGGCTCCCAGCAGACCGCCCATGAATGGGGCTATTTGTCTGAAAAGAATGATTCCCAGCCCGATAATGATAGCTATCAATGAATATTTCCAGTATTGTTCTTTTGTACTCATAAAGTTCCTGTATTTCTTAGTAAAGAAACATAAAAGAAGTTGAAAAGGTTTGGAAATTGTGGCCGGAATTCAATATTTATCCTTCGTCCAGCCAGCCTGCCCCCTGGCGTATGATTTCCGGCTCCCCATTGGTGCAATCCACTACGGTAGAGCCTTCCGTACCGCCGATACCGCCGTCTATTACCAAATCGACAATATCACCGAATTTCTCGTCAATCAGTTCCGGGTCTGTGCAGTATTCAATGTCCTCATTGTCATCATGCGGCAATGTAGTTGTCATGATGGGAGCATCCAGCAGGCGGGCTATTTCCTGAATGATGGAATTGTCCGGCATACGGATGCCGACCTCCTTACGGTTGCGGAATATCTTGGGCAGACGGGTGGTGCCGTTCAGAATAAAGGTGAAGGCTCCGGGCAGATTACGCTTCATCAGCTTGAAAGTGGCGTTATCTACTTTGGCGTATTCGCTTACTTTACTCAGGTCGTAGCAGATGATGGAAAGATTGTTCTTCTTGGGGTCGATATTCTTGAGGCGGCAGATGCGCTCGATGGCGCGCTCCTTCAGTCCGTGGCAGCCGATGGCATACATGGTGTCGGTAGGGTAGATAAGGATACCTCCGTCATTCAGTAGGTCGACCACCTGCTGCAGGTCGGCGGGATTGTTATTTTTTTCATAAAGTTTCAGAAGCATGGCAGAAATGGATTTGAGTTTTATATTACATGCAAAAATAGATAATAATCGGCTTATAAACAAGCAATTCACCTTTTTAGCATCTCTTTCTCCAGTTTCTTTATCTTCTTCCAGGCCTCTTTGAATTTGGGACAGAGGGTGACGGCTTTCTCATAGTTTTTCATGGCCGCCTCCTTCATGTCATGCTTCAGGCATTCGTCACCCATAAGGATGTATTCGCGGGCATACTTCACGAGGGCTTTCTCTTTCTCCAATGCTGCTTGCTTCAGTGCACGGTTTTCCTCTTTCAGACGGTTGATGATGTTCAGCTTCCGGCGGATGAGGCGCTGCACGTTCGGTTTCTCGATGTCGTAGCGGGAATGGATGGCTTTGAAAAACTCATCCAGGAAAGTGCCGAAGTCCCCTTTGTCGAAGGCTTTGGCGGCGGCAACGTATTGAACGTCTGCCTGTGCTTGCTTCAAGGCACGGTCGATGGCGGTGCGGTTGTTGAAGCGTTCGGAGAAGCTGACAATCTCCGGACGCACGAATACATCGGCACGGCTGATGGGCTTTTTCAGCTGGATGCCTTCCAGCGAGGTGCAGCGGCTGAGGGCTACGTATGCCTGCCCACCGGCAAACACGCCGCCGGTAAAGTCGATGACTACCCGGCTGAAGGTCAGCCCTTGGCTCTTGTGTACGGTGATGGCCCATGCCAGGCGCACGGGATATTGTGTAAAGGTACCCAGTTCTTCCTCTTCAATCTGTTTCTTTTCTTCGTTGTATTTGTAGCGGATGTTTCGCCACGACTCTCGTTTGACGTCACATTCCTTGCCGTTGTCGGTGATGACGTAGAGGGTCTCTTCAATAGGGTCGAAGCCGCTGATGACGCCGATGGTGCCGTTCACCCAGCGGCGGTCGAAGTCATTCTTGATGAAGATGATTTGTGCGCCCGGTTTCAGTACCAGTTCCTGCGAGGTGGGGAGGCTGCTTTCGGGAAAGTCTCCCATGATTTCGCCGTAGAAGGTGATCGGGTCACCGGGAAGTTCCGCCAGTTTCTTGTCGTTGATGTAGTCCACATTGTCACGGCGGGTGGCGAGGGTGATGTACATGTCGGCTTCCGATTGCTCTATTTGGGTGCCATAGCGGGTGTTGAGCAGCTGAAGTTCGGTAGAGCCGACGGTATTGTTGCGGATGTGGTCCAGCACATGGATGAACTTGCTGTCTGTTTGACGGTATACTTTCTGCAGTTCGATGGAGACAAGGTCTATCTGGCCGAATACCCTGGCAGAGAAGAAATAAGGGGTAGGGTAGAATCGGTTCAGTATCTCCCGTTCATCTCCTTTGACGACGGGTTCCAACTGGAACACATCGCCCACCAATAGTATCTGTTTGCCGCCGAAGGGTTCGCGCAGGTTGCGGGAATAGACGCGCAGGATGCGGTCTACGGCGTCGATGATGTCGGCGCGTACCATGGAAATCTCGTCGATGATGACCAGTTCCAGTTCTTCTAGTAGTTTGCGGTGGGGTTTGGTGTATTTGAAAAATTCGTGGATGCGTCCCCGTTGAAGGCTGAAGTTCGGGTCATCGGGCAGCAGGGGGTAGAAAGGTAGTTTGAAGAAGCTGTGCAGGGTACTGCCTCCGGCATTGATGGCGGCTATGCCGGTAGGGGCAAGCACTACATGCTTTTTCTTCGTATTCGCGCAGATATATTTCAGGAAGGTCGATTTGCCCGTACCTGCTTTGCCCGTCAGGAATACGGACTGACGGGTATACTGAATGAGGTTCAAGGCATCTTGAAACTCTTTGTTTTGTGTATCGGGAACGAAGCTCAAAAGATTTCAGATTTATGATGGATTCCCGACTATGCCGAAATATTTCAGGGCGTTGGCGATGCCGTCTTCATCAACAGAAGTGGTTGTGTAGTTACTGGCAGCTTTTACGTCGTCATTGGCATTGCCCATGGCTACACCGATACCGGCATGGCGCAACATGCTGATGTCATTTCCTCCGTCGCCGAAGGCCATGGTCTCTTCCAGCTTGATGCCGAAGTGGCGGATAATCTGGTCGATACCGTTTTGCTTGGTGTTTCCTTTGGCTGTCACGTCTACGAAGGCAGGATGCCAGCGGCCCATCTCGCAGTGAGGGACGGAGGGCAGGATGATTGCTTCTTCCTCGGCGTTGATAAAGGGAGTCAGCTGGAAGAAGGCTTTGTCGGCATGGCTGTCGGTATAGGGCTTTGCTTCGATGGGGTCCACTTTCAGTTGGCGATGGAAGATTTCCTCCACTACTTCGCCGGGCTGGTTCACGCAGATGTCGTGCTCTCCCACCAGGATGCATGGGATGTTGCGTTCGTGGCAGAAAGCTGTCAAGGCATCCACTTCCGCTGTCGGTATGGGGCTTTTGTAGATAACGGTGTCTTCTACAAAGCAATAGGCGCCGTTCATCGTGATGTAGCCGTCTATCAGATTCCGTTCCTGCAAGGCAGACAAGTTGTTGATGATGACGCGTGGACGTCCGGTAGAAATGAAGATATGTATGCCTTTGGCTTTGGCGGCAGTCAACGCTTCAATAGTGGAAACGGGAATTTCGTGGGTCTTGAAGCTGACCAAGGTTCCGTCGATGTCAAAAAACAGAGCTTTTATCATAAGGGGTTCTTTTATCTTGTGCGCGAAATTACTTAAAAAAGCGAAGATATTTCGTACTTTTGCGCACAAATAAATGATAAATAACAAATGAAGAAACATTCTTTGAAAGATTGGATGATAGCGGTGCGTCCGTGGTCATTCCCCGCCTCTTCGATGCCGGTGGTGGTGACGTTGGCATATCTGTATTGGATGCAGCAGGACATAAACTGGGTGAACGGCATCTGGGCATTGCTGAACATCGTCGTGTTTCACGCTGCCGGGAATACCTGGAGTGATTATTTTGACTACAAACATAAGGTCGATGCAAAGGACACCTTTGGCGCCAAGACCTTGACCGACGGGATGTTTGCTCCGCGCGAGATATATAGCTTGTCGATGGCATTGCTGGCAGTTGCCCTTGTTGCGGGTGTCGGCCTGCTGTGGCGTACGGGGTTGCCGTTGCTGTACATCGGTATAGGCGGTGCAGCTTGCTCGTTGCTTTATCCACCGCTCAAGTATCGTGCGTTGGGCGATGTCGTCATCTTTTTGGCGTATGCCTTGCTGCCGACGTTGGGCACCTGCTATGTGGCTACGGGAGTAGTTGACTGGAATGTCTTGTGGATAGCTCTGCCGGTGGGACTGATTACGGTGGCCATTCTGCATGCCAATAATACACGGGATATGCGTACCGATGCCCGTGCAGAGATTCAGACACTGGCCATGAAGCTGGGAGGAAAGGCGTCGATGTACGTTTATTGTGCCGAAGTCCTTTTTCCTTTTGGCTGGATAGCCGGCTTGATAGCTGCGGGAACTCTTCCTTTATGGACCCTGCTGGTGATGCCGGCACTGGTTCCTGCCATAGGCAATGTACGGGTGGTGTCCCGTTTTCCCGGAAAGGGAGAAAGTGCCATAGCCGGTCTGGATGAGATGACTGCAAAACTCCAGTTGTTGTTCAGTCTGCTGTTCACGTTGTCGTTCGTTGTAGCCGGTCTGCTGTCATGAAGAAGCTGATTTTTACCATTCTGCTGGCTGCCGTGCTGTGGACGGTCATGTTTTCGCCTTGGACGGCTCCTTTCGTGAATTTCTGGTGGATGATGACCGGTTCTGCGCTCACACTGTCCGTGTTTGCCACCTTGTTCAATCCCGGCTGGTGGCGGGAGGTGAAGTGGAGCTTGCCGAATGTCTTGCTGGGACTTGGCATTGCTGTTGCTTTGTGGGGCGTTTTCTGGTTGGGAGACAAGGTGTCATCTTGGATGTTCGATTTTGCCCGTCCGCAGGTGGACTCCATTTATGGGATGAAAGAGGGAGAGTCTCCTTGGCTGCTGGCAGCATTGCTGCTGTTGCTGATAGGGCCGGCGGAAGAGATTTTCTGGCGCGGCTATGTGCAACGCACGCTTTCCAAACGCTGGAATCCGAATGCGGGTTTTGTGGTGGCTACTTTGATTTATGCACTGGTGCATGCCGGTTCCTGCAACTTCATGCTGGTCATGGCGGCTCTGGTGGTGGGGGCGGCATGGGGGGCGCTTTACCGTTTCTTTCCGAACCGCTTTGCCGCTATTATCTTGTCTCATGCAGTGTGGGATGTGGCGGTATTTATATTTTTCCCGATATGATTATTGTTTACAAAAATAAGGTGGCGGTAATGGATTGTATACTGAGCCCTATTCAGTCGTATACTGAAATAGGTTCAGTATACGACTGAATAGGGCTCAGTATACGACAGAAATAGGATGTATTTATACATGTTGATAATCAGATAGTTGTAAATTCTCTTTCGGGCGGTATAAAAACAAGACAAATTGATGCGTTGAATTAGTGAAACTACAATAAAAAAACAAGCAAATGACTTACAATTTTGATGAAGTAATAGAGCGCCGTGGTACCGACTCCGTGAAATGGGACGGTGTGAAGAGTGTATGGGGACGCGATGACCTCCTCCCCATGTGGGTGGCGGATATGGATTTCCGCACGCCCCCGTTTGTGATGGAAGCCTTGCGGAAGCGTCTTGAACATGAAGTGCTGGGCTATACGTCTGCGTGTGAGGAATGGTATACTTCCATTTGTAGCTGGCTCAGTCGTCGCCACGGTTGGGACGTCACTCGCGAGATGCTGACTTTTGTACCCGGCATTGTCCGCGGTCAAGCCTTCGCATTGCAATGCTTCACCAATCCCGGCGACCGGGTAATGGTGATGACTCCCGTTTATCATCCCTTCTTCCTGGTGACGCAACGCATGAAGCGCGAAGTGGTTTACTCTCCGCTCGACCTGAAAGACGGACAGTATCAGATTGACTTTGAGCGTTTCCGTAAGGATATACAAGGATGCAAAGTATTGATTCTCTGCAATCCCCATAACCCGGGCGGGCGTGTATGGACGATGGACGAATTACGCCGGATTGCTGATATTTGTATGGAAAACCATACGTTTGTCATCTCCGATGAAATTCATGCCGACTTGACTCTGCCGCCTTACAAACACCATCCTTTTGCTACTGTTTCGGGGGCTGCTGCGCAGAATTCCCTCACCTTCATGGCACCCAGCAAAACATTCAATATGCCGGGATTGGGAAGTTCGTACGCCATTATCCTCAATGAGGACATCCGCCACCGTTTTCAGGAGTTCATGGAAGCGGGCGAGTTCAGCGAAGGGCATATGCTGGCCTATATCGGTGCGGCTGCTGCCTATATGCATGGTGAGGAATGGTTGGAACAGCTGCTGGACTATATAAAGGGCAATATCGATTTCACGGAGAACTACCTGCGCGAGCATATTCCGGGCATCGGCATGATACATCCGCAGGCTTCTTACCTGATTTATCTGGACTGCCGGGGATTGGGACTGACTCAGGAGAAACTGGTGGGACTATTTGTAGACAAGGCACATCTGGCACTGAATGATGGCACCATGTTCGGTGAACCGGGTAAGGGATTTATGCGGCTGAATATCGGCTGCCCGCGTTCGGTGTTGGAGCAGGCGCTGAAGCAACTGGAAACTGCGGTTGCAGACAAATGATAGAAAAAACTATATCTCCTATATTATGAATAGATTACCTTTCCTTGGACTATTGTTTGCGTTGCTGTGCCTTGTTGCCTGCCGGCAGATGAATGAGGCACATCTGTTACATCTGGCAGAAAAGCAGGTGAATATGAATGTGGACAGCGTGTATGCCTTGCTGGTACAGATAGAGAGGCCATCGCAACTTTCGGATGAGGAGAGGCTGTTGTATGGATGGCTGAATGCTTATGTGCACTATAAGCGGCACAACTCGATGGCGGAAGATTCCTTGATATTGCCTGCTTCCGATTATTACGTCTTCCGCAACGACACGGCGAAGAATCTGTTTTCCTATCAGTTGAAAGCCTGGTACTGGTATTGGCTGAAAGAGCACGAACGGTGTATAGCTGCCATTGACAGCGGCGTAGCTTTGGCCAAGGCGCTGCAGGACACGGGAAGAATGGCTGATATGCTGATTGATAAGGCATACTGGTATGTGTATGTCTGGAAAGATTATGAGAAAGCGATAGAAACTTTCCGTACCGCCATAGCCTTGGATGCAAGAGCCGAAAGCTTCTTCTCTATGGGAATTGCCATGGGGCTGAATAAGAATGATTCTGCATCCTATTACATGGAGCGCAGCATAGAACTGGCAGTGGAGGCAGAAGATACCAGTAAGATAGTGCATTATTTGCGTAACTATGCCCAGATGCAGGCTTACCTTTTTGATGAACCTTCCGGTGCGATAGCTACTATTCGTCGTATGGAGCAGTATGTCATCGACCCGGTGCAGTTGCGTATGGGAGATCTGGTGAAAGTGGAAGTGTTCTTGAAAGAAGGGCTGCTTGATTCGGCGGAATACTATTTGAATAAGGAAAGGAAACGTGGCGAGGGCCGGAACCGGTTTCTGACGGAAGAGAATATGGTGGCAGTATATAGGGCATTGATAGATTATACACGTCACCGTACGTTTGATGTGCTGGACGTGGCGCGCTATAATGATTCTGTTGCCAATGCTCTTACTGCGTTGCAGAGTACCGTCCGGCGTAAGGATGAGTCGAAGGAGACGCTTTCGCAAGCCAACTTGATTCTGACGGTGGAACGGAAGCAGGCACAGTTGAATTTGTTGCTGGCACTGTTGGTACTGGTGCTTGCAGGTGGCGGTGTGTCCCTTTATGTCCGTAACCGGCGTAACCGGTTGATTGAAGCGGAAGAACGGGCGGAAACACTGACCCGGCTGTTGGAAGATGCGACCAAGAACCAGTCGAAGGAGGAAGACGGACAGTTTTTTCGGAAAATACTGTTGCAGCAATTAGGCATGATACGGCTGGTGGCTAAACAACCTACCTCACAGAATCAGGAGCTGCTTCGCCGCATTTCGGGTATTACCAGCCATGAACTGCCGGTAGAGAGTTTGCTGGTATGGGAGGACTTGTATCCTATCATAGACCGGATTTATGATAACTTCTACACAAAGATGGACAGCTGTTTTGGCGATGTGCTCATTGACAAAGAAAAGCAGCTTTGCTGCCTGCTCTGTGCGGACTTCTCGACGAAGGAGATTAGTGTGGTGACACAACAGAGCATTCCTACCATTTACCAGCGAAAGACGAATATCCGCAAGAAACTGGGGATGGGGGAGAAGGAAGGCATCGTAGAGTTTATAGGCAGCATATAGACCGGAAAAGGCATAATATAGACTTTTGTGAAATTAAAGTGTTGATATGTAGTGATTTGTAGTTTTGGAATATAGACTTTTTATTCCTCGATATAGACCGTTTGAGGCATGTTTTACCCCTACCTTTGTATCAGCGAAATACAAGGTGTGAAATATTGAAATCAAACGCATGATGAAAGAAAAACTACTGAACAACGTTAGAAAAAGAGTGATGGTATGGGTGGCCTTGGCAAGTATGGCAACTCTGCTTCCTGCTCAGACTTACCGGCTTTCCGGTTGTGTGCAGGACGAGAACCGCCAACCGGTAGAGGTGGCGAATGTGCTGCTGAAGCAGGCAAAAGACAGTATCTATATTACCGGTATGCTGACCGACACACAAGGTTGTTTTTCCTTTGACCAGCCACTGGGAGAATACTTGTTGCATATTACCCTTATCGGCAGCGAAGACCTCTACGTTCCCGTTGTGCTGCAAGGAAACAAAAACGTTGGCGAATTGACATTGAAATCTTCTTCTGCCTTGCTGGACGAAGTGATCGTTACGGCCGCGCGTCCCGTTATCAAGCGTCTGGTGGATAGGGTAGTGTTCGATGCACATAATACCATAGCCTCTGCCGGAGGCAGTGCACTCGACCTTCTGCGTGAAGTGCCCGGTCTGCAGGTTGGACAAAACAGTATTGGTATTATAGGTAAAGGGGGTATCAAGGTTTATATCAACGACCGTGAGACGAAGCTGTCAGGAGATGAACTGATAGATTACCTCCGTTCCTATGACGCCTCCCAGATACTGAAGGTGGAGGTGATTACCACGCCTCCGTCCAAATACGATGCCGCCGGAAATGCAGGCATCATCAATATCCGCTTGAAGTCACGCCCCAAAGATTACGTGGGTGGTACGGCTTCCGCTTCCTACAGCGCTGGTGAAAAGGACAATTACGGATATGGCGGGGTAAGCCTGAACCTCAGCAAGGGGCGCGTGTCATCCTTCCTCAACGGGGGTACTACGCAGGGCAACTATGAGACGCGTGAGAAGAATTACCGCTATTTTCCGCAGAACACCTGGAACAGCCGTGCCGACTACACCAATTACATGAATAGCTTCTACCTTCAGGGAGGTGTGGACGTATCGTTGGAACGGGACTGGACTGTAGGTATGCAGGCCATCTATAATCACAGTGCTCCCAAACCGGGCAACGCCCTTTCATGGACGGAAGTTTACGATGCCTCTACCGCCGTATTGGATTCTTTGCTGTACTCCAACAGTGACAAGGATACCAGTTCCGACCGCCTCAATCTGAATTTTCATACCGATAAGGTCTGGGATGACAAAGGCAAGAAAATGACTTGGGATGTGGATTACCTGCGTGACAACCGGGACGAAAATATGGGCTTTCTCTCGAAAACCCTCCTGCCTGACGGTACGGAGATTCCGGGCACAAACTTCGACTACAACTATCTGCAACATCGCAAGGTAGATGTAGTCTCCTCCGCTCTTGATTTCATCCTTCCTTTTGAAAAGTACAAGATAACGGCAGGTGCCAAGGTCTCCTTTACCAACACTCGCAACGGTATCAATTACGATACGTCGGACCCTACGCTGGTGCAGGATGATTATTTCCGTTACAAGGAGCAAATCTATGCCTTATATGCTGATTATAGCCGTGAATATTCCGAACGTTTTTCCATGCAGTTGGGCTTGCGTATGGAGCACACCCGCACTACCGGTATTTCTGAAGCGAAGGATACGGAGGACAAGCACGACTATACGCGCTTATTCCCTACTGTCTATCTGCTTTATTCGCCTACAGACGGGCATGCGCTGAACTTCAGTTTCTCCAACCGCATCTCCCGTCCGTCACAGAATATGGTCAATCCTTTTCCGTTCTATCAGAACAAATATACATATGCCTGCGGACGTGAGGACTTGAAACCCAGCTACACTTACAATGCAGAACTGGGATATACGTTGAAGAACAACTTCAATGTTTCCGCTTATTATTCTTATTCGGACGATGTATTCTTCCAGGTTGTGGACTTGGATGCCGAAACGAATGTGACTTCTTTCCTTTGGGAGAATTTCATGAAGACGCATGCTTTCGGGCTTAACAATTCGTACACTTTCCGTACCAAATGGCTGCAAGCTTACGCCCAGCATGGAGTGAGCTATCGCCGGACTACCTCCAGCGCTGTCACCACCTCTCCCGAGGAGAAAGGATGGGCTTATGACGCCAGTCTGCGCAACACTTTCTTCTTCAATGAAAAGAAGACTCTTCTGGCCACGTTGTCCGGTTCCTATTCTTCCCGTCAGTATCAGGGCATCTATCTGATGAGTCCCACTTACAGCGTCAGTGCAGGTATGCTTTACCGGTTGTTGGACAATAAGCTCAACCTCAGCCTGAATGTCAACAATCTGTTTGTCAGCCATTCCAAATTGGAAACCATGTCCAACGGGCTGAAGATAATTGCAGATAACCAGTTCTCCTTTACCAGTTTCCGTATCGGTGTATCCTATACTTTCGGTGGAGACATACGTAGCAAGGGGCAGCGGAACAGTAACGAGGATATTCAGAGAAGATTATAATAAGAAGTTTATTGCGTGTTGGCAATTGGGAGAAAATACTTATCTTTGTGATACAAGCGATTGTAACAACGATTAATATAAAACCATGATGAAACAGAAACTTCTTTACCTATTGCCACTCTTCCTATTGTCGGGATGCGGGCAGGCTACTTACAAGAATGCATCTCTGCCGGCAGAAGAGCGTGCTGGACTTTTGCTGAAGGAACTGACGCTCGAAGAGAAGGTGTCCTTGATGATGGACAGCTCCAAACCGGTGGAACGTCTGGGTATCAAGCCCTATAACTGGTGGAATGAAGCGTTGCATGGAGTGGCGCGTGCCGGGCTGGCCACAGTGTTTCCCCAACCGATTGGTATGGCGGCATCTTTCTCGCCGGAGACTGTATACGAGGTATTTACTGCCGTATCCGATGAGGCCCGTGCCAAGAATGCCTACTATGCATCTCAGGGAAGTCGTGAACGCTATCAAGGATTGACGATGTGGACGCCTACGGTGAACATCTACCGCGACCCCCGTTGGGGAAGGGGTATAGAGACTTATGGGGAAGACCCTTATCTGACCAGCCGTATGGGAGTGATGGTTGTAAAGGGGTTGCAGGGTACGAACGATGGAAAATATGACAAGCTGCATGCTTGTGCCAAGCACTTTGCCGTACACTCAGGTCCGGAATGGAACCGCCATGAGTTTAATGCGGAAAATATCAAGCCCCGTGATTTGTATGAAACTTATCTTCCTCCTTTCGAAGCTTTGGTGAAAGAAGGAAAAGTGAAGGAGGTGATGTGTGCCTACAACCGTTTTGAGGGCGATCCTTGTTGCGGTAGCGACCGCCTGCTGATGCAGATTTTGCGCGATGAGTGGGGATTTGACGGTATTGTCCTTTCGGACTGTGGAGCTATTGCCGATTTTTACAGAGATTATGGTCATAAGACGCATCTTGATGCAGAGTCCGCTTCGGCGGCTGCGGTGTTGAGTGGGACTGACTTGGAATGCGGTTCGAGTTACGAGGCCCTGGTAGAAGCGGTGAAGCAGGGAAAGATTGATGAAAAAGCAGTGGATGTAGCAGTCAAGCGCCTTTTAACGGCCCGCTTTGCACTGGGTGAAATGGACGAGCCGGAGAAGGTGTCCTGGACCGGCATTCCTTTCTCTGTGGTGGCTTCTGCCGGACACGATTCTCTGGCGCTCGACATGGCGCGCAAGTCAATGACACTGCTTATGAACAAGGATAATACCTTGCCGTTGAAGCGTGGAGGTCTGACTATAGCCGTGATGGGTCCGAATGCCAATGATTCTGTGATGCAATGGGGAAATTATAACGGTATGCCTCCGCACACAGTTACCATTCTGGACGGAATTAGAAAAGCTTTGGGGAGTGATGACCGGCTTATTTATGAACAAGGCTGCGGATGGGTGGAGAGAGCTCAGATACAGAGCGTCTTCAATCGTTGCAAGACTGCCGACGGGAAACCCGGATTCAGTGCACGCTACTGGAATAACGTGACTCGTGACGGTGAGCCAGTCACTACTGCCCAAGTGACCACTCCTTTCCATTTCTGTACATCCGGTGCCACGGTTTTTGCTCCGGGTGTGAACCTTACCGACTTCTCGGCTACCTACAACAGCGTATTCACTCCCGACCAGTCGGGAGAGGTGGTCTTTGACATCTATGCTTATGGCTCAGGGAGATTGCGGATAAATGGGGAGGAAGTGAGAGGATTCTCCAATCAGCACGGTGGGCAGAAGAGTGCTTATACTTTGCAGGTACAAGCAGGAAAAACGTATGACGTTGAATTGGATTTTGAATATTTCCGTAGCGATGCACTGCTGAACTTCGACCTTGGATTTAAGAATGAAGTGGATGTGAGGAAATCTGTGGAGCGTGTAAAGGATGCTGATATCGTGGTCTTTGTGGGAGGAGTCTCTCCGAACCTCGAAGGCGAGGAGATGGGTGTTGAGCTTCCCGGATTCAGAGGAGGTGACCGTACCGATATCGAGTTGCCTGCTGTCCAACGGGAACTGATTGCCGCCTTGCACCGTGCCGGCAAAAAGGTGGTGTTGGTGAACTGTTCGGGTTCTCCCATCGGTCTGGAGCCGGAAACCGGGAGGTGTGGAGCCATTCTGCAGGCATGGTATCCCGGTCAGGCAGGCGGTACGGCTGTAGCCGAAGTATTGTTCGGCGATTACAATCCGGCAGGACGCTTGCCAGTGACCTTCTACCGCAATGTGTCTCAGCTCCCGGATTTTGAGGATTATAACATGACCGGCCGGACTTACCGTTACATGACCCAGGAACCGCTTTTTCCCTTCGGTCATGGATTGAGCTATACCTCTTTCAGCTATGGTGCTGTGGTGCTTGGTTCGGATAATATAAAGTCCGGTGAGAAATTGAGATTGAGTGTCCCCGTAACCAATACCGGCAAATGTGACGGTGAAGAGGTTGTGCAGGTCTATTTGAAGAAAAACGATGATGTAGAAGGACCGAGCAAGGCATTGCGTGCTTTCAAGCGGGTACATATCCCAGCAGGAAAGACGGTCGATGTAGAGTTTGATTTGGGTGATAAAGAGTTGGTGTGGTGGAATCCGCAAAGCAATACCATGTGCGTTTCCGAAGGCAGTTATGAACTGATGGTGGGCGGTAGCTCGCAAACTGCTGGTTTGCTGCGCCGGTCTTTTGTCATTCAGCCTTGATACATCACTGACAGAGTCAAAAAAAGCTTTCCGCTTGAGGGTGAGTTATGACCCTCAAGCGGAATTTTTATATACTGGGAATACATGTTCTTAATAATCCTTAATACTATATGTTAACTCCCTTGTTTCTTTGTACTTCTCTAATTTTAATTGATATATTTGTGATATCATTATGATATCAATTAAATTTATAGAATATGGAAACAAAAGAGTGTGGTTTCAGTGGTTTCAAGATGAATGGCTTTCTGGCCTTGTTCCTTCATTTGGTAGTGCTTACGGCAGTGATAATCTTTGGGTTTATCATTTCTGTGCCTACCTTGATCCTTTCGGTGTGTCTGTGCCTGGTATGGTTCATTATGTTTGCCGGCTATATGGAGCTGGAGCCGAACGAGGCGCGTGCCATGGTGTTCTTTGGCAAATATAAAGGGACGTTCAAGGAGACCGGCTTTTTCTGGGTAAACCCTTTTCTTAATAAGAAGAAGCTTTCGCTTCGTGCACGCAACCTGGATGTGGAGCCGATAAAGGTGAACGATAAGATTGGTAATCCTATTCTCATAGGGCTGGTATTGGTGTGGAAGCTGAAGGACACCTATAAAGCCATGTTTGAGATTGATTCACAAACAATGGCTGCATCCGCTCCGACAGCGGGTAATGCCAACCAGGTCAGTCTTGGCAATGCGGTGGCCAATCGTATGAATGCGTTCGAGAACTTCGTCATGATACAGAGTGATGCCGCTCTTCGTCAAGTTGCCGGTCAGTATGCCTATGATGATAATGAGGCTGATACGGAAGAGTTGACACTTCGTTCGGGCGGTGAGGAAATCAATGAACAGCTGGAGCAGAAACTGAATGAACGCCTGGCCATGGCGGGTATGGAAGTGGTGGAAGCCCGCATCAACTATCTGGCGTATGCGCCCGAAATTGCCGCTGTGATGCTGCGTCGCCAGCAAGCATCCGCCATCATTACGGCACGCGAGAAGATTGTGGAAGGGGCAGTCTCTATGGTAAAAATGGCGCTCCATAAACTTTCTGAAGAAGAAATTGTTGAACTGGACGAAGACAAGAAAGCAGCAATGGTCAGCAATCTGTTGGTAGTGCTTTGTGCGGACGAGGCTGCACAACCGGTAGTCAATACGGGAACGTTGAACCATTGATAAAGGATACGGATGAAAGAGATGGGGGTTATAGGACGATGGGCTCTTATACTGCTCTTGCTGGGCAATGTATATGGGGGCTTTGCACAAGATGCGAATACTGCGCGCGCGCAGCACATTTATGAATTGTTTGTGGCAGGGCAAGGTGACAGTATCCATGCGGCATTGAACCGGGAGTTGCAGGAGAAGCTGGCTCCGGCACTCTTCAATGATTCTTTCCGGCAGGCGGAGAAAATGTTCGGTAAATCCATATCAAAAGGAGAATGGAAGACCGATTCTGCCCAGGGAATTACTATCTATTATTCCGATGTGGAGTTTGAACGCTATAATCTCCGCTTTCTGGTGGCTTTTGATGCTGACGGGGCGCTGAACACAATCCGATTGGTACCTGCGCCTGCTGCCAGCACTGCCCAACCGGTAGCCTATGACAAGACAAAGATGGATGAAAGGGATATTACGCTGGGAGCCGACGGCTACAAGCTTCCCGGAACGTTGACTTTGCCCAAGCGGGCAGTCGGTCCGGATGCATGCAGGGTTCCTTGTGTTATTTTGGTACATGGTTCCGGTCCTCACGACCGTGACGAGACGATAGGTCCCAACAAGCCTTTCCGTGACCTTGCCTGGGGATTGGCGAAACGCGGCATTGCTGTCGTCCGCTATGAAAAACGGACAAAGGCATATGGTGCGGCTTGCGTTCCTGCCGGTCGCGAACTCGATTATGATACTGAGGCCGTGGACGATGCCGTTGCCATAGTGGAGCAGGTAAGGGCTTTGCCCGAGCTGGCTCCTGACAGTGTGTATGTGTTGGGGCACAGCCTGGGAGGTACATTGGCTCCCCGTATTGCCGGGCGTTCGAAAGGTTTGGCAGGTATCATTATCCTTGCCGGACTGGCAAGATCGCTTGAAGATGCTCTTGAGGAACAGTTTTATTATACCTCTTCTTTGACGGATTCTTCAGTCAATGTAAAGGTTCAACTTGATGAGCTGAAACAACAGTTGGCTAATGTCAAAAAGCTTGGTACCGAAGAGTTCGATGAGACAATTCCCTTACCGTTGGGGCAGCCCCGCTCATATTGGCTGTTTGCCAATGCTTACAAACCGGTGGAGGTTGCCGCTAAACTAAAGCTGCCTATATTTGTTCTTCAAGGGGAGAGAGATTATCAAGTGACTATGGAAGACTTCGGTTTATGGCGTTCCGGCCTGTTGCGTTGTAAGAATGCATATTTCAAATCTTATCCGAAATTGAATCACTTGTTGCAGGAAGGCAGCGGCAAGGCGACTCCGTTTGAGTATAGCCATGCTTCGCCCGTCCCGGCATATGTTATGGATGACATAGCCTCCTTCGTGCGGCGCAAGCAGAATACTCTTTGATTGGTACTTGGTTATATCAAAGTAACTTCAATCGTAAATCGTAAATCGTTAAATAGTAAATAAACAGTGGCTAAAAAAGAAACTTCAACCAAAAGCTTTGTCCTCCGTGTGGATGCTGCAACGATGGATGCCATTGAAAAATGGGCAGCCGACGAGTTCCGTAGTACCAATGGACAGCTTCAGTGGATTATCGCTGAAGCATTGCGGAAGAGTGGGCGGATGAAGAAGTCCAAGAATCCTCCTCCGTCTGAAGAGAAAGCAGAGGAGGATTCGTAATAACAGATTCTAAATCGCAGATAGTATGATTAATCTTGGTCCTTATTCCGGCAAGAATTGCCCTAATGTCCGTTTTCAACCCACTGTGATTGACCGTATTCTGGAAGGTACGGCCCTGCTTATCGTGCTCGTTACGTGGATTAGCATTTACTGGCTGTATACCCAAAGAGAAGGTGCCCTGCTGCCCGCCGTCTGGGTGATGGGTGGCTGTTCCATTTTCTGTTTCCTTTTGATGGGGGGATTGGCGTATCTTCCCGTCCGTTTCATCAATTTCCCTATTCGGGTCACCGAGCGCAATGCGGCTGTTCAATATTTGTTTGCCATACGCCTTACCCGGGTGATGAACATCATTCTGTTGTTAGTGCTTTTGGGCAGTGTTTGGGGCTTGTATTATGCATTCGGCAAACTCCTGCTCCTTGTCTCGTTTGTTTTGTTGGGGGTGGCATTTATAGGATACTATATACTGGCGTTTAAATATAAGTAGCCTTACAGTCTGTTTAATAGTCCTTTTTACCACTTACCCTCCTTTCTCATCTTTATTTGTTGTTATAAATCTGCCATTACCTACTAATGGTTACTCTTTCTCTTCTTTTCGTAATTTTTAGGTATTGTTCTCCTTTTTAACTACCTCTACCTTTGCCCCAATAAAATTTAAGATAAAAGATGAGAAAATTAACAGGCTTATTCGTTTTATGTTTTCTGCTTTCTGCCAATGCTTTGCAGGCTGCTGAACCTGAAAAAGTTACTTCTGCAGCAGAGAGTACGGAAATTTCAACAGACAAAGAGAAAAAGGAAAAAGTAGCGAATGATGGCGACAACTACAAGAAATTCCGTTTCGGTGGATACGGAGAAATGGTTGCAAGTTTTAAGGATTATGGTATTAACCGTTTCTATGGTGCGCCTGAAGGCAATCCAGACAAACATAGGAATACAATTTCTATACCCCGTTTCGTGTTGGCTCTGGATTACAAGTTCAATTCCAAATGGATACTCGGTGCTGAAATCGAGTTTGAATCCGGTGGTACGGGTACTGCTTATGAACTTGAGAATACGGAAAACGGTGAGTATGAAACGGAGGTGGAAAAGGGTGGCGAAGTGGCTATCGAGCAATTCCACATTACCCGTTTAATTGTTCCACAATTCAACATACGTGCCGGTCACGTCATTGTCCCGGTAGGATTGACCAACGCCCATCATGAACCAATCAATTTCTTTGGAACTTATCGGCCGGAAGGAGAGACAACCATCCTTCCTTCTACGTGGCATGAAAACGGACTCGAGTTTTTTGGTTCTTTTGGAAAAGGATATGCCAGCTTTGATTATCAAGCCATGATAGTGGCCGGTCTGAATGCCAATGGTTTTGACCGTAACACCTGGATAGCAAGTGGCAAACAAGGCATCTTTGAAGAAGACAACTTTACTTCACCGGGCTATGTGGCTCGTCTGGACTACAAGGGGGTTCCGGGGTTGCGTATAGGCGCTTCGTTTTATTACTGCGCTGATGCCGGTTCCAATTCTGACAAAGCGGATACTTATTCGTCTACCGGTAAGATTCCGGTAAGAATCTACACGGCAGATGCCCAATACCGTAATAAATATGTGATTGCCCGTGCCAATATGGTATACGGAAATTTGGGCAATTCAGCGAAGCTTAGTGAGGCAAATACCAAATTGTCGAATAAATCTCCTTACAGCCGTATAACCCCCATTGCAAAGAATGTAGTCAGTTATGCAGCCGAGGCCGGTTTGAATATCAGCGCTTTCTTCAAAGGAAACAAGAAAGTTCCGGTTATCTACCCCTTTGCACGTTATGAATATTACAATCCGCAAGAAAAGGGAGAGGCTAGCCAGATAATGGAGAAACGTTGTCAAGTAAGCATGTGGACTGCTGGATTGAATTGGTATGCCTTGCCTAATCTGGTGGTAAAGGCTGATTACACCACCCGCCAAATCGGAACAAACAAGGTTTTTGGAACTGGCAAGTATAATAGTGAAAATGAGTTTTCGATCGGTATTGCCTATATCGGTTGGTTTGTCAAGAAGTAGATGAATAGTAATCAATTAATTTTATACAGATGAAGAAAAATTTCTTTTATGCGACAGCTTTGGTATTAGGGCTGGCATTTACGGCTACTGCTTGTAGCGATGATGATGACAACAGTACAGTTAATCCTGCTGACATTGAGTATAATTCGGAGAATGCGGCAAGTTGGCACAACTACATGAGAAATGTGGCGGCTTTGTTGAAGACAGATGCCACCAATCTTTATGATTCTTGGAATACGAGTTATAAGGGTGGGGCAAGTTTTGCAACTTCCTTCAAGGCTCATAATGGTGCCTATAACTTTTCAAGTGCCTGGAACTGTATAGAGCAGGTTATCGACGGTTGTGTTGAAATCTCCAATGAGGTAGGTGAGACGAAGATTGGTGATCCATATAATAAATATATGGCAAACAATGTTACAGAGGCCCTCTATGCTGTTGAGTCATGGTATAGCTGGCATTCCCGTGATGATTATACCAATAATATTTACTCAATCCGCAATGCCTATTACGGCTCTTTGGACGGTAAGGTGAGCGACAAGTCAATTTCAAAATTGGTGGCTGGAGTCAATGCGGAGTTGGATACGAAAGTGTCGGCAGCTATCACTACGGCAGCATCGGCTATTCAGGCTATTCCCCAACCTTTCCGTAATAATATCAACAGTCAGGAAACGGTAGCGGCTATCAAGGCTTGTGAAGAACTGGAAAGTGTATTGGATAAGGAGTTGAAACCTTATATCAGGGACAATAGCACCATTAACAGCAATGAAGCACTTGACCCGATTGTTGAAAATTATGTCAATGTTGTGGTTTTGCCTACCTATAAGGATTTGAAGGAGAAGAATAGTACGCTGTATGACGCTGTGGTGGCTCTTGCCAACAATCCCTCTAACAGTGCTTTTGAGACGGCATGCAATGCTTGGATAACAGCCCGTGAACCTTGGGAGGAAAGTGAGGCGTTCCTATTTGGGCCGGTGGATGAGCTGGGACTTGACCCGAATATGGATAGTTGGCCTTTGGACCAGAACGCCATTGTCCAGATTCTGAATTCCCAGAAATGGGGCGATTTGGTATGGAGCGAGGGTGATGATGATGCAAAAGTTGAATCTGCCCAAAATGTACGCGGATTCCATACTTTGGAATTCCTGCTTTTCAAGGATGGCAAGCCTCGTACAGTTAAATAAGAATTATTTATAAACAATACTCAAGAAGTAAAGGGGAGGATTTGGAGAATCCTGCCTTTACTTCTTTGGCATGTTTGGATATGCCATTATTAAAAAGTAGATAAAGATGATGAATCGTTTAATGAGATATTCATGTTTTCTCCTTTGTTTGTCGGCAGGTTTGACTGCTTGTGATGATGATGGGATTGACGTGTTGGATATAGAGATTCCTGAAGGATACGCTCTGTCTGCCGGAACGTCCACAATCTTCATGAATTCATCCAAGGCCTATGATTCACCGGCAGACTGGGTGTCGGGTGTTTACAACAGTCGCTTTAATGATGGTGACGGGCTTTACGATGATGTGCGTACGAGTAGCAATGGCATGGGAGGGGGGCTTGGCCCGGTCTATGCGGGGTATTCTTGTGGCAGTTGTCATCGTAATGCCGGCCGTACCAAACCGACGCTGTGGAGTGAAGGTGGATCGGGTAGTTACGGGTTTTCCTCGATGCTGGTTTATATAAGCCGCAAGAATGGTGCGTTTTTTCAGGATTATGGTCGTGTTCTCCATGACCAGGCCATTTATGGAGTGAAACCGGAGGGAAAGCTTTCTGTGGAGTATACTTATGAGACTTTTACCTTTCCCGACGGAGAGAAGTATGAACTTTGCAGACCGGTTTATTCCATATCCGAATGGTATGCTGACAGTATAAAGCCTGAAGATATGTTCTGTACGGTGCGTATCCCGTTGAGACATGTCGGTATGGGGCAAATGATGGCTTTGGAACCTACGGAGATTGAAGCGCTTGCTGCAAAAAGTAATTATCCGGAGTATGGTATAAGTGGCCGTTGCAATTACATTACCGAACGTGGTGTGAGAAGCTTGGGGCTGTCGGGAAATAAGGCTCAACATGCGGATTTGACTGTTGAACTTGGTTTTTCAAGTGATATGGGTGTTACCAATAGCCGCTATCCGGAAGAGATATGCGAGGGGCAGTCCCAGGTGAATCAAGGCAGCATGATGGGGCTTTCTTATGCCCAGTTGGATGTTTCTACAGAAGATATGGAAGATGTTGACTTGTATATGCAGAGTCTTGGTGTTCCTGCACGGCGTAATGTGAATGACCCGCAGGTGATAAGGGGAGAACAGAATTTCTATAAAGCCAAGTGCCATCTTTGCCATGTCACCACGTTGCATACCAAGCCTCGGGGCTCCGTGCTGTTGAACGGTACCCGTTTGCCATGGTTGGGAAGTCAGACAATTCACCCCTATTCGGATTTTTTGCTGCATGATATGGGCTCCGAAATTATGGGAGTCGGTCTGAATGATAACTATGTAAGTGGGTTGGCGCGTGGCAATGAATGGCGCACTACTCCGCTTTGGGGTATTGGGCTTCAGGAAAAGGTAAACGGACATACCTACTTCTTGCACGATGGTCGTGCCCGCAATCTTGTTGAAGCCATAATGTGGCATGGGGGAGAGGGAGAAGCATCGAAAAATCTCTTTAAGAACATGAGTAAGGATGACCGTGATGCCCTGATTGTATTTTTAAATTCACTTTAGAACTAATAAGCTTTATATAAAAAGTAATTATGAAGAAATTTTTATATGTCGCCATGCTGGCTGTTTTGCCTTTGACCGCTATGGCGCAACATGAGGAAGATACGGAGAATGGTGTAGTGTCATTGGCCGGAAGAGAAGGTTTTACCATTGAAACAAAGAAAGGTGACTTTGTTTTCAAGCCTTATCTGTTGGTACAAACGAGTGCTAATTTCAATTGGTATGATGATGAAGGCTTGGATAAGGCTTATAACCAAGATAATATTGCCAATTCGGGTTTTTCCATTCCTTATGCCGTACTTGGCTTTACTGGCAAGGCTTTTGGAAAAGTAGCTTTCAATCTGTCCATCAATGCTGCTGCAAGTGGAGGAGCGCTGTTACAGCAGGCGTGGTTCGATGTACAGCTGAAAAAACAATTTGCGATTCGTGTCGGAAAGTTCAAGACTCCATTCTCGCATGCCTATCTGACAACTCTTGGCGAAACACTGCTTCCCCAGTTGCCGGTTTCTCTGACGTCTTCTGTAATTTTGCCTTATTCGTTGAATGCCGTGACGCCTAATATCGGTACGGGATTTGACCTGGGTGTTGAAATTCACGGTCTGGTGGCAGATAAGTTCGGTTATGAAGTCGGCTTGTTCAATGGAACCGGAGCTTCCGTGAATACAGCTTCAAAGACGATGAGTGATGACTGGCATATCCCTTCATTGCTGTATGCCGGACGTCTGACTTATATGCCCAAGGGGGTGATGCCTTCCACACAAGGTAATCCTAACCGTTTGAACGAGGATAAGATATTATTCGGTCTTTCGGGTTCTATCAATGTGGAGAGTGAAAATGAGAGTACCAATGATACCCGTGTGGGGTTGGAATTTGCCATGTTGAAGAACAAGCTCTATCTGGCGGCTGAAGCTTATTATATGAATGTAGGTTTCACCAAACGGCAAAAGATAAATGAATCGTATAGCTTTTTAGGCGGTTATGTGCAAGGTGGTTACTTTGTCGCTCCCCGCCTACAGCTTGCCGCACGCTACGATATCTTCAATCGTAACGGTACGGATGACGACGGTTTCCTGAATATGCCTGCTGTAGGTATGAACTACTTTTTCAGAGGATGCAACTTGAAATTGCAGGCAATGTATCAGTATGTAGCCCGTTGGGGACACGACACGCAGCTCGACCGTGATAATGATAATTTAGGTCTGGCCACTCACTCTGCCACGGTGATGCTTCAATATACATTCTAAATGAAGTCAGGAAAGGATTCGTCTATGAAAAAATACATTCTTTTCTTTTTTCTGCCCGTGCTTCTTATAGGTCTGCATGCATGCGATGAGGGGAGAATTTATGAGAATGCCGTTGTGGCCACGGGTGAAGGACGCACAGTGAAGATGACAGGCCGGATTAGTGGTGTGGATAAGTGGTCGGGCGACTATAGTGTGGTAGTGGCAGGATTTGATGATGAAAGCGATTATGCCATTGTTTCAAAGGTTGTTCCGGCATCCGAATCGGATAATGATGAAATCCAGTTGACAATGTCCGGCATAACGGATGAGGTGACAACTGTCGAGCTATGTGTAATCAATAAGTTGAGGAAGCGCATTGTCAGTTTGGTGGCAATGGAATGTACTGAAATCGCTGATACTATACTTATGGATGCAGGAACAGTTGATGCAAGTATGTACAATGCCATTCAACAAAAAATATTCAATGCCACTTGTACGGCTTGCCATGGTCTTAGCACCACTCCGGGTGGTGGCTTGAATCTGCTGGAAGGACATAGCCATGCTGATCTGGTCAATCGGGCTTCAACGACGGTGGACGGTAAAATGAGGGTTATGCCCGGTAATGCGTCAGAAAGTGTCTTGCATCTCATATTGGGTACGGACATCAGCTCGGATTGGCGTATAGACCATTCTCAGATGATAACCTCATCTGATATGCAGTCTTTGATTGGCAACTGGATTGACGATGGTGCACAGCAGTAATAATGATGGGCCTTACTGGTAATACCGGTACTTTTTTGAACAACAACGACTAATTGATATTTAATATGAAAAATAAACAACAACAAACTAATCAATTGGAGAATACCTTAACCGAAATCTTTAAATATGAGGTAGAAGCGGGTGTTTCAGAATATCATGTAATGATTCATGCCACCAGACCGGAAGCGACTTATGAAGAACAGCTGAATGCGGTGGTCGACACTTACTGCCAACTGCGTGAAAGTGAACTACAAGGTGCTGTTGCCATCTTTAAACGCTACTTTCTAAGTGACGCCGCCAATCAAGCAGATATGCTACTGGCGCTTTCGGCAGAATGTTCGGATTGTGCACTCTCCGTGGTAGAGCAGCCGCCGTTGAACGGTACAAAGATTGCACTGTGGGTCTATCTGCAGAAAGGTGTAGAAACACAGGTACTTCATAACGGATTGTTCGAAGTGAGACATGGCGCCTACCGTCACCTTTGGGGAGGCGGCTCTTTCAATCGTGCAGCCAATTCGGAATACCAGACCCGTCTGCTGTTGAATGACTATGTGATGCAGCTGATGGAACAGGGCTGCAAGCTGGCTGATAATTGCATACGTACCTGGTTCTTTGTACAGAACGTGGATGTGAATTATGCCGGAGTGGTGAAGGCACGTAATGAGGTGTTCGTCACCCAGGACCTGACGGAGAACACGCACTATATTGCCAGTACCGGTATCGGTGGCCGTCATGCCGACCCAAAAGTGACGGTTCAGATGGATACTTATGCTGTAGATGGTTTGAAATCTGAACAAATTCACTACCTTTACGCACCGACACATCTGAATCCCACATACGAATACGGTGTGAGTTTCGAGCGAGGTACGTATGTGGATTATGGCGACCGTCGCCAGGTGTTTATTTCGGGTACTGCGAGCATCAATAATAAAGGTGAGGTGGTATATCCCGGAGACATTCGCAAGCAGACGGAACGTATGTGGGAGAATGTGGAGGCTTTGTTGAAAGAGGCTGGCTGTACGTTTGATGATTTAGGACAGATGATTGTTTATCTGCGGGATGTTGCAGACTATACCGTGGTCAAAGGAATGTATGACGAGCGTTTTCCGGATACTCCGAGAGTGTTTGTATATGCTCCCGTATGTCGTCCGGGTTGGCTGATAGAGATGGAATGTATGGGAGTCAAGTCTTTAGAAAACAAGGAGTTTGCTCCATATTGATTTTTTACTTTTAATTGATAGCTCTTAATTGAAAAAGTTTCTCATAGCTGTTTATGGTTGTTTGCTGCTCTTACTTGCTGCAACTACGTTTGTAGAGCAGACATACAGTACGGATTTTGTAGAAAAGCATGTTTATCATACGATTTGGTTCTGTTGTTTGTGGGGAGCCCTTGCTGCGATGACTGTTGTTGTGCTTGTAAGACAGCGGTTGTGGCGGCGTCTCCCGACGTTGTTGTTGCATGGCTCCTTCCTCGTGATTTTGGCGGGAGCCATGACTACGTTTCTTTGTGGCCGAAAAGGATATGTGCATCTTACTGTCGGCAGTGAGGTGAACTGCTTTTTGGAACAAGACGACAGGCAGGTTGTAGAGTTACCGTTCACCTTACGTCTGGACAGTTTCCGGATTGAGTACTATCCGGGTACGGATGCTCCTGCAGATTATATCAGCTATATTCACGGTGAGACGCCCGTCTCCATGAACCGTATTCTTTCACGGCAGGGGTTCCGCTTTTATCAGTCTTCCTTTGATGAGGATATGCAGGGGAGCTGGCTGACAGTGAATTATGACCCGTGGGGGATAGGGATTACCTATAGTGGATACCTCTTGTTAGGTGTCTCCATGCTCTGGATGCTGGTCAGCTGGGGCGGAGAGTTCCGCAGGCTGCTGAGGCATCCGTTGTTGAAGAAGGGAGGAATGTTTGTTCTATTGTTGCTGTGTCTGGGAAGTGGGGTACATGCGCAGAAGAGAAGCCTTCCGGCACTGGCACGCAAGCAGGCGGATAGTCTCGCCCGTAAGCAGGTGATTTATAATGACCGTGTGGTTCCTTTCAATACCCTTGCGCGCGATTTTGTACTGAAACTGACGGGAAAACCGTCTTATGGAGGCATGACGCCGGAGCAGGTGATTGGTGGATGGCTTCTGCGTCCGGAAGTTTGGCAGAATGAGCCGATGATTTATATCAAAAACGAGGCACTCCGTCGCCTGCTTCATTTGGAGACACCCTATGCATGTCTGGCTGATTTGTTCGACGGTGAGAAGTATCGCTTGCAGAAGTTCTGGAAGGGGAAGCAAGACCATCATCAGAAAATGACTTCTCTGGAAAAGGCCATTGTAGAGGCGGATGAAAAGGTGGGACTGATTTTGATGCTCCAAAATGGTACATTGATTCGTCCTTTGCCGGAAGACGGGAGTGTGGAGCCTGTTTCCGATACTAAAATACAAGCCGAATTGCTGTATAACCGTATTCCTTTCAGCAAATTGCTGTTCATGTTCAACCTTACGGTGGGGATGCTGGCTTTCTTCCGTCTGCTGTATCGCGGCCTGCATCGTTCGTCGGCATTGTCAGACTCTTCCGGTAGGATTGTAGCGCTCTCTTTCTCTTCGCGTTTGGCAGATACTTTTTTCCCGTTTTCTCTTTATGCGGCGTTTCTCTTTCAGCTCTTCGGGTATGGCCTGAGGTGGTACATCGGTGGGCGAATACCGTTGGGCAACGGATACGAAACGATGCAGTTCATGGCATTGTGTGCGCTGTTCCTGGCTTGTCTGTTTCGGCGGCGCTTCCCGTTTATGGTGCCTTTCGGCTTTTTGCTGTCCGGTTTTGCCTTGCTAGTGTCTTATTTGGGACAGATGAATCCCCAAATCACTCCCTTGATGCCCGTGCTTGTTTCTCCATGGCTCAGTACGCATGTGTCGTTGATAATGATGTCTTATGCTTTGTTTGCCTTTATGATGCTGAACGGCATACTGGCATTGTGTCTTCGCCGTTCAGCCCGGATGTTGATGCTGCTCAGCCGATTGCTGCTTTATCCCGCCGTTTTCTTTTTGGGAGCCGGTATTTTTCTGGGTGCGGTTTGGGCCAATGCTTCTTGGGGGCGATATTGGGCTTGGGACCCGAAGGAAGTATGGGCGCTGATTACCTTTATGGTTTATGGAGCGGCGTTCCATGCGCGCAGCCTACGCATTTTCCGCAGGCCGTTATTCTTCCACATCTATATGATTGTCGCCTTTCTGACAGTCTTGATGACCTATTTTGGGGTGAACTACATCCTTGGAGGAATGCATAGCTATGCCAATGCTTGATTTACGGGTGGTTCTACCTATTTATAATGACTGGCTTTTTTCATTATACCTAATTTGAGCGATTGCGCACTGTCTGCCGATGCCTTATCTTTGCAACATCAGATTTGAATGAATTAGTTAGTCATAATTACGTAACCACTTTTATGAAGATAAAAGGATCCCCGCTTCCCGATGTGATATCGTGAAGCGGGGATTTGTGTATGGCGTGACGGATACTGTGGGTAAGGTTGGATAAGGATACTTGTGGGGCATAAAGAGTCATAGGATGGGGAGGGATGACATAGGGGATGAGCTTTGTCTTCAGGCACAAGATAAACCTTAATCAATAGGCAGAGGGCTTTTCCCGTATGGAGGAGCATACTTTTGCAAGGGATTCATCCGGTTTTTCCCTATAGGCCGCAGCGGGTAGGGAAACGGTTGCCGGAAGAATCTTATAGAGAGTCCTTGATGTCGCTCAATTCTACCAGCTTGTTGACAATAGCGTAGATGGTAAGCCCTGCCGGAGAATGTATCTGCAGTTTGCGTGCAATGTTACGGCGATGGGTAATGACGGTATGGATGGAGAGGTAGAGTTTGTCGGCGATGGCTTTGTTGGTCATGCCCTTCACAACGCAGGTGATGATTTCTTTTTCGCGCTGGCTCAGGGTTTCTTGTTCGCCGTCTTTTTCCTCTTCCTCCTCGGTGTGCAGCAAGTGGTTGATTTTGGAGGTGATGACATCTACGTCATCGCACATGGCGAAGTTCTCGTCATATTCCTTCAATATGTTGTTGTCGATGACGGAGCATACCATAGCAATGTACTTGATACCGGATTTTCCGTGTTCTGCCTTGAAGGCGGGCAGGTCGAACCAGCCACCGAAAGTGGGGTTGATGATGATAATGTCTGCCGGATGCATGTGAATGTAGTTTTGCAGCGATTCCGGAGAAGAAACTTCAATAGGGTGTGCATTCAAGTTGGGAATACGCTTCAAAACAGCCGTCAGACCACTCCGGATGATGACCGAAGTTTCTGCAATGACAATCTTCAAAGAAGTATTATTGTTCATTTTTCAGTTTCCTTTCTATTTGCGCTACGGCGGGAACAAACATATAATCTTCTACCTGGCAGTGGGTGGCAAGGTCTTGTTCGCAGTTGAATATATCGAACAAGACCGCATTTAGGAGATTGTTGTTCTCCTTTTCCGGGTAGTATTTGATGATGATGTTCTTCAGCTCTTTCAGTTTGGTGTCTATCTGATTATGTTTGCTGGCAAAAGTGGCGATGTTGTATTCGTCCGATAGTCTGCCTTGGAGCAATTGCTCTACATAGGTGAATACGGCCTGGTTTTCATATTCCATGTGGCGGCGTACCTCCTTGGCATATTCATCGAAGAACTTCAGGATGAGGTAGGCTACATCGTTTGTACTGGAACAATCGATGGCTTCGATGAGTTTGCGGCGGATGGCCGGCAGGTTGAAGTCGAGGAAATACGTGTGGGCACGCTTCAGATAATCCATAAGGGCGGGAATGGAAAAGTCACTTTCATTGCCGCTGTAAGAGTATTGTTCTTCGCTGATAAAGTTGGCTACGGCGAGGAATGTGGGGCAATCTACGCCTTGCGCTTCGCAGACGTCCTTCACGCTCTTGTCTCCGAATCCTAATGACAGTCCGAAGCGGCTCATCACCATTAATAAGGAGTAATTGTCACAGATGAGGTCGCTCATCTTGTCCGTGGAGCGGTACTTATGTTGCTCATTCATTGTATGTTATTGTTTTTAATTCTTTAATTCGTGCGCAAAGTAACGGCTTTTATCCGAGAACTGCAATCACTATTAGTAGGTATTTTGCTTGTCGGGAGATGGTTGGAGAGTGGTGTTTGCCGGATAAACTAAAAGCTTTAGTTTTATTTAACGAGAGAAATTAGTTTTTGAACTAAATAATTTAGTTATTTGCAGAAAACAAAGAATGTTATGAAAGGATTGACTGCAAAAGAAGAAGAAATCATGGGCTTTTTCTGGGAAAAAGGACCCTTGTTTGTGAAGGAAATGCTGGCATTCTATGAAGAGCCGAAACCCCATTTCAATACTTTGTCCACCATTGTGAGGGGATTGGAGGATAAGGGATTCCTGAGCCATCATACATATGGTAACACCTATCAGTATTATGCGGTGGTCAGCGAGGAGGATTTTCGCAAGCGGACACTGAAGAACGTTATCAGTAAATATTTCAATAATTCCTACCTCAGCGCAGTGTCGTCTTTGGTGAAGGAAGAGGATATATCCTTGGAAGAATTGAAGCAGTTGATACAAGACGTGGAAAAGGGAAGGGACTGAGATTGTTGAGACTCTAATAACTCTGGCTTATGAAAAATATCGGATTGGTTTGTTTGCTGCTGGTAAGTATTTGCTGCGGATTGCAGGCAAAGAAAATCGTAGAGGTACCCTATTTCATGGCATGCAATACGCGTAGCATTGAAGTGGAGCAAGTGACGCTTGGAAAAGATACGACCTGGCTGGCGGTAAGGCTTTATGGTATGCAGGGCGATAAGGTCAGGATTGATTCGACAGCTGTGTTGCGGGCATCCGGAAAGGATTACGGATATTTGGGAAATACCGGTTTTGCCAGGGATGAGTGGACGCATATTCCCGCTTCCGGTGAAATGGCTGCTGTTTTGAAGTTTAGTCCGCTTCCGATGGATACTGAGAGCTTTGATTTTGTAGAGACACCGGACAGTGATGAAGGATGGGTAATTTATGGTATACAGCTCAACGGAGAGAAACCTCGGGTGGATATTCCCGAACGTTTGCGGAATAAGAAACCGGATGAGGTTTTGCCATTGCCCGGACCGGAATTGAATATGGGAAAGACTGTCATAAAGGGGCAGATATTGGGGTATAAACCGGAGTATGGAGTGACGTTACGCTACTATGACTCGCCTTGGTTCTTCATGTATTTCACCGGTAAGGACTTGAAGATAGCGGAGGATGGCACGTTCCGTTATGAGACAGAGGTGCTGTTGCCGAGCGGTGCTACGCTGTGGATATCCCGTTCGAAAATAGAATTGTTTCTCGTTCCGGGTGGAGAACTGGATGTCACAATCAATCTGCCTGAAATATTCTATTCGCAAAGCCGTCTTTTAAGCCGGAAAAGGGATGGTGTAACGGACAACTGTGTTTGGTTTGAAGGAGACTATGCCGGTCTGAATACCGAGTTGCTGCGGTTCGGTGAAATGAAAAGCTTATCGGGAGCTGATGATTTTTATGCAGATATTTGTGGGATGACTCCGCAGGCATATAAAAAGTATCTGTTCAGGCATTATGAAGATATGCAAAAGAAACTTGTAAAAAACAAGGATATGAGCCAGGCTTGCCGTACTTATATTCGGGCAAATCTGGATATGAATCTGTTCAGCCTTATCTATAATTACAAGAGTAACCTTAGTTATGCCCCGATGCTTTCGGGCAGGAAGGGGGTGAAAAGGGCGGACATGACGGTGGACAGTACCTCATACTTCAAGGAAATACTGCAACTGGATATTCTGCATACCCCCGAACAGAAATATTACAATTATTATACGGACTTTGTGAAGACCGCTACCGGAAATTTCCGGGATAAGTTTGTGCAAGACCCTCTTTGGCCGGACATGCTTCTTGCCGGGCGTGCTTCCCGTAATCTGAGCAAGTACATGCCTTTGACTGAGGAAGAGCGTCGGACGGTGGACAGCATCGCTTCTCCCGACCTCAGGCAATTGTTCCTGATGAGAAACGGGAGGATTGAAGCCGAACTGAAATCAGAGTTGGAAGCTACTAAGGGAAAGACCGGATATAAGATTGTTGAGGTGGAAAAGGAGGTAGCGGCAGACAGTTTGTTGCAGGTCATTACTCGTCCTTATCGTGGCAAGATGGTACTGGTGGATATGTGGAACACCTGGTGTGGTCCTTGTATGCGGGCCATGAAAAGCCTGAAACCGTTGAAAGAGGAGCTGAAAGAGGTGGTTTATCTATATATTGTCGACGAAACATCTCCTGAAGGAAAATGGAAAGTAATGATACCGGATATACCCGGTATTCACTGTCGCATTAGTAATGAGCAAAGTACGGCATTGGCAAAGCTGTACGAATATCCGGGTATCCCGACCTATTTCGTCGTGAACCGTGAAGGAGATATTTCCTACAAAGCAACCGGATTTCCCGGAGTGGAGATGCTACGGAATGAACTGACCAAGTAACTGTAAATAGTAAATCGTAAATCCCTAAATAGTAAATAATTCCATGGGTCTGTTTTTTGTTTATATACTCAAATCTTCTGTTTGCCTGGCGATATTCTATTTGTTTTATCGCTTGTTGCTGGCACGCGAGACGTTTCATCGTTTCAACCGTTTTTCATTGTTGGGCATTTTGCTGTTGTCCTGCCTATTGCCTTTGGTAGAGGTAAGTGTGAAGCAGGAGACGGAAGTGCACCAGACGATGCTGACATTGGAGCAGTTGCTGATGATGGCAGATGCAGTGAATGCCACTGAGGCCGGAGCAAGGGCTGAAACGGCAACAGTCACCTGGATACAAGTGGCGCTGCTTGTCTATCTGGCAGGAATCGTTTTCTTTGCCTTCCGCAACGTATATTCGTTGGTACGGTTACTGATGTTGCTGAAATCGGGTAAAAAAGAGGATATTGGCAGCTACTTACCGGGCAGGAAAGAGCGCGTTACTTTGATTGTACACAACTGTGACATCGCTCCGTTCAGTTGGATGGGATATATTGTCATTTCACGGAAAGACTTGGAGGAGAACGGACGGGAAATCCTTATCCACGAGCTTGCCCATATCCATAACCGCCATTCCTGGGACTTGCTGGTGGCTGATGTCTGCATTTTCTTTCAGTGGTTCAATCCGGCATCATGGCTCCTGAAGCAGGAATTGCAGAATATCCATGAGTTTGAAGCGGATGAAACGGTGATAAAGGAGGGTGTGGATGCAAAACTGTATCAACTATTATTAATAAAAAAAGCTGTCGGCACAAGGCTCTACTCTATGGCCAACAGCTTTAATCACAGTAAACTTAAAAAACGTATCACTATGATGTTAAAAGAAAAATCAAGCCCGTGGGCACGTTTGAAGTATCTTTATGTACTTCCGGTAGCTGCCATTGCAGTGACAGCTTTTGCCCGTCCCGAAGTCTCCGATAAAGTGGAGAAGATTTTAAGCGTCAAAGTTAACGATTTGGCTGCAATTGTAGAAACAAAAGTGGTGGAAAGTGCAGGTGACACTACGAAGCCTGCCGATGTGAAGTATGTACCGGCGGAAGTCCGCAAGCAGTTGAAGGGAACTCCGGTCTTCGAGGTGGCAGAGGAGATGCCGGAATTTCCCGGCGGCGGAATGAGTGCTTTCATGGATTATATCAAGACGAATATGCGTTATCCGGCATCTGCCAAAGAGAACGGTACGCAGGGACGGGTCACTGTCCAGTTTGTGGTGGATGAAGATGGAAGCATCAAGGACTCCAAGGTGCTCCGTTCTGTGGATAAGGATATGGATGCCGAGGCGCTGCGATTGATAAACACTATGCCGAAGTGGAAGCCGGGGAGACAGAAGGGGCAGCCGGTGGCTGTGAAATTTACGGTGCCGGTGATGTTCAGGCTGGACGACGACAAACTTGAAAAAACTTCTTCTGCCAATGGTATTACAGTTGAAGGATATGCGGGTAATGGGAAAGAGCCATTGTATATTGTGGATGGAAAAGAGGTGACGCCATCTGTCATGAGTGCATTGAATCCTGATAAGATAGAACGTGTAACGGTTTTGAAAGATAAATCTGCCACGGATTTATATGGAGAAGAGGGACAGAATGGCGTTGTTCTGATAACCCTGAAACAAGGAACTCCGGGTATGGTTATCCGCCGGGGTAATGAGGTGGCAGAGAATGCTAAAGTACAGCATAAGAGTAGTCTTGATTTAATAAAGACTGTCTATATTGATGGAGAAAAGGTTGACTTGGGTACTAAAACTATCGATGATTTAATACCTGCCGAGAATATTGAGGGTATTGAGGTGAAGAAAGAGGCAGGTGGAAAAGGTGAGATTTACATCACTACTAAAAAAACTAAAGCTGTAGAAAAGACCATTGCCAAAGGCAATATGAAAGTGGAAGGCAAAGTGGTGGATGAGCAGGGTGAGCCTGTTATCGGTGCGGCTGTTCTGATAGAAGGTACCACTACGGGAAGCGTTACCGATGTCAATGGCAATTTTGTCCTTTCTGTACCTTCTAAGGATGCTGTATTGGTTGTTTCGTATATAGGCATGGCTACCGGCAAAGTGAAGGTGCAGCCCAAGCTTACGATTACGCTGAAAAGTGAATAGTCTCTAACAACTATGATAAGGAAAATTCTCTCTTTGTTTCTGATTCTGGTAGCTGTGGGGGCAGGGCTTTGCTCTGCCCAGACAGCCGGTAAGAAATATTATTTGGTGGGCGGGCTTTTCTTCGAAGGCATGCCGCCTGGTGTGGGTTCGGACAACGTGGCGGCTTTCATAATACATGAGGACGGCGCGAGACACGAGGTTACGGAACTCCGCTTACGCAAGGGCATTGTGCTGTCTGAGGAGGTGAGAGAATATGCTACTCCTGCCGACGAGGTGCCTGGTGCGGAAGCTTTCTTGATGAGTTACCGTGGAGGAACGGGGAAGAAGTTGCCGATAGGCGGTGCCGTACAGACTTTGAAGAAGGAAGAATGGATAGGAAAGGCTTTTCCGGAATTCAAAGTGAAAGACACAGAAGGACAGGAATGGAGCAAGGCCGATGTGACGGGACGTCCTATGGTCTTGAACTTCTGGTATACCGGCTGTGGTCCTTGTATCCGTGAAATGTCGGAGCTGAACAAATGGATAGAAGTCTATCCTGATGTAACCTATCTTGCTACGACTTTTGACAGTGCTGTACAAATAAAGAAAATTGTAGAGAGCCGTCCTTTCCTCTTTACCCAGATAGCCGATGACTTGTTTTTCTTCGAGACCTTTCATGTGAGTGGTATGCCGGTCACTATACTGGTGGATAAGAAAGGCATTATCCGTCATATAGAACAAGGTACTGGAACTGCGAAACTTCGGTATATGCAGGATAAGTTGCAGAAACTTGTCAGCGAATAATTCTTTCCTGATGAATAGGGGATAAGGATTTCAGAGGATTTCTTTTGCCCTTTCACAGATTATCATACCTTTGCGAATATAAATCTAAGGAAGGCAAGGTTATGATAAAACATCTTTTTTTAATATGGGGACTGCTTGCGGCACTCACTGCTGAGCCGGTTCTGGCTTGTACATCTGCCGTCGTTTCTGGAAAGGTTACTCCTGACGGCCGTCCGTTGCTATGGAAAAACCGTGATACGGACTATCTGCGAAATCATGTTGCTTATATAAAAGGGGAGAAGTATAACTTCATTGCCGATGTGAATAGTGCTAACTTTCCTGCCTTGAAAGAGGCATGGATGGGTACAAACTCCGTTGGTTTTGCCTTGATGAACACCCAATCCTACAATCTGGTGGAAGTGAAAGATGGGGAAGAACGGGGGGCAGCCAACGGGAGGATTATCTACCGTGCCTTGGAGGTTTGTGCCACGGTGGAGGATTTCTGCCATTTCCTCGATACCATTTCCAAGCCCAGCTTGATAGAGGCCAATTTTGGCGTAATCGACGCTCAAGGCGCTGCCGCCATGTTTGAGGTGGATTATTATAAATATACGATGTATGATGCCAATAATCCCAAAGATGCTCCTTACGGCTACATTGCCCGTACCAACTTCTCTTTTGCCGGTGAAGCAAATCGGGGGGCAGGTTATGTACGCTATATGGAGGCAGACAGGGTACTGATGAGGGCTTCTGCAACGGGAGGGATCACACCGCAGGGTATATTTAATGATCTTTCACGTTCGTTTCGCAACGGCATGCTTGATATTGATTTGAAGAACGGGAAATTTAATCGCCCGCAAGGTTCCGGTTGGTTTGTCGACCAGGATTTTATTCCCCGTAACAGTACTTCTTGTTCCATTGTGGTGCAGGGCGTAAAACCGGGTGAGAAGGTGGAACTTACTACGATGTGGACAATGCTGGGATATCCTCCTACGGGTATTGCCGTGCCGCTTTGGGTGAAGGATGCGGATAGACTTCTGCCTCCGATGGTATGTTGGGACAAGGCGTGTGCCGCCGCTCCGCTCAGTGATTGGTCACTCCGGCTTTCCAACAATGTCTTTTGTTATAATCAGGGGATGGGAACCAATCGTTATCTGAATTGGGAAAAACTGTACAATATGGAGAATAATGGCTATATGCAGCAGCTTGTTACGGTAGAGGCAGAGGTGTTTCGCCGTACATGCCTATTGTTGGACAGCTGGAGACAGCAAGGAAGCATTGATTCTCAAGAAATGCAGAAGCTTTATCAAGATGTGGAAGCACTTGTCCGAAAGGCTTATACGCCTTTGATGGAACAATGACAGTATTCCAGTATTTCCCCTTCCTGCTCCGGGTGGAACCAGTGGATTTCCTCGTCTCGTTTGAACCAGGTCATTTGCTTACGGGAATAGATGCGTGAGTTCTGCTTTATCTTTTCGATGGCAAAGGGTAATGTCCATTCACCATCCAGGTACTTGAATATTTCTTTGTAGCCTACTGTATTTAGGGAATTTAGACTTTTATGCGGGTAGACCATGCGCGCTTCTTCCACTAAACCCTCTTCCACCATTTGGTCCACCCGGCAGTTGATGCGTTCATAAAGCTCTTCCCGGTTACGTGTTAATCCTATTTTGATGATACGGAAGGGGCGTTCTTTCTTTTGTTGAGTGCGGAAGGAAGTGTAGGCCTTTCCCGTCATGTAGCAGATTTCCAAAGCATGGACTACGCGTTTGGGATTCTTCAAATCTACTATTTTGTAATATTCCGGATCCAACAGCTTAAGTTCCGCACAAAGTCTTTCTAGACCTTCTGTTTCGTATTTGTGCAGCATGAGCTGGCGTGTATCGGCATCTACGGTCGGAATGTCGTCAATTCCTTTACAGACTGCATCTACATACATCATTGAGCCTCCGGTCAGCAGTACGGTGTTATGCTTTGTAAACAGGTCTTCCAGCAGCTTCATCACTTCCGCTTCGTATTGGGCGGCACTGTAATAGTCTGTCAGCTTCAGGGTACCGACGAAGTGATGCTGTACCCGTTGCAGTTGCTCCGGTGTAGGGGCAGCCGTGCCTATCTTTAAATCTGCATAGAGTTGTCTCGAATCGGCCGAGACGATACAAGTATGGAAATGTTCTGCCAATCGGAGGCTGAGCTCTGTTTTGCCTACTCCGGTGGGACCGATAAGTACGATTAGGGTGTGCATGCGGGTAAAAAAATAGGCACGGATTACGCGGATTACACGGAATATTCAATAACAACCGTGTGTTTCCGTGTAATCCGTGCCTAAAAGAAATCTGTATGGTATGTCTGTTTAATATTTCTCTTCTTCAAAGGAGTTTCCGGCTTCGTCCAAACCGCCGAAACCCTCTTTGTCGAAATCTTCCATATCGAAGTCCTGGTCGCCGTAAAAGTTTTCGTCCAAATCAAGGGAACCGCCAGCAGCTGCCATCTCTTCAAAATCAATGGTCTGCTTGGGAGCTTCACCTGCTTTCTTGGTGCATTTGGCTCCTTTCATTTCCTTTCCGGTAATGATTTCAGAAAGCTCGATGAAGAAGCAGCGCTCAGTCATATAATCGAATACATAGAGAAGTTTCTGCTTCTCGTCTTCAACCAGTTCGCTCAGCTGGGTCTCTTTCATCACCCAACTGTCCATTTCCGGATTGTCATCCATTTCTTCCAGCGTAATTTCTTTCTCTTTCTCCCAGTCATCATCGCAAATGAAGAAAGAAGTCATCTGGTCGTTAGTGTAGCCTGCCGACTTTAGAATCGCTTCATGGAAGTCATAAAAGGTAGCTTCCGGGTCTATCTGTATTTCTCTGACAAAATCGTCCACCTCATCAGAGATGATTGTAAATCTGTAGATCATGATGATTTATAATTTATGATTTCTGACTTTGTGTAAATCATACGTTTTTCATTTTCCTGCGGGGATAATGCCGCGGGCTGATTCACGTATAAAGTTTACGATATAGCTTATTTCCGGTGTCATTTCCATTTCATCCTCGATTTTCTTCAAGGCATCCGTATTGTTCAGACCGCCTTGATAGATAATACGATAGGCATCATGGATTTTCTCAATGGTCTCGTTGGAGAAGCCACGGCGGCGTAACCCTACCACATTGATTCCCGCATAGCAGATAGGCTCGCGTCCGGCAATGATGTACGGCGGGATGTCCTTGCTGAAACGGCAGCCGCCTTGTATCATTCCATAACCGCCCACATGGCAGAATTGGTGCATCAGTACATTGGCACTGATGATGGAATAATCGTCGATGACAATTTCACCCGCCATTTTTGTAGAGTTGCCAATGATACAGCTGTTGCCTATCAGAGCATCGTGGGCCACGTGTACACTTTCCATCAGGAGATTGTTGTTGCCGACGATGGTTCTGCCTTTGGCAGCTGTACCGCGGTTGACAGTTACGTTTTCACGTATGATATTGTTGTCTCCGATTTCAGCAGTGCTTTCCTCCCCTCTGAACTTTAAATCCTGGGGAATGGCACCGATAACGGCTCCCGGGAAAATGGTGTTTCCATTGCCGATGCGTGCACCGTACAGAATGTTGACATTTGCCATAATCTTGTTGTTATCACCGATTACCACATTCTTGTCAATGAAAACAAAAGGAGCAATCTCTACGTTTTCCCCGATTTTGGCTTCGGGATGAATATACGCTAAGGGACTTATCATATTATTTACGATTTAGCTATTTACGATTTACGATTGAGAATACTTGCGATTTACTGTATATACGATTTTATCCGAATGTGATAATTCTCACGAATAATTTGAATCGTAAATCGTAAATAGTCTAATCGTAAATTTTATTATTTGTTCTTAACTATTTGCGCCATAAACTCTGCTTCGCAGACAACTTTTTCGCCTACAAACACATAGCCTTTCATGGTAGAGATGCCGCGGCGTATGGGGGCCATCAGCTCTACACGGAAGATGAGGGTATCTCCAGGTACCACTTTTTGGCGGAATTTCACACCGTCAATCTTCATGAAGTAGGTGGAGTAACGTTCCGGTTCATCCACTGAATTCAGTACAAGCAAACCTCCCGTCTGTGCCATTGCCTCTATCTGCAACACACCGGGCATTACGGGTTCCTGCGGGAAGTGTCCTTGAAAGAAAGGTTCGTTGGAAGTTACGTTCTTGACACCTACAATGTAGTTGGCACCTATTTCTATGACTTTGTCCACCAATTGCATCGGGTAACGGTGAGGCAGAAGTTCGCGGATGCGGTTTACATCCATAATCGGTTCGCGGTTGCAGTCGTAGGTAGGGGCTTGTATTTCGTGCAAACGGATTTCCTTGCGCATCTGGCGGGCGAACTTATTGTTGATAGTGTGTCCCGGGCGGGTAGCGATGATACGGCCCTTGATGGGCTTGCCTATCAAGGCCAGGTCACCGATGACATCAAGTAACTTGTGGCGGGCGCATTCATTGGGCCACACCAAAGGTTTGTGGTTGATATATCCCAATTGTTTGGCGTCCATATGAGGAACACCCATCACGTCGGCCAGCTTGTCATAGTTCTCCTGGGACATTTCGCGTTCGTAAATAACAATCGCATTGTCAAGGTCGCCGCCCTTGATAAGACCGGCTTGCAGCAACGGCTCAATTTCGCGTACAAACACGAAAGTACGGCTTGCGGCGATTTCATCCTTGAACTTCGTCATGTCCTCCAGCGTTGCAAACTGGTTGGGGAGGATGTTGGAATCGTATGATACCAATACATTCAAGCTGAAGTTCTCGTCCGGCAACACGATGATGGAAGAGCCGGTTGTTTCGTCACGGAATTCAATTTTGGACTTGATGATATAGAAATCTTTTACGGCATTTTGTTCTACAGTGCCTACGCGCTCTATTTCGTTGACATAATATTGGGCGCTTCCGTCCAGAATGGGAAATTCCGGTCCGTTTACCTGTATCAAGCAGTTATCGATACCCAATGCATAGAGGGCTGCCATACCATGCTCCACTGTGCTCACCTTTACTCCGTTTTTGGAGATTACAGTTCCACGGGTAGTTTCGGATACGTTGTCTGCAACGGCATCGAAGGTAGGCTGTCCTTCCAAGTCGATACGTTGGATTTTGTATCCATGGTTATCCGGAGCAGGATTGAAAGTAACGGTTAGGTCAAGTCCCGTATGAAGACCTTTTCCACTAAGCGAAAAGCTATCTTTTAGAGTCTTTTGTTTTAACATTGGTTACTTATTTAATAGTTGTTTAAGTTCATTCAATTCTTTGCGGAGCTGGCGCAGTTCCACTTGCATTTCCGGCAAACTTCTTTGTGCGATGGATGCCTTGAAATATTGTTTCAGCTCCATAGGAGGGGTACCGATAAGCTGGCTACCGTCCTTTATGCTACTGGGAACACCAGACTGTGCGCCAAGGTTCACTTTGTTGCCAATATGAATATGACCTGCAATGCCTACCTGCCCGCCGAACATGCACCATTCTCCTATCTTGGTAGAACCTGCTACACCTACTTGCGCCGCCATTACGGTGTGGGAGCCTATTTCATCATTGTGTGCCACCTGAATCAAATTATCCAGTTTCACACCGCTATGTACGATGGTGGCTCCCATAGTAGCACGGTCCACACACGTGTTGGCACCGATTTCCACATGGTCTTCCAGGATAGTGATACCTATTTGCGGTATTTTTTCATAGCCCTCGGAAGTGGGGGCGAAGCCGAAACCGTCTGCACCGATAACGCAACCGGAGTGCAGGATGCAGTGGTTTCCTACCCGGCAATCGTGGTAGATGGTGGAGTTAGCGTAAATAATACAGTCATTGCCCACTTTGGCACCGCTGCCAATCGTGACGTGCGGATGAATGACCGTATTGTCTCCCACCTCTGCGTATTCGCCAATGCAGGCAAAAGGCGCAATGTAAACATCCTTGCCAATTTTAGCTGTCTCGGCAACAAAGGCCAGAGAGTCAATTCCCACCCGCTTTGGCTTGCTTTGCTCATAAAGATTTAGCAATTTAGCAAGACTTTCATACGCATTGTCCACTTTAATCAGGGTGGCTTTCACTTCTTGTTCCGGAACAAAGTCCTTGTTTACCAGAACAATGCTTGATTGGGTTTCGTATATGTAGGGGGTATATTTGGGGTTGGATAGAAAGGAGATGGCTCCCGGTATTCCCTCTTCGATTTTCGCAAAGGTGTGAACGGTAGCATTCTCGTCTCCAACAATTTCTCCTTGGATAAATGTTGCAATTTGTTTAGCAGAGAACTCCATGTCTTATTCTTGTTAGATGGTTTCAAAACGCAAATAACGGACTTTTTTTTTATATTTCCTTGTCCTGAGGTGAATATTTTATACTTATCTATGCAAACGTTGGTAGCATAAGTAGTACTTTTTTACTTTCTTGGACAGAAGAGAGATATTGAGCATATCCGATGCTTCGGCAATATTCTTGATGCTGCCGTCGTTGTAGAGGATGTCAATACTGTCATCTGCCTCGTCGTACATATTCTTCTCGATGCTGGGGGTAGAGATGAAATATCTCGCTTCGGAGAGAGGGATGTTCAGTTGTTCACTGATTTGCAAAGTTAGTTCTTTTTTCCGTTCCTCACTAATAGGTTCGGTAGAAATCTCGACTTTGAAGATGTTTCGGTTAATCATGCCGGCGCTCAAGGTGGACAAAACCTTGTCCGAATGGCGGCTCCATACCTTGAGGGCAGTCCAGATGTCATTATCGTCCAACTGAATGAAATTCTCCAAACATTCGGGATTGTTGTAGAATGCCTCCCGGCTGATGTCGTTGTATAGAAAGAATTTCAAGGCGGGTGAGGCAAAGAGGTCTATGCCGCGGCTTGCCAGTTCCTTGGCGCGGAGCAGGGTGCTAATCAGCATTTTCTCGTAGGCAACGGAGGTTTTGTGCAGATAGACTTGCCAGTACATCAGGCGGCGGGCAGTGAGGAAGTTCTCAATAGAATAGATGCCTTTGGACTCTACTACCAGGTGGTCATCCTTTACATCCAGCATCTTGATAATGCGGGCGGAGCCAATGTTGCCTTCGGTCACTCCGGTATAGAAGCTGTCGCGGCGCAGGTAGTCCAGGCGGTCCATATCCAGTTGCCCGCTTACCAGTTGGTGCAGGAAGCGCTTGGGGTATTCATCCTTGAAAATTTGAATGGCGAGTGTCAACTGTCCGTTCATTTCCTTGTTGATACGTTCCATCAGCATCAAGGAGATGTCTTCGTGGGAGACGCCCTGCACGATGGTATTTTCCAGTACGTGGGAGAAGGGGCCGTGGCCGATGTCGTGCATCAGGATAGCGGCTTCCACAGCTTCGGCTTCGCTGTCGAAGATAAAGTTTCCTTTGGTGGCAAGTTGCTGGATGGCCTCACTCATCAGGTAGAAGGCTCCCAAAGAGTGTTGGAACCGTGTATGCTGCGCACCGGGATATACGACAGAGGACAACCCCAGTTGCTTGATACGGTTTAGACGTTGCAAAAGAGGATGTCGTACAACATCGTACAACAACCCCTTTGGTATGTTGATGAACCCGAAGACAGGGTCGTTGATAATCTTTCTTTCGAACATTAAGCGTTAGTCGTTAATCACTTTTTTCAACTCTTCCGCCATCTGTGCCTGCACTTCTTGGGCTGCTTTTCGGCTGGCGGCGGCGAAGTTCTCTGTCTTGTCCACGTAGATGATGCCACGGCTGGAGTTGACAATCAGGCCGCAAGTCTTGTTCATGCCATACTTGCAGACTTCTTCCAGGGAGCCGCCTTGTGCGCCTACGCCGGGAACCAATAGGAAGTGTTCGGGAACAATCTTGCGGATATCTTCGAAGGCGCGGCCTTGTGTGGCGCCTACTACGTACATCATCTGTTCGTCACTGGCCCACTCCTGGGATTTGCGGAGCACTTTTTCGAAGAGGCGTTCGCCGTTGGTGTCTTCCGTCAGCTGGAAGTCGTGCGAGCCTTTGTTGCTGGTCAACGCAAGCAGGATTACCCATTTGCCTTCGTACGTAAGGAACGGGGTCACACTGTCTTCGCCCATGTAGGGAGCTACGGTTACGGAATCTATATCCAGCTCTTCGAAGAAGGTACGGGCATACATGGCAGAGGTGTTCCCGATGTCACCGCGTTTGGCGTCGGCGATGATGAATTGGTCGGGATAGTTCTGCTTGATGTAGTTTACGGTTTTCTCGAAAGCTATCCAGCCTTTCACGCCCATGCTCTCATAAAATGCCAGATTGGGCTTGTAGGCGATGCAGAGGTCGGCAGTAGCGTCGATGATGGCTTTGTTGAAAGCGAATATAGGGTCTTCCTCTTTCAGAAGATGTTCGGGTATTTTCTTGATGTCGGTGTCAAGACCTACGCAAAGGAATGACTTCTTGCGCTTGATGTTCTCGAATAATTGCTGTTTGTTCATATTATTTTTTAGTTACGGGTTACTTATCACTGCCTTACAGTTCGCTCTCTTTCAGTCTTTCTGCATTTTCCGCCACAATCAGGTGGTCGATGCAGTCTTGGATGTCTCCGTCCATGAAGGCGGCGAGATTGTAGATGGTGTAGTTGATGCGGTGGTCCGTGATGCGTCCTTGCGGATAGTTGTAGGTGCGTATCTTGGCGGAGCGGTCGCCAGTGCTGACCATCGTCTTACGCTTGGAGGCGATGTCGTCGATGTACTTCTGGTGTTCCTTATCGTAGATGAAGGTACGCAAGCGCGAGAGGGCGCGTTCCTTGTTCTTGGGCTGGTCGCGCGTCTCGGTACATTCGATGAGGATTTCTTCGACTATGCCTGTGTTGGGATTCTTCCAGTTGTAGCGCAGGCGCACGCCGGATTCCACCTTGTTCACGTTCTGACCGCCGGCACCACCGCTTCGGAAGGTGTCCCACTTGATTTCACCTTCGTTGATAACTACGTCGAACTCTTCGGCTTCGGGAAGCACGGCTACGCTGGCGGCTGAGGTGTGTACCCGTCCTTGCGTTTCTGTGGCCGGTACGCGCTGCACGCGGTGCACGCCCGATTCATATTTCAGTGTGCCGTATACATTGTCGCCCGTCACGGAGCAGACAATTTCCTTGAAACCGCCGGCTGCACCTTCGTTGGCGCTGGATATCTCCATTTTCCATCCCTTGGATTCGCAATACTTGGTGTACATGCGGAAGAGGTCGCCGGCAAAGATTGCCGCTTCGTCACCACCCGTGCCGCCACGAATTTCGAGGATGGCATTACGGCCATCCTGCGGGTCGGCGGGGACGAGCAGCAGCTTTATCTGCTCTTCCAGTTCCGGTTGGCGGGCTTGGCAGGCATCCAGCTCTTCGCGTGCCATTTCCCGCATCTCCTGGTCTGTTTCGTTGGCGATAATTTCTTTGGCTTCTTCTATGCCGCCCAGTACTTGCATGTACTCTTTGCGGGCATTCATCAGGTCGCCCAGTTCTTTATATTCTTTGGTGAGCTTGACGTAACGCTTCTGGTCCGCAATCACTGCCGGGTCTGTAATCAAGGTCGACACTTCTTCGAAGCGGGCGACAAGCCCTTCCAGCTTTTCGAGTATGGTATTGTTGTCTGCCATATATTTAATACTTGAACTCTCCGAATTCGCTCTTGATAATCAGTTCTTTCTTGTCGCTTTCTTCCACGCGGCCTACAATCTGTGCATCGATGTTGAAACTCTTCGAAATAGCAATCACCTCTTCTGCATGTTCGGGAGAGAGGTACACTTCCAGGCGATGCCCCATATTGAACACCTTGTACATTTCGCTCCAGTCCGTATCGCTCTGCTCCTTGATGGTCTTGAACAACGGTGGAACGGGGAAGAGATTGTCTTTGATGACACGGCAGTTGTCTCCCACAAAGTGCAGTACCTTGGTTTGTGCGCCGCCCGAGCAGTGTACCATACCGTGGATTTGGGGACGGAGCGCATCGAGCAGCTTCTTAACTACCGGTGCGTAGGTGCGGGTGGGGGAAAGTACCAGCTTTCCTGCATCCAGCGGACTGTCTTCGACACTGTCTGTCAGTTTTAGCTTGCCACTGTATACCAGCTCTTCGGGTACAGCCTTGTCATAGCTTTCAGGGTATTTCTCTGCCAGGTATTTGGAGAATACATCGTGGCGTGCGCTGGTCAGTCCGTTACTGCCCATACCGCCATTGTATTCTTTCTCATAAGTAGCCTTTCCGTAAGATGCCAGACCTACAATCACATCGCCCGGACGGATATTGGCATTGTCTATAACATCTGAGCGCTTCATGCGGCAGGTCACTGTCGAGTCTACGATAATGGTACGTACAAGGTCGCCCACGTCGGCTGTTTCGCCACCGGTGGCATAAACGCCTACACCCATTTCACGGAGTTCGGCAAGCAGTTCGTCCGTACCGTTGATGATGGCGGAGATTACTTCGCCGGGAATGAGCAGCTTGTTGCGTCCGATGGTGGAAGATACCAGAATGTTGTCTACCGCACCCACACAAAGCAGGTCGTCGATGTTCATAATCAGTGCATCTTGTGCAATGCCTTTCCACACACCCAGGTCGCCGGTTTCCTTCCAGTACATATAGGCAAGACTGGACTTGGTGCCTGCTCCATCGGCATGCATAATGTTGCAATACTCCGGGTCACCGCCCAAAATGTCGGGGATAATTTTGCAGAAAGCCTGCGGGAAAATACCTTTGTCGATATTCTTGATGGCGTTGTGCACATCTTCCTTTGATGCGCTGACGCCTCGCATCATGTATCGTTGATTACTCATGAGATAATAGGTTTGTTCAATTGAATGTGCAAAGATACATCTAATCTTCTACAACACAAAGCGAGGCACAAAGTTTCTCGCCTTTGTGCCTCGCTATAGAGTTGTGTATTTATCAGAATTGTACCTGGGGAGCTTGTTCCGCTCCTTCTGCCGCTTCGAAATAAGCTCGTTTCTCAAAACCGAAGAGACCGGCAAGGATATTCTTGGGGAAACGGCGAATGGCTGTATTGAAGTTCTTGGCTGCATTGTTGAAGTTGGTACGTGCTACGTTGATACGGTTTTCCGTACCTTCCAGCTGTGCCTGCAGTTCCAGGAAATTCTGATTTGCTTTCAAGTCCGGATAGTTCTCCGTGATGGCAAGCAATTTACCGAGGGCGGAAGTCACCGCACCTTGTGCTTTCTGATATTCAGCCAGCTTTTCCGGAGTAAGGTCTGCAGCATCCACTTTGATTTGAGTGGCTTTGCTGCGGGCTTCTACTACACCTTCCAGTGTTTCCTTCTCGTGCGTGGCATATCCTTTCACGGTATTCACCAAGTTCGGAATCAGGTCGGCACGGCGTTGGTATTGGGTTTCTACGTTCGACCATTGTCCGCTGACATTTTCGTCCATGGTTACGAGTCCGTTATAGCCAGTTACCCCCCCAAATGGCGAGAAGAGCTATAACAACGATAATGATAATGGTTGATTTCTTCATACTTTTCATTTTTAGGCCTCACCTCCGATTCCTCTCCGATAGAGAGAGGGGAGGAGGGGAAGGCAGTTATTAATCATTTAATTATATTCTATGTAAACGTTTTATTTTCTTCCAGTATCCTCGAAGGTGTGTCAAAACGGTTGATGGCACACAGATGACACATCCTCGGCGTTAGAACCGGGAACCGGCTCCACCGCCACCTCCCATACCGCCTCCGAAGCTGCCGCCGCTGAAGCCTCCTCCGCCACCTCCGCCGAAGAGACCTCCACCACCGAAGATGACCGGACCACCTCCGCCTCCTCCCCGGTAATTTTCATCGTATGACTGCTGGCGGCGCACTACTTTATGTCCGCAATTGCGGCAGGTGTAGGTCACATCTTCCGTTTTCACTCCATTGCGGCGTGAGATGAGTACGCTGCTGCTACGTTGCAATTTATGTTGTCCGCAGTTGGGGCATTTGTTGGCAGCGCGTTGGGCAAGGATACCTATAATAGATGCCACTGCGAGGAAACCGATAAGCCCCAGTAGGATACCTCCTACGGAGAGGTCATCCTCCTCTTCCGTGTCATTCACCATAGTGCCGTCAAGACGTGAACAGACTGCCTTTACACCCGCTACCATTCCGGCATCCCAATTACCGTCTTTCAGATAGGGAATCATGTATTTGGTCTGTATGCGTTTGCAGATGGCATCAGGAAGGTCCCCTTCCAAGCCGTATCCCGTATAAAACTGGATGCAGCGTTGGTCGGTTACCAGCAGAATGACCAAACCGTTGTTTTTCTCTTTTTTCCCTACTCCCCATTCATTGAGCAGCTGATGTGAGAAATCAAAACAGTCTTCTTGTCCGATGGAGGGAACAACGGCAACTACCGTTTCAATACCAGTCTGCTGCTCCAATGCATAGAGCATACGGTCTATATTGTCACATGCCTCCGTTGATAGGATTCCGGCTGGGTTGCACACATAGCGTGTCTTGTCCTGAAGGTGTACTTTAGGAATATTCTTAGTGGTGTAGACTTCTTGTGCCTGCAAGGATAAGAGCAGGCATAAGAAGGATGCTATAGAAATAAATCGTCTCATACTACCAATATTTGTTGCGGCGAAGATAGGAAAAATCACGTCAATGTATGTATTTCCCTACGAATTTCTTTACATGCTCGGTGTATTCCTGCGGATAATCCTTGTAAGACATGGCATGTGTGGCACCGGGTACAATCCATAATTCTTTGGGTTCGGGCTTGGCTTCATAGAGGGGATAAACCATCCACGTCGGTACAAAGGTGTCGGCATCACCGTGGATGAAGAGCATCGGCAAAGTACATTTCTTTACTTGCTCCAGGGCAGAAGCTTCGCGGAAGTCCCACCCGTACTCCTGCCGGCAAAGCCAGCTTGCAGTATGCAGTAGGGGGAAAGCGGGCAGTCCGAACTGTTCTTTCAACTCCCCGCGAAACTCATCCCATACGCTTGTGTAACCGCAGTCTTCCACAAAACACTTGATGAATGGCTGTTGGTATTGTCCGTGTTCCACTTCGCCGGATACCATCATGGTGGTGGCGGCTCCCATGGAGATGCCGTGTACTACCATCTTTGTACTGCGGGACGCTATGCTGTCCGCATGGTTGCGTCCGAAAAGCTCATCGGCGGTCTCGGTCCATTGCAACACGTCGAGCCGGTCTTTCCAGCCCATCTGTACATGGTTCCCTTCGCTCATCCCGTGTCCGTAAAGGTCGGGCAGCAGGATGTTGAACCCCATCTCCTTGCTGTACAGATAGCCTATCATCAGCATGCGCACGGCATTATCCGTATATCCGTGTACGATGACTGCTGTTTTGAGGGTGGGGTGGGCGGCGGCAACGTAGAGTGCATGCAGCGTCTCTCCGCGGTCGTTCTCGATGTAGAAGTCCTTCAGTGCTCCTGCGGTCATCAGGCTATCCACCCAGGGGTGCAGTTCGGGATAGCGCTCGTACATGAAATCGTAGGATGCGGCTATGTTGCGGCTGCGTGAAACGAGGTCGTCCGGTTTCAGGGAATAGCCCAGCATATAGTACCCTCCGCACAACAGTACGGTGCAGAGGGCAGCCAGACCGAGAATCGAATATTTTATGGCTTTCTTCATTATTTATTCCAAATTTCCCATGCAGCAAAGGCCTGCAGCAGCAACATCTCCAGTCCGTTCTTGGTGACGGCTCCTTGTGCCTGGCCTTTCTTCATGAAGAGGGTTTCGTTTGGATTATATAACAAATCGTAGAGCAAATGGTTGGGAGTCAGTAGCTCGTAAGGAATGTTGGGGCAGAAGTCCACTTTGGGATACATGCCTACTGGGGTACAGTTGACAATCACTGTGTACTCTTGCATGATTTCCGGTGTCAGTTCCTCATAAGTGAGGTATTTATCCTCTTTCTTGGCGCGTGATACGAAGGTACTTTTTATACCCAGGTTCTCCAGCCCGCGATATACGGCTTTCGATGCGCCGCCGGTGCCCAGAATCAAGGCTTTTTTGTGATGTGGTTGCAAAAGTGGTTCTATGGATTGTGTAAATCCTATGATGTCGGAGTTGTAGCCAACCAGTTTCACTTTGCCTTTGGGAAGGCGGATAATCTTAATGACATTGACGGCGCCTATCTTGGCCGTGTCTTTGTCCAGTTCGTCCAGGTAGGGGATGACTTGCTCCTTGTAAGGGATAGTCACATTCAGTCCACAGAGGTTGGGATTTTCCTCGATAACTTCCATGAAATCCTCGATACGTGGAATTTCGAAGTTTACATATTCTGCATCAATATTTTCTGCCTTGAATTTCTCATTGAAATATCCGATAGAAAAGGAATGTTTCAACGGGTAACCTATTAAACCGTATTTCTGCATAATATTTTAGTTATTGATTGAACTATATTCGTTTGTTTATGGAGTACATTATTGGTCGGAAGTAGTTGAGGAGGTGATTACCGGTTCTTTGATGATAACAAAACCTCCGAATTGCAATCCGTTGTCTTTTCCGTTCAAACAGAACTTTCTGTCGAATACGGGTTTATTTTTTGATTTCCAGGTCAGTTTGCTAGAGAAGGTGATGACGTCTTGAGTACCATCGTTCCAGTCTATTATCACTTTTTCGTTATCGAATGTATCGTCGCCATTGAATTCTCCAAAAGTGAGAAAGTATTTGCCAGTTTCAAATTTCATTGTTTGCAGACCGTTGAAGTGTGCAAGGTAAGCTTTGGTTTGGTTTATAGGAACGTCCTTTTCATAAATTTTTCCATTATAGATTGCCTTGATTCCTTGCTTGGCAATGTTGCCGGGAGTTTTAGGATTCAACAAATCATTACCTTGAACATCTTGTACTGCGATATGCAGTTCGATAGGAGCAAAATCCCATATCATATCATCACTTCCCGAATCATCGCAAGCTGTGAAACCGGCAACGCAAAGGAGGGAAATAAATAATAAATAGAGGGTGTGTGTAGCTTTCATAAGGTCTCTTTCTTATATAAGTTTCTTCTTTTTATTTAGTTGCCACATAAAGTGTACATATCCCGAAAGTCAGCCGCTTGAAGTGCACTTCGCTGAAGCCTGCCTTGCGGATAACTCCCTGCATCACTTCTCCTTGCGGGAAGGCGCGAATACTTTCCGGTAGATAGGTATAGGCGCTGTTGTCTTTCGAAATACATTTACCGAGCAGGGGGATAACGACTTTGGAGTAGATGGTGAACAGTTGTTTCATCGGGAAGCGGTCCGGTGTAGAGAGTTCCAGTATGACGAGATGTCCGCCGGTCTTTAGTACGCGGCACATCTCAGACAGTCCTTTGTCCAGCCCTTCGAAGTTGCGGATGCCGAACGCTACGGTCACGGCGTCGAAGCTTTCGTCGGCAAACGAGAGGGAGGTGCAGTCCTCCCGGGCAAATGAAATCTTGTCCGAGAGGTGCGCCTGCTTTACTTTTTCACGTCCCACGTTCATCATGCCTTCCGAGATGTCGGTGCCAATCAGGCTATCGGGTTGCAGTTCGCGGCATGCAAGGATGGCGAAATCGCCGGTGCCGGTAGCTACGTCCATAATGCGCCGGGGGCGGAAAGGACGTAGGTACTTGATTGCTTTCCTACGCCAGCTGCGGTCAATACCCATGGATAGAGTGTGATTCAGCTTGTCGTAGGCAGGAGCGATGTTGTCGAACATTTCTTCCACTTGTTCGCTCTTCTTGCCGTCATTGCCGTAGGGCTTGATGTGTTCTTGGGGGTAATCCATGATTTTTTAATGTGCTAATGTGCTGATATGCCAATGTGCTAATTGGCTGCGCTATTATGCCGCAAGGTCATTAGCACATTGGCATATTATCACATTAAGTAATTAGTTACATTCTTTTCAATGCGTTCGGCAATGTTGCTGGTATCTTCCTTTACAAACTTCTCGCCGGTGATGTGTTCGTACAGTTCGATGTAACGTTCACTGATTGAAGTAACGATTTCGTCTGTCATTTCCGGTACTTGCTGTCCTTCTTTACCTTGGAAGCCGTTGTCCATCAGCCATTCGCGTACAAACTCCTTGGAGAGTTGCTTTTGCGGTTCGCCGTTGGCAAAACGTTCTTCGTAGCCTTCGGAGTAGAAGTAGCGGCTGGAGTCGGGCGTATGGATTTCGTCCATCAGGTAAATCTTGCCGTCGTGCTTGCCGAATTCGTATTTGGTATCTACCAGAATCAATCCGCGTTCAGCTGCAATCTCGGTGCCGCGTTTGAAGAGGGCCATGGTATATTGCTCCAATACGGCATATTCTTCGGGTGTAGCCAGACCTTGTGCCAGGATTTCTTCTTTGGAGATGTCGGCATCGTGTTCGCCAATCTCGGCCTTTGTGGTCGGGGTGATGATGGGTTCGGGGAATTTCTGGTTTTCCTTCATCCCTTCGGGCAGTTTCACGCCGCAGATTTCACGTACGCCGCTCTTGTAGGCACGCCATGCGCTGCCGCAGAGATAACCGCGTACAATCATTTCTACGGGGAATCCCTCGCACATCACACCTACCGTCACCATCGGGTCGGGCGTAGCCATTTTCCAGTTGGGACAGATGTCGGTTGTGGCATCCAGGAATTTTGCTGCAATCTGGTTCAGCATTTGTCCTTTGAAGGGAATACCTTTCGGCAATACTACGTCGAAGGCTGAGATGCGGTCGGTAGCTACCATGACCAACTTTTCACCATTGATGTTGTACACATCACGAACTTTTCCGTGGTACACGCTTTTCTGTCCGGGAAAGTTAAATTCAGTTGCTGTTAATGCTTTCATCTTTGTAATATTTACGATTTGAGAATTTACTGTTTCTGTTCAATCTTGCTATCAGCTTGTTCGGCTTTGCGTCGTTCACGCTCCGCTTTCGCTTCCTTGTCGAACTTCTCGTAGGCCTCCACAATCTGAGTTACCAACTTGTGGCGTACGATGTCTTTCTTGTTCAGCTCCACAAAACTGATGCCTTTTACGCCTTTCAGAATCTTCAGTGCCTGCACCAGACCGGAAGTCTGGGAAGAAGGCAAGTCAATCTGCGTCATGTCCCCCGTGACAATCATCTTGGTGTTCATGCCCATGCGGGTGAGGAACATCTTGATTTGCTGGGTGGTCGTGTTCTGCGCTTCATCCAGAATGACAACGGCATCGTTCAGTGTACGTCCGCGCATAAAGGCGAGAGGGGCAATCTGGATGATGTTCAGCTCCATATACTCTTTCAGCTTGGCGGCAGGTATCATGTCCTGCAGGGCGTCATAGAGTGGTTGCAGATACGGGTCTATCTTGTCCTTCATGTCGCCGGGCAGGAAACCGAGCTTTTCTCCGGCTTCTACGGCGGGGCGGCTGAGAATGATTTTCTTTATCTCCTTATTCTTTAGTGCCCGCACGGCAAGCGCGATGGCAGTATAGGTTTTTCCTGAACCGGCAGGACCGATGGCAAACAGCATGTCATTCTTGGCAAATGCCTCTACCAGCTTCAGCTGGTTCTCGCTGCGCGGGATAATCGGCTTTCCGGTTACGCTGAATACAATGACATTGCCCGACTTTTCCGCTTGCGGGGCATTGCCTTTGATGATGTCTATAATGACCTCTTCTTTCAAAGAATTGTATTCGGCACAGTATTTCTCCAGTTTGGTGATGTTTTCCTCAAATGCACACATTTCCTCCTCATCACCCAATACTTTGATGACATTGCCGCGGGCAACAATGCGGAGCTTGGGATACAAGGCTTTTATCAGCTGCATGTTGGCGTTGTTTACGCCATAAAATATTACCGGGTCAATATCTTCAAGAACAATCAGTTTTTCTATCATTGATATGTTTTAAGTTCAATTCGTTCTTTTAGTGAAACGTTCTGCAAATGTAGTGAAACGTTTGGATACTTAAACAGTTCCATTGGGTATTTTTTTTGCAGTGGCTTCGGGTAGATTGTCGGTAATTGTTGCACGACGATGCCGTTTCCTTTTTTGAGCATCCGATACGTTGTCGGTTCAGCGTCTGTTCCTTCATGTTGAAGATGATATTGGGGTCGAAGTGCTGCCCGTTGACGCGTGTCTCGAAGTGCAGATGCTCAGTAGAGGCGCGTCCGGTGCGTCCGGTCAGTGCGATGGGCTGTCCGGCTTTGACTGTGTCGCCACAATGTACAAGGTTTTTGAAGTTGTGGCTGTATATCGTTTCCAGTCCGAAGTCATGGCGTACGACGACGACATTGCCGTAGGCGCTATAAGGCTTGGACATCCGTACTACGCCGTTGAAGGCACTCCGTATGGTGTCTTTGGCGCAGGTCTTGATGTCTATGCCGCTGTGGCGTCCCCGCCCCCGTCCGTAAGGGGAGATGACTTTTCCTCCAGGCAGGGGAAAGGAGTATTCCGTGTCCGGAATGTCCTCCAAAGGTAGCTCTATCAGTTCTCTTTGCGAAAACAGTCCCGGAGTGGCAACGCGAATATGGTTGGTTTCCATGGCGGAAAAGACCGTTTTCTTCCCTTGTGCCGTGGCACCAAGGGCTATGAGCAGGAGAGGGACAAGAATACGGATTTTCATTTATTCAAAATATTGTATACTCCCACCGGTAGAGGAAGCATATTTCTCCAACAGTTCCAATATCATTTCGGCTGCTTCTTTCAGACCTTCCTGCCCGTTGTAGCCGTTGACAATGGCAAGGATATGGCGGGTTTCAAGTTTCATCTTGGTGCGTTCGTGGTCGCTGGTCGGGGTACCGATACCGCCTATACGGTCGCGGTAGACGGGCAGCCCTTCTATGTTCAGCATGCCGCGGCCTATACCCTCGAACGATTCCTCGGCACGTCCTATGCCCAGCTCAAGGTCGCTTCCTTGTATCTCGTCGGCATCAAATCCGCCGATAGAGTGGCCCGTACGTAGGGAGACAAGGTTGATAAGGTCTACCAACGTATCTATCTGATAGAGTTCCAATCCGCGCAGCAGTCGCCGTCTCAGTGCTTCGGCCGAGGGACGGTAGCGGCTGGGATCCTTGCCGCAACGTTTGTAGGCTTCGCGGGTGGCGGCAATGACGGGTTGGTACTTGATGCTGTCCGTGGTTTCACGGGCTCTTAGCTCTTGGGTGAAAGTTGCGATTTCTTGCCACAACCCTTCGCAATATGGGGTATTTGTCACTTCGGCAAATACGGCTGCACCGCGGAATTCGGGGCAATTCTGCTTGATTTCTTTAGAAAGTGTGATATGATACATTAATGCAATCCGTTTGAATGGGTTAACATGATTCCCGACAATATCCTTCCGGATTTGATACCCATCCGGCGTGCCGAGAAAAACTCTTCATATTGGGTAAAAGTACATATATTGGCTGTCTCCACTTGTGCGGAAGGTACTCCGAAGTCCAGTAGTTGCAGTCGGTTGGCAGCCCATAGGTCGATATGGTATTTGTGGGTGGCGGGTTTCCATTCGGAGATGTAATCCATCTGGAAACCGTTCTTGCGGAATGCTTCATAGACTTCGTCGCCTACCTCGAAGGCGGAAAGGGAGATGCCGGGGCCGATGCAGGCTATCACTTCTTTGCCCTCTGTACCATAGCGGGCACGCATCTTGTCGAGTGTGTGGCCGAGGATGTAATTCACAGTGCCGCGCCATCCGGCATGAACAGCGGCTATCACGGCATTCTTCCGGTCGTAGAGCAGGATGGGAATGCAGTCTGCCGTAGAGATACAGATGCAGTAGCCCGGTTCACGGGTTATCAGTGCATCAATGCCCTGCAACATGGAGTGGCGTTCTTCTGCTGTTGCTTGCAGGTAAGTTCCGTCAATGACAAGTGCCTTTGTCCCGTGGGTCTGAAACGGGATGACCAGTTCTTGGGGGCGTTGGGGCAGGGAAGAACATACTATTTCCTGGTTGCGGCGTACAGCTTCGGCTTCGTCTCCCGTGTAAGGTGTACAGTTGAGGAAGGCATAGTTACCTTGGCTGCATCCACCGTGGCGGGTGGTTACAAAACAAGAAATGCCGGGATATGAGGCAAGCAGCTCATATCCCAACATTTTCCTATCTTCTGTAAGAGGAATCATTTTTTATCTTCCTCCCAATCTTCTTCGTATTCAAAGTCCTCGAGGTCCTCTATGTCCTCGTCGTCGTTGACGTATTCATAGCTGAGGTCCTCGTCCTCACCCTCTTCTTTCAATTCTTCCTGCAGGTGGCTGAGGTCTTTGGCGCGGTGGGCAATGCTGTCCACTTTGCCTTCTATCTTATTGCTTTCCTTGTTCAGCTCTTCCCAAAGGATGTCTTTCAGCGTGGAGATGCCCATGCCTGCCACGGCAGAGATAAAGATATGAGGAATACCTTCGGGCAGTGTCGGCTCTATCTCGTCCATCAGCTCCTGGTCCAGCATGTCACATTTGGTGATGGCAAGCACGCGTTGTTTGTCCAGCATTTCGGGGTTGAAGGTGCGGAGCTCGTTCAGGAGTATGTCGTACTCCTTGCGGATGTCGTCGCTGTCGGCAGGCACCATGAACAGCAACAGGGAGTTGCGCTCGATGTGTCGCAGGAAGCGCAATCCCAATCCTTTGCCCGCACTGGCTCCTTCGATGATTCCGGGAATGTCCGCCATCACAAACGATTTGTTGTCGCGATAGGACACGATGCCCAGATTGGGTTCCAGCGTTGTAAACGGATAATTGGCGATTTTGGGCTTCGCCGCAGAAACGGATGCCAGTAAAGTAGATTTTCCTGCATTGGGGAAACCTACCAGACCGACGTCTGCCAGCAGCTTCAGTTCCATGATTACCGTCAACTCCTGCATCGGTTCGCCCGGTTGTGCAAAGCGGGGAGCCTGGCGTGTGGCGGTTTTGAAGTGCCAGTTGCCCAGACCTCCGCGTCCGCCTTTCAGCAGGATGACTTCTTGTTCGTGCTCGGTGACGTCGCAGATATATTCACCCGTTTCGGCGTTGTACACCACCGTGCCGCAGGGCACTTCAATCACCTTGTCCGCTCCGTCTTTCCCGAAACTGCGGTTCTTGGAACCGGATTCTCCGTGACCTGCCAGGATGTGGCGATCGTACTTCAGATGGAGTAGCGTCCAGTAGTTGCGGTTACCCCGCAGGATGACATGGCCTCCTCGTCCTCCGTCACCTCCGTCGGGGCCTCCGTTGGGTATGTATTTCTCACGCCGCATATGCGTAGAACCTCGTCCGCCCTTTCCGGAGCGGCAATATATTTTTACGTAGTCAACAAAATTCGATTCAGCCATATTCTGTTTTATTGTTATTTCACTGCGTCAATAGCCTTGCAAACATCGGCAAAGATTTCTTCCAATACGCCGAAGCCCTGGATGTGTTGGTATTTGCCGTCCTGCTTGTACCAGTCAATCAGCGGAGCTGTCTGTGAGTGGTAAACCACCAGACGCTTCTTGATTGTCTCTTCATTGTCGTCTGCACGTCCTGATTCTTGTCCGCGCTTGATAAGGCGTTTCATCAGTTCTTCTTCGGGCACGTCGAGGTCGAGCATTACGCTGACTTCCTGTCCGCGTTCGGCGAGCATCTTCTTTAATGCTTCAGCCTGGGCGATTGTTCTGGGGAAGCCGTCGAAAATCACGCCTTTGCTATCCTTGAAGCTGTCGAATACGCTTGCCAGAATATCAATCATCAACTCATCGGGAATCAACTGGCCCTGGTCGATATAACCTTTAGCAGTCTTGCCCAGTTCTGTACCGTTTTTCATTTCAGCACGGAGCACGTCTCCGGTAGAGATGTGGTTGATGCCATACTTTTCTACAATCTTTTCACTTTGTGTTCCCTTACCTGAACCGGGAGCACCAAAAATTACAATGTTCAACATTTGCTTAGTTATTATTTAATGATTTACTATATTATGTCTGTATCAGTCTACTACAGTATAAATGTCGGGATAGTTGCGCCCGAAGCCGTCATAATCCAACCCGTAGCCCACGATGAAGTCGTTCGGAATATTCATGGCCACATATTCTATGTTTAAATCAACTTTCAGCTTATCAGGTTTCACCAGTAGGGAGGCAATATGAATCTCCCTGGGACCGCGAGTGCCGAGGGTGTCCAGTAAGCGTTGCATGGTGAGTCCCGTATCTACGATATCCTCTACAATGACCACTGTACGGTCTGTGAGGTCTTCATTGATGCCTATTACTTCCTTGATTACCCCGGTAGAGGATACTCCTTGATAAGATGCCAATTTGACAAATGAAATTTCGCAGGGAATCGTGATTCGTTTCAGCAAATCGGCGGTAAACATGAACGAACCGTTCAGTACGCTGAGGAATAGAGGATTCTTTCCTGCCAGGTCGCGGTTGATTTCGTTCGCTACACGGGTTACTTCTTTCAGTATGTCCTGCTCCTTGATGGAGACTGTGAACATCTTGTCTTTTATTTGTATGGTATCCATAGATGGGATGTTTTTAGAAAGTTGGGGCAAAAATACGATATTTGTTTGAAAGTGAAAAGTTTTGTTCTAGTATATTCTCAAAGGGCTATGAATTAGTTGGATCCGTTACTAAAAACCAGTTTATGAATGCATGGTTTTCATCAACGGAATCGGATGCAATTTCAACCTTGGAAAATTCAAATCCGAGAAACTGACAGAACTTTTTTGTAGTACGCGTCAGGAATAGACAGATAAAACTTTCCACTGGAGTAGAGAACAGTCTAGAATAGTGAAATGTAAAAAATAAGTGGTGTGTGTCGGTTGTCGGCTGACAGAACCAGACAGCTATGTCAATAACTTTAGGAAACTCTTATTTCTCAGTTTCTGGAGATATTGTAACTCCGGAGTAAGACGATATTCAGCTCGAATATTTGTAATGCCATAGTTCCCGACGCTGGACTTTCTTGTAATTTTATTAAGCCAAGACGGTGCTCCCACCGATTATGGTTATAGAATTTCGATTTCTTCAGCTTCTTATGATTTTTCTTCCGGTACAAGCTCCCATTGCATGTAAACTTGTCTATAGGTCTTCTGTAGATGTCGGATCCGAAAATTATGTATCTGCAATATCCTTCGAAGGAACAGTGTTTATGGTGAAAATATTACTGATTTTCATTGATTGATAAGATGCTATGCCAGATAATGGTAGCGGAAGACCTCTTGAAGATAGCATCTGTCGTTACTTCTTTCTTGACTAGGTTTTGTCAGAATCTTGTGTCGATACTGCTATTTCTGATTGGTTATGTATGGTTGATGCACTAATGACAGAAAAAAACAATGCTTAGGAGTAAGAAAACAAAGAGAAATATGTTGAAAAATGTACTCCAAAAGTTTTTTATCTAACCTTTGGAGTACATTTTATTTGAGACAGCTTTCTTTCGACTTTTTATTTTTTATGTTGGAGAATTCGGGATTAGCCGATTCTTCTTTCTGCTTTTCTGTTCCTACTCTAGAAGTGTAACTTTCCTAATCTTCGTTATGCTCGTAATATCTCCGAGTATACCCTATAGATTCCATCTTCTCTTTAATTGATAGTTTAATTATTTGCATTCTTGAATTCAATGTAGGGCAATACTGGAAATCGGTTATCATGATACTAATTTATTCTGTCTTTTTATCAGTAACCAATTACAGATTCGCTTTTTTATATATAATAATTGTGTTTTTGGTGTAAGTCTTGTCATTTCCATTATGATGGCAACGGTCGTCTTAAATTTCGAACATTCTGCTCCGTGCCAGCATGCAGGCTCCAACTACACCAGCCTTGTCTTTTAACTTGGAAACAGTCACCGTGGCGTCTTTGTTGACCAGATTCAATGAGTATTTCCTTATTGCCGTTTTGATTGGCTGTACTATATAGTCTCCCGTCGATGATAATGTGCCTCCGATTATTACCAGTTCCGGATTGAATATGCTGATCAGTCCTGCTATTTGCCTTCCCAACTTTTGGCCTATTTCTTCCACTATCTCAATACATAGCAAATCCTCTTTATTGACTGCAGTGATGATTTCGTCCAATGTGGGTGGATTTTCTATAGTTCGTTTTGACAGTATGGAACTTTCTCCTTTACCGATTCTTTCCAATAGGATGCGGTGCAGTGCCGAACCTGAGGCTTCCGTTTCCAGGCATCCTTTTTTGCCGCAATGGCACAGTATTTCATTGTCGAATACATTGACGTGCCCGAATTCTCCGGAAAATCCGGATTTTCCCGTGTATACCTTCCCGTCTATGATGATGCCAATTCCAAGTCCCCAGCTTATATTGACAAAGATGATGTCTTTTTCCCCTTTGACGCATCCTTGCATATGTTCTCCATAGGTCATGGCCCTTGTGTCGTTGTCTATACAGACTGGGTACCCTATTTTTTCATTCAGCACATCTGCCAAAGGACGCTCTGAAAAGTTGAACATACTGAAACTGTATCCTGATTCCGGATTTACTCTTCCAGAGATGTTGATGCAGATGTTCATTATCTTCTTGTCATTGATTTCTGTTTCCTTTATGAAGCCTCGAATGAGTGCACATAGTTCTTCCAAAGCCTCTTGTGTATTTTCGAACTTGTACGGTATGTTCATCCTGATTTCCACCATATCTCCCTTGAAATTGATTAGTCCTATGTTTATGGCAAATTTTTTAATGTCCACCCCAATGAAGTATCCTGATTCTGGGTTGAGCCCGTATAGGCTTGGGTGACGGCCGCTACTAGTCTCCAGTTTTCCATAGTCATTTATATAGTTGTCCTCACACATTTCATTGATAAATTTGGTAATTGTGGGCACACTTAGGTCAAGTTCCTTGGCCAAATCAGTAATAGTGGAGCTTCCATTATATATATAATGTGTGATGATCCTTTTTTTTAAGAGTGCATTCTTGCTCCCGGTTTCCATTTCTTTTAATAAATCCTGCTTCATTAGTGTATATTTTTAAATTATTCGCCTTATTTTTATTTTATATATTGGTATACTAAAGTATATGGGTTAATATTATTGTATTCTGTCTATTGTTTTGCAATTTATTTAGTAATAACCGGTTAATATATGTTAAATATATGGTATATATTAATTAAATACTTTATTAAGTATTGCAAAGATAATAAATGTATCTATATTTGTGACGTGATAATTGAATAATAATGGTTAATGTCCATAACGATGAAAAACATAATTGGATTTTTTTCTAAAATATGCATTCAATAGGGCTTTTAATATATAATGGTTGATCTTAATTTTATTAATGATGAAAACACGCAGGGATTTTTTAAAAAAGACCGCTTTGTTTGGTGCATCTGCATTCATGCCCCCTTCATTGTTGGGGCAAGAGAGTGATGGGAATTGTTCTTTTTCTCGGGAGACTACCTCTTCCATGCTGGTTCCCATGGGTGATGCACTTAAAATTACCGGTACATTTTTAGATGAGATATCTCATGATATTCCCCATCAGAATTGGGGAGAAATAGAATGGGATCGGGATTTCCGGTATATGCGGGATGTTGGGATTGATACGGTTATTATGATTCGTTCCGGTTATCGTAAATTCATTACTTACCCTTCGAAGCACTTGTTAAGCAAGGGTTGTTATATGCCTTCTGTTGATTTGTTGGATATGTTTCTTCGACTGGCAGAAAAATATCACATGAAGTTTTATTTTGGTTTATATGACTCTGGTAAGTATTGGGATACCGGTGATTTGTCGTGGGAGATTGAGGATAATAAGTATGTGATTGATGAAGTGTGGGATAAATACGGTGAAAAATATAAGAGTTTTGGTGGCTGGTATATTAGTGGTGAAATAAGCCGTAAGACGAAAGGCGCTATTGATGCCTTTCGTACAATGGGTAAACAATGCAAAGATGTATCCGGAGGTTTACCGACTTTTATTTCTCCATGGATTGATGGGAAAAAGGCTGTTATGGGAACAGGCAAGCTAACAAAAGAAGATGCTGTCTCTGTTCAGGAACATGAAAGGGAATGGAATGAAATTTTCGATGGCGTTCATGATGTGGTTGACGCTTGTGCCTTCCAAGATGGACATATTGATTATGATGAACTGGATGCTTTTTTTGCTGTAAATAAGAAATTGGCTGATAAATATGGTATGCAGTGCTGGACAAATGCCGAAACTTTTGACCGTGATATGCCCATTGATTTCTTGCCTATTAAGTTTGATAAGTTGCGTATGAAATTGGAAGCTGCCAAACGGGCAGGTTATGATAAAGCTATTACGTTTGAATTTTCTCATTTTATGAGTCCGCAATCTGCCTACTTGCAGGCAGGGCATTTATATAATAGGTACAGAGAATATTTTAATATAAGATGACATGAAAAACATAATAAGACAGTTATTGGTATTTTTTGTTTTTGTCGTCAGCTTAAATTTGGCGGCACAAACTCTACCTGTTATAACGGGACAGGTTAAATGTCAGGGACGTGGAGTTGCGAATGTAGTGGTTACAAATGGTTTCGATTGTGTTTCGACCGATGTTGCCGGCAAATATACTATTCCTTATCATCGTGATGCCCGTTTTGTATATGTTACTACTCCAGCAGGTTATTTGCCCCAACGGGATGGTAGCCTCCCTTTGTTTTATCAACGCATTACTAAAGGGACTTCTGTATATGATTTTTCTTTAGTCAAAAATTCTAAGAATGATGACAAGCATCTTTTTTTCTTGGTTCAGGCCGATGTTCAGCTTGGAAAAGACGAAGATGTTACTGCTTATTCAGAATATCTGAGGGATGTGAAGGAATTTGTCGACAAATGTTCGAAATATGATTTATTTATGCTGGATTGTGGTGATATTGTAGGTAATGCCTTGTCGCTTTTTTCCTCATATAAAAAAGCATCGGACGTGTTGGATGTCCCTATGTATCGAGTGATTGGAAATCATGATATGGAATATGGAGTACGTTCTTACGAGCATTCGTATAAATCCTATGAAGAGAATTTCGGCCCTATTTATTATTCCTTTAACCGTGGAAAGGCTCATTATATCGTGCTTGATAACTGTTACTATATCAATAGGCATTACCGCTACATCGGTTATATTGATGAGCGTACTTTGCAATGGATTGAGAAGGATTTGGCCTTTGTGCCGAAGGACCATTTGGTGTTTGTTTCCATGCATATCCCTTCCAGTTCTACTAAGGAGCTGGAATTTAATGCGCTACTTCCTGATGAGACCAGTAATGCTTCAAGCTTGTATGACCTCTTGAAAGGGTACGAGGCACATTTGCTGACTGGTCATACCCATAACAACGGTAATGTTGTATTCAATGATAGCTTGATGGAACATAACACAGCAGCTGTATGCGGTACTTTTTGGAAGGCTGATATTTGCACCGATGGCACTCCCGCTGGTTATGGTGTATATGAAGTTGATGGAAACAAGCTGACTTGGCGTTATAAGAGTGCGGGGTATCCCATTGAACATCAATTCAGGGCTTATCCGGTAGGAGTTTCAGAGGATTACCCTGAGTATATTCTTGCGAATGTATGGAATTGGGATGAAAACTGGAAGGTAGAGTGGTATGAGAATGGGAAATGTATGGGTGAAATGAAGCATTTCACGGGCTTTGATCCGGAAGCAAAAGCCATTTGCTCGGATAAAAAGCGCGTAGAGTATGATTGGATTTCTCCGATAAAAACAGAACACATGTTTCGTGCTTTACCTAAAAATGGTAGTGCTTCAATGGAGGTGTGTGTGACAGACCGTTTTGGTAATGTATATAAAGTTAAACTATAAACAATGATGAAGAAAAATGTAAATATCGGATATTTAGTATTTCTGTCCTTTGTTGCAGCCTTAGGAGGTTTTCTCTTTGGCTATGATACTGCTGTGATTTCTGGTACCATTGCCCAAGTGACTGTACTTTTTCATTTGGATACCTTGCAGCAGGGATGGTATGTGGGTTGTGCGCTGATAGGCTCTATTGTGGGTGTACTTTTTTTTGCTGGCGTGTTGAGCGATAAGTTCGGTCGTAAACTGACGATGGTTCTTTCTGCTGTGTTGTTTTCCACTTCGGCCATAGGCTGTGCCATTTGTGCTAATTTCGATGAGTTGGTTGTATATCGTATTATTGGTGGTGTGGGTATTGGTGTTGTTTCTATTATATCTCCTTTGTATATCTCAGAAGTTTCTGTGGCCCAATACAGAGGACGTTTAGTCTCTTTGTACCAATTGGCCGTTACAGTAGGATTTTTGGGCGCTTATTTGGTAAATTTCCAGTTGCTTGGATATTCAGAAAGTCATGTCGTTTCTGGTATAGGTTTATTTGAAAAAATCTTTGTAGCTGAAGTATGGCGTGGCATGTTGGGGATGGAAACACTACCAGCTCTTTTGTTTTTTACCATTATCTTTTTTATTCCCGAAAGCCCTCGTTGGTTGATTTTGAAAGGTAGAGAAGAACGTGGTCTTAATGTTTTGCAACGAATTTACAACTCGGCTGAGGAGGCTATGAACCAGATGAACGAAACCAAATCTGTTGTATCAGAAACTAAATCCGAGTGGGCATTATTGTTGCAGCCTGGCATTCTGAAAGCTGTGATAATCGGTGTTGCCATTGCCATATTGGGACAGTTCATGGGTGTGAATGCCGTATTGTATTATGGTCCTTCTATTTTTGAAAAAGCTGGGCTTTCCGGTGGTGATTCTTTGTTTTATCAAGTGTTGGTTGGCTTGGTTAATACGTTGACTACTGTCTTGGCACTTGCTATTATTGATAGAGTGGGACGTAAGAAGTTGGTATATTATGGCGTTTCAGGGATGGTTCTTTCTTTGTTGCTTATCGGTATTTACTTTTTGTGGGAAGAGAGTTTGGGGTTGTCAAGTCTTTTCTTGTTGGTTTGCTTCTTGTCTTATGTGTTTTGTTGTGCTGTATCTATTTGTGCAGTGGTATTTGTGCTTCTTTCAGAAATGTATCCTACCAAAGTACGTGGTTTGGCTATGTCTATAGCAGGATTTTCTCTTTGGATTGGAACATATTTAATTGGGCAGTTGACCCCCTGGATGCTCCAGAACCTTACCCCCGCCGGAACATTCTTCTTGTTTGCTGCAATGTGTGTGCCTTATATGCTCATTGTATGGAAACTTGTACCGGAAACGACTGGCAAATCTTTGGAAGAGATAGAACGGTATTGGACACGTATGAAATAAATTGACCTTATGAACTAAAATATAAAAAAATATGGACTTTAAAAATTAGCAACACAGTATAAGGATGAACTGATGAATCATATTCTTCCTTTTTGGCTTGAATGTTCTCAAGATCATGAATATGGTGGATATTTTACATGCTTGGATCGTCAAGGCAATGTATTTGATACGGATAAATTTATTTGGTTGCAGGGACGTGAGGTATGGATGTTTTCGATGCTTTATAATAAGGTAGAGAAGCGTCAAGAGTGGTTAGATTGTGCCATTCAAGGAGGAGAATTCTTGAAAAAGTATGGTCACGATGGTAACTATAACTGGTATTTCTCATTGGACAGACAAGGAAATCCATTAGTTGAGCCTTATAATATTTTTTCATATACGTTTGCTACGATGGCATTTGGGCAGTTAAGCTTAGCCACAGGGAATGAAGAGTATGCAGAAATTGCCAAGAAAACGTTTGATATAATCTTGTCGAAGGTTGATAATCCCAAAGGGCATTGGAATAAGTTGCATGCAGGTACACGTGATTTGAAGAACTTTGCATTGCCAATGATTTTATGCAATTTGGCTTTGGAGATAGAACATTTGCTGGATGAGGATTATCTGGAAAAGACCATGGAAGTCTGTATCCATGAGGTTATGGAAGAATTTTATCGTCTGGAATTAGGAGGTATTATTGTTGAAAACATACAAATGGACGGACAGCTTTCCGATTCGTTCGAGGGAAGACAAATTACTCCCGGACATGCAATTGAAGCCATGTGGTTTATCATGGACTTAGGGAAACGTTTGGGGCGTTTGGACTTGATAGAAAAGGCGAAAAATACCACTTTGACTATGCTCGATTACGGCTGGGATAAAGAGTTCGGAGGTATTTATTATTTTATGGATCGTAAAGGTTGTCCTCCTCAACAATTGGAGTGGGATCAGAAGCTTTGGTGGGTACATATCGAGACTCTGATTTCTCTATTGAAAGGGTATCATTTGACTGGCGACCAGCAATGTTTGGAGTGGTTTAATAAAGTGCATGATTATACATGGACTCATTTTAAAGATACAGAACATCCTGAATGGTTTGGATACCTGAATAGAAGAGGTGAAGTTTTGCTTCCGCTGAAAGGTGGAAAATGGAAAGGATGTTTCCATGTTCCAAGAGGATTGTATCAGTGTTGGACTGTTTTGGAGGAAATAGCAAATTCATAAATAGAATCTGTATGAGCAAAATCATAGTAGTAGGCAGTTCAAATACGGATATGGTAGTGCATACCTCCCATTTACCAGCACCGGGAGAGACAATCCTTGGTGGTAAGTTTCTTATGAATCAGGGTGGTAAAGGAGCAAATCAGGCAGTTGCAGTGAAGCGATTGGGGGGTGACTTGTTATTTGTGGCGAGAGTGGGCAATGATGTTTTGGGACAGCAGACCTTGCGTGTTTTTCAAAATGAAGGCATAGAAACAAGCTATATTGCTTTAGATAATGAAACTCCATCCGGAGTTGCGTTGATAAGCGTGGACCAATATGCTGAAAATTGTATTGTTGTGGCTTCGGGGGCTAATATGTTACTTGGACAAGAGGATATTGACAGTATGGAAAAAGAGATGTTGGTTGGAGATATATTATTGATGCAACTGGAAATTCCTCTTTCAACTGTAGAATATGCTGCACGGAAGGCTTATGAAAAGGGAGTGAAAGTTGTATTGAATCCTGCTCCTGCCTGTTCTTTGCCGGAATCTTTGTTCCAATATTTATATATGATAACTCCCAATCGGATAGAGGCTGAAATGCTGACCGGAGTTAAGATAAACAGCAAAGAAGACGTGGCTATGGCGGCTGGTGTCTTGTATCGGAAAGGTGTGAAAAATATAATAATAACTTTGGGTAGCGAAGGAAGCTTTGTAAGAGAAGGAGAAAAAACTTATTATGTAGATGCCTACAAAGTGGTTCCGGTTGATACTACGGCCGCAGGAGATACTTTCAATGGAGCTGTTTGCGTGGGTGTTTCCGAAGGGATGAGCTTGGAACAAGCAGTATTGTTTGCATCTAAAGCTGCTTCTATTTCTGTTACAAGAATGGGGGCTCAATCATCTATTCCTTATCGGAAAGAGTTGGATATGAATAATTTAGTTTAATCTGTTAAAAAGAAGAATATTGTGGATAGACGTCATTTTTTATCAATGTTAGGTCTGGGAGCAGTTGGTTTGACTCTGCCGGGAGTAGCTCAAGCAGATATTTTAAAGCAAGCAGCTGCCAATCCGAATATAAAACCTATTTCCGGTTCTTGGTTTGAATTTCAGCATCCGGGAGGTAAAGAAGGAGTATATTGGGACAAAGACTTAAGACAGTTTACTGCTGCCCAGTGGAGAGAAAAAATTCGTGAAATCAGTGAGACCGGTATGGAATATTTGGTGATGATGAATGTGGCTGCTCACGGCAAAGCTTTTTTTGATACGAAATTGGCTCCTAAATTTGAAATGGGTTGTGAAGATCCTATTGAAACAGTCCTTTCTGCGGCAGATGAGTTTGGTGTGAAGTTCTTTGTGAGCAATGATTATTGGGGACCGGATCTTGATGCTCATCGGATGATGACAGATAGGGAACTGGGTAAGAAAAGGAATCAATCAATGGAAGAAATCTATAAGAAATATGGGCATCACAAGAGCTTTTATGGGTGGTATTTCCCTAATGAATCGTGGTTAGATCCTTATTTTTGCGATTTTGTGATACCTTATGTCAATGAGTGTGCGCAAGTGGCTAAGTCGTTGAATGCTAACTGTGTGAATATAATAGCTCCATACAATATAAAGAAAGAAAAATGTGATGATTATTTTGTGAGACAGCTTGAACAACTCAATGTGGAAATCGTGGCCTATCAGGATGGAGTGGGAGTAGGTGCAACCAGATTGGAAGATTCTGCCCGTTATTATGAGAATTTGTCGAAAGCGCATCAAAAGGCAGGGCGTTCCAGAATATGGGCTGATATGGAGTTGTTTTCTTTGAACAGACCACTCATGGCAGTTTACTTCCAGCGGACTTTAACAATAGAATAATTCATCAAATGGAAGCTATTTCACCTTTCGTGGACAAAATTTTGGTTTACCAATATCTTGGAATCATGAACAAACCCCAATCTAAGGCTCATGCCGGATTAAGAGGAGAGACGGTAAGGTTATATAATCAATATATGGATTGGTATAACAAACAAAATTTTAAATGAATAGGAATGATATGAAAAGAATTGTATACTTTTTAGTTTCTCTGTTGGGATTTACCAAACTGGCAGCACAAGATCCTGCTGATTTTGTTCTTCCATCTATTATAAGTGATCATGCAGTGATGCAACGTGATGCCGAAGTAAAGCTTTGGGGATGGTGTCCCAGTGTTTGGGATTTGAAGATTGTATGTAGTTGGGCTCCCAATGATACGGTTCATGTATCTTCTGATAAATATAAGTATTGGGAAACTTATATAAACACTCCCAAAGCCGAAGGACCGCACGCCATTCGGTTTTATGGTTGGGAAGGTAAACTTTGCGCAGAAGTGAAAGACATTCTGATGGGAGAAACTTGGCTTTGTTCCGGTCAGTCAAATATGGAGTATTGCTTTAAGTGGCGTGTAGATGACATCACCGATAGAAGTACACTGTTTGACAATAAAAAGATTCGTTTTTTCAAGGTGGCTAAGTCATCCTCCGCGTATCCGGTTGAAAGAATTCAGGGAAAGTGGGAAATTTGTTCTCCCGAAATTGCAGAAGATTTTAGCGTAGTGGCTTTTTGCTTTGGAAAAAGGCTGAATGAAGAATTGGGTAATCTTCCTATCGGGTTGATAGGCTCTTATTGGGGAGGTACAGCCATTGAGCCTTGGATGGACGAATTTACATTGCGTCATGAGAAATTGGAAGAAAAGACTAAAGCATTGACTGCCGGATGGGCACCGACTGCAAATTCTTCTCTTTACAATGCAATGATTCATCCCATTATAAACTACACTATTGCCGGGGTTGTCTGGTATCAAGGAGAAGCCAATAATGAAAGGCATCAGGATTATGGAGTTATGTTTGATGCTATGATTAGAGGTTGGCGTAATGCTTTTCATCATTATTTGCCTTTCTATTTTGTCCAGATAACTCCTTGGAGTGGTTATGCGGATAAAAATGCTGCATATTTGCGTGAACAACAAGCCGATGTGGCTGCTACATTGAGAAATACTGGTATGGTTGTGGCGGGAGACTTAGTAAACGACCTAACAGATATTCATCCGAGTCTGAAGAGACAAGTAGGAGAACGATTAGCTAATATGGCTTTGAAAAATAGTTATCATAAAGAGGATATACAACCGTATTCGCCTATGCTAAAATCCTTTAGAGTAGATGGTCGTAAAGTAATAGTAACAACTACCGCTATTGGCAAACTTGCTTGCAAGGATAAGGTCATTCGTCACTTTGAGGTCGTGGATAAAGAGGGTAATTTGCATCCGGCTAAGGCTTCTATATTAAAGAATGGAGATATCAGTGTCATTGCCGATAAGGTGAAGGAACCGGTAGGAGTACGTTATTGTTTTTCCAATGATGCTATGCCTAATTTATTTGATAGTAACGGATTGCCTTTGGCTCCATTTAGAACAGATCGTAAAAAATGAAAAAGTCTTTATTATATTTAATTTGTTGTTTTATTTGCTTCTCTGCTTTTTCTCAAGCTTCTGATTTGAAGTTTCGTGACGGGAAGTTCAAGATTGTTCAGTTGACAGACCTGCATTGGGTAGAGAGTGATTCTTATAAATTGAAGAATGACAGCACTTGTCATTTGATTCGTGAAGTTATTCGTATAGAAGATCCCGATTTGGTTGTTCTTACAGGTGATGTAGTAGTTTCCTGGAATGCTAAGAAAGGATGGGAGAAATTGACCAAAATATTTGGGGAAACCAAAACTCCTTTTGTTGTGACCTTTGGTAATCATGATGAAGAAACGGATATGAACAATGCTCAGATATTGGACTATCTGTGTACACGACCTTATAACCTGACTTATGATGCTGAAAAAGGACTTTCGGGCTCGGGCAATTGCATGTTGACCGTCCGTTCTTCTGATGCTACATCTGAAAAATGGGTACTCTATTTCTTCGATTCTCACAATAATACCAAAGACCGTTCTTTTGGTTATTATGATTGGATTAAGCATAATCAGATAGAGTGGTATAGGAAAAGTAGCAGTCGGGTTACCGCTCGCAACAAGCGCATATTGCCTTCCTTGGCTTTCTTCCATATTCCTCTGCCAGAGCATGAAACGGCAAGGTGGACATGCCGGGAGTTTGGCGAGAAGCAGGAGGGTGTTTGTGCTCCAAGTGTAAATACCGGATTATACTCTTCGTTTATAGAAAAGAGGGATGTTATTGGGGTGTTTGTAGGTCATGACTATAATAATGACTATATGGTTGATTTAGACGGTAACATAACTTTGGCCTATGGTCGGAAGACGGGTTATCCTTCTGCCTATAATGAAACGCTTAGCCGAGGGGTACGTGTCATTAATCTGCATGAAGACGAATCGGTTTTTGATACTTATATAAGAGATTTGAAAGGAACTTATTTTCATTATCAATTTGAGCAGAAAAATAAGGGCAGTAATATTCCTCGTTTCAGTGGTTCCTTTGTGCAAGAGTTTTTGGTAGCAAATTGGGACAACGAACGTTGGAATCAGGAAATGGATATGCTGAAAGAAGCTGGCATGAAGTATTTGATTTATGCACCTGCATTGCTGGTAGATGAAAAGGGGAAAACAACTACAAATTATCCGTCTGCTCTGACGAAGAAGAAGCAAGGCAATAGAACGCTTGAAAAGTGTTTGCAAAGTGCGCAAAAAAATGGCATTAAAGTATTTGTAGGATTAAACTTTAATGAACGTTGGTGGAAAGTGGATTATGATGCTCGCTGGTTACTGGAGCAAATGGAAATGGGTAATAAGGTGGCAGATGAGCTTGTTGTTTTGTATAAAGAAAAGTATCCGGATGCCATGTATGGTTGGTATTGGGTTTGGGAGGTAGACAACTTGAACTGTATGACTTCTGAGCGTCAATCAATTTTGGCAGAGGCATTGAATACGAATTTGAATCATCTTTCTGAGATTGCTCCGGAAATGCCCCTTATGTTGTCTCCGTTTATGAATTACAAGGTAGGTGGAAATGCTGAAGAATGTGGCAAGATGTGGACGAACGTCTTTGCGCAAACCGACTTCCGTCCGGGAGATATATTCGCTCCTCAGGATTGTGTCGGTGCAGGTGGACTGAATTTGGATAATTTGTGGGAATGGTTTTCTAATTTGAAGAAGGCTGTCAATACTAAACCTGGGCTGAAGTTTTGGGGAAATGTAGAGACATTCGATCAGCGCTTTTGGACTAGCGCTCCTTTAGAAAGGGTTCAAAAACAGTTAGAGATTGTAAATGGCTATGTTGGCAATTTGATTTGTTTTGCATACAATCATTACAATAGCCCGTTTGTAGTTAATCCGGCGTATCATCAGGCATATCTTCAATATTGCCGGACGGGATGTTTGCCTATAATGGATATTCCTGAAAAAGTGAAGAATGCTGCTGTACGAAAGGTGGCTAAGGGAATTGAAGTTTCTTGGATACCGAATGAAATGAAAGCAGTTGACGGATATAGTATCTATCGTGATGGGCAGTTGATTATGAAATTACAAATACGTGACGGACAACTTCCGAGAACTTTTGTTGATGCAGAAGGTACAGTAGATAATGTTTATGAAGTAGCTGTTTATAATGTGATTGGTAAAGAATCTGCTAAAGTAAAAGCTGAATAACAATTGTAAAATTGATAAATATGAAGAATGTAACTTTTATTATTTGGGCTTTTGTTGTACTGTGTGCAGGATGCAGTTCTTCCACTTCAGTTGTGCAAGATGAAGTCTCTATGACTAAAAAACAATTGGCTGATAAAGTGAAAGGTGGTTGGGCAGCGAAAACCATTGGTTGTACCTATGGAGGACCGGTTGAATTTCTGCATAATGGTACTATGATTCAAGACTATACTCCCATAAAATGGTCCAAAGATAGAGTGAAATATTATTATGATACATTTCCCGGATTGTATGATGATATATATGTGGATATTGTATTTGTGAATGTGTTCGACCGTTTGGGTTTAGAGGCACCGGCCGATTCTTTTGCTGTTTCGTTTGCTGATGCCGGATTTCCTTTGTGGCATGCCAACCAAGTTGCAAAATATAATATTAAGCAAGGCATTATGCCCCCCATATCCGGACATTGGTTGAATAATCCTCATGCAGATGATATTGACTATCAGATAGAAGCAGATTTTGCAGGTCTAATGTCACCGGGCATGCCTAATACTGCTTCTGAAATTTCAGATAAAATCGGTCACATCTTTACGTATGGCGACGGCTGGTATGGTGGTGTGTATGTGGGCGCTCTATATTCCGGCTTTTGTTTCAGATGATATGGAGTATGTGGTAGAAGAGGCATTGAATACAATTCCCGAGCAAAGTGATTTTTATGCTTGCATAAAAGATGTGATTGGTTGGTATCGGCAATATCCAGATGACTGGAAACAGACTTGGTTTGAATGCCAGAAGAAGTGGACTTCGGAAGTGGGGTGTCCCGATGGCGTTTTTGTTCCGTTTAATATTGATGCCAAGATAAATAGTGCCTATGTGGCTATAGGTCTGTTATATGGCAAGAAAGATTTTTATCAGACTATTGATATTTCGGCACGTTGTGGGCAAGATTCTGATTGTAATGCGGCTACTGCTGCCGGTATATTGGGTACAATGCTTGGATATAGTAATATTCCGGAATTATGGAAAGAAAGTCTTTACGAAGTAGAGGACATCCCATTTGCCTATACGGAAGTTTCGCTGAATAAGCTTTATGAGTTAAGTCTGAAACAAGCTTTGCAGGTGATAGAGCAAGAAGGAGGTTCTGTTCAGGGAGAGCAGGTTGTTATTAAAACGCAACAGCCGGTTGCTGTAAAGTATGAGAAAGCTTTTGAAGGTCATTATCCGGCAGAGAAGAAAGCTGTTAACCTTTTGTTACAGGATGCTACAGAGTTTATGTTTGATGGTAACGGATTTGTTTTGAAAGGATATGTGAAGTGTGCTGATGAATCGTATGTTGCGAGTGTTGCGATGTATATAGATGGTGCTTTAGCAGAAACTGCCAATCTTCCCGTTGCTAAATCTACTTCTATAGATGACAGAAGGGTTGATTCGTTTCATAAATACCAGTTGCCTGATACAGCGCACACGGTTGTTTTGAAATGGTTGAATCCTCGTACGGATGCACAAGTTTATTTAGGTGAGGCGGTTATTTATTCCAGCCAGCCCAATCAATTAACCTATAAATAATTAATTGTAATGTATATAGTTGAAAATTATGGATTGGCAGTAGCTCTTTGTTGGGTTACCATGCTTTGCTGGGGTTCTTGGGGAAATACTCAAAAGCTGGCAGCGAAAACTTGGCGGTATGAACTTTTTTATTGGGATTATGTCGTTGGTATTCTTCTCTTCTCTTTGATATGGGGATTTACTCTGGGAAGTACGGGCGAAGCAGGTAGGGGCTTTGTCGATGATTTGCTTCAGGTTGATATCTCTAATTTGGTGAGTGCGTTTTTGGGAGGTGTCATTTTTAATGCATCCAACATTTTGTTATCTTCTTCCATGTCATTGGCTGGTATGTCTGTCGCTTTCCCCGTAGGCGTTGGGTTAGCTCTGGTATTGGGTGTATTTATAAATTACTTTAGTGCTCCTCAAGGTGATGCAACTGTTCTGTTTTCTGGAGTATTTCTGATTGTACTTGCTATTATTTTTAATGGTATAGCTTCTGGGAAAGTTGCTAAAGGAGGAACAGACCAGGCAATGAGGAAAAAAGGGATTATTATAGCTGTGTGTGCAGGTATATTAATGGCATTTTTCTATCGTTTTGTAGCGGCAGCTATGGATTTAGAGAATCTGGAAGCACCGACTGTGGGTATGATGACTCCTTATTCAGCATTGTTTGTATTTGCAGTGGGTATTTTTGTCAGCAATTTTTTCTTCAATACATTGGTCATGAAGAAACCCTTTGTCGGCAAGCCGATTGCGTATAGTGACTATTTCAGTGGAAATGTGAAGACGCATCTTGTTGGAATTCTGGGAGGAACCATCTGGGCATTGGGGACTGCTTGTAGTTATATTGCTGCAGGGAAAGCTGGTGCAGCTATCTCCTATGCTTTGGGACAAGGTGCCACTATGGTTGCTGCCTTATGGGGAATATTTATCTGGAAAGAATTCAAGGGCGCATCTAAGTCAATAAATTTGCTGCTTGTATTTATGCTGATACTTTTCCTTTCAGGCTTGGGGTTGATAATTATATCTGGTGGTAATTAAATTCTTTATTTTAAATAATATACTATGAGACAAAAAAAACAAATGAAAATGTTGGGACTATTGGGATTGTTGGCTGTATTACCAATAATTTCTGCATGTGCGGGAAATAAGGGTTCTGACGAATCTCGAAAAGAAAAAATGGTCCAATCGGTTTCTGTGGTACAGCCTATTACGGGTACATGGATTAATTTAGCCTACAAGGATGTGCGGAATAAGTATACTAATCCACAACATTTCGATAATATGGATCCTAAATTATGGACTGCTAAAGTGCGTGAATTGGCTAACATGGGGATTGAATATTTGGTGTTCATGGAGGTTGCTAATGAAGGGAAAGCATATTATCCGTCAAAGTTGATGCCGTGGTTATATAATGATAAATTGCAAAGCCCCGTTGATGCGATTCTTGACGAAGCTGCCAAACATGGCATGAAGGTTTTTATGAGTACCGGTTGGGCAAAAGATCAGGATGATAATCTGCTTGATCCAGTGATTAAGGAGCGTCAGCTTCAGATTATGGAGGAATTGGCATCTCTCTATAAAAACCATAAAGCTTTCTATGGCTGGTATCTTCCGGTTGAAGATTGTCTTTGCCCTATCTTTGCCGAGCATGCTGTTCAGTCAGTAAATGCATTGACAGAGAAGGCTCATTCTTTGACTCCCGGAAAGAAGACCTTGATTTCTCCGTATGGTATTGGTCTGTCCGAATTTGATCATCCTGATTTTGAGAAGCAGATGGCAAAATTGAAAGTCGATATTATTGCTTATCAAGATGAGGTGGGGTGTGTACGTGACAAATTTACTCTTCCTCGCTTGAAAAAGAATTGGCAAAGGATGCGCGATATTCACAATCGCCTGAATATTGAGATGTGGGCGAACTGCGAAACCTTTACTTGGGAAGAGGGAACCAATGACCGCCAATCTGCTTTGATTCCGGCTGCTTATTCCCGTTTGCTGTCACAGCAGGTAGCGGCTTCGGTTGCTGGTGTCGACAAAATAATTTCGTTTATGTTCGGTGGAATTATCGAAGACCCAAAGTCTGCTTATCAATTGGGACAACCTGTGTGGTCTAATAATTTATACAACAATTATATGGCTTGGAAAGAAGGTGACAGTTTTTGGAAATTATTTGAAGCTACTTTGCTTGACAAGTTGGTCAATTCAGCCAAATCGGAAATGATTGGTAAAGTTGATATGAAGGCACTGGCAGATGGCCGGGTAGCCGAAGAGGATAGTGGGGACAGCCGTTGGGTAAGGTTTGAAAAAAGGTCATCATGAGGTAGTGATTGATTTGCAAAAAAGAATACTTCGCTTCAAAAGGTGCTGGTACGTACTTTGAACTATAATCAGGAAAAGATAGGCGCTCCTTTGAAGGTTTATGTTTACACTTCCCAGGATGGTCAGACTTATAATCTGGCTTCAATAAAGGATGCTCCGTATTTTCCTAACAACAAGCATGATGCTTGGATTGACGCAGTCTTGATTGATAATTTAAAAGAAAAGACACGTTATGTGAAAGTTGCTTTTGACGCTTTGGAAAATGTGTATATGGATGAGATTTTTGTAAATCCAAGTATTCGTTAACCGGGTAATATAATGAAGGAATAATAGGGTCATCCGGAAAATATGAAATATAGTTTGAGATGAATTGATATTATATGGGAATGAAGCCGCCCGGATATGGAAGATGCAGCCATCTTAAACAGATATGTCTAAGTAGAAAAAGTATGATTTCAGGCTAATAGAAACGTCAATTATCGCATTTCATTAATATAATAAAGTGCGATATATAAAAAAAACAATACAATGAAAAAAATCTTAATTTATTAATCCAAAAATGAATCTATGAAAAGATTACACAAAACTATGAATCGAATTGTCGGAGTGCTTTTAATGGCACTTATGATGGTTCCAAGTGGTTTGAAAGCTGAGACGGCAGAAATGCTTCAAACTTCTAAAATTACGGGTGTAGTAATTGACGATTTCGGCGAGCCGATAATCGGTGCTACTGTTCGTGTGAAGAATGCACAGAATGGCGCTGTAACAGATGTTAATGGACGTTACTCTGTAAATGCTACTAAAAATGCGACATTGGTTTTTTCTTTTATTGGCTATAGAACACAAGAGGTAGCTGTTAAGGGTAGGACTACTGTTAATGTAACTTTGAAAGAGGACAGCCAAATGTTGGAAGAAACAGTTGTTATTGGTTATGGTGCTGTTCCTAAAAGAGATTTAACGGGATCTGTATCTTCTTTAAAGAGCGAAGATTTGCTGAAAACAAACCCTGTGAGTGTGAATCAAGGTTTGCAAGGCAAAATGGCAGGTGTAAATGTGTCCCAGTCTGACGGAGCCCCGGGTGCCGGTATAAATATCCAAATTCGTGGTGCCAATTCGTTTACTACCAGTACAGAGCCTTTGTATGTAGTCGACGGTATGCCGTATTCTATGGGTGAAGGACGTACAACGGATTATGGTATGAAACAGAGTAATAATCCATTGAGTACCATTAGTCCACAAGATATATTATCTATTGAAGTTTTAAAAGATGCATCTGCTACCGCTATTTATGGTTCTCGTGCTGCCAATGGTGTTGTGCTTATTACTACTAAATCCGGTGCTGAGGGAAAGGCAAAAGTTCAGCTTTCTGCTAACCTTAGCATCTCTAATCCGGTAAAACGTATTGATGTGCTCGATGCTTGTGATTACGCTTTGTACCGTAATGAACGTATCACGAATGGTCTCTTGTATGACGGTTACTCTGAGGCAGACAGCCAATTGGAATATCCTTTGGTGGGATATTGGGCTCCGGTGAAAGCTCCGGATCCTATTACAGGAGAAATGGTTGTAGTAGGTCAGGAGTATAAGCCAAGTCCATGGGATTACCGGAAGGGTTTTGTCGAAAAAGAAGGAGGACCGGTACGTTATGGAACAAATTGGCAGGATGAAATTTTTCAGACAGCAATAAGCCAAGATTATAATGTTACAGTATCGGGTGGTGATAAGAAAGGTAACTATATGTATTCCGGTGGTTATACTGACCAGCAGGGTGTGATTGTTAATTCTTATTATAGACGTTATACAGCGAGAGCTAACAACAGCCGTAAAATCAATGATTTTTTAGAGTTAGGTACTAACATCAGTTTTGCAACTTCCGATAATCGTTTGGCACGTACCAATAGTGAAACGTATGGTGTAATTCCTGCAGCTATTTCGTTTAATCCTACTCGTCCGGTATTCGATCCCAATAAAGACTCTGGCTTTTCGGAAGATTTCTCTACCGGTTTGGCTAATCCTTATTTGACTGTACATACGGAGAAGAATATCCAAGAGACGTTGAATGTATTTATCTCAAGCTTTGGTGAATTGAAGTTTACCGACTGGTTGAAATTCCGTCAGAATTTTGGTTACGGTTATAGCTATTATGAACGTAATACCTATAATAACCGTTGGACCGGTGCGGGTATAGCTCCTACAAATGGTTATGCAACGAAGTCAGATGATGCTTATGAAAGCATTTCGACAGAGTCTTTGTTGACTTTCAACAAGAAGTTTGGAGTTCATGGCATTAATGCTGTGCTTGGTATGACTTATGAAAACAGCATGTGGCATAGTAAGTGGATGGCTGCATCTAATTTCCCGAACGATATGACTGAAGACAACGTCATTGAAGCAGGAACTAAGGACCGTCGTATGGAAAGTAGTCGTGGAAAGTCTCAGCTGATGTCCTATCTGTTCAGAGCCAATTATAATTTGCTGGACCGTTATTTATTCACTTTTTCTATGCGTCGTGACGGTTCCAGTAAATTGTCAGAGTTAAATCGTTGGAATAACTTCTATTCGGGAGCCGTTGCTTGGCGTTTGTCTGATGAGTCTTTTGTAAAGCAGCTGAATTTCTTCGATGACTTGAAATTGCGTGTCAGTGCCGGACAGACCGGAGGTCAGGGGGTCAGTGCCTATGCTACCCGTTCCCGTTTTGTTGTTTCTAACTACGGTATGGGTGGTTCATTGCAGAGTGGTATGGCAGAATCCCGCTGGGGAGGACCTGCAGCAGCTCTTCTGAAATGGGAGACAACCAATCAGTTTGACATAGGTTTGGACATTGCTTTCTTGAATAACCGTGTTAATTTGACAGTAGATGCCTATTATAAGAAGACAAAAGACCTATTGTTGGATAAGCTTATTCCTATGAGTTCCGGTTTTAGCCGTATTCAGGCAAACTATGGTAATGTAACAAATAAAGGGTTGGAAATTTCCGGTCATTTCATTCCTGTAAAGGCACGTAATTTCTTGTGGTCTATAGATGCCAATATTTCATTCAACCGTAATAAGGTGGGTGGTTTGGATGCCGACCAATATTCTGATGTGGCTTGGGGTATTGAGAACATGTTCTTGGTACGTAATGGTGAGCCTATCGGTACTCTATATGGGTATGTGGAAGATGGCTTTTATGACAATGAGGCCGAAGTCCGTGCAGATCCGTTGTATAGAAATGAGACGGACTCTAAGGTTAAAAGCATGGTAGGTGAAGTGAAATACAAGAATCTTGATGACGATCCTGTAATTGATAATCGAGACCGTCAGATTATAGGTAATACCAACCCGGATTACCAATATGGTATAACCAATACATTGGAATGGAAGAACTGGACATTCAGTTTCTTCTTGCAGGGTACACAAGGTAATGACGTGTTGAATGTCAATCTTAAGAAATTTGATATGGCCAGCGTGGATAATATGCCTTATTTTATTTATAACAATCGTTGGACTGCCGAAAATAGGGCAAATGCCAAATGGCCGCGTGCCAATAGAACCAGTACACGTTTTATGAGGGCATCTGACCGTTACATTGAGGATGGATCTTACTTGCGTTGCAAGAATGTCAGCTTGAGCTACCGTTTCCGCCATCCGATGAAGTTTGTGGAGAGTATTAATTTGGTTGCCAGCGTTTCCAATCTATTTACAATTTCCGGTTATAGTTGGATGGACCCTGATGTGAATTCATTTGGTAGTGACCCTAAACGCAGAGGTGTGGATATGGCTTCTTATCCAAGTGCCCGTACATTTAATTTTGGTGTTCAAATTGGATTTTAAATAATGATGACTATGAAATTTAAGAATATATTAATGGCATTGGGCTTAGGCTCCATGTTGATGACTTCTTGTACGTTGGATGAAGAAGTATATACATTTATTTCAGGTGAAGACTTGTCTGCTGATGGTGAGTATGAACTGTTGGTAAATGGCGCTTACCAACCGTTGGCCTGGATGTTTGAATGGGGTAGTTATGATTCTGCTACTAATTATGATAATGACTATCAGACAGGGCCGGGTTGGGCTTTTAAAGAAACCGGTACCGGTAACTTTTATAACAATGGTAGTATAAATAATGTGTTTGCATATTATTCAACCGCCATTCATCGTGCCAATTACCACTATTATCTGATTGACAAGATGACCAATGTACCTGAGAAAGCCAAGAATAATGCGTTGGGTGAACTTCGTTTTCTCAAGGCATGGTCGGAGTTTGAATTAGTACGTCGTTTTGGTGGTATTCCTTTGTTTAAAACTTCTATTGGTGAAGGTAACAGCAGTTACCAGCCCAGAGCTTCCGTCAAGGAAGTGTATGAGGACATTATAGCCAATTTAAAGGAGGCTGAAACGTTGCTGATGCCTCGTACAGACTCGGATTATAAGAAAGGGCATGTATTTCGTGCGTCAGCCAAGTCGCTGTTGGCTTTAGTCTATGCTACGATTGGTTCTGCTTCGATGGAGAGTGGCAAAGTCATGGTAAAGGGTGGTCCCGGCAAGGTTACGAATCCGGATGGAACAGAATCGGCATTGATGCCTCAGGAAATCTGGCATAACAAGATTCGTCTTCCGGGATATGAAGAGTTCAATTCTCAGGAGTATTACAAACTGGCCAAAGAGAAAGCAGCCGAAGTGATTGCAGAAGGAGAGTGTGTGTTGGCTTCTAGTCAGAAAGAATTATGGAAAATCGACAATAAGAACGGGCCGGAATTCCTGTTTACATTACAGACTTATCCCGAAGGGGATAATCTTGCCGGAAACTATATTAGCGAATCGTATTACGGCTATTGGAAAGAGGATAGAACTCTGGGTTCTGGTTATTATACTTATCGCGATCACTGGCTACAGATGTTCGATGATTGGAAAGATGAACGTATTACATGGGGCATTCTGCACCGTTACCCCGATTCTTATAACGAAGAACTGGGCATTTATACCTGGCGTTACTACCCGTTGCGTGACAGTGTATACGTGAACCGTGAAGAGGCTCCGTATGCCGACCAGGGTATTGGAGCTTATCAGAAGACCGACCAGCCTACGTATGGTGCTTATTACGGTTCTCGTTTTACTAAGTTTACGGCAGTGACGGGTGAAATTGACGGTAATCGTAAAGACTTTAACTGGCCTTTTATGCGTTACGCAGAAGTGCTGTTACTGTATGCGGAAGCTGATAATGAATTGAATGGACCTACCCAAGATGCATTCTCTAAGATTGAATTGTTGAATAAGCGTAACAATAGTACGCTGGTAAGCAAGCGTCATGAGAAGATTCCGTTTACGAAAGAAACTTTCCGTTCGTTTATCTTGGAAGAGCGTGCTAAAGAGTTTGCAGTTGAGGGGAATCGTCGTACCGATTTGATTCGTTGGGGTATTTATTTATCGGTAATGAATGCTATCGGTATGGATGAAAACGGTAATTTGAAGAGACGTGAGGAGAAGCATTGGCTGATGCCCCTTCCGCCCGATGAAATTAACGGTAACCCTTATATTGAGAAAAATAATCCCGGATGGTAATCCTATTTATTAACTATATGATGAAAAATACAATGAAAAAGATATTGAGTTTTAGGAAGATGTATCTCGTCGGTGCTCTTCTTATGGGAATTTCTTGGACATCTTGCTCTGACGATAACGGAGTTGCACTTCCTATTGAACTGACCAATGTGACCACCATTGCTGATATGAATACCACCATTGAAGAAGCTGCTTTGGGGGATTTTATAGCTGTTCATGGAACCGGTTTGGATGTTCATAATATCGATTCTATTTTGATTGATGACATTAAGCTGGATATGCAAGAGGTATATACAGAAGATGATATTCTGTTTATAAAGATACCGGTAAAGCTGGCAACCAAGAAAACCGATAAAATAAGTATTTATAATACGGCCGGTTGTTTTGAAATTCCTTTTAAAACGGTAGCGCCCAATTTAAAGCTTTCCCGCATGTTCAATGAATATACGGCACCGGGTGATACGATTATGATTTATGGAGATTTCTTCAACCTCTATGAAATAGATTCGCTCAATGCTGTTGTCGATTTCAATGGAAAGGTATCTCCGGTCATTAAATCGGCTAATAATTATCTGACTGCTAAAGTACCGGTTGATGTAGATAAGAACATAAAAATTAAAGTGAAAGGGGTGAAGTATAATGTTGAGGCGGTATGCCCCGGACGTTACTACGATTGTGATTTTATGATTATGGACTTTGACGAATATTTGCCCAGTTCTATGACAAATGTGGTGACTGATGAGAAAGATCCACAACGGTTGAGCGGTAACTTCTTGAGAATAGATGATAAATCTGAATATAGCTCTTGGTGGTATATTGCAGAAAGAGGCGATATACCTTATACTGATGATATGTTAGGACTTGAATCATGTAAGAATTATGTGGTGAAATGTGAATTCCGCACATCCAATCAATTCATCAAGGACAGAATAAGGTTCTGTAATTATCTTTATTGGGCTGCTCCCACATGCGATTGGGTTGCTACAGACTTTAATATACAGAACTTCAACCGTTGGGAGACAATTACGTTGCCGTTTAATGTATATTTGTCAGAGGATTATCCGGACTACCATCCAGGTTCGTACACAAGCTTCAATATGCGTTTGGAGATAGATCCTGAGATAGCCCGTAATTTTGCATTCGATAATATTCGTATTTGTAGAAAAGGCGATTGATTGATGTGGTAATTGATCATTACGGATAATGGCCGCTTTTGGGGATTCGCGAATTGTGTTCCGAAGTGAACGCTATTCAGTCGTATACTGATTATAGCCCCTCTCAGAGTGTGCCCTGGAGGGGCTTTTTAAAAACATCGCATGCTGGTAGGGATTATTTACAATAAATTGGATCTTGCAGGCGAGTATAATCTCACTTGATTTTACAAAAAACACAAAGAAATGAAAATTAAAAAATGTGCAGCACTTATGGCTGCAATGTTGATGGGCGCTTGGAGCTTGCAGTCTTGCGACAACGGGCCTACTAAAGAAGTGTGGCTGGATGAATTCGGTCAAGATTCCTGTTATGTTCAGGACTGGGGAATGCTTGAAGTCAACCGTTCCGTAGTACATACTCCGCTTACAGTGAATGGAGTTGTTTATGAACGTGGACTTGGTGCCCATTCCATCAGCCGCCTGCTGTACGATTTGGATGGAAAGGCCGTTTCGATCTCCGGTTTGGCAGGAGCTGATGACAAGAACTTGTTTGCAGGCAAACTTCAGTTCAAGATTCTCGGTGACAAGAAGGAACTCTGGAAGAGTGGAGTGATGCAGAAAGGAGACCCAGTAAAAGAGTTTAATGTAAACCTGAAAGGGGTGGACAAAGTGCTGCTATTGGTAGAAGAATGTGGTGACGGCATTATGTACGACCATGCCGACTGGCTCAATGTGAAGATAACGACTCGTGGCGATGTGAAACCTGTTCCTGCGTGGGCAAAACCGGTGGCTAAGGAGAAGTATATCCTTACGCCTCCTGCTCCCGAAAGTCCGGTCATCAACAATCCGCTGGTCTATGGCGCACGTCCGGGTAATCCGTTCCTATGGTCTGTGATGGCTACCGGCAACCGCCCCATGAAGTTTGAGGCCGAAGGGCTTCCGGCTGGTGTGAAATTGGATGCTGTTACCGGTCGCATTACGGGTAAAGCCACAGTAGAGGGAGAGTATAAGGTAACGCTCAAAGCCACCAATGACAAAGGTACGGCCCAGAAAGAGGTAACTGTTAAAATAGGAGATGCCATAGCCTTGACTCCTTCTATGGGATGGAACAGTTGGAACTGTTGGGGGCTTTCTGTGAACGACGAGAAAGTGCGTGACGCAGCCCGCATGATGAACGAAAAACTGCATGCCTACGGATGGGAATACGTGAATATAGATGATGGTTGGGAAGCTGCGTCGCGTACCAAGCAGGGCGAGATACTTTCAAACGATAAATTCCCCGATTTCAAGGCATTGACAGACTATATTCATGGATTGGGCTTGAAGTTCGGTATTTATTCCTCACCGGGACATATCACTTGTGGCGGACATGTGGGCAGCTACCAGCACGAAGAAATTGATGCCAAGACATGGGAACGCTGGGGAGTGGATTATTTGAAATATGACTATTGCGGATATTTGGAGATAGAAAAAGATTCGGAAGAGAAGACTATTCAGGAACCCTATATCGTGATGCGCAAGGCATTGGATAAGGTGAACCGTGACATTGTTTACTGTGTGGGTTATGGCGCTCCCAATGTGTGGAACTGGGCACCGGAAGCAGGAGGAAACCAATGGCGCACTACTCGCGACATCACGGACGAATGGAATGTTGTGACAGCTATAGGTACTTTCCAGGATGTTTGTGCGGATGCTACGGCTCCGGGCAGAAACAATGACCCCGACATGCTGGTTGTTGGCAAGCTTGGTCAAGGCTGGGGAAGCAAAGTGCACGATTCATATCTTACGGCAGACGAACAGTACTCTCATATTTCTTTGTGGTGCCTTCTTTCTTCTCCTTTGCTCATAGGTTGCGACATGGCAAATATGGACGATTTTACGCTGAATCTGCTGACCAACAACGAAGTGATAGCAGTCAGCCAAGACCCCATGGTGGCTCCCGCCAAGAAGATGATGGTAGAGAACGGCCAAGTATGGAGTAAAAAACTGTACGACGGTTCTTATGCGGTGGGCTTCTTCCATGTAGACCCTTATTTCATTCTTTGGGATCAGGAGGATGCTGAAGCTATGCAGATGAGAGAGTATGCTTTTGATTTTGATTTGAAACAGCTTGGCATTGAAGGAAAAGCAATGGTTCGTGACTTGTGGCGACAGAAAGACTTGGGAGAGGTGAACGGCATCTTCCGGACGGAAGTTCCCTATCACGGTGTCACCTTCGTGAAGATTACTCCTGCAAAATAGCAAACTATAAAATAGAGAGACGAATGAAAAAGTTAATTTTATCTTTGTTTTTTTTATCGGCTTTCACACTTCGGGGCTCTGCACAGTTGCAGGGCCTGGAAGTAGTGAAGGTACCGGAAGCACAGCAGCCTTATTCGGGCGAATATATTTATATCCCCGATGTGGAAGGATATAAAACTCTGAAGTGTGATTTTCATACCCACACCATCTTCTCCGATGGAGATATAAAACCTGAAAATCGGGTGTGGGAAGCTGCTATTCGCGGGCTGGATGTGATAGCCATTACCGACCATATAGAATATCGCCCCAATAAAGACTATATCAAGGCCGACCATAACGAATCTTACAAAAGGGCAAAGACTGTAGAGAAAGCTTCCAATCTGATAGTAATTCAGGGAGCCGAGATAACCCGTTCCAAGCCGATAGGGCACATCAATGCTCTCTTCTTGACGGATGCCAATGCGCTGGACGTGGAAGATCCTCTGAGAGCTGTTGACAACGCTTTGGAGCAAGGGGCCTTCATTATGTGGAATCATCCGGGGTGGCCTAACGACACAAGCACTTTATATAATGTCCATAAAGATTTGATTAAGCAAAAAAAGATACATGGAATAGAGGTGGTGAACGGCTTTGAGTACTATCCGAAAGCTTTTAATTACTGTAAGGAATACGGCCTGACATATATGGGAAATACCGATATACATGGCGTTTATAAGCAAACGTATCGTACGGACAAACAAAGTGGACCGATGACGATTGTATTTGCCAAAGAACGTTCTCAGGAAGGAGTGAAAGAAGCTCTCCTTGCCGGGCGTTCGGTAGTGAAGTTCGGGGATATACTGATAGGCTCTGAGAAGAACCTGCTATCTCTGGTCAAGGCGTGCCTCTCTTATGAAGTGAAGGAGGTGAAAGGCAATCAGGCTCTGGTGAAAGTGACGAACAAGTCGACATTGAACTTTGAAATTCTACTGGACAACAAGGCTGGTACTATCCTTGGCAATGCTACAGTAGAGATTAAGGTAAGGCTGGATGATAAAGTAAAGTTTACTACTACACACATCACGGATGATAGCCGGTTGGTGATTGATATAGCATCATTGCGATAGTGGTTTTATAAGACCGATAATCTGATATTTAAGGAACCATTGATTTTGTGTTTTATAATAACTGAAGTTTCTCAAATTTTTCAGATTGTTGATGAACTGTTGTATCTTAATGCTCTCTCTCGGAGGAAGAGCGTTGAGATTGTTTTGAAAGCGCAAAGGTAACTTGCGAAACTTGAAATATTTAATTATTCCTTGAAAAACAATTGTATTATGAAAAACAGATTTTTATGTTTATTATTTGTAGTTTGCACTGTCATTTCTGCCCGTGCAAACAGTACCGATTCTTTGGCTTTGACTCCTCCTATGGGGTGGAATAGTTGGAATTGCTTCAGTTGTAACATTAATGAAAAACAGATTCGTGAGATTGCAGACTTGATGGTGTCTACCGGCATGAAGGATGCAGGATATGAGTATCTCAATATAGATGATTGTTGGCAGGTAGGCCGGGATAATGAAGGAAACATTCTGGTTGATGAAAAGAATTTTCCTTCCGGCATCAAGGCTTTGGCAGATTACATACACTCCAAAGGACTTAAATTCGGTATTTATTCATGTGCGGGAACGCTGACTTGTGCCGGACGACCGGGAAGCCGTGGCTATCAGTTTCAGGATGCACGCACTTATGCGGAATGGGGAGTGGATTATTTGAAGTATGACTGGTGTTTTGATGAAGGCCAGAATCCTCAAGCTGCCTACAAAACAATGAGTGATGCCCTGAAGGCTTCCGGGCGTCCTATCGTATTCTCTATTTGCGAGTGGGGAAACAGCCAGCCTTGGACATGGGCAAAAGGCATCGGACATCTTTGGAGGACTACCGGTGACATTATCAATGCTTTTAAAGGTATTAATTATTGGGGAGGATGCGGTGTCGTAGAAATCATTGACAAGAATGCCGACTTGCACAAATACGCCGGACCGGGACATTGGAACGACCCGGACATGCTTCAGGTGGGTAATGGTGTGCTGACGATGGAAGAGAATCGCTCTCATTTCACGATGTGGTGTATGCTTGCTGCCCCTTTGCTCGCGGGTAATGATATTCGTAAAATGGACAAGGAGACACTTGGAATTTTGACAAATAAAGAAGTGATTGCAGTAAATCAGGACAAGCTTGGCAAACAAGGTGGACGATACATGAAAGTGGGTGAGCATGAAATTTGGGTGAAGCAGTTGTCCAATGGTGAAGCCGCAGTATGTTTCTTTAACCGCGATGAACAACCCTGGAATGTGGAAACCGTTTTGCAGAAAGAAAACCTCTCTTTTGCAGATGTCCGCTTCTGGGAGAAAGAATACAAAGTACGCGACTTATGGAAACATAAGGACATCGGAAGTACCAAGGATAAGATGCAGTTTGATATTCCTGCACACGGTGTCGTGTTGCTGAAGTTGACTCCTAAACAGTAATGATAGATTTAGAAACCATTAATAAAAAAATATGAAGAACATGCATTATGCATCTGTGAAGTGGATTTGCTTTCTGCTTTTCGTGGTAGTAGGAAAGGTGGCGATGGCCGAAGGTATCACTTCGCCTGATGGAAATCTCCGTCTTGAGTTTACCGTAAATGCTTTGGGAGAGCCGGTCTATCAGTTGTTTTACAAAGAGAAAGCCGTGGTTAATCCATCGAAACTGGGCTTGGAATTGGTGGGTGACCCGGGCTTGATGAATGGTTTTACACTTGTGGAAGCCGGGGCTTCAACTTTCGATGAAACATGGAAACCTGTGTGGGGAGAAGTGTCGCAGATACGGAATCATTACAATGAGCTGGCTGTGACGTTGGACCAGAAGGAGCAGAACCGCCATATCGTTATCCGTTTCCGTCTTTACGATGACGGTTTGGGATTCCGTTATGAGTTTCCTTTACAAAGAACTCTGCACTATTTTACGGTAAAAGAGGAGTATACCCAGTTTGCCATGACCGGAGACCATACCGCTTTCTGGATTCCCGGTGACTATGACACGCAGGAGTATGACTATACAGAGTCCCGTTTGTCCGAAATTCGCGGTTTAATGGATAAGGCGGTGACGGTGAATGCTTCCCAGTTCGTTTTCTCGCCCACGGGTGTGCAAACCTCCTTGCAGATGAGGACGGACGATGGTCTATACATCAACTTGCATGAAGCGGCTTTGGTGGACTATTCTTGTATGCATCTCAATCTGGATGAAAAGAACTTGGTTTTTGAATCGTGGTTGACCCCGGATGTTTTGGGAAACAAGGCGTATATGCAAGCTCCCGGGAAGACTCCGTGGCGTACCATCATGGTGAGCGATGACGCCCGTGATATGCTTGCCTCCAAACTTACCTTGAACCTGAACGAACCTTGTGCCTATGAAGATGTTTCGTGGATTAAACCGGTGAAGTATGTAGGCGTATGGTGGGAGATGATTACCGGTCAGAAGTCGTGGAGTTATACAGATGAACTGATTGCCATGCGTTTTGGAGAAAACGACTATACGAAAATCAAGCCGAACGGTCGGCATGGAGCCACTAATGAAAGAGTGAAACGCTATATAGATTTTGCCGCCGAACATGGTTTCGACCAAGTATTGGTAGAAGGCTGGAATGAAGGATGGGAAAGCTGGGGTGGAAGTTCGCGCGATTTTGTGTTCGACTTTGTGACTGCCTATCCCGACTTTGACGTGAAGATGCTGAATGCCTATGCACACAGTAAAGGGGTCAGGCTGATGATGCATCATGAGTCTTCTGCTTCGGTACGCAATTATGAACGTCATCTGGACAAAGCCTATCAGTTTATGGCGGATAATGGCTATAACTCTGTAAAGAGTGGTTATGTGGGCGATATAATTCCTCGCGGAGAACATCACTATGGACAATGGATGAACAATCATTACCTCTATGCCATACAAAAAGCTGCCGAATATAAGATTTGTGTGAATGCGCACGAGGCAGTACGTCCTACAGGTTTGTGCCGCACCTATCCCAACTTGATTGGCAATGAATCAGCCCGTGGCACGGAATTCGAGCCTTATGACGGCAACAAGCCTTCCCACACTACTGTGCTCCCCTTCACTCGCTTGATAGGTGGTCCGATGGATTATACCCCGGGCATCTTTGACATTTATCTGAATTTTATGAATCATGACAATCACGGGCAGATTCATTCCACGCTGGCAAAGCAACTGGCATTATACGTCACCCTCTACAGCCCACTGCAGATGGCTGCCGATTTGCCGGAGAATTATGAACCCCATTTGGATGCTTTCCAGTTCATCAAGGACGTAGCAGTAGACTGGGACGACAGTAAGTACCTTGAAGCGGAGCCGGGAGACTATATTACCGTGGCCCGTAAAGCCAAGGGTACGGAGAATTGGTTTGTGGGAGGCATCACCGATGAGCATGCACGCACTTCAGCTTTTGTTCTCGACTTCCTGGAGCCGGGCAAGCAGTACATAGCCACGCTTTATGCCGATGCCAAAGATGCTGATTTTGAAAAAAATGCTACCGCTTATCAGATTAAGAAGGGCATCGTGACGAGCAAGAACAAGATGAATGTGAAGCTGGCACGTAGCGGTGGATTTGCCTTGAGCCTGATAGAAGCTACACCGGAAAATATGGAAGGAGTGAAGAAATGGAAATAAGTTGATTGTTAGATACCATTTTTTATCATTGCTAAAACAAGAATGCCTCTGAAAACACTGAAACAGAAGATACTGTTAGTCCTCTTGCTATTTTGGCGCGAAAGGTGAATCATAAAGGAACGCTTTTTGTCGAGTTGCCATCCTCTGTTTGATGTGACGGGCACTTTCAATAATCCGGGACCGCTGGGCGGGTATCTTGTTGTGGGACTGGTTGTTGCTGTTTTATTGTATGCTTTCTCTTTTGAAAAGGAATACATGTTCTATCAGGCGGATTATTTCAGAAATCATCCTCAATTCGCTTTTCTGGATGTAGCTGACAACGTGACTTATCCCTATAATGAACTGTTGCATATTGCAGTGGAAACCGGAATGTGCGGGCTTGTATTGTTCCTGCTGGTGGTGTCACCGTTTGTCTTTTCTGATGAAAGGACATTGAAAGCCGCATTGGCTGCTTGGCTGATATTCGCCATGTTTTCATATCCGGTCAATGTGGTACCACTTATGATGGACTTTGCATTGTTCATAGAATTGCGTCGTGGCAAAACAGTGTCTGTTCTGGATATAAACAGAATTGTGTGGAATTGCTGTTGTTCCTCTTATGGGGTTATTGGCGGTGTGTGGCCATGTAATGTTGTTTTTTAATGTGAAAAAAGAGTTGTACTTCGTTGGGTTCTACTTTAAACATGCGATTTTTATTCCACTCCATGCATCATCTTCTGTAATTTCTTTGAAAGCAGGAAGAGGATAAGCGATGCCGTGGCAGACATGACGACGAACACCATGAAGAAATCGTACATTGTCTCGATGCGATAACCCAGCAGCGTCTTTACCTTTCCGGCTTCGGGGTAGAGCCCGCTCAGCGTGCCTGCAAACTTATTGGCAGTGGCGGTGGAGAGGTACCATATCCCCATCATCAGCGAGGCGAAGCGGATGGGCGTGAGCTTGTTCACCATGGAGAGTCCGATGGGCGAGAGGCAGATTTCGCCCATGGTATGGATGAAGTAGAGCCCCGTCAGCCAAATGAGACTCACCTTGATGCCCGGCTGAACATCTTTCACCCCAAAGCAGATGACGAGATAGCCCAGTGAAAGCAGTAGCAGGCCGATGGCTTGCTTGGTGGGCGAGGCGGGCTCCATGCCCCGTTTGCCCAGGGCGCCCCATACGCCCGGCATGATGGCGGCAAGTATCACCACAAAGAAGGGGTTGAAGGACTGAATCCAGGAGGCGGGCATTTCCCACCCCAGGATGACGCGGTCGGTCTGCTCGGAGGCGAAAAGCGTGAGCGAGGCGCCTGCCTGCTCGTAGGCCGCCCAGAAGAAATGACGAAGAAGGCGATGATGTAGATGACGAAGATGCGGTCGCGCTCCGTCTTGGTGAGTGAGCCTTCCAGCAGGATGCTGACGGGAAACACGATGCAGGCGGTGAAGATGCCGATGCTTATCCAATCGCTCCCGAAACACCAGTAGAAGAAACCGGCAAGCGCGATGGCAAGCAGGGCGAGCAGCAGGTAGTTGCGCATGGGCCGTCCGTTGGCGTGGGCACTCTTCCGGGCGGTGTTGTCTGCCTGGGGCCGCTCCTTGCGGGCGTCGGGGATAATGCCGAGGGGCTTGCCATCGGGGCCGATGAGGTACTTGTTTTTTCTGGGTTTCGAAGAGGACGACCGTCAGCACGGTGACGATGGCGGCAATGAGGAAGCCCCATCGGAAGTCGTGAGGGTTGCCCGTCTCGCCAAAATAGCCGCAGACCAGCGGGGCGAGGAAGGAACCCACGTTGACACCCATATAGAAGATGGTGTAGGCGGAATCCAGCCGTTTGTCACCCGGCTCGTAGAGCTGCCCCACCAGGGAGGAGACGGTGGGCTTGAAGCAGCCGTTGCCCAATATAAGGAAAGTCAGTCCGCCGTACATCAGCCAATGCGAAAGCTCACGCGCCTCCAGCATCGAGGCACTGGCAAACATCAGGAACTGGCCGACTGCCATCATCATGGCCCCCCAGAAGACGGAACGGCGGATGCCCCAGTATTTGTCGGCGATGTAGCCGCCGATTAAGGGTGTCAGGTACACCAGTCCGGTGTAGCTGCCGTAGATGGAGGCGGCGTGCTCCTTGTCGAAAAGGAGTGCCTGGGTGAGGAACAGAATGAAGATGGCACGCATGCCGTAGTAGCTGAAACGCTCTGCCGTGCTGGTGGCGAAGATAAGGTAAAGACCTTTCGGGTGTCGGGATGTACTCATTGAATATGCTTTTATTGTTTTGGCTTTTATTATATGTTGAGGGTACAAAATTAGTCATTATTTTGCGTAAGTTAATGGGTATAATTAGAAACTTGCCGACAAGCCTGCGGGAACTTGCCGACAAGCTTGTGCAAACTTATCCGTAAGCCTACGCAAACTTAAAACAGAATTTCTGTTTCTGTAAATAAAGCTTTTGTTTATAGAAATAGAGCTTTTGTTTCTAAGAATAAAGGCTTTGTTCTAAGAATCCTTTGCATTGAAGACAACTTTTCCTTACGGAGCAGATATTTTTTCCCGGGGGGCAAAGCAACTTGATAAAAAACGTCTTCTCTTTGTACAGTTGAAATCAAAGCCCTATCTTTGCTCTACGATTTTAAGATAATCCTATTATGAAGATATTTCCTACTACAAGCATCAAGCAACTGGATGCAGATACCATAGAGAATGAACCGATTGCCTCCATCGACTTGATGGAACGTGCCTCACGCGCATTGGCCCGTGCCATTGCCGAGCGTTGGGAGCCGGACACGCCGCTCACCGTTTTTGCCGGACCGGGGAACAACGGTGGCGATGCGCTTGCCCTGGCGCGACTGCTGGCCGGGAAGGGCTACCGGCTCGAGGTGTATCTCTTCAATACGAAAGGGACGCTTTCGCCGGACTGCGAGACGAACAAGGAGCGGCTGGCCGACGTGCCGGGTGTGGACTTCCACGAAGTGACCACCCAGTTTGTACCTCCCGTGCTGACGGCAGACCATGTGGTGATAGACGGTCTCTTCGGCAGCGGTTTGAACAAGGCTCTGAGCGGCGGTTTTGCAGCCGTAGTGAAGTACATCAACGCTTCGCCCGCCACGGTGGTGTCCATCGATATCCCATCGGGACTGATGGGTGAGGACAATACCTACAACGTACATACGAATATCGTCCGTGCCCATCTGACGCTGAGCCTGCAATTGCCGAAACTGGCATTTCTCTTTGCCGAGAACGAGCCGTATGTGGGCGAATGGCAGTTACTGGACATCGGACTCAGCGAGGATGTCATCCATGACATGGAAACGGACTTCTGCCTGCTGGAGCATGAAGATGTGTCTGCCCTGCTGAAGCCGCGCAGCCGGTTTGCCCATAAGGGGAACTTCGGCCGTGCACTGCTGATAGCCGGTTCGCAGGGAATGGCGGGAGCTTCGGTGCTGGCTGCGCGTGCTTGTCTGCGTTCGGGGGGGGGGCTGCTGACGGTGCATGTGCCGTTCTGCAACAACTTCATTGTGCAGACTTCCGTGCCCGAAGCCATGACGGAGCTGGACATCAGCGACACCTGCTTTGCCGCCGCTACTGATACGGACGATTACCAGGCCGTGGCGATAGGTCCGGGACTGGGAAAGGCGGCAGAGACCGAGGCGGCTCTGCTGGAGCAGATAGAGATATGCCAGACTCCGATGGTGGTGGATGCTGATGCCCTGAACTTGCTGGGCGAGAAGCGTAACTATATAGGGCGTCTGCCCAAAGGGAGTATTCTGACTCCGCACCCCAAGGAACTGGAGCGTCTTGTAGGCAAATGCCAGAATTCGTACGAACGCCTGATGAAGGCTCGCGAGCTGGCGAAGAGCGCCGGAGTGCATATCATCTTGAAAGGCGCTTATTCTGCCATTGTCACTCCTGCCGGGAAATGTTTTTTCAACCCTACCGGCAATCCGGGTATGGCAACGGGAGGCAGCGGTGATGTGCTGACGGGAGTGGTGCTTGCCTTGCTTGCCCAAGGCTATGAGCCGGAGAAGGCTGCCTACCTGGCCACGTATGTGCACGGACTGGCGGGAGATGTTGCCTGCAAGAAGCAGGGGGCAGTGGGGATGACGGTGGGGGATATAGTTGCCTGCCTGCCGCTAGCGTGGAAGATGCTGGAAGAATAAGGAGAGAAGTGTAATTTGGATGGCTTGTCATGTCAACAGAAATAAGATATTTTGAAAACAGAAAAGATTGGCGGAAGTGGCTGGCTGACAATTTTGATACTGCCGATGGAGTCTGGTTTGTGTTTCCTACTAAATCTTCAAGCGAGAAAAGTATTGTATATAATGACGCTGTTGAAGAGGCCCTTTGTTTCGGGTGGATTGACAGCACGATAAAGTCACTTGACAAAGAACATAAAATTCAGCGTTTCACGCCCAGGAATCCTAAAAGTACCTATTCGCAAGCCAACAAAGAAAGGTTGAAATGGTTGCTGGAGCATAAAATGATACATCTTGAATTTGAGGATAAAATACGAACTGTCTTGTCGGTTCCTTTTGTTTTTCCAAATGATATAATCGACAGATTGAAAGAGGATGAAAGAATATGGAAGAATTATCAGAGTTTCTCTGACCCCTATAAACGTATCCGAATCGCATACATTGAAGCGGCGAGGAAACGACCGGAAGAATTTGAAAGGCGATTAAATAACTTTATCTGTAAAACGAAAGAGAACAAAATAATAATAGGGTTTGGCGGGATTGAAAAATACTATTAACGCTAATTCTTTTCCGCTTATTTCTCTCTTGTCGTAATGTGGAAGCATCCTTGCTTCAACTCGTACTTGATGTAGCATTTATCGGCTTTCCGCAGGTCACGGAGCACTTCCGAAAGAACCAGTTTTAAGGTATCTGCGCTGACATCCTGCAAAGGACGTCCATCCTCGTCTTCTATTTTCTGAAAGCGCTTCCAACTGACATCGAATGTCGTTCCGTAAAAATGTGCCGAGTTTGGAGAAGCATTGCCGTTACGGCGGCGCAGGCGTTTTACGTCGTCTTGGGTGCGGAGTACGGAAGTCACAATTATCTTGTTTGGATTCAGCCCCTTGGCGGTCAGTGAATCAAGGAAGTTGTGTCCGATGGTGTCCAGCAGGCTGGCGGCGCCCGGAATGAGATAAGGGATGGAATGCGTCAGTGAATCCACGGCATAGAGCTCGTTTGTCGTGATAGGTTGCAGTTGCTCTCTCATCTTTTCTGCTTCCTCGCGGGATGAAAGTACACGTATGCCGATGGCTTGGGCTACATTGAGATGTTTCTCATTCAAGTCTCCGAACGAGCGCTTGTAGCTGACAACACCCCGAATGTTGCGCGGTTCGTTCAACTTGAGCGACATGTCCTTCTTCTTACAGCCGGCAAAGGTGAATGTTGCGGCAGCTGCGACAATTATCAGTATAGGTAGGATTCTGGAAGAATATCTCATCTTATAAATGTACTATGTCTGTGAAAAATCTGCGTTAATCTGTGTAATCTGTGGTGAAAACCTTGCAAAGATAATTCAAACCTTCTTAAGTTTGCACTATCTTTGCACACAAAAAAGACCGTGCAACGATATTTTATATACCTGGCTTATGATGGCACCGCTTATCACGGCTGGCAAATCCAGCCGAATGGAGCGAGTGTGCAGGAGTGTTTGATGAAGGCGCTGAGTACCTTGCTGCGTCGCGAGGTGGAAGTCGTGGGAGCGGGGCGTACCGATGCCGGGGTGCATGCCTCACTGATGGTAGCTCACTTTGACAGTGATTCTCCTCTGGACACTGTTTTTATGACGGATAAGCTGAATCGTCTGCTTCCTCCCGATATTTCCGTATACCGCTTGCGGGCCGTGAAGCCCGATGCACATGCCCGCTTTGATGCTACGGCGCGGATGTATAAGTATTACGTCACTACTGCCAAGATGCCTTTCAATCGTCAATACCGTTGCCGTCTGTTCCAAACACCGGACTTTGAACGGATGAATGAGGCTGCCCAAACCTTGTTTGACTATACGGACTTTACCAGCTTCAGCAAACTTCATACGGATGTCAAAACCAATAATTGCAAGATTATGCATGCCGCCTGGACCCGGGTAGACGATGTGACCTGGGTGTTCACCATCCAGGCCGACCGGTTCCTGCGGAACATGGTACGCGCCATTGTCGGTACTTTGCTCGAAGTGGGTCGCGGAAAACTTTCTGTTGAGGGTTTCCGACGCGTCATCGAACAGAAGGACCGTTGTCAGGCAGGAACCTCCGTTCCCGGAAATGCATTGTTTCTAGTGGATGTAGCCTATCCGGAAACTACTTTTTTAGAATAAAAGAGGGATGCACTACAAAAACGTACCCCCCTCCTTTTAATTTTTAATTCTTAATTTTTAATTAACTCTATGTGGTTATTGCTTGCTTTCCTCTCTGCTGCCTTATTGGGATTTTACGATGTCTTCAAGAAGAAGTCGCTTCGTGACAATGCCGTACTGCCGGTACTTTTCCTGAACACGCTGTTCTCGAGCCTGATATTTCTTCCTTTCATTCTGGTATCTGCCTTTGCGCCGTCGGTGTTGGGAGGTACGATGTTTGATGTTCCCGTGGTGGGGTGGGAGGTGCATAAGTTTATTGTTGTCAAGTCGTTTATCGTGCTCTCTTCCTGGATATTCGGTTATTTCGGGATGAAGCATCTGCCGCTGACCATCGTGGGACCGATTAATGCGACGCGCCCCGTGATGGTGCTTGTAGGTGCCATGCTTGTGTTTGGCGAACGCTTGAACCTTTATCAATGGATTGGCGTGATGCTTGCCATAGTATCCTTTTTCATGCTGAGCCGTTCGGGCAAGAAGGAGGGAATCGACTTCAAGCATAACAAATGGATTCTTTTCATCGTGCTGGCTGCCGTTGCTGGAGCTGTCAGTGGGCTGTATGACAAATATCTGATGAAGCAGCTCAATCCGATGCTGGTGCAGTCGTGGTATAATGTCTACCAAGTCTTTATCATGTGCCCCATTATCTTGCTGTTGTGGTACCCCAAGCGAAAAGAAAGTACCCCGTTTCGTTGGGACTGGACCATTATCTGTATCTCCATTTTCCTTTGTGCGGCAGACTTTGTCTATTTTTATGCCCTGAGCTATGAGGACTCCATGATTTCCATCGTTTCGATGGTGCGTCGTGGAAGCGTTGTTGTTTCCTTCCTTTTCGGTGCGCTTTTCTTCCGTGAAAAGAATTTAAAAAGCAAGGCTGTCGACCTCATTTTGGTGTTGATTGGAATGTTCTTCCTATATTTGGGGAGTAAATAAACAAGAGATATATGGCAGAAGACCTATATATAAATGCTGGTAGCAAGACAGAGAAATATCGCGCTTTGCTTCCTCAACTGAAAAATCTGCTGGCAGGTGAAGATGACTTGATAGCCAATCTGGCGAATGTTTCGGCGGCGTTGAAAGAGACTTTCCATTTCTTTTGGGTAGGCTTCTATTTGGTGAAGGGTGAAGAATTGGTGTTAGGACCTTTCCAGGGACCGATAGCTTGTACGCGCATCAGGAAAGGCCGTGGTGTTTGCGGCACGGCATGGGATAAAGACGAGACGTTGGTTGTGCCCGATGTGGATGCATTTCCCGGACATATAGCCTGCAGCTCGCTGTCGCGTTCGGAGATCGTGGTTCCGCTGAAGCGTGAGGACGGTGAAGTGTGGGGAGTATTGGATATTGACAGTGACGATTTGGGCGGTTTTGATGAAACAGATGCCCGTTTCCTTGAAGAAATGATTAAAATGTTATGATAAGAAAACTGAGTGCTTTTTTGATTTTGGCTTTCATCGGATGGGGGTATTTGCAGGCCCAGGAAGCCAAGACGTGTTTTAAGAATATGCCGGATTCTATATGTCCGTTGCTTAGTGCCGTGAACCGTGCGGATTTTATAGACTTTCTGGAAAGTAAGATGAAAGCTGAGGTGACCAACAGCTTTGGTGGTAAATCGGAAATGACGGAACTTGCCCCGGATTATATACATGTGAAGATGACTCCCCAGAGCTCGTGGCAGATGAAGCTCTTGCCTGTCAACGACAGCACGAAAGTGGTTTGTGTGGTATCTACGGTTTGTGCTCCGGCTTGCGACAGCCATGTCAAGTTCTATACGACAGACTGGAAGGAGCTGGTTGCTTCGTCCTACCTGCCGGCATTGCCCGTTCTGGATGATTTTATCGCTGAGGCCGCGGATACGGTGGATGTCTATGAGTATCAGGATGCCCGTCGCCAGGCCGACATGCTGCTGATGAAAGCGGACCTTTCTGCGAAGGATGCCACGTTGGCATTCACTTTTACCACGACCGATTACATGGGTAAAGAAGCGGCGGAGAAACTGAAACCGTTTGTCCGCCGTCCTATTGTTTATACTTGGAATCAAGGGAAGTTCGAGAAATCCTCTACTTCACTTTGATTCTGTCGAATCCCTCTCCATAGACTCCGATGACTGCACTTTGTGATACAAAGGCATTGGGGTCTATGTCTTTTATGAGCCGGAAAATGATGGTGGACTCCCGCTTCTTGGCCAGCACGAACAGCATTTTTATCTCTTTTCCCGTATAGAAGCCCGAGGCGTTGATGACCGTTGCACCTCTGTGAGGATATACCTGGATGTGCTTGGCTATCTCCTCATATTTATCGCTGATAATAAAGAATTGTACGGACTGGCGGGCACTGTTCACCACTTGGTCGAGCACGAAGCTGCATATGTATAGAGTAACGTAGCCATACACCACCTTTTCCCAATCTTTTAGAACAAAGTAACTGGACGAGATGATGATAAGGTCACATATCAACATGACTCTGCCCAGCGTGATGTCGCGGTACTTGTTGATTACGGCGGCAATGATGTCCGTGCCGCCAGTACTGCCGTTGTTGGAAAAGGCGATGCCGATGCCGCTACCGCAGAAGGAGGCACCGATGACACAAGCCATGAAAGGCTGGTCGTGCAGGAGGACAACACCCTCGGTCAGTTTCTGGATAATGGAAAGGAAAAAGGTCAGGGTGAATACGGCAAAGATTGTCTTTACGCTGAACTTCCATCCCAACACACGTAGGGCAAGCAATAGAAGCAGAAAATTGATGGCGAAGTACGTATATTGGACGGGAAATCCAGTGGCAAAATATACGATGGATGCAATGCCCGGTACGCCACCGGTAGTAATATCGTTGGGAAGCAGGAAGACTGTCCAGCCGATACCATATAAGACCATACCCAGGGCAATCATCAGATAATCCCGCAGTTCGCGCATGGTGTTCTGTCGGGAGGGAACATTTACTATTGTTTTCATTATAATTTTATGTGGTTGTGAAAATGCGGGGACAAAGATACAAAAGATATCATTTGTTTGTTTGAGTATAAGATTGATATTTATATTTTGATGTTACTATGAGTTTTAACATACAATAGCTTGCTTTGATAAAATAATTATCTATATTCGCTTTTATAATTAACGGTGATTATTGACTTAGATGACTATGAAACCACTTTACCAAGATCTGCCATTCCCAATAGACAGTCATATACATTATTATATAGAAGACTTGCCGCACTTCATTGTACCTTGGCATTATCATCCGGCCATAGAGATAATGTATATAACTAGAGGTATAGGAACTCGTTTTGTCGGGGATTGCATAGAACAGTATGAGAGGAGGGGGATGTATGTATGATTGGCCCTAATCTCCCTCATGAATGGCGTAATGATGATGCTTATTTTGATAAGGAGTCTGGTTTGCGTGCTACGTGTATCTGTCTGTTCTTTAAACGTGAGATATTTGATCCGAATTTTATCAGATTACCAGAAATGAATAATATTCGTGATTTGATAGAGAGATCACGGCGTGGACTGAAGTTTACCGGAAATTCGAAATTAGAGATAACCCGGTTTATAAGGAGTTCGGTGAATGATGTAGGGGTTCGGAAGGTAACGAATCTTTTAACACTTCTTGAGCTGATGGCCACATCGACTGAGTATGAGTTACTGGCCTCAGTGGGATTTACGAATTCTGTAAATTCAGAAGATTTTGAGAGATTTAATAAGGTATACAAGTTTCTCGTCAAGAACTTTGCGACTTCCATTAGGTTGGAAGAAGTTTCGACTTTGGTTGGATTGACCCCGACAGCTTTTTGCCGTTATTTCAAGGAGAGGACCAAGAAAACCTTTGTAGAATATCTGAACGAAATGCGTATCGGTTATTCGAAAAAACTATTACTGGAAAACAAAATGAAGATTTCTACTATCAGTGGGGAAGTCGGATTCCCTAACTTATCTAATTTTATATCCCAATTTAAAAAAGTGACAGGAATGTCCCCGTCGCAGTTCCAAAAGCAGTTTGGAGTAAAGGCTAAACAAGCCATTTGATTCTACTATTTTATCATTGAATATTTGGTGGTTAGAGCCTTGGTTTTCTACTTTTTTTGCAAGGTTTTATCCATTTGCTGCGAATAATGGTAAAATACCATAATTATCGGAAAATATAGAGGAAAGAGCGAGTTCCATATCAGCGTACTTTTGCAATATAAGATTTTAAAAGTATGATGCTGATGAATGATAAGAGAACAAATGAGTCGCCTTTGCTCTTTATAAAGGATTCTTTGATCGGTGAAAATGTGAAGAGGAGTTTGAAGACTTTGGCTGATTTACGAGGTGTTTTTCATAATTGTGAGGCTTATGAACAGATGTCTCCTGATACTTTATTGTATGAGGTGACTTGTCATCTGCCGGTTGAAGAAGGAACGCCAGGGGGACTCTATTTCGGAATCACGAGAATTTATCCAGGTAAGGTTGGTGATGAGTATTTCATGACCAAAGGACATTTTCATGCCAATATGAATCGTGGGGAGTACTATTGGGGAGTGGAAGGTGAAGGCAGATTGATTATGATGGATCAGAACCGAAGGGTTTGGAGTGAGCGGATGTTTCCGGGTAGTCTTCATTATATACCTGGAGGGGTGGCCCATCGTGTGGCAAATATAGGATATTCTGTTCTGTCATTCGCTGCTTGTTGGCCTTCGGACGCAGGACATGATTATCAAGTGATTTTGGAGAACGGGTTTTCTGCATCTTTACAGTGTGTGAATGGCAATCCCCAATTGATAGAAATATGAATATGAAGTATATCATAGCTGTAGATTTGGGAGGAACCATTACAAAAGTCGGTCTCTTACGCAATGGAGAACTGGTAGACTATGTAAAAATGCCTTCTCGTCAAGATTTGGATATGACAGCAAGTTTGCCGGAGATTGAAAATGCAATTGATTTCCTGCTAAATTCAAATGGTGTGAAGCGCCTCTTTGGAGTGGGTATAGCTTTTCCAGGGCTAGTAAATAATAAAAAAAGCATTATTATATCTACGAATGAAAAATATGATGATGGAGTGGAGCTTGATTTGGATAGATGGGCGGATGAACATTGGGGAGCCCCTCTTTTACATTGATAATGACGCACGGCTTGCAGCAATTGGAGAATGGCAATATGGGAGCGGCAGAGGATATGATAGCGTTGTTATGATGACTATTGGTACGGGCATAGGATCGGGAGTCATTATGAATGGTGAGGTAATGTATGGAAAGCACTTTCAAGCAGGTTCGTTGGGTGGCCATTTTGTAGTAGACTACAAAGGAAGGTTATGCTCTTGTGGAAACAAGGGGTGTGTGGAGGCTTTGTCCTCTTCATTCTTCCTTCATAAAATTATAAAGGATCATGCTTGCCTGTCTCCTTCGTTTAAAATGTCATCTCAGAATTATGATTTTAAAGAAATCTTCCAATTGGCGGAACAAGGAAATAGAGACGCGTTATTGGTACGAAATGAATGCATTGAAATATGGGGAGCTGCTGTTATAAATTTTATTCATGCTTATGATCCTGAAGTGGTGATACTTGGAGGGGGAATCATGAATAGCCATAAAGTGATAGTGCCTTATATCGAGGAACGGGTGTCAAAGTTTGCCTGGACTCCGAGTGCAAAAGTATCTGTGGTAGTTTCTAGCTTGGGAGATTATGCAGCTTTGTATGGTTTGGAATATTGTTTAAGAAAAAAGATAAAAGATGAAGTATTCTGCTAATTACGATAAATATCCTTTTGTGCAGGTGTCCTATAATTCGGATGACTGTATTTCCGGTTGGTTTGCCATTACCGATAGTATCAGTGAACGTTTGAAGGTACTGGAGAAGCCGTTGAAAGTGGTTGCGATTGAGTGCTATCAAGGAGTGTTTGAGAATGATATACGTAATGCTTTTGCCGGTAGGTTCAATAATGCTTTATTTGTTCATACAGATAGTGCGATGTTGCCGGAAGAGAAAATCAATGATTTTTTCTATCCTGATATTACCGATGATGAATTATTCGGCTATCTGACCCGGTATACAATGGAATGTTTTTTTGATTTCGATAAAGTTACTGGTATCCGGCAACAGATAGAAGATTTGCAGTCTGGTATTGTAATAGTCTATGGGGTTGGTGCGGCCTATCTTTGTGAACATCCTGATTTGTTGATTTATGCCGATATGGCAAGATGGGAGATACAGTCCAGATTCCGTAAAAATGAAATATCAAATATAGGTGTCAACAATAAAGAAGAACGAACCTCCTTGCAGTATAAAAGAGCTTTTTTCGTAGATTGGAGAATATGCGATAGGCACAAAAAGATGCTGATGGCAAAGGTGGATTATGTTTTGGATACGAACCGGCGCAATCATCCTAAGATGATTACAGGCAAAGCGATGTTTGAGGGATTGGAGAAAGCGGTAAATGGTCCGTTTCGTGTAGTTCCCTTTTTTGATCCGGGGCCTTGGGGAGGACAGTGGATGAAAGATGTTTGCGATTTAGAACGGACGATGCCTAATTATGCTTGGTGTTTTGACTGTGTACCTGAAGAAAACAGTCTGTTGTTGGCCTTTGGGGATGAGAAAGTGGAAATACCGTCAATTGATTTGATTTTTGCTTATCCCCGACAGTTATTGGGTGATGCTGTGTATGGCAGGTTTGGTGATGAGTTTCCAATACGGTTTGACTTTCTTGATACGATAGAAGGCGGCAATCTAAGCTTACAAGTTCATCCTTTGACTGAATATATACAACAGAAATTTGGGATGCATTATACGCAGGATGAGAGCTACTATATTTTGGATGCTAAGGAGGGGGCAACTGTATATTTGGGTTTGAAGGATAATATTAAACCGGAGGAGATGCTTGATGAATTGGAAAAATCGCAAAGGACTGGTGAATTTGAAGTGGAGAAGTATGTAGGTATTTATCCGGCAAAGAAGCATGATCATTTTTTAATTCCGGCTGGTAAGGTACATTGTTCGGGAAGGAATAGCATGGTACTTGAGATTAGTGCAACCCCATACATCTTTACATTTAAGTTGTGGGATTGGGGACGGATGGGACTGGATGGCAGACCGCGTCCGATTAATATAGCTCATGGGGCTAATGTGATACAATGGAATAGAACGGAGTCTTGGGTGAAAGAAGAACTGATAAACAAGGTCTCTGTTATTGGTGAAGGAGATTCTTGGCGTGAAGAAAAGACGGGACTTCATGAATGGGAATTTATAGAAACAAGAAGACATTGGTTCACGGACAAAGTTTTGCATAAGAATGAGTCGGGTGTTAATGTTCTGAATCTGATTGAGGGACGTTCGGTGATAGTGGAAAGTCCTATAGGACAATTTTCTCCGTTTGTTGTCCATTATGCGGAAACTTTTATTATTCCTGCTGCCATAAAGGAATATACAATAAAACCTTATGGGGAGTCTGAAGGAATGGAATGTGGAACAATTAAAGCTTTTGTAAGACATCATGCATAAAGATAATTTTGATAAGGGGATTGATATAGGGATAACAGAAAATCCGTTAGGTTTTATTTATGGTAAGGACGTTTTTGGCCCGACAGTAGAAAACCGGTGGTTGGATGATATCCGGTCTAGTTTGTTGGATCCGAAATGTGAAGGACCGGATATTGTCTATTCTATAGCTATGGATGTGGGTAAGACTGTTCATAAAGCGCTTTTGCAAAAACAGCATTTGCTTTTTGGAGTAGTGGCTTATGCCAAAGGAAGTTTGGGAATGGAACCCATTCGCAGTCAGGGACATATTCATAAGGTCTCACCTTTTAGTCAATGGTCCACTCCAGAGGTTTATGAGATATGGAATGGAGAGGCGGTCATTTACATGCAAGAGTCGGCTACAGATGAACCGGGGAGGTGTTATGCTGTTTATGCACAGCCTGGCGATGTGGTGGTGGTCCCTCCATATTGGGTACATGCTACCATTAGTACGAATGCAGATGAATCTCTTGTGTTTGGTGCATGGTGTGACCGTGAATATGGTTTTGAATATGCTGAGATTCGTCGTCATAAAGGTATTGCATGGTATCCTGTTTTTGAGGGTGATGGATTGAAGTGGATCAGAAATACAAACTATCATTTTTCGGAACTGGTAAGAAAGGCTCCAAGAGAGTATCATGATTTAGGTATTGGGAAAGGTAAATCCATTTATAAAATTTTTGAAGATGCTCCGGATACTTTCTTATATGTTCCGAATCCGTCAGTGAAAAAGGAAGTTTGGATAAGTTTTGAACCCTAAAATATAAGTTTAATATGAAAAACAGACATATAATATTTTTAATAGCTACAGTTGTAGCAACAGGAGGATTGCTTTTCGGCTTTGATACTGGGGTAATTTCAGGAGCGATTCCATTTCTTCAGTCAGATTGGGGAATAGATAATAATGATGTTGAATGGATTACGGCGGCTGGTTTGTTGGGAGCTATGTTGGGGGCTGTATGTTGTGGGCGTTTATCTGATATATTTGGAAGAAGAAAAATCATATTGGTTTCTGCTGTGATATTTGCAGTGGGAGCGTTATGGTCAGGACTGGCAACGGATTTGACGAGCTTGGTTTTTTCTCGTCTGTTTCTTGGTATAGCTATAGGTGTGGCATCATTTACTGTTCCATTGTATATAGCAGAAATTGCTCCAGCTAAATCCAGGGGACGTCTGGTTTCAATGTTTCAGTTAATGGTTACAATAGGTATTTTACTTTCATACATGTCAGATACCTTTTGGGCTGATGAAAACAAGTTGGATTGTTGGAGATGGATGTTTTGGGCAGGTGTCGTACCGGCTTTGGTATTACTGGTAGGTATGTGTTTTGTGCCTGAAACACCTCGGTGGCTGTTGAGTAAAGGACGGTTGAAAGAATGTAGGAAAGTGTTGCAGAAAATAGAACCGGAAAATACAGTAAATGATTTAATTGGACAAATGGAGGTGGAAATAGAGAAAGATAGGAATAGTGCGGTAGGATGGCGATATTTGATGCAGCCTTGGTTGAGAACTCCTCTAATGATTGCTGTTTGTATTATGTTTTTTCAACAGTTTGTAGGTATTAACACAGTTATTTATTATAGTCCGAAGATTTTCCTGATGGCAGGATTTGAAAGTACACTCTCTGCTATTTGGGCTTCTGTAGGTATTGGAATTGTAAATGTTGTATTTACAGTGATTTCTCTTTATTTAGTGGATAGAATCGGACGACGAAAGTTGTATTTTATTGGTCTGTCAGGAATTGCCTTTTCTGTTTTGTGCCTTAGTGCTTGTTTTATTTATGCTAATCAGTTGGGCGAAATCGGAAGGTGGTTAATGGTCATTTTTATGTTTGGATATGTTGCATTTTTTGCAATTAGTATTGGACCTTTGGGATGGTTGGTCATTTCCGAGATATTTCCGCAGAAAGTACGGGGATTGGGGACTTCGATAGGTTCATTGGCTGTATGGATATTTAATTGCATTGTCTCCTTTACTTTCTTTAAGATTATAGATTTTTTTTTCTATACCAGGTACCGAAATTGTTGTTGGACAAACGACTTCTGAGAATCCGGCAGGTGCATTTTTTCTTTATGGATTTATTGCCGTGTTGGGTTTGGTATGGGGGTATTTATTCTTGCCGGAGACAAAAGGGTTATCATTGGAGGAGATTGAACAGAAATGGAGAAAAAATAGAGAATGTTGAAGGAATAAATCATTAAAAAAATGATATATGAAAAATGGATTTTATTTTTTAGGTCTATGTATCTGCTTGTGTTTATGGGCTTCTTGCTCCAGTATGGAAGAAGTACGTGATTATAATGAAAAATATACGGGAGATATACGAGCAGGATTGCTTTCCCTATTGGGGGATTGGGGACGGGAATGTTTTGTGTAGAAGGTAGTGGTGCAATTTCTAATATGAATATTAGGCATAAAACTGAGATGTTGAATGAACCGACAATGTTTGCCGGATTATATTTGAAAGGGGTAGATAATGGTAGTATTGTTGTGGAAGGACAAGTACCGGATTGGAAAAATTTGGCCAACCACAGTCAACAAAAGGATACGGCGGCACGTGGGGATTACCTCGATTTAAAGATTGTGATTTTGAAGTAAAATTCCCTTTTGCCAAATTGAGAATGAGTGACGATGAACTGAAGATGGACGTGACAATGAAGGTTTGGAATCCATTTATTCCTACAGATGAAAATAACTCAGGGCTTCCAGTTGCTGGTTTTGAATATACGTTTAAAAATAAATATGCTAAAGAAGTAGAAGCCATATTTTCTTATAATTCAAAGAACTTTGTAGATATTCGTAATGGAGGAGCATCTATTAGGCCAATTGAAAATGGTTTTATAATATCACAGAAAGGAACAGAAACGCAGCCGTTTCATCAGGCTGATTTTGTAATCTTTACAGATGAACCGGAAACTAAGGTTAATTATTGTTGGTTTAGAGGATGGTCTTTTGACTCATTCACGATGTGCTGGAATGAGATGAGCAGTGGGGTAATTAAAGAAAATCCTGCTAATATGGCGGATGCTCCCGGAGCTTCCTTGTATGTACCGTTTAGATTGCAACCGGGAGAGTCAAAGACAATCCGTTTATATATGGCATGGTACGTTCCTTTCTCATTAGTTCGTGAGGGATTGGAACCGATTGATGATGTAGATGTACCTATCGTACCTGTAGTTAATGAAAGAGGAGAGCCCGCAGGCTATATTGATACTTCCATTCAGTTGTCCGATAAATACCGTCCCTGGTATAGCAGTAGATTTGCAAATATAGAGGAAGTCGCAGACTATTGGATGAAAAATTATAATACGTTGAAAGAAAAAACAGAGCTGTTTACTGATGCATTTTATGCTACAACTTTGCCTGCTGAAGTTGTTGAGGCTGTTGCTGCTAATCTTACTATATTAAAATCACCTACGATTTTTCGGCAATACGATGGTCGGATGTGGAATTGGGAAGGTTGCGGTAATGAATATGGCTCTTGCTATGGTTCTTGTACACATGTTTGGAATTATGCTCAAGCTATACCTCATTTGTTTCCTAAAATGGAAAGAACACTGAGGGAAACGGAATTTTTTGTTAGTCAAGCTAAGAATGGGCACCAAGCATTTCGCTCTGCACTTCCTATCCGACCCATCAGACATAATTTTCATGCAGCAGCTGATGGGCAGTTAGGTGGTATTATGAAAGTATACCGTGATTGGCATATATATGGTAATGACGAATGGTTGAAGTTGATTTATTCATACGTACAGAATAGTCTTGATTATTGCATTAATACGTGGGATCCTAAAAGGAAAGGTGTTATAGAGGAACCTCATCATAATACTTATGACATTGAATTTTGGGGGCCTAGTGGTATGATTAATAGTTACTATACTGGCGCATTACAAGCATTTGTTGCTATGGGTGAACATTTGGAGAAAGATATGACAGAATATAGAGAGTTGCTAGATAAGAGTATTGACTACATGGAAAATCAATTGTACGACGGTGAATATTTTATTCAAAATATTCGTTGGAAGGAGTTGCAGGCTTCTGATCCGACGAAAGTACAGTCTGTCAATTCTAATTATTCGAAAGAGGGTTTGGATTTATTGGAAAAGGAAGGGCCGAAATATCAATACGGAAAAGGCTGTTTATCTGATGGAGTAGTAGGAGCATGGCTTTCTTTGGTCTGTGGACTGGACGAGGCTATAGATAGAAAGAAAATATTAAGTCATTTATTGTCTGTTCATAAATATAATTTAAAGAGGAATCTCAGAAAACATGTAAATCCTCAGCGCTCGACTTTTGCTTTAGGTGATGAAGGAGGCTTATTATTATGTTCATGGCCCAAAGGAGGAAAGTTACAACTTCCTTTTGTTTACTCCAATGAGGTATGGACAGGTATTGAATATCAAGTGGCTTCTCATTTGATGTTTGAAGGTGAGGTTGAGAAAGGACTTGATATTGTCCGTACTTGTCGTGATCGGTATGATGGAAGAGTACGTAACCCATTTAATGAATATGAATGTGGGGCATGGTATGCCCGTGCAATGTCTAGTTATGCTATGCTCCAAGCTTTGACTGGAATACAGTATGATGCAGTGGATTCTACTTTATATATTGATTCAAGGATAGGTGATGATTTTACGTCTTTTTTGTCGACGGAAACAGGTTTTGGTAATGTTGGTCTAAAAGATGGTAAACCTTTCATTGAGGTGAAATATGGGAAGATTGATGTGAAAAAAGTGCTTTGTTTCTGACATAGAAACAGATTTTGTTAATTGATAGAGAAAGGAGGAATAATGGAAATAAGAAGAAAGTAATTATACAGTGGTGAATCTAATAATAGTTTGAAACACAAATAATCAAAAAAAATGAAAACAATAGACATTAAATCTAATAGCAGGATATTACATTGGGCATTTTATATTTTCCTTTTTACTGTTTTGAGTGTGGGAAGTGTATATGCATCGGAAGATACTCCGTCTGTATTATCCACTAATCAATCAGAAAAGAAAACAGTAAAAGGAAATGTGATGGATGAATATGGACAACCATTGGTGGGGGTAGCTGTACAAGTTAAAGGAACTTCATTAGGTGTTGTTACTGATTTGGATGGAAATTTTAGTTTTAGTATTCCAGTTGATAGTCGTGCCTTGTTATTTTCTTATTTGGGAATGAAAACTCAAGAGGTATCTGCCAATAAGAGTAACTATAAAATAGTGATGGTAGAGGATGCCACCCAAATGGAGGAAGTTGTAGTCATTGGGTATGGTTCTCAGTCTCGTGAGAAGATTACGACATCTGTGACCAAGCTTGATAAAGAGGCTTTGAAGAATGTACCCTATGCAAATGCAGCTTCAGCCTTACAAGGTACAGTGTCTGGTGTACGTGTGCAAAGTATTTCAGGGCAACCAGGTGCAGAACCTCGTATTATAGTCCGTGGTGGTACTTCCATTAATAATCCTAATGGTGCTACTCCACTATATATTATTGATGGTGTTATGAGGGCGAATATGGTTCATATAGCTTCGGAAGATATTGAATCCATCCAAATTCTGAAAGATGCTGCTGCTACTTCTATTTATGGAGCCCAAGGTTCAAATGGTGTTGTAATTGTTACTACTAAAAAGGGGAAGGCCGGTAAAACCAGAGTTGAATATAGATATAATCTGACAATTTCTGATATTGGTAAAAAATATGAATTTGCCAATGCTGAAGAATTTTTGACCCTTATGAGGAAAGGTATGATTTCACCAGCGAAATTTGGAAAAGCTACCGAACAAAGATTGATAGGACATTTAGGTTATGGAACAGGAAATGATCTGACTAATAATACTGCCTTCTCTACTCAATACTTGACTGATGAGAATCGCTATAAATTAGATCAAGGGTGGAAATCAATGCCAGATCCAGTAGATCCGAGTAAGACATTGTTATACTCAGATACTGATTTTCAGGATAAAATTTATCGTACTGGTTTTTCTCATAATCACCATATTGAAGTTTCAGGTGGAACGGAAAAGGCTACCTTTAATATGGGATTAGGGTATATGACTAATGAAGGAACTGTTATTACAACTTCATATAAACGGTATAATTTTAGTTTGAATGGTTCTTTGCAAGCACGGGATAATTTGAAAATTTCAGCTAGAACTACTTATTCAAACTCGTTTACGTATGGTTCTCCATTAGCTGCAGATGCAACATTCTATCGTTCACCGGCTGCCTCACCTACCACTAAATTCAGATTTGAAGATGGTAGTCTGGCTCCAGGAGCTGCCCAGTATCTGGGAAATGCTGTATATCATATGAACAAGGCACAAAGAGAGTATGACTATCAGAATTTATCAATAGGAGTAGATGCAGATTGGACTATATTGCCAGGATTGTCTTTCAAACCAGCTCTTTCTTTATTTGAAGTGAACAGTAATAACTATACTTTTTGGGATGCTTTTTGGAATGGACCGAGAGATTATATAACTACAAGAAATGCAAATGCTGATACTTACAAATGGCGGCAATATCAGGCAGATGCTGTATTCAACTATGTTAAATCTTTCAATGAAAAACACAATTTGAATGTAACAGCTGGTTATGCTTATTATTTTAGGAAAGAGGCCCGTTTAGCAGCTGCTGGTAGAGGTGCTTCTACTGATTTGATTCCTACTTTGAATGCCTCAAGTGTTCCTGTAAGTGTGAGTAGTTCTATTACAGAGCGATCTATGCAAGGTATTTTTGCTCGTATAGGGTATGATTATAAGGATAAATATTTGATTTCTGTATCTGCAAGATATGACGGTGCTTCCAATTTGGGTACGAACAACAAATGGGGATTTTTTCCTGGCGTGTCATTAGGGTGGCATGTGGATAAAGAAAAGTTCTGGTCATTTATGCCTGAGAATCTAATGCGTCTGAAATTGCGTGCCAGCTATGGAGTAAATGGTAATATTTCAGGCTTGGGGGATTATACGGCTCAAGGTAGTTATAGTGTAGGATCTAAATATTTAGGTAATGCAGGTATCACTATGGGAACTATGGCAAATCAAGACTTGAGTTGGGAGGAGTCTAAGACATTTGATATCGGTACTGATATTTCCTTTTTTAATAATCGGTTAAACTTTATCTTTGATTATTTCAATCGTACCACAGATAATTTGCTGACAAATCGCACTTTACCTCATTCTACAGGCTTTGGCTCTATTTTCACTAATTTAGGGCGTTTACAAAATAGAGGTATTGAGTTGGAAATGAATGCAAGAATATTACCGGTATCCAGTTCTATTCAATGGTCATTAGGTTTTAATGCCTCGAAGGTGACCAATAAAAATTGAAGCTGCCAGATAATGGGGTTGAAAATAATCGGATTGGTGGTGAGTACATTTGGGATGCTAAACTGGGTAAACATACTTGGCAAGGTGGTTTACAGGAAGGAGGACGAATTGGAGATTTGTTTGCCTATAAGATGATAGGTGTATATTCTACTGATGAGGAAGCACAGAATGCTAATGAGCCGATAGATAATGTTATTACAGTCCCTGATAAAACCAAATATGGTGGTGATGCAAAGTGGCAAGATACTGATGGTAATGGTGTGATTGACAGTAAAGACCGTGTATATGTTGGTAATATTTATCCGGATTGGACTGGGGGTATTAATACTTCTCTATCTTATAAAGGGTTCGATTTGTATTGCAGACTTGATTTTACATTGGGTCATACCATATATAATTTTGCCAAAGGCTTTTTGGATTATAATTGGCAGGGTGATAATAATATGACGAAAGATGTCGTAAATCGCTCCTGGAAAGAACAAGGTGACAAAGCGGACATGCCGAGATTCTATTGGCATGGTGATCGTGGACAGCAGAATGCTATCCGAGGTAGCTCTTTTTGTATCATGAATCAGGAGATTTTCTAGCCATTAGAGAAGTTTCTTTAAGTTATACAGTTCCTGCAAATATCATACAAAAGATTCGTTTAAGCGGACTTCGGTTTACGGTTACGGGAAATAATCTGCACTATTTTACTAAATATTCTGGTCTTAATCCAGAAGAAGGTGGACAGGATAATGGTAGATATGCTATGCCGAGAAATATTATTTTTAGTGCAAATGTATCATTTTAATAAAGTAAAGTTATGAAAATTAGAAATATAATAAATAGTACAATAGCTTTGTTTATGGTCCTGACATTTGCTTCTTGTGATGCACTAGACCTTAAGCCAATAAGCTTTATAACGAATGAATCTTTCTGGCAGACAGAAGATGACGTGAAGGGTGCGTTAAATGGTATTTATGTCCAGTTACGAGGAGCTGCTGAACATGATTTGTATATATTGGGGGAAGCGCGTAGCGAAATACTGACTGTAGGTATCGGTGGATATGGCGGATATGATATTTATTATTATAATACGTTGACACAAGCTAATATGCCTATATCCTGGATACGTTATTATCAGATAGTCAATTCATGCAATCTTCTTTTAAAGTATGCTCCCAATGTGACTTTTAATAACGAGACTTCCCGCAATAAAATGTTGGCTCAAGCTTATACAATGAGGGCTTTCATGTATTTTGTGATGACTCGTACATGGGGGGATTTGATAATCCATACAGATCCTATTGAAAACACAAATTCAGAAGTCCTTTATAAAGAAAGAAGACCCCAAACGGAAGTTTTCCAACTGATAAAAGATGATTTGGAGAAAGCTTTGTCTTTATATCCGGATGACAATTTCGGTGATCAAAGAGCTATGTGGTCAAAACCGGCAACATTGGCTTTGAAAGCTGAAGTATATCTTTGGAGTGGAAAAAAAATGAATGGTGGAAGCAGTGATATTGAAACTGCATTAAATGCTTTGAATTCAATTAAAACGGATAAGCTTCGTTTACAGCCGGATTTTGCTGATGTATTTGCTTATGATAATAAGGGTAATGATGAAATCTTGATGAGTGTTAGATTTCAGGATTTGGAATCTGGTATTAACTATTTCAGATATATGTGGATACATGCGAGTGCTGTTCCTGGAGATGCTCCTCAAGAGGTAAAGGATATAGTTTATCCGATAGGGCCGGGACAAGGTATTATAGTAGCTTCGGACGAGTATAGAAAGCAATATACAGAAGATGATACTCGAAAAAATGCTTCTTTTCTTGAGATTTATTCTAAAGATCAGGAAACTGGAGAAAATAAATTTTATGTTAGTGTAGTATTAAAAGGTAAAGGCTTGGTGCGAGATGGTGATCGTATTTTTGCAGATGATATCATATTGTACCGTTATGCTGATATTTTATTAATGAAGGCTGAGGCTAAAAATGCTTTGGGACAAGATCCTTCTGCAGAAATTAATGAGGTTAGGAAACGTGCATATAAAGACAAGTATGAAGAGCATATTTATGTGAATAGCACAAAAGAGGCGAATGATGCAGCTATCTTGAAAGAAAGACTTTTAGAATTGGCTTTTGAAGGTAAAAGGTGGTGGGATTTGGTACGTTTTGACAAAGCCTTTGATTTGGTTCCTTCTTTGAGAGAGCATAAGGGGGAAGATTATATGATGCTGTTCCCCATTCCTTTGTCAACAATAAGCGTGGAGCCGAAAGTTACTCAAAATCCTGGTTGGGATAAATAAAGTATATTATTGAAATCTTTCCAATATGTTGTAACTTTACAGCATATTGGAAAGATTGATAAACGAACATAATAAAATTATATATGAAAAAGTCTATATTTCTCTTTTATTGTCTGCTTGTCCACTTGTGTTCTGCGACAACATTGTTTGCTCAACAGAATGACGTTTTGATACCAGGTGTCAAGAAAATAAAGGATGTAATAATATATAAGGATACCATGTTTTACTCCGCTTTTCCTTCAGCTGTAAAATTATCGAATGGAGAGATACTGGTATCGTTCAGAAGAGCTCCAGACCGTAAAGTCTTTAAGGAGAAGAAGAATAATCATTTGGACCCGAATAGTTATCTGGTAGTAGTGAGATCCAAAGATGGCGAACATTGGACCAAGGAACCGGAACTGCTTTATGCCCATCCGTTTGGAGGCTCACAAGATCCATGTTTGTTGAAGTTGAAAGATGGAACACTGCTATGTGCTAGTTATTTGTGGACATTTATTCGTCCGGATGGTTTAGCTGTTCTTAAGAAACCGTTCGTACAGAATACAGACGCTGTTTTTGCAGGAGGATATTTGCTCCGTTCTTATGATGATGGTAGAACTTGGAATGATTTGATTATACCTTGTAGCGTTCCGTCTGAAATAAATTATAGTGGATTGGGAGGTAAATTGCCGGCTTATAATCGTGGCGCTTTGTATGAAGGAAAAGATGGACGTATTTTTTGGGCAGTAGTAGCTTCTGATACAGAAGCTTTAAGAAATACGTCGGTCTATTTGCTTATATCCAAAGATAAAGGAAAAACATGGGAATACGGTACGAAAATTGCTAAAGATAAAAAGGTCTCGTTTAATGAGACTTCCATGTATGAAACGCCTAATGGGGATTTGATTGCTTTTATGCGTTCGGAAGCGTTTGGTGACCAAGCTTGTATTGCACGGTCCATAGATGGTGGGAAAACATTTGGTGAATGGAAAAGTATGGGGTTCAAAGGACATCCTCTCCAGGCAATGAGGCTGCCAGACAATAGAGTTTTGTTGACATATGGTTATCGTCATGAGCCTTGTGGAGTTAGAGCCAGAATTCTTAATGCAGAATGTACAGATTTTGCCACGGCTCCTGAGATTATCATAAGAGATGATGCGGATGATGGAGATGTCGGATATACATGGGCTGTACAGCTGGATGAGAAGAGGGTATTGGTGTATACTATATAAACTTTGACAGAGCCAAAGGTACTAGACATATACAAGGCTCTATTTTAGAGATTGAACCGCAAGGATAATTGTTAATACATAATATGATGAAGAGAAAACAAATTCCGGGCAATATGGATTCCAGCCCTCAAAAGATGTCTCGTCGTAAAGCATTGGCTACTATGGCAGGTGCCGTAGGATTGGCAGCATTACCTGGTGTAGGGCATGCATTGAATCCCATCAAGAAAGAACGGAGAGACATTCAAACCTCTGCTTTTACATCTATCCATACTATGCGTAACGCTGTATCTCGTCAGTTTACGACTTTTGACTTGAATACTAAGATTAAAGCCCATTTGGTTGGACCGGGTGAGAAATCTGTACTGGTAGATCACACTTCTCCTGGTGTAATTACCCGTATGTGGTTTACTATTAATGGTTGGTTTTGGGAAAATTGGGATTTAAGTAAGGAGCGGTGGCCTGATCCTACTATTTTGAAAATGCTGATTTTGCGTATTTATTGGGATGGTGAGGACTATCCTTCTGTAGAATGTCCGATTGGTGACTTCTTTGGTATAGGGCATTGTGAATATAAGCATTATATGTCCAAATATATAGGTATGTCCAGTGGAGGTTTCTATTGTTATTTTCCGATGCCATTTAAAAAGGTAAGGATAGAAGTGGAAAATCTTCATCACCGTTTGACTACAAGCGTTTTCTTAAATGCCAATTATGATCAATTGGAGAGTTTACCTGAGGGTATGGGACGATTCCATTGTTTATATAATGCTGGTACCAATCCTGGTTATGAACCATTAACCATATTGCAGACTAAAGGACATGGACATTTTATTGGCTGTTCCTTGTCCATGCAGAGTTGGCTTCCAAACTACTTGGGATATTTGGAAGCACCCGAGTTTATTTATATCGATACGGAAGACAAAAGTGTACCGACTATAGTTGGTTCTGGACTTGAAGATTATTTTAATGGTGGCTGGTATTTTAGGGAAGGTGAATTCTGTGGAGAGTTGCATGGAGTTCCTATAAAGGATCCGCTCCGTTCGATGGTGAGTATGTATCGTTATCATGAGCAAGATGCAATCTGTTTCAATGAAAGTTTTATTTTTGATTTTATAAATCCCCGTAAACCGGAGCAGACCCGGCCCTTTAAATTCTCTTCGGCGGCTTTCTGGTATCAAGACAAAGCTGTACCTCTGGCGTTCAAATTACCAGAGAAAGAAAAGTTGGTTGATTGGTATAGAATGCGTGATACAGACCATCAAGCTATACCATAAGATTGATATTTATATTTACTTTTTGAATTACTGAAATATGTTACTTGAAGATAGGATTTTGAAAAAATGGTTATTACCTTTTATATTGTCGGTTCTTATTGCCGTAGATTCCATGGCTCAATGCATTCCGGTGTACAAGGATTCTAGTATGTCTGTTGAACGACGGGTTACAGATTTATTGGGCAGAATGACATTACGAGAAAAAATAGCACAATTAAGTCATTTGCATGGTTATCAATTATACAATGGTCAAGAGGTGGATTACCAAAAATTAAGAGATGCAGCTGGTGATATTAGTTACGGCTGTATTGAGGGATTCAATCTTACTGGTGAAAATGTGCGGAAAGCATTTCATGCAATTCAGAAATATATGGTTGAAGAGACACGCTTGGGAATCCCAGTTTTTACAGTAACTGAGTCTTTACATGGCTCTGTACATGATGGTTCTACCATTTTTCCTCAATCTGTAGCCGTTGGTAGTACTTTTAATTTAGATTTGGCTTATCAGATGACTAAAGCAATTGCTACAGAATTAAGGTCCCAAGGGGTAATTCAGACTCTTTCACCAGGATTGGATGTTGTTCGGGATTTGCGATGGGGGCGTGTTGAGGAATCGTTTGGTGAAGATCCTTGGCTAGTGGGACAGATGGGGATTGCACAAGTGAAAGGTTATATTGACGGAGGAATATCTCCAATGTTGAAACCTTTTGGACCGGAGGAGCTCCTTTGGGAGGGCTGAACTTGGCTTCAGTTGAGAGTGGAGAACGGGATATACGTAATATCCATATCAAGCCGTATGAGATGGCTGTTCGGAATACGGAAGTGAAGGCGGTGATGACCTCCTATAATTCTTGGAATGGCATCCCTAATTCTGCTTCTTCTTATTTACTGACGAATATTTTACGCAATGAATGGGGATTCAAAGGATATGTATATTCCGATTGGGGGCAGTGGCTATGTTGAAGGATTTTCAGCATACAGCTAAGGATGATAGTGAAGCGGCTATCCAAGCCTTGACTGCGGGGGTGGACTTGGAAGCTTCCAGTAATTGCTATTGGGCTTTGGAGCAATTGATAGAGCAAGGCAGGTTTGATGAAAAATATGTGGATTTGGCTGTTGGACGTATCTTACGTGTTAAATTTGAATTAGGATTGTTCGAGAATCCATATCAGGGCGCTGACATGCCGGGAGTAGCCATGCGTACTAAAGAAGCGTGGAGCTATCGCGCAGAGTGGCTGATGAATCGATTGTTTTATTGAAGAATGAAAATACTCTTTTACCCTTAAATTTGAATAAAATAAAATCATTAGCAGTGATTGGGCCGAATGCTAATCAAGTACAGTTCGGGGATTATACATGGAGCCGGAGTAATAAAGATGGGGTTACTCCACTTGAAGGCCTAAAGAAACGGGTTGGAAATAAGATAAAAATAAATTATGCGGTAGGATGTGATCTTATTACAGATAATAAATCCGGATTTGATGAAGCTGTAGCTGCTGTAAAAGCGAGTGACATGGCTGTTGTATTTGTTGGTTCTTCTAGTGCTTCACTGGCACGTGACTATTCAGATGCTACATGTGGGGAGGGGTTTGACCTCTCTTCTCTGGATCTGACAGGTGTACAAGAAGAATTGGTGGAAGAAATCTATGCAATAGGAAAACCTGTTATAGTTGTATTGGTTACAGGTAAGCCTTTTTCTATTTCTTGGATAAAAGAACATATTCCAGCCATAGTTGTACAATGGTACGGTGGTGAGAAAGCTGGAGATGCAATAGCTGATATGTTATTGGGAAATATTAATCCTTCAGCCAAACTTCCATTCTCGTTTCCGCAGAGCGTAGGACATTTACCGGTTTTTTATAATCATTTGCCAACGGACAAAGGATTCTATCGTCGTCCTGGTAGACCAAATGAACCTGGACGTGATTATGTTTTTTCTTCACCAGCTCCGTTATGGTCTTTTGGGCATGGATTGAGTTATACTACATTTGAGTATTTGAATGCTCATTATTCTGCAGAGTTATTACATCCATCTGATACCTTGATTGTCAGTGTATCTTTGAAGAATACGGGTAGTGTAGCGGGAAAGGAGGTAGTACAGCTTTATGTTCGAGATGTGGTCAGTTCGGTTGTGACTCCAGTCAAGCAACTGAAGGCATTCTCAAAACCATTCTTACAACCAGGCGAAATGCAGACAGTTGTTTTGAAGCTACCAATACAAGAATTGGCCTTATATGATTTGAGCATGAAAAAAGTAGTAGAAGAAGGGGAGTATGAAATACAGATAGGAACAGCCTCAGATGATATCAGATTACGAAGGACAATCTTTGTTGGCAGACAGCCGGTGACTAGTAATAGTCTTGGTCATAACGACTTCTGCATGGATGAAATTGTGAAGAATCCAGGAAGAAAGATAAAGGTTGCTGGTTGTGTCAGAGATGTACAAGCAACCCCTATAAGTGGAATTGAAATCAAATCTAATTATTCTGGTAGAACGGTTATAAGTAAGGAAGGCGGAAGATATTCCATTCTGACTGTAGAAAACGATGTGCTAACGATTTCTGCCAAAGGATTCGAGACAGTAAATATCAAGGTGAATAAACAAAAGGATATAGATATAAAATTGAATTACAGTCATGATTAAACACGAAATCAGATGGGAATACATATTGGTAATATGTATTATTCTCGGTACGTTACCTTGTAATGCACAGTCAGTAATTCCTATGCCAAAAGAAATGGTGATGGGAGAAGGTTCTTGGGATGTATCTGCCGATACACGTATAAATTACAGTAATGATGCGCTTACCAAAACAGTCAGTCTCTTTAATAATTATTTAGATGGACGGTTTGGGGTGACTTTGAAGAAAGGATCGAAAGGAAAGAATGCCATTCATTTGCAGATAGACAAGAAAATGCCTTTAGAGGCATATTCATTAGTTGTGGATGATAAGGGAGTAACAATCAAGGGAAGTGAAGCTGGAATATTTTATGGAATTCAGACATTGCAGCAGTTACTTGTTGATAAGGGAAATGGATGCATACAGCTTCCGTATATTATGATAAATGATGAACCCCGTTTTGGTTATCGTGGTTTGATGTTGGATGTTGCACGTTATTTTTACTCAGTGGAATATGTAAAAGAGTATATAGATTTAATGGCTCGTTATAAAATAAATAGATTCCATTGGCATTTGACAGAAGATGCCGGGTGGCGTATTGAAATAAAAAAGTATCCAGAATTGACCAAAATTGGGGCATGGCGTAATAGTACTCAGTGGGGGCATAATCCGACAGAACAAGATCGTATTCCACATGGAGGATTCTATACTCAGGAGCAGATTAAGGAGATTATCCAATATGCGGCAGATAGGTACATCACTATTGTTCCGGAGATCGATTTACCAGGACATACAATGTCTGTTTTAGCTACATATCCGGAGCTGTCTTGCACGGGCGGACCATTTCGGATACCGGAAACTTGGGGTATTAAGGAGGAAGTTCTTTGTCTCGGTAATGATAAAACCTATCGGTTTGTAGAAGATGTTTTATCTGAGGTGATAGATTTGTTTCCCGGTGAGTATATTCATATAGGCGGTGATGAGGCACCTAAAAGACGTTGGAAAGAATGTCCGAAGTGTCAACGACGCATTAAGGAAAATAAATTGAAAGATGAACATGAATTACAAAGTTACTTCATCCATCATTTGGATGAATTTGTAACGGGGAAGGGGCGAAAAATCATTGGTTGGGATGAAATCTTAGAAGGTGGTCTGGCACCGAATGCTGCTGTAATGAGCTGGAGAGGAGAAAACGGTGGAATTGCTGCAGCGGGAATGGGGCATAAAGTGGTGATGGCTCCCAATAACTATATGTATATTGATTATTATCAGAGTGAGGATTATACTAATGAGCCTTTAAATATAGGAGGACTGGTTACGTTGGAACATATCTACAGCTATGAACCTTATACGCCTAAGCTTACAAAAGAGCAATGCGGTTATATAATGGGGGTACAAGCTAATGTTTGGGGAGAATTTATACATCATCCTGATAAAGTGAACTATATGGCATATCCTCGGGCTATGGCCCTTTCAGAAATAGGTTGGTCACCTGCGGAAAAGAAGAATTATGCAGATTTCCGTGAAAGATTAGCGGGATGTTTGGCTGAACTGGATAGACAAGGGGTTACTTTCCGTATTCCCGAACCGATTGGTTGGGATAAAGCTATTGTTAGAGGCGGTAACGCGATAGTGGATTTGAAGCCGTCAGTAGAGGGTGCTGATATATATTATACCACAGATGGTACCGATCCTCGTTTATATGGAAAACTCTATACGGATACATTGCAGTTACCTTTATCTTTCAGTGGAGTAAATATAAAATGTTATCTCCGCCTTTCTTCCGGTAGAAGTAGTGCTGTTTATACAGTTGTAGCTCCTGATACAAAATAAAAAAATGATAATAAATACAGTATTTATGACGAAATATTTATTAATATGTCTGGTAGTTTGTGCACTGATTTTTCAAGGGTGCTGGCATCATGAGAGTGCGGTTGAACGTGGCTATAATGAGAAGTATATAGGTGAATATACGCGTAAAGTAGCTTTCCCTATAGGAGGTATAGGCACGGGCATGTTCTGTATTGAAGGAACAGGAGCATTGAGTAATATGTCTATACGTCATAGACCGAATGTTTTCAATGAACCAACGATGTTTGCTGCAATTCATGTGAAAGGTTATGAGTATGGTACACGCATTCTGGAAGGGCCGGTTCCAGAATGGAAAAAATTTGGTGCTCCTAATTCCAGCCGTGGAGACGGCGGCTCATGGGGAATGCCCCGGTTTAAGGAGTATAGTTTCCAGTCACGTTTCCCTTTTGCGGAGGTAGAGTTGGCAGATCAGAATGTCCCTATAGATGTGAAACTGGTTGCCTGGAATCCATTTATACCAACGGATGAAGATAATTCAAGTCTACCGGTTGCTGGGTTTGAATATGAGTTTCATAATACCAGTAATGAGGAAGTACAAGCCGTCTTTTCATATAATAGTATGAATTTTATGCAAACTCCGGGTAGAGGTAAAGCGTATATAGATGCAGCAAAGAATGGATTCATTCTAAGACAGACAGGCACAGAGAATGAACCTTTCTGTCAAGGTGATTTTATGATTTATACTGACAATCCCCAGACGGTAGTTAATCATAACTGGTTTCGTGGAGGTTGGTTCGACCCATTGAGCATTTGTTGGGATAACTTGGAAGAGGGCAGAATGGAAGAGAATCCAGCAGGCTTGGAAGGAGCAGTGGGAGCTTCGTTATATGTGCCGTTTACTTTAGCACCTGGTGAGACTCGTAATATAAGGTTGTACATGGCTTGGCATGTCCCTTATTCACAAGAACGAATAGGTGGAATCCCACGTACAGATACTGATATCCCTGATGCACCAGTTTGTCCAGATGAATTGAGTAACTGTTATACTTATGAGAATAATTTTGAAGGGAATTACCGCCCTTGGTATAGCAGTAGGTTTGGCAGTATACAAGATGTTGCAAACTACTGGTTGGATAATTATGATGCATTGAAAAAGAATACTCAGTTGTTCACTGATGCTTTCTATGATTCTACTCTTCCACCTGAAGTTAAGGAGGCTGTTGCTGCTAATTTGAGTATATTGAAATCTACTACAGTACTTCGCCAATACGATGGGCGTATGTGGAATTGGGAGGGAAGTCATGATAATTGGGGCTCTTGTCATGGTTCATGCACGCATGTTTGGAATTATGCGCAAGCTGTATCTCATCTTTTCCCAAAATTAGAACGTACATTACGTGAAACAGAATTTTTTGTGAGCCAGGATAAAAGGGGACATCAAGTGTTCCGTACGAATCTGCCTATCAGTCCTACTGTCCATGATTTTCATTCGGCGGCAGATGGGCAATTAGGAGGTATAATGAAGGTATATCGTGAATGGAGAATTATGGGTGATATAAATTGGCTGAAGATGATGTATCCAGCTGTGAAGAAAAGTATGGATTATTGTATCCGTACTTGGGATCCGAGAGAGGTTGGAGCTGTTGAAGAACCTCACCATAATACGTATGATATAGAGTTTTGGGGCGCGAATGGGATGATTACCAGTTTTTATGTAGGAGCATTACAAGCTATTTGCTTGATGGGTAAAACGGTAGGCGATGATATTTCCCGTTATGAAGAATTGATGAATAAAAGTAAAGCATATTTGGAGAGCAAACTTTTTGATGGAGAGTATTTTATTCAGAACATTCAATGGACTGGATTGGACGCTCCAGACCCAGTTGATGCCCAATCGTTTGTGACCCATTATACGCCAGAAGCTTTAAAAATCCTACAAGAAGAAGGTCCGAAATATCAGTATGGTAAAGGTTGTTTGTCTGACGGAATATTGGGCTCTTGGATGACATTGGTATGTGGAATGCCGGAGGTGGTCGATCGTCTGAAAGTAAAAAGTCATTTGATTTCTGTCCATAAGTATAACTTTAAAAAGAGCTTAAGTAACCATGTCAACCCTCAACGTTCCACCTTTGCATTGGGAGAGGATGGGGGATTATTACTTTGTACCTGGCCGAAAGGTGGTAAGCTAAAATTGCCTTTTGTATACAGTAACGAAGTGTGGACTGGAATTGAATATCAAGTGGCTGCTCATCTTATGTTTGAAGGAGAAGTGGAAAAAGGGCTTGAAATAGTGAGAACTTGCCGTGATCGTTATAATGGTCGTGTTCGTAATCCGTTTAATGAATATGAGTGTGGAGCATGGTATGCTCGTGCAATGGCCAGTTATGCTATGCTAGAAGGCCTTACGGGAATACGCTATGATGCAGTAGACAAAATTTTGTATATAGATTCGCGGATTGGAGATGATTTCACTTCATTCTTGTCTACGGAAACGGGTTTTGGTAATGTTGGACTTAAGGAAGGAAAGCCGTTTATAGATGTGAAATATGGGGTAATAGATGTACAGAAATGTATCGTTTCCGGTAAGGAAATTCAATTATAGTTTGGATAAGGTTCTTGATTATATACAAATTGTGAAATTTGTAGTATTGTAAGATTTACATGTATAGATTAGATGGTTTTATGAGAGTTCTGTGGGGCTGTGATTGTTCCACAGAACTATTTTTATGTTATTTGCAGATTTTTGCAACCAAACTTCATCTTTCTGCGTCTAATAAATAAAAAGAGGAGATTATGAATATGAAAATGAATTTTTCTATGGACGAGATTCGTCTTAAAGTAGAGGAGTATATAAAGAAAGGTAGTCGGGCAGCTGGTCGTCCCGTACTGACAGCTTATTATGTCCTGACTGCAGATTCTACTCCAGAGAGTGAAAGGACAAATATCATGATTGCTTTGGTGGCCATTGTGTTTCCTGCCGGTATAGAAGACCTCTTGGGACAAGTCTTTATGGTAGGGAAGGGATTTGCTGCAATCTATGCTTATAAGAAAATGAAGAAATACATCACTCCACAGATAAAGGATAAGGTAGAGGCAAAATTGGATGAGTGGTTCCATGAGAATGTGATGGAAGTAGTGGAACCGCTTTATCTGGAATAACAGTTCGCCACAAAGATCATACTGATTTGCGCAGATTGAATTTATATCGGGAATTTGTATCTGTGCGAATCAGCATAATCTCCGTGACGGACTGTTTATTGTTTTTTGCTCAAGAAGCGTCTGGCCAGATATTTCCGTACCGGTTCATCATAGAATTTTAAGCATAGATAAGCCAATAATATGTTCCATGCGTAAACACACAAGGCAACCTGCCAAGTCTGCTCCAACGTGAAGAGCTGGTTCTTGATGAGCCATGCATAGAACAAGTACATAAATGGATAATGTATCACATAGACTGGATAGGATATATCTCCCAGGAACTTGCATATCTGGGTCGATTTTTTATCCGTTGTGGTACCGGAAGCTCCTAACCAGACGAGAACCGGAAAAGCGATGATTACACAGAACGCTTCATAAATGCCATTTGTACAGACCGGTGTTGCACCTTCCAAGTAGGGCACTGAAAACAAGGTAACCAATGCAATGGCACATATCCAGAAAGCACCTTTCACCTTGATAGGCTTGAAGTTGCGCGACAAAAGCATGCCCATGGAGAAAGGAAAAAGCATCCTCAGCAATCCGCCGCCAAAGTTTATTCCGTCCAGTGTCCAGCCTACCCCCATATTTCCGTATCCGGAGATGTCGAAAATGGCGAATGATGCCAATGCCACTCCCAGCAATATTGTCAGTACGGCAAGGGCTTTGTTTGATAAGCGGTGGATAAACAAGGCATAAAGGATGTTGCCTAAATATTCAAAAAACAAGGACCAACATGGACCATTCAAAGGAAACATTTCGCCATTACCACGGACTTCATAACCTGCACCTGGCATTGCGGGAATAAAAAATATAGTGCAAAGAAGGGACAGCATAATCATGGAGAGGGCAATATGTGTTCCGTCCCATTGTACGCATCCTTGAAGACAGAAAGTAATGGCACCCAGGACAGCTCCCATAATGACCATCGGATGGAGACGTATCAGGCGCCGTTTAAAGAAGTTTTTCATTGTGAGGTTCCTGCCCCAACGGTCGTCATAAGCATACCCGATAACGAATCCCGATAGTATAAAGAAGAAATCTACAGCTAAATAGCCGTGGTTGAAGGTTTCGATAATGCTACCACCGGCAAAAGCATAGCCTTCGAATATATGATACCATATAACCATCAAGGCTGCTACGCCACGGAGCCCGTCGAGAAGGTCATAATGTGCTTTGGTGTCTGAAAAGGCAGAAGATGAAATGTGCGACATCTGTTTTTTTTCTGTTGTTTGGTTAATGTTTTCGGATCTCAAAGATACGCCATGCGAAGCGAAGTTCTTTTGCTTAAAAGCAAAAAAGAACGGCAATCTTCTATTTTTTTGCGCGTACCCGGCTGAGAGTATAGATGGAAATACCCAGGAAGGCTGCCACATATTTTAGCTTCACCCGATTTATCAGTCTGGGGTAACGGCGGTTAAATTGTTCATACCGCTCTTTGGGAGGCAGTTGGAGCCTTTCCACAAACATATGACTGAGCTCTTTGTTTACGTTCTGATGCAGTATTCTGCCCCAGTTGGCTATATCAATATATGTTTCGTAGAGAGCATTTAACTTGTCTATGTGGATGACGTAGATTTTGCAGTCCGAAAGAGTTTCAATGCTTTCTACTGACGGCTGCTGATAGTACAGTGAATCCATTCCGAAGGTTACATCACCTTCCTGGCTGAACCAAGTGGTGGTATCTTGTCCGTCGTGATGAAATACGGAACGGGTGACCCCTTCCTCAATGAAATAAACCAAACGGTCTGTCACTCCTGCTTGTACTATATAAGTTCCTTTAGGGTAGTGTCTTACCTGCATATTCATCAGCAATGCCTGAAGAGCTTCTTCGGAAACCGGATAAATCTGCCTGATTTTATGAATGATGTTGTTCATTGGAGGGGAGCTTTTTATTCGTTTACAAACTTACATAATTTTATTAACTAAAACTGAACTTTGATATACAAATGTGTGCGTTGCCTTATAAGCGTTTATGGTATAATGGAATTTTTTTTGTAAAAGAGATGTTTGTTCTTTGAATATTGTATCTTTGTAGAAAACAGTAGCGTATGAATAAAATATTGGTAACATTATTGGCTCTAATCGGAGGTAGCTGCATTTCATTCGCACAGATGGAGACTGGAAGAGTTTCCGATACAGCTGAGGATACATTGAGAATAGAAAATAAAATTGTCGCTGTTGATACCGGATTTTACCAGTCAGTAGTCCGCTATGATACGGTGCGCTATAATTTGAAAATGCAGAGTGTTTACAAAAAGGCTTTTCAACTAAAGAATGATGTTTTTGTGGAAAAGATGAAAGAGCCGTGGTTAGATGATATTCTCAGAAATATCTTATTTAAATAACCATGAATTTGTGCTTTGCGTCATTCGGTTGACTTCCTGGTTTAACTCACTCGGTTAAACCACACTAAATTCAGCATTCTCTAAAAACAAAAATCAGATAGAAATCTTGCGATAACTATCTGATTTTCAGAAGAGCGGAAGACGGGGCTCAAACCCGCGACCCTCAGCTTGGAAGGCTAATGCTCTATCAACTGAGCTACTTCCGCAATTTTTTGTGGGCAAAGATGGATTCGAACCACCGAAGGCGTAAGCCAGCAGATTTACAGTCTGCCCCATTTGGCCACTCTGGTATTTGCCCTTTTGCACTTAAGATTCTATCTCAATTCTCTCATTGAGTAGGTTTGTTTCTCAATTGCGGTGCAAAGATACGACTATTTTTGTAAACTCCAAGCAAAATCTATCATTTTTATTGCAGTAATTGCACATTCGTCTCCTTTATTACCCAGCTTGCCACCGGCGCGGTCTTCTGCTTGCTCCATAGTATTGGTAGTAATTAATCCGTAAATTACTGGTACATCGCCACTTGCGTTTAATTGGGTAATTCCTTGGGTAGCACCCATGCAAACATAGTCAAAATGTGGAGTATCTCCTCTGACTACACAACCAATTGCAATAACTGCATCGACTTCGCTGTATTCGATAAGTTGGTTGGCGCCGAAAGTCAGTTCAAAACTGCCGGGTACTGTTTTTACCAGAATATTTTCATCTTTGGCTCCATGTTTTTTTAAGGTGTCTATGGCACCTTTTAGGAGAGCGCCGGTAATATTATAATTCCACTCAGATACAACGATGCCGAATTTCATTTTTTCCGCGCTGGGTACAGAACTGAAATCGTAGTCTGAAAGATTGTGATAAGCTGTTGCCATAAATAAGGAATTAAGAATTAAAAATTAATAATTGAAAATTAAAGGGAGAGGGGAGATAAAAGAGGCACGGACTACATGGATTCACGGCTATTGTGTCTTTCCGTGTTTTCCGTGTAATCCGTGCCTGAGATGTCTTTATAATAAGGTATATTACTTCTTCAACAGTTTGGCTTGTTCGATATACTTATCGATATCCATTGCCTGGTATGAACGGAAGTATTTATCCTTGATAGTGGTATACGCCTGAATTGCATCGTCATACTTACCTTGCTTTACCAGGATTTCTCCGGCTTGCAGCAGGTAGATGGGGCTGAGGGAGTTGTTGTCGGCTGCGTTGGCGGCTTTCAGCAGCATGGAAGCGGCTTTGTCCAGTTGGCCGAGCTGCGCATAGCAGTTACCCATAGCACCTTTCATGGCAGGAGCTACCATTTGGTCGTCTCCGTCAAAGCTGTCCAATGCTTTCACTGCTTCGTCATATTTGCCGAGGTGTGCATAGCAGAGACCCATATAAGCTTTTGCAAGATTGGCTGCTTTTGTGCCGCTGTATTCGTCTGCCACTTTTACAAATCCGGCAAAACCGATGCTATCACCGTTCAGTGCTTGTGCATAAGCGTCTGCTTCGAAGTATTCTTGCCCTTTGAATAAGGCAGCTTGTGCTTTTTCTTCACGGGGGTCTGCATAAAGGTTCTTGTACATCACTACACCGGCAATGATGATGATTACTGCTACTACAGCGCCGATGATTGCTTTTTTGTTCTTAATGAAAAAGGCCTCCGATTGTGTCAGTGCATCCTCCACGTTTAAGGCTTCATTCGTCTTTTTTTGTTCTGCCATTTTTATATAATCTTTTTGTTATTATTCTTATTTATCTATTTCGACCCGCAAAAGTAAGTTTTTTATAGCTATCAACGAAATTTAGCGGCATCTTTTTGTTTTGTATCAGAAAACACCGAAATTATTTCTACTTTTCAATAAGCCGGGCTTCACCTCTGTATTAAAAATAAGCAGGCTTATTTTGTACTGCTTTCGGTTTTGCATTATCTTTGTAACCGAACTCATCGTTACTATAATGATACTGAAACGTATATCTATACTCAATTATAAGAACTTGGAGCAGGTGGAGCTTTCATTCTCGCCCAAGTTAAACTGCTTTTTCGGACAGAACGGCATGGGGAAAACGAACCTGCTGGATGCGGTGTATTTTTTGTCTTTCTGTAAAAGTGCCGGTAATCCCATTGATTCCCAGAATATCTGCCATGATGCCGACTTCTTTGTTATTCAAGGGTTTTATGAGGCTGCCGATGGGACTCCTGAGGAAATCTACTGTGGTATGAAGAGGCGCCAGAAGAAACAGTTCAAGCGAAACAAGAAGGAGTATACGCGTTTGTCGGACCATATCGGCTTCCTGCCTTTGGTCATGGTCTCGCCTGCCGATTCGGAGTTGATAGCAGGAGGCAGTGATGAACGCCGACGTTTTATGGATGTGGTTATCTCGCAGTACGACAAAGAGTATCTGGATGCTTTGATACGATACAATAAAGCTTTGGTGCAGCGGAATACCTTACTGAAGAGTGAACAGCCGGTGGAGGAAGAGCTCTTTCTGGTCTGGGAGGAGATGATGGCACAAGCCGGTGAAGTGGTGTTCCGCAAACGTGAGGCCTTTATCCGTGAGTTTATTCCTATTTTCCAGTCTTTCTATTCATTCATTTCGCAAGATAGGGAGAAGGTGGGATTAAGCTATGACTCTCATGCCCGCGATGCCTCTTTGCTGGAAGTGCTGAAGGAAAGCCGTGCTCGCGACCAGATTATGGGCTATTCGTTGCGCGGTGTGCACAAGGACGAGCTGAATATGCTTTTGGGAGATTTCCCCATCAAGCGTGAAGGGTCGCAGGGACAGAACAAGACTTATCTGGTAGCGTTGAAGCTGGCACAGTTTGATTTCCTGAAACGTACCGGGACCACTGTTCCCTTGTTGTTGCTGGACGATATCTTTGACAAGCTGGATGCCTCGCGTGTGGAGCAAATCATCAAGTTGGTGGCAGGCGACAGTTTTGGACAGATTTTTATAACCGATACCAACCGCGAACACCTGGACTGTATTCTGCATAAAGTGGGCAGTGATTATAAGATGTTCCGTGTGGAGCAGGGAACGGTTGCCGAAATGAAGGAGGAAGAGGCATGAAGCGCAATAATGCCGAACAGATAGGTGAACTTATCCGTCATTACCTCAGGCAGGAAAGTCTGGAGTCTCCGCTGAATGAACGGCGGCTTATCAGTGCGTGGCCCGAAGTGCTGGGGCCTACCATTGCCTCCTACACCCGTGAACTTTATATAAAGAACCAGGTGCTTTATGTGCATCTCACTTCTGCTGCTTTGCGCCAGGAACTGATGATGGGGCGTGAGTTGCTGGTGCGCAACTTGAACTGTCATGTGGGGGCCCAGGTCATAACGAATATCATATTCAGATGAGCATCCTCAGCTCATCTATTCTTTCAATCTTCAGTTCCTTCAATTCCCGGACTGCCCGGTCATAATACATCGGAGTTTCCAAATCCTTGTTGTCATGCGCATCCAGTCCGATGATAGCTGTACAGCCTTCATTGGCAGCGATTCGCCAGAACTCCGGGCACGGGTAGGTGGATAAGCCGTGCGCTTCATTGTAGGCTACATAGCCTATATTGTATTCCAACGGGACATTCAGGCGTGCAGCAGTACGGCAGATGTGCCGGCTGATGGTAGTGCAATGGTGGTCGAACTTCGGATAGGAGCGCATGAACAAGTCCGGATGGGCAAGGCAGGAGAATAATCCGCTTTCCATACCTTCGATGGCGCTCTCTTCGTAAAGTTCGAGCATGTCGCGGCTGTCTGTATGATGGCCGAAGTAGGGGAACTTTTCATCGGTGTGGTAGTGATGGTTTCCGAAGATGATATAGTCCAGTTGGTACTTCTTGGTTTGCTCTTTCAGCCAATGGATATATTGGGGGAAGTATTCACATTCAAGTCCTATTCTGATGTCTATCCGGTCGTGGTATTTCTCACGGAGCGTCTTGAGACTCTCCACGTAGCCGGGGAGCTCCTCGGGGAGCATCCGCATGTCGGCTACGTAGTCGGTACGGTATTTCCAGGGAGTATGGTCTGAAAACCCGAGTATCCGGTAACCGCCTTTGATGGCACTGAGCACATAGTCTTCGTCATCTCCGGTGGCATGCATGCAGCGTGTGGTGTGTGTATGATAATTAGTTTTCATTGCGTAATGATTTCATCCATGCGTATATCAAACGGTTCCGCAGGAACTTCTTCTACGAGTTGAAACGGGAAGCAGATGCCGGCTTTGTAGGCTGATGGGATGCGGGGCAGAAGCCGGTCATAGTAACCTTTACCGCGCCCCAGGCGGTTGCCGTTACGGTCGAATGCCACGCCGGGAACCACTATGAAGTCTATGTCTGCATAGTCGGTAAATAGCTCGCCGGTTGGTTCTTCGATGCCGTATGCGCCAGGTTTCAAGTCTTCGGGTCCGGTGTACAGCCGCAGTTCCAGGTCGTCACCTACAACTACCGGAAGCAGTATCCGCTTTTCGCGGCTCCACTTCCGGATAAATTCGTGTGTGTCCACTTCGTCTTTGAGAGAGTGGTAAAGCAGTACGGTGGTTGCCGCCCTGAAAGCAGGATGTGCCTCGAGGGCGGCAAGTATTTCAGCAGACTGACGCGTAGTGGAAGAGCTGTGTCGGGTCTTCAACAAAGCTACCTGCCTGCGCAGTTCTTTTTTCCTTTCCATCATCTTTTTTATCCTCTATGATTGGTGTTGCTTCCGGAGCTTTGGGGAATGCCTCGCCACGTTCCAGAATATCCAATGCTTTCTTGACGGTAGCATCGCTCTGGTTGATGTAGCGGATGTATTGCTCCCTTCCCAGTATGTTATAGATAATGTTGCCGTAAAGACTTCTTTCCAGTAGCTTGTAGGACTTGTGGATAAGCAGGTTGCGCCGTTTTACTCCCTTGGAGTCTGCAAAACGTACAAACTGCTCCACAATACTCTGGTGGCGAAGGTACTTCAACAAGTCTTCTTCATTGTCGTATTCACTCAATTTCGCGCGGTTGCGGTCGGTATACTGGAAGCTGAATTGCAAAATCAGTCCCTTGTTGCTTACTTCTATCAGGTAAGAAGATACTCCGGTTGTGTCTTGCGGAACGAATACGTCCGGCATAATGCCACCGCCGCCGTATACGGGTCTGCCCAAACCGGTAGAGTAACGCAGGTTTTCGTCCAATTTGATGCTGTCTTTGGAGAAGAACTCGCCGTGTTCGTAACGGGTAATCCAGTCCATTTCGTATTTGCTGTCCTTGCCGTTCTCGTAGGGGCGCTGGATGCAACGGCCCGATGGGGTGTAATAACGGGCAATGGTCAGGCGGATGGCGGAACCGTCACTGAAGTCGATGGGTTGCTGTACGAGTCCCTTGCCGAAGGAACGGCGTCCTACAATGGTTCCGCGGTCATTGTCCTGAATGGCGCCCGCAAAGATTTCGCTGGCCGAAGCGGAACTCTCGTTTACCAATACCACTAGCGGCAGCTTCTGGCAACTGCCGGTACCGTTGGCATATTCCTCCATGCGGGGATATTTGCGGCCGTGGGTATATACAATCAACTTCCCTTCCGGCAGGAATTCGTTCACCATGCGTGTGGCGGCTTCCATGTATCCTCCGGTATTGTCGCGCAGGTCGATAATCAGGCCTTTGCACTTCTCGTGGCTCAGTTGGGCAATCGCATTCAGCAGCTCCACGTGTGTGGTACGTCCGAATTTGCTGATTTGTATATATCCGTAGTCATCGTCGAGCATATAGGCTGCATCAATGGTGTTTTGTGGGATGTCACCGCGTGTGATGGTGAAGTCGAGCAACTCCTTTTCCGTGGCACGCTTGACGCCTAACTTCACTTGGCTTCCTTTCGGACCTTTCAGGTTGCGCATGGCCTTTTCGTTTGTCAAGCCTTTGCCTGCAAAAAGACTGTCGTTGACCATCACAATGCGGTCGCCTGCCATCAGGCCCACTTTCTCGGACGGTCCGCCGGGAATCACGCTGTTTACGTGTATCGTGTCTTCCTGAATGGTGAACTGGATGCCTATACCGCTGAAGCTGCCTTCAAGTTCGGAATTAACCTCCTCCAGTTTCTGTGCGGGGATGTAGGTGGAGTGGGGGTCGAGTTCCGCCAATATCTGCGGCATGGCCTTCTCTACCAAATCGGTCATGTTGACGGTATCCACATACTGGTCATCAATAACACGCAGCAAGGCATTCAGCTTGTTGGACGAGCTATTGATGATTCCCAGTTTATTACCGGCAAAATGCCTGGCATAAAACGTTCCGATAAGGATTCCCGCGACTACGCTGATTGCGATGATGAGCGGCATAAAGCGGGAAGTATTTTTTGTACTCATGATGTTTATTTACTATTAGACTATTTACAATTTACTATTTGGCTACGCATGCAACTTTCAACTTTCCATTTTCAACTTTTCATTATCCATTGAAATAAACACTACCTCGATGCCTGCCCGTTTCAAAAGTTCGATACCATCTTCCAGGCGGTATTTCTCGGAGTAGACTACCCGTTTGATGCCTGCCTGGATAATCAGTTTGGAGCATTCTATGCAGGGGGAGGCAGTGACGTACATGGTGGCACCGTTACTGCTGTTGTTTGAACGGGCTATTTTGGTAATGGCGTTTGCTTCGGCATGGAGCACGTATGGTTTGGTAACGTTGTTCTCATCTTCGCACACATTCTCAAAACCGGAAGGGGTACCGTTGTAGCCGTCAGAGATAATCATCTTGTCTTTTACAATCAGTGCACCGACCTGGCGGCGTTGGCAATACGAATTTTCGGCCCAAATGCTTGCCATACGTATATAACGCCTGTCCAATGCTTCTTGTTTGTCTTTTGTAGAATTGTCCATCTTGTTTATGTCTTATCGTAGTGGGGTGAATCCCATGACTCTGGTTGTCTCTCCATCTTTAAAATAGAGGGTCAGTGAATTGGCATCCCCTTCATATTTGTACACGTTCTGTAATCCGGCGATGAATGCCTTGCCTAACGGGTCGCTTTCCGAACCGTTGATTTTCACATTGAGGCTTAGTGACTGTGATTTGCCATCGGCTTTCCAAGTTCCGTCAGCGTTTGAATGGATGCCGTGTCCTGTGACTGTTGTACCCATCAATTCTCCATTCACATCAGAACCTTCAAAATTCAAAGTGAAATTGCCTTCTATTTTAAGGAAGTCTCTGCTTTTTCTTTCAGCCTCTTCGTCTTTCCATAAACCGGAATAGAACTGTCTGTTGCTGTCTTTATTCGCGAGCCGACTTAGTTTCCATGTCTTTCCGGTGAGAATTTCTATGATATCGTCCTCATTGTTGCAACCGCTTAGTAGGGGAAGCAATGAAAACACGAGTAGCAAACAACTGATATTCCTTATTGTTTTTTTCATTTCTTTATTCCATTTCTGATTAATAATGCGTCGATTGTAGGCTCTTGTCCGCGGAAGCGTTTATAGAGCGTCATCGGATGCTCCGTTCCGCCTTTGGAAAGGATATTCTCTCGGAAGGAGGCTGCAGTCTCCGGGTTGAAGATGCCCGTCTGCTTGAATAGCGAGAAAGCGTCCGCATCCAGTACCTCTGCCCACTTATAACTGTAATATCCGGCAGAATATCCTCCGGCAAAGATATGGGAGAACTGTGTACTCATACAGGCTTCTTCTACAGAAGGAAGAACTTGTGCTTTTTCCCAAGCCTTCTTCTCATAGGCTTTCACGTCACCTTCAAACGGGGTGTTGCGTGTGTACCAAGCCATATCGAGAAGTCCGAAGCTTACCTGGCGTAGGCAGGCGTATGCCGCGTTGAAGTTGGAGGAATCCACAATGCGCTGTACCAGCTCGTCCGGTATCAGTTCTCCGGTTTGGTAATGGCGGGCAAACGTATGCAGGAATTCCTTTTCGATGGCGAAGTTCTCCATGAATTGGGAGGGGAGTTCCACAAAGTCCCAATACACATTGGTCCCGCTCAGGCTTCCGTAAGTGGAATTGGCGAACATACCATGCAGGCTGTGTCCGAATTCGTGCAGGAAGGTTTCTACCTCGCCGAAGGTCAGCAAAGCAGGTTTGTCCTGTGTCGGTTTGGTGAAGTTCATCACAATGGATATGTGGGGACGGCTGTTCTCACCGGTCTTTTCGTCAATCCACTGTTCCTTGTAGCTGGTCATCCAGGCTCCCGAGCGCTTGCCTGCTCTGGGGTGGAAGTCGGTATAGAACACGGCAAGGAATTTCCCGTCTTTGTCGAAGACTTCGTAGGCATCCACATCCTTGTGATAAACGGGAATATCCGGATTCTTCTTGAAGGTGATGCCATACAGCCTGGTTGCCAGGCCGAATACACCTTCCTTCACGTTGTTCAGCTCAAAGTAAGGGCGGAGCAGCTCATCGTCGATATTGAACTTCCGGTCCTTCAGTTTATGGGAATAGTACGCCCAGTCCCACGGCATCAGGACGAAGTCTTCTCCTTCCGCTTGGCGTGCCAGGGCTTGCACTTCTGCATATTCTTGTTTGGCGGTGGGCGTGTAAGCCTCCAGCAGTTGGTCCAGCAGCTTATACACGGACTCACTGTTTTGTGCCATGCGCTCCTGGAGGTTGTATTCGGCGAAGTTGTCATAGCCTAGGAGTTGGGCAATCTCCATACGGACATTGGCCAGTTTCTTTACGATTTCCAGATTATTGCTGGCGTTGTCATGCGTACACTTCGTATTGTAGGCCATATACAGCTCACGGCGCAGGTCACGGCTGTCTGCATAGGTCAGGAAAGGGCCATAGCTGGGAGCCTGCAAGGTGAATACCCAGCCTTCGACGCCTTTTTCCCCGGCTGTCTCTGCAGCGGCTTCTACCGCGCTCTCGGGTAGCCCGGCCAGTTGTGACTTGTCGGTGATGACAAGCTTGTAGTCGTTCGTTTCTTTCAGGTTGTTTTCACTGAACTGCAGCGTCAGCAGGCTGAGCTCTTTGCATAAAGCCCGGTATTTCTCCTTGGCTTCTCCCTGGAGGTTGGCACCGTTGCGTACAAAACCATTGTAAATATCTTCCAGCAGCTTGTGCTGTTCCGGGTTCAGCGTCTCTTTGTCTTGCTGCTCGTAAACCGCTTTGATGCGTGCAAACAGCTCTTCGTTCAGGCTGATGTTGTTTTCATGCTCGCTCATCATCGGCATGATTTCCTTGGCCAGTTCCTGCAGGTCATCGTTCGTTTCTGCGCTGAGCAGATTGCCGAATACGGTACCGACACGGTGGAGCATTTCGCCGGACTTCTCATAGGCCAGCACAGTGTTGGCAAATGTCGGGACTTCCGGATTGCGGATGATGGCATCTATTTCCGCATTCTGGCGGCGGATGCCTTCGCGGACGGCGGGTACATAGTCTCCGGTCTTGATTTTGTCGAACGGGACAGTGCCGTGCAGCGTGGAGTATGTTTCAAAAAAAGGATTTTGAGACGATATAGTGTTCATAAAGCAAAGCAATATTAGAGTTAGTATAATCTTCATCATTTTTAAAGGTGCTGATAAAAAACGAACTAGCTGCAAAATTGCAAAAAAAATAGGCGACTTCCGCAGAAGTCACCTATTTTTTATTATTTTCTAACTGTATATTAGCAGTTAACTGATGCCATGTGAGCAATCAGGTCAAGAACCTTGTTAGAATAACCGATTTCGTTATCATACCAAGATACAACCTTAACGAAAGTATCAGTCAAAGCGATACCAGCCTTAGCGTCGAAGATAGAAGTGCGAGTGTCACCCAAGAAGTCAGAAGAAACAACTGCATCTTCTGTGTAACCCAGAACACCCTTCAATTCGCCTTCAGAAGCTTCCTTCATGGCAGCGCAGATTTCAGCGTAAGTAGCGGGTTTAGCCAAGTTAACTGTCAAGTCAACTACAGATACGTCCAAAGTCGGAACACGCATAGACATACCAGTCAGTTTGCCGTTCAATGCCGGGATAACTTTACCTACAGCCTTAGCAGCACCGGTAGAAGACGGGATAATGTTGCCAGAAGCAGCACGACCACCTCTCCAGTCTTTCATAGAAGGACCGTCAACTGTCTTCTGAGTAGCAGTTGTAGAGTGAACAGTAGTCATCAAACCGTCAGTGATACCCCATTTGTCGTTCAATACCTTAGCGATAGGAGCCAAGCAGTTGGTAGTACAAGAAGCGTTAGATACGAATTGAGTACCCTTAACGTAAGTCTTTTCGTTAACACCGCAAACGAACATCGGAGTGTCGTCCTTAGAAGGAGCAGACATTACAACATATTTTGCGCCAGCTTCGATGTGAGCTTGAGCTTTGTCCTTGCTCAGGAACAAGCCAGTAGACTCAACAACGTATTCAGCTTCTACTTCGTTCCATTTCAAGTCAGCCGGGTTTCTTTCTGCAGTGATGCGGATAGCCTGACCGTTAACGATCAATTTGCTGTTTTCAACATCTGCTTCGATAGTACCGTCGAACTGGCCGTGCATAGTGTCATACTTCAGCATGTAAGCCAAGTAATCTACCGGGCAAAGGTCGTTGATACCTACGATCTGAATATCGTTTCTCTTCATTGCAGCGCGGAATACGAAACGTCCGATACGTCCGAATCCATTAATACCTACTTTAATCATTTTGTTTAAACTTTTAAGGGTTTTATAATGTTTAAAAATAAACTTTCGCCTATAAATTGCATTTCTTTATCGAATTGCGGTGCAAAAGTAAGAAAATGTTTTTATATTCGTAGCCAAAATCATAATTAAATAATTGAAAAGATGGGAAAAAGTTCATTTTTACAGGAATTTAAGGCTTTTGCCATGAAAGGCAACGTGATAGACATGGCTGTCGGTGTGATTATCGGCGGTGCGTTTGGAAAAATTGTCTCTTCCATCGTGGCAGATGTGATTATGCCTCCTATCGGGCTACTGGTGGGCGGTGTCAACTTTACAGACTTGAAGTGGGTGCTGAAACCTGCCGAAATGGTGGACGGAAAAGAAATTGCTGCCGTGACCCTGAATTACGGTAATTTCTTGCAGGTCACCTTCGACTTCCTGATTATAGCATTCTCTATCTTCATGTTCATAAAGTTGTTGACCAAGCTGACTGAAAAGAAGAAAGAAGAGGCGCCTGCCGCTCCTCCGGCTCCCCCTACCCCGAGCAAGGAAGAGGTGCTGCTGACCGAAATCCGTGATTTGCTGAAAGAAAAGTAATATCGAAGCGGAACTTCATAGGGGATGTCAAAACCCTCTTGACGCTTTTTTTAGGCGCGGATTACGTGGATTTCACGGATTTATTTTACTGAATCCGCGTTATTCCGCGTAATCCGCGCCTAATATTATAACATGATGAAAGCGTTCATGGCTTTTGATACATCCCCTAATGCATTTAACTCTCCCCGGTACCGCCGGAAACTGTCCCTTTTTATACTAAGCAGTAATCTTACCACAGCTGTGGTAAGAAAATAACATTGCTGTGGTAAGCAAGTTGCATAGCTGTGGTAAGAAAACAGCACGGTTGTGGTAAGAATAGCTTTTAGTATCCTTGTGGATAGTTCTAGCCTGAATTTAAAGCTGTTTTTTGAAAAAAAACGTTTTTCTGTCACATTATCCCTGATAATTCCTTTACTTTTTCTACTTTTGCAAATCATTTATTAAAGTCTATACGGATTTATATGCAAGAGAAGATTATTATTCTTGATTTCGGTTCGCAAACCACGCAGCTCATCGGCCGCCGGCTGCGCGAACTGAATGTCTATTGCGAGATTGTACCTTACAACAAATTTCCACACGGAGATGAGAGTGTAAAAGGAGTTATCCTTTCGGGTAGCCCCTTTTCTGTTTATGATAAGAGTGCATTCAAGGTAGATTTGAGCGGGATTCGTGGGAAATACCCCATTCTGGGTATCTGCTACGGTGCGCAGTTTATCTCCTACAGCAACGGTGGACGGGTGGAGCCGGCAGGAACCCGCGAGTACGGACGTGCCCATCTCGATTCTTTCGATTCGGAGAATGTCCTTTTCAAAGGGGTAAGGAAGAATACCCAAGTATGGATGAGCCATGGAGACACGATTACAGCCATTCCCGACAACTTCAAGATTATAGCTTCTACGGACAAGGTAGCGATTGCCGCTTACCAGGTGTCCGGCGAGGAGATGTGGGGAGTGCAGTTCCATCCGGAAGTATTTCATAGCGAGGACGGTACGCAGATGCTGCGCAACTTCGTGGTGGACGTATGCGGTTGCAGCCAGAGCTGGAGCGCCGCGTCGTTTGTAGATACTACTGTGGCCGAACTGAAGGAGCAGCTTGGCAACGACCGCGTTATCCTGGGACTGAGTGGCGGTGTGGATTCTTCGGTAGCCGCCGTGCTGCTGCATCGTGCCATCGGCAAGAACTTGACCTGTATCTTTGTGGACCACGGACTGCTTCGCAAGAATGAGTTCAAGAATGTGATGCACGACTACGAATGCCTGGGACTGAACGTGATTGGCGTGGATGCCAGCGAGAAGTTCTTCAAGGATTTGGAGGGAGTGACCGAGCCTGAGCAAAAGCGTAAAATCATCGGCCGCGATTTTATCGAGGTCTTCGATGCCGAAGCGCACAAGATAACCGATGCCCGTTGGTTGGCACAAGGCACCATTTATCCCGACCGCATCGAGAGCCTGAACATTACGGGCAAGACCATCAAGAGCCATCACAACGTGGGCGGTCTGCCCGAGGAGATGAACCTCCGTCTGTGCGAACCGTTGCAGTGGCTGTTCAAGGACGAAGTACGCCGCGTGGGACGCGAATTGGGAATGCCCGAACATTTGATTACCCGTCATCCTTTCCCCGGTCCGGGACTGGCTGTCCGCATCCTGGGGGATATAACACCGGAGAAGGTGCATACTTTGCAGGAAGCCGACGATATTTTCATTCAGGGCTTGCGTGACTGGAAAGTGCAGGATGCCGACGGCAACGAGACATCGCTCTACCATCAGGTCTGGCAGGCGGGCGTCATTCTTCTGCCCGTACAGAGTGTGGGCGTGATGGGTGACGAACGCACCTATGAACGTGCAGTGGCCTTGCGTGCCGTTACTTCCACCGATGCCATGACAGCCGACTGGGCGCATCTGCCCTACGAATTCCTGGGTAAGGTGTCCAACGACATTATAAATAAGGTGAAAGGTGTGAACCGCGTGACCTATGACATCTCTTCAAAACCACCCAGCACAATAGAATGGGAATAAGACCGACTGAAATTATTAACTTAAAAACAATATAGAAGAATGAAGCAGGATATGATTGTGATTCTGGATTTGGGAAGCCATGAGAACACAGTGCTTGCCCGGGCGATTCGTGCGTTGGGAGTATATAGCGAAATCTACCCGCACGACATTACTGCCGCCGAACTGAAGGCCTTGCCGAATGTGAAAGGCATCATCATCAACGGCGGCCCCAACAATGTGGTTGACGGGGTGTCCATCGACGTGTTGCCCGAGATTTACGAAGCGGGATTCCCCGTAATGGCTGCCGGACACGACAAGGCGCTGTGCGAAGTGAAGCTGCCGCAGTTTACGGATGATGTGGAAGCCATCAAGGAGGCTGTGAAATCTTTCGTATTCGATACTTGCAAGGCTGAGGCGAACTGGAACATGACGAATTTCGTCAACGACCAGGTGGAGTTGATACGTCGTCAGGTGGGCGACCGTAAGGTGCTGCTGGCACTGTCCGGTGGTGTGGATAGCTCCGTGGTGGCCGCTTTGCTGCTGAAAGCCATCGGAGACAAGCTGGTTTGCGTACACGTGAACCACGGACTGATGCGTAAGGGCGAATCGGAAGCCGTGGTGGAAATCTTTGGCAAGGAGCTGAAAGCTAACTTGATATACGTGGATGCTACAGACCGTTTCCTCTCCAAGCTGGAAAACGTGGCTGACCCGGAAGAAAAGCGCAAGATTATCGGCGGAGAGTTTATCCGTGTCTTTGAGGAAGAAGCCCGCAAGCTGGACGGTATCGACTTCCTGGGACAAGGTACCATCTATCCCGATATTGTAGAGAGTGGCACAAAAACAGCCAAGATGGTGAAGTCTCATCACAACGTAGGCGGTCTGCCCGAGGATTTGCAGTTTGAATTGGTGGAGCCGTTGCGCCAGCTGTTCAAGGACGAAGTACGTGCATGCGGTGTAGAGCTTGGATTGCCGTACGAGATGGTTTACCGTCAGCCGTTCCCCGGTCCCGGATTGGGAGTACGTTGTCTGGGAGCCATTACCCGCGACCGCTTGGAGGCTGTACGCGAGTCGGATGCCATTCTGCGTGAGGAATTCCAACTGGCAGGCCTGGATAAGAAGGTATGGCAGTATTTCACTGTGGTGCCCGATTTCAAATCTGTGGGTGTACGCGACAATGCACGTTCGTTCGACTGGCCCGTCATTATCCGTGCCGTCAACACAGTGGATGCCATGACCGCTACCATTGAGCCGGTGGACTGGCCCATCCTAATGAAGATTACCGACCGTATTCTCAAGGAAGTGAAAACCGTCAATCGCGTTTGTTATGATATGTCTCCGAAACCCAATGCGACTATCGAGTGGGAGTGAGATTGACCAATGATAATGATAGCCTCACCTTAAAAACGGTGGGGCTGTTTTTTTTATAACAAAACAACAAAGAATAGAACAATGAAACTTTTATGTATGATTGCTGTCTTTTTGTGCATCCCCTGGGTAGCCTCTGACGCACAGAAGCAGGACTGGGGAAATTTGAAACGCTATGCAGAGGCAAACAAGGAACTGGTACGGAAGGGAAAACAGAAGGACCGGGTGGTTTTTATGGGCAACTCCATCACGGAAGGATGGGTGGCAAACGATGCCGCTTTCTTTGAAGACAACGGTTATGTGGGCCGTGGTATAGGCGGGCAGACTTCTTCCCATTTCCTGCTCCGTTTTCGCGAAGATGTCATCAAGCTTGCTCCGGCGCTGGTCGTGATAAATGCAGGTACCAATGACATTGCGGAAAATGCAGGCGCTTATAATGAAGAATACACTTTTGGAAATATAGTGTCTATGGTAGAGCTGGCACGGGCCAATAAGATAAAGGTGATTTTGACGTCTGTGTTGCCTGCCGCTGCCTTTGGCTGGAATCCTTCGGTGAAGGATGCTCCGCAAAAGATAATGCAGCTGAATGCCAGAATCCGGAAGTATGCCCAGGAAAACAAGATTCCTTATGTCGACTATTACAGTGAGATGGTGGAAGGCGACAATAAGGCTCTGAACTCCTCGTATACCCGGGATGGGGTACACCCCACTCTAGAAGGGTATAAAGTGATGGAAGCCTTGATAAAGAAAGCGATAGACAAGGTGTTGTAGGAAATCCCGGTTCAGGTGGCCTATAAGAGCTTTTCTGCGTCGGGAATCATCATCTCGCCTCTGTGCAGTTCGAGCAGGCCTTTCTCCTGCATGCTGTTCAACGCTCTTGATACTCCCATACGGGTATCATTGACCACCTGAGCCAATTCTTCCATTTTTATTTTCAGTATTTTCCTGCCTGACGGACGTTCGATATGTGTCAGGATAAAGTTGCCGATACGTTTCTCAAGGTTGTCGGTGCTTTCTGCCCAAAGACGGCTGTTTAGGCTTTGGGCGCGGTTGCTGATGATATTCATGTAATTCAGGCGGAATATGTCATATTTGAACAATTCGCTCATGACGAAAGCCTTGCTGATGCTCACTGTGTGGGTCTCGGTTTGGGCGGTATAGGCCGAGACGTAGGAGGTGCTCATCCCGAACAGAGATTGTGGCTCGATGACATAAGGTGCCTGAAAATATTCCGTGAAGCTGTATGATGTATTCGCAGATGAAGTACATGAGGAGATTTCACCTTTCAATACGAATATCAGTTGACTGCATGTGTCACCGGCTTTCACGATAACTTCGCCGGCTTTATGCTTTGTAAAGCTCAGCTTGACTTTCCCCAGGATATTGGTAAAGTCTTCTTGTGCGAGTCCTTGAAAGAGTGGCAGTTGCAGTAATGTATCAAACATTGTATTCATAATGCTTTTTCTTCTTGTTTTGAAACAAAAGTAGATATTATCAAGGTGTACTGTAAACTCTTTGCCCCTCTTTTTGTTTTTTTTATTGTTTCTTAAACGTGCTATTCAATCCTTGTAGACGAATCCTCATCCTTCTCCTCTTCCTTCTTATCGTCCTCATCCTCATTGTTTTCCTCATCTTCGTCTTCCTCCTCGTCTTCCTCTCCGGCAAACGGATCGGGCCGTTGGGGACCGTATCCCATAAAGCCTATGGCGCATAGCGTGCCTGCTATGGCTCCGCTAAGGTGTCCTTCCCAGGAAGTGGTGGCTTTGGCAAATTGTGGGAACATATTCCATACCAGGCCGCCATATAGGAACGTTATCAACAGTGAAATGGCGATAAGCGGTACATGTTTGCGCAGAATGCCGCTGAAGAACAGAAAGAAAGCCAGTCCGTATATGATGCCGCTGGCTCCGATATGCCATCCCGGTTTCCCTATAAGAAAGGTAAGCGCACCGCATCCTATCCAAATGGCAAAGAAGATGTAGGGGGCTATATGCCGGTAGAAATAGAACAGACACCACATCAGGAAAAAGAGTGGAATCGTATTGGCGAACAGATGCTTGAAACTGCTGTGTACCAGTGGATGTGCGAAAATTCCGAACACGCCCCGCTGTTCCAGCGGATATACTCCCAGTCGTGTGAAGTTCCAATCCATGCCTGTCTCCAAAAACTTCAAGATGTATAAAATGAATAGCAAGAATAGGGGTATAACCGCCGCCAATGCCATTCTGCGTATATCATGCTTCATATTTCGTACAGTGATTGCTATTTTTGTACAATACTACGGAATATTTGACGAAAACCGAAAAAAAACTGACTTTTTATTTTGCCTATAAGCTTTAATTCGTATTTTTGGGCATCGCTACATGGCTTGTAGCGCATATACCGAAATAATTAACCTTTAAATAATGCACAACTATGAGTTATTTACGATTTGACAAGACCCTGATGATTAATCTGCAAGAATCTTTGCCAAGGGAGATATTGCGGACGAATAGGTCAGGAGCCTATCATTGTACAACAATTGTAGATTGTAACACACGCAAATATCACGGTCTGTTGGTGATACCGGTCCCCAACCTCGATGATGAAAACCATGTGCTGCTGTCTTCTTTGGATGAAACTGTAATTCAGCACGGTGCGGAGTTCAACCTGGGGTTGCATAAGTATCAAGGAAACCACTTCAGTCCTAACGGGCACAAGTATATCCGAGAGTTCGACTGTGAAAATATCCCCACAACTACCTATCGTGTAGGAGGCGTCATCCTTCGTAAGGAAAAGATTTTCGTACACCATGAAAATCGGATTCTGATTCGTTATACCTTGGTCGATGCCCATTCGGCAACCACACTTCGTTTCCGCCCTTTCCTGGCATTCCGCAGTGTGCGCGAGTACACGCACGAAAATGCGCAGGCAAGCCGCGACTACCAGTTGGTAGAGAATGGCATTAAAACCTGCATGTATCCCGGTTATCCGGAGTTGTTCATGCAGCTCAACAAAAAGAATGAGTTCCACTTCCAGCCTGACTGGTATCGTGGTATCGAGTATCCCAAAGAACAGGAACGCGGATATGACTTCAACGAAGACCTTTATGTGCCGGGATATTTTGAAGTGGATATAAAGAAAGGGGAAAGCGTTGTCTTCTCCGCCGGTATCTCCGAGATTTCTCCCCGCAAGCTGAAGCAGACTTTTGAGTCCGAGGTGGCCGACCGCACTCCGCGTGACAGTTTCTACCACTGTCTGAAAAACTCGGCGCACCAGTTCCACAACAAGCAGGGCGAGGAGCATTATGTGCTTGCAGGCTATCCCTGGTTCAAGTGTCGTGCCCGTGACTTGTTCATCTCCCTGCCGGGTCTTACTTTGGCCTTAGGCGAGCAAGATGAATTTGAAGACGTGATGAAAACAGCCGAAAAGGCTATCCGTGAGTTTATCAATGGAGAGCCTTCCTCTTATAAGATATACGAGATGGAGCATCCGGATGTGCTGCTGTGGGCTGTCTGGGCTTTACAGCAGTATGCCAAGGAGACCTCGCGTGAAAATTGCCGGCAGATGTACGGTAATCTCCTTGAGGAGATTGTTGGCTATATCCGTGAACGCAGGCATGACAATCTCTTCCTGCACGAAAACGGACTGTTGTATACCAATGGCACCGAGAAAGCGGTTACCTGGATGAACTCTACCGCCAATGGCCGCCCGGTTATTCCGCGTACGGGCTACATTGTGGAAGTGAATGCACTATGGTACAATACCCTGCGTTTTGTAGCCGATATGGTTCGGGAGGGAGGCAATGAAATTCTTGCCGATACACTGGACGCTCAGGCAGAAATCACCGGAAAGTCTTTTGTAGACGTCTTCCGCAATGAGTATGGCTATCTGTTCGACTATGTGGATGGTTATATGATGGACTGGAGCGTACGTCCCAACATGATATTTACCGTTGCCTTTGACTATTCTCCGTTGGATAGGGCCCAAAAGAAACAGGTACTCGATATTGTGACGAAAGAACTGTTGACTCCGAAGGGCTTGCGTACACTGAGCCCCAAGAGTGGCGGATACAATCCGAATTATGTCGGCCCTCAGATACAGAGAGACTATGCCTACCATCAGGGAACAGCGTGGCCATGGCTGCTGGGCTTCTACATGGAAGCATATCTGCGTATCTATAAAGTGAGTGGCGTGTCGTTTGTAGAGAGATACCTCATCGGTATGGAAGATGAAATGACTTCCCACTGTATTGGCGCATTGCCCGAACTCTTCGATGGTAATCCTCCGTTTGTTGGAAGAGGGGCGGTGTCATTTGCCATGAATACGGCGGAAATCCTGCGTATCTTGAAGTTATTGTCTAAGTATAATTTATAAAAGGAGGAACGAAGATGAAAGTTTTAATGTTTGGATGGGAATTTCCTCCCAAAATATATGGTGGTCTTGCGGTTGCTTCTTATGGAATAACTAAGGGATTGAGTTTGCAGGGTGATGTGGAAACTACTTTCTGCATGCCCAAGCCGACGGGCGAAGAAGAGGACTTCTTGAAGATAGTGGGCATGAACCAGGTGCCTATCGTGTGGCGTGATGTCGATTACAATTATTTGAAGTCGAGGCTGACGCGCAACATGACGCCGGAAGATTATTATTCTTTCCGCGACCATATTTATTCGGATTTCTCTTATATGCACGTCAATGACATAGGCTGCATGGACTTTGCCGGCGGTTATCCCGGCAACCTGCACGAAGAGATAAACAACTTCTCGGTGATTGCCGGAGTAGTGGCTCGCCAGCAGGAATTTGATATTATTCATGCCCACGACTGGCTGACGTATCCTGCCGGAGTGCATGCCAAGATGGTGAGCGGAAAGCCGCTCTGTATCCATGTCCATGCTACGGACTTTGACCGTTCGCGCGGAAAAGTCAATCCTACCGTCTATTCTATGGAGAAGAACGGTATGGATTATGCCGACTGCATCATGTGCGTGTCCGAACTGACCCGCCGCACGGTTATTGAGCAGTACCATCAGAACCCCAAGAAGGTGTTTGCCATGCACAATGCCGTCTATCCTCTCTCGCAGGAATACCAGGACATTCCGCGTCCCGACCATTCCAAAGAAAAGATTGTGACATTCCTGGGCCGTATCACCATGCAGAAGGGGCCGGAATACTTTGTGGAAGCAGCTTCGCTGGTATTGCAGCGTGCCCGCAACATCCGCTTTGTGATGGCCGGTTCGGGAGATATGATGGATGCCATGATTAATCTGGCGGCCGAGCGGGGCATTGCCGACCGGTTCCACTTCCCGGGCTTCATGAAGGGAAAGCAGGTATATGAGGTTTACAAGAACAGTGATGTATTCGTTATGCCTTCCGTTTCCGAGCCTTTCGGTATCGCTCCGCTGGAAGCCATGCAGTGTGGAACTCCTTCCATCATTTCCAAGCAGTCGGGATGCGGTGAAATTCTTGATAAGGTCATTAAGACCGATTATTGGGACATTCATGCAATGGCCGATGCCATTTATTCTCTCTGCACCAATCCCGCTCTCTTCCAATATCTGCAGGAGGAAGGCAAGAAGGAAGTGGATGGAATCACGTGGGAAAAAGTAGGTTTGAGAATCCGCGCCCTCTACGAGGATGTGTTAAGAAACTATGGTAAATAACAAAAACAATAATAGAAATGAGAACTATCTGTCTTTATTTTGAAATACATCAAATCATTCATCTGAAACGTTACCGTTTCTTTGATATAGGTACCGATCATTATTACTACGATGATTATGCCAATGAAACCAGTATCAATGATGTAGCCGAACGCTCTTATATCCCGGCATTGAACACCCTGATTGAAATGGTGAAGAATTCCGGAGGTGCGTTTAAAGTGGCTTTCTCCATTTCGGGGGTTGCGCTGGAACAGTTGGAAATATATGCGCCGGCTGTCATCGACTTGTTGCACCAGCTGAATGATACCGGTTGCTGTGAGTTCCTTGCCGAGCCTTATTCCCATGGCCTTTCTTCTCTGGCCAACGAGGATTGCTTCAAGGAAGAGGTGATGCGTCAGAGCGCTAAGATGAAGCAAATGTTCGGTAAGGCACCGAAGGTGTTCCGTAATTCCAGTCTGATTTATAATGACGAGATTGGTGCGATGGTGGCAGCTTTGGGATTCAAGGGTATGCTGACGGAAGGAGCCAAGCATGTTCTGGGTTGGAAGAGTCCGCACTATGTATACCATTGCTCTATGAATCCTAACTTGAAGTTGCTGTTGCGTGACTTTAAGCTGTCTGACGACATCAGCCTGCGCTTCTCCAACTCCGAGTGGAACGAGTATCCTTTGTTTGCCGACAAGTACATCAACTGGATTGATGCTTTACCGCAGGAAGAGCAGGTCATCAACATCTTTATGGAGCTCTCTGCTCTGGGCATGGCACAGCCGTTGTCTTCCAATATTCTGGAATTCCTGAAGGCTCTTCCATACTGTGCCAAGGAAAAGGGGATTACTTTCTCCACACCGACGGAAATCGTTACCAAACTGAAATCTGTTTCCCAGTTGGACGTTCCATATCCGATGTCTTGGGTGGACGAAGAAAGAGATACCAGCTGTTGGCTGGGTAACGTGATGCAGCGTGAAGCATTCAACAAGTTGTATAGTGTTGCCGAACGTGTCCATCTTTGTGATGACCGCCGTATCAAGCAGGACTGGGATTATCTGCAGGCAAGTAACAACTTCCGTTTCATGACTACCAAGCAAAGCGGTGTCGGCTTGAACCGTGGCATTTATGAATCTCCTTTTGATGCTTTCACCAATTATATGAATATTCTTGGTGACTTTATCAAACGTGTCGATTCTCTCTATCCGGTGGATATAGATAACGAAGAACTGAATGCATTGCTGACCACTATCCAGAACCAAGGTGCCGAGATAGAGGAACTGCATAAGGAATTGGAGAAAGCACAGGCCAAGTTGGAGAAGATAAAGGCTGCAGAAAAGAAAGAGAGCAAGGCTACAGCTAAATCTGCCGCAGAAAAACCGGCAAAGGCCAAGGCTCCTGCCAAAAAGCCTGTCGCAAAGAAAACAACTAAAAAGGCTGCTGAATAATATCGGCAGCTTGTCCCATCAATCAAAAAAGCCTTCCGCTCTACAATGAGCGGAAGGCTTTTTTATGGAATATCTGTCAGTTACTTGTTGAAACTGGTGTATGTAACTTCTATTTTCAGCGGAGATTCCACTTCGCCTTTTGCATTCTCTTTCGGGCCGCCTTTTAGTTTGGCATATCCCGGCTTGAGGTCGTTTTGGATACCGGTTATGGTTTTGTTGCCGCTGCTGCTTGTACTGCTGTCATAGGTAATGGAAACCGGAATCAGCAATACCTTATCCCAGTCTTCATTTTCTTTGTTCCAAGTTTTTTTCCCACTCTGTCTCATTCCAAGAACTGCCGGCCTTTTCTTTGGCGGCTTTCTTGGCAGCTTGTTTTTCGTTGATGCAAGTGGTAACCAACCGGGCTATGTTGCTGAATACATATTGATTGGTAGCAAATGCATTGTGGGTGGTTGTAAATGAGGTAATATTATCCCTGACTTTGTTCTCTTCAAAGAAGCTCTTCAACTCCTGCTTACGTATCAACAGCACGTCATTGGGAGCACTCATGCTATATTCGTAGTCACTGTTTATATTGTAATTCGTGAAAGTCAGTTTCACGGCATTCAGGGTGTCATTGGTCAGTTTGTTGTATATTGAATCGTATGGCATGATAGCTTCGGTGAAGATACCGGCAGGAGATTTAATGTAAGTGTGCTGAGATTCGGCAGCCTTTTCCTTTATCAAATCTGAATTCAGGAACAGGTTTGCCTGGATAACCTCTTTGGTAGAGGCAAATACAGTCTGCATGCTATAGAACAAAGAGTCTGTACCATCTTTTTTCTTCAGTGCTACACCGGTAGTATCATTTACGTAGTGGAAACGGAATTGCATATTCAAAGCCACATAATCCACATAGAGGATGGTTCCATCTCCGTAATCGCTCTTTACATATACTCCTTTGAAAATCTTGTCTATGAAAGTTGCGGCGTCTTTAAAGTATTCGGGATGCTCGCGATAAACCTTCAATATTCTGTCTTCGCCGAAAGTTTTCTTGTCCAATGGGAACGTCACATTGGGATAGAAAGTATAATAACCATTATTGTCCTTTTCAAATCTCACAGAATCCGGAACAGACGTATCGAAAGCTGAATAAGCCTTACGTCCGAGCAGGGACTTGGGGTCGTACTTGTTGTAGTATTCTTCTGGATTGATATTGGTATAGCGATTTTTGTCCAGCTTCTTGTCCAGTTCATAGATACTCATCCGGCATGCATTCAGGGAGTCGCCGAACCAACTGGAATAATAGACTGCCAGTTGCACTGAAACTACCGAGTCGGCAGTCATTGTACCAGTTGCCTTGATTGGATTTCCTTCACTGTCCCGTTCGGTCACTTTATACACTTCCGGAAGGGAGAAGTTTTCCGTACAGTTCAGCTCCGTAAGGAAACTTGTTTCGTAATAACCGAATTCCGGGTCGGAAAACTTGCCTATATAGCCGGTACTCGTTTTGGCAAATACGGAATCAACGGCAAATGAACGTGTTGTTACATTAAAAGTAGTAGTATGCGCTGACATGCCGTCAGAATCGGGCAACATACCCAGACCTAATGTTCCGGTGTTGTCATCGCATCCAAAGAAAGTCAGGACTGCCAAAAGCAATGTTCCCAGATATCTTACTTTCATAGTTTTAACTGTCTAAATCAATTTTATTTTTGTTCTGTTTCCCATACCTTGTCGTAGAAGTCGTTGCAGGCTTCAGCAAAGTTTTCGGGAGATTGATATTCCAATACCGGTTTTCCGGATTCGCGGGCATAGTTCAGTACTTCCTCATTGACGTGTTCGCTTTGCTGGATAATGCCGTCGGAGAAGTCAGCAGCCAGTTTGCAAAGTGCTGTGTAGTCAATGGGTTCCTTCAATCCTGCAATATCTTTCTTGGCGATGCCTTTCAACAATAGCTTGTTAGAGAAGTCTGCGTGGAAAGGTTGTTTGAAGTCATCTTCATAAAGGGAAAATATGACCTTGGCATCTCTGAAGGAAGGTTCGTCTTTATAGGCTTTTTTGATGTACAGAGGCGCTAAAGCGGTCATCCAGCCGTGGCAGTGGATGATGTCGGGACACCAACGCAGTTTCTTCACCGTTTCCAGTACGCCACGGGCATAGAAGATGGCACGGGCATCATTGTCTTCATACTCTTCACCATTTTCGTCTGTTACCTGCAAGCGGTTCTGGAAGTAGTCATCGTTGTCGATGAAGTATACTTGCATACGTGCAGACTGGATAGAGGCAACCTTGATGATGAGCGGGTGATCGGTATCGTCAATGATGAGGTTCATGCCGGAGAGTCGTATCACCTCATGCAGCTGGTTTCTGCGTTCGTTGATATTTCCCCATTTGGGCATAAACGTTCTGATTTCTCTGCCTTTTTCTTGAATAGCCTGAGGTAGGTTTCTGCCTACGAGGGACATTTCGGATTCTGAAACGTAAGGGGTAATTTCTTGGGTTATAAATAAAACCTTGTTCGCCTTTGTCATAATAACAATGTTCTCAATTATTCTGCAAAGATATAAAAAAAATCGGGCAATAAAGCAAACGGAGCCCGTCTATAATTCCTTATGAATTGTTAACTGCTTGTTATTCAGCGAAACAGCTGCTTCTGGAATTGCCGGAAAGTGTACTGAGTTTTGCATTAATTTGCGATATTTCTTCTTTATATGCTAAATAATGGTTTATTTTGCACCGCTTTTGCGAACAACCAAGTTATTATATAACCAATTAAAATGGAAATAGTACATACTATCAAGGACTTGCAGGCCGGACTTTCGGCTTTGAGAGCCCAAGGAAAGAAGGTAGGTCTGGTACCTACGATGGGTGCCTTGCATGCCGGTCATGCCTCATTGGTGAAACGTTGTGTGGCAGAAAATGACGCTGCCGTAGTAAGCGTTTTTGTAAATCCGACCCAGTTTAATGACAAGAATGATTTAGTGAAATATCCCCGTACACCGGAGGCTGATTGCCGTTTGCTGGAGGAGTGTGGAGCGGCATTTGTCTTTGCTCCTTCGGTGGAGGAGATGTATCCGGAACCGGATACCCGCCGTTTCAGCTATGCGCCGCTGGACACAGTGATGGAAGGGGCATTCCGTCCGGGACATTTTAATGGTGTTTGCCAGATTGTGAGCAAACTGTTTGATGCTGTGCAGCCGGATCGTGCCTACTTCGGCGAGAAAGATTTCCAGCAGCTGGCAATTATTCGCGAGATGGTCTGCCAGATGAAGTATCCTTTGGAAATTGTAGGGTGTCCGATTGTGCGTGAGGAAGACGGGTTGGCTCTGAGCAGTCGCAATGCCCGTTTATCTGCCGAAGAACGTAAAAATGCACTGAAAATTTCGCAGACTTTATTTGAAAGTCGTACCTTTGGAGCTTCACATACGGTAGCTGAGACACAGAAGTTTGTGGAAGACACCATCGCAGCCGCCCCCGGATTGCGTTTGGAATACTTTGAGCTGGTGGATGGCAATACCTTACAGAAGATTACCGATTGGGAGGAAACCTCTTATGCTGTGGGTTGCATCACGGTGTTCTGCGGGGAAGTCCGTCTGATTGACAATATCAAGTACAAAGAGCCTGCTGCCTTGTAATTTATAATTAGTAATTCGTAATTTATAAAGATATGATGATTGAAGTGTTGAAGTCGAAAATCCATTGTGCCCGCGTCACGGAAGCGAACTTGAACTATATGGGAAGCATTACGATTGATGAAGATTTGATGGATGCCGCCAACATGATTGCCGGCGAGAAGGTGTATATAGCCGACAATAATAACGGTGAACGTTTTGAAACCTACATTATTAAAGGCGAGCGTGGCTCTGGCAAAATTTGCCTGAACGGTGCGGCAGCCCGCAAGGTGCAACCTGATGACATCGTTATTATCATGTCCTACGCGCTGATGGACTTTGAAGAAGCCAAGTCGTTCAAGCCGACGGTGATTTTCCCCGACCCGGCAACGAACAAGGTGGTGAAGTAGTCTCTTTATTGAAATATGGAAATAAAGCCCTGTTTGCAATTTATTTGTAAACGGGGCTTTGTTTTACTTCTGATTCTTCTCCGCAGGGTTCGTATGAGAATGAGGAGCCGATTTAATCTTGTCGAGTAAATACAGAATCTCAGTTTGGACATCGAAATTATATCTTTGGTAATCCTGATAGGTGGGCATCAAGTCCGGATAAAGTGTGTGGGCACACCGGTCTTTGCCCGGAAAGCATATTTGTATGGAGTTGGAGATAGAGCCTTGCATACCGGTATAGGGTAGCCGGAATAAGGTTTGTTCCATGTAGGTATTGGGGGCTTGTCCGCTGGGTATTCCTACAAGGGTAGCACCCATTTTCCACAGATAGAAAGTGTAGTGGAAAGCTGCACTGAAGGTACGTTCGTTGGTAATGACGTAAATGTGTTCCGGAGTATAGAGCGCCTTTCCTTGTTGCTTTCTCAGTTCTTCCGGCACACTGGACATGCAGTTCTCGATGAAGTCGGTCCGTCGCTGTTCTATGTTTGTGGTGTCTGCTTCGTCCGTACTAAAAGTGTAGTCACCGTAGGCATAGTCTGTTCCGTATGCTTGGTTGAAATCCTGTAAGTTTGTCTGTAGTTTTTGCATGTAGAGGGGAGAGATGATACGATAGAATTCTATATCCATATCCGTTTGCAGGAAGTGGTCGCCGAACAGTTGGTAAAGTGTGGGTAGGACAATTGGAGTCCAGCCGCCGCTATTGTTGCGCAAATCTATGATGAGGGTGGAGGAGGCTTCCTTCTTCATCTCTTTCAGCATATGGGCGAAAACTTCGGAAAGGGACGGGAGTTGCCGAATGGCTTGCAGGGTATCGGCGGGCATATCTTGTTTCAGGATATCCCGATAATAGAATCCTATTTGCCGGTATAAATCTTTCAGCCCTTGTTTTTGCATATACTCAAAATTATCCCGTGCCATGATACTGTTGATATTGATGAGCATTATTTGCTTGTCGTTGTCTATGAACTGATAGGCCAGTTGTTTGTCTGTATAAGCTTTCCAACTGTTATTGTGTTGCATGGGTGTGTTTTGCACTTCCTGCCTTGACAATAAGGGAAGGGTTAATCCTCTTGATTTGCCGTCGGGAGTAAGAAGTGAGAGGTGAAGGTTGTCTTTCATTTCAGGGAAAAGCTGTCTCAAGAAATGTTCCGTAGGCATGGACCTGCATAGATTGGCATAACGGTCATATAGGTTTTCACTGGCTTGGATAGCGGCAGTGCGGGCCAGTACCTCTTCTAAAGAATCTCCGTTGATGGTTGTGATACGGCTACCTAACAAGTCTTTGTACGTTTCAGGGATTCCTTGAAGTATAATGCCGTCGGGGATGGTGCGTACTTCCAGTGCCAGGTAACGCTGATTTGCTTGTTGATTGGCTGTGGGAGGTAAAAGGTAGGTATGTCCGTCTTGCAGATTGGATAGGAAAATGCTTACCTTATCAAAAAAGGTCTGTTTCGTACCGGGAGTCCGGCGTAACTCGTTCTCCAGATGGAAAGCTTGTTCGTAGAAGAATACTTTTCCTCCGAAGCCGCTGTAAGGGTCGGGATGGGTTGCTGCCAGTTCTTTTACCAGATACCGAAAGTCTGAGGCAAGGGAATCCCCGTTTAGGGGCTCTTGGGCGCTTGCCAATAGGGAAGCCAGACAGGGAAGGAGGGATAGATAAATACGTTTCATATTCTTGAAATATTTAAATTGTATGCTAGAAGGGGAAAGTAGAAGAAGAGGTTGTAGTAGAATAAAAAAGGTGGAGTTCGTATGTCTCCACCTTTCATGACAGATTCTTATTTTTTTAGCTGTTCGTTCATCGCTGCTGCTGCCTTTCGTCCGTCTCCCATGGCAAGGATTACGGTAGCACCTCCGCGGACAATGTCTCCTCCGGCAAAGATGGTCGGGATGGACGACTGCATGTTATCGTTGACGGCAATCGTTCCTTTCCGGCCCAATTCCAGTCCCTTGATGGAGCTTGGGACAATCGGGTTGGGAGATACACCTACGCTGACGATGGCAAGGTCGATGTCGATGGTTTCCGTGACTCCGGGGATGGGTACGGGACTGCGGCGTCCGCTGGCATCCGGCTCACCCAGTTCCATTTTCTGAAGCACCACTTGTTTCACTTTTCCTTGTTCGTCGGCAATGTATTCGATTGGGTTGTGGAGGGTCAGGAATTCTACACCTTCTTCCTTGGCATGTTTCACCTCCTCGATACGTGCCGGCATTTCTTCTTCCGAACGACGGTAGATAATCATGGCACGCTCTGCACCGAGACGGCGTGCGGTACGTACGGAGTCCATAGCTGTATTGCCGCCACCTATCACGGCTACGCATTTGCCGAAAGGAACCGGAGTATCGGAGTCTTCACTGGCGGCATCCATCAGATTGACACGGGTCAGGTATTCATTGGACGAGAGGATATTGATGGAGTTCTCGCCGGGGATATTCATAAAGTTGGGCAGTCCTGCTCCGGAAGCTACGAATATGCCCTTGAATCCTTCCTCTTCCAGTTGTTCCACGCTGAGCGTCTTGCCGATGATACAGTCCTTGACGAATTCTACTCCCATTTTGGCAAGGTTGTCAATTTCCACATCCACCACTTTGTTGGGCAGGCGGAACTCAGGAATGCCGTATTTCAATACACCACCAATCTCGTGCAGTGCTTCGAAAACAGTCACGTCATAGCCATACTTCGCCATATCTCCGGCAAATGACAGACCGGCGGGACCCGAACCGATGACGGCAACTTTGATGCCGTTCTTTTCCTTGATTTCCGGTACGGAGATTTGCCCGCTCTCCCGTTCGTAATCGGCGGCAAAGCGTTCCAGATAACCGATAGCTACCGGCTTCTCGTTCATCTTCAGGTGTATACATTTGGATTCACACTGCTTTTCCTGCGGACAGACGCGACCGCAGACGGCAGGCAGTGCACTGGTTTCTTTCAGTGTCTTGGCCGCTTCGAGGAATTCTCCGCGCTCAATGTTCTTGATGAAGCGGGGGATGTCGATACCTACGGGACAGCCTTCCGTGCAGCCCGGATTAGCACAGTCCAGGCAACGCTTGGCTTCGGTCAGTGCCTGCTCTTCCGTCAAGCCTTGATTGACTTCCTCCTTGCGGCTGTGCGAACGATATTCCGCATCGAGTTCGTTCATCTCTACACGTGGAATGGCGGTACGCTCTTTGGCTTTCATGGACTTGCGTAGTTCTTGGCGCCAGGCGGCATTGCGGCTTTTCTCGTCCGCTTCCTGCACGTTCTCATGGGTGGCTTGGCAGGTCTGAGGTTCTTCCAGTTTGTGCATCTCTTCGCGTTCGATGCTCTTGAAGGCACCCATGCGTTTCAGCATTTCGTCGAAGTCCACTTGGTGCCCATCAAACTCAGGACCATCCACGCATACGAATTTGGTCTTTCCTCCGATGGTGATTCGGCAAGCTCCACACATGCCGGTACCATCTACCATAATCGTATTCAGGGATACATCCGTGGGGATTTCGTATTTCTTTGTCAGCAAACAAACAAATTTCATCATGATGGCGGGGCCGATACAGAAACATTTGTCTACCTTCTCGCGCTTGATGACTTCCTCCACGCCTTCCGTCACCAGTCCTTTGCGTCCGTAAGAGCCGTCATCGGTCATGATGATGACTTCGTCGGAGCTTTCGCGCATCTCCTTTTCAAGGATAATGAGTTCCTTGGTGCGTCCAGCCAGCACGGTGATGACGCGGTTACCGGCAGCTTTCAGCGCTTGCACGATAGGGAGCATGGGAGCTACGCCTACACCACCTCCGGCACAGACCACAGTACCGAAGTTGTCAATGTGCGTGGCTTGTCCCAACGGGCCGACAACATCCGTAATATAATCGCCTTCGTTCAGTTCGCAAAGACGGGTAGAGGAGAGCCCGACTTCCTGAACCACCAGTGTGATGGTTCCCTTTACCGGGTCGGCTTCCGCAATGGTAAGCGGCATACGTTCGCCTTTTTCGCCCACACGTACAATGACAAAGTGCCCTGCCTTACGTGATTTGGCAATCAATGGTGCTTCAATGACTAACTTAAAGACCTTTTCAGAAAAGTGTTCTTTGCTAATGATTTTATTCATTATCTAATAATTTTGTTGGTGTAATTACGCAATTACTGTCAGATTGATAGATTTTGCAAAGATAGGGGTTATTTGGTAATATCAAAAGAAGAATAGGGTAAAACTGCATGTTGTCACTGGATAACATTCCTTTGTCACTATAATTTGTTCACTTTCTACAGCCTGCCTACTTTTGAAATAAAAAATGAGGAAGAGTATGTATCGAAATGTTTTTTTAGGGGCAATTTTATTGAGTATGCCTTTGGTGGTTTGGTCGCAGCAGGATACGATTGCCGACCAGCGTTTGGAAGAAATTATGGTAACTGCTAAACTCCCGTTGGTAGAAATATCTGCCGGTAAAACAAGTTATCGGATGGATGCATCTGTCACTCAAAGTACGGGCAGTCTTTATGATGTTCTTGCTTCCCTGCCGGGAGTCGTGATAGATTCCAATGGCAATATTTTGTTGAACGGACAAAGCGGTGCAACGATTCTGATGGATGGCAAGCCTACTTATCTTTCGGGAGATGAATTGATGAGTCTGTTGAAATCTACTCCTGCAACTAATGCTGATAAGATAGATTTGATAACCCAACCTTCCGCACGCCACGATGCGGCGGGAAGCTCCGGGTTGATTGATATACGTACAAGAAAAATAAGGCTGCGCGGTGTGAATCTGGCTTTGAACGGCAATGGCAGTCTTGGACGGACGGGTGGTGGTTATGGCGGCGTTTCCATGAATGTCAGGGAGAATAAGTTCAATCTTTATTTGAATTATTCGTATTATCAGGGAAAGGATGTCATAGACTTGTTTATCGACCGTGCGTTCGAACGGGATGGAGGAAGAATGATGCAGAACTCTTACCGGAAGCGTAGGAATTATTCGCACTATTTTCGTACCGGATGTGATTATTATCTCAATGAACGGACAGTTTGGGGAGTCTCGTTGGGTGGAAACTTTTCCCGGCAAAAGGAAAATGCAGGCATGTTTACGGAAATCCAAGAAATCGGAGTTGCGGGAAATACTTATAGCTATGCGGAGCAAAACCGGAACAATCTTTCTGCCGGGACCAGTATGGTGCATAAGCTTAAAAGAGAAGGGGGAGAACTCAGCGCTTCTTTTGATTATTTCCATTATTACCGTGTTGGAAACCAGTTGATGGATAGTTTTAAGCCCGATACATTGAAAGGGGACATGAAGGGAAATACCGACTTATATGTCGGACAGATAGATGCGGTTTATCCATTAAGTGAGGTTTGGAAGTTGCAGGCCGGAGTCAAAACCTCATTTGTTACGATAGACAATACGGCAGGTTATATGCGTCCGTCGGCTTCCGGCTGGCTGCCGGACGGGGCGCTTGGTTCCCGATTTGTATATGATGAAAATATCAATGCCTCCTATCTGCAAGCCGGCTATGAGAAAGACCGCTTGAAAATCTCAGCGGGTCTAAGGTTGGAACATACCCATGTACACGGGGACTTTGGAGGAAATACACAACAGAAAGACTCTTCGTTTACAACGAATTACTTCCATTTGTTTCCTACCATTGCTTTGCAATACGGTTTGACTTCGGAACATTTGTTTCAGTTTTCGTATGGCAGGCGTATTACCCGCCCCAATTATGGTGATTTGAATCCTTTTACCTACATATTCGATGACTATACCCATGAAGGAGGAAATACAAAACTGCATCCTTCCTTTTCTGATAATATAGAGTTGGGGTATGTGTATCGTGACTGGTTTCAGACGGTTCTCTTTTTCTCGTATACAGATGATGCTATCATGAAGAGCTATCGCGAACAAGAGGAACGGCGTATCTATGTAATGCCTCAGAATCTGTCTTCCTATGTACAGACGGGTGTGCGTGTACATGCTGCCAACCTCTCACCTGCTTCTTTTTGGAAAGTGAATCTGACCGCTATCGGTATTTATAATAATTATGGTTGGACGGAACAAGGGCAGAAAATGAAAAACCGTATGTTTACCCCGATACTCGGCTGCATGAACCAGTTTGTTTTCGCTTCAGTATGGTCGGCCGAACTTTTGGCAAATTATAATGGGCGAATGGCCTACGGACAAGCCACTGTACATCCGGTGCTGGAGGTGAATATCGATATTCAAAAGAAGATGTTCCGTAACAGATGCACCGTTACCTTGTTTGCCAAGGATGTATTCAACACCAATTATCAAAAAGTAGATATTCGGTCTCCCGGTGTGCAGGCGTTTGTTGACGAACGGCACAACAAACGTGTGCTGGGTATTGCTTTCTCTTGGCGTTTTCAAAAAGGCAGCGATACAAAAGAAAGCAGAAGGAAAAAAGAAATAGATGAAACAAAAAGAGTAAATTTGTAACTACTATGGGCAGACTGTGGAACAAATGGCTGATGCCGGCATTATTTGCCGTGATTCTTTTTCTATGTATTCGTGTGGCGAATGATATTCCGAAACATGAATACTATTGGGAAAGTAATGAGTGGAATTTCATGTTGAAGGATATGCTTGTGGTACTCTTCATGTCTTACCCTATCTTTTTTCTATTGAAGTATTGGCTTTGTTTGTGCCGGAAGCGGAAGTTGGTGTGGTGGCAGGAATACGGGGTGGTTGTCCTGACAGCTCCCGTCTGGTGTCTTCTGACGATGTGGGTTATCCGCTTTTTGATGGGGGTAAGTCTTGATTTATACGATGTGCCTATTCCCGCCATAGTCAGTATGTTGCTTGGCGGCTTCTTCTATATATTCTTGCGTAATCAGATGATACAGAAGGAAAACGAAGCTCAACGCCTGCAATTGGAGAAGATAAAAAATGACCAGCTCCAGACAGAGCTGAAATTCCTTAAAGCACAATATCATCCACACTTTCTTTTTAATGTACTCAATACGGTTTATTTTCAGATAGATGAGAATAATGAGGCTCCACGGCATACTCTTGAGCAATTGTCCGATTTGCTTCGTTACCAATTATACAATGACGGGGAGAAAGTGCAAGTTCGTGTGGAAGTGGAATATCTGAAACAATACATCAGCCTATGTAAACTTCGTGCTACGAAGCGGCTGCAGTTGCAGGTGCATTTCGATGAAATGGAGGCGCAGGTTGAGATTTATCCATTGTTGTTTGTACCGTTGGTGGAGAATGCTTTCAAATATGTGGGAGGGAACTATTTTATAGCTATGGATATGTGTCTGAAAGAAGGCAAGTTGTGTTTTAGTATTGAAAATTCTATACCGGAACCATTAGTGCACCAGAAAGGAAAACATGGAATCGGCATAGAAAATCTGAGGCGCAGGCTGGAGCTGCTATATCCGGAGCGTCATACGCTGGACATAAATAGAGGAGATACTTTGTTTAGAGTAAAACTTGTGATAGAATTATAGGATGAAACAGGTAAAATGTGTAATAACCGATGACGAGCCTACTGCATGTGAAGGATTGCAACGCTATGTGGAAAAGGTGGATTTCCTTTCTTTAATGGGTGTATGTGAAGATACTATGCAGTTGAACACTCTTTTGCAGACTGAGCAGCCGGACTTGTTGTTTCTGGATATTGAAATGCCTTATCTTTCGGGGCTTGAACTCTTGGCATCTCTTGCCCATCCGCCTCATGTGATTATCACTTCCGCTTATGAGCAGTATGCATTGAAAGGTTATGAACTTGATGTTACGGACTATCTGTTGAAACTGATTTCGTTTGACCGGTTCCTGAAAGCGGTGAATAAAGTACATGGTCTTTTGCAGCAGGAGAAATGGCCGGATGAAGCTAATAATTTTATATTTGTCCGTTCAGACCGTCAGATGCATAAGGTGTTGTTTAAGGATATTCTGGTGGTGGAGGGGCTGGAAAATTACGTCTGTATTTATACGGAAAGCACAAAGCTGCTTGTACGTTCTACCATGAAGCGTATGATAGAGGCTCTTCCTGGTGGAGTATTTCAGCAAGTCCATAAATCATATCTGATAAATTTGGAAAAGATTGAGATGATAGATGGCAATCGGATTATAGTTGGGAGGCATACTGTTCCGGTGGCACGTAATTTCCGCGAGGAGGTGTTTGCACGTATTTTGAAGAATACTTTGTAGTTGCGCAGGAGAAGCTTGTCATGATAAAACTCCGGGCACGAATTACATGGATTTCACGTTTTTTGCTAACCGCAACTGTGAAATTCATGTAATTCGTGCCCGAAAGAAAGTGTCAAAGGCGTATTGCTGCACGTGACTATTATGGCCTTAGTCTATTATTTCAAATCCCGTATACGGAACCAATGCCTTTGGTATGCGGATTCCTTCTGGAGTCTGGTTGTTTTCCAGCAAGGCGGCAACGATGCGTGGCAGAGCGAGTGCGGAACCGTTCAGCGTATGGCAAAGCTCTGTTTTCTTTTCTGCCGTACGGTAGCGGCATTTCAGACGGTTGGCTTGATAAGTGTCAAAATTAGAGACGGAACTTACTTCCAGCCAGCGTTTCTGTGCTTCGGAATACACCTCAAAGTCAAAACAGAGGGCAGCCGTGAAGCTCATATCGCCACCGCAAAGGCGCAGGATGCGGTAGGGGAGTTCCAGCTTTTGAAGCAAACCTTCTACGTGGTCCAACATCTCCTGGTGGGATTGTTTGCTGTGTTCCGGTTTGTCGATGCGTACCAGTTCCACTTTGGAGAATTCGTGCAGGCGGTTCAAGCCACGTACGTCTTTCCCGTATGAACCGGCTTCACGGCGGAAACATTGTGTGTATGCACAGTTCTTGATGGGCAACTGCTTTTCGTCCAGAATCACATCACGGTAGATGTTGGTTACGGGGACTTCGGCGGTAGGAATCAAGTAGAGGTCGTCCACTTCGCAATGATACATTTGCCCTTCCTTGTCAGGCAGCTGTCCCGTGCCGTAGCCGGAAGCGGCGTTCACCACTGTGGGCGGCATTATTTCCGTATAGCCGGATTTGCGTGCTTCGTCCAGGAAGAAGTTGATGAGTGCGCGTTGCAGTTGTGCGCCTTTGCCTTTGTATACGGGGAAGCCGGCACCGGTAATCTTGACACCCAGGTCAAAGTCTATCAAGTCATATTTCTTGGCCAGTTCCCAGTGGGGCAGGGCGTCTTTGGGCAGCTCGGTTTCCATACCACCTATTTTCTCTACTACATTGTCGTCGGCACCTACGCCTTCAGGCACGCTGTCGTAGGGAACGTTGGGGATGGTATAAAGCAAAGTCTGCAAATCGTTGGCAGCCTGGTCCATATTGGCTTGCAAGTCCTTGTTGACTTCTTTCAGCTCGGCCACGCGGCTTTTGGCGGCTTCTGCTTCTTCTTTCTTGCCCTCCTTCATCAGTTGTCCGATGGATTTGGAGAGTGAGTTGGCTTCTGCCAGGTTTTTATCTAGGATGGTTTGATTGGCTTTTCTTTTGTCATTGAAGTCCAGCACTTGTGCAATGGTTTCTTTTGCATTCTTGAAGTGCTTCTTTTCCAGTCCGCGGAGAACCGCGTCGGTGTTTTCTGTAATTTGTTTGATGGTAAGCATATCTTATACTTGTTTTTATGTTATTCGGTTTTGTGAGTGCAAAGATATGGAAAAAACAAATAAAGTGTTGCTTTTGACATAAAAGAAAGGGATGCAACCTATTCGGATTGCATCCCTTTTCCTTATTTCTTGTTCGGAAACTTATGCTTCTGCATTTTCTGCAGGGATAACAGAAACTGAACGTCTGTCTTCCTTGCCCACTTTGAATTGTACAGTTCCGTCTACTAAAGCGAAAAGAGTGTGGTCTTTTCCCATACCGATGTTATTACCCGGGTGGAATTCAGTACCTCTTTGACGAACGATGATGTTACCTGCTTTGCAAGCTTCGCCACCAAATATCTTAACGCCTAATCTCTTGCTCTGTGATTCGCGGCCGTTCTTAGAACTACCGACACCTTTTTTATGTGCCATTTCTTCTTACTGTTTTAATTGATTAAGCTACTACTTCTGTAATTGTTAACTCTGTGAATTGTTGACGGTGACCGTTCAACTTACGATAACCTTTTCTTCTTTTCTTGTGGAAAACGAGAACTTTATCGCCTTTTACCATGTTTGATACGACCTGGCAAACAACCTTTGCACCCTCTACTGTGGGAGCGCCTACGGTGATGTTGCCGTCTTTGTCTACCAAAAGAACCTTGTCAAACTCTACTGTTGCACCGTTTTCTGCATTCTGGATGTGGTGTACAAACAGCTTTTTGCCAGCTTCTGCTTTGAATTGCTGACCGTTGATTTCTACAATTGCGTACATTTCTTATATATAATGTATAAGTTAGCTCCGTCGGGTGGTCTCTAATCACTTAGAAAGCACTTGGTCGAACCCGGTGCGGAATAATCGGGCACAAAAGTACTCTTTTTATTCTAAATGGACAAATGTTCTTTTGCTTTTTTGTTCTTTTAATGCAGATTGTACTTTTAGATTATTGGAGAAAAACTGTTTCATCAAGGAGAAACAGTCCGTGTAGGGATGGTTTCTGTTACAAAATGAATTTCAGAACATAGATACCGGCCAGCATCAGCGCCATTACAAGACACGCGAATATGACGAGTAGCACAAGACTGTAAGTCAGCATGAGGATAGTGCGCCAAAAGCTTCTCCACCAGGTGCAGCGGTACAATTGTTTGTAATTCCAACAGAATAGGACGAAAATAAGCCATAAAGGCAGCTCATACAAATCGTCTACCTTTGCGTACCCGTTGAAAGGCAGCACGATGATGCTCAGCAGGAGTATCTGGCAAGCTATGTAGGCTTGTATGAACACATGCTCCGTGGTATTGTAGTTTAACTTATATTTCCGGCGTCGGAAGGCAAGTTGGGTGGCAAGTGCAAACAAAGGCAGTGTGGCAATGATGCGGAATGCCTTGTTTCCGTGTCCCCAGCTCTTCATCAGATTCCATACTTTCATTAGGAAAGGAGAGTTCTGTAAGACTTTTTCCAGTCTGTCTCCCACTTCCGAGGTGTCGTTTACAAATTCATCGATGAGGTCGCCATCATCGCTGTTCTGTTCGGACACCTGTGTGGCAGAAGTGGAGTCGTTCTTCTCTTCCAGTTTGTTCAAGCTTTTCTCCAGGCTTTTTATAGTGATGGCGAGGGCTCGCTTTTCCTCTTTGCTATAGGTTTTCTCCATCTTTTTGGTAAGCTTCTCTTTAGCGGCAATGATTTCTTCTTTGTCTGTCTGCTCTGTCTTTTCCGTCTTTTCTTTTTTGCTTAGGGCTTCCGGGTCTACCAGTTGCACAGCCATGATATAAAGGGCTGCAAGAATGAAGAGTGTCTGGAACGGGCGAAAATACTCTACACGCTTACCACCGATGAAGTCTCTAATCATGTACCCCGGACGGTAGAGGAGTTCCAGAAGGGTACGTCCAAAGCCATTATCTATATTGAAGAAGCCTCCGGCAATGTTTTTAAGCGCGTTGCTCAACCGATAGCGTGGAGTGTTACGGCTTTGTCCGCAACGGTTACAGTAGTTGCCGGTATAGGTGGTGCCACAATTCAGGCAGGTGCAGGTTTCGTTGCCAGCGGGAGGAGTTTTTCTCCCTTGTATCAGCTTGATGTGAAATGCGCGTAAGCGTACTGCGCAGGGGTGCCACCATGAGTCGATGAAAGTTCTTGCTTTGTTGGGTAGTATCCTTCTTTTTTGGAGGATACCCCACAATGTCAGTATGAAAACAACCGGGAAGAAGTTGCTGTCGTCGGTCATGTCCAGTTCTTCAATAGCCAGCCAGAAGAGTGTCACTAGAAGGAGGATTTGCCAGACGCTTATCCTTTTCTGTTTCCGGGGAGAAGTGGCATGCGCGTTTTCCGGCCGGATGGGATTTTCAATCTTGAATATGGAAGGATACTCCTCCTGAACTGCCAGCAGTTCTTCCAAGGTGTTCATTATTTTCCGGTGTGGGTACTTCTCCAATTCTTTGGCAGTGGTTACTCCGTGGGTGACTCCGGCAAAGTCTACTCCGGCCGCTTGGGCTGTTTCCGCATCTACCGTGCTGTCGCCTATATAGAGGGTCTCGGCTTTGCTGACATGTAGCCGCTTAATGGCAAGGAGTAGCCCTTCGGGAGATGGCTTGGCGGCTTTCACGTCTTCACCACCCACGATGATGTCCATAAAATCTTCAGGAAAATGCTGGTCGAGGAGTTCCTTGATGCGGAATCGATATTTGGTCGAGATGATTCCGATGCGAGCGCCGGAGTCCTTCAGTGCAGTCAGTACGGACTTGGTTTCCAGAAAAAGCACCGTGTTGACAGTCATATGCGTATCGGCCTCTTTTCGGTATTCTGCCTTGAATCCTGCCAGTTGTCCGGCATCTGTCACGCCGGTGAGGATGGAAAAAGAGTCTTCCAGAGTCTTGCCGATAGTACGTTTGATGTCGTCATCCGTCACCTCTGTATATCCGTGACGGGTCAGTACGTTGCGGAAACAAGTGACGATTCCGCGGGAAGAATCAGCAAGCGTATAATCAAAGTCGAAAAGATAGGTCGTGTAATTCATTGTGACTTTTTGTGACAAAGATAGTGTAAAGTATATTTTTACAAAATAAAAAAGAGGATTAATCGGAATTTTGTATTACTTTTGTTTGCATGAATTCTGTAGAAAAGTGACAAGATGTGTAAGTGTTTTATCCGGTTAGGTTGTTATACTATACACGTTAACCCTATAATGTTATGAATTTGATAAAATCTTGTTGTTTGTTTGTGGTCTTTTCATCCTTTCTGGCATGCACCTCGCAGGTGTCGGATGTGAAGAGTGTGTCTTATACAGAGTTTGTGAATCCCTTTATCGGTACAGATTTTACAGGAAACACCTATCCGGGTGCCCAGGCGCCGTTTGGCATGGTGCAGCTCAGTCCTGACAACGGACTGCCGGGCTGGGACCGTATTTCCGGATATTTTTATCCGGACAGTACCATTGCAGGCTTCAGCCATACCCATCTCTCCGGAACCGGCGCTGGTGACTTGTATGACATCTCTTTTATGCCGGTGACATTGCCTTATAAGGAGGCGGAAGCTCCGCTCGGCATTCACTCTTTGTTCTCTCATTCGGAAGAATCGGCAAGCGCTGGATATTATCAGGTGCGTCTGAAAGATTATAATATAAATGTAGAGTTGACGGCCACCGAGCGTTGTGGCATTCAGCGGTATACTTTCCCAAAAGCCGATGCTGCCGTTTTCCTGAATTTGCGGAAAGCCATGAATTGGGATTTTACCAATGATTCTCACATAGAAGCCGTCGATTCGGTAACGGTGCAAGGTTACCGTTACTCTGACGGTTGGGCACGCGACCAGCGCCTCTACTTCCGTACACGTTTCTCCAAACCGTTTGCTGCGATGCAGCTCGATACAGCTGCCATAGAGAAAGAAGGCAAGCGGATAGGGACATCTGTCATTGCACGATTCGACTTTCAGACTAAGGAAGGAGAACAGATTCTTGTCAGTACTGCCATCTCCGGTGTAAGTATGGAAGGGGCGGCACGTAATCTAGCAGCAGAAGTACCTGATGATGATTTCGACAAATACCAGGCTGCTGTGCAGGATGATTGGAACGAACAATTGTCCCGGATAGAAATAAAATGCGATGACCGCGATGAGAAAGTCAAGTTCTATACAGCTTTATATCATTCGATGATTGCTCCTACCATTTACAGTGATGTGGACGGCGCCTATTACGGTCCCGACAAGCAAGTGCACCGGGTAGAGGGCTGGACAAATTACAGTACTTTCTCCTTGTGGGACACTTACCGTGCGGCTCATCCTCTCTATACTTTTATTGAGCCGGAACGGGTGAATGATATGGTGAAGTCCTTCCTCGCCTTCTTCGAACAGAACGGCCGCCTTCCCGTATGGAATTTTCAGGGGGGCGAGACAGATATGATGATAGGTTACCACTCTGTGCCGGTTATTGTAGATGCCTATCTGAAAGGTATTGGGGACTTCGATGCGAAAAAGGCCTTGGAGGCTTGTGTAGCTACTGCCAATATCGATTCCTATCGTGGCATTGGGTTATATAAGAAATATGGCTATGTTCCTTATAATGTGACGGATCAGTATAATTCGGAAAACTGGTCACTTTCTAAAACACTGGAATATGCATATGATGACTATTGTATAGCCCGTATGGCAGAGAAGCTGGGCGATAAGGAGGTTGCGGACGAGTTTTATAAGCGTTCCCGTAATTACCAGAATGTCTACAATCCGGTAAGTTCTTTCATGCAGCCCCGTGATGACAAGGGAGAGTTTATCCGGAACTTCTCGCCGGACGACTATACTCCGCACATCTGCGAGAGCAACGGCTGGCAATACTTCTGGTCTGTGCAGCAGGATATTGACGGTTTGATAGTTTTGACCGGAGGTAAGGAACGGTTTGCCCAGAAGCTGGACAGTATGTTTACTTACAATCCTTCTGCAGATGATGAGTTGCCTATTTTCAGCACCGGGATGATTGGCCAGTATGCGCATGGAAATGAGCCTAGCCATCACGTCATCTATCTGTTCAATGCTGTGGATCAACCTTGGAAAACCCAGAAATATGCAGCCCGGGTGATGCGTGAACTCTACCTGAACACTCCTGCCGGTTTGTGCGGCAACGAGGATTGCGGACAGATGTCCGCCTGGTATGTGTTCAGTGCGATGGGCTTTTATCCGGTAGACCCGGTTGGTGGAAAATATGAAATCGGTACCCCCCTATATCCGGAAATGAAGATGCACCTGCCCGGTGGAAAGACCTTTACGGTACTGGCGCCGGCGGTGAGCAAGGAAAATTGCTACATTCAATCTGTCAAACTCAACGGTAAGAACTATGACAAAAGTTATATTACGCATGAACAGATAATGGATGGAAGTGTTTTCGAATTTGAAATGGGGGATAAGCCAGGTCAGGCATGGTACAGTCCCCGATAACCGGCTAACATATGAATGAACATTTCGACTTGACATATAAATCCCTTTTCCGCAGGTATTATACCAACCTGCTGTTCTATGCCACACGCATTGTGGGGGAAGAAGATGCGGAAGATGTGGTACAGGATGTTTTCGTGGAGCTGTGGAAGCGGAAAGATACCATGAAGGTGGGAGAGCAGATTCAGGCTTTTCTGTATAGGGCGGTGTATACCCGTGCCTTGAACGTTCTGAAGCATCGGGACATTGTGAGTGGCTATGAGGCTGTCATGCTCGAAATCCATAAAAAGAGGGTTGAGTTCTATCAACCTGACAGCAATGATGTGGTGAAACGGATAGAGGATGCCGAACTCAGGAGGAAGCTGTCCGATGCCATCAATGAATTGCCGGACAAGTGCCGGATGGTATTCAAACTCAGCTATCTGCATGATATGAAGAATAAGGAGATAGCTGATACAATGGGAGTGTCATTGCGTACGGTGGAGGCCCACATGTACAAAGCTTTGAAGTTGCTGCGTGATAAACTGGGGTATCTGAACCTGATGTTGGCTCTGTTTTTCATCGGGAAAGTAAGTGTTTTTGCGAGCAGCGTTGTTTTATTATCATAATGAAGGAAAGAATGAATAAGTTGAATGAGGAGATATTGGCCAAGTTCCTTATGGGTGAATGTACGGAAGATGAACTTCGTGAGGTGAACGCCTGGCTGGAAGAGTCGGGTGAGAATGCACGCGAATTGTTCAGGCTGGAGGAGATTTACCACTTGGGGAGACTGGGGGATACTTCGAATACACAAGACATAGAAAAGGCCGAAAAGCGATTGTTTAAAAGGCTGGAACAAGAGAAGACGAAACAATACAAGGTACGGAGGATGGTTGGGTGGATACGGTATGCGGCCGTATTTGTGGGCTTCTTCCTTTTGGGTACTTTCGGCTATCTTTTTTATCAGACTTATAGCCAGCCGGAAACATTACTGGCTGTCACCACTCATGATAAGATTAAGGAACTGAAACTGCCGGATGGAACCAAAGTCTGGCTGAATAAAAACACTACCCTGAAATATCCACATGAGTTTGCAGGGAAGGGAAGAAAGGTTTATCTGGAAGGAGAAGGATATTTTGAGGTGATGAGGAATCCGGAAAAACCGTTTGTCGTACAGAGTGAGGTCATGCAGGTCAGAGTATTGGGAACTGTTTTCAACCTCAAGTCTGACAAGGCTAAGATGTCTGCAGTAGCTACCCTTTTGAAAGGCGAAGTAGAGGTGAAAGGTAATCATGGCGAGGGTATGATTATCCTTGCCCCCGGACAGAAAGCCGAGCTGAACGGAATGACTAGGCGTCTGGTGGTGAAGCAGGTGGATACGGGAATCGAAAACTGGCACAATAATGAGTTTGTCTTTGAGAAGGCTGACCTATACACCATTGCGCGTACATTGGAGAATTCGTATGGGGTGAGGGTAATTCTGGCACCGAACATAGATGTAAGCAAGACTTACTCGGGTACACTGAAGAAAAAAGAGAGTGTAGGGGCTGTGCTGAATCTGATAAAGAATGCCATTCCATTGGAGTATAAAATTGTGGGGAACAGTGTTTTCCTCTCCTCAATGAAGTAGGAAGGCCGCACAAATTCGAGATATGACGAGAAGAATTTATTTAATACTAACAACTTTCTAATATTATGCGAAAATTAATCCTATTGTGTTTTTTTTTGTGAGCAGTGCTTTATGGCTGCATGCCAAAGACTTTACCCGGTATGTCAGTCCTCTTGTCGGCACGCAGTCTACTTTCGAGCTTTCCACCGGTAATACCTATCCTGCGATCGCACGTCCCTGGGGTATGAACTTCTGGACTCCTCAGACAGGTAAGATGGGTGACGGCTGGCAATACGTCTATACCGCGAACAAGATCCGTGGTTTCAAGCAGACACACCAGCCCAGTCCCTGGATTAACGACTACGGGCAGTTCTCCATTATGCCGGTGGTTGGCAAACCCGAGTTTGATGAAGAGAAGCGTGCAAGTTGGTTCTCCCACAAGGGCGAAGTAGCACTTCCTCATTATTATAAGGTATATCTTGCCGAACACGATGTGGTTACCGAGTTCACCCCTACCGACCGTGCCGTATTGTTCCGTTTCACTTTCCCTGAAAATGATCATTCATACGTTGTTGTCGATGCCTTTGACAAGGGCTCTTATGTGAAGATACTTCCGGAACAGAATCGTATTATCGGTTATACTACCCGTAACAGCGGCGGTGTTCCCGAGAACTTCAAGAACTATTTCGTGATAGAGTTCGACAAGCCTTTTACTTATAAGGCGTCTGTAGCCGATGGCGTCTTGACCGAGAATAAGGTTGAGCAGGAAGCCGGACATGCCGGTGCTGTTATCGGTTTCAAAACCCGTAAGGGTGAAGTGGTACATGCCCGTGTAGCCTCTTCTTTCATCGGTTTTGAGCAGGCTGACCGTAACTTGAAGGAGCTTGGCAATGACAATTTGGAAACACTGGTTCAGAAAGGTCAGGATGCCTGGAACAAGGTGCTGGGCCGTATTGATGTGGAAGGCGGAACCCTTGACCAGTACCGTACTTTCTACTCATGTTTGTATCGTTCCTTGTTGTTCCCGCGTGCATTCTATGAACTGGATGAGGCGGGAAATCCGATTCATTACAGTCCCTACAATGGGCAAGTGTTGCCCGGCTATATGTATACGGATACCGGTTTCTGGGACACTTTCCGCTGTCTTTTCCCATTCCTCAACCTGATGTATCCGTCGGTGAACAGGCAGATTCAGGAAGGTCTTGTCAACACCTATAAGGAAAGCGGTTTCTTCCCCGAATGGGCAAGTCCGGGTCACCGTGGCTGTATGATTGGCAACAACTCTGCTTCCGTACTGGCAGATGCCTATCTGAAAGGTGTGAAGGTGGAGGATGTGCAGACGTTGTACGAAGGTCTCATCAACGGTACAAAGAATGTCCATCCCGAGGTCTCTTCTACGGGTCGCCTCGGCTATGAGTATTACAACAAGCTTGGTTATGTTCCCTACGATGTGAAAATCAACGAGAACACTGCCCGTACTTTGGAGTATGCTTATAATGACTGGTGCATCTACCGCATGGCAAAAGAACTGAACCGTCCGAAGAAGGAGCAGAAACTCTTTGCGGAACGTGCCATGAACTATAGGAATGTATTTGATAAGGAAAGCAAGCTGATGCGTGGTCGTAATCAAGACGGCCAGTTCCAGTCTCCTTTCTCTCCTTTGAAGTGGGGTGACGCCTTTACTGAAGGTAACAGCTGGCACTATTCCTGGTCTGTATTCCACGACCCTCAAGGTCTGATAGACCTGATGGGTGGAAAAGAGTCTTTCGTAGAGATGCTTGACTCTGTATTTATTGTCCCGCCCTTGTTCGATGACAGCTACTACGGCCAGGTAATCCATGAAATCCGTGAGATGACAGTGATGAATATGGGTAACTATGCCCATGGCAACCAGCCCATCCAGCACATGATTTACCTTTATAACTACGCCGGGGAACCTTGGAAGGCCCAATATTGGCTTCGTCAGGTAATGAACCGCATGTATACTGCCGGTCCCGACGGTTATTGCGGTGACGAGGACAACGGTCAGACTTCCGCGTGGTATGTCTTCTCTGCACTTGGTTTCTATCCGGTTTGCCCTGGTACGGACGAGTATGTATTGGGCGCCCCTCTGTTCCGTAAGGCTACCCTCCATTTCGAGAACGGTAAGTCCCTGACAATTGACGCTCCGGATAACTCACCGGAGAACATGTATATCGAGTCTCTCAAGGTGAACGGCGTGGATTATTCCAGGAATTATCTGACGCATGGCGATTTGCTGAATGGCGGTACCTTGAGGTTTGATATGGGCAGCCAGCCTAATATGAAGAGAGGTACGCAGCCGGAAGATTATCCTTATTCTTTCTCGAATGAACTGAAGAAGTAAAGAATAGTAATAATATAGTAAGAAAAGGGTTGCCTCGAAAATAAGTTGATATATCATTTTGTTATTTACTATCTGTATTATAGGTGTTTTTCTTGAATCAGGTGGGAATAATTATTTACTTCGTTAGTAATATTGAGCAAAATGATATATCAACTTGTTTTCGGGGTAACTCTTTTTTTTAGGATTAATGATAAAAAAGATACTTTTTCAGTAAGTGTATTTTCATTGTCTGTTGTTTTATATAGGAATGCGAGAGAATGAATCTCTCGAAGTAATTTATTGTATAACCTATAAATTGTGTTTATGAAAGACAATTATGCTTTTCGGAGTTCGACGTTCATGCGGGCTTTATTAGTTTTGTTGTTCATGGCAGTTTCTATCCAGTGGGGCTTTGCCCAGTTAAACCTGAATGTGTCTCGTGGCACATTGGGGACAGTCATTGAACAAATCAAGTCTCAATCCAAGTATCAATTTTTTTATGACGACAAGCTGGCTGCGCTGTCAGTAGAAAACGTTAAAGTGAACAATGTATCCATTGAAGATGCTTTGAATGTTATTCTCAAGGGGAAGAACATTTCGTATAAAGTGGAGGACAACATCGTTTATCTTTCAGAAAAGACCGCTACTTCACAAGAAGGTAAGCAACAGGGGAAAGAGAGGACTATTACCGGAGTCGTATCAGATGATATGGGGCCTCTGATTGGTGTGAACGTATTGGTAAAAGGTACCAGCAATGGTTGTATTACAGACCTGGACGGTAACTTTACGTTGACCACTACAGAAGCGAATCCGGTACTTGTATTCTCTTATATCGGTTATAAGTCGCAGGAAATTTCGGCGACCGGTTCAGCTTCCATTAATGTACTGATGCAGAATGACACGCAGATGATTGAAGAAGTGGTGGTCACTGCCCTCGGTATCAAGCGATCGGAAAAGGCATTGTCCTACAATGTACAGCAGGTGAATACGGATGCCATTACTTCCAATAAAGACGCCAACTTTGTAAATTCGTTGAGCGGTAAGGTTGCCGGTGTCAACATCAACGCTTCTTCTTCCGGTGTGGGCGGTATCTCGAAGGTAGTGATGCGTGGTACGAAATCCATCATGCAGTCATCCAATGCACTTTATGTTATTGACGGTGTGCCTATTTTCTCCGGACGTGGTACTGCCGGAGGTAAGGAGTTCGACTCTCAGGGTTCTTCAGAACCGATTGCCGACATCAACCCCGAAGACATCGAATCGATGTCAGTCCTGACCGGTGCAGCCGCTGCCGCATTGTATGGTTCGGACGCTGCCAACGGTGCCATTGTCATTACTACAAAGAAAGGTAAAGAAGGTAAGGTGAGCCTTACTGTCAGCAGCAATACCGAATTCACCAATCCGTTTGTGATGCCGAGCTTCCAAAACCGTTACGGTACGGGAACCGGTGGTGTGATGAGTACTTCAGGAGCCATGAGCTGGGGAGCACCTTTGTCTGCTGCCAATAATTACAATTACAGCCCGAAAGATGATTATTTCCAGACGGGTATTATAGGTACGGAAAGTATTTCTTTGTCAACCGGTACAGAGAAAAATCAGACGTATGCATCGGCTGCTGCAGTAAACTCCAAGGGGATTGTTCCCAACAACAAATACAACCGTTACAACTTCACGGTACGTAACACCACTACTTTCCTGGACGACAAGATGACTCTGGACTTCGGTGCAAGCTATATTCTGCAGAATGACCAGAACATGACGAACCAGGGTACTTACAACAACCCGTTGGTGGGTGCTTATTTGTTCCCGCGCAGCAACGACTGGTCTGATATCAGCATGTATGAGCGCTATGACGCTGCCCGTAAGATTTATACGCAATACTGGCCGGTAGGTGACGAAGGTATGGTAATGCAGAATCCTTATTGGATTAACTACCGCAATCTGCGCCAGAACAAGAAGGACCGCTATATGCTGAATGCCGGTTTGAGCTATAAGATTCTGGACTGGCTGACTGTTTCAGGACGTGTACGTTTGGATAACTCCAACAATGATTATACAGAAAAGTTCTATGCTTCTACCAATACACAGCTCACCGAGAGCTCTTCACGAGGTCTTTATGGTATTACCAAGACGCAGGACAAACAGTTGTATGCAGACTTCCTGGTGAGTATCAACAAATATTTCGGTGAAGATTGGTCACTCCAAGCCAACGTCGGTGGTTCATTCTCCGATATACGTTCGGATGCAATGAAAACACGTGGTCCGATTGCTGATGGTGGCGATGCCTTCAGCGGCGAACCGGTAGGTTTGACCAACTACTTTGCCATCCAGAACCTGAGTGCCAGCAAGACACAGCGTTTGCAGGAAGGATGGCGTGAACAGACCCAGTCTCTCTTCGCTTCGGCTGAGCTTGGTTACAAGAACACTTACTTCTTGACGCTGACCGGACGTAACGACTGGCCTTCACAGCTGGCAGGTCCCAACTCCAACAGCAAATCATTCTTCTATCCTTCAGTCGGTGGTTCTGTTGTACTGTCTGAGCTAATGCCTAACTTGAACAAAGATTATCTTTCTTTTATAAAGGTTCGTGGTTCATGGGCATCTGTTGGTAGTGCTTTCTCCAGATATTTGGCTAATCCTCACTATGAATGGAATTCAAGTTCCGGCCAGTGGAGTATCACGACCCAATATCCGTTGTACAATCTGAAACCTGAGCGTACCAATTCTTGGGAAATCGGTTTGAACATGCGTTTCCTCAAGAACTTTGAATTGGACGTGACATATTACAATGCCAAGACTATGAATCAGACATTCAATCCGCAGTTGCCCGTCAGCGGTTGGTCGGCCATGTATATCCAGACCGGCGCCGTACGTAACTCCGGTATTGAGTTGTCACTGAATTACAAGAATACTTGGAAAGATTTTACATGGGATACAGGTATAACCTTCTCCAGCAACAAGAATAAAATCCTGACTTTGGCAGATAATGCCATCAATCCCGTTACCGGTGAGCTGTTCTCTTTGAGTACGTTGAACATGGGTGGTTTAGGTGATGCCCGCTTCTTACTGAAAGAAGGTGGGAGCATGGGTGACCTTTACTCCCTGCGGGATATGAAACGTGATGCCAACGGACAGATTTTTGTGGACCAAAATGGAACGGTTGCTACGGAAGCCATAACGGACCCGGATAAATATATCAAGTTGGGAAGCGTACTTCCTAAAGGTAATTTGGCTTGGCGTAATAACTTCATTTGGAAGAATTTCACAGCGGGCTTCTTGATTTCAGCCCGTTTGGGTGGTGTGGTTTACTCACGTACACAAGCTATGTTGGACTACTACGGTGTGTCCAAGGCGTCTGCCGATGCACGCGATTTAGGCTATGTGCTGGTGAATGGTAGAGATAAGGTAAACCCCGAAACATGGTACGGTGTAGTAGGTAGCGGCACGTCTGTTCCTCAATACTATACTTATTCTGCTACCAATGTCCGTCTGCAGGAAGTATCTTTGGGTTACACCATCCCCAGAAAGTTGTTGAATGATGTGTGCGATATCAAGGTTTCGTTGGTAGGCCGCAACTTGTGGATGATTTACAGCAAGGCTCCTTTCGATCCCGAAAGTGTAGCTTCTACCGATAACTTTTATCAGGGAATAGACTATTTCATGATGCCGGCTTTGCGTAACATCGGCTTTAGCTTGAGCTTTAAATTTTAATACCAAACGATATGAAAAAGAAAAATATTATAAATAAATTGATTGTTGCTCCGTTGGTTATGGGCTTTATGTCCTGTACCGGCAATTATATGGATATCAACTCCAATCCTTATCAACCGGGTGATTTGACTCCGGATGATTATGCACTGGGTTCTGCCATGAGTAACTTGGCAAGTACGGTTATCTCATCAGATGTCAATACGGCACAGTTTACTGATTGTTTGTTGGGTGGACCGTTGGGAGGTTATTTTGCCGATTCAAATGCCGGCTGGTCCAATACAATATCCAATTTTAATGCTACAAATGACTGGACGCGTGTGTTCTTGATAAGTGACCGTATCATTTCAACACTTTACGGTAACTTGAGCACAGTGAAACAAGTATCGGAGAATACCAATAATCCGGTTCCTTATGCCATTGCTCAAATCATAAAGGTTGCTGCCATGAGTCGCGTGACTGATGCGTATGGTCCTATTCCTTATTCTAAAATCGGTCAGGATGGCAAGATTACCATTCCTTATGATACGCAGGAAGAAGTATATAACGCATTCTTCAAGGAACTGGACGAATCCATCGAGGTGCTGACTGAAAACAGAAATGCGGCGTTGGTTGCTTCTGCAGATTTCGTGTACAGTGGTAATGTACAGAAGTGGGTGAAGTTTGCCAATTCATTGAAACTGCGTTTGGCTATCCGTATTGCCAATGTAAGCCCTGCTAAGGCTAAAGAAATGGCTGAAAGTGCAGTGAATCACGAGTTGGGTCTGATTGAAACAAATGCAGACAATGCTACATGGAAGTATTTCGGTACAATTAGCAATCCGTTGTTTGTGGCAGTACGTTACAATGAAGAAGCTTCAGGTGGTGATACCCATCCTGCTGCCGACATCATCTGCTACATGAACGGTTACAACGACAATCGTCGTGCCAGCTATTTTGAGGAATCAAAATGGCCTGGAGAGACTTATGTAGGATTACGTCGCGGTATCAACCTCAGTAAGATGAAGGAGTATTTCATCAATTATTCACGTGTGAAGATTTCCTCTTTGATCCCGTGCTTTGGATGAATGCGGCAGAAGTTGCTTTTTTGCGTGCTGAAGCCACTGCAATCTATGGTTTCAACATGAAAGGAACCGCTGCTGATTTTTATGAACAAGGTGTCCGTCTCTCTTTCGAACAGTGGGGAGCTACCGGTGTAGACAGCTATCTGGCTGATGAAAGCAGTGTACCTGCTCTTTACAAAGATCCCGCCGGTCTTAATACTTATGAAAAGAACCTTTCAGCCATTACTGTCAAGTGGAATGAAGGGGCATCCAAGGAAGAAAAACAGGAACGTATCATTACCCAGAAGTGGATTGCGAATTGGCCGTTAGGTAACGAAGCTTGGGCTGACTATCGCCGTACAGGCTATCCCAAACTGTTGCCTGCAACCAGTGAAGGTAACTTGAGTGGTGGAATTGTTGATAGCGAGAAAGGTGCACGCCGTATGCCTTATCCTTCTGAAGAATATACAAGTAATACTGAAAACGTGCAAGAGGCAGTAAACAGCTATCTGGGTGGACCGGACAACATGGCTACTGACGTATGGTGGGCACGCAAATAATAACAATAAATGCTGAATAATTATGAAATTATATAAGAAATCATTCAAAGGAATCGCGCTGGCAGCTTTTTCCGTATTGGCATTGTCTGCCTGCTCCGACTGGACGGATTCAGAGAGTATTAAACTGAAAGAACCCGGAATCGACAAACAGTCTCCCGAACTGTATGCCAAGTATCTGAAGAACTTGCAGGAATACAAGAATTCTGACCATAAGATTGTATACGGCTGGTTTGATAATAGTGAGAAAGTTCCTTTCAGCCGCGGGCAGCACATGTCGGATGTTCCCGACAGCCTGGACGTAATTATCGCAACTACTCCCGATTTGGCGGAATTCGAATTGGAAGATATTGCAAATGTACATGAGAAGGGAACGAAAGTATTCTATTCCATCAGCTATGACAATATCTTGAAGGAACATACCGACAAGGTGAAAGAAGGAACAGAAACATCTGCATTCTCGGCTTATCTGTCGGCTGAGCTGAACAGACTGATAGCTCTTGAAGCACCTTTCGACGGTATTGTAGCCGAGTATCGTGGTAGCAATCCTATCTACATGTCCGAAGCCGACAAGGCTGAAGCAAAGGCAAATCAGGATACTTTCTTCGGTGTGATATCCAACTGGAAGAGTGCCAATTCAGGTAAGCAACTGGTGTTCCAGGGGTATCCTGCCAACCTGATAGGCCAGTCTGTGCTGTCTTCTTGTGACCATATCATCTTGATTACAAATGATGCCACGGATGTTGCCCAACTGGGGGTAGAAGCGCTTCAGGCCTTGATGGCAGACGGTGTTCCGGCTGACCGCTTCATTGTATCGGCATCTACCGTCTCTCTGGATACAACAGATAAGACTACCGGATATTACAATGCTTTGAGAGCTCTGTCGGAAGCTGCTTATTGGGTGACAGAACCGTCTGCAGAGTTTACAAAAGCTGGTCTGGCTATTGAGAACATGCAGAATGATTATTACAATGCTACCAATACCTATCAATACGTGAGAGAAGCTATCAATATTATGAATCCTGCTCCTAAAAAATAAAAGAATATCATGAAACTGAAAAGTATATATTTAGTATCGATGGCATTATTGGCAGGTGTATTTGCTGCTTGTAATGATAATGACGTTGAGAATTTCGATAATCAGGTGTATATCAACGGCTCGGCGATGACCAGTACTGTGTTGTTGAAAAACACTGTTTCCGATACGGAAGGTTCATTCCGGATTTCAATGGCCCGTCCTGAATCGCAGGATATAACTATTGCCTTGAAGGCGGACCCTTCACTGGTAGCTACTTATAACGCTACCTATTATGACACAGCCGAGGCTCTGCCGGAAAACTATTATACGGTAGAAACTCCGCAGGCTACCATTTTGGCCGGTGCTGTCATTTCAGACGACATCACTGTCAGCTTCAAGAACTTGACGGAGCTGGACCGTGAGAAGGTATATGTATTGCCAGTTACGGTAGACCAGGCAAGCATCGGAGTCTTGAAGAGCTCCGGTACCATGTACTACGTGCTGAAGGGTGCCGCATTGATTAATACGGTTCCTGATATTACCAAGAATCTGGTTTACGTAACTTGGACCAATCCAGATGTAGCCAATAATATGAATAAGCTGACGGCAGAAGCGTTGATTCGTGTAAGCAAGTTTGACAAGATGCTGACTTCCATTATGGGTATCGAAGGTAAGTTCCTGCTCCGCATCGGTGATGCCGGAATTCCTCAAAACCAGTTGCAGGTGGCTACAAGTAGCGGCAATGTGACCGATGAGAGTCTGGTTATTCCGACAAACGAATGGACACATATCGCTGTGACCTACGATGCGGATGCAAAAACAGTTATAATCTACATCAATGGTAAGAATATGCTGGAGACTACTTTGGACTGCGGAGTCGTGAACTGGGGCCAGACCATGACCGATGAAGGTAACGGATTCTGGATTGGCCATTCATACAATCGTGACCGTTGGTTGGAAGGTAATATCTCAGAGGTGCGTATCTGGAACAAGGTGTTGACATCAGCAGAAATCAATGCAAAGGACCACTTCTACCAGGTAGAGCCGGATGCTGACGGACTGGTTTCTTACTGGAAGTTCGATGAGGGCGCCGGTACTGCCATTCACGATTATAGCGGAAATGAGAACAATGCTACTGCAGTGGAATCATTGACTTGGACTGCTGTGGAACTGCCCGCTAAATAATTTAGTTATACCTTAATTCAAATAAAAAGATATTGATTATGAAATATATGAATCATGTAAAATCAGGCTTGCTGGCAATGGCTTTTGCATGTGCAGGAATATGCTTCACCGGTTGTGAAGATGATGTTGTCATCAACACCGGCAACAGTGACAAGCTGGATACTGTGGATGGCGTGTATGGCTATGTAAAGTCTGCCGCCGGTGCACGTGAACTTACTCCGATTTCTGTTTTTGGCGACAAGGTTGCTACCGGACATCTCTATTTTGAACTGAGCAAAGCTGCAGAGCAGGATGTTACGGTGACCTTCAAAGTGGACGAAGACGTTTTGGAGGCTTACAATAAGAAGAATGGAACAAGCTATAAAATGTATCCCGCCGATAAGCTGAGCCTGGCGAACGGTGGAACTGCCACTATCAAGGCGGGCGAACAGAAGTCGGCTTCTGTGGAACTGAATATCAATGCCGGAGGCACAATCGGACAGACTTATGCTGTTGCCGTTTCTGCATCTGCCAATAACGGTGTGGAAGTTTCTACAAACAACCAGGAATATATTTACTTGGTAAAGCCTTTGGCTGCTATTCCTGAGAGTATCAGTAAGGGTGATATACTTACACATTGCTTTGTGGAAGTAAATGACGAGAACATCTTGAATATGGGTGAATATACCATGAAGAGCAACGGAAAGCCTTTCTTTGATGTAGTCAGCATTTTTGCTGCCAACATCAATGTGGATAGCAAGACCGGTCGCGTACATGTTTTCTGCAATGACCAGGTTTCTTTCTTGCTGAGAAATGCGGATAAGTTCATCCGTCCTTTGCAGGCTAAAGGCATTAAGGTGGTGATGACTATTCTTGGTAACCATGACGAGGCAGGTATGGGCAACCTTTCGGAAGCTGCTGCCAAAGACTTTGCCAAGGAACTGAAAGCCTACTTGGATATTTATGGTTTGGATGGCATTGACTTTGATGATGAGTACACCAGTTATAATAACTCCAATCCCAGTCCCGGCTTCGAAAAACGTTCACGTGCCAACTTCGCGCGCTTGGTTTACGAATGCCGCCAAGTGTTTGGCAAAAAGTTGATTGGTGTGTATGAATATGGTTCTCTCGACTCTCCCGACGGCGAGGTAGAAGGTGTGAAAGTAGGTGATATTGTGGATTATATGACCTACGGTTATTACCAGAATCAGAATCCTAATGGAGCCTTTGGCCGTGAAGAGTCTCATTTTGAGAACCTGCCCAAATCCAAGTATGCTCCGTTACCCTGGAAGATTAATGATGAGCTGAACGGAGGCTGGAGCGGATTTGACAAAAGCAAATTCCAAAAAGTGAAGGATGAAGGTTATGGTATTCAGATGTTCTACAACCCCAAACCACTGATGTATCAGTATTACGTGTTGCTTTCGGAAATAAGTGAGGTGCTCTTTGATGATGGAGTGGAATGGAGTGGCAAGTACTGGAGCCGTACCGGTGAAGCTTATCAGGGCAAAATGTTGGGTTATGAAGATTTGGTCGGCGAGTGGAAGGTAACTTCCAGCAATTCCCTCTTTACCTATGTGGATGAAGAAGGTAATCCTCGCTGGTGGGATTGGAAAGGCAGCCAGGAGTTTGAGAAGAATGTGATCATTGAAAAGGATGAAGAAGGTACCGGATATGTGGTTTACAACTGGGGTACTTTCCCCGAAATCACCGGTAAGTATCCGATGCATTGCGATTACTATAACGGTGCACTGCTCATCTATCCGCAAACCATTCATGAGGGCGATGCTGAAGACCCTGTTACCTACAAAATGCATTTCGGTACTTACAGTAAGAATTTCCAGTGGAAGGCATATCCTAACTATGATGATTACTATATGGATGGTGCTATTGCTCCTAACGGTGATATGCATATCTATGGCTTGGGCAACAGATGGGCTATCAATCCCTATAAGTATGTAGGCGGTGAGATTGAGACCGACATCTTCCCCGATGTTCCTTACTTCGTGAGTGAGAACTATACGATGAAGAAGGTACGCTGATGCCGTGTTTTCCGTAAACTGAGGTTTCGGAAAACGGATGCTTGAACCTTTTCATACATGAAACAAAGGAGGGCTTTGCTCAAAGTAATAGGGCGGCCCTTCTCAAGCATTCTCATATAACAAGATTCTATTATGAAGCTATACACCTACTTATACAATAAACAATATGAAGAAAAACATGAAATCTAGTTCCATACTGTTGGGCGGACTTTTTCTGCTGGGGGCGGTTTGCAGCTGTACCCAGACGGCACCGGACTATGCGTCTTACGTCAATCCGTTCATCGGTACGGGTGGACATGGGCATACCTATCCCGGAGCGGTAGTTCCCAACGGGATGATTCAGCCCAGCCCCGACACGCGTATCTACGAGTGGGATGCCTGCTCCGGATATTACTATGCAGATACTACTATCAACGGATTTTCACATACCCACGTCAGCGGTACGGGTTGTGCCGATTACGGGGATGTGCTGCTGATGCCCACTGTAGGTCGGCAGGATTACCACTCCATGGGCTCGAAGAGCCAGCAGATGGCGTACGCCTCTGCCTTTTCCCACGAGAATGAAACAGCCGAACCGGGATATTATTCCGTATTTTTGGACCGCTACGGGGTGAAAGCCGAACTGACCTCTACCAAACGTGCGGCGATTCATCGCTATACCTTCCCGAAAGCGGAAGATGCAGGTTTTATCCTCGACCTGGATTACAGTATCCAGCGCCAGAAGAATGAACAGATGGAGCTGGAAGTAATCAGCGATACTGAAATCCGTGGACGCAAGAAGACTGTATATTGGGCTTTCGACCAGTATATCAACTTCTATGCCAAGTTCTCCAAACCATTCACCTATACGCTGGTCACGGACTCCATGGCATTGGACGAAGGCGGTCCGCTTCTGCCTACAGCTAAAGCTTTACTGCAATTCCAGACGGAGCCCAATGAGGAGGTATTGGTAAAGGTAGGTGTGTCTGCCGTGGATATGGACGGTGCCCGCAAGAATGTGGAAGCCGAAATCTCCGGATGGGATTTTGACGGTGTGCGCCGTGCTGCCCGCCAGCAGTGGAACACTTATCTTTCCAAGATTGACATCGATACGAAGGACAACGACCAGCGTACCATGTTCTACACGGCACTTTACCACACGGGTATGCAGCCCAACTTGTTTACCGATGCTGACGGACGTTACTTTGGTATGGACTTGAAGCCCCATCAAGGCAGGGTGGACGAGCCTATCTACACCATTTTCTCTTTATGGGACACTTTCCGTGCCTATCATCCGCTGATGACGATTATTGATCCTGAACTGAACGAGGCTTTCATCCGTTCGCTCATCCAGAAGTCCCGCGAGGGCGGCGTCCTGCCTATGTGGGAACTGGCCGGAAACTATACGGGTACCATGATTGGTTATCATGCAGCCTCCCTCATAGCGGATTCTTATGTAAAGGGATACCGTAACTTCGACGTGCAGGAGGCTTACAAGGCTTGCCTCCGTACGGCAGAATACGATACGACGGGTATTATCACCCATCCTTTGGTTGTGCCGCATCTGATGCCGCAGGCCAAGTACTGGAAGAACAAGATTGGCTACGTGCCTTGCGATAAAGACAATGAATCTGTGGCTAAAGCTTTGGAATATGCTTACGATGACTGGTGTATCTCCGTACTGGCAGGTGCTTTGGACGACGAAGCCAACCGCGATAAGTATGCGGCCTTTGCCGAGGGATATAAAGTTTATTTCGATCCGAGTACCCGCTTCATGCGCGGACTGGACAGTGAGGGCAACTGGCGTACGCCTTTCAACCCCCGCGCTTCCAATCACCGTAACGATGACTATTGCGAAGGTACGGCATGGCAGTGGACTTGGTTCGTTCCCCACGATGTGGACGGACTGGTGGAACTGATGGGAGGACGCGACGCCTTCATCGGCAAGTTGGATTCTCTGTTCACGGCCGATTCTAAGCTGGAAGGTGAATCGACCTCGGTGGATATTTCCGGTCTGATAGGCCAGTATGCCCACGGCAATGAGCCAAGCCATCACATTGCCCATCTCTACAACTACGTAGGCCAGCCCTGGCGTACGCAGGAGATTGTGGATGAGGTGCTGCATACGCTTTACTTCAACAACCCCGACGGACTTTCGGGCAATGAAGACTGCGGACAGATGTCTGCATGGTACATTCTGAATGCGATGGGCTTCTATCAGGTATGCCCCGGCAAGCCGGTATATTCCATCGGACGCCCGCTGTTCAACGAGGCGACCGTTCATCTGAAAGACGGCAAGTCGTTCAAGGTGATAGCCCATAATAATAGCCGCGACAACAAGTATGTGCGGAGCATTGTGCTGAACGGCAATAAGTTGGAGACTCCATTCTTCACGCATCAGGATATAGTGGACGGCGGTACGCTGGAGCTGACTATGGGCAGTGAACCGTTGAAGTGACACAGATAATATACAGAAGGGATGAGCCGAAAAAATCATAATCCTATATCGTGGGTTCCCACCGTATATTTTGCCATGGGATTGCCGTTTGTGGTGCTGAACATGGTTTCTGTGTTGATGTTCAAGGGGCTGGGTATCGGTGACGCGCAGATTGCTCTGTGGACGTCGCTCATCATGATGCCCTGGACGCTGAAGTTCCTTTGGAGTCCGTTCCTTGAAATGTTCAAGACGAAGAAGTTTTTCGTGGTACTGACGCAGATGGTTACCGGAGCAGGTTTTGCTCTGGTGGCTTTGGCGTTGCAGTTACCGTTCTTTTTTGCGATATGCATTGCGCTGCTGGCAGTGATTGCTTTCAGCGGAGCCACGCACGATGTGGCTACGGATGGTGTCTACATGTCGGAACTGAACAAGCAGGACCAGGCCAAGTATATCGGTTGGCAGGGAGCCTTCTACAATATAGCGAAGATTGTGGCGTCCGGCGGGTTGGTCTGGCTGGCAGGTGCCTTGCTGGTAGGTTTCGGTGGGGTGGAGGGTGCCACAGAGGCAGTCCGCCACGAGGCTACCCGGCATGCATGGATGACGGTGATGCTGATATTGGCGGCGGTGATGCTGCTGCTTGGCTTCTACCACATGCGCATGCTGCCATCGGGCGGTGCGGCCGCATCCGGCGCCAAGTCGGCAAGAGAGACGTGGGAGCAGTTGGTGGCGGTAATCAAGGATTTCTTCTTGAAGAAGCACATCTGGTACTATATAGCGTTCATTATCCTTTATCGCCTTGCCGAGGGTTTTGTCATGAAGATTGTCCCTCTTTTCTTGAAGGCGGAGCGTTCGGCAGGTGGCTTGGGACTGAATGAGCAGCAGATAGGTTTGTACTACGGCACTTATGGGGCGGCAGCCTTTGTGCTGGGGTCACTGTTGGCAGGCTATTACATTTCGCACCGGGGATTGCGGCGGACGCTGTTCTCTCTGTGCTGCATCTTCAATCTGCCTTTTGTGGCGTATACCCTGCTTGCCATGTACCAGCCGGAAAGCGGGTTGCTGATAGGTAGTGCCATCGTGCTCGAGTACTTCGGTTATGGTTTTGGTTTTGTGGGACTGACTTTGTTCATGATGCAGCAGGTGGCGCCGGGAAAGCACCAGATGGCACATTATGCCTTTGCTTCGGGCATCATGAATCTGGGTGTGATGTTGCCGGGCACAATCAGCGGTTTTGTCAGCGACTGGTTGGGGTACGAGGCGTTCTTTACCTTCACGCTGTTTGCCACCATTCCGGCGTTCCTCATTACGTACTTCATACCATTTACGTATGCCGATGAGAAGAAACAACAATAACCAATTAATAATATAGAGCAATTATGAGCAACAAAATCACAATGCCTTGGGAAGAACGGCCGGCAGGCTGTAAGGATGTAATGTGGCGTTATTCGGAGAATCCCGTAATAGACCGCTACCATATTCCGTCGTCGAACAGCATTTTCAACAGTGCGGTGGTTCCGTTTAAGGATGGTTATGCCGGTGTGTTCCGTTGTGACAACCGGGCGGTGCAGATGAATATCTTTGCCGGTTTCAGCAAGGACGGCATCCACTGGGAAATAGAGCATGAGCCAATCAAGTTCAAGGCCGGGAATACGGACATGATAGAGTCCGAATATAAATACGATCCGCGCGTGACATGGATTGAGGACCGCTACTGGATTACGTGGTGCAACGGCTACTACGGCCCCACCATCGGCATCGGCTATACTTTCGATTTCAAGGAGTTCTTCCAGTGCGAGAATGCTTTCTTGCCTTTCAACCGCAACGGTGTGTTGTTGCCTCAGAAGTTCGATGGCAAATATGCGCTCTTGAGCCGTCCCAGCGACAGTGGCCATACGCCTTTCGGAGATATTTACATCAGTTTCAGTCCTGACATGAAGTTCTGGGGCGAACACCGCCATGTAATGGCTCCTACGCCTTTCCCCGAAAGTGCCTGGCAGTGTACCAAGATAGGGGCGGGTTCGGTACCGTTCCTCACGGACGAGGGCTGGCTGATGTTCTATCACGGCGTGATAACCACTTGCAACGGTTTCCGTTACTCCATGGGGGCGGCTATTCTGGATAAGGACAATCCTGCCAAGTTGCTCTACCGCACCCGTGAGTATCTGCTTGCGCCGGCTGCTCCATACGAACTGGCAGGCGATGTACCCAATGTGGTGTTCCCTTGCGCAGCATTGCAGGATGGAGAACGTGTAGCTGTATACTACGGTGCAGCCGATACGGTAGTGGGGCTTGCCTTTGGCTATATCCGCGAGATTCTGGAGTTCACGAAGCGCACAAGTATTTTGTAAGCACCAAGCAGTTGGCGGGCGCTTGGTATTGCTGAAAAGCGTCTGCCGTAACTGTCTTATACTTAGTGTAATGTCACTGCAAAGATACTGCATGCTTTTTGCAGTGCTACTGCAAAGCCGTTGCAGTGCCACTGCAAAGCTGTTGCAGCGCTACTGCAAAGTAGTTTGCAGTGTCACTGCAGACCGTTTGCAGTAACTTTGCAGAGTGCATGCAATGACACCGGCATGGGTAGCGTGCTCACTAACTAATAAAGAACAAATCCTTACTATATTATGAAACGACTGATTACTTTCTGTATCATCTCCTTTGGAATGCTCACGGCATCTATGGCTGCGGAGAAACAGCCGACGGACTATGTGAATCCTTTTATTGGTACCACCAACTTCGGCACTACGAATCCGGGAGCCGTCTGTCCCAACGGAATGATGTCCGTAGTGCCCTTCAACGTGATGGGCTCGGAGGACAACAAATACGATAAAGATGCCCGCTGGTGGTCCACTCCCTATGAGTATCACAATTGTTTCTTCACCGGATATTCGCATGTCAATTTGAGCGGTGTGGGCTGTCCGGAATTGGGCTCTTTGCTGCTGATGCCCACTACGGGAGAGCTGTCCGTGGATTACAAGGAGTATGGAAGCCGCTATAAGGACGAGCAGGCATCTCCTGGATATTACAGCAACTTCCTGACCCGCTACAATGTGAAGACGGAAGTGACGGCAACTCCCCGCACGGGTGTGGCGCGTTTCACTTTTCCTGCAGGACAAAGCCATGTGCTGCTGAACCTGGGCGAAGGCCTGACTAATGAATCGGGAGCTTTTCTGCGCCGGACGGGTGAGTGCGAGTTTGAAGGTATGAAGCTGCTGGGTACTTTCTGCTACAACCCGCAGGCCGTTTTCCCCATCTACTTTGTGATGCGTGTCAACAAGCAGCCTGCCGCTTCGGGCTACTGGAAGAAGCAACGCCCCATGACCGGTGTGGAGGCTGAATGGGATCCCGATAACGGACGCTACAAACTTTACACCGGCTACGGGAAAGAGCTGGCAGGAGATGACATCGGCGCTTACCTTACATTCCATACCGAAGAGGGCGAGCAAGTGGAAGTACAGATGGGAGTCTCTTTTGTGAGTATAGAGAATGCCAGGCTCAATCTGGATACCGAGCAGCAGGGAAAGAATTTCAGCCAAGTGCTGGAGGAAGCCCGTCGCCGCTGGAACGATGACCTCTCGCGCATCCTTGTGGAAGGAGGTACGGAAGAGCAGAAAACCGTCTTTTATACGGCACTCTATCATACGCTGATACATCCCAATATCCTGCAAGATGTGAACGGGGAATATCCTGCTATGGAGAGTGACAAAATTCTGACCACCAAAGGAGACCGTTATACCGTCTTTTCCTTGTGGGACACTTACCGCAATGTGCACCAGCTTCTTACGCTGGTATATCCCGAACGGCAATTGCAGATGGTGCGCTCCATGCTCGACATGTACCGCGAACACGGCTGGCTTCCCAAATGGGAACTCTACGGACGTGAGACGCTGACCATGGAAGGTGACCCTTCCATTCCCGTCATCGTCGACACCTGGCTGAAAGGTCTGCGCGACTTTGATATAGAACTGGCCTACGAAGCCATGCGCAAGGGAGCCACCCTGCTGGGAGCGGAGAATCTGCTCCGACCGGACAATGACGACTACGTGTCATTGGGATATGTGCCCCTGCGGGAGCAGTATGACAATTCCGTTTCGCATGCCCTGGAATACTATATTGCCGACAATGCTTTGTCGCGCATAGCCGCTGCGCTTGGCAAGAAGGAGGATGCCCGTCTGTTCCACGAACGTTCGCTGGGCTACAAGCATTATTACTGTAAGGAGTACGGTACTTTCCGTCCTATCCTGCCTAACGGTGAATTCTATGCTCCTTTCGACCCGAGGCAGGGAGAGAACTTTGAGCCGAACCCCGGATTTCACGAAGGTTGTGCCTGGAACTATACTTTCTATGTTCCCCACGATGTGAAAGGGCTTGCCCGGCTCATGGGTGGAAAGAAGCCGTTCGTAGACAAGCTTCAGCGTGTGTTCGACGAAGGACTGTACGACCCTGCCAACGAACCGGACATTGCATACGCCCATCTTTTTTCTTATTTCAAGGGTGAGGAGTGGCGCACGCAGAAAGAGCTGCACCGCCTTTTGCAGAAGTATTTCAAGAATGCCCCCGACGGAATTCCCGGCAATGATGATACCGGAACGATGTCTGCTTGGGCTATCTTCAATATGATGGGCTTTTATCCGGATTGTCCCGGAGAACCGGCTTATACGCTGTCTACTCCGGTATTTGATAAGGTGACCATAAAGCTCGACCCTAAGTATTGGGGACGCGACCAACTGGTGATAGAGACGGAACGCCCGTCGGCAGAGTCGCTTTATATCCGTGAAATGGAACTGGGAGGAAAAAAACTGTCCCGATATCGTATCACTCATGAAGAACTGGTGCAGAGTGGAAAACTGCGATTTAGGCTTCGATAGGTATTGTGAGTCAGGATAGCATCGGTGATGGTTTAGGTTGCCCGTCGTTGACAGAGTTCATGTCAGTGGCGGGCTTTTCTATGCAGGTTGGCTTCCGGTAGGTTGATAGGGTATTTCGAACCAGAATTCGGAACCTTTCCCCGGAATAGAGCTGACGCCCACTTTTCCGTTCATTTTCTCGGCAATCATGGTGCAGATGGAGAGTCCGAGACCCGTGCCTTGTTTAAAACTGTTTAGCTTGACAAAGCGTTCGAATACATCCTTTTGCTTTTCAGGAGGAATGCCGCAACCGGTATCACGGACAAAGAAGCGAATCCTGTCTTCTTGCGGCAGGTGATAACCAATGTCGATGAAACCTTCTTCCGTATGCTTGAGGGCGTTTGACAGATAGTTGTTCAGTACTTGTCTTACCCGTTTGGGGACTGTGTGAATAATACAGTAATCCGCACCGGGCAGGAGACGTATACTGACTTCGGACGGAAGTTTCAGTTTTGCCATCGTCTGCATTTCATCAAGCGTCTTGTTTACATCCATATCTCCTTCTGTGAATTCGAGAATGCCGGCTTCGATGCGTGACAGGTCGAGAATATCATTAATCAGTTGCAGCAGCAGTTGGGTGTTTTCTTCGATGATATGTATGTATTCCTTTGTATCTTCGTCTTGTATATAATCGGAAAGTATGGAGGAGAATCCGACGATGGCGTTTAGCGGAGTACGTATCTCGTGGCTCATGTTGGCGAGAAAAGCCGATTTCAGGCGGTTGGCTTCTTCTGCTTTCTCTTTGGCTGCCAGCAGTTCGGTGATGTCCAGTGCAGAACTGACAATCCACCTCTCTTTTCCTTTGTTGTAGGACACCAGCGTTTTGTGAAACGACAGAATATACTCTCTGCCTTTGGGATTGACAAAGTGTTTGATGTAGGACTGGGGAATTTCCGACTCTTCAACTTCTTTGTCTGTCTCTTGGATGAAATTATCTTGCATTAGGGGTTTGAACTCCTCTTCATAGTGTCCCACAATATCCTCAGCGGGGACTTCCATCATCTCTGCCGCTTTTTTGTTCCATATCAGGTAACGTCCTTCATCGTTTTTATCTTTTACTGTAGTGGCGATGGGGAGGTTCTCCAGAATACTTTCAAGGAAGAAACGGTATTTTTCGTTTTCCCGGCGTTGGACTTCATCTTCCGTAATGTCGCGTATGAAGGCTATGACATAATTTCTGTTGAGGTAGACCATGCGCACTGCGATATATAGTTTCTCACCACTTTCTATTCTTATCTTTAGGGTCAGGCTGTCCGAAGTGCGGGTATTCAGTACGCGTAACAGCGACGTCATGTATTTCCGGCATTCATCGGCGTCTGTCACTAAATTATTGATATTTAGAACTCCCGGATTCAGGAACGGAAGTCTGTTTGCCTTTTCGGTAGGTGTATTAAGTAGTTTTACGACAATACCTTGTCTGTTCAGCAGATATACTGGAATGTCTATTGCCCGGATAATCTGTCTGTTCAGACTTTTGTATTTATGATTTATCCAGTATAGAAAGCTTGCAGATGTAACGGCAATTAACAGAAATAACTGTACTTCTCCAAATAATGTAAGATGCATACGCGGTGTCTTTCATTTCGTCTGTCCCCATTGACGAAGGTTATTATATAAAAAGCGCGAGGACTGTTATTGTCTATCTGCATTCGAGGCTCTGGAAAATGCCCACACCGTTAATAGACAACAGCCCCCACGCCTAAGTATATAATAACATAGACGTGAAGAAACTGTTGCTATTATCCTGCGGTGTTTAAGAGAATTTTCCAGATTCCGAATAGCAGGGATAATAACTTTCGCTTCTTGCGTTCTTATCGAATCGAGTCAAAAGTGACGTTATCACTATAACAGCCAAGACTTTGGTGCAAAAGTAGTATATTTTTCGGGATGTACGGTATGATGAGGACAATAAAGTGTATATGCAAACAAAGCGTGATGGTATTTGACCGTCACGCTTTGTATAGTCTGCCATTAAAAGTTGTTGTTAGAGAGAATTGTTAGAGGATTTATTTCATGGCTTCTATGGTATATCCTTGTTGTTTCAGAAGGTTCAACACTCCATTGTCTCCGGGCAGGTGTCCGGCACCGACTACGAAAAGGGTGGGGGCTTCCGTCATGATGGCAGGCATCTTTTCAACCCATGCCTTGTTGCGGTTATCCAGCATGGCTTCCATCTCACCGGGCAGCGGGTCGCATGAATTGCCGTCGCGCTCTTCCATCAGTTGCAACATGGCGTCCAGGTCTTGCTTTTCATAAGCGGTAATCAGGCGTTTGCTTTGGTCGATACCTTTCTCAATGTCGCTGATGGCGCAGTAGAGGAGGCTTGCCTGGCGTTGCAGCGTCTGGCTGTTGAACAGAATGTCTATTTGTGACTGGGCTGTTTCCAGACCGCCAATTTTCTTGCCTTGCTGTGCGGCCTGCTGCTGGAAGTAAGTGTCAAGCTGTTCTTGCGGGTTGAAGCCCGGAGTGTGTTTCATGTAGAGCAGGACGACAAGCTGCTGGTTGATGGCAGCCGGTTTCAGTTGTGCCAGCATGGCAATGTCCACCATCATGTTTTCCTTGATGGCTTTGCCTACTTCTTCGTATTGTTCGGGAGTAAAGAGGCTTTGCAGCGTGGTGTCTTTGGGCATCATCATCTGCTGTTGCATGCTTTGCATGAAGGCGGGAGTCGCCATTTCGCTCATCACAACTTCCCCGTAGACTTGGGCGGTTTCGCTCATGGCCTGCGGCATGGCGGCAATGCTGTCCTTTATACTGAGTGGAGAGAGGTGATAAGTACCGAAAATATAGGATGGTTTCTCTAATCCTTTACCGGATACTTTCCATAAAAGTTGTGCATTGGCGCTCAGCGCAATGCTGATGAATAAGAGGATGCCTAAAAGTTTCTTCATTGTTTTCTTCTTTTAATAGTTTCTGGACTATCAGTCGGGACAGAGTAAAGAAAATCACAAGAAGGGAAAAATTAGTATTATTTTATTCTTCCTCCGCAGAGCCAGTGTTGGGTGTAATATTTTTCCCGGAGGTTGCTGACTATGACTCCCTGGCTGGTGCTGGCATGTATAAACTTGCCGTCCTTGAGGTAGATGCCTACGTGTGCCACTTTTTTGCGGGAAGCACGGCTGGTGAAGAACACCAAATCTCCCTCACGCAAGTTGCGGCGGGAGATTTTACTGCTCTCTTTCAGTTGCCCGTCTGTGCTTCTCGACAGACGGGTGTGGTAAACTTTCTTATACAGTTGCGATACCAGTCCGGAGCAGTCCGTTCCACGTTTGCTGTCGCCACCTGCGCGATAGGGGGTGCCTATCCATTCGGAGGCATGGATGTATAGCTTGTGGTTGTCCTGCAGTTCAATATCCACTCCCAAACGGACGGATGCCTGCGCCAGGGCTTTGTAGTCCAGGCGTGGCGCGGAAGTATGGCAAGAACTTAGGCCTATCAATATGATAGTAAGAGCTACTATATAAGAAAGATATTTTTTCATGCTTCCGAATTTTTTTCTTCTACCGTTTTATCTTCTTTTTCCGTTATTTCTTCTACGGCTGCTTCTACTACCGTTTCTTCTACCACGGCTTCTTCCTCCACACCGACGTTGAAGTAAGCTTCCAATTCCTGCTCGGCAGAGTTGTTCTCATTTCGTATATCGCGGATAATAACGCCGTTTTCTAACAATGCAATACGTGGACAAACGTCCACTGTGTGATTCAGGTTATGGCTGGAAATGATGACGGTGGCTCCGTGCTCTTCATTGTATCTTTTCAGCAAGTGTTTGATTACAGACTGTGAACTGGGGTCAAGGAAGTTGAACGGTTCATCCAGAATCAACAGTTGCGGGTGATGTAGCATAGCGGAGATGATGCCGATTTTCTGCTTGTTTCCGGCAGAATAGTTGCGGATGAATTTTTGCCCCATCACTTCGCCGTTCATGAAGCGTTCGAAGGGAAGCAGGCGTTCGTCTACCTCCTCTTTCTTCAGACCGTACATCTTACCGATGAAGTAGAAGTATTCTTCGGGGGTGAGGTAGTCTATCAGGAAACCGTCGTCTATAAAGGCTCCCGTGAAGTTCTTCCAGTCCTCGCTTTTGCTGACGTCAATGTCATTGATGGTTACATTGCCCCGGTCTGCCTGCAGTAAGTCAAGAATAAGCCGGAAGAGGGTGGTCTTGCCTGCACCGTTGTTGCCTACCAGTCCCAGCATATCGCCTTGCCCGATGGTGTAGTTCTCTATATCTACGGCTTTTTTTGTGCCGAAATTCTTTTGTAAATTGTTGATGCGTATCATGTTAGTGGTTGATGTTTAATGATTTCTATTTCTGTCTACTGTCCCTGAAGCCTTCCATATTCTTGTAGCGGCGTCTCATGAGTCGGTGATATACATTCATCAGCCAGAATTTGGAAGTGGCGATGAATGCCACGCCGATGCCGATAAGTATCCAGGGGGTGACCTCTTTGCCAAAGATGGCATTCAGTGCAAAAAGCAGCAGTAAAGGTATGCCGAAAGCACCTCCTGAAATCAGATTCTGCAGACCGGTGCCTATATTCTGCCGGCTGGTCATCTTTGAATTCAGGTCGGTAGTCTTGTTGTTGTAGACTGCCAGTTGGAACAGACAGCAGTATACGGCTCCCGGAATGAATATCAGCCATGCAATGCAACCGAGTACGGATACCTTCCCGGTAACCATACCGGGAATCATCAGAATCGTAGGAATGAGCAATGCAATGCTGTACAGTATGTATTTGGCACGCAGCAGCGAGTAGATAGATTCCTTGCGGCTCATCAGTCCGTCAATGTAATTGCCTTCGTAACCCATCAGTGTGCTGAGGAACATGATGCCGAAGATAATGTAATTATAAAGGACGAAGAAATCTCTCAGACCTCCGTCATACACATCGGAAAAGCTAATGATACTACTGAACATTATCACTACACCGGTGATGGAATAGAGCGAACGCTTACAAATCTTGTTGCGTAGCAATAACTTGAGTTCCAGTCTCATGTATTCGCCTATTTCGCCGTAGCGGTCGAGGAATTTGTATTCGGATACATGTTTTATCCGTGTATCTTCCACTTTGTTCAGTTCATTGTAGATGAGTTTCTGCATCAAGGTGCGGTTGATGAACCACATGAGGGCGATGGCAGCCAGTACACCGATGAATGACAGTATATTGCCGGTGATGAACCCTTCTCCCAGATTGACAAAACAGTCGAAAAGCGGACTGTTGTCCGGAATGAATAGCGCGGCGGCAATGCCACCATATACTACTACCGGTAGTGCCAGCCACCAGATGCGCTCACCCATCAGTGTGCGGCACAACAAGAACCAGTAGTTATTGAATACCATCAGCAGCCAGATGCCAATGCAATAGGTCAGCACACCACTGATTCCATAGAATTTGGTGACGGTGATGATGGAAAACGGAACAAACAGAAACAGCCAGAACAGATTGAAGCCATCCAGTCCGGAACGGATCAGCAGGAAGTCGATAAGACGGTTCCGCTTGATGGGAAGCAGCAGGTAGGGCTTCACTTCCTGGGTGGGTGTTTTTTGGAAAGGCAGGCGTATCAGGAAATCCAGCACAAGGACAAATATCAATCCGGAATTCATTACGTGATAGGCTTCTGTGGCACCGCCGTCAAAGGCGAATGCAAAGGTCGTACCGAAGAATATCAGGTAACCGGCCCAGAAGACAAACATGAAGTACATCCAGAATTTTCCGAATTTACTTTTTTCGTACATCGGATTTCGTTTTTCTGCCAGTTTTCCGTGCTTGCGCAAATCTAAGAAAAGACTCATAGTATTTGTATATATAGAGTTTGTATAAAAAAAGCTGCGCTGCCTTTCATCGAACAACGCAGCCTTCTGTGTGTATGGCTCTCTTATTCTTTGTCAGGAGTTTCAGGACTGATCATTGATACCTCAATCTCGTTCTTCTGCTTGAACAAGTCGTCGGTGAACTTCTGGATGTCCTTCACGGTGATGCTGTTGACAATCTGTTCGTAATCCTTTATCGGATTCATACCGGTGAACAGGTATTCGTCAATGCTTCCCAGCCAGTAGCTGTTCTCCTTCAAGTCTTCGGCATGTTTCTTCAGCATGAACTCCTTCACTTTATTCAAGTCTCCTTCCGACGGACCTGCTTTGGCGATGTTGTCGAGTTCTGCAAAGATAATCTGCATCAGCTTTTCTCTTTTTGCCGGAGCGGTTTCGAATACAATCTGCAAGAGAGCCTTTTCTTTCGGATATTTGCTTAATTGGCCGCCTACATATACACCGTAAGTGCCCCCTTCGTCTTCACGTACCTTGGCTGTATAAACCAAGTCGAGAATCTGGCTGGTCATACTCAGCAGGATGTCATTTTTCAGGTCGTACTTGCAGTCACCGTTGAGCAGGACAAAGTTCGACGCTTTGGCAGTTTCCTGCTTCCGTACGAATTCGTTCTTATAAACTCCCTGGCGCATGTCCACTTTATTGTCCTTGAATGTTTCCTTGCGGTTGATGGCAGGCAGTGAACCCAGGTACTCGGCGATGAGTGGTTTCATTTCCTCCACATTCACATTTCCTACAAAGATAAAGGTAAAATCGCTGGCATCTTTGTAGCGGTCTTGATACATGGACAGAATCTTGTCATAATCCATCTTGTCAATCATGTCCGCCTTTATTCTGGCTCTTCTGGGATGGTGCATGTAAATACCGGCCGAGACAGAGTCACTGAACGCTACCTGGGGATTCATTTCCATATTCTGCAAAGCAGCTTTGTTGCGGTTCTTGTAGGATGCGAAGGCATCGTCGTCACGGCGTGGAGCGGTGAACGTCAAGTAAGTGAGCTGCATCATTGTTTCGAAGTCTTTCGGTGAACAGCTGCCATTGACGGTTTCTGTCTTGTCACCGATACCATAGCTGACGGAAGCTTTCTTGCCGGCCAGAACTTTTTCCAGGTCTACGGCACTGAAATTACCCAGACCACCGACACTCACTGCATCCAGTCCGTTGATGTTGATGATTTCCGAGTCGGGGAACAGGGAACTACCGCCTAGGCTGACTCCCTTCATGCGGATTTCGTCTGCCTTGAAGTCTGTCTTCTTGATAATGACCTTGACTCCGTTGGAGAGTGTCAGCGTTGTAGTGCCGAATGTATCATCTGTCTGCTCGGATACAATCTTTCCGCCTTTCGGGGCTTCGGCCATCAAAGGTTCATCCGACACCTTGTCTACGTAGGCAGTCAGTTTTTCAGCTTTAATGTCTTTCAGAATCTTCTTGATTGCATCTTCTGTCGGCATTTTCAATCCTTCCTTATCCGGACCGAGAATTGCGACTACCTGGTTACTGTCTGTCACGAGGGCTTGCATCATCTGGTTCAGTGCGGCAACCGGAATGGCGGGAGCTATCTGATTGATGATGGCGTATTCGTTTTCGATGCCCGGAATCGGTTCGTTATCGAGGAAATGACGGACATATTCATCCACGTACTCTTCATTCTTGCGTTTGTCACGCTCGTTATAAGCAGATTCCAGTTGGCGCAGATATTCGGCACGGGCACGGTTGTATTCCGTTTCCGTAAAGCCGAATTGGCGGGCGCGTTCTGTTTCGCGCAGGAGAGTGGCTATTCCATTTTCTATGGCATCTTCCTTGCAGACAACGACACCGGTGAAGGCATCTTTGGTTTTGGCAACAAAGAAATCATCGTCATAAGTGGCGGCATATATATAAGGAGGATTGGCGGTCTGTACCAATTCGTTCAGACGCACATTCAGCATATTGTTGATGAGCGTGGTTGCATAATTCTGTACCAGATAGCCCATGTCGCCTTTCTGCTCGTCAGGAGTGGCTTCGTGCTTGTTGAAGATGAGGGCTTGTACATTGGACTGTTCCTTGTCCTGATAAACCAATACAATAGGCTCCTTGTTGTCGTTTACCGGATAGTACTCGCGTTTGGCAGCATTGGGCTGGGCGGGAATATCAGAAAACATTTTCTTGATTTGGGCTTCGATGGCGTCCACATCTATATCGCCAACTACCACAATACCCTGAAGGTCCGGACGGTACCACTTTTCATAGTAGTCTCTCAAAGTTTGCGGTTTGAAGTTCATAACGACCTCCATCGTTCCGATAGGGAAACAAGTGGCATACTTCGTTCCTTCGAACATGACTGGAAGCATCTTCTCCTGGAAGCGTTGTATGGCGCTCATACGGGTGCGCCATTCTTCGTTGATGACTCCGCGTTCTTTGTCTATTTCCTTCGGGTCCAGGGTCAAATCGTTACTCCAGTCGTGCAGAATCAGCAGGCAGGAGTCGATGGCTCCCGGAGTAGTGACCGGCACATTGGAAATGTTGTATACGGTTTCGTCTACGGAAGTATAGGCGTTCAAGTTCTCACCGAATTTCACCCCGATACGCTCCAGGTATTGCTTCAGTGCATCACCGGGGAAGTGGGTCGTTCCATTGAAACACATGTGTTCCAGGAAGTGGGCAAGGCCGCGCTGGTCGGCTTCTTCCTGAATGGAGCCTACCTTTTGGGCAATGTAAAAGTCGGCCCGGTTTGCAGGCTGGCTGTTCTTGCGGATATAATAGGTCAATCCGTTGTCCAACTTTCCGATACGGACATTTTTGTCGACCGGGATAGGCGGCATTTGCTGTGCAAATACCTGCTGAAAATTGCAGCAAAGAATTAACGCTACAATCCATAAACCACGTAATAGATGTTTCATATTATTATGAATTTAAATTGTTCTTGAACTATCTGTCGGACAGCCCTTGGATAAATCACAACTTCTGTTGTTTTTTTCGGATTCCATTCCGGATAAATGGAATTTATCTGACTGCTTCCCGGATGCGGACCAATTTGGTCAGCAGGTCTTCCAGCAGGTCGAGTTTCAGCATGTTGGCGCCGTCACTCTTGGCTACGGCGGGATTTTCGTGGGTTTCGATGAACAGTCCGTCTACACCTACGGCAACACCGGCTTTGGCTACGGTCTCGATAAGTTGCGGCATACCTCCCGTGACGCCACTGGTCTGGTTGGGCTGTTGCAAGGAGTGGGTTACATCCAGGATGACGGGGAAACCGAAGGTCTGCATTTCGGGGATGCTGCGATAGTCGATGACTAAATCCTGATAACCGAAAGTAGTTCCGCGTTCCGTCAGCATGACGTTCCTATTGCCTGCTTCCACTACTTTATCAGCCGCAAAGCGCATGGCAAGCGGAGAGAGGAACTGCCCTTTCTTGATGTTGATGGTTTTTCCGGTTTTGGCGGCGGCTACAAGCAGGTCTGTCTGCCGGCAGAGGAAGGCGGGAATTTGCAGAATATCCACATATTCGGCAGCCATGGTGGCTTCTTCGGCTGCATGAATGTCGGTCACGGTAGGTACTCCGAAGGTGGTGTGCACTTTTTGCAGTATCTTCAGCGCCTTTTCGTCACCGATACCCATAAAGGAATCCAGACGCGAACGGTTGGCTTTACGGTACGACCCTTTGAATACGTATGGGATTTGCAGTTTTTCTGTGATGGTCACGATACGTTCGGCAATGCGCATTGCCATTTCTTCTCCTTCAATGACACAAGGACCTGCCAGTAGGAAGAAGTTTCCGGTAGGATTATTCTTTAATTCAATCATAGGTTGTTACTGATTAAGTATTTTCAATTGGGTATAATCAATGTTATCGCTTCGTGCAGTACGCTGATGTCCAGTGGAAAATGACGGTCGAGAATACGTCCGTCCAAATCGACAGAGGCATTTTGCGCACGCAGCACTTTTACTTTTTGCGTACGGTAGGGCATCACTACCTTATGGTTCAGAATCCGTCCCTGGATAAGCATCCATAGCCCCGACCATAGTTGCAGCAATTCGGGACGGTAAATGACGGAAACATCCAGCCAACCATTATAGGGCACTGCGCTTGGCGCCTGGCCGTATCCCCACGCACTGCCTATGCAGACAGTCATGATGCGTCCGCGTATATGCTCGCCGTTTATCTTGAGATGCATGCGGTACAGCTTCCGTTCGAAGATAATAGATAGCAGTGCCATGAAGTAGGAGAGGAACTTCACTCCCCAGAAACGCTTGCACTGGTCGGTGATTTTCACGATACGGGCTCCCAGGCCTATGTTGATGGCATTGAGAAAGTAGCGTGTCAGATGCTTTTCACCGTCGTAATAATAGCAGGTACCCACGTCTATTTTCCGGCGGCGGTTGTTGATGATGCAATCCACCGCTTTCTTGTAGTCCGAACTCATTTCCCAATAGTCGGCAAAGTCATTTCCTATACCATTGGGGATGATGCCGATGGCTATATTCTCCTTGTCCGGTGCATTGGAAAGCATGATGCCGTTAATGACGTCATTCAGTGCGCCGTCACCGCCTACTACAACAATGGTGCGGTAGCCGTTGTTGGCAAGGATACCTGCCAGACGCTCTACCGAACCGAACCCTTCGGACTGCACATAGTCGTAAGGCACACCTTTGCTGTCCATGTATTCTTTGATTTCTTTCCACCGTTTCTGCACTTTCCGTGTTCCGGCTTTGGGGTTGTATATCACTCCCAACTTTTCGGGTTCTGCACTCATGATTCTATTTACAATTTGACTATTTACTATTTACGATTTAAATCACCCGGTCACTTTATCGTTTCATCATCCTTCCAACTTCTTCTTTACAAAAGCTATCTTTTCTTCCATCGGCCACCGGGCATTCATCCAATGGATGGTAAATCCACGCCGTTCCATACCGCGGAACCAGGTCATCTGGCGTTTGGCAAACTGGTGGATGGCTGTTTCCAGTTGCGTGAACATCTCTTCATAGGTCAACTTGCCGATGACATAAAGTGTCAGATACTTGTATTCCAGTCCGTAATAGATGAGGTCATCCGGTTGGATGCCTTGCTCTATCAGAAGGCGCACTTCGTCTATCATTCCTTCTTCCAGGCGCTGGTGCAGGCGGCGGGTGATTTTCTCCCGACGCAATTCCCGGTCGATGTCCACACCTATGATGAGACTGTTCAGCTGGGGGAAGGAACGTTCGTCTACCGGGGTATGGGCATAATACTCTTCGATTTCGATGGCTCGTATGGCACGTTTGGCTGTGTCCACGTCCGTGGTATTGTGCAGGCTTTTGTAACCTTTCAGTATGTCGGTCAGTTCTTCCAGCGATTTGTCCGCCAGACGGGTGCGCAACTCGGGATTCTCGGGTACGGGCAGCAGACGGTAGCCTTTCAGTACTGATTCGAGATACATTCCGGTTCCTCCACATACAACGGGCAGGCAACCTTTTTTGTTTAATAGTCTCGTAAGCATTCAAGAAATCACGCTGATACTCGAAAACATTGTACTTATAGCCCGGGGCGGCTATGTCGATGAGGTGATGGGGAATCTGTTTCCCGTCGACGGTATAGTCAGCAAGGTCTTTGCCGGTGCCCAGGTCCATCCCCCGGTAGATTTGCCGTGAATCGGCACTGATGATTTCCGTATGGAGTTCGGCGGCCAAGGCGGCTGCAAATGGAGTCTTTCCTGAAGCGGTAGGCCCTAATATGGCGATTAAATCATAGTCTGGCATATATAAGTTCTTGTTAATCTCACTACAAAGATAGTGCAAACCGAATGCAGAATAAAATGAACTCGTTCATTTTTTATGCTGAGGTGCAGCTTATCTTCGTGTTAGTGCAAAGATAATGCAAACTGGGAGTATAATGGAAAGAACTTGCTCATTTTTTTACGTGATGCTATACCTTCTTTTCTACTTTGAAGCAGAAAAAGTGAAAAAGGACGTGAAAACGAGCATTAATCTTATTAAAATGTGTTATGAAACATGCTTTTTTTCTTGGAAAGTTTGTCAATGTCCCAAAAGTCCGTACATTTGCAATGTGTTTTTCATAGTATTAGATTTAAGGTTAACAAAGGTTGGAGTACAGCGGTACTCCTTTTTTTATGCCCTAAACTGAACTTTGGCACATTTTTTCTGTACTTTTGCACTATATCTTGAATGAACAAACATATTCACCTTTTATGAAGCTCTGTATATAGCTACGCTCAACGAATAGCCCTGCTTGATAAAGCTATTCAGCTATCTGGCAAACGATGACCCGTTTGCCACAGAGATTGTGTATCCTTTTATTCATGAATTTGCAGGATGGCATGCTGTACTTGTACAGTGTGTTGTTTTGTGCTATTTTATTGTTGAGCAATGCATTATACATATAAACAGATATGGCTTATCAATTTTCCGGTAATGATGAGCATTTTGATGGAGCAGCTGATAAATATAACCGATGCTGTTTTCTTAGGTCACGTTGGCGAGGTGGAATTGGGAGCATCTGCCATTGCGGGGATTTATTATTTGGCGGTCTACATGCTTGGGTTTGGGTTTAGTATCGGATTGCAGGTGATGATTGCCCGAAGGAATGGAGAATGTGATTATGGTAAGGCTGGGAAGATATTCTTTCAAGGTTTCTTCTTTTTATCGGGATTGGCCATTTTGCTTTGTCTGCTGATGCAGGCAAGTTTTCCTTTCATATTGGGAAGGTTGATTTCCTCACCGGAGATTTATCGGGCTGTAATTCAATATCTGGACTGGCGCAGTTTCGGTTTGCTGTTTTCGTTTCCGTTTTTGGCTATCCGTTCTTTTCTTGTGGGAATAACATGCACTCGGGCATTATCGTGGGCTGCAGCCGTTGCAGTAGTGATTAATATTCCTTTGAATTATATTCTGATAATTGTTGGAGGACTGGGAATATCGGGAGCTGCCATTGCTTCTTCTCTGGCAGAGATGGGTTCTTTGGCGATGCTTCTTTTCTATGTATGGCTGAAAATAGATAAAGGGAAATATGGATTGAAACCGGTATATGACGGAAAGCTGTTGGTAGATGTGCTGAGCTTGTCGGTATGGAGCATGCTTCATGCCTTTATCAGCGTGGCTCCGTGGCTCTTGTTTTTTGTGGCGGTGGAACATTTGGGTAAAACGGAATTAGCCATTTCCAATATTACGCGAAGTGTATCTGCTGTCTTTTTTGTAATAGTCAATTCTTTTGCGGTCACTACGGGTTCGCTGGTCAGTAATGCGATTGGGGCTGGAGAAAGGAGGGCTGTTTTCATTATCTGCCGTAAGATACTGAGGTTGGGCTATTCTGTTGGATTTCCATTGATAGGGGTAGCTGTATGCTGTAATCGCTTGATAATAGGAATCTATACAGATAACGAACTGTTGACGGAGCAGGCTTTCATCCCTTTTGTTGTGACGTTGCTGAATTATACCTTTGCCTTGCCAGGCTATGTATATCTCAACGCAGTTGGAGGGACCGGTAAAACCCGGATTACTTTTCTTTTCCAAGTGACTACCACTGTCGTGTATCTGGGGTATCTTTATTGGTTAAGCGCTTGCACTCATGTATCCTTGGCTATTTACTTAACGGCAGAATACCTTTTTGTGATTTTGCTGGCACTGCAATCGGTTTTCTATTTAAGAAGTAAACAATATTAGAAACATATCGAATTATGATGACTAAAATATATCCGCGTACGGGAGATAAGCAAACCGTATATCTTAATGCTGTTGTAAAGGATCCTCGAATAGAGGTTGGTGACTATACTATTTATAATGATTTTGTAGCTGACCCTTTGTTGTTCGAGAAAAACAATGTGCTGTATCATTACCCCATCCATCAGGAGAGGCTGGTTATTGGTAAATTCTGTTCCATTGCTTGCGGTACGAAATTTCTGTTCAACTGTGCCAATCATACGTTGAAATCTCTGTCTACTTATACATTTCCTTTATTTTACGAAGAGTGGGGATTGAAGAAATCGGACATAACGGATGCATGGGATGACAAAGGAAATATTATAATAGGTAATGATGTTTGGATTGGTTATGAAGCGGTGATAATGGCTGGTGTTCATATAGGAGATGGGGCGATTATTGGTGCACGTGCTGTTGTGACTAAAGATGTTCCCCCTTATACAATTGTAGGGGGAACTCCTGCCAAAGAAATTAGGAAACGTTTTGATGAGGATGTGGTGAAGAAATTATTGCGGCTGCAATGGTGGGATTGGTCGATTGATGAGATACGCTGTTACTTGCCGCATCTTGTACAAGGCTGTTGGGATAGATTTCCTTAATAATCCATCATCAGTGAGTTGCCGGTCTTGCCTCGTGAAATGTCAAGGTTAGGCGGTGCATAGCTCTGGTTACAGCTACATAAAGCATACTCTTGTCAATTTCCGAACGGTAATTTCTCTCATCCGTCTGTGGAATAATGACTTCGTCAAACTCAAGCCCTTTTGCCATGTGGGCAGAGGTGATGACGATACCTTGTACAAATGCGGAGCTTTGACTTGATAGGAAGCTGATATCATTGGCATATGATTTCAGCATGTCTGCCATCTCCCTGGCTTGCTGCTCCGTCTTGCATATGATGCCAAGAGACTTATATTCGGATTTCCGGTAAGTGGAGATTAGTCCCATAATGCCGGACAGTTCTTCTACGGCACTGCCGAACTGCAGGATTTGTGGCTTTTCTCCATGCCGGGCAACCGGTTCCAGCTCTGCGTTGGGATGAATCTTTTGCGCAAAATCCGTAATCTCGAAGGTGGAACGATAACTCTTACACAATTTCATGATTTCACTTGCAGTAAGTGACTTTTGGATAGTTTCTGCTGTGGATGAGCCATAAGGATTCACGGACTGTCCTGCATCGCCCAACACGGTTTTCCGGCATGGAAAGAGTTTCTGTATTACTTTGTACTGTATGGGCGAATAGTCCTGCATCTCATCTATCAACAGATGTTTGACTCTGAATGGCTGGTTCCCGCTTCCCTCCAATGCCAAGTGTAGGTATGCCAGCGGTGCCAAGTCTGAGTATTCGAGTGTATGTCCCTTTCGCATTTTGAACATTCCGGGATTATTTGTCCATTTAAAGAAATCTTTGTAGACTTGAATGTCGTTATTGCCTGCAAACATTAGTCTGATTTCTTTTTTCAAAAGGTTTCTGCCGGCGGTGGTTACCGTAAAGGCGTATTGTATTTTCAACATATCCAGCATATAATCAGCCATAGCATCAAATCGTCGGCGTATGGGATAACGGTTGAAACGTAGGTACTGTTCTTCAATAAACGGGGCAGGTATGGTGATGTATTTGGTCAGCTTCACGTCTGCTGCCTTGAAGTAGGTGTTCTCTATGTGGAGGATAAACTTGTCAAGCTCTGAAATGAAGCCGAAAGAGGCTTTATAGGCTATTCTGTCGATGAGGCTTGAGGATGGCTTCTCTAACAGTTCATTCACTAACCCGAAGTATGTTTGGTACTTGTATTTGTGTTCCAACACTCCGGAGAGTATTTGTTCCATACTGGTTTCGGGCACGGTTTCTTCTCCAAGTTCGGGGAGGACGTTGGAGATGTAATCGGAAAACACTTTGTTGGGGGAGACAATCAGAATATCTTTTGACGAGATGCTGTCTCTGAAGGTATAGAGCAGGTAGGCTATGCGGTGCAGGGCGATGGATGTTTTTCCAGAGCCGGCCACTCCTTGAATAATAAGCGTGCGGATATCTTCGTTACGGATAATCCGGTTCTGTTCCCGTTGGATGGTGGCAACGATATTTTTCATCTTGTCATCTGCATTGGAACTTAACTCCTTTTGCAGAATGTCGTCATGGACGGTCAGGGCACTTTCAATCATAAATTCCATTTTGCCGCCCCGAATTCTGTATTGGCGTTTTAGGGAAATTTCTCCTTTAATCTCTCCCGATGGAGACCGATAGCCTGCTTCTCCTAATTCATGGTCATAGAACATGCTCGAAACGGGTGCTCGCCAGTCATGGATAAGGGTAGCTCGACTTTCCGGGTCATAGAAGGTATGGATGCCTATATAGATAGGCATCACTTTGCTGTTTTCTTTCTTTTCCAAAAAATCAATTCGTCCGAAGTAAGGAATGGCAAGTATCTTGGTGAGCCGCTTACGCTTGTTGATTACACTTTCCCCCAAGGCAAAATGGTTTAGGATGCTTTCGCGCATGGAGCGTATCTCATGCGGGTCGATGTCTTTGTTGGACCAGATATAGTCTTTGTATTCTGCCAAGGTGTCGACGTGGTCTTTCACTGATGCGTCGGTATTACCGATAACCTTTTTCAGAAAACTGATTATTTGCTTTAAATATTCTTTCTCTTGTTTCTCTGTTTGATTGAATGCCATAATTAGTTGTTGCTAAAAGATAAGACAGTGTGCAAAATTAGTGTATTGTATCGGGAAGGGAAATGGCTATTTATAGCTATATACTGGGAAGTTTTATATCTTTGCACATTCAAAAAAGTGGAGGTAAATGGACATTCATGAGCTTGCAAGGCAGAATCAGCAATCTGCATGGAAAGTATTGGAAGATACCCGTATTATTGAAGCATGGGAGCGCATTGGAGCAACCGTTCATTTGGTGGGCTCACTCCGTACCGGGCTGTTGGCGAAAAGTAGGGATATAGATATCCATATTTATACCGATAGGTTGGATGTAGGAGAGAGCTTTTCGGTCATCCGGGAACTTGCGGAACGGTTGCCTTTGCAGGAAATACAATATAGGAACCTTATCCATACGGAGGAAGAGTGCATGGAGTGGCATGCTTTATATAAGGATAGAGAACAGAATACTTGGAAGTTTGATATGATTCACATCCGGAAAGGTTCCAGGTATGATGGTGTTGTAGAAAAGGTGACTGCCGCTATTGCGGAGCGCCTTACTCCTGAAATTAGGAAAACGATATTGCAAATCAAATTCGATGTGCCGGATGGTGTAACGATTCCAGGTATAGAGATTTATCATGCTGTCTTTACGGGAGGTGTCCGCACTTATAAGGAGCTTGAAGAGTGGCGCAAAACAAATCAGTTGGCGGACAGTCTCGGTTGGCTTCCGTAATCTTAGAGGTAGATACCAAGATTTTCTACTATATGGATGGCTTCCATTATATTGTTGGCATCTAACTTGCTTAGGATGTTTTTCCGGTGATTGTTCACAGTATAGATGCTCACTCCCAGCTGGTAAGCGATTTCCTTGCTTAGAAAACCTTGTCGGATGAGTCGTAATATTTCTTTCTCCCGGTTGGATAATTGTTTGTCGGGAGAAACAGTGCATGTTGGAAGCATCTCTCCCGTTTTTCTGTTCACCACCGTCCGTTTGATTCTTTCGATAGGGGTCTGGTCGGGAAGTATGTCCATTACTCCCATGATTATCCAGGCTTTACCATTCCGGTCTGTTTCTATGACTTGTTGCCGGCTACTTACATTGATATACTGTTGCCGTGCATTCAACATACGGAATTGAAATATTTGCCGGTAGTCATTTCTTTCTTCCGGTGGGAGTGAGTAGATGAACTGTCCATGCTCGATTTGGCATTCCGTGAGTTGCATTCTGTCATCAGGGTGTATTCTCTCTTCCAGTAAATCGCCTTGTTGCCTGATTGTCTTTATCCAAGTGGGATTGTATCCGAAAAGATGGGCAAAACTGTCGGATGCAAAATCGTATCTCTCTTTAAATACGTCAACTGTAAAAATACAGCTCTGACTCATTTGTGAGAACGCTTGCACGGATATTCTTTTCTTGTTCCATAAATCATAGTCCACATCGGGACCGCTAATCTGCTGTCTTGCCCATAATTCTTTGGGAGTTGTCTTGTTGGTAGTCATGGAACAAAGATAACTGATAATTTTCTTTTGAGTTTTATCTTTTACGGGATAATATTATTTCTAAGAATATGTTGTAGGGTTGGATTAAGTGGCTACCTTTGTAGGCCGTGTCATTGGGGACGCCGTGAATGAAAAGCAAACGAGTAATAAATTCAATATGTGATAAGATGAAAGATATACCGGCAGACAGCTTAATAAAGAATTATTTTCCTGTAGATTATATAGATTCTTTTTCTAAAGTGATGGTCACTGGGCAGGCTTTGACACCGGAAGATTTTCGCAATCTTGCCTTCAGCCGATTTCCTAAGTGGATTGGTTGGCTCATGAATTTCAGGAATGCGATTGTAAAGCCATTAGGACTGGATACAGCAACCAGATTTACAGATATGGTCTTGGATAAAAATCTGCATGAAGAAATTCTCGGAATGCCGGATAAGCATCTTGATTTCCATGTGTCCATGTGGTGCGGGGAATATCACGAAGGAAAACAAGAACTTCGGATTACTACTGTTGTGAAGTACAATAATTGGCTGGGAAGGGCATATTTCTTTATTATCAGACCTTTTCATGGGATAATAGTAAAGTCTATCTTAAAGCATGTTGCTGGGGATAGGGGGAGTGGGTGTAAATAAATACTCCCATTGAAATATTATCATTTCAATGGGAGTATTTATTTGAGTGGTGCCACCAGCAACCGAAAATCGGTTTGTATAGCACTATTTCTCAATAAGTTATATCTTTATCACGATGTTAGTTGTAGCTAACACTTGAAAAGGGACCCGGAACAACATTTAAAAAGTGCCCCACCCATGGGTATGTTTAACCGAACAAAATTGGTATATTCATAAAAACCAATGGCGTTCATAATATGTACCACATGGAAGAAAGAGATTCCATAATTCTCGCCTATAGGCGTGACGGATTGAGCATCCGTGAGATCGCCCGTCGTAACGGCATGAGCCGCAAGACTGTACGCAAGTATCTCCGGGCTTTCGAACAAGCGGTCGGTGACAACCCCGATGCGGAAGCAATGGACACGTACCTGCAGCAGCCGGTGCGCTATGACAGCAGCAAACGTGTCCGCAGAGTGATGAACCAGCAGGTGATGGAGGCGATAGACGGCTTCATGGCCCGCAACCGGTCTAATGCCGCGGCCGGATTGCGCAAGCAGCAGATGCGCAAGATTGACATGTGGCGCCGGTTGCGCGATCAAGGCATAGAGATTGCCTATTCGACGGTATGCCAGTATGCCCGTGCATTGGAAGTGGCGGTGTCCGCTCCAGCCAAGTCCCCGGCGGCGTTCATCCGCCAGGAGTATGAACCGGGGTTCCGGTGCGAGTTTGACTGGGGCGTGCTGACACTTTGGATTGCCGGTGTCAAGACGAAGCTGCACATGGCCGTGTTCACGATGAACCATAGCAACCTGCGGCGGGCATACCTGTTCTCCCCGCGAGGACACGTTGGCCCTGATGGAAGCACACCGCAACTGCTTCCGTGCTTTGGGGGGCACGCCGCAAGTAATGGCCTACGATAACATGCGGGTGGCCGTCAAGAAGTTCCTTGGACAGGAGCGCGAACATACCGATGCCCTGCGCCGCATGGAACTCCACTATTGTTTCACCCCTCATTTCTGTAATCCGCGTTCGGGATGGGAGAAAGGTAAGGTGGAGCGTTCGGTGGAACATATCCGCCGGCGGGCTTTCGCCTATGATGTCCGTTTCGGTTCGCTGGAGCAGGCGCAGTGTCATCTTGACAAGGTCTGTGACAGGCTCAACGGGAGGCTTCCAACATGTCTGCGCAAGAGAAGAAGGAGCGCGTACAGGCCGATATTGCGGCTTTGCGGCCGCTTGACCACGGTGACATGGGCTGCTTTGAGCAGCGGCATGCCCGTGTCGGGAAGTATTCCACCATTACCGTCGATGGTGTGCATTACTCTGTGCCTGACCGGCTTGTCGGTCGGGAGGTACCCATAAAGATGTATTCCGAGCGTATTGTCGTGCTTGACGGTCGCGACAAGGTAGCCACGCATGTACGCTCCCGGCGTCTCGGTGACTGGTGTATCGACCTGATGCACTATCTGGGCACGTTCCTTCGCAAGCCTGCGGCGTTGGGACGATCCACGGCCATGCGACAGGTACACCCGGACGTGGCGGCACTGTTTCGCAAACATTTTACGGATTCTCCCAGATCGTTTGTCGAACTGCTCGTGTTTACCCGTGACAACCAGCGCACTTATGCCGACATACTGGCTGCGGCAGACCGTCTGTCCTCCCGGGGACTCAAACGCCTGTCTTCCGAACAATTGAGCGCCGAGATGCTGGCCAGTGACGGCAATGGAACCGCAAACGTCCGTCAAGACGCGGCCACCCTGACCCCGTCCGATCCACAACAGACCGCCATTGAAGAATCGGCCTCACAGACATTGGACACACTTTCGGCGATGATCGGATGTGGCGCCACACAACAACCTGTAAACAAAGTTACCGTCTAACAACATAAAAATTGCATAGCAATGGAACAAAACGAAAATCAAGACTCCATACGCGAACGGATACGTGCGTATGCCTTCGACCTCAAACTCCCTCTGGTACGACGCGACATCGACCTGCTTATACAGCAAGGACTTGATGAACGATGGAACCTGTGGATGTTCACGGCCGAACTCCTGCGTCAGGAAAAAGAAAACCGCTCGGAGAACCAGCGTCGGCATCGCATCAAAAATGCCGCGTTCCCACAGTTGCGATACCTCAACGAAATAGACACGGACGCGCTTCCGCCAGAAGCGCGGAAGGCCTTGCCAAACCTTGAGACACTTGATTTCATCAAGGAAGGGCGCAACCTTATACTATACGGGAATCCCGGTACCGGAAAGACCCATCTGGCTACAGCCTTGGGGATTGCGGCCTGTAACGCGGGATACTCCGTACTGTTCACTTCCGTGCCCAGACTGCTTACGCAGATAAGGGAATGCCGGAACGCAATGACACTAAGGGCACTCGAGAACAAGTTCGAACGATACGACATGGTCATCTGCGACGAGTTCGGATACGTTTCTTGTGACAAGGCGGGAGCGGAGATGTTGTTCAACCATCTGTCACTCAGAACTGACAAGAAAACAACCGTCATTACAACAAATCTCGCATTCAACAGATGGGACGAGATTATTGCAGACAAAGTACTAGTTACAGCAATGGTAGACAGGCTAACGCACAAGGCGATTCTACTGAACATGACGGGAAAATCGTACAGAATGAAAGAAACACAAGATATGATAAATAAACAAATTTAATTAACTTTGCAAAACCTATCGGGTGGTACACGTTTCAAATGCTACCCGGGTCCCTTTTCAAGTGTTAGCTACAATGTTAGTCCCTTGAATAAGGTTTTCACAGCTTTGCACCGTTCGACATTAGTTTGTATCTTGGGTACGATTTCTGAATACAAAGATAGTAATTAAGAAGTAAAAAACAAATAAGTATTAACGAATAATCTTGCCAACTTCACATAGTTTTTGAAAAGCAATACTTCCTGATAGTTTTTGGTATCTATTTAATCCTTTTTCTAACCCATTACATAATTCTTGATGTATATATGTTCCGACACTTAAAGCTGGAGTATTGTATAGAGTTTTAGCATATTGTAAATCAAATGTACAAAGTTGTTCTCTATTTTCTCTAATATCAGATACTGTTTGATTTATTCTATTATATTGTTGTAAATAATAAAAAGAGCATTTAGTATTTATTGAATCTTGGATTTTCATTTTGATAAAAATCTGTTGAGTTTTAATTTCTTGAGCTACTTTAAAAAACTTATCTATTGTTTCAAAATCGGAAGCTTTTAGTTTATTAGCAAACATGTGATTATATTTTAACCAACTATTCTCTTCAAAAATAATTCTTGAATAATATAATGGTTGTTCTGACAAACTGTTTCCTACAATCGCTTCCGCTTTCAATGTTTCAATATTTTCTTCAATATCCTGAATTTGAAGCTTCAATATAGTTGCTGCTGCTTGAAGTGCATTTCTTTTATTATTCCAATAGATAATAGCCGTAACACAAACAGTTATTGTCATTATAATAGTTTGTAAAAAATTTGATTCTAAAAAATTTTGTTCCATAAATATCTATTAAATTAATATATAATATCCTCCAGTTTTGGGTGCGCCTTTAAATTCTATCAAACCTTTGTCTTGTAAAATCTTGATATATCGCATAGTCGTTCTTAAGCTTTTGTTGATATGCTTACTGATTTCAGAAGCATTTAAGCCGGGAGTAGTTACCAATAGATTGAGAATAGCTTGTTCATTCTCGTTTATAGTATCATTTACTATGTCATTTACTATGCCATTTACTGTGTCATAGTTGGCAGAGTTAGAGATTTGGCGTTTGAATACTGCTGTAAACATCCCCTCTGTATGGAATTCCGGTTCAGGCAGATTTGCTTCCCTCATGGCTTCCTGCATACGAGGAATACCGGATGCAACTCTTTCTACTAAGTGCATACGGGTAAATAAACTGAAAATTAACGGATTACGTGTCATGCTTTTATGCCCGAAATCTTTAGCCACAACAGGCAGAAGTCCTCCGGGATTGGAAATCTCTACCCGGTCGTCAAACATTTCTATCATAATGCTTGCACCTTGTTCATAGTAATCACGATGTGACAGAGCGTTTATAATGGCTTCTTTAAATACGGTCAGAGGTATTTCCCAAATTTCTTCTCTTGGTCCTGTTCCCTCTATTTTATAGGCTACTTGCAGTTTACTTTCCAACCAAGCTATAGCCTGTAGGTATTGCTGGTACAATGAACCTCCGAATGTTTTATCATCTATAATATAGACTTTATTCGTTCCCTTGAAAAGAACACACCTTGTGGTAGCATGTGGAAACTTTCGTTCAGGTTGCTTGCCGAAGAACATCGCTGCACCGTTCTTTGCCGTTCCATTCTCGGTAAACAGTTCCAAGTTTTCAAATATTTGTTTGTCGGGTGTGGATGGACTTAGTTTTGCTTCTGTTCGGAAATCCTTAATCATCTGTTCATCTGCATCTGTGTAGATATTGAACCAATGGCAGGGTATATGGTCGAAGAAGATTTTGTTACACTCCTGAAAGAAGCTGCGCATTTCTTCGGCTGTGCGAAGTTTCTGTGAGTTTGCCCCCTCACGGACATAGATAGAACCGGAGAATATATAAGGTTTATCCTTGCCGGACGGAACATCAATCACCCAAACAGTTTTATTCACAATATTTACGGAATACAGTTCACAGTGGAGTGCAGGAGATATTTCGCTGATAGAACCTTGAATAGCAGAACGCTTATCGTTTTCTAAGTTAGTATCTACCACTTGCCCGTTATCATCTACTCCAATAAGCAAATATCCTCCGTCTGCATTGGCGAAAGCACATATTTCCTCTGTCAGTTCACGAACCTTTGAAGGAACACGAACTTTAAACTCCACATTGTAGCCCTCTCCACTGTCAATGAGTGATTGTATGGTTTCTGTATTCAGCATAAGTTTTTATGACAATGATACAAAATTAGTTATTATGAAAATTAATCAATTCTCGTTTTCTTCAGCCATTTTTTTATATCCCCAATCAACCAAATATTTAATGAATGGAATAAGCTCCTTGCCTGTCTTGGTTAAAGAGTATTCGACTTTTGGGGGAACTTGGGGATACATTTCACGATGAATCAAATTATCCATTTCCAACTCTCTCAAGGTTTGTGTGAGCATCTTTGTACTTATGTCGGATATTTCACGGCTCAGTTCACCATATCGCATAACCGTATGTTTTGACAGAGCCCAAAGAATACGTCCTTTATATTTCCCTCCTATCCGTTGGAAAGCAAAATCAAGCACACAAATATCTTTTTTAATGTTCTTATTCATTTTTATTTGAGCACATTAATTTGATAATCAATATTCGATACCTTTTAGTCTGTATCATACTAAATTGTACATACTTGATACAAAGATAGTAAACATTTAATTTTGTGGGAAATATTAAAAGCATAAAAATGAAAAAACAGAAAGCATTAATTCTTATAGACCTCCAAAATGATTATTTTGAAGGTGGATTATATCCACTGGTAGGCAGTTTGGATGCTGTATTAAAAGCGCAAAAACTTATACATTATTTTAGGTTAAATTCCCTACCAGTTATATATATACGGCATATTTCATCTAGACAGGATGCAACTTTTTTTCTACCTGATACTATAGGGGCAGAAATACATAGCAGTGTTGCTCCGATAAAAAACGAAGGTATAATTATTAAACATTCTCCGAACAGTTTTTATCAGACAGAATTAAATAATTTGTTACAATCTAAAAATATCACAGATGTAGTTATTTGTGGTATGATGACACACATGTGCGTGGATGCTACCGTAAGAGCTGCTAAAGACTTGGGATATAAATGCACTATAATACAGGACGCTTGCGCTACTAAAGATTTAGAATTTCAAGGTTTTAAGGTAGAAGCAGAAAAAGTGCAAGCTGTTTTTTTAGCTGCATTAACACCATTTTATGCCACTATTATATCGACTGACGAGTACATAAAATCATGTTTAACGACACTTTAAATTAAAGAAAATGAAAAGAATCCTTGAATTGAGCATATTTCAGTTATTGTCTGAATATACTCAACACAAAGCATCTGTTGCAGAGTTGACAGATGCTATCAATGAATTGACTGCTTATTTAGTAGAAATAAGTACAGTAGAACAGGATTATGCAGTCCTATTACGTTTTTATTCAATGGGATTAAACAAGCTCAAATTGTATCGTATGCAATTTGGGCAAAAGGAAAATACCCTTTACGCAATTTATTGATGAAGCAATAGGAATAATAAATACAGAAATTTATATTATAAGGTTACGAATTAAATATCCCGAACAGTTCAGGACACATTCTAATACACAACCACTTTCCCCTCTCTACCTCGCTGACAAGACAACCCTTATCAACATCATGGAAATGGTAAGCGGTTTGTTCCTCTCCAAAGACATCGTGTATCAGAACGGCAAGCCCGCCTACTTGGTGGACTTGGCGAAAGCCTTTGAATGGCTGTTCAACATCAAGATAGGCGACTGTTACCAAAAACATGAGGACGTGATAAAACGAAAGCCGGGCAAACTGACCGGGTTTCTTAATGGATTGGTAGAACTTATCAAAAAGGAACATGACAAGAAAGGGTACAGATAACCAACGGCTTACGATTTATTTATAGGGGATTCCATTAGTTCCCCTATAATTTCTTGCACCTGTTTTCTGAACTTTGCTTCATCAATCGATTGACAGACCATAATGTATAATCAGAAAAATGAAGCAATCATGTATATAGACAATGACGATTTCAGCGTATGGATGCAGAAGCTGTACGCCAAACTGGAAGAACTCTGCAAGGATGTACGGGTACTGCGCAATGCCGACAGGGTGCTGCCCGAAGATGACAACCTGCTGGATAATCAGGACTTGTGCCTGCTGTTCAAAGTAAGTATCAAGACCCTGCAACGCTACCGGGCTATCGGTGCGCTGCCGTACTTCACAATCAGCGGAAAAGTGTACTACAAGGCTTCCGATGTCCGGGAGTTCATCAAGGAGCGGTTCAGCGTTACCACGTTGCGCCAGTTCGAGAAAGAACACTGCACGAAGAAAAAGAAGTGAATTAAAAAGCCGGGGCGGTTCTGTTCCGGCTTCGCTTTTGTTTTATGGCTTGCCTAATTTGTCGGCTTGCTCCCTTAGCTGCTCGGCTTGTTCGTTTAACAGCCTTGCCCGTTCCAACGCTTCCGCCTGCTTTCTGCTGCGGTATTCAAAGCCTTTCACCGAATCGGTCAGGCTTCGGATGAAATCGTTGTCCCGTTCCCTGCTGAACCTCGTTTCCAGCAAATCAAGGCTGCTGCCGTCTGCCTTTCCTTTCATCAGGATATAGCGGTATTTTATATCGTTGTCCTGTAACCGCTGCATTCTTTGTATAAACCGCACATTCAATGCAAGCGACACAAGGCAAATGATTATCCCTGCTGAAAGAAGAAAGAACTTGGGCTTCAGACAGGGAGTTACCCGGTATGTCAGTTTGCCGTACCATGAAACGGGCGTTATTTCTCCGGCTGGTGTATCATCAGCCGGGAACAACACCTTTAACCGCTCCTTGAAATATCGGTGCGAGGTCACGATAAGCCCCTTTATATCTTCAAGGTCCTGTTTTTGGTTCCCGGACTGCCCTTTTCCGATACTGCCGATTTGGTTTAGAATCTCCTGCACCATGTTTTCAGTAATGCCGGATTTGCCCTGCATTTCCGAAATGCGCTGTTCGATAACGTCCAGTCGGTTAATCGTTTCCTCCCGGCTGGCTGGCGTTACCTGCTTCTCCTGCCGTTCTTTCAGTTCCGTAACCATGGAGAGAAGCCCCTCCAAAATTAAGTTATTTTCCATGTCCCTATAATTTTAAGTGTCGTTTCTTTTTCTTCTTTTTTCTTTCACCGGGATTGTCGGGCGTTTCATCAGCCGGAGAGGACGGGGGGCGGAGAACAGACCGCCCAAGCCTGCCAGTAACGGACTGTCGGCTTTGCCCGGTGTCTGCGCTGGCTCCTGAACAGGTGCGGAAACCGTCTGTCGGTTGCTTTCGGTAGTGTTCAACCTCGCATCCCCGAAACATTTATCCAGCTTGGAGAAACTGAAACTGCGGTCTATCTCCGAACCCTTGAACGTGTATTCACCTTTGGAAAAGGATATGCCCTGCACTTCGCCAGTCTGTCCCCTGTACTTGAAATGAATCCCGATACCCTTTTCTGCCAGCCGGGTTTGTAACTGCCGCCAGTTCCTTGATTTCCCGATTTCATCCTTTACGGTATTGTAGCTAACACTTGAAAAGGGACCCGGGTAGCATTTGAAACGTGTACCACCCGATAGGTTTTGCAAAGTTAATTAAATTTGTTTATTTATCATATCTTGTGTTTCTTTCATTCTGTACGATTTTCCCGTCATGTTCAGTAGAATCGCCTTGTGCGTTAGCCTGTCTACCATTGCTGTAACTAGTACTTTGTCTGCAATAATCTCGTCCCATCTGTTGAATGCGAGATTTGTTGTAATGACGGTTGTTTTCTTGTCAGTTCTGAGTGACAGATGGTTGAACAACATCTCCGCTCCCGCCTTGTCACAAGAAACGTATCCGAACTCGTCGCAGATGACCATGTCGTATCGTTCGAACTTGTTCTCGAGTGCCCTTAGTGTCATTGCGTTCCGGCATTCCCTTATCTGCGTAAGCAGTCTGGGCACGGAAGCGAACAGTACGGGTATCCCGCGTTACAGGCCGCAATCCCCAAGGCTGTAGCCAGATGGGTCTTTCCGGTACCGGGATTCCCGTATAGTATAAGGTTGCGCCCTTCCTTGATGAAATCAAGTGTCTCAAGGTTTGGCAAGGCCTTCCGCGCTTCTGGCGGAAGCGCGTCCGTGTCTATTTCGTTGAGGTATCGCAACTGTGGGAACGCGGCATTTTTGATGCGATGCCGACGCTGGTTCTCCGAGCGGTTTTCTTTTTTCCTGACGCAGGAGTTCGGCCGTGAACATCCACAGGTTCCATCGTTCATCAAGTCCTTGCTGTATAAGCAGGTCGATGTCGCGTCGTACCAGAGGGAGTTTGAGGTCGAAGGCATACGCACGTATCCGTTCGCGTATGGAGTCTTGATTTTCGTTTTGTTCCATTGCTATGCAATTTTTATGTTGTTAGACGGTAACTTTGTTTACAGGTTGTTGTGTGGCGCCACATCCGATCATCGCCGAAAGTGTGTCCAATGTCTGTGAGGCCGATTCTTCAATGGCGGTCTGTTGTGGATCGGACGGGGTCAGGGTGGCCGCGTCTTGACGGACGTTTGCGGTTCCATTGCCGTCACTGGCCAGCATCTCGGCGCTCAATTGTTCGGAAGACAGCCGTTTGAGTCCCCGGGAGGACAGACGGTCTGCCGCAGCCAGTATGTCGGCATAAGTGCGCTGGTTGTCACGGGTAAACACGAGCAGTTCGACAAACGATCTGGGAGAATCCGTAAAATGTTTGCGAAACAGTGCCGCCACGTCCGGGTGTACCTGTCGCATGGCCGTGGATCGTCCCAACGCCGCAGGCTTGCGAAGGAACGTGCCCAGATAGTGCATCAGGTCGATACACCAGTCACCGAGACGCCGGGAGCGTACATGCGTGGCTACCTTGTCGCGACCGTCAAGCACGACAATACGCTCGGAATACATCTTTATGGGTACCTCCCGACCGACAAGCCGGTCAGGCACAGAGTAATGCACACCATCGACGGTAATGGTGGAATACTTCCCGACACGGGCATGCCGCTGCTCAAAGCAGCCCATGTCACCGTGGTCAAGCGGCCGCAAAGCCGCAATATCGGCCTGTACGCGCTCCTTCTTCTCTTGCGCAGACATGTTGGAAGCCTCCCCGTTGAGCCTGTCACAGACCTTGTCAAGATGACACTGCGCCTGCTCCAGCGAACCGAAACGGACATCATAGGCGAAAGCCCGCCGGCGGATATGTTCCACCGAACGCTCCACCTTACCTTTCTCCCATCCCGAACGCGGATTACAGAAATGAGGGGTGAAACAATAGTGGAGTTCCATGCGGCGCAGGGCATCGGTATGTTCGCGCTCCTGTCCAAGGAACTTCTTGACGGCCACCCGCATGTTATCGTAGGCCATTACTTGCGGCGTGCCCCCCAAAGCACGGAAGCAGTTGCGGTGTGCTTCCATCAGGGCCAACGTGTCCTCGCGGGAGAACAGGTATGCCCGCCGCAGGTTGCTATGGTTCATCGTGAACACGGCCATGTGCAGCTTCGTCTTGACACCGGCAATCCAAAGTGTCAGCACGCCCCAGTCAAACTCGCACCGGAACCCCGGTTCATACTCCTGGCGGATGAACGCCGCCGGGGACTTGGCTGGAGCGGACACCGCCACTTCCAATGCACGGACATACTGGCATACCGTCGAATAGGCAATCTCTATGCCTTGATCGCGCAACCGGCGCCACATGTCAATCTTGCGCATCTGCTGCTTGCGCAATCCGGCCGCGGCATTAGACCGGTTGCGGGCCATGAAGCCGTCTATCGCCTCCATCACCTGCTGGTTCATCACTCTGCGGACACGTTTGCTGCTGTCATAGCGCACCGGCTGCTGCAGGTACGTGTCCATTGCTTCCGCATCGGGGTTGTCACCGACCGCTTGTTCGAAAGCCCGGAGATACTTGCGTACAGTCTTGCGGCTCATGCCGTTACGACGGGCGATCTCACGGATGCTCAATCCGTCACGCCTATAGGCGAGAATTATGGAATCTCTTTCTTCCATGTGGTACATATTATGAACGCCATTGGTTTTTATGAATATACCAATTTTGTTCGGTTAAACATACCCATGGGTGGGGCACTTTTTAAATGTTGTTCCGGGTCCCTTTTCAAGTGTTAGCTACATTACGGTATTGTAAATCTCGTATTTGGATTTGTCCGGTTCTCTCAAACGGTGCTGCTTTACATGCTCCTTGCCTTTAGCGAAATAAAGCCCGTGTTTGGCTTTCAGCTTCTTGCATACCAGCTCGTTGCGGTACATGTCGTTCCTGTCCGAAATGGTCTTGCCGTTGTTGTCTATGCGGTTGAACACGATATGCACGTGCGGATGTTCCCGGTCTTGGTGGCGCACGATGATGTACTGCGTATCGGTGATTTTCATTTCACGCATGTACTCCTGCGCAAGCTGTACCATTTTCCCGTCTGTCAGCTTGGGTGCGTCCACCGGGGAATAGCTTAGCGCAATATGTCCGGCTGGCTTTTTCAGGTCGGGGTTCATCCCGGCTTGCAGAATGAAACTGCGTATGATGTCCCGGTTGCTTTCCGCCAACACTCCCTCGGCATGAAGCAAGGTTGCCTGTTCCTTACCGAGTACATAGTTCACGCAGCCTTTAAATCCGTTTCCCTTTCTTATTTTTCCAATCATCCGACAACCGGTTTATGATTTCGACAATCCTGTTCTTGAGTTTCACCAGTTCCACCGCTACCAGTGCGAACCCTCCGGCATTCGCCCGGTGCGCCAGTTGGTTGATGTTGTTGGCTTCGCCCGCCAGCCTGCGGATAGTGTCCGCATCCTGCCTGTTCAGCCGGGGCGTTACCTCTGCCGAAACGACCGCCTGCCGGACGTACTCGCTGACACGCAGCCCGGCTTCCCCGGCTCGCTTCCTGATTGCGTAGAACTGTAACTCGGTCAGTTTCGTGCTGACTACCCTGTTCTGCTTGTCTATCCGGCTTTTTGCCGGGCGACCTCCCGGTTTGTTCCTTATTCCTGTCATGTGTTTTTGCTTTTAGGTGGTATCTTAAAAATTGCGACCAACGGGAGAAATTTTCTTTGCTGTCAAGCAAAGCAAGGTGTTTCGGTCTACCGAAACATAACCTTGCTCTCCCTAATCACACAGCCTGCCGTCGGTTCATGCCGCCAGCCTTGCAGGTCACATCCTTAGCCCTCTCTTTCTTTTTTCACCCGGATTTTGTCTGTTATCATGCTCCGGCTGGGGCTTGTCGGTAACTGTCAAATCTTGGGATTGCTTCACTTTAAGGCTACGCAGATAGTCGTTCAGGTCATTGTGACCGCTGTACAGGTGTGATGCGTCACGTACACGCCATTTGTATTCCTGCCTTATGGCTTCAACCGCTTTCCTGCCTGCCTCGTCATTGTCAAGCATACAGTGTATATGCCCGTAACCAGCCAACGGATATAAGGCTTTATCTACGTTGGCGGTGGAGTTCAGGATAACGTAATCCTGCCAGTCGGTACAGGGCATACCCGGGCTTTTCTGTTGCCGGATAGTGAGGAATGAGAGGAAATCCATAAAGCCCTCGAACACGAAACAGGTATCTCTCGGCTCTCCCTTTTGCCTTATGTGGGTGATGTCTTTCGATGTGCTGCCCTTGAAACGGGGATTGCGAAGCTCATAACCTCCTGAATCATTTTTGAACGCCAGCGCAAAATAAGGCTTGCCACCGATGCGGTAATACATTTCCTGCACGTATGGGGCTGCCGTTCCGGGGGAAATCCCCCTTTCCTGCAAGTAGCGCATGAGTGCCGGATTCTGTAACGGCTGTATTCTGCGTATCTCTATCGGGCTGGTTGCCTGCCTTTTCGTGTCCCTTTCGGGCAGGTCTTTCCCGTGAAAGGAAAAAGAGGTAATGTCGCCCTGCTCCAGTCGGCAGATAGCACCGTAGGCGTTGCACCCGTTCTGCTTCATCACAAGGTCGATGAGCGTCCCTCCCTCGCCAGTTCTGTAGTCACACCATAGATTGGCGTTATAATCCACCTTGAAACTCGGCGTGTTGTCCTCCCGTAAGGGGCTGCGGTACATCCCGTAGCTTTCCTTTTCCGTGACGGGCTGGATTCCCAAAGAGTTCAGGTAATCCTTGATACTGATATTGTTGGCTTCCTTGTAGGTCATAATCTTTATTTTTTTGATGTTGATAAATTGCAGTAGCACAGTAAGAAGTCAGTAAGAAGAAAAGTTGCTATGTTTCTGCGCATAATTCTTTTTCTTTCAGCTGATTATCTCTTATGCAGTAAGATAAGTAAGTTATTTCTTCAAAAGAGGATAGAAATATAACCCTGATAATTCCTGCGTTTTTTCTTTTTCCAAACTTTTCCAAAAGTTTGCGGTTTTATCTTACTGCTTACTGCACTATTGTTAAATATTTGATATACAGGATATAAAATAAAAATATATCTTACTATGGCAGTTACTGCGTTGCAGTAATACCCAATCGTAAAATGACCGTGCTAACCGTAATCGCTGTTTGTACAGGATGTTGGAACAGGCTTTATCCTATACCCATATACCGAATAGGTCTGTTTGTCGATACGTTTCTGTACCCGTTTGAACCCGGCTTTGCGTGACGCTTCTCCCAGCCGTTTTTCAGATAGTTGCATGGGGCATATATCCCGTAAGCGTGCCAGTATCTGTGCCGTTGTCATAAAAAACAGGGTTTCTTCCCCCTCTGTCGGCTTCTCAAAGTATTGTGTCAGCATCTCGAACTCGACCGTCTGCACCTCAAATTCCGTATTTGTCAGGTGTAGTTCCCCAATCTCCGCATCATTGAACCAGTAGCGTACGCCCTGACGGTACAGGTACATGATTTCGGAATAGACGTTATCCATGCGGATGCTTTCTGCCGTGGGCTTGTCTATGCGCAGCACCTCGAACGGCAAAAAACGCCTGCTGCCTGTCGGGTCGGTCAGGAACTCGTTGCCGTTCACCGAAGCCATGAAGCTGGCGAGGTGGGGGGATTCCTCTATGTAAACATCATACGGTCTGCGGTACTTCACCGCCGGGGTGGTGATAAGGTTCTTCAATGCGTTCTCGTTCTGCTTGTTGAGTTCCTTTAGCTGGTCGTCAATGTTGATGAACAGGTATTCGGCTATCAGTGTCAGGATGTCTTTGCCCTGCGGGTCTATCTTCCCGGTGAACAGGTAGTTCTTAAGCGGTGTCGGGCAAAGGTTGTCCAGCCACCACGATTTGAACTGCCCCTGTTTGTCCCCGGTCAATACCAAGCAGGTATGGTTCTGACATCCCGTGTCGTTCATGGCGTTGGCTACCACACCGATAAGCCATTTCGTGAAATATTCCTCCCATTTGCCGGGGTTGGCTACCTGTACTGTGTTCAGAAGCCTGCCGATATGCCCGTGTTCGGCAGGATTCAGTAAGGGCAGGGTGTTGAAGTATTCCCGTATGGGATGTACCTTTCTTGCGAAATCACTTTCCAGTATGGTACGGATGTTCTCGGCAGAGGTGACGATACCAGCGGTTGCGTCTAGCCTGCGCCTGAACGAGTTCAGGACGAATTTCGTAACGGGCTGGTACAAGCCCGAAGAACTTGCAGCCCGGTATTCCGTCCGGCTCTTTACGGTATTGAACCGGAAATCGTACAGGACGTTCAACAGGCTTTCGATGCGCTCGTTCTTCGACTGCCAGCCCTCGATATGCCGTGCATCATCACTTCTTTTCTTTTTCATCGGGAAGTCTGTTAGAAGCCGGGACATACTGCTGCTGCATCCACTTTTTGAGTTCCTCCATGTCAAAACGCAGGGTACGCCCACGCTTGACACACGGTATCATCCCCTTACTGACTAAGTGGTACAGGTAATTGACCGAATACCCGGTTATGCCGCTGGCAACGGATATTTTGACTAACACAGGCTCTTTTCCGTCCTGCCGTTCTTCGGGCTGTACGCCCGTGACCGGGGCAATCATCTTTTCGATGTTCTCCAGCCGCTTGAAAATTTCTTCGAAAGGATTGTTCATAGGTGCTTGTTTTTTGAATTAGCACCACAAATAAAATAAGAAAAATCGGTAAAAAAACAAAGCGTCAGCCGTTTGGAATCGCTTTGCTTCGCTCTGCACCAAATTAATGTCGGCAAATAGAAAACGGCTTTGTGTTCATTAACCTTATTTATTTAGGAAGTGAGGAAAAGACGGGATTTTTGTTATCGGTTCGTTTCTTTCATGTTGTTTTTGGGTTGGTGGTGGACATTTTCGGACACGCAAGGTCATTTATGGACAGAGGAAAACAACCTATTATTCAGCATTATATATTTGCATCAGTGAAGAAAAACGGAGTATTGACAAGAATAAATATATCGGTTATGGAAATAGTGACAATTGAAAAGAAAACGTTTGAACTTTGGAAACAGAGGTTTGAAAATTTTGTGGGGCGTGTGGATGCGCTCTGCGTGCCTTTACGCAGGAAGCGTGACAAATGGCTGGATAACTGCGAGACCTGCCGCCTGCTGAACGTTTCAGCCCGGACGATGCAGACCTACCGTGACACGGGAAAACTGCCTTACTCGCAGATAAACGGCAAGATTTATTACAAGGCTTCGGACGTGGAAGCCTTTCTGCTCGACCAAGTAAGGGACAATTCTAAAAAGTAGGCGTATGGATTTGATAACGAAAGATTCCGAAACCACGCTGGTACTGTTTTCTTCCCTTGACAGGGTACTGGAAAACGTGGAGTATGTGGTAATGAACTATCGACCGGTATTGAACGGTGAACACTACCTGACGGGCGATGAGGTGTGCAGGCGGCTTTGCATCAGCAAACGGACGTTGCAGGATTACAGGGACACGGGGCTGCTGGGCTACGTGCAGCTTCCGGGAAAAATCATCTACCGGGAAAGCGAGATTTTAGACCTGCTGGAAAGGCATTACAGAAAATGAAATCTTGAAAACATGAAATCTTGTTTTATTGATGTCTTGCTTTCTTGAAATATAGCTATCTTGTTTTCCATATTGTTTGATTGAAAGCCAGCAATATTGATTCTTTTCACAATATTGCTGGCTTTCAATTAAATTTACAGTTTTAAATAGTTGCATTTATACCATATATTTTACTGATTTTTATTTGAATCATGTTGTTTCTTCTTATTATTGTCCTGTTCTATTCTTGTAATATTTGTTGATATGTTTTTTATCTCGTGTTCTAAACTGTTTTGACTATTATGTATATTAACAATTTCTTTTTTTCAACCTCTTCTTGGTTATTTAGAAGAGTGGAATAAGAAAATGTGTACCAAATTGTAGCAATAGCCACAAGTCCAATAATTGTCCATATATACCATTGAATTGGTAATTTTTCTTTGATGTCAATTTGTATATCTTTTATGGAATTCATTATCTCTTTTTTCGCATCATCTATCTTCTTTTCCAGTTCTCTTCTCAAATCAGTATGGGCATTTTCATTTTGAGAAGTGTAATTGGAAAATTTGTCTTCTAATCTATAGTAATTATTCCATAAGTGCTGACCAGTTGATGTTTCAGGAGAATATACTTCAGAACTACTTACTGTATGATTTTTATTATTGGAATATTGAGAATCTGATTCAGAACTTATATATTCAGAATCAGATTGTCTACCTCTTTTTGAATAGTTCTTGATTTTTTTAAAACTGGAACTTAAATCATATTCACTAGCAGCTTTATTTGAAGACGAGAACTGGTTCTTTCTATTTGATTTATAAGTCCCCATATTTAAAAATCAGCCAAATTAACAAATAAATCTTTTTCTACGGATAAGGAAAGGGTATAGATATCTTTTATTAAACTTTTGTCATTTATGTTTTTAAGTTCATTTGTCAAATAGTTATCGGTATCAATAGCGATACCAACATGCTGTACTCTATCTTTGTTCCTAAACTCTCTATCATAAAAATCATCTTCTTGATTTAATGGACCTATTTGATACATTCCATTTTCATATACTAAATTAAATAAAAGGTCTTTCGCCGGATACTTATCGATAAAGAATTTAGATGGGAATGAGTTTTTAAACTTGTTTAGGATTGTATTATAATCACTGGATTTAACTTTGTATGTTCCGATAATTCTACAGCCAATCCTTTTTATAACCAAATCACCTAAAGCTGTTGTAATTGCATTGTATATTTTTTCAAATTTTGAATAAAATTCCTCTATAGAATTAATTTTATTAGATATAAAATTAAACCTATTAAAAGTTACGATAATGGTATTAGAGGTTTCTTCTTTATTTTCATGGTCTCGTATTGTTACTTCTCCTTGTCCAATTTCCCAATGAAAAATGTTGAAAGGTTTAGCTTTTTCGATAAGTTCTACTATTGCTCCTTTTTTATCTAACATTGATACTTTGGGTTCAAATCGCAATTCAATAATAAATTTCCGATTTCCGATATTTTTACTGTCTATATTATCTTTCATGTTTCTTAAATAATAAATTGTCTGCAAAAATACAAAATTATTTTGTGATAAGTAAATAGAATTTGCCTTCTCTATTTGCTAAGTTGTTTCTCGACGATTTGCATATCCCTTAATATCGTTTGGTCTAATACTTTTGCGTAATGTTGGGTCATTCGGGTGGATGAATGCCCCAGCATTTTAGCCACGTTCGGCAGTGATACGTTGTTAGCCAGTGCGATAACCGATGCGAAACTGTGCCGGGCTGTGTGCGTGGTCAGGTTCTTTTTGATTCCGCACAGGTCAGCAATCTCTTTCAGGTAGCTGTTCATTTTCTGATTGCATGGAACGGGCAATAAAGTTCCTTTATCCATACAGTAGGGGTTATCCTTATATTTTTCAAGTATCTGTTTGGGAATGCTCAAAAGCGGGATGTTGCAGATATTGTTTGTCTTTTCACGGGGTTTCACTATCCACAGATTGCCGTTGCCGTCCTCTGAAACGTGTTCGGGGCGCAAGTTATACACGTCTATGAATGCCAGCCCGGTATATACGCAGAAAATAAAAACATCCCGTACCAGTTCCAGCCGTTCAATCCTGAACTCTTTCTGCCATATCCGGTTTATTTCGGCTTGGCTTAGGAACTGTTTGTTTACTTCCACCTCGTGAAACTTGATTCCGGCAAACGGGTTCTTTGTCAGCCATTCGTTGGCAATGGCAAGGTTTATCACTTTCTTAAAACATTTCATGTACCGGATAACGGTATTCTGTGCGCAATGCTTCTCCGTCTTTAGGTATAAATCGAATTTGCGTACCAGTTCCCCGTTTACCTCACGCAACAGCATATCATCTACCTTGTAATCCCGTTTAACCAGTTCTATGAGGTATTTAAGGCAATTGTCATAACGTCTTACGGTGATGTCGGCATAGTCCGTCCCGATTAGCTTCCGGCAGTTGTCGTTATGCTCCTTGAACACATTATACAATGTCTTGAAAGTTTCGTCCTTTCCCTGATAGCGGTTCACTATGGCACGTGCGGAGATAATCTTTCCTTCCAGTTCCAAGTCTTGGTAAATCTGATAGAATTTCACACGCAGGGCATCAATGTAATGGTTTAGTTCCACGGAATTGCGGTCTTTGCCTGTCGATTTCTCTTTTTCCTGCGACCAAAGTGGGACTTTGATACTCCGTTTCAGTTGAAGCCACGTATAAGCGGTCATAAGTGACACGTACACGCACGGGTGCTTCCCCGTTTTTTAACAGTTTGCTACGCTTGATGAAGAACAATACGCTGAATCTTTTTCTTTCCATACGGCTCAATTTTTAATGATACAAAGTTAGGAAATCGAACCGAGAACCCTGTTGTGTAAAACAGTGCAACGTGCTGTAAAAGAATGAAGTAAATACCTCGCAGTGGAACATTCCGGGCTTTTAAAAACAGTCCCTTGAATAAGGACGTATGGTTTGCTTCAATCCCACTAATTTTGCCTACTCTTGGAAATGAAAAATCCCTGAACTTCTTTGAAATTCAGGGATTTACATCGTTTTTCTTTTTCTTTAAAGTGGTGCCACCAGGAATCGAACCTTTTGCTTCGGTTTATTCTAACTCCTTGAGTGACTGCACATTATTACTTTATCTTTTATGAAAGCCATTGAATTAGCATCACACTAAATTCATCGCTTTTCTTGACTAATCTTGTAATCTTTATCTCTTTGACGTTGCAAAGATAAATAAAAGGTTCGATTTCTGCAAACTAATGCATATTTTTTTGCCTGTTTTTTGTCAACGATGCTGTTTATATCTATAGTCTCTGCCTACAGTGTCATTGAAACAGTAATTTGTATCTGATGTAAATAAAGACGTTGTGTTTCCGTATATGCTTTATTAATAATCAAGTGCTTATTAGATTTTTTCTTTATTTCCTATACTTCTTGCATTATTTGTACTCCTATTCTATTACTGATAGCCGTTTCTACGGCATCGTAAATTTCAGTTTTCGTTGTCTCTATTGATACGATAAGTGAATATTTGATAACATTATCAACATTAGCTAATTTCCTTTCTTTCCACCATCCTTGGCCTGGATAAACAATTATCTGCCCACAAGAAGCCAATTCAGCGGCCGTACATTCAATCCAGTCAGATTGTACAGTACCTTGTTCTCTACGTTGTTGTTTGATGGTCCATCTGTTAGTATCATTGTCAGTTTTCTTTTCTCCTTCACTTTTATTTCTTCTGCAAAGAAACTCTTCCATACTCTCGCTTGCACTTTTCAAGTCGAAATGCAGCGTAGCAGATGGATAACGATACTTGTTGCTTCTTCCTGCATATCCAGGAGACGGCTTTACATAATAAGATAGTGTGATTCTTATTTTTACATTTTCTTCTCCCATTTGTTCCAGCACCTCTGTTGGCCAAGGCAAATCATAAAAGTGCAATTGATTATAGGTGTTTGAACCATCTTTTTCCCAATAGGGTATTAACTCATTTTCAAATATAAACGTTGCATATTTTTCATTACTGAATAAGGCCGTCTCTTCATCAGGAACGCCATAGCCGCATAAAGGTATAATATCCTTGATATTACCGATACGTATCATTTCCGGTGTCCATTTGGCAGAATGTACCATCATGCCACGAACAGACAACATGGAAAGAGCTGGTGTTGCTGTTTTTATTTTTGCCGCAAGACGTGTCGCTAATGCTGTAGCCGCACTTGTAGCATGGAACTGTTCCAATGATTCCGCCAAATCTTGGCAGGTAGTAATCAAACTTAAATCAGGATGTGTCGTTGTTTGAAAAACAGGATGATAGGCTATATTACCTCCTTCCATGACTATTTCAGGCTTATTGCAACCATTTCTCCAACTCCACGAACTTCTTGACATGGGTGACAGATTCCCTGGAGCTGCCAGTGCCTTGTAGCTTTCATCTGTTACTATCGTTTTCTCCGTATATGCTCCGACTGTTAATGCGTTCCATGCTTGAGCCGGACTTTGTACAGCATTGGCTTTGCAGGACTCCAGATAATTTGTGGCATCTACTTCAGGGGGCTCAATGTTGCCCGCTGAAACGAGCACCAAGCGGTCACACTTGCCATTATGGTATATGCTTTCATCCAATGACGCAGAACTTGACGTTGACTTTCCGTCATACGATGTACCATCAGTTACAGCCATACATTGTATAGACGCCCCCATAGCCTGAGCCTGATAGATAGCATCTTCAATTACCGCTCCATAGAAATCCGGATCTGTTGTATGACCGTTCTCTACAATCTTCACGGAAGCCAAGTCCTGTTCTATGATTATCGGACCTCCATGTCGATAAGTTATATCTGTCAAATCTCCATAAAGCATAAGTCCGGCCATACCTGTACCATGGTCACTGTGGTCTGTTGTATCCGGCACGCTGATAGCACTTTTCATTCTGTCATTAGGAAGAGCAGGTGCCAGCAGTTTATGGGCATTGTTGACGCCTGAGTCCAACAAGCCTATTCTTGTACTGTCTTTATCAAGCGCAAATTGGATTTCTCCTTCAATCAGTTCACTCCACTCACGACTCTCGCTCCGATTTTTTATAAGTATCGATGGCTGATGATAGGGACGCACTCCTTCTATATAACCGATAGATAGCGGTAATTCACATAACTGTTGTTTGGTTGCTTTTATCATCCAAACATCTACTCCATCAAAATCCAAATGATTTTTACCTGCTTTTAAGATAGCAAGTTTATCCAAGACATCTGATAATTTTACTGTGTCATATTCCTTTGTTTTAGTTATCCACAACTCAAATAAAAAGGCCTTATTATCAGGCAGTTTGTCGAAATCTTCTGTAAATGTATAGAGCGCATGTATATCTGCCGGCTTAATGGCGTTGATAGGTTCAATCAAGCCTGTATTTTTAGGTTTGCCTGTTTTCGTATTATACTTTTCATCGGCATACTCGTCTGCCTTCTTGCTCAGCCAATCTTTTTTCTCATTTTTGATATATACGGTTACATCAACATTTCCGTCACTTTTATCTTCAGAGATTTTCAGAATGGATGCTCCACTACTTTGGGCTAACTTTTGGGGAACCAATTTGGGAGACATGTCAAGGTTTATATACACACCATCCGCAGACGGTAAACCACACTTTTCCCTTTCAGAAAGAGCCGTGATGGCATATTCAACGACTGCATTATAGCTTTCCTTGATAAATGCAGCATGTTCTTGTCTGTTCCTTTCAGGAATAACAGGTGGTGGTACAACCTTTGCTCTTGGCGTGAAAGAACGGGGTTCTGCTATTTGGTTACCTAAGAAAAAATGTTCCTTTTGCATATTATCTCCTTATTCAACTTATTTCACGACAAAGTTGATTCCGTTTGTCAACGACCATCTTTACCAATTCTATATTCATTGGCACATCATTTAACAAAGATTCTTTGAATATATCAGAACATACCATTTTTATCTCTGCATGGCTCATACCTTCAAACAGAGGTGCTGCCATGGAATAATCAAGTTCTTTAGCCGCATATAGATATTCACGCAACAGATGAATACGTTGTCCGGAGTCTGGCAAGCGATATTCAATAACGTCATCAAAACGTCGAAACATCGCTTTGTCTATCGAATCAATGGCATTTGTCGCTGCAATAATGAAACTGTCTGATGAGTCACGTTCCAACAATTGAAGAAATGTGTTGAGTATTCGGCGCTGTTCACCTACTTCATTTTCCATTCCACGCTGGGCACCGATAGCATCGAATTCATCAAAAAGATAGACTGCGGGAACCTCATCTATAAAATCAAAGATACGGCTAAGTTTCTGTCCTGTCTCACCCATGAATTTTGTAACGACTTTCTCTGTCCTCACAATAAATAAAGGAAGATTCAACTCTTTAGCCAATACTCCCGCTGTCATAGTCTTGCCTGTCCCAGGTACGCCATAGAGCAATAATTTGCGGCGGTTGGCAAGTCCATATTTCCTAAGTTCTTCTCTCTTTGTAAATTCTTTGATGACTCTTTCTATCTTTTCTTTCAATGCTTTGTCCGTCACCATATTTTTCAGGCAATCGTATGTCTCGACTTGAAGCAATAAGTCATCCACATCTTTATTACGTGGAATAAGCTTTAAAGCACTAAAAGATGTTTTTCTTTGACTTAAAAGCTCCTGGATGGTTCTTGCTAATACTGCATGACCATTCTTTGCCTCTACAGCAGAAATCTGGAGAGCAACTTTTCTAAATTGTGCATCATCGTTATTCAGATGATTACGTATCAAAGACAATATTTGGTCCGCATTTGCCATCTATAAATCAATAATTATTGATTTGCAAAATTACTATTTTTTCGTCTAATTCCCTAATATATTATCAAATATCACCAATGTCACCAAACTTTTTGAGGAATGTTTATAGTTTGTATAACAGATTTATGATTTAAGGAGTGTATGTAAAACACATAAATAGTAATGGAGATGATAAATCATATGGTAACATGTTTTTATATTAGGTTGCTTGTCGTCTGATGACTTTTGATGCCATCTGATGACACTGTTTTGTCTGTTTCGGGTATAAAGCGGTTCTTTGTCCTATGTGTTAATCGTGAATTAATTCATGAAAAAGATATGTCATGAACATACAGGAAGCAAAGAACATCAGGCTTGTTGATTTTTTAGCCGGATTCGGACATGAACCGGTAATACAGCGTGGGAACAGCGTATGGTACAAATCGCCCTTCAGGACAGAAAAGGAGGCATCTTTCAAGGTAGACCTCCATAAGGAACTATGGTATGACTTCGGTCTGGGGAAGGGAGGGGATATTATAACATTAGCCAAGGAGATTTATCGGACACAGGATGTAAGCCGTGTGTTACGGTGTATTGAGGATAAAAGGACGGTTTTGAAGCCGGTTACTGTCTCCTGCCCTTTTGAAAAAGCGTATCCCGCCTTTCAGGACTTGAAAATCACTCCTCTTGCCAACCGGATACTGCTTGCCTATCTGGAGGAACGGTGCATTGATACGGAAACGGCCCGAAAAGTATGCAAGGAGGCTCATTTTAATCGGAACGGGAAAAATTATTTTGCCATCACTTTCCCTAATATTTCCGGAGGATACGAACAGGTATTTCAAGGCTTGTATCGCTCCCAAGGACATCACCTGTATCATCAGCTCACCGGAGAGCGGGATTTGCTATATTTTTGAGGGGTTTATGGATTTTTCTGTCTTTCAGGCCGGCTTTTCCATTCTTGGAAGAGGGGGATTATATAGTGTTGACTTCTGTCAGTAACTTACAGAAGGCTTTTTCTTTCCTTGCACGATATGACGGCATCTGTTGCTGTCTGGACAATGATACCGCCGGAAAAAATGCGGTGCAGGCATTAAAGGAGAAATACGGAATCCGTATATGTGATCTCTCGCATGAATATTCCGGATATAAGGACCTGAATGAATATCTGTGCGGGAAAAACAATCAGCTCCATATATAATAATAGAAGAATTGAAAAGACTGTCAGATGATATCCCCTTGTTTCCTTCCTGCCGCATGTGGCAGGAAGCAGGGTGATTTTTAATGTGGCGATCCTGTGTTAATAGTAGAATGTGGTCAGATGTGTTTTATGGTCTTTTACAATCTTTACTTCCTGCATCTGTCCGTATATCTCACGCACGGATACCGGGCAGTCCATCTTTTCCCATTCTTCCGGGGAAATCCTCATGTCGGAGTGCCTGAAACATAGTATGACCATTTCCAGGGAACCCTCTTCTGCGAATATGAAACCTTCATGGTCATCGATAAATTGCTTAAGTCCATCCTCATCCTTGCAGGATATTTCTCCGGTGTACATATCCCCGACCGGCCGGGTGTTTTTGCGGATACGGATTTTGAACCATTCCCGGCTTTCCGGCTGTTCAGGTGCGCCACATTCCCACAGGGCTATTTTCGCATCGTAGTAAACCTCCCCGTTTTCACATGCCCCGTAATGCCCCCAATGCTTGAAACGGCCGGTGGTCCATGCCTTGAACCTTACATCGCCAGCCTTTACCAACACACACTCACCGCCATGCATATCGCATTTGATACCCTTCTTATCCCGGGACACGAACGGGACACGGGAGAAATTCCGGAGCACAATGTTATCTCCATACACGGCATCTACGAAGAACGGCCGGGAGCGTTCACCGTATCCGGAAATAAAGAACAGGCTGTCACCTGTACGGGGATACCGGTCGGAACGTGTCTTTTCGATGTGTTCCACCATTGCGTTCACTTTCTCTATGTCTTCCCGGACAAGCCCGTGTATCCGGTCATACCAGTAGTTCAGGCGGATGAACGTTTCCTTGCAATACTTGTTTTTTGTTTGAATCATGATCTTTTTTATTTTGTGGTTAAACATGCCCGGCTTTGGTAAAGCCGGTATTTCTTTTCTTATATGCATCCGTTTGTCTTTTGCCCTGATTGTGCAAGGCTTGGCGAAAAAATACCGCAGCGAAGCGAGGATGATTTTTTCAGCCAACCGGTCCGAAGGACCGCCTTGCTCGATCAGGGGCAAAAGGCTACCTTTGCAGGTAAGAAACAGAAATGCGGAACACTGCTTGATTCCAAGGTGGAAAACCTTTACCCCGCCAACCCGATATATCCACCCAATAAAATCCGCCAGGGAAAATCTGTTTTTAAAAGATTCCTAGGCCCATTTATCTTACATTGGACTGTATAAGGAAGCACTTGAAGTCCGGATATTTCCCAAACGGACATTACCGGTCATCAAACGCCTCCACCCTGTTTCTTTCCAGCAAAGCAAGGATGTCCTTCTCCTTATATAGTAATTTGCCTCCTATCTTGTAGTAAGGCAGTTTGCCGTTTATCCTGTACTCTGCCAGCGTCCTGCGTGTCAGTTTCAACTGTTCGGCAAGCTCACAATCCGTAATGTAACGTTCTCCGTTCAGAATCGGACGTAATTTCTCCTCCTGCTTGTCCAGCATTTCAGACAGGCTGTCTATGTTCCGGAAAAAACGAATGATTTCCGGGGTTTCTTTGGTCAACAGGGATTGAATCATAGCACTTCTAAAGGGTTATACGGTGAATATTGTTTTCCATAAAACGGATAATATCCTGACGCTTGTAATACACCTTACGGTCTATATGACTGTAAGGGATGGCCCTGCTTCTGCGAAGCTGCAACATCTTTCCGGGAGAGACGTCCATGAGCATGCAAGCCTCCTGGTTGTCAATCCAGTCGTCCATACCGGATATGCCACTTCCGCATGTTTCACACATTTTTTTTACAACGGCTTCCAGAGCCTCATTCATTTCCATGAATGTTTTAGCCTCGATACATACAAACTCCATAAACTTCATTTTTGTCGGATACGAAAATATGGAAGGGGATACTCACCTCCAAAAGGATGTCGTCAAATGACATCAGATGTCATTAAACGTCATATGTAACAGAGGGCTGCAGAATCAAACTTCAGGAAAATGCTCCGAAATAAATATTATCATCAATTATATATGTTGAATTCCTTGTGTGGAAGCGTCATCAATTTACCCGGTTTTAAGAACATAGGCGGGATATTACCTGTAAATTGTAAAGTTTACATTCGGACTTTACAGTTTTACACTTCAAAATTTTACACTTACCATTCACCGATAAAAATCATAAAATGTTATTTGTTTGATTCTTAATAGAATACAATCTATAATTAAGTTAAGATCGGCATTCCGGCATAGATTTTTCACTAAAGATGGCATATACTCTCGAAAGTGCGCACAAGAAAGGGTATTTCAGTAATAACCTTTAAAAGACAGGAGAGATACGCCATGATGTATATAGACAATGAAGTGCTTGAGAAAATGATAATGACCATAGTGGAAGGTTTTGACCGCATAGAGAAGAAACTGGACAGGATGGGGCGTGTGAAGGATTTCATGAACGGGGACGAGCTTTTGGACAACTATGACATAGCCAGGCTGCTCAACGTGTCGTTGCGGACAGTCGCCCGCTACCGGGAAAAAGGGCTGATCCGCTATTACCAGACGGACGATAACGGAAAGAACTTCTACAGAAGCTCGGAAATACAGGAATTCTTGCTGAAACGTGGAAAGAAAAAATGAGCGTGGGAGTATCAATATGCGGAAGTTATGCTAACTTTGTTTCATAAACAGTTGTTATGAAGACAAATACCAATTCTAGATATGCCGTCGCAGTCCTTATTGACGGGGATAACGCCTCCTTTGAGAAGATGGAGGATATAATGGGCTTTGTTTCCCGTTATGGGGATGCCGTCGTGAGACGAGTTTATGGAGACTGGACGAGGAAAGCGCTTTCCGCGTGGAAGGGAACTGCCCGGGAGCATGGATTCAGGCTCGTACAGGCTTCCTCCCATGCTCCCGGAAAGAACACGACGGATATTGCGCTGGTCATAGACGCGATGGACATTCTTCGTGACGGCCAGGCAGACTGTTTCTGTCTGGTAGCCAGTGACGGTGACTACAGCCTGCTTGCCCAACGGATACGGGAAGCCGGATTGAAGGTGCTGGGATATGGGGAGGATAAGACTCCCGTATCACTGGTGCGGTCCTGTTCCGTGTTCCTGTATGCCGACCGGAGGGAAAACAGGGTTTCGGACAATACTCCCGAATTTTTTATCCAAAGGGACATGGAGTATTTTGACAAGGCTTTTGAGCAAGCGGCTGACGGCAAAGGGGAGGTGTCCCTTTCGCTGATCGGCGGCGCATTGAAAAAAATGATGCCCAAATTCAAGGTCAGGAGATATGGATGCAAGACATTGGGCAAACTCTATGAAAGGCTGGACCGGTACGAGCTGGTCATGACGGAAAAGGGAGTGGCAAGTGCCGTGCGGCTGAAAGGCTGAACCGCACGGCGGGAACAATCAGGAACCGTCAGTTTTCTTTTATGCATCCTTGCCATGCATAAAAGAAAACTGACGGTTGTTGTCTATACCGGAATGGGATTTATCCGTAGCGTATCGAGATTGAGATAGGCTCCCCGGTAGAATGTCCTTCCTTCCCTGAGCATACGCCACAGGATGTCGCAGCCGGTTTGTGCCAGTATGGAATTGATGAAAAGATCCTGCTTCTGCAAGGCTTCCGCCAGCGAGCAGCTCGGTCCCGAATCCTTTTCCTTGATGGTGGAGTAGCGTACCTCTTCGGTAATGACATTCATGCGGGGAATGGGTAGGTATTCGTTGGAGACGGGCTGGAGAATCTTGCCACGGATGTTCCCTATCAGAACCTGTCCGGTGGTCCGGGCATTGCCGAAGTCCATCCAGTATATGGGTGACCGCTCGTTGTTGGAAGTGTGTTCCCGGTGTTTCTTCAGGAACCGCCAGAGGTTCATCCGGGAGCGGATGTTGTCGGTGCAGGTAACGATGATGTTCGCCAGGGCGGGCTCTTCCCGGTCTGCGGAGGCTTTCAGCGGATAACGCTGCCCCTTTGCCTCCCACGAGAAGCCGAAAAAACGGTTGATGCGGGTCACAAGTGCCGCAGCCTTGTTCAATCCAAGTTCCGATCCGCTGAACAGCTGGCGTCCGATGTTCGCTTCCGTGACGGTATCGGGGTCGAAGACCGTCACGTGCAGTCCCGGATGTCCTAGCGCCTGTAATGCCACGCTCATCCGCGCCAGGCCGGTGGCCACCTGTGAGCCTGTTCCGCCCGCACCGACTACGAAGACGGTCACGGGATGGTAGGGATTGAGCAGGTACCTGTCTGTATAATGAATCTTTTTCATGCCAGTAAGTCTTTAAGTTGTTTGTTCATGGGTTTCAGTTCGTTCTCGTCAAACGGATTGGCGCGTGCCTTTTCCGTTACCGAGACCAGGTTGCTTCCGGTCGGGTTCCTGCTTCCTCCCAGATGGGAGAACTCGCTGAGCCAGAAACGTTTTTCCCAATACTCGAGGAGTTTTGAGAAAGTCATGTCTTCCGGGGGAGTCAACGTGGCATTTCCCAGACAGACACTGCTGCCCGTGACATTGAAGAAAGGGGCGAGGAAAAGCGGGCTGTTTTCCACCGGTTTTTCCCCCTTGTAGGAGAAAATGTCCAGCCTGTCACCGGAAACCATGTAGATCACGCCGGGCACATGGAATATCCCGTCAGGAATATTCAGGCTTCCGGCAAAAAACATCCGCCGTTTTCCCGGAGGATTGTACCAGATATACCTCTCGTGCCCCTTACGGGTATCACACCACAGCATGTTGGCGGGGATTTTCCCGTGCGGCACGTTCCGCCTGTCATCCGTATAGGATTCCACCAGGGCGTTCATGAACTCATAGGTGACGGGAACGGCAGCCTCCATCCTGCCCCTGTCATTGATAGGATGCAGTTCGAGGTAATGCATTCCGTTCCCATAGCGGTTCTCACGGTATTCATACGCGATCAGTGCCGCCTTGGGCACCATCACCTGTTGCAGTTTGTTGGTCAGTTCATTCATATCGTTCATTTTAGAAGTTGTCAGCTATATGTTTTGTAAAACGTGCCAGCCATTTTGAAAGCCTTTCCGGGTAGTCGCCCATTTGGAAGAGACAGTCCGTTTCCGGTGTCAGGAACCTGTATGTGACCGGGGTAAGGGCATAAGTCTCCTGGTAGTCCGAGTTCATGAACCCTTTCATGCATTCAGCCAGCGTGTCATCGGTAGAGTAGACCAGCATGACCTGGCTTTCCATTCCCACCGGGTAAAAATCACGCTCCTCCTCATACGCCCAATCGTACAGGTAGTCTGTGAGGTCCGGGCTTTCCGGGGTGATCAGTGCCATGCCCTCCCTTATCAATTCCAGCAGTTTTTGCTCCTTCCCCTTTTGGGTCCGGTAATTCCGTACAGCCTCTTCCAGAGAGTTGCAGAACGGTTTTCCCGACATCCGTTTGAGCGCTTTCGCCCGTTCTCCTGACTGGTAGGAATCCGCCAGCCGCCTGTTCGCCCTGATTTCTTTCGGGGAGGCATCGGAATCCCGGTTTTCCCAGTCTTCCAGTTCCTCTATGGCGAAGTCATAGCAAAACGCCTCGGTGACATTGCAGACTCCGTGATGCCGGACGAATTGCCGGATGAACTCCCTGACAATGTTCCTCAATGGTACGGGAAGCCGTTCCGTAAAGTCGATGGGAATCCAGAACAGCTCGGGTTCCGGCCAGTCGTGATGGCGGAACAGACAGAAATGGAGCCTTCCTTCTTTCTCTTCCAGATTGACACATTCCGGCACGCTCTCGTCCATCGCCTTGTACAGTTCGGTGATTTTCAGACGGGGGCTGCCCCCTTTCCTGTATCGGAAAGGGAGCTTTATACCCATAAGTCCGGCATAGTTCGATGCCGATTGGTAGAGATAGTCAAAATTCTCCGGTGTCGTGAGATTGACCGGGGAACCGTCATATCCGTCCTTATGCCAGAAATCCGGTGCGAGGGGAGGAATTTTATCTGTCAGAAAATCATGACGCTTCCCGGTGGCGGCAGTATCCTCCTTTTTTGTCCCGATGTTCCTCTTCGGATGTCTGACGGGTCGGCCGAGCGGATAATGAGTCCCGCCAGGTTCTCCTTGGTTGATTCTGAGAGCTGTCTGCATGGTTTGTCCTCCTTTTTCTTTCTCTTGTCCATACGCTTATCCTTTCACTCCGATGGTTGTCTTGAAGCGGTAGACCGCCTTGTCCTCTTCCCATTCCGGTCCGTGGACGGTCGCCGTTGTCAGTTCGGGATAGGTCATGGAGTAGAAGTCCATCACCTCGTTTACGGACAGGCTACTGTCCGGGTCGCTCAATACCAGTTCTTTAGAGTCCTTCCTGAATTTGAAAATTCTCTGCAATCCTTTGATTTCAAGTGCCATAATTTCTCTTCTTTTATAAGGTTTAACAATATACCATGTCCATTTGTGCCATGTCCGTCATGCGGCATTCCTTCGGGAAGTCCGGATATTCCGCATACGGGTCTTCCCTGAGCATTTCCCGGTCATCCTCGCAGTCCTTGTCGAAGTTGTACATTGCAGCCTCTTGCGGTTGCCGGAGGTATTCACGCTCCTCATGAGTTCTTGCGGCCTCCTGTACCGGTGCATACCGTGGCTGTGGCGGAGCCGGTTGCATCCATTGCTTTCCGTCCATCCGTGCCTGTGGTATCTGTACCGGTTGATGGAATTGGATTCCTTGCGGTTGTGGAACTGCCTGTTGCGGGACCGGTTGCGCTTGTGGTGCGGCCGCAGTATATTGTACGGGTTGTGTTTGCGGCTGTCCGGCAAATGGTGTTTGCTGTCCTGAATGTGCAGCCGGCCGGGGCGGTTGCTGTTGTGAAACGGGTTGCGGAATCGGAGCCGGCTGCTCGGGCAAAAACATCGGGATTTGCTCTCCGCTTCGGTATTGCGATGCCGGGGCTGCCGCCGGTTGCGATGCCGTCTGTTGTGGAGCCGGCTGCGGCTTGGACATTGGCGGTTGTTCCATGCCGAACAGGCTTCCCTCCGATGCCTTTTCTGTACCTCCGCCATCTTCACGTCAATTTCCTTCTGTTTGTCCGGAAGTGCCAGTATCTTTGCCTGCTTGAGCCATGTCAACGCTTCGGAATAGCGTTTGCCGGTCATGGCATCCTCCGCCTTCTTAAGCAGTTTTTCCATCTTTTCCCGTTTCTCGCGGACCTCTTTGGACTCTTTCTCCGCCGCTGACCTGGCGGCTTTGCTTTGTGAGGCTGCCTGTTCCGCCTGCTTCTCGAACGCTTCCAGGTTGGTAAGGATGCCCTGCGCTTTCTGTACAGGTGTGCCGACGGCCTGCAGGAAGCCCGCATCCAGCTCTTCCGGCGTGCCGTTCAGGATGAGCGGGATAATGCGTTCCCCGTCCTTTACCCCCGACCGTCTGGGAACAACGGCCACCGTCAGGTTGTTGTTTACTCGTCTGATGTTGATACTCAGGTCTGTGCCTGCCGTGATCATTTGGTTGATTGCCTGAAAAAACATAATGGTAAAATTTTAAATGTTATACATAGGTTTCCTTGAAAAAATCCTTCAGGATTCTCTGCCTGTCCGGATTCGAGGCGATGCCCCTCAACGGTTCCAGATAGTAGCCGATACGTTTCGGCCCGTCTGTCGTATCGGGAATCCGTTTTTTTACAGGTCTCACACGGCTTGTGGCGGGCCATGCGGCCGGCATGACCGGAGCCGGCGGGGTGAATGTAGCGGTTCTCATGTCTTTATGCTTTAAGGATTATACAAGCATGCCCATGACGGTCAGGGCGATAATTATTTTTACAATGAGGGTGAACGTCCTGAAAAGGAGGCTGATGAGCGTTCCCGACAAAAGGAACAGGACGATCAGGTACATGGGAATGATTCCCTTGCTGTAGAGCAGGCATATTCCCGTAAGCAGGACCAGTGAGACCGTCTGCTTGCAGATGTTTTCGATGAGTTGCAGTTTCATGTCTTTAATTTTTTAAGAATGAATAATCCCATCGGGATATGTTTTCCCGATTTTATAGGCCTCCGGCCCTTGGATTGCCTTTTTGCGCAAGGCTTGGCAAAAGAAAATACCGCAGCGAAGCGAGGATGATTTTCTTTTGACCAACCAAGCCCCCAAAGGGGGCCGCCTTGCGGCAAAAACGAGGCAATCCAAGACCTTTGCCGCTTAAAATCGGAAAAACGTATCTTGCACATATAAAAAAGGAAGTACAGACAGACGTCTGCACTTCCCTTGTCTTGTTGGCTTTGACATTTGTTTATATGGTTCCCTGTGGCCGCTTTTCCACCGGATGGTTCCGGAATATCTCGCCTGTCACCTCATTTACCGTTTCCAGCACGCCGTCCAGGAACTCCTCCTGTGAGAGTTCCCCCCGTTCTATCCGTGCCAGTTCAGTTTCCCAGCCCGAAGTGAGGGAGGCGTCGGCCACCTTCATACCGCGTACCGTCTCATACAGGAGAAGCCCTTTAGGGGTCGGGACGACATATTTACCCGAATAACGGATGTATTTACGTTCCAACAGCGTGCGGAGGATATTCGTGCGGGTGGAGACGGTGCCCAGTCCGGCCTTGTCCATATAATCCACCAGTTCCTCGTCCGTATAAGGGGAGACCGGTAACGATTTCTTATGTATAAGGCTGCACCCTGCCACCGGCAGCATCTCTTCCTGAAAAAGATCCGGCATCACCTGGTAAGGCATACGGCCTTTTGCGACAAGATGTTCCCTCTCGAAAATTCCGAGCCATCCTTTTTCCAGGATGCGGTATGTACGGATGCGGAATTTACGTGCGGCACACACCGCATCGACGGTTGTGTATTCCACCTTGCAGGGCGGCATGAACGTTTCAAGCACCCTGCCGACAATGAGCGTGTAAACCAGCATTTCCTCCCGGCCCAATTTACCGGGCTGTATGCCTGTGATGATGATGGCATGATGCTCCATGGTGTCTTGTGCCCCAATGCTGTCCTGCGGCGCGGCAAGGTCAACCATACCGGCGTATTGTCGGAACTCCTTGCGGGAGAGCATCTTCTCCATGACAGGCGGCAACGTGTCATATACATCCTTTGGCAACAGGCGACTGGAGGTGCGCGGATAGGAAATCAGCCTCTTCTCGTACAGGCTCTGTGCAATCTCCTGCACCTGTATGGCCGTCAGGCCGTGGTAACGGTTCACGTCTTTCTGCAGTTCGGCCAGGTTGTAAAGTGCCGGTGCCCCGATTTCCTCCGTCCGTTTCCCTACCGCTGTGATGCGGGCGTTCTTTGCCGCCTTGCAATCCTCGTACAATGCCAGTGCCTCCCGGCGGGCCACAAGGTCGTCCACGTGGCGCATCTTTAGGATACGGTCATTCTTGCATAGGCTGATGAATACGGGCCAGCTGTCAGCCGGCATGTGGTTCTCCCTCTCCCGGTACCGTCTGCATATCTCCGCCAGTACGGGGGTCTGTACCCTGCCCAGCGAATTGTTCCCGAAGCCTACCGCCTTGCAGATGGCATGGCTTGAATTGACCCCCAGGAGCCAGTCCGCCCGGTTACGGCTGTCCGCCGCCAGGAACAGGTTGTCGAACCGGTCACATGGAAGGAGGTTCGCCATACCTTCCGTGATGGCCTCGTCCGTCAGAGACGAGATCCAGAGGCGGAGGCAGGGTTGTTTGCATCCTAGAAAACCGTAAAGATGGCGGAACAGCATCTCTCCCTCCCGGGAGGCATCGGTTGCCGCGATGATGGTGTCGCATGCGTTGAGCACCTTGGCTATCACTTTCAACTGGAGCACCGCATTGATGTCGGGATGCCACCCGGTATCCGTCTTCACGTGCCTTACTGTCAGGAGGGAAGGCGGCAGCAGGGGAAAGTCCTTCCACTCCACATGGGCTGTTCCTGAATCCTTCGGCATTGCCAGGGAGAGCATGTTGCCGTATGTCCATGTCACCATGTAGCCGTTCCCGGTCATATAACCGTTCTCTTTTCTGCCGGCTCCCAACACTCTTGCTATCTCTCTGCCCACGTTGGGCCTGTCAGTCACTATTGCGATCATATTCTTTTCTTTTTGATGGGGGCTGTCTAAAAAGTATTTTTGACCCTCTTTTATTCGAATACCTATCTGAGATTGATTTCAAATATTCAATTCTCAAGAACGAATGAGTGACTTTTTAGACAACCCAACAGGTTAAACTTATTTTATTTTTTTTGTTATTTCTTTGGAGATTCCTCCTGACGGATACCATTAATTTCCATGATTGGCCTGTTGTTGTCACCGGGTACCAGTTTGAATGTGGCATCCATGGTCAGGCTGATTACCGGGGTACAGAGTTTCAATGGGATGATTTCTGATTCCTTGCCTTGCAACAACAGGTCAAGGTTGCCGTCTGCTTCCAGTTGCTCCTTGCTGATACCCACGGCCTTCAGACCGGGCCAATCAATATCTTTTACATTATAATTATAAGGGATGTTCCGATTCGTATTCATACGGTTTGGGGATTTGATGTTTGTAAAACTCATTTTGTTTCTCTCCGATCGGGATTATACCGCTTGTTTTGCGCCCTTCTTTTGTTCCTGCTGCTGACCTTGGGCGGTATCCGCCTGTGCTGCATGACGGGAAGTATCCCTGCGAATATCAGGGTTCTCTTGGAAATACTGCAACTGCCCGGAATAAGGGTTTACTTTCAGGTAGGAGCTGAACGTTTGCCCGTTGTTTTTCAGCCCTTCGACCAGGAGGGTTTTCCCGTCCTGGAGGTTCGCCTTTTCCTGCGCCGTGAACACATGGCCGTAAACCTCCGCCGGGATACGTGGCGCCTGCTGCTCGTTGAACCCGTCCGGCGTGCGCGAGTACATCGTCCTGCCGGTATTCATGTCCAGCTTGACAAACGCGGAGAATTCCTCTCCCTTACGGTTGATCATGTTTTCCAGATAGACGGCCTGCCCCTTGCGCAGGACCTCCTTGCCCTCGGCTGTCAGCTGCACGTTGCAGATTTCCTTTGGAATATAGATTTCTCCGGTCTCCGGATTATGGCGGGTGTAATTCGGCCGTCCTGTCATCTGGTCTATCGTGACAAACGCGGAGAAAGCCCCGTCCCTGTTCTTGAACTTCATGTCCTCGACCAGGATGGTATGTCCCTCGCTGAGCATCTTTATCTGGGTAGGCGAGAGTGGTACGCCCCCGATGGACTTCTCGTTGAATACCTGGTTCTTCGGGAAGATGAACTCCAGCCCCCTGCGCTCGGCGCTGTATTGGAGCGTGGCGTCAAACTCCTTCCCCGCCTTGGAGGTCATCCCCTCCACCTTGACGGGTTGTCCCTCCTTCAGCAGTCTGATCTCCTCGTCCGTAAGTCTTACCCCGCTCACTTCCTGCGGGATGTAGACATGCTCCTGCCGGACGGCGACCAGCTCGTTGGTGTTCTTGTCGATGGAGATCAGGCAGGGGGTGTACTCGCTGCCACGCAGGTTGAGTTCCGCCACACGCCCCATGTTGCCGGTCTCACGCAGGTTCTTCTTGTCCTCCTCGTTAAAGTTGAACCCGAAATAAGGGCGTTCCAACTGCGGTTCCTTGCGTATGCCGTGAATGGCCAGTCCCACCTGTCCATCCTGTTGCGGGATGAGTGAGAGCCTCGCGTCCAGTTTGGCTGTCAGCAAACCGGAAAGATGGATTGTCAGGGGCACCAGCTTGTTGGTCTTGTAGCCCTTCAGCATGGAATCAAGGAGTCCCTGCTGTTCCAGCGAAGCCTTTGAGATTCCGACCTTTTCCAACTCCTCCCAGTTGACCATGTTCTCATTATACCGGTAATGCGGTCCTTGCGACTCCTGCGCTGCCTGTTGAGCCTGGGGCTGCTGCTGTTGCTGTGCCGCCTGCTGTACCTCGCTCTGTTGCAGGGGTTCCTGCGGTTGTGTCTCTTTGTCTGCCATAGCTGTTTTTTCTTTTTGGTTTACACTTTGTTCCTTCTTGTTTTCTCTCGGACGGATCTCGTAGCGTTTGAGGAACTCCTTCACCGCGTCCGTCTTTTTCCCTTCCGCCAGGTCTTTGATCGCCTGCTTGTTCACCTTGTAGTCGTGGAAGGTCATGCGGAGCAGGCGGAAATGGGTAGGTTCTTTGAGTTGGCTCCAGAAATTCTTGATGAAGTTTTCGAGTATGCTCGAGTTCTTGTCGAATTTCAGGAATGAGTTCTCATTCTTCTCGTCCGCCGGAACCGTCTTGACCTTCCCGTCCTTGTCAATCTCGCTGACCACCTGTACACCGGCTTTCGGGTCGCTCTTGTTATGAACCATCATCAGCTCGGTGATCTGTTCCACCAAAGGGGCGTCGTTCGCGGCCTTCGGTTTCCGGGTCCGTCTAGGCTTCCCGTTCAGGCTCTTTTCTTGTGCCATACCTTTTCTTTTTGGGGTTAATAAATTGCTTTGACACTTCAAAAATATGGGCTAAATCCGAATAAAACACTGATTTTTCAAAAAGGTGTCATCAGATGTCATCAGATGTCGTCAAATGTCCGAAAGACTGGTTTTCCGTGAGAGAAACATGCCGTGAAAACAAGGATATGGTATGCGGAGGAAGGGCGAAGAAGCCGGCACGGGCGCGAAGGGAGGATTATGCAGAGCAGAGGGAGCTGAAGTCCCTGTCTTCTCATGGGGCGGCGTTTTTTTTCATAAGACATTGCCAGGTCTGCCCATATATCCCGTACTTCCTGCCGAATTTATGGAGATATAAAGGAGGCCCTCCTTTTTTCATCAATGACACGGTCATGCGTCGCGTCGGTCGCAGTGAGTCCCTATAATCTTTCCCGAAATCAAAACCATTGTCCGGGCGTTTGTTTCCATGTGTATTTTCCGCGACTTGTCGCAAGGAAAATACTCATGGAAAGCGAAGCCGGAACGCCCGTGACAATACGGTTTTGATTTATCTTTGATTATAGGGAACTCGCTGGTATCCGCCTGTTTTTCACGAATTTCCCAGAAAACATATACTGTCTTGTTGTTTATACGATATAAATATTTTTGGACTTGTTCCACGGAAAAACCGTCGCTTTTCATTTTCGGACTTTGATTCTTTACGAGGCTATTCGGACTGTCTTTCAAGAAGATTTACAGAGTTTGGCATCGGCATCAGGTGATATTCGGTGTTTCAAGCGGAGAAGCGGAATCTAAGACTAAATATTTTCTTCCTTCAACAATATAGCCCACGGGTTGTATCTATGTACCTATTATTCATCATAAAACAGACTATATATGGCTACCATTAAATTAAAATTCCGTCCATCGACGGTACAGGGTAAGGCCGGTACGCTCTGTTACCAGCTTTGCCACCGTCAGGAGAACAGGCAGATTACCACCGACATGAGGATATTTCCCGAGTGGTGGAATGAGACGAAACGTGAGCTTGTCGCTGTCCCCGGCAATGAGAGGATCCTGACCGCCTACCGGAAACGGGCGGAAAAGGAGATGCGGGACATCCGTGAGATTATCCGCGAGCTGGACTGTAGCGGAGAAACATACACCTTGTCAGAAATACTCAACCGCTATCGCTCCCTGCCTTCCGAGCCCGGTTTCCTATACTACATGAAAAAAGAGATGGAAGCGCTTTGGGAGAACGGCCAATACGGCACCTCTCGTAATTACCAGCGTGCACTGAACAGCTTTTCCGCTTTCCTGGACGGTGACGACATTCCTTTTTCGTCGTTGGATTCCGCCCTAGCATGTCGGTATGAGGTATGGTTGTGGCAACAAAAGGTAGCGAGAAACAGCAGCTCGTTCTATATGCGGATTCTGCGTGCCGTCTATAACAAGGCCGTAAAGCAAGGTCTTGCGGTGCAGACTTTCCCGTTTCGTGAGGTTTATACAGGAGTGGCTCGCACATCGAAGCGTGCCGTGGATGAGGAAACCATCCTGAAACTTCAAAGGATTGACCTCTCGGATTCACCGGCTTTGGCACTTTCCAGGGACATGTTCGTGTTCAGCTATTGTGCCCGTGGCATGGCGTTTGTGGACATGGCATATCTGAAAAAAGAGAATGTGGACAGCGTGCGAATTACCTATTGTCGCCATAAGACAGGCCAATACTTAACATTACATATCGAACCGTGTATGGCGGCGATACTGGAACGATATGGGCAGGTTTGTCCGGAAAGTCCATATCTTTTCCCCATCCTTACCGATGAACAGCCGGATCAGGCTTACCGTCAATATCGAACCGGATTGAACTACCATAACCGAAAATTGAAACGGTTGGGTAAATTGCTTGGCGAACCATTACCTTTGTCCTCATATACGCCTCGCCACAGCTGGGCTACCGCCGCACGCAACCACGACGTACCGATTGCCGTCATCAGTGCGGATGGGACACAGCAGCGAAAGGACTACGCTTATTTACTTGGATTCTTTAGACAATGCTGTGATAGATAATGCGAACGAGAAGATTTTGAAGGGTTTGAACGATACCATTTCTATGTAAGAGAGGGTAAAAATATACTGCAAAGGTAATGATTCTCAGTAAAACTGAAAAGTAAAATAAACGTTTTTATTTCCTTATTTTACCCCCCCCCCATTTATAAATTGCTGATTATTAATAGTTTATATTGGCAATTTAATACGAATCAAAATAGTACCGTAATAAGAATATAAAATAAAAGGAGAACGTTGCATTTTCCATCCGAGCGTATTTTCGAGTCTAGAACCGAGCAAACCGAGCAAAAATGTACTTTTATAGCAATGTATATGACTGATTATCAGCAAAAACAACATTCGTACCCTCTCTTACATAGAAACGGTACGAATACGGGGGTTACGGTATCCGCTCACTGTAGTCAGGAGCGGCCCGCATTCCGGAGGTCCTATGAAGGAAAAAACCGGATTAACCTTGATTGCTGTATCTTCCTTATTTGAAAAAGCGGAAGGTGCAGGAATGGAAACTATATCCTTTTTATCAACCCGGTAACATTACTTTTCGTTGAACATAGAAACACACACACACGAACATTGGTTCGCCTTAAAAGTATTTTATAACAAAGTTTTCGAGATTGAGGATATATTGAAAAAAGACAAGATCGAGACTTACATTCCTTGTGAGGAAACCTTGATGGAACGTAACGGCATAAAGAAGAAACTCCGTCGTCCGGTTATCAGCTCGCTCATGTTCTTTCGTTCCACTGTCCGCCGTGCCCTAGAGGTACAGTGGCAGTTCACGGACAAGGTGATTCTGTACACAAGGCAGAAGGGATTGAGAAAGCTTCCTCTCGCCATTCCCGAGCGGGAAATGAACATCTTCATGCTGGTCACCTCGTCCGGCGAGGAGGGAATGGAATATTTCGGTGAAGATAACCCCAAGTTCCATAAGGGAGAACGTGTACGGGTCATTGACGGAAAGTTCAAGGGAGCGGAAGGGGTTATCTGTCGGATTAAGAAGAATCGCCGTTTGGTGGTCACCGTCCAAGGCGTATGTGCCGTGGCTACTTCCTATATTCCACAAGCCTTTCTACAACGGATAGGGCAAGATTAAGAAAATCATCAAAAGAATCATATAGTGGACATACTTCATCTTATCGAATTTGCCTTCACGGTTTTAACCGGCTGGACATTGGGTGCGATGGTCCTGCCCCGCATCTCGTTGGTCTCGTTCCGCCGCCGCCTGTTCGACTCAGTGGACGGGCGCAAGCTGCACACCGCCCATATACCCCGGCTGGGGGGGATCGCCTTCTTCCCGTGCATCACTATCACGGTGTCACTCGTCATTATCGGGCATAACCAGTGGATGGGCAGCAATATGCTTGACGTGGATCTGACCAACCGTCTGCTTGCCGTATTCTGCGGCCTGTTCCTGCTCTATCTTACGGGGATGATGGACGACCTTATCGGTGTACGTTACCGCTCCAAGTTTCTGATACAAATACTTTGCGGCATCCTGTTGGTGGCTTCGGGACTCTGCTTCGACAACCTGTACGGACTTTTCGGCATCGAAGCCATGCCTTATTATATAGGCGCTCCGTTCACCGTGTTCATCATCGTCTATATCCTGAACGCCATCAACCTGATAGACGGCATCGACGGGCTTGCCTCCGGGCTGAGTATCATCGCCTTCTTCGCGTTCGGGTGCATGTTCATCCGTCTGCAATGGTGGATGTATGCCTTTATTTGCCTGGCCACCATCGGCGTGCTGCTACCGTTCTTCTACTACAACGTCTATGGCAATGTCCACCGTGGGCGCAAGATATTCATGGGAGACACCGGATCACTCACTATCGGGATGCTGCTTGCCGTGATGGCTATCCGCCTGAGCATGTCCGACCCGTTGAAGGAAAGCACCTTTCCCGGTGCCGTCGTGATCGCATTCTCGTTCCTGATAGTTCCGATGCTGGATGTAGTACGTGTGGTGCTGCACCGTTGGCGCGAGCGCAAGCCCCTTTTCCTGCCGGACAGGAATCATATCCATCACAAGTTCATCGCTCTGGGGCTGTCCCAACGACAGGCGATGGCCTGCATCATTGGCATCGCTCTCTCCTTTGCCGTGGTGAACGTTTTCCTGATCCATTGCTTGTCCACCACGATCCTTTTCCTGCTGGACGTGGCGGTATGGACGGTGTTGCATTGTTACATCACGGTGAGGATCAACCGAAAGAATAAATTAGAAAAAAAACTGTACAGAAAATAAAATATGAAAAATCGATTTTTGACACTTCTCCTGGGGTTGGTGTTGCTGGCGTCTTGCAATACCTCCAAGGAGATTCTCTACTTTCAAGACATTGCGGTGAACCAGCCCGAAGCCATTGTGGGCGCAAGAGACATCACCGTGCAGCCCAAGGACCAGATTTCCATCATGGTATCCAGTAAAGACCCGCAGTTGGCGGCGTTATTCAACCTGACACGTGTCCAGTACCGTGCCGGAGCCACGGACTTGCGTGGTGGCAGCAATAATGGTGAAATATCCGGTTACACATTGGATGACAAGGGGAATATCGACTTTCCCGTCATAGGGTCGCTCCATATTGCCGGTATGACCAAGAGCCAGATTGCCGCCCTTATCAAGAAACGGTTGGTGGACGAGGACCTGGTGAAAGACCCGGTTGTGACCGTGGAGTTTATGAACCTCTATTTTTCAGTCTTGGGCGAAGTAAAAACTCCCGGCAAATACAGTATCACCAAAGACCAGATATCTTTGTTGGAAGCCATCAGTATGGCGGGCGACCTTACCATTTATGGCAAACGCGATGCCATATTCGTCATTCGCGAGGAGAACGGTGAACGTGTCACCCACTGGGTGGATATCCGAAGCAAGGATATTTTCTCCTCCCCGGTCTATTACCTGAAACAGAACGATGTGGTGTATGTGCAACCTAATAAGGTCCGTGCCGGACAGTCCACCATCAATGAGAACAGCGTGAAATCTGTGGGACTGTGGATCAGTATTGCCTCGTTCCTCACCTCGTTAGGTGTGCTGCTGTTTAAATAACTGGATGAACAGAATATCTTACATATTATGATAGAAAAGAAAACTGCCGTTGGAAAACCTGCCGATGATTTTATACGAATACAAGATTTGTGGGGAATGTTCGTACCAAGATGGCACTGGTTTGCCCTCTCCCTGTTTGCCGCTCTTGCCGTAGCGGCTTTTTATCTGTTGAGTACCCCGAATATCTATACACGTACCGCCGCCATCTTGGTTAAGGACGATACCAAGAGCGGTTCGTCCACTACAATGAGCGAGTTCTCCGACCTGGGTATCTTCAAGTCGAATACCAACATCAATAACGAACTGCTCACCTTGAAATCCCCCACGTTGATGACTGAGGTGGTGCGGCGGTTGGGGCTGAATGAGACCTATACCGTCCGCAAGGGACTGAAGGATGTGGGATTGTACAAAAGCAACCCTGTAGCAGTCTCCTACCGCCACCAGGATGAAACGCCTGTCAGCTTCAAGATAGACTTCTCGTCCAAAGAAGAATTTACCATATCCGATGTAATGATTAACGGTGAGGAATTAGAGACGGAATTCTCCGGTAAAATGGGCGATTCCATTCGCATGGAAGTAGGTACATTCGTAATCAATCCGACCAAATACTGGAATGATTCATTCGTTGGGACTTCCATCCGCTATAATAAAGGTAGTGTACGTGCCGTAACCGACTATTACGCCACCGCTTTGCGTGCGGATTTGGGTAACGAGGATGCCACTATCATCAATCTCAGCATTGATGACGTATCCATCCCAAAGGCGGAAGATATCCTGAATACGTTGATCGAGGTATATAATGAGAAGTGGATCCAGGACAAGAACCAGATTGCCGTCAGTACCTCGCAGTTCATCGGTGACCGTTTGAGCGTGATTGAAAGTGAGCTGGGCAATGTGGACGAGAACATCGCCGGTTACAAGAGCGAGCACCTGCTGCCGGACGTGCAGGCGGCATCCAGTCTTTACCTGTCCCAGTCCGCCGAGAACAAGAAGGAGTTGCTGGCACTCAACAGCCAGCTATCCACCGCGCAGTATATCCGCAGAGAGTTGAACAACAAGGAACTCAGCCAGTTGTTGCCCACCAATTCCGGTATAGCCAATGTCAATATCGAGAGCCAGATCGGTGAATACAACACGATGGTGCTTGACCGCAACCGCCTGATCGCCAACAGCAGCGAAAAGAACCCCCTGGCAAAAGACATGGCCAACTCGCTGCAAAGCATGCAGCGCACCATCATTCAGTCGGTGGACAACCTGATCGTGTCGCTCAATACCCAGATACGCAGCATACGCCAGCAGGAAGCCGCGACCACCAGCCAGCTGGCCTCCAACCCGAACCAGGCGAAATACCTGCTTTCCGTGGAACGCCAGCAGAAGGTGAAGGAGGAACTGTATCTTTACTTGCTTCAGAAACGTGAGGAGAACGAGCTTTCCCAGGCTTTCACCGCTTATAATACGCGTGTGATTACCGCCCCGAGGGGCAGCATGTTCCCCACAGCTCCCCGGAAGATGAATATCCTCCTTGTGGCATTCGCTATCGGCTTGCTTGTTCCGGCGGTGATTATTTTTATGAAGGAGAACATGAACACCAAGGTACGAGGACGCAAGGATTTGGAAGATCTCAGCATACCTTTCATTGGTGAGATTCCCCAATACTTCAGCAAAGAGAGGAAACTGGGATTCAAGAGGAAGAAGCAGTCCTATATGAAAACCATCGTGGTGAAGGAAGGCAGCCGTGACATCATCAACGAGGCGTTCCGTGTGCTCCGCTCCAATATGGATTTCATGGCGGGCAAGGACAAAGGGCAGAACGTGTTCGTACTAACCTCGTTCAATCCCGGCAGTGGAAAGTCATTCCTGACCATGAACATTGCCATGAGTTTTGCCATCAAGAAAAAAAGGATATTGGTGATAGACGGCGACCTGCGCCACGGTTCCGTTTCCTCCTACGTGGATTCGCCACGGATAGGTTTGAGCGACTATCTGGGAAACCGTGTCGAAAACTGGAAAGAAATCATTGTTGCCGACAAGAAATACGACAACCTGCATATCCTCCCCATCGGCACCGTCCCCCCCAACCCGACGGAACTGCTGGAGGACGGCAAGCTGGCCACCCTGATAGGGGCGCTTCGCGGCGAGTACGACTATATCTTCATAGACTGTCCGCCCATCGACATCGTGGCCGACGCGCAGATTATCGAGAAACTGGCGGACCGTACCATCTTCGTGGTACGCAGCGGCTTGCTGGATCGCGGCATGTTGCCCGAACTGGAAAACATCTATCAGGAGAAACGTTTCAGGAACCTCAGCGTGATACTGAACGGCACGGAAAGTGCCGGAGGCCGGTACAGCTACCGTTACGGATACCGCTATGGCTATAGATACGGTTATCATAACGGCTACTCCTCCTACTATGGAAGTAAAGGAGAAATGGGGGGGGTAAATGGTTGGTTATCAAATAACCGATAACATGTTGTTCTCTTATATAAAAGCATATTACAACTATGTGGCCATTCCGTAAGACAACAACCCTCGCACAGAGTGGCATCCTGAAAGGGATAACCGACTGCCATAGCCATCTTCTTCCGGGAGTGGATGACGGGGTGGAGACGTTGGATGAATCACTCCGGATTTTAGATACGATGGAAAAGCAGGGAGTCAGAAAGGTGTGGCTCACGCCGCACATCATGGAGGACATCCCCAATGAAACCGCAACCCTGCGAGAGAAGTTCCGGGAACTGGAACAGAGTTACAATGGTACGATGGAGTTGGCTTTGGCGGCGGAATACATGATGGACAACCTCTTCGAGGAACGTCTGGAAAAGAATGACCTGCTGCCCTTGGAGGAGGGGAAACGCTACCTCTTGGTGGAAACCTCCTATTTCAATCCACCGATGGGCCTGCTCTCCGTCCTGCAACGCATCCAAAAGAAAGGCTATTACCCGTTGCTGGCACATCCCGAACGGTACGAATACATGCAGAAGAAGGACTACAAGGCCTTGAAGGAAGAACACATCTTTTTCCAGCTCAACGTACCCTCGTTGGCCGGGATGTATGGCAGACATGTGCAGGAAAAGGCGGAAGCCTTGCTGAAAGCCAAGGCGTACTATTGTATCGGTTGCGATATCCATTCAGCGTTTTTTTACCATAAATTATTACAATCTGATATTCGTAAAAAGATCGTAATGAATTTTCGGGAAGAATCCTAATTTTCATGGGAATAATATAGATTTAGAAGAAGCTTGGTATGTTACATACTTCTTTCATTGGTTGTCACATATTGTCAAAGTACAAATCTTCTGAGTTAAAGCGACTGTAAATCAATATACATCCTAATGCCCACAATTGTTGTAAGGTTCGAACTATGCAGAAAAGAAACTGGTCGCGGTACGATTTATTATCGTATCTACAAAGGGCATAACCGGCGTATGGAGTTCTCCTCGCGTCTTCGCTTGTCGGCTTCTTCCTGGGATGAAGTCACGAAGACTGTCAAGGGAAATGATCCCGAGGCTTGTCGTCTCCGTACTCAGATTGAAGCCGATCTTAAACTTTTGAATCAGATTATTACGGAAGATGTCGCCGGTTTTCTGACCATGGGTGACATGATAAGTATCTTCAAACATCGGAGAACGATAGTAAGTCCTCATTCGCTTCCTTAAGAATTGGATTGATCAAACTGCGCAGATAAAAATATATCGTTATGAAACTTAATTTTTCCCTCCATTTCAGAACATTCATGACCGGAGCGATTATTTTCTTGTCTTTGGTTATATTGTTAATCAGTTTGCCAGAAGTCGAATATTCTATTTTTGAAGATATTCTTGATGAAGAGAGTGGATTTTATATGTTGTTATTTTCTTTTTGTCTCATCTTTTTTTCCTATGGAATAGGGATGATGTTGGAGATTATATCGAATCCGTTTCCACGAGCTACTTATTTAATCAAACATTTGGATAGTTATTTGGGAATATTTACACATACCGATTCAATTGTTCAGAAATCTGAAGCATATAAGGCTCTTTATCGGATTGATGTAAAAGGGACAATTGGTAATTTGAAGGTTTACAAATACATGTTCACATATATCATATCCCGAAATGATAATCTGAACAGAGAGATACAAGGATGTATTTTCAGGATATATGCCATGTTATCGCTACTTATAGCGGCGGTTTTCTTGCTTGTAGCGATTCTGATACAATTCTTATTTGCAGATATTGATTTTAGTGACGCACCTGCATTTAATGTGACTTTGGTAATTTTATTAATGATCAGTATCATGCTTTTGTATAGGGCATGGCAAAAGAGTAAAAGAAGATTTCTTGATGAGATGGAACAAGCATATTATGTTTTAACAGAGTTCCCTGCAGATGAATAAAATGAATTAATATCGTTTTTATGAAAGGTATCGTATTAGCGGGGGGAAGCGGGACACGCTTATACCCCATCACAAAGGGAGTAAGCAAGCAATTGCTTCCCATATTTGACAAGCCGATGGTTTATTATCCGATTTCAGTCTTGATGTTAGCTGGCATTCGGGAGATCTTGATCATCTCCACCCCTTACGACCTGCCGGGGTTCAAACGGCTTTTAGGTGACGGTTCGGATTATGGCATACATTTTGAGTATGCCGAGCAACCCTCTCCAGACGGGCTGGCACAAGCATTCCTTATCGGAGAAAAGTTTATCGGCAATGATTCCGTTTGTCTGGTATTAGGTGATAATATCTTTCATGGAAACGGTTTTACGGCTATGCTGAAAGAAGCTGTGCAGATTGCCGAGCAGGAACAAAAGGCGACGGTATTTGGCTATTGGGTTAATGATCCGGAACGCTATGGTGTGGCTGAGTTTGATATAAGAGGTAATTGCCTCTCCATTGAGGAAAAGCCGGAACAGCCAAAATCCAACTATGCGGTAGTCGGGCTTTATTTCTATCCGAATAAAGTGGTGGATGTAGCCAAACATATCAAGCCTTCGGCACGTGGGGAGTTGGAGATTACCGCCGTGAACCAGCGGTTCTTGGAGGATAAGGAACTGAAGGTACAGACTTTGGGCAGAGGATTTGCCTGGCTCGATACAGGTACCCATGACTCATTGTCGGAAGCATCCACCTATATAGAAGTGATTGAGAAACGGCAAGGATTGAAAGTGGCTTGTTTGGAAGGTATCGCCTACCGCAAAGGATGGATTGACTGCGAGAAGATGCAGCAGTTGGCTCGACCGATGTCGAAGAACCCGTACGGGCAATATCTATTGAAAGTGATTGAAGAGGTGGAACGTACAGGGAAAGATAATTTGGATTGACATGGAAGTAATAAAGACAGCGATAGAGGGTGTGGTCATCATCGAGCCACGCATTTTTACGGATGCCAGAGGCTATTTCTTTGAAAGTTTCTCCCAAAAGGAATTTGACGAGAAGGTACGCCCCATCCGTTTTGTACAGGATAATGAAAGCAAGTCAAGCTACGGCGTGATGCGCGGACTGCATTATCAGAAGATGCCTTATACACAGAGCAAACTGGTACGCTGTGTGAAAGGAGCCGTATTGGATGTGGCGGTTGACATACGGGAAGGATCTCCTACATTCGGACAACATGTGGCTGTGGAACTGACCGAGGAAAACCACCGGCAGTTCTTCATCCCGAAAGGGTTCGCACATGGTTTTGCCGTATTAAGCGAAGAAGCCGTATTCCAATACAAATGCGATGAATTCTATGCCCCGGAAAGCGAAGGCGGCATACAGCTGATAGACGAAGCATTGGGCATTGACTGGAGAGTCCCGGTAGAGAATGCCATCCTTTCGGAGAAAGACCTGCACAGGGCATGCTTAAAGGATTCCGTATTGGATTTCAAATACGGAGAAGATTTGTATAAATAAGAAACTTGATATGAACATTCTAGTGACAGGAAGCAACGGGCAGTTAGGCAATGAGATGGTCCGGGTTTCCGGCAAGAGCAAAGAACGCTATGTCTTTACGGACATTGCGGAATTGGATATTACGAAACTGGATGCCGTTCTTTCGCTTGTACGGAAAGAACAGATTGACGTAATTGTTAATTGTGCTGCCTATACCAATGTAGATAAGGCAGAGGATGATGAAAAGACGGCAGACTTGATCAATCATGTGGCTGTCGGTTATTTGGCTGCGGCAGCCAAGTCTGTCAATGCCACACTTATCCATATATCTACCGATTATGTTTTTAGGGGAATCAACTACGTTCCTTTTACGGAAGAGGACATGACGGAACCGACCGGTGTATATGGCAAGACAAAGCTTGCAGGAGAAGAAGCCGTTGTCAATTCAGGCTGCAATTATATAATACTGCGCACTGCATGGCTATACTCGGCATGGGGCAAGAACTTCGTGAAAACCATGCTGAAATTGACGGAAGAGAAAGACATATTGCCTGTCATTTTCGACCAGATAGGCACACCCACTTTTGCCGGTGATCTGGCAGATGCCATAGGTTGGATTCTTGACAGGAGAATGACCGACAAGAAAGGCATTTATCATTTCAGCAATGAGGGAGTATGCTCTTGGTATGACTTTGCGGCAGTTATAGCCCGATTGGCCGGAAACGAGTGTGATGTCCGCCCGATTCATACCTTTGAATATCCGAGCAAGGTGAAACGTCCGCATTATTCGGTTTTGGACAAAACGAAGTTCCGCGAGACGTTCGGTTACAAGATTCCGCATTGGATGGAATCGTTGGAAAAATGTATCAACCAGATAAAAGCACAGAACAATGGGATTTAAACGGAATATACTTATTACGGGTGGCGCAGGCTTCATCGGCAGCCATGTGGTGCGCCTGTTTGTGAACAAATATGCGGACTATCACATTGTCAATCTTGACAAATTGACTTATGCAGGTAATCTGGCTAACCTGAAAGATATTGAGGACAAGCCGAATTACACGTTTGTAAAGGCGGACATCTGCGATTTCGAGAAGATGCAGGAGTTGATGCGGCAATATCATATCGACGGCATCATCCATCTCGCTGCCGAAAGCCATGTGGATCGCAGCATCAAAGACCCGTTTATCTTTGCCCGTACTAACGTGATGGGGACGCTCTCCTTGTTGCAGGCGGCCAAGATTTACTGGGAAAGCCTTCTGGAGAAGTACGAAGGAAAACGGTTCTATCACATTTCGACCGATGAGGTATATGGAGCATTAGAGTTGACACATCCCGAAGGGGTAAAACCGCCTTTCACCACTACGGCTTCTTCTTCGGAGCATCATTTGGCATACGGCGAGGATTTCTTCTATGAAGATACCAAATACAATCCACACAGCCCCTATTCTGCATCAAAGGCAAGTAGTGACCATTTCGTCCGTACATTCCATGACACGTATGGAATGCCTATTATTGTAACCAACTGTTCCAACAACTATGGACCCTATCAATTCCCGGAAAAGCTGATACCGCTTTTCATCAACAACATCCGTCATCGCAAACCGCTCCCGGTTTATGGTAAAGGAGAGAATGTACGTGACTGGCTTTTCGTGGAAGATCATGCCCGTGCCATCGACCTTATATTCCATCAGGGAAAGGTTGCCGATACCTACAACATCGGTGGTTTCAACGAATGGAAGAACATCGACATTATCAAAGTCATTATAAAGACTGTGGATAGACTGTTGGGCAATCCCGAAGGAACTTCCCTTGACTTGATAACCTATGTGACCGATCGCAAGGGACATGACATGCGCTATGCCATCGACTCGTCCAAACTCCAAAATGAGTTGGGTTGGGAACCGAGCCTCCAGTTTGAAGAAGGTATTGAAAAGACCGTCCGCTGGTACTTGGATAATCAGGAGTGGATGGATAACATCACTTCCGGAGAATATGAGAAGTATTACGAGGAAATGTATAAAGGAAGATAACAGCTTACAAATGCTGCAATAATTCGTAAAATGAGGAACAATAGGGATAAATCTTTGGATATAGCAAAAGCTATTTGCATTATTCTAATGGTTGTGGGCCATAGCGGATGCCCGACTTATCTGAATGATTTCGTTTACATGTTCCACATGCCTTGCTTCTTTTTCGTAAGTGGTTGGCTGCTAAACGACAAATACATAACGGACTTGAAAACGGGGTTGATACAAAAGGCAAAAGGTTCATATTACCCATTCGTGAAATGGACATTGATTTTCCTGCTTTTCCATAACGTATTTGTCTCGATGCACATTTATGAGAACAGCTATTCATGGCAAACATTCATTGAGCGTATCGTAAGGGCTTTCACGATGACTGGCAGTGAATCCCTTTTAGGAGGTTTTTGGTTCCTGATTTCATTGTTTTGGGCTTCGATTATCTCCCTCCTCTTCTTGAATATGCTCTCAAGGAAGAATTTGTTAACAGAAAATAACGTAGCGGGGGGGGTAATTTCAATTCTCGTAACAGCAGTATTATGGCATTTCAATCCGATTCCCTTACCGCAGATGTTCGGGGAACAGACTTTATTGGCTACAGCGTTCTACCTGAGCGGTTATCTTTGTCGTAAAAAGAACATGCGCTTCGACTATCAGCTTATTGCAGGTTTGCTTCTATTGATTGTTCCGGCCATTGCAGCATTCTTCGTCAAATTGAATATGGCAACGGTGCAAGGATGGCTTGTGTCGGTTGATTATGCGATTGCTATGGCAGGAACAATGAGCATAGTGCTGTTATCGAGAGAATTATCAAGACATCGCATCGCCCCTATATTTGCATATATTGGAGATAAGACCTTGTATATTTTGGCTTTTCATTTCCTTGCATTCAAACCTGTAAGTTTCGTTTATTTACATTTTAATGGTTTGCCTATTGACCTTTTAACTATGTTCCCGGTTTTGGAAGAAACGAATAGTTGGATGTGGATTGTATATGTTATTAGTGGGATTATTTTTCCTCTTGCGATATGGGAACTGATACATCATATTTTTGTGAGTAATAAAACAAGTACTTCGAAGAAATATATCTGAAACTAAAATGTGGGTTGGTGATTATAGCAATGTTACTGACCGTCTGGGACACGATGCTCGCTACGCCATTGATTTTACAAAACTCCAAAAAAGAATTGGGCTGGGAACCTTCCTTGCAGTTTGAGGAGGATATAGAAAAGACAGTTCGCTGGTATTTGGATAACCAAGAATGGATGGATAATATTACTTCCGGAGAGTACGAGAAGTATTACGAGGAAATGTATAAAGAGAAGTAGATCAGCTTAAAGTACTCATAGTTGATTATTTTTTTAATTTAACAACAATGATAAATCAAGAAGTAAAAGCACGGATAAAAAAATACTTTGACGAAGCCTGCAAAGAACTTATGATTGACTGTTCTGCATATATTTTGCAAATTGTAACAGATAAGAAGAAATTCGCTTCTACTGAAAATTCAGCAGAATGGGATGGAAACATCCTATATATTAACCAAGAATGGGTAGAATTATGTTTGCAAAAATAAAGCAGAATTTGATTTAATATATATCCTTAGCCATGAGGCTCGCCATATTTATCAACATCATGTCATTGCTGATTTCAAGCAAAGAGGTAAATCAAGTGAACTTCCTGCTGTCATAAATCAATGGGAATATGAGTTTTCACACTATATCCGCAATGAAGGGGATGAAGATAAGTATGAAAAGAATGTCAGCCAACAAGTTGAAATAGATGCCAATGCCTTTGCCAATTGTATGCTTCTCAAAAATGGCTTGGGGGCAAGAATTAAACCCGGTCAAGAAGAAATCATGGAAAAAGCAATCAAGGCAATGGCGAAAAAATTGTGGAAAGCGCAAATACTATAATTTCAATGTTGTCATTTATTAATTTGAGTGATGGATAACAACTCGTCAAGAAATAATACTATAGCCAAAAATACTTTCCTATTATATCTAAGGTCATTATTTGGACTCGCAGTATCCTTATACACCAGCCGAATCGTACTTAACTCTTTAGGAATAGATGATTATGGAATATACAATGTCGTAGGTGGTATGGTAGCTATGTTTTCCTTATTGTCTAATTCATTATCTACTGCTATAAGCCGTTATTTGACTTTTGAATTAGGAAAGGAAAATATTGATAAATTACGTACTATTTTTTCTTCCTCAGTAGTCATACAGACCGGATTGGCATTATTTATTCTCCTCTTAGTGGAGATTTTTGGTATATGTTTTTTGAATCTTTATATCAACATTCCAGCAGGAAGATTAGAAGCAGCACATTGGGCTCTTCAGTGTTCTGCTATTACTTTTGCTGTTGGATTGATAAGCATACCTTATAATGCTACTATTATAGCACACGAAAAGATGGTTTTCTTTGCATATATCAGTATTTTAGAGCAAGTACTAAAACTAATAGTCGCATATTTACTATATATATCACCGTTTGATAAACTAAAAATATACGCCTTTCTTTTTTTAGTGATTGTTTCCATACTAATTCGTGCTATCTACGGCATGTATTGTAAAAGACAATTTGAAGAATGTAACGGCAAAATTATAATAGACAAGTCTTTCATTCGCCAGATGGTAGATTTTGCAGGATGGAATTTTTTAGGAGCAGGCTCAGGTGTATTAATGACACAAGGGGTTAATATATTAATGAATTTATTCTTCACTGTAGCAGTTAACGCAGCCAGAGGTGTAGCTACCCAAATAGAAGGAGTAGTCATGAGTTTTGTAAATAATTTCACAACAGCTATAAACCCTCAAATAACCAAATCATATGCTTCAGGAGATAGAGAATACCTATTCCAACTTATCCACAGAGGATCTAAATACTCATTCTTCTTAGTTTTGTTTTTTGCATTACCCATATTGTTAGAAACCGAGACTATTTTAACACTTTGGCTTGGACTTGTTCCAGTATACACTTCTCAGTTTGTCAGGCTCTCATTGTTGGTGGCCTTATTGTCAGTCATTTCCAACACGTTGGTTACCTCTATGCTTGCAACTGGAAATATCAAGAAATATCAAATAGTGGTAGGCGGAACAGGAATGCTTGTTTTTCCATTGGTTTATATTGCCTATTACATAGAAATGCCTCCAGCAACTTCTTATGTGATTACATTTCTAATTTTTATGGTTCAGTTGTTTTATCGATTATTTTTATTGCATTCTATGATACAGCTTTCTATACGCTCTTTTTTCAAACATGTACTGCTCAAAGATGTTTATGTATTAGTTCTTTCTTCTATTGTGCCTATAATATTACATCTTTATTTGCCAATAGAAAACGGATTATTCAAATTATTGATTATTTGTTTTGCTTCTGCATTAACTACTATCCTATCTATTTACTGTTGCGGATGCGACCCAAAAGAAAAGGCATTTATTCGTCAAAAACTATCAATATTCAAACGAGTTATTCTATAAAACTTATTACAATGTCTTATTTATATGCGGCCAAGAATTTAGTTGTTAAACTATTTTCAAAGCGTCCTATCGTAAAAAATGTCCAAATAGTACAGTTGCAAACCTCACACATACTTGAGGGACGAACGGCCTTGATTACTGGAGGTACGAGTGGTATCGGTTTCGCTATAGCGCAAGCCATGTTATCGGCAGGAGCCGAAGTTGTCATTACGGGCCGTCATGAAGAACGCTTAAAAGAAGCGTTGTCACGCCTACATCAAATGTTTCCCCATACAGCTCACTTGGTCCATTTTATAGTAATGGATAATTTAGAGACAAATCTTTTTGCAGAGAAATTTGAGGAGGCGGTATCTTTGACCTCTAATATGAAAATAGATATTCTTGTAAATAATGCAGGCGTACAGAGTGGTGTTTTTGGTACTACAACAGAAGCACAATATGACTTGGTGCTGGATACTAATTTGAAGGGGGTTTATTTCCTTTCGCAACTATTTGCCCAATATATGCGCAATAACCAAATTCATGGGAACATTTTGAATATCGCATCTTCCAGTAGCCTGCGCCCAGCAAACTCTCCGTATATTATTTCCAAATGGGGAATAAAAGGATTGACATTAGGACTAGCAAAAATGCTAATTCCCTACAACATAGTGGTAAACGGTATTGCACCAGGACCTACTGCAACCCCTATGTTACATAGAGATGAAATGCAAGGAATTGAAAACGACCATAATCCTATGAAAAGGTTGGTATCGCCCATTGAAATAGCCAATATGGCCGTAGTTCTTACTTCTGGTTTAGGCCGTTCTGTTGTGGGTGATATTGTGTATATGACCGGAGGTGCTGGTGTAATAACCATGGATGATGTAGAATGTAATTTGAAATGATATGGGAATAAAAAACTACTCAGCGGAAAGAAACGTACAAATTATCATAGCTTTATTAAAAGCCAACCAGATTCGGAAGGTGGTTGTGTCTCCCGGAGCTACTAATGTTAGCTTTGTTGCCAGTATTCAATCAGACCCTTTTTTTGAAATGTATTCAGTGGTGGATGAACGGTCGGCGGCATATTTTGCCTGTGGACTTTCGAAAGAGTCGAAAGAAGTGGTTGTACTTAGTTGCACCGGTGCTACTTCTTCACGTAATTATATGCCAGGATTAACCGAGGCATTTTATGCAAAATTGCCTATTTTGACTATTACCTCATCAATGACCACAAGTCACGTAGAACATTTGTATGCTCAATCTACAAATAGATCTACTCCACCTATTGATGTGGTAGTAAAATCATTTGTACTTCAACCTGTGAAAGATGCAGATGATGAATGGGATTGCACCATTAAAGTGAATAAGGCTATTTCTTATCTGACTCAAAATGGGGGGGGACCAGTTCATCTCGATTTGACCACACAGTTTTCAATGGATTTTTCTGTCACAGAAATAGCCCCTGTAAAAATGATTACACGTATTGACGTGGAAGATTCATTTCCTAAAATGCCCGAAGGACAAATAGCTATTTTTATTGGTGCTTATTCGAAAATGTCTAAAGATTTGATAAATCAAATAGATTCTTTTTGCGCTGAGTATGACGCTGTTGTTCTTTGTGATCACACAAGTGAATACAATGGTAAATACCGAGTGTTATCAGCGTTATATGGAGCACAAGAATTATACAATTGCAAACTGTTACAACCTGATTTATTGATACACATGGGCGAAATATCCGGCGACTATTATACAATTGGTTCTCTTCGCCCCAAAAATGTTTGGCGTGTGAATGAAGATGGTGAATTTAGAGATAGATTTCAAAAATTATCCCACGTCTTCAAAATGAAAGCCAGCACTTTCTTCCAATATTATATACAAGGCTCATCTATTGGACATGACAGTTATTTAACAGCGTTCAAACAAATAAATGCTACGCTATATGAACAAATACCAGAACTACCATTCTCTAATATTTGGACAGCTTTCAAAATGGCAAATAGAATACCGCAAGGTTCAGTAGTTCATTTAGGTATATTGCAGCCCCTACGTTCTTGGAATTTCTTTGAATCGGACAAATCTGTACGATTTCATAGTAATGTAGGAGGGTTTGGCATAGATGGGAATTTCTCAACACTAGTTGGAGCTTCTATCGTTCACCCTGAAACGTTATACTTTGGTGTAGTAGGTGACTTGTCATTTTTCTACGACATCAACATAATAGGGAATCGACATTTAGGTAATAATATCCGGTTATTGATAATAAACAACGGTAAAGGAGTGGAATTTTGTACATACGGGCATCGGGCTTCAATCTTTGGTGAAGATACAGATTCATATATTGCAGCTATCGGACACAATGGGAATCAGTCATCTACACTTATCAGGGATATTGCAAAAGACCTTGGCTTTTTATATTTAACTGCTCATGATAAAGATACTTTTTCTGAACAATTGGATACTTTTGTTAATCCTCAAATAAGCAAATCGTCCATTATCTTCGAAATTTTTACCAATACAGAAGATGAAGTAGAATCTTTGAAATTATTACGCCATATTTTTGAAGACAAACAATATGGCATAAAAGAAAAAGCTAAGGAAAAAATCGTTTCTGTAGTAGGATTAAATACTGTAAAAAACATCAAGAAAATATTCAAGTAATGAATAAACGTATTGGAATCATTACATATCATAGGGCAGATAATTTTGGAGCTATGCTTCAATGTTATGCGCTACAAGAGATATTACGCATAATAGGGTATGACGCTATGGTCATTGATTATAGACAACCCTTTACGGAACTGATATATAGTCCGTGGCGTCTGGACATTGTAAAAAGGGGACTTGTAGCCCCTCGCCTGTTAGGGGGCTACCTTTTCAAAGTGCTTCCTACGCTTTATAAACGCCGTAAATTGTATGATAGGTTCAGAAAAAAACATCTTCGCTGTACAAAACCAGTAAAAATGGCGCAAGATATGCCGCAAGATATCAATGTTTATCTTATCGGCTCTGACCAGATGTGGAGTCTGCATCCCACCAACGACATTATTGAACCCGTTTATTTTGGCGATTTTCCCAAACCGATGGGGAGCAGCATACAGGGATATGCTATCAGTTCGAACATTCAATCACTGCATACCATCGGAACAGATTACCTGAAGGAAGCGACCAAGCGGTTTAAACGGTTATCGTTCAGAGAAGCTGTGATTCGGGATGAGGTTGAACACATGACAGGAAGACATGGCGATGTGGTACTTGACCCTTCACTCCTACTGAATTTCGATGAGTGGGACAAACTAACGACAGGACCAATCATAAAGAAACCGTATCTGCTGACCTATTTCCTGAGTAATGACACCGACAATCCAGAATTCCGGGAGTTAGTGCGTGACTTCGGAAAGCGCAATGAATTGAAAGTAGTGGATATGTTTGAAATAGCCTATTCCCCAATCGACTTTCTGAATGCAATTAAATATGCTTCAGTTGTCTTTGCCGCCAGTTTCCATGCTACGGCATTCTGCATACTGTTTCGTAAAACATTCTATGCTTTCCAAAGCTCAGACGGTCGCGACATCAGATACATCAATCTGTTGAATGAACTGAATATTGGAGACCGACTAATAACAACTTGTGACATTAACACACTGAGAATAAGGAAGGTTGACTATTCAAAAACAGAAGCGGATTTACACAATCTACGTCAGAACTCATTTAACTATCTGAAGAGTCTATGAGAACAAACAGAAGAGCCAAAGTCAGCGTCGTGATACCGGTGTATGGCGTGGAGAAATATATCGAGAGGTGCGTAAGGACGCTGTTTGGGCAAACGCTTGATGATATGGAGTTCATCTTCGTAAACGATTGCACGCCTGACTGCTCGATAGATTTGCTTTGCAGTGTGCTAGAAGAGTTTCCGCAGCGCAAGGAGCAGGTGCGTATCATCAACCAGCCACATAACATGGGAGCGGCGAAAGCCCGTGAGGTTGGCATCAAGGCTGCTACAGGTGAATACATCATCCACTGCGACAGCGACGACTGGGTTGACTGCGATATGTATCGCCAAATGTATGAAAAAGCCAAGGCCGACAACCTAGATTACGTGATATGCCGTTCCGTTTGTTATACGGATGGCATCAACCACACCCTTATAACTGACACCATATCCGACAACAGGGAGCAGTTTATAGAAGACATGCTCCATAGCAAGACGACAGTCTCGCTATGGAGCCGCCTTGTAAAGGCGGCTACATATCAGTCGGACAGAATTATGATTCCCTGTGGGCATATGATGGAAGACAGGGCTTATTCTATCCAGATTGCGTATTTCTCCAAGAGTTACGGATATGTGGAAGGACCTCTATATTACTATTTCCAGCACGGCGACTCGGTGTGTGGAAGGAAGGATGAAGCCATGCTGGTGCGTAATTTCAAGGATGCCGCTGAAAACATGGTGGTCATTGAAAAATTCTTCAAGAGAGAAGGCGTATATCCACGATACAGTAAAGCATTGTGTCAGGCGGAATTCGTTGTGATGGGATTCCTGATGCCCCTGCTTGAAAAGAGCAACAAATACCGTAATATGTGGATGAACACATTCCCCAAGGCAGTAAAGGCTATATGGCGATCGCCCATGATCGGATTTTCGTTGAAAGTGAAATCGTTCTTGATATATACAGGTATATGCCCAGTAATATACCGACTAAAAAGAATCATATTAGTATGGCAAAAGTAAGTGTAGTAATACCGGTGTATGGAGTGGAGGCGTATATCCGGCGTTGCGCAAGGTCGCTGTTCGGACAGACGCTTAACGACATGGAGTTTATCTTTGTGGACGACTTCACACCCGACAGATCGATTGATTTGCTCAAAAAAGAAGTAGAACAATTACCCCCCCCCAGACGGAAACAAGTGCGCATCATCAACCTGCCACAGAACATGGGAGCGGCGAAAGCCCGCGAGGTAGGCATCAAGGCTGCCACTGGTGAATACATCATCCACTGCGACAGCGACGACTGGGTGGAGAGGGATGCCTATCGGAAAATGTACGACTGTGCAAAACGACACGACTATGACATAGTGATAGCTGACTACTGCGAGCACGACGGAAACAGAATACTACGCACGGTACATCAGGACATCAATGTAAAAGATCCGCTTCGGTCTGTGATAGCGTTTCCCATTGTTTGTTCATTGTTCAATAAACTCGTAAAACGGAGCTTATTGAACAATAATGAGATATACTATCCTATCTGCCACATGCAGGAGGACAATGTGCTCTGCATTGAGATGTTTTATTATGCTCTGCATGTGGGCTACCTTGAAGGATGCACGCCTATCTATAACTACTATATTAATCCCGACAGCATCTCACACCGGCAGGACGACAATGCCGACCTGCGACGTTGTCACGATGCCCATGCTAATACTGAGATTGCATGTCGCTTTGCCAAAGATAAGGGGTTCTACAAGCAATATGAGAATGAATTCCTACAGTTGAAAGCCAATGTGCGAGGGTTTCTCATGCCACTTATGAAACGAAGCAACCGCTACTACATGGAGTGGCTGTGTTGCTTTCCGGAGCTGAACAGACAATACCTGTTTTTGGCGGAGGTACCCGCATCGCTGAAAGTAGTCTTTCTGCTGACCCTCTGCGGAACTTACCCATATATTTGCAAGCTACGCAGTCTTTTACACCGATAAAACACGATAAATATATGACTTGGAACAACGTACAGTGGAAAATCAGGATGGTAATGTTTGATTGTTATCAACTGTTAATGGGGGGGTAAATAAAGAAGTATCCATCTTCTGCAACAACTGCATAGGAGCCTTCGTGGCACATGATTTCCGCTTGCCTTTCAACAGTCCGACAGTAAACTTGATGATACCCCCAGCCGATTATATTGACTACATCAGCCACATGGCAGAATACACCAATGCAGAGATGCGTGAAGTGGAAAGTGAAAAGGAATGGCCCGTTGCATTGCTTGGCGGGAAAATACATATCCACCTAATCCACTATCCCTCGGTAGCCGCTGGTTCAGAGGCATGGCATCGTCGTGAACAACGTATAAACTCCGATCGTTGCTACTACGTACTTGTTGAAACCGACGGCTGTACATACAACGACCTGAAGAGGTTCGACAATCTGCCGTTTAAGCATAAGGTGGCTCTTGTACATAAATCTTATCCTGATATAAAATGTGCATTCAAGATAAACGGCTATGAGCAAATTGGTGCAGTGACTGATTCCTACTGTTTCCATCCACTGCTTCCTCTGCGGAAATACGACCAATTCAACTGGATGAAATTTCTAAAACAAAAATAGCTATGATACCTAAAAAGATACATTTTTGCTGGCTTAGCGGTGATGAATATCCACCACTGATCCAGCATTGCATCGACACATGGCGACAGGTGCTGACCGACTATGAGCTGGTGTTGTGGGACACCAAGCGATTTGACATCAACAGCGTGCCCTGGGTGAAAGAAGCTTTTGAAGCCAAGAAATATGCCTTTGCTGCCGACTATATCCGATTATATTCCGTCTATACGGAAGGAGGTATTTATCTTGATTCAGACGTGGAGGTGCTGAAAAGTTTCGATGATTTGTTACAATATAAATCGTTTATAGGCTTTGAAGCCGCTACAGAGAGTGTGGAGGCTGCCATATTCGGAGCCGAACCCGGCTGTGAATGGTGCCGTAAAGCGATGGAGTTTTATCGTGACAAGCATTTCTGTATGGACGAAAAAGGCGGTGTGAAGCTGGATGTCATTGCGCCTAATGTGTTTGGGGAAACATTAAAAACAGTATTCTCCGATTTTCCAACGGAAATGCCAGACAAACCTGTATTATTACAAGGTAACGGAGGCATTTATGTGTGCCCGGCCGAGTATTTCTCGCCACTGAAATATGATTTGGAAAAGAGCAATGGCAGTGAGAATAAATTAGCAGTGAAGTACAAATCCAACCCAAATACCTATTGCATCCATTGCTTTACGGCTTCGTGGGGATTAAAGGTTCCTATGTATATCCGTATTTGGGACTATATAAAACGTCGTTTCTTAAAAAAATCATGATGGCTACTACCATTTCTGCAAGAAATTCAAGTATTGAGTTGCTTCGTATATTTACGATGGCTTCTGTGTTGATGGGACATTCGTTCGGTCACGGTGCTCATGGGGAAGTGTCTTACGATGGGTTGTTTTTGCTGTGGGGAGTATGCATCAATGTCTTCCTGCTTATCTCGGGCTATTACGGCATCAATCTGAGGGTGAAATCGTTTCTCAATCTCACCGGCATGGTGTTGTTTTACCACCTCTTGTCAAGTGTGTTAAATATAGTTATTTTTAGGGGGGTAAATGTAAACCATCTAATCAGTGCCTTTCTGCCTATCTCCCATAACTATTTCTACTGGTTTATAGCCTGTTATCTGATGCTGATGCTACTTTCTCCTCTCCTCAACAAGGGCTTGCAAGCTTTAAGCAACGGACAGTTATTGTTCACAATGGCGGTGATGATTTACATCAATTGCATTAGTGGTTGGCTGTTTAAAAACGGGCTCAACTCCAACGGTTTCAATACCATGCAGATGATATTTATGTACGTGATAGGCTATGGGCTACACCGGTTTGATGCGGAGAAGAGCGGAAAGATGTGGCTTTTACTTATGGCCTATGCAATGCTGTCGGTCATCAATATGCTGATAACGGACTACTTGCCCGACCGTTTTGGAGGCTACAACAATCCCTTTGTGGTGGCGAAATCGGTAGTGGTATTTTGCATTTTCTTGAGAGTACACTTTCAAAGCAAAACAGTGAACCGTATTGCCGCTTGTGTCTTCCCCTGCTATCTGCTGCAAGATGGAGCCGCCGGTTTCAGTTTTTATGATGTGCAATACGGCGTGTGGCAATCCCTGCAAAATTCTTTCGGTTATTTGGGCTTCGTCATCGTTTGTACTGTATGCATTTTTGCCTTGGCAATGCTTTTAGAACCAATCAGGAAGCGGGTGATGAGTCCCCTCAATGATAGAATTTATACTATCTTAAAACTGCATCGGATAGACGAGGTTTTAAGAGACAACACGAAATCATAATATACTTATACAGGTAATGAAAGAAATTATATTCTATTCTTACGGAGATTCAAACAAGGCATCCACTTGGAGCAATGTCCCTTATCTATTTACGAAAGAATTGGAGAACAGGGGAATCTTGGTGCGAAGGATAGATATATCGCCCAATCGATTCATCAATAAGATCTGGCAGCTGACGGTAGCCAAATTCTTGAATTGTTTTTATCCGAATCATGAATATTCGTGGATACGCACCTCTTTGTTCCGTTGGTTGACTGAGTGGAAGATAAAAAAGAGCGTTGCTCTATATCATACAGCAGATTATTGCTTTGTGACCTGTTTTGACTATTATAATAGATTTAGCGACATTCCCACTTTACTATTCAGTGATTGGACGTACAACATATTGATTCAATCTCAAAAAGGGCGAGAGTTATATAGCATTGAGAAGCCTTTTGCTCGCCAACAAGCTGAAGCGATTCGCAATGCCCAAGTGGTGATTTCTCTATTTCCTAAAAGTGCTGCCATCATGCAGGAAGCTTACCCTAATGCTAATATCAGGCATCTGGGTGAGAATGTTATCAATAATCTTTGCGGCACAAAATATCAAACAGAAGAGCTGATAAGCAAGAAAGTGAAATCGGATATCATCTTGTTTATCGGGCAGAAGAAATATATAGAGGGAGCAAAGTTGCTGATTCATGCATTGATGGGAATGCGAGATAAAGGGAAAGACTATCAATTGCATATCATTGGTATGCGAGAGAATGATTTTTGCCAATTACCAGATTTTGTGAAATGCTATGGCTATCTGCATAAAGATATCCCCGAAGAGAATAGGTTGTATTATCAATTGATGACAGAAGCTAAACTCTTTGTAAATCCCACACCGGTTTGGGCAGGATTTTCATCCATGATTGAAGCGATGTATTTTGCTACACCTATAGTGGTTTCACCTTACGAAGATTTTGTGGCAACATTTGGCAAAGAGATTTCTTTCGGTTGTTACAACAATGTATTTAGAGAAGATTCTTTAATCGAAAGTATTGAGTACGTTTTGAATAATGAAAAAAATGTATGCAGTGATGTGTAGAGAAGCTCATAGGGTTACAGAAGGCTATACATGGAAGGCATATGTGGATAAACTTTTAAAAGCTCTATGAAAACCGAAAAAACTATCTGTACCCATAACCCTACGCTTTCAATTGCCAAGGCATTGTGCATCATATTGATGGTGGTAGGACATTCGGGATGCCCCACATATTTGCATGACTGGATATATCTGTTTCATATGCCCTGCTTCTTTTTGATTTCAGGCTATCTATTGAAAGATGGATATATTGACAACTTAAAACTCGCTGTTAGAAAGCGCTTAAAAGGTTTGTGGATTCCATACGTGAACTGGAGCATTCTATTCTTGCTATTGCACAATGTGTTTTATCGTATTGGCCTTTACCCCAATATATACTCATTTAAGGAAATCCTTATCAAAGCCTGCAAAACATTGGTATTTTACGGATCGGAGCAATTGCTATGGCCATTTTGGTTTTTATCTGCTTCATTGGTAGCTTCTATGATAGGATTGGTCTATTTAAAACTTTGTAGGCAAAAACATAATTTAACCTTATTTAGTATATCGGGGGGGTAATTTGTATGCTTATTGCTGCTGTTGTAGATTATTCTCCTATAAAGATGCCCTTGCTCGGTTCGGTTCAATGGTTGGCTGCTTCTTTCTTTTTAATGGGGTATTTCTTTAAACGCATCCAAATATTACAAATACCGACTTATATGGTTGCCTTAATGACAATTGTCCTCTCTTTAACTCCCATTTTATTTACAGCTGATATCAATGTAAAAGGATTGGACAGTCTGATGTTTTTTGGCACGGGCATTATGGGAAGTATGATTGTTCTAAAGATTTCAGCGTATTTGAGCAAAACAAAACTATCCGTCGTACTGGATTATATAGGTTCGAACACTTTATATGTGCTAACCTTTCACTTGTTGGCTTTTAAGGCAGTAAGTTGTATAAAGATAGTTCAATATGATATGGATTGGAAAAATTTATTGACTATTCCGGTTATAGAAGAATACAATCAACTTTATTGGTTATTCTATAGTGTTGTAGGATTAATGGTGCCTCTGATGATACAACGGTTGATTCGGAGAACTGCTTTGCTATTTAACAATAAGTATAAATGATACGCCAACGATATATAGACATCGTAAAAGGATTGTCAATATTATGTATAGTGCTGCTGCATTATGGATTAGGAGTATTTCCTAATCAACTAAATGTCTTTATTGGCTCATTTATGATTACGGCATTTTATGTCACTTCCGGATGGGTAGATGGAATGAGCACAAAAAAGTTGCCTATAAAGACTTTTATTCGAAAACGTTTTGGTCAGTTAGGATTGCCTTATTTATACTGGTCTGGCATTCTTATCGCATTTGACCTTGTATTATGGTGCTTTGATTACTACGATGGCAAATACATCGCTAAGGAGATTTATAAGACTATCACTTTGCGTGGCATTGGGACGTTATGGTTTTTGCCCGCATTATTAGGTGGTGGCATAATATGGCATTGGCTAAAGCAGAAAAACAAAATAGTTTTATTGTTGTTTTTAATATTCACCATTATATATCAAGAGATATACAACATCTATTTAGCGGGCGGTGATACAGAAATAGCTCAAATCGTAAATGCTCCCTTTCGAACCATCCATAATATTTTGCAAGCTTGGGTCGGTATAGCATTTGGATATTATGCCTATAAATGGACTAAAATAAAAGGTCCTGCCGGCTTATTTGTAATAGGTGTAGCTTTTATAGGTTTCTCTTATATGGCGGCCAATTTTTATCCATTTACAAGAGGCTGGTCATATTTTGCTCCTTTATGGGGACCATTGGGACTTATTTATTTGTTTAAATCTGTAGAGAAATATAACCTATTCAGTTACTTCGTCTATTGGGGAAAGAATTCATTAAATCTTATGTTAACTCATTATTCCATTACATTAGTAATGGCGCAGATAATCTTTGAAAAGATTTTATGCATTCCTTTCTATGGAAAGAACACGTTGGTAGCTTTTGCCTGTTCTTTGCCTATACAGCACCTACTTGTATACTTGGTCAACCGATTTGCTATAAAAACATTAGGAAAAACGAAACAATGATTAGTCTGTTTAAACATATCACCCAACGCAATATTGCGGCATTTTTATTAGTACTATTTTGTATTCAATACATTCCATTGGAGAGTCGTGATGGCGTAAGCTATTTGAAGCTTCTGGTTTCTATGCTGTGCCCTTTTATTATTATACTGAAATCCCCTTGGATGAGCAAACCTTTGCTCCTGTTTTTTACATATTATAGTCTGGTACTTATCGCGGCCGTGAGCCATCCGGCTACTTTAAGATGGTCAACTGTTTTGTTCGCCTCTTCGTTTATGCTTACATACATAGCCTATTACGGCTTGACCGTAATAAACGAGGTTTTCACAAAAGAATTCTTTGTGCGTTTAATAAGGGGGCTGATTGCGGCTTATGCCATTTTTTTTTGGTGCTTCAGCAATGTCTTCTTCTTGTAGGCATAAAGGTATTCCCTTTATTTAATTTAGTCCAAGACTTAGGTCGAGGAATTGCCGGAAATGCATTAAGCTATGAGCCCTCTTCGGCAGCTGTGATTTTATCTTTTGCTTTTCTTTCTCTGTTGAGAATGTATGAGATGGAAGAAAATGGCAAATTATCCTTAACCCAACTTTGGATAAAAGATAAATGGATTGTCATAGCTTTTGTCTATACGATGTTAGGGCTTGTGAGTGGAACAGCTATGGTGGGATTAACTCTTATCGCATTATATTTTGTTTCACCCAGACAGTATTTGGTAGCCATTCCTATTATCATTCTTATTCTCCTATTGTTTTTCAATATAGACTATGTGCCTTTGGAAAGGGCATGAAATTCATTAATGGCCTTTATTACATTGGATAAACAAGCGGTAATGAACGCAGATGGCAGTGCTGCTGCCAGAATTATCCCTGTAGTAAATACATTGACTAAACTTGATTTATCCTCATGGGAAGGGTGGCTCGGACATGGTGTTGACTATGGATTAAGCAAATGGATTTTTAGTGACAGGGTGATGCTGGGTGGTATTGCTGATTATGGATTCCTAAGTTTTATTGTGATGCAAATAGCTGTTTACACCTGTATGATAAGAAAGTTCTTTTCTTTAGAAACTCTATTGTGGATGTTTTTAGGTATGATGACATTAGGAAATGTCCCTATAAACTGGGGTGCTATGATGTTGTTTACTACAGTAAGATATTTTCAAACGAATGAATGTGATGATTGATGTATCTATAATAATCGTAAACTACAATACCAAACTATTATTGGCCGATTGCTTGCGAACTGTTCACCAAATGACACGCGACATTCGTTATGAAGTGATTGTGGTGGATAACGCTTCTTCAGATGACTCCGAAGCATATATTAAAAGTCAATTCTCCGAGGTTGTTTGGATAAACAGTGGAGGAAACATCGGATTTGGCAGAGCAAATAATTTGGGCGCATCGTATGCTACCGGAAAATATTTGTTTCTTCTTAATTCTGATACTTTGCTGAGGAACAATGCAGTCCGAATGTTATATCAGTATATGGAGACCTATGCTGATAAAGACAGAATAGGTGCCACCGGGTGTTGGCTACTCGATAATGAGAGTCATACTACTTTTAGTTATGGTGAGTTTCCGACTCCACGCAGTGAGTTTTCGTACATCTGGGGAAAGATTGTCAGGAAATCTCCTGCGACTATTCTAACTAAGACAAAAGAGGTAGATTTCATTACCGGAGCTGATCTATTCTTGACGAAAACTGTTTTTGATAGTCTGCATGGTTTCGACTCCCATATTTTCATGTATTATGAGGAAACTGATTTACAATATCGAATGGCTCAATTGGGGATGAAAAGAATGGTGATTAACGGTCCGCAGATAGTTCATCTCGAGGGCGGTAGCTTTTCCCAAAAAGGGCTATCGTATGGTAGATTTATGATGTCACAGATAAGTTTTAACTATTATGTGAGGAAGCACTATAAAGGAGTGGCTTATGGCTTATTTAGATTGTCCCTCATGATAGTACGCTTGCTTTTATTTGTGACTACCGATTGGAGTTTAAAAGAAAAAATAAAAGCATATAAGCTTGTACTGAATGGTAAAAGTATGGCTTGATAATAAAATTATTACATATGAATATTTTAGTCTTGGCAGCTTTCATATCTCCCACCAAAGGATCGGAATATTCCGTGGGGTGGAATTATGTGAAGCATATGTCGAAATATAACAACCTGACGGTGGTGTATGGTGCCAGTGGGGATGTGTTGGGAGATTGCTCGGAAATGAAACAATATGACTTGGAACATCCTATGCCTCATGTGAAGTTTGTGGCGGTACATGCCAGCAAGACCACCCATACACTGAATTACCTTAATAGAAAGGGCATCTTCCCGTATTCATTTTATGTAGCGTTTAAGTCTTGGCAGAAGCAGGCTTATCAGGTGGCAATGGAGTTGATGGAAACAGAGCATTTTGATTTGTGCCACATGGTGGGACCGATAGGCTACCGTGAACCGGGATATTTCTGGAAACTGGGATTGCCCTATATGTGGGGACCTGTAGGAGGCGCCAATAATTCTCCGTGGGCTTTGGTGAAGCATCTACCATGGAAAGGACGGTTGAAGCATATATTTCGCTCCTCGGTCAATACGCTGCAAATGTATAGCAGTGGCAGAGTGAAGAAGGCTTTGCGGGCTACAGATTTACTGCTGACCGCTACCACTGAAAATCAAAGGAAGTTCTATGAGCTATATGGGAAAGAGAGTATCTATCTGCCTGAAAATTGCATCGATGCAGAAATTCGTGTAAACGAAGAAAAGTACTGTCGTCCTGATACCTACAATTTTATAATTGTAGGTCGTCAGGACGACCGTAAGAACAGCTTGCTGTTCTTACGGTCGCTAACTTATATAAAGGATAAGCGTAATCTTCATGTGGATGTGGTAGGTGATGGACCGGCAAGAGAAGCCTTGCAGGAATTTTCGTCTCAAAATGGATTGGATAAGATTATTACTTGGCACGGACAATTGCCAAGAGCCAAAGCTATACAATTGTTCAATAATGCTCATATACAGGTTATCACCAGTATCTCCGAGGGAAATCCGACTACAATATGGGAAGCAATGAGTTATGGAGTGCCAACATTGAGTTTAGACCATTGCGGTATGCACGACACAATAGACGATGAAAGCGGAATCCGCATACCAATCCATAGCTATGAACAATGTGTAAAAGATATAGCAAGGGCAATAGAGAACTTGCTTGAGCATCCCGCAAGATTTAAACATTTGTCAGAAGGAGTAGTGAGACGTGCCGAACAATATACTTGGAATAAGAGAGAACTGGTGATATTGGATTTCTACCGGAAAACCATTGATAGCTTCAATAAGCATTCAAAATAAGAAACGATATGTGCATGAATAAAAAACGTATTTCAGTATGCATTGCTGCTTATAAGCCCAATGACTTTCTGATTAAAGAATTAGAAACTATCATGCCTCAATTGGGCGAAAACGATGAGATAGTCATTAGCGAAGATTACAGCACTGATTCTGCTGTGTATGAGTACATTAAGCAATACTATGGGGGGGGTAAATATAATTTACCACAATAAATATCAAGGAAATCCTTGCGCAAGATTGAGCGGTGACCAGAAAGGGTATGCCGTGACTCTGAACTTTTGAATGCCATACAGCATGCATCGGGAGAATTTATCTTTTTGGCAGATCAAGACGACCTTTGGCAGCCGAATAGAGTGAGTAAGGTGCTTCAAACCTTAGAGGAGAACAGGGGATGTCTAGTGGTTTGTAATGCAGATTTGATTGATGGCGAGGGAAATGCTATGAACCGTTTCATACGCTATACAAACCCTTTGGAAACAAGCTTCCCTTTGATTAATTGTTTGAAAAGGCCTCCATTCATAGGCTGTGCAATGGCTTTCGACAGGAAACTACTGAATTATGTTTTACCTTTTCCAAAGAAGCTCAACACACACGACACTTGGATAACCCTTTGCGCTATTTGGCTCAAAAGAATAGTCATTATAAAAGAGCCGCTTCATTTGTATCGTATTCATAACAATAATGTTTCGGGACATATACGCAATTCCCTCCTAAATAAAATACAATATCGTGCCTATTTAGCAAAAGAACTTCTTTTTAGAATCGTTTCTTTAAAAATTCAAAACAAGTAACTATCCTTTATCAGAATGTCATTACATAGATTATCATATCCATGAGCAAAAAACGAATTATCTGTTTTCACCTTTTCAACGACTACAGTGGTAGCCCGAAGGTACTGAATATGGTGCTGAAAGGATTGCTTTGCAAGGGGGAAAGCATAAAGTTAGTCACCTCAAGAGGCGGAGTGTTGGATGAACTGAGTGCTTATTCCAACTTGAAGCGATATGCCTATTCCTATAGGTTCTCCACAAACCCGGTAGTGACGATGCTACGGTATGGCTTGGTGCAGCTCTACACGTTCTTCTTTGCGTTTCGGTATATCTTCCGCAAGAACACGGTGTTTTACATCAATACCTTGTTGCCTATCGGCCCGGCATTGGCAGGCAGGCTGATGGGGAAACGGGTGGTATATCATTACCACGAGAATGCTTTTGCCAAAGGGGCGTTCTATAAGGCATTGGCATGGGGAATGCAGAAATTGGCACACGAGATAATCTGTGTGTCGGCTTATCAGGCATCGTTCTTGAAGCGAAAAAAAGGAGTGTCGGTAGTGCCGAACGCATTGCCTACGGAGTTTGTAAGCAGGCTGCATCCTGATGCGGAAGCGGCTTTTGAACGCAAAACGGTGCTGATGCTTTCTTCGCTCAAAGAGTATAAAGGCACACGGGAGTTTATTGAACTGGCGAATCGTTTGCCTCAATATAAGTTTGTATTGGTGATAAACGATACGCAAGAGAACATTGACAAATACCTATCTGATAATAATTTAACAAATATTAGGGGGGGGGTAATCTGACGATTTATCCCAAACAAGCGGATGTAACATCTTTCTATAATGCGGCATCGGTGGTGGTTTCGCTCACGAATCCGAAGCTGGTGGTAGAGACATTCGGACTCACTCCCTTAGAAGCCATGAGTGCCGGGTTGCCGGTAATCGTGCCGACACAAGGAGGGATAGCGGAGATGGTGAAAGATGGCAATAACGGATACAAAATAGATGTACAGGAATTGGATGCCGTTGGCAAACACATTTGCGTATTGCTGGACAATAAAGAGTTGTACATCCGTATGGCAAACAACGCATTACTGTTTTCTGCCGGTTTTGACAGCGAGAAGGTTGTCACGAAATTAACCCAAATAATAACGGATTGAGTATGGATAATTTGCAAATCATTTCCCGTCGGAATGATGTGACCCCATTCTATAACGAAGCCTCCATTGTACTTAATCTTTCCGACAAACAACGGTTTGTGGAGACATTCGGCTTGACGGCATTGGAAGCGATGAGTGCCGGACTGCCGGTAATTGTACCGACGGAAGGAGGAATAGCCGAAATGGTGGAAGACGGGGCGAACGGATATAAGATAGATGTGCAGGATTTAGATAGAATCAATTGTATGATAGAAGAGATATTCCAAGATAAAGATCATTATATTCGTATGGCCAACGAGGCAAATCAAGTTTCTTTAGGTTTTAAAGAGTCTGTAATGATTGAGAAAATCCTCACGATTTTAAACAGATAGGCAATGGTAATCGGGAAAAACACAAATGAAGCGAATCTTCTACAACTGGCTGAAGATTTTAAGAATGGGAAAAGGATGGTGCTATTTCTTGGTGCCGGAATAAATCTTGGTGATAGAACCAGTATTGAAGGCTGCAAAGAAATAGACTTGAGTTGGAATGGGCTGTTGAACGGACTATTTTCAGAAGCCTTTTCATTACTTTCTATCGGGAAAGGATTGTCTTCTGAAGACAGATATATCATGCAGAATTTGATTTGTGATCCGAATAAGAAAGAGGCATTGAAAGGATTCTCGGAAGAAAGTTGGGAATGCTTGCGCTCATATGCATCTTTTGAATTCCCGCCATTAGTGCAAGCTTCCATTATCAAGTCTGTCTTAGGGAATAACTACATTGATTCCATACGAAAGCACTTGTACCAACAATGTGACAAATATATAATGCGAAAGATATTCTTGAAATACTACGGACTAAACTCAAATCTTTCCGGTACGGGCAAGAGTAGACCTTTTTATTCTTTGTATCAATTGGCCCGGTTGATAATCTTGCATCATCCGATTATAGCAGTGGTTACCTATAATTTTGATAAGTTCCTTACGATAGCCATTGATATATTAAGGGAAAACAAGGAGGAGTTCTTTACTGAAAAAGAAATGGAGAGGGTTCGTCAGGATAGAACGGTGGAAGATGTATTTGGATCTTATAGCCATTCTTCACAGGAAAAGGACGTACTACCCATTTACCATATACATGGTCTGATACCGCCGTATAATGAATACCTTCCCGTGAAAGACAATGAAATCGTATTGTCTATGGAAGAATTCTATGAGAACACCCAGAACGTGTATTCCTGGCAGACTGCGACCCAGCTACATTTTTTATGCCATTTCACTTGCTTGTTCTTGGGCTCGTCCCTGACGGACATCAATACGCAACGAATGATTCATTATGCAAGCAAGATTGGTAACGATGATAAGATATACTATTTGCATGCCGTCTCGAAAAGCATGAAAGAAAAATTAAGCGAGAAAGAATACATGAGTTATCTTGGTCTAATGAACCTTAAGGACACGTTCTATACACAATATGGGCTTACTCCTATTTTTGACAGGAACGGGTATAACCATTTATATGATACGATTTTAAATTTTGTACTATGAAGCAGTATGATAATATACAAAAAATCTCAACAGGAATTAGCGGGTTGGATAAAATCCTGTTGGGTGGCTTACAATTGCCTATGTATAGTTCTAGTGTATCCCGAAACAATAAAACGCAAGGCATAATCATTACACTAAAGGGTTGTAAAGGCACTGACAAGACAATGCTTGCCATGCAAGTCATGCATGGTATAACCAAATCATTAAGGCGTTACAATGGTGAGGATGCTTTATTGGCTCCGGCCTTCTACTCTTTGGATAAGATGCATGATCAACTAAACGATATCCTTCTGGATTTTATCATCTCCCAGTGTACACGAAAGATGATTAAGCTCAAACAAGATTTGCGTAAGGATTCCCAATATAATAACAGCTTGTTTGCGGACATCATATTTAAAACCGACCAAAAAGTATATACCAGTCAGGAACAGTGTGATAACACACCGCTACTACCGGATGACCTTTGTGCCCGTATTGATAAATATATATCTGAAGGTATTGTCTTTTACAATATCCGTACGAACTCGTTGCATTTTAGGACAGCACAGTCGAAAGACACCCAAACCAATATGCTGTTTGAAAGAAAGTATAATCTTATTCATCAATATCTCAGTGATGTAAACCGATTTTCCGGTGACTATACCAAAATAGATGATTTCCGGAATGATTTCTTTGACGTGGAATTCAATTCCACAGAAGCGGACGATGTCCACGATAATTTTATCTATACCAGAACACCTGCCCATAGACTAACTCAAATAATATCAAAAATTCAAGAACGACAAAATAAGGGAAAGGACGAAAAAGAGACAAGAATAATCCCCTGCACGGTAATAGATGGCATTTCACAAGTCAGGAAACAAGAATTGGAAGGCTTCGAGATCTCTTCCATCGAACGTTTGCTCCGCGACACATCTTTGGTCTCCGTCATTGTCATAGATGACGTGGAGGAGGACATGTTTCATTCCGACATATCCATAGAAATGCGAAGAGTGGAGAATGATGAGGTAAATTATACAACCCATCAATTGCGAGTAAACAAGAGTGTCTTTCAAATGACCGCATACGGTTGGCATCAATATAAGAAGCGGGATTATGGTATAGAGGTATATCCCAGTTCTCATTTGTTGCTTCATCAAAAGCGATATTTACCACAATCCATCATAAATACCAAAAATGGAATCCTGGACCGAAACTATTTGCAATATCTGGATTTCAGCAAAGATTGTGATGAAAAGGAGCAGTATGTGGATTATGATAAAAGAAGAGTGACTGAGGAATACAACAGACTAAGATATTTATATGTGAGCCGTTTTTATAAAGCCCTGTCAACGCCGGATGATGTATTAGGCTATCTACTTGCTCAAAAGAATACGGCTCCTGATGGGAAAACAATAGCCATTATTGGCTATCCTAATACGTTTAAACGATTCTTGGCGATAGGAAGTAGTTTTTGTGCGGCAAGAAAGGGTTACCATACACTTTTTCTTACATTTGATCGGCTTTCGTCCAACCTGTTACAACAGATGCAATGTCCCGCGTTCGCTTCAATGGAAAAGGCATTGCCTTGTGTTGAGGGGATAACTGACGAACAGGATGAAAAGATTGTCAACTATACCAGTGTCGGTACCGGACAATGCTCCCTATCCTGCCCATATAATTGTTCGCTAAAGAAATGTAAACGATGTTATGATTATCTTCATGTATTCAACGTAAATATGGGTTGCATTTCAGCAGATGAACTGTTATATTATCTGGAAGAGCAGTTGGAAATCTATTTTGATAAACAAGGTAGTAAAATTAAGCGGATCATTTTTGATGATTTGCAAAAAGTAGACTTTTGTTTCCCTCTGTTGAAAAACAACGACCTGTTCTTTGCCGCATTAAAAAACTTTTGCCAGAAGAAGGGTGTTGACTTGATGATTCTTTGTGATCCTAAAATCCGCAACTATCATCCAATACACGATTAAGGGTAGATTTATGAGTCGTTAGTAGCAGCTTTCAGTAAAAAGCAACAGCACAACATCAATATGTAGCCACCATCCCCTTACCCCACGATGCGACTTGAGGTAATACGCAGATTCAAACCGGAAAGAAAGGATTCTTATCCGAATTCTGTTTTGAAGGGTTTTGCATAAGCTCGGTTCTCTGTGTAGATATTCAGCACGTATTGCCTTGCAGTCATGATCCACTTGGCAGGTACGGAGATGAATCTGAAGACAAAAGCCTTTATGCGACTCGTTTTCTTGAGCCCAAAAGCCTTGGTGTCAAGCCTGCTCATGATGGTCTTGTAGAAATTGTGTATCAATGCAGTAAGCAGAAGAAAGACAGTATTCTCCGCCATGAATGACTTGGGGAGCCTGCTCCAACCGAATCCGTTGTTCATGTCGTCAAAGATACGTTCCTTGCCGCCACGCAGATTGTAGAATTCAACAATGTCCCTTGTCGATGACTTGTAATCGTTGGTCAGAATACAACGGTAAGTGTATTCGCCTTCCCACAGGTCAAGGTCGCCACTGTTGCGTCTTTGTCTCTGGATGACAAGACGATAGCACTTGCCTTCCCATTTCTCAACGAGAATGGAATTGAGTTCGAACTGGATGCCGTTAATCTCCTCCGTCTTCCATCCTCTCAGAGCAAAGATGTCATTGTAGAGCGAACTGCATCGGTTGGCACGGATGTAGAAATGTTTGCAATGCTTCTCTATCTCACTGACGATTTCCTTCGAGCAGGAACCGCAGTCTGCCCTGAAGCGATTTACACGGATGTTCTGGGATTCCAGAAGAGCGAAGAATCTCTTATGGGTGTCTGCCTGATGAAAACGCACATTCGTGTTACCATCGCTGTTCTCGATATAGACTATCTTGTCACCGATAACATATACGCCAGGCCTGTAGCCGAGGAACTTCTTGTAGGTTGGTTTTGCATCATGCTTCTCTGTTTCAATGAACTGATGGTCAAAGTCAAAATCATACTCTTGACCGGATTTCAATTGACCAGTAGCAAGCAGGGCTTTGATCAATAAGCAGTTCATCTTGTCTGCAGTATTGAAATCATAGGAGTTGCCAGAAGCAGATTTATAGGTGATGTTCTTACAAGTCAGTTCTTCGATAGCACGCAATATGGTGTCTGCGCTGCAAGTGCGAAGAGTTGGATGAAGAGACAAATGTTTCATCAAGTGAGTTGTAACATCCTCAATACATGAGCCGCCACAAAGATATACGCACATCAGAGAGCGTAGAATTTCGCTATATTGATAACCAAACATAGTGCATCTCAATCCCAAGGTGGAATCTATGGTTTGAGCTAAAAGAGCATCAAATTGCTCCATAATAGAAAAAATTCCTCCAAAAGGAGTGAGTTTCTCAGATTTTATTTGTATCTTTGCCATGTCATATTAGAGTTTTGCTTGTCTTCTTTTCGCAACACTAAGGTAAGTGAAAATTCTGACATGGCAAAATCCTGGGCAACTTTTTGTTGCTCAGGCACTTATAAATAATGTTAAACTATAGTGTTGCGGAATTAAGGGTGATAAGAAAGCCGGACTGGTAGATGAATTGATCTCCCTGTCTGAAAATGTAATATGCATGTGTAGGGATAAAGACCCTCGTAAAGTTACCTTTTTAATTGAAAAGTTTGCTGGCAATATTCTTCCCAGTCAAATTTATGAAATCACTACAACCCATATATATGATTTATTTGAATGTGATTTTTCGAATTGTCGATTAACAGTTCCGGACAACATCGAAGAAATCGGCTCGATGACCGATTTTTGGAATGATTCTTGGAAAGATGGTTGCCATTAAAGAAAACCATATGGGAAATGTCCCCAAAAAAGAATCTTCTGAGGAATGAGCTGCCGTGTTCAAAATGCGGTTAAAACGATTCTGATTACACGGACAGGATATGGCTTTCCTATTCGTTTCTGCTATTTCCATTTTGCTATGGTCCTTTAGAAATTTTATTGAGGTAATGTATAGGAGGATATTTGTTAGTGAAAACGACTTTCATCAAACGCTTATTATCGAACGACTCTATTAGAACTGGTAGAAAATAATTTTGTTGGCATGAATTCGATTTTTGTTTATTTGTTTACCCTTTGGGCTATTCCGCATTCTTTTTTTATATCAAGAATACTTTTATCCACGCAGGCAGATGATAATATCCGTTACTATTTTAGCAAAACAGACCAAAAATAAATATGTCTCAATGACTGGCGGAGTGCCATCGTGAGAACCTTATCGCAAGAATTGAAAGGAGAAAATAGGGATGCAATCGCAAACAACCTGATTTCAATGAAGCGGCAACTAAAAGATTTCTATATATAACCTGACTCAGAATCAAATTCTAAATGAAGCAAATAGCTATCGTGGGCATACAAGGCGTGCCCGCAAAATATGGCGGCTTCGAGACTTTGGTGGAGAACATTATCGGTGATAACTGTTCTCCGGAAGTTCGTTACACCGTCTTTTGCAGTGGCAAGGATTATGCCACCCGTTTGAATACTTATAAGAATGTCCGACTGAAATACATTCCTTTGTTCCATGCAAACGGAGTGCAAAGTACACCTTATGACATTCTTTCAATGCTGAAATGTTTGCATGGATACGATACGGTGGTGATATTGGGTGTAAGCGGATGTATTTTCCTGCCGGTATTTCGGTTACTGTTTCGCAAGCGTTTGGTGGCAAACATCGACGGACTGGAACACCGGCGTGCCAAATGGGGAAAATTCACCAGATGGTTCCTGCGTACCAGCGAGGCGATGGCTGTCCGCTATGCCGATGTGGTGATTGCCGACAACAAGGGTATTCAGGATTATGTGAGGGAGACCTATCATAAAGAAGCGGTTTTGATAGCCTACGGGGGAGACCATGTGCTGAGAAATATATCAGAAGAACGGCAGATGGAAATCCTGCGGAAATACGGGGTGACACCGGGCAACTATGCAGTCAGCGTATGCCGGATAGAGCCGGAGAACAACAGCCATGTAATTTGTGAGGCATTTGCCTCCAGCGGGAAAGATATTGTGTTCGTGGGTAACTGGGAACGGAGCAAATATAGCCGTGGATTAAAACAGAAATACGCTGAATACAGCAATATACGAATGGTGAATGCGGTATATGACTTGGACGAGTTGTATGCGCTGCGTAATTGGTGCTGTTGCTATGTTCATGGGCATAGTGCGGGCGGTACCAATCCCTCTTTGGTGGAGGCGATGTTTTTCGGGAAGCCGGTTCTGGCGTATGATGTGGTATATAACCGAGAAACGACTGGGAATAAAGCCTGTTACTTCAAGACTGCGGATGAATTGACGGAACTACTGAACCGGAATACACCGGACGGTACGCCGATGAAAGAGATAGCCATGAGGCGATATACATGGAAATACATTGCGGAACAATATGAAATATTGTACTAAAGAAATATATAAGAACAAAAAAGATTGACAATGAGGAGAAAACGGTATTGGGGGGTGGTTGTATTGCTGTTGCTGCCGGCTTTAAAAGCTTTGTCGCAGGCACCGGTCAGCCCCAAAGTGGAATTGTTTGCAGGGGCGGAATTGCATTATCGGGATATCTTCTACACGAAGATGTACGAGGTTTTGGTGAACCTGACTCCCGGTCTGAAATGGCACATCGGCAACCGGTGGCAATTGGCCGGTCAGGCCATAATCCCCGTTTATAATGATTATGGGGATCGGTATAAGAAGGTACGCCTGAGTATGGCAGTGCTGTCTAAGGAATGGGACTGGAACGGTTCGCAATTCTTGAAAGTGAGCGGTGGACTGTTTGGACGGGAACGCTATGGGCTGGATGTGAAATGGATGTATCCGATTAACAGATGGCTGGCTTTGGACGCACAAGTGGGTGTGACGGGCTTCTGCTCGATGGCTGTAGATTGGGAATGCAGCAAGATGGAGCGAGTGACGGGACAAGCCGGAGTGAACGTCTATCTGGAAAAGGTGAATACGGAATTCCGGCTGCACGGTGGCCGGTATCTTTATGAGGATTATGGCGTGACGGCCGAAGCCATGCGTCATTTCAAGCACTGTACGGTAGGTCTGTATGCCCAATACAGTGACCAAGGCAAGGAGAACGGAGGTTTCAAGGTCATCATGATGATTCCACCCTACAAGCGGAAAGCCCGTAAGGTGATGGTACGTCCGGCTTCCAATTTCAGGCTGACTTACGACATTCAGGGACAGCCATACGCTGTGAAGATGTATACCACCGATCCGGAAGAAAATGAACGTGAAGGGCATTACGACCGCAACCGTCTGCAATGGGGTGCCAATCGGATGGAACCGGACTTCACCAACAAGGAAGGAGGCAGACCATGAGACAAATTACAATTCTGATAATCGGTTGCCTGTTCTTTTTCGGAAGCGGACAACTCTTGCACGCCCAACAATATACGGGCATGAGCGGACTGATCCATGTACCGAGCGGAGAAATGGATGAGGCCGGAGAGGCACGTGTCGGTGCGCATTTTTTGAACAAGGAATTCACGCCGGACAAAGGATTCAATTACGAGGGGAAATACAATACGTTGAGCCATTATCTGAGTATCACTCCTTTCTCATGGCTGGAAATCGGCTATACTTGTACTTTACAGAAAGGGCGTGCAATCGACAATAAAGGACAGGTCTTGGAAGGCAATCCTAAATTACGCTTCAAGGACCGTTACTTTTCTGTCAAACTGCAACCTTTGAAAGAAGGGAAATGGTGGCCGGCTATAGCCATCGGTGCCAATGATCCATACGGTACGGACAGCAAGGAGGGAACCGGGAAAGAAGGAGAAAGTCCTCAAAATGGGGATGGGAAAAGCCAATACTTTTCTAACTATTACATTGCCGCCACCAAGCATATCGGCTTGAAAGGTCACAGCATTGGCATCCATGTGGCGTACCGCCATTGGAAGCGCGACTATAACAGCAAGTGGAACGGCCCGGTGGGCGGCATTACTTATCAGCCTTCTTTCCAAAAGAATTTGCGCTTGATAGCCGAATACACGGGCGATGACGTGAATGTGGGCTTCGACTGGAAACTGTGGAAGCACTTGCTGGTACAATCTTCTTTGCAGAACGGAAAGTATTTTTCGGGAGGGGTATGCTTCTGCATCAACCTGTTGTAAAAGACCGACAATATGGAATATCCCTTGTTGCTTGAATTCCTTGACACCCGGTTGGAAGCTGCCCTCGATCAGGAACGGTTCAATCGGCAGACCATTCACTTGTATCGGTGTGGCGATAGTTGGCTGGCGTTGGAATATTCGCCATGTCTGTTGGAAGAGCAATTCCATTATAAGGACAAGAAACCGTTGATTTTCCACTTGAGGGACGGAAGGCGTGTGGTGATGGTGGAAGTTCCGGCCTCTTATGTAAGGAGGATCGCAGCAGGACATGAGACCGGTCGGCAAGGAATGGGACATATCACGTTGGATGCCGGTCGTCGGGCAAGTGATTATGCCGGATGGAAGGAATGGATTCTGGATGACTGAGAAGGTCCGGAAAACATCTGTCATGAGAGTTATTTATCATTTATAATTAACATTTTAATTCATTTTATTTATGTACAATTTGTAAGCAGTCAAAAATTGGCTCATAATTGAAATCTCTATCTTCGCTGCGAACAAAAATTTTAGGATTTATGTATAGCAGTGAAGATCTTGAAAGGTTTTACTTTCAGTACCAGACCGAGGCTTTGCCTCATGGAGAATCTCTCCAATCGTTTTGTGTTAAGAACAAAGTTCCTTATAACATCTTTCAGAAATGGTACAGGGATACCCGGAAAAAAGTAGTTGAAGTCCAGGTTGATGGTGCTCCTGTAATCGGTCATGAGGAAAAATCCAGTGCCATTGATCAACCTCAACCGGTATCACCAGGCAGAACTGATCACCCTGTTCGTATTTGGGTTGAGATTCGTATCAGCAATGGCTTGCATTTGTTCCAAAAGAATTTAAGCTACCCGGATTTGGTTCGTATGGTAGAGAAACTGGAGGGGTTATGCTGAGTGTTACCGGTCTGAATCATTTTTATTATGTCCGTGATTTCACCGATATGCGTTGTAAGCACAGCCGTGTGTTGTCTATCATTCGTGAACGGCTTCACCGGGAACCCAGAGATGGGGATGTCTTTATAGTCATGTCTCGCAATCGCAGAATAGTCCGTATGTTTTCATTTGATAATCGTTCATATAGTCTGTTTGAAAAGAAGTTTGTTGCAGGCTATCAGTTCATGAAAGTTGAGCGAAATGGGGCAGATACTGTTTATCGGATTGCCTGGAAGGACGTGGTTTTGATTCTTGAGAATCCTATAGTTAAAACATTAAAAATCAGATAATCAATCTATTTATCCACTTGCGGTTTTGCGATTATTTTATTACCTTTAATGCTGTAAGTCAAAGGTTTATGTATGATCGATCTGCAAGATATAATTACAACAAAACGAGAGTTGTTGAGTCGGGAAACCTACTCACGCAACCCTATAAATTATAGTGCAGGTATGGCAGAGGATCAGAAAGACCGATACATACAATACCTTGCCGAGCAAAATCAGGATCTCAGGTTGACAGGTGATGCCATGAAGCTTGTTTTGGAGGATTTTATGGCTCAGATGAAAGAACTGAAGGATCAGATGTCATCCATGCAATCGAAACATGTTGACCTTGAGAATCGGTTGTCAGAAGAGCATAAACTTCGCAAATCGGCTGAACGTAAGATAAAATCACTTCAGGAAAAACTTGATTACGCCAATCAGGAACGTTTTGGTGATAGACGTCAAAAGATACAATCTAAAGCTAAAACAAGTGATTCAGACCGCCGGAAGGAGAAGGATGATTATGATGGAACCGATGATACGCTTCGCACGGATTCGGTTGGTCATGTTCCATCCCAAGAGTTAAAAGAGCCTTCCGGGAAAGACCGTGATTTATCCAATCGCCCTGACGGTTATAAAACGATGGGGGTAGCCGGAGAAGCGACAGAGCATCCTTCCGATTTGACAAAGTTTCCCGGTCGCATCATTGAAAGAAGAATGGTACGGGTATTCAGTTTTCGTACTTTCTTGATGGAAGAATGCTTCGAGATGGTTCATTATGCAGAGCCTGGTAAAAAGCCGAAGTGGGGTTATTTCCCTTCTGAAGGCCATCCGGATGTAGTAACCAGTTTTGAAGGCACTAGGGCCACTCCTGAATTTCTGCAGGCTATCGCCTATGAAGTTTATGTAAAGAATGTGACTTTTGGTCTTCTTCACCAATGGCTGACAGATATGGGCATGACCATTTCTAAAAACACGTTGCGCAACTGGCTTAAGAAAGGTAAGACATACCTGGACGAACTGGTTTGTGTATTGAAGTCTATAGCTTTGGAAAAAGATTCGATTGTGAACTGCGACGAGACCTGGTGTAAAGTGCGTAAATACGATCACTATAAGAAGTGCTACATTTGGGTTCTGGTCAACAAGGCCCGGAAAACAGCCATTTTCTTCTATGAGAATGGCTCGCGTGGTCGTGATGTACTTACAGACTTTTTGGGCGATGCAGAATTGAAGAGTATAATGTCCGACGGATACAATGCTTATGTATTTATCGGCAATGAGCTGAAATCAGCCCGGTTTAAAGATACTGTCCACCAGGTTTGTATGTCTCATGCCAAGAACAAGTTTGTCAAGGCTTCCAATCAGGGTGGTGAACCGACTGCAGAACGCTTTTCCGATATCTTAAGGGAATTCTTTATGAGGGAGCGTAAATATGATGATGCCGGATTAACTCCCAAGGAAAGGTTTCAAGAAAGGCAAAGCTTGGAAACGAAGGAACTCCTAATAGAGCTGCGCAGTTTGTTAGATAGTGAACAGTCAAAGGATTCAGAATTTAGAAGCCGGTATTATAAAGAAGCTCTCAATTATCTGAACCGGTTCTGGAAAGAGATCTTTGCTTACCTGGATGATGGTGAATTACCGATAGACAACAACCTGGCTGAGCGAACCATTCGAAAGCTGACCACTCAACGCAACAATTCACTTCATTATGGTAGTGATGCCGGTGCAGAGATGGTCGCCACTTATCATAGTGTAATAGGAATGGTAAAGCTTCATGGCAGTTCTGTCTGGAACTTCATCGGAACTTTTTTCAAAAATATCTTTAACGGGTGCAGGGATTATGTTAACATGGTTCCCGGCAAAATCACTTTGGCTGCCGGCCAATGTTAAATTCAAAGCTAATTAATTAACAAAACTCGGTTTAGGGCACTGAAAAGTGCCCTTTCAAAGGGGGATGCCCTAAATTGAGTGCTTACGTACAATTTTATGAAGAAAGGGGCTTTCATGCTCCTTGTTGCCTGCCTTGCGATGGGTATGGCAAGTTGTAGTGACGATGACCCCGATTACAGCAATGTAACCCCGCCTACAGTGGCTGTGACACATAGTATCAGCGGACGTGTGACAGGTGTTGACGGTGAGGGTATTTCGGCAACCGTTTCCATGGGCGGGACATCCGCAACGACTAAGGCGGACGGTACATTCGTGTTTGAAAATGTAGCCGCAGGTACTTATACCTTGAAGGCGGAAGCGGATGGCAAGGAGTCCAAAGAGACTTCCGTTACCGTGAGTGACGGGGACAGCAACAATCCGGTGTGGAACGTGGCATTGAGCAATAAAGGAACTGCGATTAACGTAGAGCCGGACGGTTCTGCCAGCGGTGTTGTCACTTCCGAGACATTGAAAGGGAATGAGGATGGAGAGATAGAAATGACATTGACCGCCCCGGCAGGTGCCGTGGAAGCCGGTACGCAAATCATTGTCACTCCCATCTATTCAACGGATGAGGTTGAACAGGCCGCAGTTCGTTCTGCCGTTACGAAAGCGGTTGGAAGTACCTTGCTGATAGGTACGAGAGTCAGCAGTTCCAACGCGTCGGCCGAATTGCAGGAATCTGTGACGTTAGAGTATGACGTGGATCCTGAGATAGCTGAAACCATCACCGCACAGAAATATGTGAACGGACAATGGGTGGATGCGGAATATACGGTAGGAACGGACGGGAAAGTCACGGTGACAGCTGACCAGTTCACCTCCTACTCGTTGTTATGCAATGCCACCATCAGCTCATCGAAAACATCGGAGGCTGTCAGCTTCTCTCCCGACTCATGGGACAACCTGTACGGAAGCGGTGACATGGCTGTTTCATCTGCTTCCTATTCCTACAAGATCGGTACGGATATCAGTTCGTCCGGCACGAACAAGATCACCGCTTACCTGATTGAGATCGTGGCACGTGCCGCAGGAGCAGGTGTGACAGAGGCAACTGGTACCTATCCCATCAATGTGACCCTGCCTGTCGGCACGGCCATGAGCATCAGCGGACAGCAGGAGGTAACCACGCTCACCGCATCCGCATTAGGTCGTAGCGTTTCCGGCAGGCAGTATGGGACGGTATCTGTCATAACCCGGTCTTGGAACCGCCAGCATACGGGTGGAACCGATTGACAGAACCGGTGTAAGATTAGCCTTTCATTCATCCCGATACGGAAGCCCCTGTCTGAACCCGGTCACCGGAGGAGACAGGGGCTTTTTCTATATTTTATCTATCCATTGAATTTTTGTAAGCAGTTGAGCAAATACATCTTGTCATAATCTCCTTTCCCCCTTATCTTTGTGTGCAAAAAGGATATATGGCAAAATATATGACAAGGGAAGAGTTTTTCCATATTCTTCTTCGACAACGCCAAAGCAACTTAACGGTAAAGGATTTTTGCTCTAATGAAGGCTATAACCGTTCCCAATTCTACGACTGGCGTTCCCGTTTCAATATCTCGGACGAGGAGCTTAAAGCGGGAAGTGTCCCAACAGCCGGTATGGATGGTTTTGTTCCGATAAGTATAGACAACAACAATGTGTCTGCACCAACGTTCCAGTCCAAACCTGCCTTGTGCCCGCAAAAGACAGAGAAGGCTTCCGGTAAATGTACTGACAACTCGGAGATATTCCTGGAACTTCCCAACGGGATTAAAATGAAATTTAAGGGTACGGGTGGTTGTAAAGCCGCTTTGAGCCTGCTCACTAAACTGTGTGGAACATGTTTTGCCTGAACGACTCCATGCGTTACTTTTTATGCCCCGGCAGTACCGACATGCGTAAAGGCATGTTCAGCTTGAGCGGTCTGATCCGGGAAAAGATGAATGGGGATGTCCGGAATGGAGATGTGTACATATTTATTAATCGGCTGAAAAACCGTATTAAGCTTCTGCACGCAGAAACGGGAGATCTGGTGATGTACGAGAAGCTGCTTGAGGAAGGAACTTTTAAAATCCCCGCTTATGATCCTGAAACCCACTCGTACCCCATGACCTGGAGTGATCTTGTCATCATGGTGGAAGGCATCAACGAGGACAAACGAAAGGGAAGGCAAAGACGGCTCTCCGATCTGAAAAGGCACTGGCAAATATCTGTAAATAAATAGCTTGCCGGCTTGCTTTTCTGGTTGTTTTTCTCTACCTTTATACAATCAAACAGGATATTGAATGACAACGAAAGAAGATACGCAGAAGCGGATGACGGACCCCATGCAGGAACAGCTTGCTTTGCTGATGGAGACGAACCGGAAGCAAAGTGAGGTCATCGCGTCCCAGGCAAAGACTATAGAAGAGCTCCGGGGTACGATAGTTGAGCTGAACGCCTCCCTGGCATGGCTGAAGAGGAAGGTGTTCGGAAAGATGAGTGAGAAATGCAATCCTATAAACAACGGGGACCCCATGCTCCCTTTTGATTACGGCGACTTGGGACAGATAGAGGCGGAAATCGAAGCGGCCAGAAACCATGCGGCACAGATCATCACCCCCAAACCCCAAGTCGCTGGTAAAACTCCACGTCGCAACCGGATCATCATGGACGACCTTCCGGTCGTGACGGTTGTCATTGAGCCGGAAGACCTCGACCTGGACAAATACGTCAAGATCGGCGAGGAACACACCAGAACCCTTGAGATGAAACCCGGGTACCTCTATGTAAAAGACACGGTACGCCCCACGTATGCAATCAAAGACGAGACGGAGGCCATTGAAAACGGGAAGCGGATGGTAGTCACCGCTCCTTTGCCGTTGATGCCCATATATAAAGGTATGCCCGGGGCTTCCATGCTCGCGGAGATACTCTTACAGAAATACGAGTATCACGTTCCGTTTTACCGGCAGGTCAAGCAACTGGAACATCTGGGAGTGAAACTGTCGAGAAACACGTTGGATGGCTGGTTCAAGCCGGTCTGTGAACTTTTAAGACCTCTTTACCTTGAACTCAAAAAGAAAGTCCTCTCCTCGGACTACATACAGGTGGATGAAACCACTCTCCCGGTCATAAATCATGACAGACACAAGGCGGCGAAGGAGTATATCTGGATAGTCCGAGCGGCGGTGCCGCGCTTGCTCTTCTTCCATTATGACAACGGATCGCGTTCTCAAAAGGTGGCGGTCGATCTCTTGAAAACGTTCAAAGGATACCTCCAGTGTGACGGCTACTCCGCTTATGACGCTTTTGAGAACCGGAAGGACGTGTGCCTGTGCGGATGTCTGGCACATATCAGACGCCATATAGAGTCATGCCGGGAAGAGAACCGGGAATATGCCATGCAAGGACTTAAACTTATACAAGGCCTGTATAACGTGGAGTATATGGCTGATGAGCGGCAACTCTCCTATGAGGAACGTGCAGTGCTACGACAGCGTCTGGCCGGTCCGCTACTTGACGCCTTCGAGCTCTGGCTTCAGAACACATACCCCAAAGTGCTCAAGCGCAGTCTGATGGGAAAGGCCATAGCCTACGCTTATCCTCTCATACCAAGAATGAGGCATTATCTGTACGATGGAAGAATTTTTATAGATAACAACAGGGCGGAGAACGCACTAAGACCTATGGTTTTGACCAGAAAGAATATGCTGTTCTGTGGAAATCGGCAAGCGGCTGAAAACACGGCTGTCATCTGCTCGTTACTCGGTTCCTGTAAGGAATGTGGAGTCAATCCACGTGAGTGGCTGAATGACGTAATCAGCAGACTTCCCTATTATCTTACTCCCAAGTCAGGGAAAAACCTCACCGAGCTCCTTCCTGACAGATGGGTTGGATGCCGACAAAGCCACGACACTCTCCCGACAGTCCCGGGAATGTCTATGGACAATCCCAGGACTGTCCGTAGACAAACTGTACACGCAATCAGAACCTTTGACGGACCGATAAGTCTTACCCCAAGTATATATACATAACTCAAGCAGAGGGCTCTCTCTTGCGAAAAATCAAATGCACAAGATGTATTTGCTCAACCGCTTACGAATTTTTATGGAAACAGGGAATATCTCATTGCAGTATAAGGTACTTCTAGGATACATGATATTGGTCGTGGCCGTTTGCGGCATGGTCTCCATCCTGTTATACGAACGGAGCCGCATGCGTGAAATAAAAACGGAAACATCGGAGATACGCAGGATACGCCATGACATCAGTACGGCGCATCGCTATATCACGGAGCTTGCCACCTATGGAGAATCCGTCATTGTCTGGGAGGATACCGATTTTCGTGAGTATCGCAGAAAACGCTTGCAAACGGACAGCTTGTTACAAATATTGAAAGTGAGTTGTGGCACGTTCGTCCTGCCAAAGCAGATAGACTCCCTATGTTATTTATTGGAAGCCAAGGAGATACATCTGCTCCGCATTATGGAGACCATTACCAGACAGGGGGAAGCGGACAGCCTGCTCGCAAATCGTCTGCCTATTGTTATCAGGGAAGCGGTTCGTACCCGGACAGTCACTCAAAAGAAAAAAGGGATTGCCGGTTGGTTCGGTGGGAAAAGGAGCGTACAGGTCTTCGAGCCATCGAAAGGACTGCAAGATTTGAATGACAAGCTGATCGCCATGCAAGAGGAACGTGAACGCCGGATAGACATTTATACCGACAGTCTGCGCATACAGAATAAGGCCTTGAACCGGAAGTTGCAAATACTCATCACCCATCTTGACGGGCAAGCGCAGGCGGCGTTCATCAGTCGTGAGGAAAAAATCACGGAAGCCGGAGATTTTTCTTTCAAGCTGTTTGTCTTGGTAATCGTCTCCGCTTCCTCCTTGCTATTCATCTCGTTCCTGATCATACGGCATGACATCAGGAAAGAAAGGGAAGGACGGGCACAGCTCCAAAGGATAAACCGTGAAAACGAGGAACTGCTCGGTATGCGTAAACAGATCATCCTGACCATCTCTCACGATATACGGGGACCATTGGGTAATATCAACAACTGCGTGGAGCTGGCCTCGGAAACCCGTGAAAAGAAAAAACGGGAAGGCTATCTGGAGAACATCCGCCATTCCTGCCGCCATATACTGAATCTGGTGAACAACCTGATGGAGGTTTATAAGATCAATGAGACCAAGGATACCTGTAACGAGGTTCCTTTCCGTCTAAACAACTTGCTTGACAACATATCGAAGGAATATGCCCGCAAGGCGGGTGGCCGGGCCTTGCTGTTCGAGCACCGGCATAAGAATATCGGCGATATTACAGTGAGAGGAGACGCAGACAAATTGGAACAAATATTGGACAATCTGCTGACAAACGCCATCAAGTTCACCCTGTCGGGTACGATCCGTTTCCATACCGAGTACATGGCGGGAAGATTATATGTGGAGGTCGGTGATACCGGTATCGGTATGGATGAGGAGACATTGGAACGTGTCTTCCGTCCGTTCGAGCGTGCGGCGCAGGAGATAAACTCGGAAGGTTTCGGTCTTGGGCTTTTTATCACGAAAGCTCTTGTAAAGGTACTGGACGGAAGCATTGAAGTAGAGAGCCGACCAGGTAAAGGCACAACATTCCGCCTGTCGTTTCCCCTTTCGGAAACAACAGAAGAACCGGAAACAGAGGAGCTTCCGGTACAATCTGCGACGATACTTCCCAAACATGTACTGGTAGTGGATGATGACAGCATCCTTCTGAAAATAACGGAAGACATGCTCGGGCGCAACGGGGTGGAATGCACGACCTGCCAAAATGCAAAAGAAGCCATTCTCGCGCTCGATCGCTTGGATTATGATTTGGTATTGACTGATATACAGATGCCTGTGACCGATGGTTTCGGCTTGTTGAGATTATTGCGTAACTCGGATATTGGAAATTCCCGTACCGTTCCGGTCGCAGTCATGACGGCACGGGGTGACGGGGACTCGGGCGTGTATGTCAAGTCCGGCTTTTGCGGTTGCATACACAAGCCTTTCTCCTCAAAAGGACTGCTGGCCTTTATCTCCTCCGTTACGGAGGGCAGAAGTGCAGGCATGTCTCCGTTCGACTATTCCCGCCTGATGGAAAGTACGGACGACCGTCGCCATATGTTCGGTCTTGTCGCAAAAGAGTCGGAAAAGGATCTTGCCGAACTGGAGGAGGCTTTAAGAAAAACCGACCGGGAAGCCATGCGGAGGATCGTACATCGGATGGCTCCGGTCTGGGAGTTGTTAGGGGCCAACGATGTGCTGTCCGGTTATCGAAAACTCCTGCATGACAGAATCTCGAGCGACGAGACGGTCAGAGAGTACACGATGAGAATTATGAAACAGATACGGTTACTGATAGACGATGTAAATAATGAATTAAGAAAGAAAAATGATGGGGATGAAAAAGACTTTATTGATCGTGGAGGACAACCTGATTCTTTGCGATATTCTTGAGAGATGGCTACAGAAAGCCGGTTACGGGGTATTGACTGCTATAGATGAGCCTTCGGCACGCCGGAAAATCAAGGGGAATAACGTGGCGCTGGTACTGACGGATGTCCGCCTTCCCGAAGGGGATGGCATCAGCTTACTGGAGTGGAGTATCTCCCAAGGGTTACATATCCCTTTTGTGGTGATGACCGAACATGCCTCCATCGCAGATGCGGTGCGTGCCGTCAAATTGGGCGCGAAAGACTACTTGCCCAAGCCTGTCCACGAGGAGTTGCTGATGGAACTGTTACGGGGATTGATCGGCCTGCCAGTTTCCGTTCCCCCGAAGAAATCATTAATGAAAAGGCTTAGCGGGGCGATCCGGGAGACCGAGCGGATAGCTTGTCGTGTGGCTCCTTTGAACTGTTCCGTCATGATCCTTGGACCGAACGGTAGCGGAAAAGAATCTGTCGCGCAGCTGATCCAACAGCATAGCGGGCGTAAGGACAAGCCTTTTGTGGCGGTGAACTGTGGTTGTATCCGGGGGGAACTTGCCGCATCTGAGTTCTTCGGCCACGTGCAGGGGGCATTTACCGATGCGAAAAAGGATACTGCCGGGTATTTTGAGACGGCCAAGGGCGGTACGCTCTTCCTTGACGAGATCGGAAACATGCCTTCTGAAATGCAGACACTGCTGCTCAGGGTGTTACAGGAAAGAGTGTATTGTCCAGTGGGCAGCCGCAAAGAACTTGAAGCCGATGTACGGATATTGTCGGCCACCAACGAGGATATGGAGCGTGCCATACGGGAGGGACGTTTCCGGGAGGATCTGTACTACCGTCTCGCCGAGTTTGAGATACGCCAGCCCTCTCTCTCCGAATGCCCGGAAGATATATTGCCACTGGCTGACTTCTTTCGTGAGCAACATTCAGAAGAGATACGTGTGGAGACCTCCGGTTTTACCGAACAAGCCAAAATCTCCATGCTTTCCCATTCATGGCCGGGCAATGTGCGTGAACTTGACAACCGGATAAGACGTGCTGTCCTGTTGGCGGTATCTCCATTGTTAACCCATAAAGATCTGAATCTTAATGCGACCATCTGTAGGACAGGCGAAAAATGTAAAAAAGGCTTGATGGAAGAAGCAGAAGAGAAAGAACTAATAAGGAAGATTCTGGAAGAATGTGGAGGTAAGATCAGTCGTACGGCGAGAATGTTGGGGATGAGCCGTCCGACGTTATACAAGAAAATGGAAAGGTATGGGTTGAGATAGCATCTTCATCCGTTCCGTTTATACATAAGCCGGCAGATTCCGTTGGAGAAAGTTTTGCAACCAAGAAGTTTCCAGCGGACAGACCGGAATTCTCCCGTCAAGGGGATTCCACCACCATAAGAAAGAGGCAGCAGAAAAAGTACTGTCTCATCCACCAGATTATACCGAAAAAGTCCATCGGCATATTCCGCGCTTCCTCTATCTCCCACTCCTGCCAGATAAATACAATCCTTGTCGTGTTTTTCCTTTACATTCAGCAAGTCCATCAAACCGTAATGGGGGTAGATGTGGAATGTGGCCTGTCGCTGCCAGCGTGGGAAACCATATCGTTTGTTTTCCCTCACCCATCGCATAAGCATCTCGTCTTCATGCGGAAGGAACCCGTCCAAAGTGAGTGCCATGATAACTTGAATTTTTGCCATACCTCTTGTTAAAAAAGCATGAAACCCATGCTTATTTCGAACAGAGGCTCTGACAAAGCCCAACACAGAAACCCGCATGGGCTCATGCTATAAGGTATAGCATAAGCCTCACGCAATAGCCTCTGTGTTTTTGAATTTGTCAGATTCCTGTTCGAGACGTCTTGCGACTTATGTATAATAATGGCGGTCCCAATTGTCGAGACCGGCCTTATTTCTCTATTTTAAGTTTCAAATATACGGCATCTTTTTCAATAATCCGATCAGTTGGGGTATAATTTCTTCAATTACCCCTCCACTTGTCATGATTTGTCGGGCTTCTTTCCTTTTTCATCTTCCAGACCCAGTCGTTTACGGAGTTCCGGGTCATTTTTGATGCGACGCATCTCCTCATTGATAATAGCCTGCGCGTCCGCCTTGATCTGGTCGTAATTGCGTTGTATCTGTTGCATCATGATGTCGTTACCGTTCCTGTCCTTGAAGTCGTTGATGACCGGGATTTTCTGATAAGTCTTTTCTTCCGCACTGATCCTGGTATGGTCTACGACAATTTCGGCATGAAATATTTTCTGCTCTATCCTCTCATCAAAATTATCCGCCACTGCCCCGACAAACGTGCCTTGTGAGAGGTTGGCGATCTTTGATGCGGGAATGAGCGAATCTAGCTGCGTGTTGATAGAGGTGGATACATCCTGACGGTTGATGGATATGGACTGACGCTGCTGAAGCACCTTGCCGAAGCGCTCTGAAAGCGTTTTTGCGGTTTCACCGACCACCTGTCCGCTGAAAATATTCCCCACCGTGTTCTGGATGACCTTGGATTCTTTTTCTCCGTAGTCACGTGTCAATTGACTGAAATCTTGAAAACCCAGAAGCACGCCCACCTTGTTACTTCTCGCCGTCGCAATCAGGTTGTCAAGCCCACGGAAATAGATGGTGGGAAGCTCGTCGATGATAACGGCGCATTTAAGCTGTTTTTTCTTGTTGATAAGCTTGACGATACGGGAATTATATAATCCGAGCGCTGCCGAATAAATGTTCTGCCTGTCCGGATTGTTGCCCACACAGAGCAGTTTGGGTTCTTTCGGATTGTTGATATCCAATGAGAAATCATTACCGGTCATCACCCAGTAGAGTTGTGGGGAGATCATGCGCGTAAGGGGTATTTTTGCCGAGGCTATCTGGCCCTGGAGCTGGTCCTGGGCATTTCCTTTCCATGCGTCCATGAAGGGAGAAAGGTAGTTTTCCAGCTCCGGATAAGAGGTCAGGATGGTGAACAGGTCTGAGTAGGGTTTGTTGAGCAGTTCCACCGCATGGGGAAACGTACAGTAAATGCCGTTTTTGTAAATCTTTAAATACCAGATTATTGCCGCGAGCAGAATGATAGGAGACTCCACGAAGAAGTCCCCCTGTTTTTCGATATCGGGTAAGTCAAGGGCATTGCTGCCCCCTTCTCCCCTAAGAACCGTACGTGAGAGTTTCCCCTCATACGGCTCAAGCAACTCAATATTTCTATTTGTTGTTAGAAATCGGCTCATACTTTCAACTGTTTCGTTTATTTCGCTTGTAGCAGTTGTTGTGGACAAGTTGCCGTACAATTGAACCACCAACAGATATTTCATTGACGTTCCATGCTTTTGTACAATCTATCTCCTTGCCGCATAACGGACAAGTCCGCTTCTGCTTGTTCCATAAATATAAGAGTGACTTACGTCCTTTGAGAGATTCCAGCATTTGTTGCTCCTTTCGCTGAAAGAAATAATCATCATATTCCGGGTCGAAAGGGTTTGCCTCCCCCTTGACTTGCTTGTACGGAGTATAATGTATATCCGACAACCTTTTAAGGGTCAGGTAGTTCACTTTCTTGCTTTTTGTTTCATATTTCCATGCAAACGTCCATTTACGCCCCCGAATTTCATGCCAATATTTGTCTGCAACCCAAGACTTGCGTTTCTTTGGATGGCGACGTAAAGCCCATTTCTTCGTGAGGTTGTAAATGTGATTGTCGCAACCATGAAAAGCATCGGTTGATGCACCATATCGGTAATAGTTTCCCCAGCCTGTGATCACAGGATTGAGCATTCGTATCAGCGATTCCTGCTTACACATTTTATGTCCTTTAACGATGTCACTGATTTTTGCCCTAAAGCGTTTCTGTGCATCTTTGGACGGAGATGTGTACAGCCTTTTGCCAAACTTCCTCACATTGAAACCTAAGAAATCAAAACCGTCGTATATGTTCGTAATGGTAGTTTTCTCTTCGGATAAGGTCAGCCCTCTTTCTTTGAGAAATGCTATCACCATTGGTTTGACTTCGTTTTCCAATAGCTCCTTGTCTCGACCTGTGATTATAAAGTCATCTGCATAACGAATAAGGTTTACCTTGTAGTGGAATGTCTTATTGTTGCGCCATAATCTTTTGAATCTTTCAGCCAAGAGCGGTTGAAGTCCGTCAAGTGCCATATTTGCAAGTGTCGGTGATATGATACCTCCTTGTGGTGTACCCTCTTCTGTCGGGAACAGTTTACCATTGAATACAGCTCCACATTTCAACCATTTTCTGAGTATCATCTTATCCATAGGGATATTATTGATAAGCCAGTCGTGACTGATGTGGTCGAAGCATCCTTTAATATCTCCCTCCAAAATCCATTCGGGGGAATGTTGGCGATTTAAAACCGTATCAATCTGACGGATAGCGTCCATTGTCCTGCGTTTCTTGCGGAAACCATAAGAAAAGCGGTCGCCTGTCGTTTCGGCTATCGGTTCCAATGCCATGAGATATAATGCCTGCATCGCCCTGTCTTTCATGGTCGGTATTCCCAACGGTCGGAGTTTGCCGTTCTTTTTCTTGATGTGAACCCTACGAAGCGGCTGCGGATTGTAACCACGACGTTTTAGTTCACCGATTGCTTTGTACTTGCGCTTGGGCGAGTCCCAAAGCTGCTTATCTACTCCAGACGTATTCTTCCCTTTGTTGGAAGTAACCCTCTTTACCGCCAATGCCTTGGCGTAAAAAGAGTGAGTAAGCATCCATTGCAAGGCTTTCACCTTGTTATGTCTGCCTTCCCTCTGAGCCTTTACAATACGCGCTTGTAGCTTTCGGACATAGGTTTCACACTTGGACCAGTTCATACCGTCCCAAGTTAGATTCCTACTGTCAGCAGGCGCACACGATGTTTTAATTTCGTTCATTTGCTTTCCTCCTTTTGAAAGTTCTAAAAGTTATCTTGTAAAGTGTCACCATAGGCGGAAGTCTGTCCACTTTCGTGTCGGATGATGTTACCCTTATCAGCCCGTGATATTGGTTCAATCCGTATCCTCCCCATTACAGGGAGGCATTCGCTTTTTCCGTTATCTCATACCTGCACCCCATTCGGCTTGCCTTGCGGTTCGCTTACTCGCATTATTACGAGAGAGATACAGGCTTGCCCTGTTCCACGCAATTGACAAACGGATAGTTTAGGTTCTGCCAAGTCCGCCGGCAGTGCTATGTCCGTGTAACCCCAACATGGGCGAGGGTTATCCGACTGCTTACCTTTTGGTGAGAGCTAAAGTATCTTGCGCTCTTTCAAACCTTACGACGGCTAAAGTCAGTTCACTTACGTTAACCATGCTATCCAGCCTCGCCACTCAACGGTATGATACTAACCGCCCTTGACATTCCCTCACGGTTCAGTCTTGTCCTTTCGGAAAGTGTACTTTGTCCTATAAGCTTGGCACAACCCATCACTGGAGATGCACCTTATAGTAGGCTACCGCTGACGGAACAGCGGGTTAAATCTTGCGATATACATCGCTGTTTAACAATCAATTACGTGACTTTTCAGGTCACACCCAGGTGCGATTGAGGTTGAGCATTATCGTATAGCTTGCCTCATACGCATCGGAAATGTCCGTCATGAATTCCGGATTAATGGGATTACACCGGTGAGACCTGCGCGGATCGTCAAAATTTATGACATAGAACCGGGGCTTGACCTCGTACTTGTCCATATTCTTCAACAAAGAATTATAGGCGATGGTGGACAGGTCGTCAAACTTGTAATCGTAGATGTAGATCGCGAAGCCCTTGGCGATAAGCTGGCGGATGTAGCTGTTGACTATCGCGTAGGACTTGCCGCTGCCCGGCGTCCCGATAACCATGCAGGCTCGAAAAATATTGACTATGTTGGCAAATCCATTATGCCACCGCCTGTTATAATAAAATCTTGTAGGGAGATTCACCGAATATTCGTTCTCGATCAGACGGGTTTCCTGCATGAAACTCTCGTTCTCCATGTTGAAGACGTCCTCCATGAGGTTGTGCTTATGGAGCCGGCTCATCCACAGACCCGCCATCAACAGGCCAAGATAACCCGCGGTAAGCGTGCAGATATACAATATGGAGCCCACCGTGTGTGGCAAAGACAGCTCAAGCAGCCACCAGTTCAGAAAAAACAGCACGCTTCCAGCCACCAGGGCCGTATAGATCTTGTGCCAGGTGATTTTTTCCCCTTTGACCCCATGCGTGCCCAGACAGGAGACGGCCAGCAGAAGCACTGCCAACAGTTTGCTCCAGAGAATACAGTTGAAAATTCCAGTCGTGTTGTTGAAGTTTACCAGAATCCGGTCTATCACCTCAAGGTTCAGATGCCATGCGGTGATACTTGGATAGCAGTACACATAAACGTGTACCACCAAAAGAAAAATACTCACGGCCCTGCCGAACTCCATTATCTTGGCGAGAGCCCTCAAATCGTCTTCCTGTTGCATAAAAATTGTGGATAAATGGGTTGATACTTGTTTTGTCTAAATGCCACGCCTGCGTCCGGTCTTCTTTTTTTTCTTCATGCGGCGTGCAAAGGCTTCCTCCTCGTAATCCCGCGGATTGGTTTCCAAGGAGAGAATGCCTGCCGCCAGTTCGAGCGTGCTAGAGGATTCGTGACGGTGATGCTGCCAAAGTTCTGTAGCGGAATGTCCGCCCCGTTCCTTTTCGGGTATGTTTTCCAACCATTTGAAATAGTCGTTGAACACATTGGCAGAAAACTCCTTGCCCATGCGTGAGCCGTTGAACACTTCCCGGCTGTTGTGGTCAATGAAGGTGACACCATAGATACGTCCCCGCTCATTCTCGCGGAAAACCACATCAATACGCCTTTGCCCGAGCAGTTCCACAAACCGTTTCCGTGAATCCGCCTGCCGCAAGGCACGAACGATGTCCGCCTGTATGGAAGGGGCCCATTTCCCGTCTTTGAGAGCTTTCAGATTCATCAGCATCCGCTTTTCCAACTGTTCATTTCCGAAGCGTTTCCCAAATCGGGAACTCTTGAACGGTGGGCTGACAACCTTGCCGGTATCATCCGTGACCGAATAAACAATACCGGTATATGGTGTACCGTTGTATTCTCCCCTGACCTGTTTCGCCTCGATGTTGAGCGTGGAAAGCAGCGCATTGTATTCCCCGAAGGTTTGGAAACGATAGCTTTCCAATACGGCTTTAAGGGTATTGCCTACCTGATGGCGGACATCTCCCAAGGAAGCGTCCACCTTTCTTAGTTCCGCTTTTGGATTCCGCCTTTCCGCATCCGCTCCGTTTCGCAGACCGAAATCCACTTCCAGTTCCCGACAGGCGGTCATGGAACGCCGATACTCGTAGGCATCGCTGATCTTTTTCCCCTGTTCATTCACACAGACACTGACAATATGGATATGGGTATTGTGGGTATCGGCATGTTTGTAGGTGATGTAAGGCTGGTTCCCATACCCCATCTTCTGCATATAACGTTCCGCCAGTTCTGCCAGCCGTCCGTCGGTCAGCCGGTCTTCCGGTGCCGGGGAGAGGGAAATGTGCAGGACGGGCTTCTCCGTATTGCGGTTTGCCAGCAGGTAATTCTCAAAAGAGAGCAATGCCAGGCGTATGTCCTCGCTTGGCAATCCGAGCCGGTCGGAAATCATACGGTTACCGGAAAGGATCTCAGCCGTACCAGCCGCTACCTTTTCATAGTTATAAGCAAGTGCTCCGTAAAGACTCATGCCATGGCTTATTTTTGCAACCATTTCCGCTCGTATTCCTGGGTTAGCGCCATGACCTTTTTACAGATGAGCATCAGCTCAAGACTCAATCTTTCCAACTTATAGAGCAATGCCCTCGCCCGTTTCTCCCCGAAATTGTTCTTCAAGGCACGTACCACCTGGTTGTAGTTGTTGCCGACAGCCTGGAACTGTTTGTGGAATTCTGTCAGCCTGATGTAATAGTCCATCGTCGCCTTGTCTATTTTCACGACCTTTATCTGTCCCGAGAAGATGGATTTCTTGATGAACAGCGTGAGGTTGCCGGCTCCCGAATCCGCCAGTAACTTCTCGAATTTTGTATTCTCCTCGGCGTTCAGGCGGAAACTGTACTTGTGGTCCGCCAGATCACTCTTGGGCTTTCTGCCCGTCCTTGTCCCTGTTGTTTTCTCCATACACATGAGATTTTTGGTTTGTACTTTTTTCTCTTCCAGAATCCGCGACTTTGGAGCGGATTCCCCCGCGCCTCTGGGCGGGCAAGTTGGTTCTTGTCGGACAAAAGACTTTTTGTCGGACAAGGACACAACTTGCTCTGTTTGCTTGAACAGAGAATCCTCCTATGGT